>Ga0116227_10000031_pt1 | contig 235431 bp, 205 predicted proteins | sample S1TSphgellanicum_FD_89693 | JGI IMG/M metagenome (GOLD analysis project Ga0116227, IMG submission 89693) | Host-associated microbial communities from peat moss isolated from Minnesota, USA - S1T2_Fb - Sphagnum magellanicum MG | ecosystem: Host-associated > Plants > Peat moss > Unclassified...
ATTGCGCGCCACCGAAACTCGGGAGAGTCACGGCCGGTGTCGATCTGCCATCAAGATCATGTCTGGACGCATATGCGGTCCGGTATCGAACTGCGCACTCGTGGTGAGGCAGGCGTAACCGCAACCAGTACTACGCCTGAACTTGCGCCGGTAGCGAGTTTGAGTATCGGAACTGCTGACAGCGCACGAAGCCTCATCAGATGTTCAAGAGATCGGCGAATCGCCGACAGATTTTCGCCTTACCGGGGGGGGACCTGAATTCGCCGGCTGGCTGTTGAGGAGAGGCTCGCGGCGCAATATCTCTTGCAACGCCCTCAAACAGACGATGCCGTGGTCGATGCGCCACCGCACGGCAGCGACCGTCAAGTTGATGCGGCCGTCCGTTCGCCGGTCATCGCCGCGTACACCCGCAAAGGCTGTAGGCAATTCCCCTTCAGCAACTTCGGGAGTTTGACGGCGCGCTGCGCCTCGATCGCCTGATTTCCCACCAAGGCGGCCTTTTCTATTCTTCGCTCGCTGAATCGAGCAGCCCGGTCGGCTGCCGACAACCAGGGAATCGAGCGACATGAAACCCCTCATCATCTTCATGGCTTGGCTGCTGGCCACGCTGTTGCCGGCAGCAGAGGCGCACGCAGCCGATGCGGCATCGTCCGCACAGCCGCAGATCCTGCTTCAGGCTTGGCAGGTTCAGAGCCACGTCGAGGCCGGCATGACCCAGGAGCGGCTGCAGCCGCTGAACCAGGTCCGCCCTGGCGACGTCATCGAGTACGAAGCGCACTACGTCAACGGCAACGCCGGGGCGGCGCGGGGCGTGCAGTTGACGCTCCCTGTGCCCGATGGCGGTTTGCGTTACTTGCCGACCCCGGGCTCCGCCACGCCGGTGCACAGCGCCAGCGTTGACGGCGTGCACTTCGAGGCGGTGCCGCTGCGCCGCGCTGTCCGCACCCTGGACGGTGGCTTGTTGATCAAGGACGTCCCGGTCTCGGAATACCGATTCCTGCGTTGGAGCCTGGGTGACCTGCCGGCGGGGGCCAAGCGCGTTGTGCGCGCCCGCATGCAGTTGCCGCCGGTCTCGGTTGCCAGCCGCCCCTAAGCCCCAACGCCAGGTCCATTCGCATGATTCACCTCATCCATTCAGCCGTGCGACGCATCGCGCTGTCGTTCGTTCCGCTGCTCGCCTTGCTGGCCGCATGGCCGGCATGGGCCACGGCGCCCGCGGGCACCGTCATCGGCAACCAGGCGGCCGCCACATATTCCGATGGCTCCGCCGTCGTGCGCACGGTCACCTCCAACACCGTGGTCACCACGGTGCAGCAGGTGGCCAGCCTGAGCCTGGGCGCCAATGGCGCCAAGACCATCTCCATCGGTGGCCAGGTCTACTACCCGCAGACGCTGACGAACACCGGCAACGGCACCGACACGTTTGCGCTGACCACCGCCAACACCGGCGGCTTCACGTTTGCCAGCACGGCCATCTATGCCGATGCCAACGGCGACGGCGTGCCCGACAACAACGTGCCCATCACCAGCACCGGGCCACTGGCAAGCGGCCAGATCTTCCGGTTCGTCGTCGCCGGCGTCGTGCCGGCCACGGCCGTTGCGGGCAGCACCAACACGATGACGGTCACAGCCGCGAGCGCCTTCACGCCCGCCACGACAGCCAGCGTGACCGACCAGACCACGATCACCGCGCAAGCCGTGCTGAATGTGACGCAGGTGCTGGACGTCACCAGCGGCCCGTCACCGTCCAGCGGCAGCCGCACGATCACGCTCACCTACACCAACACGGGCAACAGCACCGCGACCAACCTGACGCTGGCCGAGCTGATCCCCTCCGGCATGACCTATGTGGCGGGCAGCGCCCGCTGGAGCGGCAGCGGCGCGACGGTGCTGACCGACGCCGACGCGACCGACAGCCAGAGCGGCATCATCTACGACCAGAACGTCACGGCCACCAACCGGGTGACGGCCGTCATCGCCTCGGTGGCGCCCGGCGCCAGCGGCACGCTGAGCTACAAGGTCAACGTCAACGGCGGCCTGCCCGCGGGCGGCAACGCGGCCACGGCCGCCACTGCGACGTTCAGCTACAACGACGGCGCTGCCAACGTGCCGTCCAGCAACACCAACACGGTGCAGTACACCGTGCAGGCGGCCGCCCAGGTCGGCATGACGGGCGCCACGGTGCCTGCCGCCGCGCAAGGCGGTGTGGTGAGCTTCACCGACACCATCACCAACAACGGCAGTGCCACGGACACCTTCGACCTCAGCACGCTGGCGTCGACCTTCCCGGCCGGCACCACGTTCCAGTTCTTCCTGGCCGATGGCGTGACGCCGATGGTCGACCACAACGGCAACGGCATCCCCGACACGGGTCCGGTCGCCGCGGGTTCGTCGATCAACATCGTCATCAAGGCCATCCTGCCGCCCGACGCGACGGGCGGTCCGTACACCGTGACCGGCAAGGCCACGTCGACCATCGACAGCAGCAAGTCCGCCACTGCCGCCAACACGCTGACGGCCATCACCGCCAACACCGTCGACCTGACCAACGGCACCGCCGGCAATGGCGCGCCGGGCTACGGCCCCGGCCCCGAGGCGCAGCCCGTCAGCACCGCCACCGTCGCGGCCGGAGGCACCACCCGCATCACGCTGGTGGCGGCCAACGGCGCCGGCGTGGCCGACAGCTTCGCGCTGCGCGCCAGCATCGACAGCACCTTCGCCCTGACGGCGCTGCCCAGCGGCTGGTCCGTCGTCTTCCGCGATGCCAATGGCACCGTGCTCGACAACACCGGCGTCATCAATGCCGGTGCCAACAAGACGGTCTACGCCGACGTGACCGCGCCGGCCAATGCCAGCGCAGGCACCCTGCAGCTCTACTTCCGCGCCCAGTCCGCCACCACCGGCGCCAGCGACGTGCTGCACGACGCCGTCACCATTGCCACCGTGCGCAGCCTGGCGCTCACGGCCAGCAACAGCGGCCAGCTCACACCGGGCGGCACGGTGGTCTACACACACATCCTGACCAACACCGGCAATGTGCCCGAAGGCGACGGCGTGGCCAGCACGGGGGCCATCTCCGCCAGCGACTCCGCAGCCGGCTTCACCTCCGTCGTGTACTGGGACAAGAACAACGACGGCGTGCTCGACGCCAGCGATCCGGTCGTCACCGACCTGTCGCAGCTGACGGGCGGCAGCAACGGCGCCAACACCAGCGCGGGGCTGGCGCCGGGCAAGAACGCCAGGCTGTTCGTCAAGGTGACCGCGCCTGCGGGCGCACCCAACGGCCAGGCGGACGTGACCACGCTGAGCGTCACGCTGTCCGGCACCAATGGCGGCGTCGCGGCGCCGGCTGCCACGACCGCCACCGACACCAGCAGCGTCATTGCCTCGCAGGTCACGCTGGCCAAGACGCAGGCCATCGACGTGGCCTGCGACGGCACGGCCGACACCGCCATGTCGCCGGTCGCCATCACCACCGGCGCGGCTCCGGGCGGCTGCCTGCGTTACGAAATCACGGCCACCAACATCGGCCCGGTGACGGTGACCAACCTGGTCATCAGCGACTCGACGCCGGCCTACACGACGTACAGCGCCGCGGTGCCGGCCGCGGCGACCGCGGGCACCGTCACGGCGCCGGCAGCCGGTGGCCGCGGCACCGTGCAGGTCACCGTGCCGTCGCTGGCGCCCGGTGCCCTCGTCGTGCTGCGCTTCGGCGTCCGTATCGACCCGTGAGCTGAGACCTGCGCCACCCGTTCCCCGCCCGGCGCGGCGCCTCCGGGCCCGCGCCGGGCGCAGCCTTGTGCGCACGACCTCGGCGTCAGCCCGCACCGAGCGCCCGGGGCGGCGCCCTGCATGGCAGCCCGGCTCCCGGCCTCGCGGTGGGCACGGCAGGCGCGGCAGGCACGGCAGGCGGCAGCCGTGTAGGCAATTCACTGCCAGCACTTTCCCGATTTCCACCGCGTGCGCCGGTGCGATTCCCTGGTTCTGTGCTGCCCGGGCGTTTTTTATTCTTTCGCGGCTGAATCGTGCGGCCGCCGCGGCCGCCCAGCCGCCAGCGCCAACCCGGCCCCTCACCCGCTCCGCCCCCTGCGCCCATGATTCATTGCACCGTCCGTTCACTGCTGCGCCGTTGCACGCTCACCGCGTGCCAGGCCGTGGCGCTGCTCGGTGCGGCTTCGGCGCATGCCGCCGAGGGCGTGTTGACCATCGTGGCCCAGGCGCGTGCCACCTATGTCGGCAGCGTCGACGGGCGCAGCGAGCAGGCGGGCTCCAACATCGTCAGGGCCATGAGCCCCGAAGTGGACGCCTCGATGGCCTTCTACCGCGACGACCAGTACCAGCAGCAGACCCTCACCACCGTCACCGGCCATCGTCTGTTCCCGCTGGTTCGCGCCAGCGGCTGCAACGCCGACCCGCTGCGCGCCGACACCCTCACAGTGCAGTTGCGCGCCGTGCGCTCCGGCCAGAGCGGCGCCTATACCGCCATCGAGACGGCGCCCAACACCGGCGTCTTCGTGTTGCAGCAGCCGCTCACCAACCGTGACTGGCGCGCGTCGGCCCGGGCCATCGCCGGCGCTTTCGACGTGATGCCCGGCGACGTCATCGAAGCCACCGCGTCCGACTGCAAAGGCGGCACGCTGAACGCCAAGCTCCGGCTGGACAGCCGCGCGTTCATCTTCGACACCAGCACCGGCCAGCCGCTGGCCGGTGTGCGGGTCTGGTTGATCGATGTCAGCGGCGACGGCAACGGCGGCCGTGCGGGCGGTGCCGCTGCCGTGTACGGCCCGGACGGCGTCACCCCCATGCCCAACGTCGTCATGTCCGACGCCGACGGCGGCTACAGCTTCCCCTTCCTGCTCCCCAGCCAGTACCGGCTGATGGTCGCGCCGCCGACCGACTACGCCTACCCGTCCAGCCGCACGGCCGATCTCGCCGCCGGCTGGTCGGGCAGTTTCCCGGTCGATGCCGCGTCCTACGGTGCGGTCTTCCGCGTCACCGCGGCCACCGACAACGCCGTCGTCAACCTGCCGCTGGACCCCATCCCCGGTGCGCTGCTGGTGCAGAAGATGGCCTCGCGCAACACGGTCGAGATCGCCGAGACGCTGGAGTACGCCGTCTCGGTGAAGAACACCGGCCAGGCCGCGCTGTCGCAGGTGCGCCTGCTGGACACGCTGCCGCTGGGCTTTCGCTACGTGCCCGGCAGCACCCGCATCGACGGCCGCGCGGCCGCCGATCCCACCGGTGGCGCCGGCCCGCGCCTGACCTGGACACTCGCCGGCGCCCTGCAGGGCGCGGCCGAGCACACCGTGCGTTACCGCGTGCGTGTCGGCACCGGTGCGCTGCAGGGCGACGGCGTCAACCGCGCTCAGGCTGTCGCCGACGGCGCGGCCGACGTGCGCAGCAACATCGCCACGGCCAAGGTCAAGGTCGAGGCCGGTGTGTTCGCTGACCGCGCCATCGTCCTGGGCACCGTGTTCGCCGACTGCAACGCCAACGGCCTGAAGGACGAAGGCGAACCCGGCGTGCCCGGCGTGCGCCTGTGGCTGGAGGACGGCACCTCGGTCACCACCGATGGCGCCGGCCGCTACAGCCTGTACGGGTTGACGCCGCGCACCCACGTGCTGAAGCTGGACCCCGTCACGCTGCCCACCGGCGCCCTGCCGCTGGCGATCTCGCAGCGCCATGCCGGCGACGGCGCCAGCCGCTTCGTCGACCCACGCGCAGGCGAACTGCAGCGTGCCGACTTCGCACTGGGCGGCTGCAGCGACGCGATGCGCGCCCAGATCGCCGAGCGCGTGCAGGCCGCCCGCGCGCAAGCCGGCGAGATCACCGGCGCACTGCGCGCTTCGCTCACGCCCACCGCGACGGCGGCGGCACAGGACCTGCGTGCACTGCCGGCCAGCGGCCGCATCGGCGACAAGGCGGGCGATGTCGACGCGGCGCTGCCCGTCGCCGCAGCCCCTGCCGGCCCGGTCGTCCCGCTGCAATCCGACGCCGACGGCGACACCACGCTGCCGCGCTTTCTGCGCGTGACGGACGGCCAGGTGATGGCCGCCACCGACAGCACGCTGCGCGTCATCGGCCACCTGGGTGCGGTGATGTCGCTGCGCGTGAACGGCGAGCCGGTCGGCGACGAGCGCGTCGGCGAGCGCGCCGAGTCCGCCGCCGAGCAGACCGAGACCCGCACCTACATCGGCCTGCCGCTGCGCGCGGGCGACAACCGGCTGACGCTGCAGGAGCGCGACGCGTTCGGCCAGCTGCGCGCCACGCGTGAACTGACCGTGCGCCTGGCCGGCACGCTGGCCCGCATCGTCATCGAGGCCCCTGCCCGCGTGGATGCCGGCGCCTCCGTCCCCGTGCACCTGCGGCTGGAAGACGCCCGCGGCCTGGCGGTCGATGCGCGCCTGCCGGTCACGCTGAATCTCGCGCCCGGCCGCTGGGCCACGCCCGACCTGGATCCGCGCACGCCCGAGCTGCAGACCTTCATCGAAGGCGGCGAGGCCGTGCTGCAGTGGCAGGCGCCCGATGTGCCCGGCGAGGCCCGGCTGCAGGTCGCCAGCGATGGCATCGCGGCCGATGCCCGCGTGGCCATCGTCGCCGCGCTGCGCCCGCTGATGGCCGTCGGCGTCGTCGATGCCGCGTTCAACCTGCGTCGCCTGAAGCGCAGCCAGGTGCAATCCGCCAGCAGCGCCGACGGCTTCGAGGAGCAGCTGCGCGTCTTCTCCACCGGCGACACGGGCCAGGCCGATACCCGCGCGGCGATGTTCCTGAAGGGCAAGGTCCGCGGCGACGCGCTGCTGACCGTGGCCTACGACTCCGACAAGCGCACCCGCGAACGCCTGTTCCGCGACATCCAGCCCGACGCGTTCTACCCGGTCTACGGCGACTCGTCGGAGCGCGGCTTTGACGCCCAGTCCACCGGCCGCCTGTACGTGCGCATCGACCGCGGCCAGTCCTCGCTGCTGTACGGCGACTTCACGACGCAAAGCGACGACCCGACACGCCAGCTCGGCACCTACCAGCGCAGCCTCAACGGCATCAAGGAGCACCTGCAGGTCGGGGGCCTCAACGCCAACGTCTGGGCCTCGCGCGACAGCACGCGCCAGCAGATCGTCGAGCTGCGTGCCAACGGCACGTCCGGCCCGTTCGCGCTGGCGGGCAACGTGGCCGCCAACAGCGAGAAGGTCGAGATCCTCGTGCGCGACCGCAATCAGCCCGCGCTCATCGTCCGCACGCTGGCCATGACCCGTTTCGCCGACTACGAACTGGAGCCCGTCACCGGCCGCCTGCTGATGCGCGCGCCTGTGGCCAGCCTCGACGCCGACCTCAACCCCTTGTCCATCCGCGTCACCTACGAGGTGGAGCAGGGCGGCGCGGCGTTCTGGGTGGCCGGCGCCGATGCGCAATGGCAGGCCACCGAGGCGCTGCAGGTCGGCGGCACGCTGGTGCGCGACTGGAACCCGCTGGCGACGATGCAGATGGGCAGCGTCAACGCGCGCTACCAGGTCGCCGAGCGCACCGTGCTGAGCGCCGAGGTCGCCCGCATCGAACGCGGCCCGGCGCTCGACGGCGGCGGGGACGGCGCGGCCGCTCACAGCGGCGACGCGCAGCGCGTGGCGCTGACGCACGAGGGCAAGCAACTCAAGGGGCGCGTCTACGCCGCGCGCAGCGACGTCGGCTTCGACAACCGCTCCGCGCAGATCAACAGCGGCCGCAGCGAAGGCGGCGCCCAGGGCACCTACAGGCTCGACGAACGCACCCGCCTGACCGGCGAGGCGCTGTCCTCCGGCGACCTCGCCAACCACAGCCGCCGCAACGGCGTGCTGGTGGGCGTGGAGCGCAGCTTCGAGGGGGGCAGCAAGGTCGAGCTGGGCGCGCGCCACGTGCAGCAGCACGGGGCCACAGCCGACGCCGGCGCGGCCGGGCAGACCACCACCACGCTGCGCGCCAAGGCCAGCATGCCGGTGCCCGGCCTGCCCACGGCCTCGGTCTTCGTCGAAGGCGAGCAGGATGTGCGCGACAGCAGCAAGCGTCTCGTTGCCGTCGGCGGCGACTACCAGCTCGCCGGCCGCGGCCGCCTGTATGCGCGACACGAGCTGATCTCCTCGCTGACCGGCCCCTACGCGCTGGACGCCACGCAGCGCCGCAACACCACCGTCGTCGGCCTGGACATGGGCACGGGCCTGGCCGGTGGCGAAGGCCGTGTGTTCAGCGAGTACCGTGGCCGCGAGGCCTTTTCGGGCCGCGAGACCGAGGCGGCCATCGGCCTGCGCAACCAGTGGCTGCTGAGCCCGGGCCTGCGCGTCAACGCCAGCCTGGAGCGCGTGCAGGCGCTGGCCGGTGCCCCCGGCGACGGCAAGGCCAGCAACGACAGTGCCGCCGTGACCGGTGCCATCGAGTACACCGCCGACCCCCGCTGGAAGGGCAGCGCCCGCCTGGAGCTGCGCGAGAGCGCCGGCAGCACCGGCGTGCTGTCCACGCTGGGCCTGGCCGTCAAGCTGGACGAGCGCTGGACGCTGCTCGGCAAGAACGTGCTGGCCGGCACGATCGCCCACGGCACGGGCACCGGCCGCTGGCAGGAGCGCTTGCAGCTCGGCGCCGCCTACCGCGACGACGCCCAACGCTTCAACGCGCTGGGCCGCTACGAGTACAAGGACGAGCGCGGCGGCGTGACCGATGCGGACAGCCGCCGGGCGCACATCGTCAGCCTGCACGCCGAACGCCAGGTCGGCCGCGGGCTGGAGGTCACCGGCCGCTACGCCGCCAAGCTGCTGACCGAAGTGGTCGCCGGCCTGCGCAGCCGCACCGTGGCCCAGCTGGCCAGCGGCCGCGTCACGCAGGACATCGGCGACCGCTGGGACGTGGGCGTCAACGCCAGCGTCATGGGCGACGCCCGCCTGCGCAGCCGCCAGACCGCCGTCGGCGCCGAGGTCGGCTACCGCGTGCAGGACAACATGTGGGCGTCGGCCGGCGTCAACCTGCGTGGCTTCAAGGACCGTGACCTGTCGGGCGACGACGCGACGGCGCGTGGCGTTTATGTCCGGCTGCGGTTCAAATTCGACGAGCGCCTGTTCGCGCGCATGAGCTCATGACCCCGCTTCTCCGTCTCATGAAGGCCTGGCTGCTGGCTGCCGTGCTGCTGTCGTGCGCCACCGCCCACGCCGCCTGCAGCGGCCTGGGCTGCGTGTCTGCCGGCCCGCGCCTGGCCAGCGTGGACTCCACGCGCGGCGCGCTGCTGAATGCGCTGCTGGGCAGTCTCACCAACTCCACGCTCAACGTCAGCGTGGCCGACTGGAACACGCTGGCCACCGGCGACGTGAGCCTGCTGCGCACCGTGGGCGCGCTGCAGGCGCAGGTGAACGCCTCCACGCCCGCGTCCACGCTGGCGAGCAACGTCACCGTGCTGGACCTGCTCACCGCGGCCACCACCGGCGCCACGGCCGAAGGCAAGACCCAGCTCGCCGCCGCGCTGAACTCGCTCAGGCTGCCGCTCAGCGGCCTGAGCACGCCCATCCAGCTCGGCCAACTGCTGCAGAGCAACGGCGTGCTGGGCACCACGCGCGTCAACGCGCTGGAGCTGGTCACCGGCGTGCTGCAGCTCTACAACGGCCGCAACCTGGTCAGCACCCCCAGCGCCATCACGCTGTCGGGCAGCAGCCTCGGCCTGGGTTCGCTGCTGGGCGGGGTGACGCTGCAGGCGCAAGTCATCGAGCCGCCCGTCATCGTCTGCGGCGCGGTGGGCAGCACGTTCCACTCGGCCGCGCTGCGCGTGAAGCTGGGGGTGGACCTGGTGTCGGTCAACCTCGACATCTCCGCACTCACCGCGCTGCTGGGCGGCGGCGTCTCTGCCAGCATCGGGCATCTCGACGTGTACGTGGAGGTGGCCCGCACCGACGGCGTCATCACCGCGATCAACACGATCAGCAACGCCGTCACCGTGCAGGCCACGCCGGGCGTAGCAGCGCTGTACCTGGGCAGCATCGACGACGCGCTGTTCTTCAACCGCAACCACCCGATCAGCGTCGCCAGCGACCTGGACTGGGGCGTCATCGGCGCGCTGAAGGTCGGCGCGCTGAGCATCGACATCCGGGCCAAGGCCGCGGCCGTCGGCAGTGCCAGCGGCAGCAGCTCGGTGACGCTGACGCCGGGCAGCCCGTCGGCCACGGTCTACGCCAACGCCGGCTTCGCCACCAGCCTGGTCGGCTCACTGGTCGGCAACCTGCAGCTCGACCTCGGGCCGGGGCTGCTGAGCGGCGTGACCAACGTGGTGCTGAACCTGCTCAAACCCGTCGTGCAGGGGGCGTTGACCAACACCGTCGGCAATCTCGTCAGCGGCCTCGTCAACCCGCTGCTGAACCTGCTGGGCATCCGGCTGGGGGAGACCGACATCAACACGCAGGGCACGGTGCTGGCTTGCGCCGTCACCGGCACGGTCTACGAGGATGCCAACCACAACGCCAGCCTGGACGGCGGCGAGGCGGGCACCGGGCTGACGCTGTACGCCAAGCTCGTGCCCGCCACGCAGCCCGCCGGCCCGGCCATCGCGGTCGTGGCCGTCACGCCGTCCAGCGGCGCGTTCAGCTTCCCCAGCGTGGCCGCGGCAGGCTATGCGGTGGTCGTCAATGCCAACGCCAGCGCCACCGACGTGTCGCCCGCCGTGCCGGCCGGCTGGCTGGGCACCGAGGCGCCCACGTTGAGCCGCAGCTTCACGCTGGGCGCGGCCGACGTGCCGGGCCAGCGCTTCGGGCTGTTCCACGGCAGCCGGCTCACGGGCCTGGTGTTCAAGGACAACGGCGCCGGCAGCGGCCTGCCCAACAACGGCGTGCGCGACGGCGCGGAGGCGACGCTGGCCGGCGTCGCGCTGGTCGTGACCGACGGCAGCGCCACCGTGCTGGACCGCGCCACCACGGCGGACAGCGGCAGCTACACGCTGTGGGTGCCATCCACGGCCACCGGCGTCGTGAAGATCGCGCACGCGTCGGTCGATGCCGCCTGGGTGACGGTCTCCGGCGCGCCGGGCAGCACGGGGGGCAGCTTCGCCGTCGCGGACGGCAGCATCAGCGCGACCCTCACTGCCGGCAACAGCTACACCGGCGTCAACTTCGGCGACGTGCCCGCCAACAGCCTGCAGCCGGACGGCCAGCAGAGCGTGCTCGCCGGTGCCTTCGCGGCCTACCCGCACACCTTCGTGGCTGGCAGCGGCGGCACGGTGACCATCTCGGCCAGCACGCCGCCGCCCAACTGGACGGTGACGGTCTACCGCGACGCCGACTGCAACGGCCGCATCGATGCCACCGACGACGTGATGCCCGCTGCCGTGGCCCTGGCCGCGGACCAGAAGCTGTGCCTCATCGTCAAGGTCGGCGCACCGGCCGGTGCCGCCGATGGCGCCAAGCAGGCGCTGACGCTGACGGCGCACTTCGTCTACGCCAACAGTGCGCTGTCGCGCGACCAGCAGCGCAACGACGTCACCACCGTGGGCACCGCCACCGCCGCGGGACTGCAGCTCGTCAAGGCCGTGGATCGCGCCGCCGCGAAAAGCGGCGACCTCATCACCTACACCATCACCTTCGCCAACCTCAGCAGCGACGTGCTGGCCGCACTGAAGATCGCGGACGCCACGCCGGCCTACACGGTGTTCGAATCCGCCAGCTGCGGCACCATGCCCAGTGCGCAACTCACCTGCAGCGTCACGGCGCAGCCGGCGCAGGGCGCCAGTGGCCGCGTCGAATGGAGCTTCGGCGGCACGCTGGGCAGCGGCCTCACGGGCCAGGTCGTGCTGGTGGTGAAGCTGCAATGAAAAAAGGCGGCCCGCGGCCGCCTTCGGTGCCAGCGCCTGGACGGTCAGGTCGGGCTGAACAGGAAGTGCAGCACGTCGCCGTCCTTGACGACGTACTCCTTGCCTTCCGCGCGCATCTTGCCCGCGTCCTTCGCGCCCTGTTCACCGCGGTGCTTGATGAAGTCGTCGTAGGCGATGGTCTGGGCGCGGATGTAGCCCTTCTCGAAATCGGTGTGGATGACGCCGGCCGCCTGCGGGCCGGTGTCGCCGATGTGGATGGTCCAGGCGCGCACCTCCTTCACACCGGCCGTGAAATAGGTCTGCAGGCCCAGCAGCTTGAAGGCGGCGCGGATCAGGCGGTTCAGGCCCGGCTCGTCCTGGCCCATCTCGGCCAGGAACAGCGCGCGGTCCTCGTCCTCCATCTCGGACAGCTCGGACTCGGTCTTGGCGCAGATGGCCACCACCGGGCCGTTCTGGGCCGCCGCGTACTCCTTCAGGCGGTCCAGGAAGGGGTTGTTCTCGAAACCGTCTTCCGCGACGTTGCCGACGAACATCGCCGGCTTGGCCGTGATCAGGCACAGCGGCTTGAGGATGGCCAGCTCTTCCTTGCTGAAGGCGATGGTGCGCACCGGTTGGGCCTGGTCCAGGGACGCCTGGCACTTCTCCAGCACCTTGACCAGCGCGATGGCTTCCTTGTCGCCCGCGCGGGCGACCTTGTTGTAGCGGTGCAGGCTCTTCTCGACGGTGCCCAGGTCCGCCAGGCACAGCTCGGTCTGGATCACCTCGATGTCGGAGATCGGATCGACCTTGCCGTTGACGTGGATGACGTTCGGGTCCTCGAAGCAGCGCACCACGTTGACGATGGCGTCCGTCTCGCGGATGTGCGACAGGAACTGGTTGCCCAGGCCCTCACCCTTGCTCGCACCGGCCACCAGGCCGGCGATGTCGACAAACTCCACCACGGCCGGCAGCACGCGCTCGGGCTTGACGATCTCCGCCAGCGCCGCCAGGCGCGGGTCGGGCAGCTCGACGATGCCCACGTTGGGCTCGATGGTGCAGAACGGGTAGTTCTCGGCGGCGATGCCGGCTTTGGTCAGGGCGTTGAAAAGCGTGGACTTGCCGACGTTGGGCAAGCCCACGATGCCGCATTTGAGGCTCATGGCGGGGCTTTCTGGGGTGGGCGGCGTCCGGCGGCGGGCCGGGGCCGAAGCACGGGATTTTAGTCGGCCGGGCGGACAGCCTCTCACCCGCATCCCGGGGCGGCGTGCGGGCAACCCCCCCTGCCTACAATCGCCGCATGCAAAGTGTGGACGTGTTGGTCAAGGGCCGCGGGGCGGTGGGCAGCAGCCTCGCGCTCAGCCTGGCCGCCCAGGGGCTGTCGGTCGGCCTGGCCGGCGCGCCCGAGGCGGCGCGTGCGGACGACGTGCGCACCTATGCGCTGAACGCCGCCTCCGTCGCGCTGCTGACCGAACTCAAGGTCTGGGACGGCCTGCCCGCCGACGCCGTCTGCCCGGTCTACGACATGGTCGTCTGCGGCGACACGGCTGGTGGGCAGCCCGCCGGCCGTCTGAGCTTTTCCGCGTGGCAGCAGGGCGTGCGCGAGCTGGCGGTCATCGTCGACGCCGCAGCACTGGACACCCAGCTCGCGACGGCGCTGCGCTTCTCGCCGCACATCCGCAATGTCGACGCGGCCACGCCGGCCGCGCTGACCGCGCTGTGCGAGGGCCGGGAGTCCGCGGCGCGCCAGGCGCTGGGCGTGGCGTTCCAGCCCACGCCCTACGGCCATCGCGCGCTGGCGACCCGCCTCGTCGCCGACCGGCCGCACCAGGGCATCGCCCGCCAGTGGTTCGGTGCCGGTGGCGAGGTGCTCGCGCTGCTGCCGTTCGAGCGACCCAGCCCGGCACAGTCCTATGGGCTGGTCTGGTCCTGCGCCGACGACCGCGCGCAGGCGCTGCTGGCGATGGACGCGGCCGACTTCGAACGCGAGCTCAATGCCGCCACCGGTGGCGCGGCCGGCATGCTGGCGCTGGGTGGCGTGCGCGCCACCTGGCCGCTGGCGCTCGCGCGTGCCGGCGAAGTCAGCGGCCCCGGCTGGGCGCTGCTGGGCGATGCGGCGCACCTGGTGCATCCGCTGGCAGGCCAGGGCCTGAACCTGGGCCTGGCCGACGTGGCCGCGCTGTCCGCCGTCATCGCCGCGCGCGAGCCCTGGCGGCCGCTGGGCGACGAGCGGCTGCTGCGCCGCTATGCCCGTGAACGCCTCGCGCCCACGCTCGCCATGGGCGAGCTGACCGACGCACTGCAACGCCTCTTCGCCCATCCGTCCTCCGCCGCGCAGGGCCTGCGCAACCGCGGGCTGGACGCGTTGAACCAACTCGCTCCCGTCAAGCGCTGGCTGACCCAGCGTGCGCTCGGGCTCTGAACCTCTGCTCCGAGACTGTCCATCGTGCTCAACCGTGCCACCCTGTCCGCCCTCCTGCTCGCCGCGCTGAGCCTGCCCGCCGCGGCCAATGAAGGTGTCATCCGCAAGGCCTTCACCGAGCGCCTGCCCAGCGTGAAGATCGACGAGGTGCGCGCCACGCCCATGCCCGGCCTCTGGGAACTGCGCATGGGCAACGAGATCCGCTACACCGACGCGACGGGCAGCTTCCTCATCGAAGGCGGTGAGCTGCTCGACCTCAAGTCCCGCAAAAACCTCACGGAGGAACGCGTGGCGCAGCTCAACCGCGTGGACTTCGCCAGCCTGCCCTTCAAGGACGCCGTGGTCTGGAAGAACGGCAGCGGCAAGCGCCGCATCGCCGTCTTCGCCGATCCGAACTGCGGCTACTGCAAGCGCTTCGAGAAGGGCCTGCAGGAGATGAAGGACGTGACGGTCTACACCTTCCTCATCCCCATCCTTGGCGGCGACTCGCCCGAGAAGTCGCGCGGCATCGTCTGCGCCAAGGACAACGCCGGCGCATGGCTGAACTGGATGCTCAAGGGCGAGGCGCCGCCCAAATCGCCTGTCGGCTGCGACGACGGCGTGCTGGAGCGCAACCTGGCGCTGTCGCGCAAGATCCACGTCAACGGCACGCCGGCCATCGTGTTCGAGGACGGCAGCCGCATCCCTGGCGCCGTCGGCCCGGTCGAGCTGGAGAAGCGCCTGCAGGGCCTGACGGTGGCGCCCGCCGCGGCCAAGTCCTGATCCGATGAGCGCCGCAGACCCGCGTGGAGTCGCACATCGCCTGGCCTATGCCGGCCTGATCCCGTTCGTCGCGGGCTGCGCGCTGATCTGGCTGATCGGTGGCCGCGACCTCGACCAGCATGCCTTCGTCAGCCTGGCGCTGTCGGCCTACGCGGGGCTGGTCATTGCCTTCCTGGGGGGCATCCATTGGGGCCTGTCGTTCGCGCGCGGCCTGCCGGGCCGCCAGCCACTCGTCTGGGGCGTCAGCGCGGCGCTGCTGGGCTGGCTGGGCGTGCTGATGTCGCCCTACGCCGGCCTGGCCCTGCACGGCGGCGTGCTGATCGCCTGCTACGCGATGGACCGGCGCATCTACCCGCAGCTCGGCGCTGCCGACTGGCTGACGCTGCGATTTCGGCTCACGGCCGTCTCGTCGCTGAGCTGCTTCCTCGCTGCCGCGGGCAGTTGACATGAAGCCCCTCGTCCAAGGCGTACCTTGGCCGGTCCCCCTCGGGGACGGCGATGCTTGCGGCATTGAGCCGCAAGCACATCGCCCAAGCGGGCCGGCTCGGGAGCGGCCCAGCGCTCGGCCCGCGATACGGTGCCGCGCAAGCGAAGTGGATCGTTGGGTATGACCGTTCCGCGCTACCGCATCGAGCTGGCCGACCTCGCGGCCCACCGCTACCGCGTCACGCTCACGCTGCCGGCGCCTGCCGCCGAACAGCAAGTCAGCCTGCCGGTGTGGATCCCCGGCAGCTACCTGGTGCGCGAGTTCGCCAAGCACCTGAGCCGGCTGACGGCCACGCAGGGCGGCCGCGAACTGCCCGTCGAGCAACTCGACAAGGCGAGCTGGCGCGTGCGCTGCACCGGCCGCGCCGCGCTGGTGCTGAGCTACGAGGTCTATGCCTTCGACGCGTCGGTGCGCACCGCCTGGCTGGACAGCCAGCGCGCCTTCTTCAACGCCAGCAGCCTGTGCCTGCGCGCGCACGGCCGCGAGGGTGGGGTGCACCGCATCGAGCTGGCGCGCGTGCCCAAGGGCTGGCACGTCGCGACCGAGATGCGCGCCGTCGCGGGCGGCTATGAAGCGGCCGACTACGACGAGCTGCTGGACCACCCCTTCGAGATCGGCCCGCACTGGCAGGGCGAGTTCGTCGCCGCCGGTGTGCCCCACCGTGTCGTCGTGGCGGGCGCCTGGCCCAGCTTCGATGGCACACGGCTGCTGGCCGACGTGCAGCGCATCTGCGAGGCGCAGATCGCCTTCTGGGATGACGGCAAGCACGGTGCGCCCTTCGAGCGCTACAGCTTCCTGCTGTGGGCGCTGGACGAGGGCCATGGCGGCCTGGAGCACCGCGCCAGCACGGCGCTGATCTGTGCGCGCCGCGAGCTGCCGACGGCCGCGGAAGGCGCGGCGCCCAGCGAGCCCTACACGCGGCTGCTGGGCCTGTTCAGCCACGAATACTTCCACGCCTGGAACGTGAAGCGCATGCGCCCGGCCGAGTTCGCGCGCTTCGACTACCAGCGCGAGAACTACACCGAGCTGCTGTGGTTCTTCGAAGGCTTCACCAGCTATTACGACGAACTGATGCTCAGCCGCGCCGGCCTCGTCGACGCGCCGCGCTACCTCAAGCTGCTGGCGGCGTCGGTCAACGGCGTGCTGGCGTCGCCCGGCCGCCGCGTGCAGCCGTTGGCGCAGGCCAGCTTCGAGGCCTGGACCAAGTACTACCGTCCCGACGAGAACAGCGTCAACGCGGCGAGCAACTACTACGCGCAGGGCGCCCTCGTCGCGCTGTGCCTTGACATGGGGCTGCGGGCACGCAAGTCCAGCCTCGACGCACTGATGCAGCGGCTCTGGCAGCGCAGTGCGGGCGGCCCGATCAGCGAGGCCGACATCCTCGCCGCGGTGAAGTCGCTGGGCGATGACGAGCTCGCGGCTCAGCTGCTGGGCTGGGTCCGCGGCACCGGTGAGCTGCCGCTGCGCGAGGTGCTGGAGGCCACCGGGGTGGCCTGGCGCGAGGAGGGCCGCGCGACCGTGGCCCAGCGCCTGGGGTTGCGCGTGCGCGAAGGCGCGCTGACGGGTATCGGCGTGACGCATGTGCTCACGGGCGGCGCGGCCGAGGCCGGCGGCGTGAATGCGCGGGACGAGATCCTGGGCTGCAACGGCTGGCGGCTGCGCCGCCTGGACGATGCGCCGGGTCTGCTCGAACCTCGCCAGACGCGGCTGCGCCTGCTCGTCAGCCGCGACCAGCGCCTCGTCGAGCTCGACGTGGACCTGCCCGCGCCGCAGCCTGCAGCCGTCGCCTTGACGCTGGCCGACGGCACCCACGCCGCGCGGCGCCGCTGGCTGGGCGCCTGAGCCCGGCATGAAGGCGCCCCGGCCACCGGCGCTGCTGGTGCTGGCCGTGCTGGCCCTGCACCTGCTGCTGGGCCACGAGGTGCAGCGCATCCACGACGGCTGGGTCAGCGATGGCCCACCGCCCATGCCCGAGCGCCTGCAGGTGGCGCTGGTGCGCGAGATGATGCTGCGCGAGCCGCCGGCCGCGCGCGCAGGGACGCGACCTCAACCGCCGGCCAAGGCTGCCGACGCTGCTGTTCGCGTGCCCGACGCACCGGCTTCCGCACCTGAGCCCGCGCCTGAGCCCCCCACTGAACCCGCACCAGCGCCGGCACCGCCGCCCGAGCCCGTGACCATGGCCGACGCCGCGTCGTCCGCCCCCGCCGCCGAGCCGGCATCGGCGGCGCCATCGGCCTCCCAGCCGGCCGACGGCGAGCCCGGCCCCGAATGGCCGCTGTCGACGCGCCTCACCTACGTGCTGACAGGCAACTACCGCGGCCCGGTGAGCGGCCAGGCGCAGGTCGAGTGGCTGCGCCAGGGGACCCGCTACCAGGTCAACCTGGATGTCGGTGTCGGCCCCAGCTTTGCGCCGTTCGTCTCGCGGCGCATGAGCAGCCAGGGCATGTTGACGCTGGAGGGCATCGCGCCGCAACGCTATGACGAGGAGACCCGGGTGATCTTCGGCGAGCCGCGCCGTGCCAGCGTGCTGTTCCAGCCTGGCGAGGTGCAGCTCGCCAGCGGCCAGCGCGTGCCGGCCGTGCGCGGGGGGCAGGATGCGGCCAGCCAGTTCGTGCAGCTCACCTGGCTGTTCCTGACCGGGCGCGAGCCGCTGCAGGCCGGCCATGTGGTGCGCTTCCCGCTGCTGCTGCCGCGCCGGGCCTACGACTGGCAATACGAGGTGCTCGGGGAGGAGACGCTGGACACGCCGCTCGGTCCCGTGCAGGGCTGGCACCTCAGGCCCAGCCGCCCCGCGGGCAACGGCGACCTGACCGCCGAGGTGTGGCTGGCGCCGGCGCTGCAATACCTGCCGGTGCGCCTGGTGATCCGCCAGGACGCGGACACCTGGGTCGACCTGATGCTCAAGAGCGCGCCGCTGCAAGCCGCGCCAGAATCCGCCAACGACATCCCCCGGAGACTGACCCGATGACCTACGAATGCATCCTCACCGCCGTGCACGGCGACGGCCCGCGCAAGACCGGCCTCATCACGCTGAACCGGCCCAAGGCGCTGAACGCGCTGAACGACCAGCTGATGGACGAGATGGGCGCGGCGCTGCTGGCCTTCGACGCTGACGACGGCATCGGCTGCATCGTGCTGACGGGCTCCGAGCGCGCCTTCGCGGCCGGTGCCGACATCCCGACCATGCTGCCGCACACCTTCGCCACGGCGTTCAAGAGCGGCCTGATCTCCAAGAACTGGGAAACCATCCTGCAGGTGCGCAAGCCGGTCATCGCGGCCGTGGGTGGCTTCGCGCTGGGCGGCGGTTGCGAGCTGGCGATGATGTGCGACTTCATCATCGCGGCGGACTCGGCCAAGTTCGGCCAGCCCGAGATCAAGCTGGGCATCGTGCCAGGCGCCGGCGGCACGCAGCGCCTGCCGCGTGCCATCGGCAAGAGCAAGGCCATGGACATGCTGCTGACCGCCCGCATGATGGGCGCGGCCGAGGCCGAGAGCGCGGGCCTGGTGTCGCGGGTGGTGCCGGCGGACAAGCTGCTGGACGAGGCGCTGGCCGCGGCCGAGACCATCAACGGCTTCAGCGGCCCGTCGGTCATGCTCATCAAGGAGCTGGTGAACCTGGCCTACCAGGCGCCGCTGAGCGATGGCGTGCAGGTGGAGCGCCGCTACTTCCACGCGCTGTTCGGCAGCCATGACCAGCACGAAGGCATGGAGGCCTTCCTGGCCAAGCGGGCGCCGAGCTTCGAGCACCGCTGAAGTCGCCGCGGCAGGCCGGCGGCGCACGCCGGCGGCCTGCGTCGGGCGAACGGCCCCGTGTCACCGCCAACGCGCGCACAGGAAGAGCGGCCGGCGCGGCGCAGGGGCCTGGGCGGCGCTGTTTGGTGCGTGACGCACCGGCCCATTCCCGGTTTTGCAACGAATTGCGCTTTTTTCGTGCATGACGAAATTGCATCCGGCTCGATTGTTTTTGATTTCTGAATAGCTCATTGATCTGTAACTAGTGTTTCTACTGAGTCCCCCTGCCTACAGTTCAACCCATGGACACCGCGGTCGCGATGCCCAAGTGAACCAGGCGGCAGAGCCGCCGAGGACTTGAAGGAAATCATCATGAGCAAGCTGTCTACCGTTGTCGCCGCCACCCTGCTGATCGCCGCTGGCGCCGCTTCGGCCCAAACCGCCGCCCCGCTGACCCGCGAAGCCGTCATCGCCGAACTGGTGGCCGCCCGCAACAGCGGCGAACTCGCCGCCATCCAGGGTGAAAAGGGCATCGACGTGACGACATACGCTTCGGCGAAGGCCAGCGCCGTCGCCACCACCAAGCTGCCCCGCCAGGCCGTGCTGACCGTGAAGCCGACCGAACTGCGCAGCGAGCAGTCCGCCGCGCTGGCCGCCGACCACGGCGAGAACGCCGCCCGCGAACTGGGTGACTTCCCCGCGCCGGTCATCCGCCGCGCTTCCGCGCTGGCCGCCAAGTAAATACCCGAACCGCCTGCAACAAGGCGGTTTCAAACCGACAAAAGGCGACCCGCGAGGGTCGCTTTTTTGTTGCCGGCCTTCCTAGAATCCGCCGCCCGCCACTGAGAACGGGCGTTGGAGACACGATGGGAATGCAGGGAACGTGGACGGCCGGCGCATTGTTGTGCCTGTCCTTGAAAGCGCTTGCAGCGGTGCCGGTGGTCGGCGTGAGCTGGTCCAACTTCCAGGAAGAGCGCTGGAAGACCGACGAGACCGCCATGAAGGCCGAACTGGGCCGCCTGGGCGCCGGCTACGTCAGCGCCGACGCGGGCGGCTCGCCCGAGAAGCAGCTGGCCGACATCGAGTCGCTGCTGGCCAAGGGCGCCAAGGTGCTGGTGATCCTGGCGATGGACAAGGACGCCATCGCACCGGCGCTGGCCAAGGCCCGCGCGCGCAAGGTGCCGGTGCTGGCGTACGACCGCCTCATCGAGTCGCCCGAGGTGTTCTACCTGACCTTCGACAACCGCGAGGTGGGCCGCCTGCAGGCGGCCGCCGTGCTGGCCGTCAGGCCGAAGGGCCGCTACGTGATGATCAAGGGCTCGGCGGCCGACCCGAACTCCGACTTCCTGCGCGCCGGCCAGCAGGACGCGCTGGCCGAGGCGGTCAGGCGGGGCGACGTGCAGATCGTGGCCGAGGAGTACACCGACGGCTGGAAGCCCGAGGTGGCGCAGAAGAACCTGGAGCAGATCCTGACCCGCACGAAGGGCCAGGTGGATGCGGTCGTGGCCGCCAACGACGGCACGGCCGGCGGCGCGATCGCGGCGCTGGCCGGGCGCGGCCTCAAGGGCGTGCCCGTCAGCGGCCAGGACGCCGACCACGCGGCGCTCAACCGCATCGCGCTGGGCACGCAGACGGTGTCGGTGTGGAAGGACTCGCGCCTGCTGGCCAGGGAGGCGGCCACGGCCGCCGTGCAACTGGCCAACGGCCAGAAGGTGCAAGGCGCCGCGCCCTGGGCCGGTGGCGAGCGCAAGGTCAGCCTGCCGGCCAAGTTCCTGGCGCCGGTGGCGATCACGCAGGCCAACCTGGACCAGGTCATCACGGCTGGCTGGGTGAGCAAGGCGGTGGTGTGCAAGGGCGTGGACCCGGCCAAGGCGCCGGCCGCCTGCAAGTGAGCGGCGCGACGCAGCGGCTGGCCGTCATGGCGGCCGTGCTGGTGGCCATCGCCACCGGCTTTCACCTGCTGACCGGCAGCTTCCTGACCGCCGAGAACCTGTCCAACCTCGTGCAGCAGACGGCTGTCGTGGGCATCGTCGCCAGCGGCATGGCGCTGGTCATCGTCGCGCGGCAGATCGACCTGGCCGTCGGCTCGCTGCTGGGCGCCGTGGGCGTGCTGATGGCCTGGCTGCAGTACACGCACGGCTGGGGCGTGCCGGCGGCGCTGGCGGCGGGCCTGGCCTTCGCGCTCGTGATCGGGCTGTGCCAGGGCGCGCTGTCCGCGGTGGTGGGCCTGCCGTCCTTCGTCGTCACGCTGGGCGGGCTGGTGTCGCTGCGGGGTGTGGCCTTCCTGATCGCCGATGGCAAGACGCAGCCGATCAGCGACCCCGGGCTGCTGGCGCTGGGCGGCGGCATGGACGGCACGCTGGGTGAGGGCTGGAGCTGGGTCGCGGGCCTGGTGCTGGTGGCGGTGTGCGTGGGCTGGCAGGCGGCGCAGCGCCAAGCCCAGCGGCACGCCGGCCTGGCGCCGCGCAGCCTGGCGCGCGAGGCGCTGCAGGCCTCGTTGACGGCGCTGGGCGTGCTCGGCGCCGTGGCGGTGTTCAACGCCTACCGCATCGAAGGCCAGGAACAGGGCCAGGGCCTGCCGCTGCCGCTGCTGGTGTGGGGTGCGGTGGTGCTGGCCTTGAGCTTCGTCGCCAGGCACACGCGCTTCGGCCGCTACGTCTATGCGATCGGCGGCAACCCGGACGCCGCCCGGCTGGCCGGCATCCCGGTGCGCCGCGTGCTGATCCAGCTGAACCTGCTCCTCGCGGCGCTGGTCGCGCTGGCGGCGGTCGTCGCCATGGCGCGGCTGAACGCGGGCACGAACTCCATGGGCACCGGCATGGAGCTGACTGTCATCGCCGCAGCCGTCATCGGCGGCGTGAGCCTGGCGGGCGGCAGCGGCAGCGTGGCGGGGACGGTGCTGGGCGCGCTCATCATCCAGAGCATCGACAGCGGCCTGCTGCTGACCGACGTGGGCATCGGCTGGCGCATGGTGGTGCTGGGGCAGGTGCTCGTCGCGGCCGTCGTGTTCGACCGGGTGGTGCAGCGATGAGCGCGACGTCCCTGCTCGAAGTGCGCGATGCCCGCAAGTCGTTCGGCGGCGTGCACGCGGTCGACGGCGTGTCGCTGAGCCTGGCGCCGGGCGAGGTGCTGGCGGTGCTGGGCCACAACGGCGCCGGCAAGTCCACGCTGATGCAGATGCTGGCCGGCGCGCTGCCGTTCGATGGCGGCGAGCTGTGGCTGAACGGCCGGCCGGTGACGTTCGCGAGCCCGGCCGCCTCGCGCGCCGCCGGCATCGAGACCATCCACCAGAAGCTGGCGCTGGCCGACAACCTCGACGCGGTGGCCAACCTCTTCCTCGGTCGCGAGCTGCGCACGCGCTTCGGGCTGCTGGACGACGCGGCCATGCGCGCCGCCGCCGTGCCGCTGTTCGCGCGGCTGAACCCCAACTTCAGGAACCTGGGCGACCCGGTCGCGTCGCTGTCCGGCGGGCAGCGCCAGGTGGTGGCGATCGCGCGGGCGCTGCAGTTCCAGGCGCGCGTGCTCATCATGGACGAGCCCTGCGCCGCGCTGGGCCCCAGCGAGACCGCCCTGGTCCACGACCTGATCCGCCGGCTGCGCGCCGAGGGCGTGGGCATCCTGCTGGTCACGCACGACATGCCCGATGTCTTCGCGCTGTCGGACCGGCTGATGGTGATGAAGAACGGCCGCCTGGTCGGTGTGACGCAGACGGCCGCCGTGACCGAGGACGAGGTGCTGGCGATGATCATCGCGGGCAAGGCGCCTGCGACGCTCGGCTAGCGTGCATACGGCGGGGCGATGGCCCCGTCGCGCCTTCAGCGGGTTGAGCTCGTCGTCGCCAGCTCCTGGTCCATCCACGTCGTGCGCGTCTGCAGCCAGGTGCTCAGGTAGTTGATTTCGCCGGTGTAGCTGCCGGTGACGACAGCGTTAGGCCAGACATAGGTGTTCAGGATGTCCCAGGTCTGGAAGTTGCGCTTCTGCGCGGCATCCAGCGCCGTGGCATGGCCTGGATGAAGCGCTGGATGTCGGGCATGCGGCGGCTCAGGAACTTCCAGCGGGCGGCGACGTGGCGTTCGAAAACCGGGTCGGTGAACAGCTGCAGGATGTAGCCGTTGTAGACCGTCGCGCCCTGTTTGCGCAGCCACCAGCCTGTCGGAGCATCATTGCCGTTGTAGTTGATGTTGCCCGCGGCGATGTCGAAATCCCAGATGGGGCCGAATACCAGCGGACCGTCATCCTTGCGGGTGATGAAGGTGCTGGAGAAGAACGCGTCGTTGTTCTTCATCAGCTCGTTGATCAGATAGAAGTCGACAAACGCCTCCGTGTCCATCAGCGGCAGGTAGCCGCCGGGACCGCGGGTCATGAAGTTGCTGCCGAACAGCGTGTCTTCGAATTGCTGAATCAGCTTTTGAACCTGCGTGACCTGAGTCTCGGTCGTGTCCGACTTGAATGTGTAGGGCACCCAGGCGCGTTTGCTGACGAACCAGTAATCGGCATCGAGGTGGTCATCGATCTCCAGCAGGAAATCGCCAGGATCGTCGCCGACAGGTGTTGCACTACCGATGTCGATGCGGCTCGACGACGTCTTGATGTGTTCGACCAGTTGATAGACGCACTTGTATTCGCCATTCAGCTCCAGCTCCACGAAGCGGTAGGCCGGCGTGTAGCTCAATCCCAGGGTCTTGCTCAGGCAGAAGGCCACCGCATTGCGCAGCAATGTCTTGTCGGAGTAGTTGGCGAGCAGGGCCCATTCCTTGTCGGCGCTCATGCCGAGCAGCGACGCGGCCTTGGAGAGCTTGAGCTTGAACGGCTGCTTGGGCATCGATCAGGTCGAATTGCCACGACAGCGGATCTGGGTTGTTAGGTCCAGCGCTTCACCATAGGTGGCGCTGGCATCCGTGCGCAGCCGCGCCGTCACATAAGCGTCCTTGGAGACGATGGGCACGGCGCCGTCGGTGTCGATGCGGATGCGCAAGGGCTCGGCGATGGCGCACTGCGTCGGGTTGAGGACCTCGGCGGTCTCGCCAGTGATGGTGCGCGAAGTGACGGTGGGCAACAGGCTGCCGCTGGTGGCGTCGGCATAGCGTGCCATCACGTTGAGCACCACCTGGGGGATGAGCTGCGGCCGTGTCGGCGTCTCAGTGGTCGAGGCAGCCCGAACATTCTCGACACGAGCCACCCGCGCAATCGTGCCCGCCTTCAGCGCGGTCATGGCCGTGCTGGCAATCGCGCCCGTTGGACCGTCCGATGCTGCGCCTGGGTCCGCCAGCAGGTCGGTGTCGGAGGGCAGCCCGAGCAGCCGGGCCACTTCCAGCTGAGCGGCGGCCAGACCCGCGTCCGGCACGTTCATCAGCTGCGCGGTCACGAACGTGGTGAGGCTGCTGATGACCGGGCTCTCATTGGGCGCGGCGAGACGCAGCACTGCCGTGCTGTTGGGCGTACTCTGTTCGGCGACCCAGTAGCGGTTCGTCAGCACAGTCTCCACCGGGACCGTCAACTGATAGCCGCCATCAGCCGTGGCAGTGGCGACGGGCTCGTCGACGTCGCAAACCAGGTTCTGGTTCGCGTCGAGACAGACATTCCAACTGTCTGCAGCCGACGTACTGGCCATCTTCACGTTCAACTGCAGCGTGCGAATCTGCGGCGCCACTTCGGCCGTACCACTGCCTCCGCCGCAGCCGCTCAGGCATGACGCCAACATCCCCACCACGGCCCAACCCGCGTTTGAAAAACTCCTTGTGCGCATACGCCTCCCTGCAGCTGATCGTGTTGCACCAACTAACAGGTTAGTAACTCAAACGGCATTTGCGCTGTCGAGTCGGCACTGCTTCATTTTTTTTACAACCACTTCCGAACGTTGCTGGGATTTGGCTCACCCGGAATCTGCCGGGTTTGATCCTCGCGCAACGAGGTTAGAACCTCAGTGGCTGCATGCGTTGGATCTCTCGCCTGAGTCTCAATAGGCGACCAGTATCAACGCGTTCTCGTCGGCAACCAGCGCCCTTCCGGGTGCCACCACCGTCACGCCGTTCACGGCAACGCCCAGATAGATCGTCGAGACCGTGCCGTCGGGACGAACGAGCCGGACGCGATCTTCGTTGTCGGTCACGAGCAACTGCCCTGCGGCATCGACAGCAATGCGCTGTGCACGGAAGAAGCCAGCTGTCGTTCGATCACCGTCGATGCTTTCCGCGCGGCTAGGGAGGCCTGCAATCGTGCTGACCGTGCCTGACGTGTCAATCTTGCGGATGGTGTGGAAATCGGCGACGTAAGCAATGCCGCCGCTGTCAACCGCGATCCCGACGGGTGCGGCGAAGGTCGCGGTCATTCCTGGCCCGTCCTGGCTGCTTGAGACGCCTGGTTGTCCGGCCACAAGCGTCTTGATTCCCGCGGAAGTCACGCGGCTGACGGTCCGTGCGCCCAGGTCCGTCACCAGCAGGCTGTCGCCGGATGCGTAGGCCAGTCCGTTCGCCGAGTCAAAGCCGTTGGCGATGATGGTGGTGAGGCCGCCGTCTGCTGCGACCTTGCGGACCGACCGATTGTCGGCAACGTACCAAGTGCCCTCTGGCCCGGCCGTGACGTCTCTCATGTAGTTGAAGGTGCCAATACCTGGAGGACCATCGGCGGTCAATCCGCCGGGCGACCGATTGCCCGCCAGCAGGCCGACCAATCCGTCCGCGGTGACGCGGCGCAGCAGGTTGGGCTGCGCCACAGCGATAGTGCCTTGGCTGTTGATTGCCAGGCCTAGCGGGCCTCTGAAGCGCGCGTTGTCGCCGACGCCGTCGACATCACCCTCACCGCTCGACAAACCGGCCAACGCCCTGATCGAGCCATCGGTGCCGACTGCACGCGCCCGGTAGAAGTCGATGAGGGCGATGTCTCCGGTGGCGCTGGCGGCGATGGCCCTGGGTCTCTGCAGTCGTGCCAGGTCGCGTGGTCCGTCGGTGTCGCCCTGCTGCAGCGCCGTGCCGGCCAGGGTGCTCACCTGGCCATTGGCACGCACGCGGCGGATCGTGAAATTGCCCCCGTCGATCACGAGCAGGCTGCTGTCCGTATCCAGCGTCAGTGCCGTAGGGCCATTGAACCGGGCTTCAGCCCCTGTACCGTCGGCGCTGCCCGCGATGCTGGCCTGGCCAGCCAGCGTGCTGACCTGGCCGTTCGTGTCAATCTTGCGCACGGTGTGGTTGCCACCGTCGGATAAGAAGGCGTTGCCTGCGCCGTCGACAGTCATGCCTGTGATGCCGGTGAAGCGTGCGGACGCTCCCGGCCCGTCACTGAAGCCTGCCTCGGAGGCGGAGCCGGCCAGGGTGGATACATTGCCCAGGGCATCGAGCCGGTAAACGGCGTAGGGCATGCTCAGATAAATGTTGCCGCGCGCATCCACGCCCAGCCCGGACATCGCTCTGACGCTGCTGCTGCCGGTCGCCGCGCTGAATCCCGCCGCGTCGATGATCGTTGTCACCTTCCCGTCGAGCCGTGACACGCGCTCAAGTTTGGTGAAAGTCGCCGAGATGGAGCCGCCGGGCAGGTTGGTGATGAAGTTGGTGAGCACAGCCCAGTCGCCCCCAGGAAGCATGGCGAGCAGGCTAGGGGACGAGTTGCTGAACACTGTGATCGTGCTGACGGTTCCATCAGCCGCCAGGCGCCGTAGCCGGCTGGCATCCAATACGACCCAGGCGCCGTCGGGCTCGACGACGATGGCGGTCGGATCATTGAAACGGGCTTGGTCGCCTATCCCGTCTCTCAGGCCTGGCCCGCCCGGCTTGCCCGCCAGCACGCCGACGGCCTTGTTCAGGCGGATCCTCGCGCTCGCGCTGGACACCTGGCCTGCGCTGTTGCTTGCGAGCACACGGAAGCGAGCGCCGTCGTCGGCGTCGGTCAGCGCGGGCAGGGCGAGTGTTGCGCCTGTGGCCCCGGGTACGTCGGTCCATGTGCTGCCATCAGCGCTGCGCTGCCATTGCAGCGTTGGTGTGGGTGACCCACTGGCGCTTGCAGTCAGGACCGGTCGTGTACCGACGAAGGCCGTTGCATCGGAGGGCGACGTGCTGAACGCCGGTGCTGTTGCTGTAGGGCCGGGAGGAGTTGTCGGGCTGCCACTGTCGCCACCACCACCGCCACCGCCACCGCCACATCCCTGCAGCGCTAGCGCGACGCTCAAGCCGACCAGCAGGCGCGATGCAATGCGCCCGCTCCAAGATGCGTTGTTGTTCACCAGCTCTCCCCGTGGACCTAACGGTCCACATGGTATGAGTGTTGGCGAACGATCCAGTGCCGGACTTGCCGGCAGTTACAAGGGAATATGCACGTCTGAACGTGCGAAGACTCAGCTCTCCCGACGCAGTGCCGGGAACAGAATCACGTCGCGGATCGACGGCGAGTCGGTGATCAGCATCATCAGCCGGTCGATGCCGATGCCGCAGCCGCCGGTGGGCGGCATGCCGTACTCCAGTGCGCGGATGAAGTCGGCGTCGTAGTACATCGCCTCCTCGTCACCGTCGTCCTTGTTGGCGACCTGGGCCTGGAAGCGCGCGGCCTGGTCCTCGGCGTCGTTCAGCTCGGAGAAGCCGTTGGCGTACTCGCGGCCGGTGATGAACAGCTCGAAGCGCTCGGTGATCTTGGGGTCGGCGTCCGACGCGCGGGCCAGCGGCGAGACCTCGACGGGGTAGTCGATGATGAAGGTCGGCTCCCAGAGCTTTTCCTCCACGACGGCCTCGAACAGGCCGAATTGCAGCTCGGCCAGGCTCCAGCGGGCCGGCGCCTCTTCGCCGGCGGCCACGATCCTGGCGCGCAGCACCTCGGCGTCGTCGGCCTCGTCACTGCTCAGGCCCGCGAACTGGATCAGCGAGTCGCGCACCGACAGGCGCGTGAACGGCTTGTCCAGCGCCACCGGCTTGCCGGCGTAGGTCAGCGCCGCGCTGCCGGTCGCGGCGATGGCCGCGTGGCGCAGCACGGCCTCGGTGAAGTCCATGATGTCGTGATGCGTCCAGTAGGCCGCATAGAACTCCATCATCGTGAACTCGGGGTTGTGCCGGACCGAGATGCCTTCGTTGCGGAAGTTGCGGTTGATCTCGAACACGCGCTCGAAGCCGCCCACCACCAGCCGCTTGAGGTACAGCTCGGGCGCGATGCGCAGGAACATCTCCTGGTCCAGCGCGTTGTGGTGCGTGGTGAACGGCTTGGCGTTGGCGCCGCCGGGGATGGGGTGGAGCATGGGCGTCTCCACTTCCAGGAAGCCGTGCTCGACCATGAAGCTGCGGATGGCTGACACGCCGTGGCTGCGCGCGACAAACCGCTTGCGCGCCTCCTCGTCGGTGATCAGGTCCACATAGCGCTGGCGGTACTTCTGCTCCTGGTCGCTCATGCCGTGGAACTTGTCCGGCAGCGGGCGCAGGCTCTTGGTCAGCAGGCGCAGCGTCGTGACCGCCACCGACAGCTCGCCGGTCTTGGTGCGCATCAGCGTGCCCTCGGCGCCCAGGATGTCGCCCAGGTCCCAGTGCTTGAAGGCGTCGTAGACCTCGGGGCCCACGTTGTCGATGGTCACGCGCAGCTGGATGCGGCCGGTGGCGTCCTGCAGCGTGCAGAAGCTCGCCTTGCCCATCACGCGCTTGAGCATCATGCGGCCGGCCACGCTGACCCGGACGGCCTGCGGCTCCAGCACCTCGTTGGGCACCTCGCCGTACTGGGCCTGCAGCGGCACGGCGCGGTGCTGCGGCTTGAAATCGTTGGGGAAGGGCACCGGGTTGGCAGCCCGCAGCGCGGCCAGTTTTTCGCGGCGCTCGGCGATCAGCTGGTTGTCGTCTGCCTGAGCGGGGAGGGCGGGGGTCGTAGGGGCTTGGGTCATTGCGGGCCTTGGTGAATCCGCGATTTTAGAATCGCGCGCCCCATGCCGCCCGTCACCAGCTTCTCCCGCGCCACGTTGACCTTGCTGGTCGGCGGCGCGCTGGCCCAGGCGCTGCCCCTGCTGCTGGGGCCGTGGATCGCCCGGCTGTACACGCCGGCCGAGTACGGCCAGTTCTCGCTGGTGTGGACCGTGGCCGGCAACCTGGCCGTGGTGGGCTGTGCGCGCTACGAGTTCGCGCTGGCGCTGCAGACCGACGACCGGCGTGCCGCAGCGCTGCTGGCGCTGTGCCTGCGCGTGCTGCTGGCGGTGACGGCCGCGGCGGTGCTGGCGGGCGCGGTCTGGCGGGTCTGGGCCGGGCTGTCCGTCGCTGCGGCGCTGCCGCTGGCCGTGCTGGCACTGGCGGCGAGCCAGGCGCTGGCCCAATGGGCGGCGCGGGCAGGCCGGTTCGCAGCGCTGGCCTGGGCCCGCGTGGTGCAGTGGGGCGGCGGCGCGCTGGCGCAGGTCGGGTTCGGCCTGATGCAGGCGGGCCCGTGGGGCTTGGTGGGCGGCGCGGCACTGGCCGCGGGCGGTGCCGCGCTGCTGCAGGCTCGGCCGGCGCCCGAGGGCGGCTGGCGCGGCCTGCTGGCGCCGCAGCCGCTGCGCGAGCTGGCGCACCAGCACCGCGACTTCCCGCTGCTGAACACGCCGCACGCCTTTGCCGGCGCGCTGCAGGACACGCTGGCCATCGCGCTGCTGGCGGCCTGGCTGGGCGAGCCGGCCGCCGGCGTGTGGGCATTGGCGTTGCGCTACCTGAAGGCGCCCGCCTCGCTGGTGGGGGGCTCGCTGTCGCAGGTGCTCTACCCGCGGCTGACGCAGGCCGCCAGCCGCGCCGAGGCCCGCGCCCTGGTGCGCCGCAGCCTGCTGCTGCTGGCCGCCATTGCGCTGCCGCTGATGCTCGCGCTGCTGGCGTTCGGCCCCTGGCTGTTCGCCACCGTCTTCGGCGCCGGGTGGCAGGGCGCCGGCGAGCTGTCGCGGTCACTGGCGCCCTATGTGGCGCTGCACTTCATCGCCGCGCCGCTGTCCGTCGTGACCATGGCCTGGGGCGCGCAGGCCTGGGCGCTGAAACTGGCGCTGGTGGGGCAGGTGATGTTCATCGGCGGGCTGGCCGCGGGCCTGCACCTGGGCGGCCTGGCCGGCGCGGGCTGGGGCGTGTCGGCGGCGATGCTGCTCTACTTCGGCTACTTTTTCTGGTCACTGTGGACCTGGGACTGATGCGCGTCTTCCTCAATCGCCTGCGGCGCCGCCTGGTGCGGCTGATCGGCTTTCGCATGCTGTTCGGCGAGGCCGGCGCGCCGCATTCGCGCATCGCGCCCAGCACCTGCATCGAGGGCCAGGCGGGCCTGCAACTGGCCGACCATGTCTTCATCGGCCAGTTCAACTTCATCGACGCCGGCGCGGGCCTCGTCATCGAGGAGGGCGTGCAGATCTCCAACTTCTGCGCCATCGTGACCCACAGCACCCACGACGCCTTGCGTGTGAACGGCCGGCGTTTCGCGACACAAGGCGGCGAGCCGGCGGGCTATCGCAAAGGCGCCATCGTTCTCGGCGCCTACAGCTTCGTCGGCCCGCACAGCCTCATCGAGCCCGGCAGCACGCTGGGCAAGGGCGCCATCCTGTGCGCCTACTCGCAGCTGCGCGGTGCGGCGCCCGACTTCGCCATCATGGCCGGCCAGCCCGCACGCCAGGTGGGCGACACGCGCCAGCGCGACGCGGCGCTGCTGGCCCGGCACCCCGAACTGCGCGACGCCTACGAAGCCTGGGCCGGGAGGGCCGCCCCGTGAGCCTCGGCGGCGGCTTGAAGCTGGTGCTGATCGGCGACGGCGAAAGCCCGCACCTGCTGAAGTGGGCGCGGGCGCTGCAGCCGCGCGTGCAACTGCATGCCATTTCCTCGCGCGGCTTCCTGCCCGAGTTCCGCCAGTTGCTGCCCGACGCGCAGCGGCTGGCGCTCAACACCTCGCCCGACCACGGCGGCGGCAACATCGCGCTGCTCAAGCAGCTGCCCAAGGTCGGCGCCTGGCTGGCCGAGACCGACGCCGACTGGCTGCACGCCCACTACCTCACCTCGCACGGCACGCTGGCCTGGGCGGCCAAGGCGGGCTGGCGGCTGCGCGCGCAGATCGCCGGCTCGGCCTGGGGCAGCGACATCCTCGTCACGCCGCAGCGCGGGGCGAGCTGGCGCTGGCTGACCCGCAAGGTGCTGCGCGCCTGTGCCGTGACCACGTCGGACTCCGCCTTCATGGCCCAGCGCATGCGCGAACTCGGCGCGAGCGACGTGATGGTGTTCCCATTCGGCCTGGAGTCGATGCCCAGGCAGAACGCGAAGAAGACGCCCTGGCTGTGCTTCGCGAACCGCGGGCTGGAGCCGATCTACCGGCCGCAATGGGTCATCGATGCATTTGCTCGCATCGCCGCCGCGCAGCCCGAGGCGCGGCTGGTCGTGGCCAACGACGGCTCGCTGCGCGCGGCGCTGGAGGCGGATGTGGCCGCTCGCGGCCTGTCTGCCCAGGTCAGCTTCGTCGGCCGCCTGGATGCGCAGGCCCAGGCCGGCCACTACGCCCGCGCGACCTGGTTCCTCAGCCTGCCGGAGAGCGATTCGGTGTCCGTGTCGGTGCTGGAGGCCATGGCCCATGGCGGCGTGCCGCTGCTGTCCGACCTGCCGGCCAACCGCGAGCTGATCGGCGACTCGGCGCGCGGCCTGATCGTCGGTTCGCTGGACGACCTGCCCGCGCGCATGGCCGTGCTCGACACGGCCCGCATGGCCGCCGGCAACCGCGACTGGGTCGCCGCAAACGGCCTGTTCGAGCCCGGTGTGCAGCGCTTCCTGACCCGCCTGCGCGAGCTGTCGCCGTGAAGATCCTGCTCGTCAACCACTACGCCGGCTCGCCCGCGCACGGCATGGAGTTCCGGCCCTACTACCTTGCCCGCGAATGGGTGAGGGCGGGGCACGAGGTGCTGATCGTCGCAGCCTCGTACTCGCATGTGCGTGCCGTGCAGCCCGAGGTCGGCAGCGAGCCGCGCGAGGAGCTGATCGACGGCATCCGCTACCGCTGGCTGCCGACGCCGCATTACGCCGGCAACGGCGTGGGCCGGCTGCGCAACATCCTGTCCTTCCTGCGCCAGCTGCGCGCCGATGCGTGGCGGCTGACGCGCGAGTTCCGGCCCGACGCCGTCATCGCCTCCAGCACCTACCCGATGGACGTCTGGGTGGCGCGCAAGCTCGCGCGGCTCGCGAAACCTGAGCGAGCGCCGGGCGCTGTCGCGCCGTCGCGGGCCAAGCTCGTCTACGAGGTGCACGACCTGTGGCCACTGTCGCTGATCGAGCTGTCCGGCATGTCGCCGCGCCACCCGTTCGCGATGCTGTGCGGCAAGGCCGAGGCCGATGCCTACCGGGACGCGAACGTCGTCGTCTCCATGCTCCCCTGCGTTCACGAGCACATGGCGTCCCGGGGCCTGGATCTGGCGCGCTTGCGGATCGTGCCCAACGGCTTCGCGCCCGAGGAGTGGCAGGGCGACTCGGCACCGCTCGAGGCGGCGCTGGCGGAGCACCTGGCGGCTGAGCGTGCCGCGGGCCGCGTCGTCATCGGCTATGCCGGCTCCATGGGCTTGCCCAACGCGCTGGACGTGCTGCTGGACGCCGCCGGCCAAGTGCGGGACAAGCCGCTGAGCTTCGTGCTCGTCGGCAGCGGCCACGAAGCGGCGCGGCTGGCCGGGCGCGTGCAGGCCGAGGGGCTGACGAACGTGCGCTTCTTCGCGCCCATCCCGAAGGCGCAGATCCCGACGCTGCTGGCCCACTTCGACATCGCCTACATCGGCTGGCAGCGCACGCCCATCTACCGCTTCGGCATCGCGCCCAACAAGCTCATCGACTACCTGATGGCCGGCCGGGCGATCCTGCATTCGGTCGAGGCGGGCAACGACCCGGTCGCCGAAGCCGGCGCGGGCCTGACGGTGCCGCCCGAGAACGCCGAAGCCGTCGCCAAGGGGCTGCTGAAGCTCGCTGCCTTGGCGCCCGACGAGCGCGCCACGATGGGCCAGCGTGGCCGTGCCTTCGCGATGGCTCACCACGCCTACCCCGTGCTGGCCGCGCGTTTCATCGAGGCGCTGAAGTGAACGAGCTGGACGCCATCGCCCAACGCTACGCGCGCCGGGACACGCGTGGTGAGGGCGGCGATCGCTACAGCCTGCTGCGGCCCGAGGTCTGGCAGATGTGGCAGGAGCGCCAGCGCGCGCTGCTGCGCCTGCTGTCCACGCGAGCCGGGCAGCCGGCCGACTGGCGCGCCGCCGAGGTCGGCTGCGGTGCCGGCGGCAACCTGCTGGACCTGCTGCGCCTGGGCCTGATGCCGGCCCACCTGACCGGCATCGAGCTGCTGCCCGACCGCCTGGCTGCGGCGCGTGCGGCGCTGCCCGAGGGCGTGCGGCTGCTGGCGGGCGACGCGTCCACGGCCGACGTTGCGCCCGCCAGCCAGGACCTGGTGCTGCAGTCCACGGTCTTCTCCTCCATCCTCGACGACGGGCTGCAGCAGCGCGTGGCCGAGTCCATGTGGCGCTGGCTCAAGCCGGGCGGCGCCGTCGTCTGGTACGACTTCACCGTGAACAATCCGCGCAACCCGGACGTGCGCGGCGTGCCGCTGGCCCGCGTGCGCGCGCTGTTCCCGCAAGGCGATTTCACGGCCCGCCGCGTGACGCTCGCACCGCCGCTGGCGCGCGCGCTGCCGGCCGCCTACGGCCTCTTCAACCTCGTCCCCTGGCTGCGCACGCACCGCCTGGTGCTGATCGAGAAACCCCAGGATCCCGTGATCCCCGAAAATCCCGCCCGATGAGCGACCAGCCTCCCCTTCCTTTTCTGCCCTTCGCCCTGCCGGACCTCGGCGACGACGAGATCGCCGAAGTCGTCGACACGCTGAAGTCCGGCTGGATCACGACCGGCCCCAAGGCGAGGCGCTTCGAGCAGGCCTTCGCCGAGTTCCTGGGGGACCCCCAGATCGAGTGCATCGCCGTGAATTCGGCGACCGCCGGCCTGCACCTGGCGCTGGAAGCCATCGGCCTGGGTCCCGGCGACGAGGTCATCACGACGACGCACACCTTCACCGCCACGGCCGAGGTGGTGCGCTACCTGGGCGCCGACGTGGTGCTCGTCGACATCGACCCGGCGACGCTGAACATCGACGTCGCCGCCATCGAGGCCGCCATCACGCCCCGGACCAAGGCCATCCTGCCGGTGCACTATGCCGGCCTGGCGGTGGACATGCTGGCCATCCTCGACATCGCCCGCCGCCACGGCCTGCGGGTCGTGGAAGACTCGGCACATGCGCTGCCGACCACGCTGGAAAAGGAGTTGATCGGCACGCTGGGCAGCGACGCCACGGTCTTCAGCTTCTACGCCAACAAGACCATGACGACGGGCGAGGGCGGCATGCTGGTCACGCGCAACGCCGAACTGGCCAAGCGCGCCCGCGTGATGCGCCTGCACGGCATGAGCCGCGACGCGTTCGACCGCTTCACGGCCAAGGTGCCGAGCTGGTACTACGAGATCGTGGCGCCCGGCTTCAAGTACAACCTGACCGACATCGCGGCCGCGCTCGGCCTGCACCAGCTCAAGCGCCTGCCCGCCTTCCAGCTGCGCCGCGAGCGGATCGCGACGCGCTTCAACGAGGCCTTTGCCGACCTGCCGCTGATCCTGCCGCCCTGCGCGCCCGAGGGCGACACGCATGCCTGGCACCTGTACGTCGTGCGGCTGGCCGACGGTGCCGCCATCACGCGCGACGCCTTCATCGAAGGCATGTACGCCGCCGGCATCGGCTGCAGCGTGCACTACGTGCCGCTGCACCTGCACCCCTACTGGCGTGACCGCTACGGCCTGACGCCCGAGCAGTTCCCGCAGTCTCAGCAGGCCTTCGAGCGCACGGTCAGCCTGCCGCTGTACACGGCCATGAGCGACGCGGACGTGGAACGCGTCATCGCTGCGGTGCGTGGACTTCTCGCCTGAGACACGGCTCTGAGAGACGGCTTGAGCAAACGCCTGTTCGACGTGATCTGTTCGGTGCTGGGCCTGTTGCTGCTGTCGCCGCTGCTGTTGCTCGCGGCCGCGTGGATCAAGCTCGACTCACCCGGCCCGGCACTGTTCCGCCAGACCCGCGTGGGCCGCTTTGGCGTGCCGTTCACGATCCACAAGTTCCGCACCATGCGCGTCGAGGCGGGCGCCGCCCTCACGGTCGGTGCCGACCCGCGCATCACCCGAGCAGGCCACCTGCTGCGCCAGACCAAGCTCGACGAGCTGCCACAGCTTTGGGACGTGCTGCGCGGTGCGATGAGCCTCGTCGGCCCCCGGCCCGAGCTGCCGCGCTACGTGGCGTGCTATCCCGCGGAACTGCGGGATCGCGTGCTGGCCGTTCGCCCCGGCATCACCGACCCCGCCTCGCTCGCCTTCAGCCACGAGGCCGAACTGCTGGCCGCGGCTGCAGACCCCGAGCGTGAGTACCGTGAGGTCGTGCTGCCGGCCAAGCTCAGGCTGTCCGCCGACTATGCGGAGCATGCCAGCCTGGCGAGCGACCTGCGGCTGATCTTGGTCACGCTCGCCCGTGTCGCCCGCCGCTGACAATCCCCTCCTGATGAACTGGCAGCTTCTCGATACCCAGCTTACGCGCCTGCGCCCGCACCGCGAAGCGCTCGCGTTGGCGCTCGACGTCCTCGTCGTTGCGATCGCCTGGCAGGCGACCTACCTGTTCCGCCTGGGTTTCGAGCGCTGGTTCTCTGCCCGCCCGGGCTATGACGGCTGGGTGTTGCTGGGGCTGCTCGCCATCTACGCCGCCGTGCTGTGGGTGCTGCGGGTGCCCAAGGGCATGTGGCGCTTCTCCGGCTTCGGCGAAGTCAAGCGCCTGGCCGTGGCCTGCGCCCTGGCCGGCCTGATCGGCGCTGCCTCTGTGCTGATGGCCCGCCTGCATGCGGTGCCTCGCGCCGTGCTGGCGCTGCACCCGCTCTTCACGCTGATGCTGCTGGCCATGATGCGCATGGGCTACCGCATGCTGTACGAGCACATGCGCAGCCGCATCAGCGGCAGTACCCAGGAGCAGCGTCGTGCGCTGGTGATGGGCGCCGGTGATGCGGGGCGGCTGCTGGTGGCCGGCATACAGCACAGCCAGGGGTGGGTAGTGGTGGGCTTCCTGGATGATGACGCGAGCAAGCAGGGGGGCCGCGTGGCTGGCTTGCCGGTGCTGGGCGGGTTGTCTCAGGCCCGGTGGTTTGCAGAAGTGCACGGCGCCACCCATGTGATCGTGGCCATGCCCGCGGCGTCCCTCGAGCAGCGGCGCGGTGCGCTGGACTTGGCGGGCGCCACTGGGTTGCCGGTGTTGACCGTGCCGAGCAGTACCGAACTGCTGGCCGGTCGGCGGGTGAACGAGGTCCGTGACATCGAGGCCGAGGACCTGCTGGGGCGTGCACCGGTACAGCTTGACGAGGCTGGCATCTCGGAGCGGTTGCACGCCAGGACTGTCATGGTGACCGGCGCGGGTGGCAGCATCGGCAGCGAGCTGTGCCGCCAGATTGCCCGCTATGGCCCTCGTGCCATCGTGCTGTACGAGCTGAGCGAATACGCGTTGTACGCCATTGAACAGGGGATGACGGAAGCATTTCCGCACCTGCCGCTGATCTGCGTCATCGGCGACGTGAAGGACCTTGATCATCTGCGCGACTGCTTCGCACGCCACCGGCCACAGGTGGTTTTCCATGCAGCGGCGTTCAAGCACGTGCCGCTGATGGAGGATGCTGGCAACTCGGCCGCCTGCATCCGCAACAACACGCTGGGCACCTTCCATGCGGCGCAGGCCGCGGCCGAAGCCGGCGTCGAGCGCTTCGTGCTGATCAGCACGGACAAGGCCGTGAATCCCACCAATGTGATGGGTGCCAGCAAGCGCGCGGCCGAGATGGTGCTGGCGGCACTGGCCAAGCGGCACGCGGGTACGCGCTTCATGGCGGTGCGTTTCGGCAATGTGCTGGGGTCCAGCGGCAGCGTGATCCCGAAGTTCAAGGAGCAGATCGCTCGCGGAGGCCCGGTCACGGTCACCCACCCCGACATCATTCGCTACTTCATGACCATTCCCGAAGCCGCGCGACTGGTCATTCAGGCTGCCGTCATCGGCGAGAGCGGGCAGGTGCTGGTGCTGGACATGGGCGAACCAGTCCGCATCGCCGATCTGGCGCGGCAGATGATCCGCATGAGCGGGCATGCCGGCGACGCCATCCGCATCGAGTACACCGGCCTGAGGCCTGGCGAGAAACTGTTCGAAGAGTTGCTCGCCGACCGGGAAACGAGCCTGCCGACGATGTGTGCTGGCGTGCGCGTGGCCCTCCTGGTGGACGAGGGTGCGGGTGAGCGCGTGCTGCATGACCTCGTTGATCTCGACACCACCCAGCCTCGCACGCTGCTGCATGCCTGGCTGGGCCCTGAATTCCACGCTCCCTTTTCGAAGTCCTGACGATGCTCCGATCCGACCTCTCCTCTCTCACTGCCCGTTTGCTGCCGCTGTTGTCGGCGAGTCTGCTGGCCGTCATGGCCCTTCAAGCCGATGCGGCCGATGGGCCAGCCGCGCCCCTGGTGGTGACGCCCATGGCGGTGGCGCCGCCCAGCCAGCTCGTGCTGCCGGCGACGCCGAGCAAGCTGCTGCGTGCCCCACTCTTTACCTTGCAACCCGTGCTCAAGCTGGCCGCCGCTTCCATTGATGAGCGGGCGAAGAAGGCCGTCGGCGCAGACAAGAACACGGTGATCGAGATCGAGATCCAGCGCACACTGCTGGCCCAGACGCGTCAGGCCTGGCCGCAGGTGATCGAATCCGTCAAGCAGGTCCGTGGGTTGCAGGCCGGTGCATCCGGACGCCACACCGCGGGGCTGCTCAATGAGATCATTGCCCGCCAGTCGTTGGCTCGCGGCGACGCCGCCTGGTTGCGTTACCGCATGCGCGACCAAGTGCTGGCAATGCCGTGGGCGGAGGTGGAAACCGCCATCCGCGCGCTGCGCACGCAGTTGGCGGGCATGAAGAGCGAAGACATCGAGAACTACGTCAACATGAAGCTGGACCTGACAAGCAGCATCACGCAGGGGCGAGTGAGCGATGCCTTCCTCTTCCAGGTGTTGAGCTTGCGCTTCCAACTGATGGACGTGATGCCGCGTCGCGCCGCGCTGCTGGCGGGCCTGGACGACGCCATCGCACGGCGTGACGGCACGGGTTCGCGCTGATGGGCGCCGCGCCGCATGCGCCGCGTGTGCTTTGGCTGACGGGCCTGTCCGGTGCCGGCAAGTCCACGCTGGCGACAGCTTTGCACCGCCGCCTGGTCGACGCCGGCCGGCAAGCCGTGGTGCTGGATGGCGACGTGGTGCGCGCCGGACTGTGCCGAGGTCTGGGCTTCAGCCCCGAGGACAGGCGCGAGAACATCCGCCGCGTGGCGGAAGTGGCGAAGCTGATGCGGGAGGCAGGCCTGGTGGTGATCTGCGCGCTGATTTCACCGCTGCGCGACGACCGCGCGATGGCGCGGGACATCGTAGGCGCCGCGAGTTTCCGTGAGGTGTACGTCGCGACGCCGCTGGAAGTCTGCGAGCGGCGAGATCCCAAAGGGCTGTACCGCAACGCGCGTGCACAGTCGCTGACGCAGTTCACAGGCGTATCCGCGCCGTACGAGGAGCCGCTGGAACCCGACTTGCGCGTCGACGCCAGTGCGGAGGATGTGACCGCGGCGCTGGCGGCGCTTGAGGCGATGCTCAGGCCTGATGAGGGCTGACCAGGCGCGAGGCCAGCGCGGCTGCGTGCTCGCGAAGTTCGGGCACGGCAGTGGCTTCCCAGAGCTGGGCACGCAGGTGTGGCCCGAGGTAGTAGAGGCCGGGCAGGCCTTGCCCGCGCGCGTCCCGCACCCGGTAAGCGTCGTCCACCTGCAATCCCAGGCCGTGCGGACAGGGCTGAAGCCGCCCAGCCTGCTGCAGGCGCCATAGCAACGGTGAAGAATCGGCGTCGATCACCGAAGCAGGCCCCGAGCAGTTGACGACGCGGGCGGCATCGAAATGCTCGGTATTGGTCGCGCCTCGCGGGCGCCAGGTGAGGCGCATCAACCCATGCTGCACGTGCACGGCCATGATCCGGCCGGCTCGCTGAGCCATCCGGCCGCTGGCCAGTTCCTCGTCGAGCAACGCCCGCGCCTGCGGTGCCGCGCGGTGGCGGTGCACATCCCAATATGGCAGCAGGTGGCGCAGGAACTGGCCGCGGCCACGCATGTCCAAGGCCTGCCAGGCCTTCGGTGTCTGGGCGCGCAACGCAGCCCAGACGTCGCGCCAGTCCAGCCCTGCAGCGTGAGCACGCGCGAGTTCTTGGCGGAAGCGCCGCAGCAGCGTTGACAGCGGAAGGCCGCTCGTCAGTTCGGGGTTGGGCGTCCAGGGTTGGGGCGGCAGTTCATTGCGGCGGTGGCCCTGCGGGAGCAGGCCGCGGCGTGACAGCGCGAGCACGGTGCCGCGATGGCCGCGCGCGCGCAGCGTGATCAGCACGTCGAGCATCGTGAGGCCGCTGCCGATCAGCGCAACCGGTGCTTCGGGCGCGAGGTCCTGCAATGCGTTGCCGGACCAAGGGTCTGCCACGTAGCCGGGCAGGTGGGCCAGGTCGCGGTGCGGGTGGCGCGGGGGCAGGTGGCCGATGGCGAGGATCACGGCATCAAAGCCTGCTGCGGGACCATCGTCCTGGAAGGTCAACTGCCAGCCCCCTGCGCTGGGCTGGCAATCGCTCACGGAGGCTGTACGGTGGCGCAGCTCGACGCCCGTGCACGCGGCGGCGCGCTGCTCCAATGCGGCTTGCAGGTAGTCGCCGTAGCGCTGGCGGGGAACGAACTCATGACCGTCGAACGCGGCATGCGCTGCGGTGCTGCTTCGCAGCCAGTCGACGAAATGACTGGGCTGGGCCGGGTCCAGGCTCATGCGCGCGGCGGGCACGTTCAGCAGGTGATCAGCCGAATGTGTGCCATACGCCAGGCCGCGTGCGAAACGGCCCGAGCCGTTGACCATGGTGACCGTGCTGCCGGCCGGCAGTCGGCCCAGCAGTTGCCATGCGACGGCGACGCCGCTGAAGCCGGAGCCGACGACGGCGACATGCATACCGGTGTCAGCCGGCTTCACAGACCAGGTAGATCGACGAGCAAAGGTCAGGGTACTGCTGGCCCAACTGGAAGCACCCTTCCAGATACGCGGGTGTGATGATGTCGGTGTTGAGCAGGCGGTCCCACTGGAAGTTGGCCAGCGCCTTGAAGAAGATGCCCGAGCGGTGGATGACTTTCAGTCCGGCGCGGGCAGCATCGCGCTCCAAGGTGTCCAGTGCATACGTACAGCGATGGCCGTGATCGGCCTCTGCGGGCGTGACCGCCGCGTTGTGGTCTATGAGGCCCATCTTGACGGCGATCTGGCGCGACGGCGCATTCGCGTTGGGGCAGGCCAGGAAGAAGCGGCCACCCGGGGCCAGCCATTCGCGGTTGATGCGGGCCAGCACTGCGACGGGATCGTCCAGGTGCTCCAGCACGTGGGTCATGACGATGTTGTCGTAGCGGCGCGGCAGCTGGACCTGCTCGAACAGCGCGTTGAAATACTGCACCTTGTCGCCGAGACGCGCGCGCGCTTCGGCCATCGCCTGGTCGGAGGCTTCAACGCAGCTCAGGTCGGCGAAATGTTCGGCCAGCCGCGCGGTGAAGTCACCCTTGAAGCTGCCCAGTTCCAGCATGCTGCCCGGGCGGAAGAAAGGTGAGAAAGAACGCACCATCAATGGATGCATCACGTCGAAGTCGAAGCCGTAGGCGTACCGACGGGCGTTGTCGACGTGTTCGGCGTTGTAGTCGCGGGAATTGCTCATCAAAGCTCTCGATGCAGGAAGAGTGTGGCGCCGGCGGATGCCGAGGCTTCAGGGCTGAAGCCGTGACGGCGGTACAGGGCCAGCGCGGCGGTATTGTCGGCGTGGACTTCCAGGCGCAGGCGGCAAAGGCGCAAGTCCGTGGCCAGCGCCAGCACGCGCGTGAGCAGCTTGCCGGCGATGCCCTGACCCTGATGCTCCGGCAGCACGCTGACGTTGGTGATGAAGCCCTCCTGAGTCGCGCCGTTCGCGTACATCGCGATCAGCCCTGCGAGCGTGTCGTCATGCCAAGCCTCCACGCGGCGAGCATGCGACGCCAGCTTGTCGGCGTAGGCCGCAAGGTCCACCCGGCTGCTGAGCGGAGGCTGGAAGCTGCCGTCCGCCGCACGCAGGTGAGCCAGCAATGTACCGGCCTCTGCGCTGTCCACGCGGAAGTTCATGCCTCCAGCACCGCGGCGCCGAAGCCTTCGCGGCCGAAGGCGTTGCCGTTGTAGAGCAGCACGATGCGATCGTCGATCTCGGTCAGGTGCGGGTAGCAGACCATGTCAGCATCCCAGGCGCCTGCCTCGCGATCAAGGCGCGGCAGGTTATCGGCTCGCGTCCAGTTGCGCAGATCATCGGACCATGCCTGACCGAGGCGGTAGCCGCGCGCCGGATCCGTGCGAAAGCCTGATGCTTCGCGGTAGCAGAACACCATCAAATAGCGCGCACCGACCCGGACGACGGCCGGCAAGGCCTGGCATTCGTCAGGGCCCAGCCGGTCGGGCACGAGAGCCCGGCCTTCGTCCTTGGTCCAGTGGATGCCGTCCGGCGATCTGGCGTGGCCGATCTTGTAGATGCGGTCCGGTGCGGGCTCGCCGGGGAACTGCTTCCAGCCGGTACCGAACATCGTCCACATGTGGAAATGCCCGTCGAACTGGCGCACGAAGGCGTCCCCGACGAGGCAGGGCTCGTGCAGGCTCGGGCCGAGCACGGGGCCAGTGCCGACGCGCTCGAAGGTCGTGCCGCCATCGCGGCTGATGACGAGGCCGACCGCCGTTTCGACGGACACGGCGACGCGCCGGCTCCAGCCCGTGGTGTAGGCCCAGATTTCGTCGCCCACTGGCGTGGGGCTGAAAGGGAAGATGCCGTGTTCGTCGAAGCAGCCGAGACCTCCTAGCGCCAGCACCGGGTCGGCGTTCACGCGGAGCACCTGCTGAAGGTCCTTGCTGAAGTCGGCGAAGGCGACCTGGCTGAGGAACTTGCCGTCCGCGCCTTTGGCGCGAGTGGAGAAGTAGATTCGGACGAAGTCGTCGAATACGACGGCCTGAGGCGACTGCGCAAAGCCGGCACCGGCCCCCGGCAATTGGTGCTCGAAAGGGTTGAAGATGTGACCGAGCTTGCGCCAGTGCATCAGAGCTCCCCTTCGAGGCGGGCCAGGCCAAAGCCTTCGCGACCCACGCCGTTGCCGAGGTAGGCCATGTAGGTCACGCCGTCGACCTGAAAGATGTGCGGGTAGGCCACCATCTCGCTGTCCCAGCCCTCGACGGACAGTTCAAGTCCGGCACGGGCGTCGTCGCGTGTCCAGTGCAGCAGGTCGGTGCTGGATGCGTAGCCGATGCGATAGCCCTTCTCCTTGCCGCGAAAGCCGGCGCTGTAGCGGTAGCAGAAGAACATGTGGAACCGCCCGCCCGACTCGAAGACGTCGGGGCTGGCCTGAGCTTCGTCGACCTCGATGCGGCTCTCGATGAGGTCGCGGTCCTCGCGCTGCCAGGCCAGACCATCGTCGGATGTGGCCATGCGGATCTTGTAGACCGGCTCGGCTCGGCCGTCGACCATCTTCCAGCATCGCCCGGCAATGTAGAAGAGCTGGTAGCGGGTACCAAAGCGACGGATCTTGGGGCCGCTGATGACGAAGGGCTCGTTCAGGCTGGCAGCCAGGATGGGGCCGTCGCCCTCGCGCTCGAAGCGCTTGCCACCGTCGCGGCTCACGGCCGTGCCGATGGCGGTGTCGAAGGGCACGGATTCGCAGCGCGTCCAGCCCGCATAGTAGGCACGCAGCAGATCATCTTGCTGGATCACGGACACTGGGTAGGTGCCGAACTCGTCGAAGCAGCCCAGGCCGCCCAGCGGCAGGATGGGCTCGTCGGCCATGGCCAGCACGCGCATGGGGTCGCGCCGGTCCAGGTCCACCCAGGCCGTGTAGCTGACGAACTGGCCGCGCGCGTCCGGCTCCGGCCGGCAGGAGAAATAGACGCGGATGCGATCGTCCAGCAACAGCGTGTGGGGCGCCTGCGCGAAGCTGCGCAGCCAGGGGCGGCCCTCGATCTGCTGGGGCACGAAGGGGCGGCCCAGCTTGGTCCAGCGGTAGGAGGTCACAGCAGGTCGAACTGGTGGCGCACGGCGTCGTCGACGACCGCAGCAGGGTTGAACATCAGCACGTCGAGGATGGACAGCCAGGGCACGAAGGGCGCGCCGAATTGGGCGTATTCGAAAGGTCGGGCCTTGTGGAAGCGCAGTTCAACGCCTTGCTCGGCGAAGGCCGAGCGCTCGTAGAGCTCCATGCCGCCGATGGCGTTGACATAGGTCGTGGCGCCCAGCGCCTTGCAGATGGCCAGCACCTTGTCCTGCGCCTTGAGGCCCTCGTCGTGGGGTACCTCAGACGACACGATGAGGCGCGTCGTCAGGCCGAGCTGATCGCGCACCTTGATGATGGACTGCCAGAGGTAATCGAACAGGTGGTTGGCCGGATCGAGCACGACATCCTGCAGCCAGGGGCGCAGTGCGTCGAACTGTGGCGCCTTGCGGTAGGTGCCGTCGAACTGCGCCAAAAGCTTGCGGCGGTCGAAGGTGATGGCCAGCTCGCGCTCGCTGACCATGAGGTGGTCAGCTCCCGCAGCAAGCGGCAGCGAAAACATGGCCGCATCACCATTGAGCAGCATGCGGTTGCGATTGATCCAGCCCTTCTTCGTGTACTTGATGCGGTCGTAGACGACGAACGCATCCACCACCCCCATCAGCTGCCAGTAGCCGATGTAGGGCAGGAAGTAGGGCTGCATGATGGCCAGCCGCATGGGCCTTAACGTCGCCGCGCGCGGATCAGGTCGACGATCTGATCCTGCTGCTCAGCGGTCAGGCCTGGGTAGATGGGCAGGCACAGCACCTGCTCGGCCGCTCGCGTGGCCACCGGGAGGTTGGCCGGTGCCGCCGAGGGCAGCGCGCGGTACATCGGGAAGCTGCTGATCAGCGGATAGAAGTAACGGCGCGCATAGATGTTCTGCGTGCGCATGGCGGCGTACAGCTCATCGCGCGTAGCGCCGTACGCCGGCTTCACGAGGATGGGGAAGTAGGAGTAGTTATGCTTGCTGCCCGGGCTGGGGGGCAGGCACTCCACGCCGGGGATGTCGGCCAACTGGGCGCGGTAGCGCGCGTCCACCTCGCCGCGCTGGCGCAGGGCTTCGTCGACGTGGCTGAGCTGAAGCAGGCCGAGCGCTGCATTGAACTCGCTCATCTTGCCGTTGATGCCGGGCGCGACGACCGTGGTTTCATCGACGAAGCCAAAGTTCTTGAGCTGGTCGATGCGCAGCTTGGTCTTCGCGTCCTTGCAGACGATCGCGCCGCCTTCGAAGGTGTTGAAGACCTTGGTGGCGTGGAAGCTCAGCACCGACAGGTCGCCCGCGTTCAGCACGCTCTGCCCGTCGGACTCGACGCCGAACGAGTGCGCGGCGTCGTAGATGACCTTCAGGTTGTAGTTCTCTGCGATCTTCTCGATGGCGGTCACGTCGCAGGGATGACCATAGCAATGCACCGGCATGATGGCTGTGGTCTGCGGCGTGATGGCGGCTTCGATCTTTGCCGGGTCCAGGTTCAGGTTCACCGGGTCCACGTCGACGAAGACCGGCTTGATGCCGTTCCACAGCAGCGAATGGGCTGTCGCGACGAAGGAGTAGGGCGTCGTGATGACCTCGCCCGTGATGCGCAGCGACTGCAGCGCGGTCAGCAGCGCCAGCGTTCCGTTGGAGAAGAGCGCGATCTCCGCGACGCCCAGGTATTCGCACAGCGCCCGCTCGAACTTCTGGTGCATCGGGCCGCCGTTGGTGAGGAACTTGCTATCCCAGACCTCCTTCAGATACGGCAGGAATTCGTCCAGGGGCGGCAGGTGAGGCTGGGTGACGTAGATCGGTTTGGAGCTCATGAAATTCAAGCCGGAATGTCGTTGCCGACGGTCAGAAGATGCTGCGAGCTGGCCTGCAAGGCTTCATGGTTGCGATAGATCCACTCGAAGGCGTCGACGAATTCTGTTTCGTCTTCTGGGCGCGGCGGCAGGAAGAGCCGGGACTTCACGTCCGTGGCCTTGAGCTGGTCGACGATTGCAAGACGCTCACCGTCATCATGAATGAGCTTCATGACGATGTCGAAGTAGGCTTCGTCCGAGTCCGCTACCAACCAGTCTGGCAGCCCAGCCATGCGCATCACATCCCGGTCGCCGATGCTGAGCACTTCCTTGGCGTAGTAGGCCACTGTCGGTACGCCGAGCATGCAGGTATCCACGGTGCTGTTGGTGTTGCCGAACGGGAAGGCCGCAAGAGCCAGATCGCAGTTGTTCAGCACGCTGAGGAAGGCTTGGTAATTGCGTGAAGGCTCTAGGGTGAAGAAGCGGAAGCGGCGTTCGAACACCTGGCGGATGCGATCAAACATCACGCCACCAGCACTTGCAAAGAAATGGAAGTGAACAGGACGCTTGGCTTCGCGCTCGACGCGCTCGCACAGCGCTAGGAAGCGTGGTGACAGCTTCATCAGTGAACTGTTGACGGCGACATGCACGCGACCATCGCCGAAAGACTCCTTCGGTAGGTCGAAGACGATGTCTTCGCTGTAGGGCGCGAACTGTCCCCAGGATTTGCGCTCAATAACCTTCCGACCAAATTCCCCGGATGCCTCGCCATGGCCCGCTTGGACCAGCGTGTAGTCCATGGTGTCCATCATGGCGGGCGCCGGATGACCCAGGGTCATGATCTGGATGGGCGCAAAACGCAGGTTGGCAACCATCTGCGTCCATTCGGACATGCCCAGGCTCGGGTAATAGATGATGTCCGGCGCAACCTTGACCAAATGCGAGCCAATGTCCTTGATATTGATGCCTGGATCCAGCACGATGACCTTGTCGAACAGCTCATGGGCGTCTTCGGTGATGAAGCCCCGAGTGGAAATGCATACGGTGTAGAACCGTTGCTTCAATTGGCGAATGCAGGCCGCATAGCTTCTGTACATGGCGTGGCCAGTCGACATGCGCTCGCTGGCTACCACCAAAGTGGGGCGGTCGACGATCCGTCGTGGTGCCGAGCGCCCTTTGAGCCCGCCTATGCCGTTCAGCTTCAGCCAGATCTGGTTGAGGCTGCGCTTGATGTGGTGCTTGTTCGGATGATCTGCATAGCTGCAATGCATCCAGGCCGAGGTCATGGCCTGAATGATCCCGGAGGTCGGTCCGGCCTGCTCGATGCGAGAGCAGTGCTCGATCAGGAGGCCGCGATTGCGCTCGCCGTGCGCATGGTGGACAAAAGGCGCGCTGAACCAGCCCACCATCAACGGCAGCAATTGATCCGGTGGCAGTTGCAAAACGCCGGCCATGATTTCTTCCGGCAGCGCATCCAGCGAATAGAAGAGCGACAGTACAAACACCTGATTCGCCTTGAGCGTGACACTGCCGTCTTGGTTTTTTAGGCCGTGGTACTGCAAAAGGTGAAAAGGGCCCTCGTAGCCACTCAATTCGAAAATTGCTTCCAGCATGGGCTTGCGGCCTGCCAGAAAGTCGATCTCGCCCAGATCAATTTGAAAGTCGGGGCTGCAGAGCAGCGCGGAAATCATCGCTGCAATACGGGTATACGACGCCCGGCGCTCTTCCGGCGATGAAGTGGGCGGCAGAATCCCATAAGGATCGCGCCTTTCGGAAATGACCTGCAGCAGCCTGAGTAGGAGAACGACGCCTTCGCGAGTCTTGCGTTGGAAAACAGCGCGCTCGAGTTGGTCGAGCAGGTCTGCAACAAACAGTGAGTTTTCAGTCATTCCCTAAGGTGTCGCTAGTGCGGGTGCAAAATTCATCGGCCCGCGCCGGAGGTGGTATCGCTCTGAGGCGGCGGGACCGTGATTTTATGGGCGGCGGACGAGGCGCGGCCGATCCGATGTCAGACTGATTCTGGTAGGCATCCCTTTCAGGATGATGCGACTTTGCAACGGCATGGGGCAAACACCGACTTCTGGTTGGCGGATGACGTAAGACTGTGCAATTTCGTCTGCTATGCTGCCGGGCAACCTGCTGAGCTGGAGAGTGAACTGCATTCCGGCCAAAGTAGGGGAGGCGAAGCGAAGTGCTTTGTGTCGACGCAGTGGTCGCCGCGTTGGTGGCTGCGACAGGCCGGTCACGGCTTGATGCAATCGACCCAATGCGGTGATCGAAGACTTGCTTCGCTTGTGTTCGGTATATTTGTTGCAACAACGATCCGGAAGGCTCATTCAAGATGAAGAACTTCACTTACAAGGCTCTGGCCGTCGCGACTGCTGCGGTCTGCGCCGCTGGCGCTCACGCTGGTACGGCGACGTCCGCCGCTAAGACGTATGCAGTTGAAGGCGTGACTGCCTCGACCGCTGTGGCCCTGTCCAACGTCGTCTACACGATGGGTGTCGCTCGCGCCACCAACCAAGGTTTCACGATCATCGTGCGTGAGCCTGCTGGCGCCACCACCTCGCTGACCTGTGGTTCCTTGCCCGTGGTTGCCACTGGCAACGGCAACACTGCCATCGTGACGGTCAAGCGCTCGTCGGCGACTGAGTGCGCTTACGACGTCGACGTGACCACCAACAGCGCGAATGTCGCTGTCGGCAACACCATCACGTTCTCGGGCCTGTCGATCAACAACCACGGTCTTGCAACCGTTGGTGCTTCCGAGAAGCTGAACGTTGCTCTGTACGATACGGGTGAAACCGCTCGTATCGACAACTCCAACGACGTGCAAGTGACGGTTGCCAGCTCGGCTCGCGCCGTGTCGCTGATCGCCAACGCCGACACGCACACGACGGCTGACGTCAACTTCAACAACGGCAACAGCCCGTTGTTCGGTTTCGTCTCCGGCACGTCGGGTACGGCTGCCCTTGCCGACACCACGACGACGACCTACGCTGCTTTCAACGTGGCTGTGAACGGTTCGCTGTTCAACGCTGCCGGCGCCAACGTGAATGCAGCTTCGCTGCTGACCAACGTTGCCGTGACCGTGACCGGCGACTTCACCGGCCTGGTGACGGTTTTCGGCGGCGCTGGCAACAGCTCCGTGTCGAGCGTTGGCGCTGTGACGTACAGCCCGGCCGTGACGTACACGGCTGGCGGTGCTTCCAGCACGGCGGCGTTCTCGCTGTCCGGCGTGAACATGGCTCCCACGGGTAACACGACCGTTACGGTTGGCCTGACGACGGCGGCGACGCAGTCCCTGGGTACCTCGCGCGTCTTCGGTGTGTCCGGTGTCGTGAATCCGGCTCTGGCGGGTGCAGCTCAGCAGTCGCTGACGGGCAACGCTGCATGGTGGACTTGGTCGGCCAACGCCATCCAACTGGCGTCGGCGTTCTTCAACAACGACAACACCGGTGGCAACCTGACCCGTTTCTTCTTCCAGAACGTTGGTGCGGCTGCTTCCTACTCGGCAACCTGCTACGCTGAATCTGGGCTGACCGTCTCGTACGGTTCGGCCAAGACCGGCACGCTGATCAACGGCACGACCGCCGTCAATGCTGCGGACATTTGCACGTTCAGCACTGGCAAGCGTGGTTCGATCGTCTTCACGATCAACTCGTCGGCTGGCAAGGTCAAGGGCGTCTACCAGCAAGCCATCAATGGCGCCGCTGCTGGCTACATCGCCCTGGAGCGTCCGTACGCCAACGGTACGTATTGATCGATAGCCGCTCGCGCGGCTTTCGACTCAACGAAAGGGGCGCCGATGGCGCCCCTTTTTTCATGGCAAGGGCGGCGCGTACACTGCTGGTCTCTGCAACACGGCGACACCATGTCTCGAATTCCTCAAGTTCCGTCGCGCCGACTGCGCGGTTTCACGCTGCTCGAAATGCTCGTGGTGCTCGCCATCATCGGCCTGATTGCGGGTCTGGTTGGTCCCAGACTCTTCAGGAAGGTTGATCAGTCGCGCATCACGGCGGCGACGATTCAAATCAAGCAATTGCGTGGCGCTGTTGAGAATCTGCGTCTGGATATCGGCCGCTATCCAACCGCGGTGGAAGGGCTGGCGATGCTGAGCAAACCGCCCGCGGACCCGTCCCTGGCGTCGCGCTGGCGTGGCCCTTACCTGGAGGAGGCGGTGCCGTTGGACCCGTGGTCCAAGGCCTATCAATATTCGCTTCCGGGCCGAGACGGTCAGCCCTTCGCCCTGTATTCGCTGGGTGCAGATGGCCAGCCCGGCGGTGAAGGCGACGCCCAGGATCTTGGTGTCCTGCCCGCCAACTGAGCGATCCCCCTTCGGGCCACGCGCAAGCCGCCGATGGCGCCCCGGGCGCCCATGACATGAGCTTCAGTCGCCACCGTGGATTCACATTGCTGGAGATGCTGGTTGTTCTGGCGCTGATGGCGTTGGCGACCGGCATCGTGCTGCCACGGGCGGGCGGTTGGCTTGACAGCGTGCAGGAGCGAGGTTGGCGTGCCGATTTGCGCGCCTACATTGAAGCCATGCCGGTCCGTGCGTTCCTCTCGGGCGAAGAGAAGCGCCTTGATGCGTCTGCAATCCTGGCTGCCTTGCCGGGAGGCCCGCCGGGCTTCGAGTTGCAGTTGCCTGAGCCCTTGACCTACAGCGCGACGGGCGTCGCCGGCGGTGGGCGCTTGCAGCTCAAACGCGCGGGCGCGCGCGAGGTCTGGCTGATCGAGCCGGTCAGTGGCCGCGTCGTCGAGGGCCGCTGAATCCATGTCCAGATGTGGATATTGCATCAGACCCGGCCGGCGTACGCCGGTTCGATCACAAGGCTTCACCTTGCTCGAAGTGATCGTCGCACTGGTGATCTTGTCGACATCCGGGCTGGTGCTCTTCGGCTGGATCAACCAGAACCTTGCCACGGCCACGCGGCTGCGTGAGTCCCAGGTCCGCTCGCAGTTGCAGATCGAAGGCGTGTCCTGGCTGGCAACGATCAATCCTGCTGCCGAACCCGATGGACAACGGGAGATGGGCGGGCTGCGCCTGGCCTGGCGCTCGACGCTGCTGGAGCCCATGCGCACCGAATACGACTTTGGCGGCGCGCTCGTGCCGCGTTGGATGATCGGTCTTTACCGGGTGGATGCCAGCATCACTCGCACAGACACGGGTTTACGGGTCGATTGGGAGCAGGTGGCATCCGGTTGGAAGTCCATCTTTGCCGCCTCCGGTGCTGCACCCGGCCAGGCTGCGCCGGCGCCGGTATTCCCGAAGAACGGCCGCCCGTGACGAGTGCTTCAGCCCTTGTGCCGCGTCGCTCGCGTGGTTTCACGCTCGTGGAGATGCTCGTGACGCTGGCGCTGATGGCCATGATCTCTGCCCTGCTCTGGCAGGCCTTGCAACAGGTCTTGAGAGTCGAGCAACTGCTGCAGCGATCGGGCGTTGACCGGCAGTTGGATGTCGTGCGCCGTGAGTGGTTGCGCGGCCTGATCCAGGCCAGCCTGGTTGAGCAGATCGGCGCTCCGAGGCAGTTGCAGGGAGATGCGCGACAACTGACCGTCGCCAGTGCCGAAGGGCTGAGCCTGCCTGGCATGCGGTCCGGCAAGCTGCAGATTCGCCTTGAATCCGATGGCGGCTCGGGACTTCAGCGGCTGCTGATCAATGAAGCACCAGAGTCGGACGGGTTCGCCCAGGGGCTGCGCAGCCCGGCAGCGCCGGTCGAGGTGCTGGCCTGGCAGGGCAAGCCTGGCGGCATCCATTTTCTCGACGCCAGCGGGCAATGGCTCGATCAATGGCCGCCGCCCGCGTCGCCGCTGTTGGACGCCGTGTCTGGAGACGACGACGCCATGCGGGCGGCTCGGGCCGCCGTGCCGCGCCTGCCAAGGGCGGTTTGGCTGGATGTCGGCGAGGAAGTCGGTGGGCCGCTGGTCGCCTCGTTGAGCGTCACTGAACCCGGCCGCCGTCGGCGCATCCAGTGGGAGCAGCAATGAGGTTGCGGGTGCGACGGCGCCAGCAGGGCTACGTGCTGTTGATGGTGCTTGCGGCGCTGGCCGTCATGGCCTACGTGGCACAGCGCTTCGCACAGCGCAACGATGAATTGCGCCGCAACGAGCTGGACTTCAGCCAGTACGCGCACGCCCGTGCGGCAACGGCGGGTGCCGTTTCGGCCACGCTGTACTGGAACGCCACGCGCCCGCTGATGCCAGCGGGCCGCGGCATGCTCGACAGCCAGTTGCGACATGACGGCCAGCGCTACATCACGACTGACGAGGCGTTCGTTGCGGTACAGGATTTCCGCGGGTTGCTCGCCATCAACGGTGCAAGCCGGCCGGTGCTGAGGAACCTGCTGGTCCAGGATGGGGTGCCGCTGCAACGTGCGCAGGCCATGATCGACGTGCTGGACGACTACATCGACACCGACAACCTCAAGCGGATCAATGGCGCCGAAAGGGCTGAATATCAGGCGCTCGACTTGCCCGGGCCGCGCAATGACTGGTTGATCAGCACGCGCGAACTGGAAGCCATGCCGTTGTGGCGCGACGACCCGGCCCAGCTTGCGCGATGGACGCGCTCTTTCAGTAGCGATATTGGGCACCTTGTCAATCCCGCCACCGCCCCGCTGCCCGTGCTGAAAGCCGTGCTGCCCACCGCGAACCGGGCGCAACTGGAGTTGATCCAGACGCTGAGTCGTGCCGACCAACTGCGCGACGGCCGCATTGCACAGAGCCTGACCGGCCTTGCCTTGGACAACGACGACTTCGTGTTTTCACCTGGCAACGACAGCCGCGTCACCGTCTGGGCCCCCGGGCTGCCAAGGGCCCTTGAGTACAATGTCCGGCTGATGCCTGCAGGGGAGCTTGGCCCGTGGGTGATCACCGAACAGCACAGCATCACGCGGCTCACTCTCACCGATGAAGCTCCCCCAGCTCTCCCATTCCCCCTTGCGCTCGGTACTCGGCCCCAGGCCGCAAGCAGTCCTGCGCCTTGAGGGCCTGGACGTCCTGCCGCGCGCCAGCTGGTGGGCGCAAACCACCGTCGTCATTGCGCGTAGCCGCTGCCGTCTGCGCTGGTTTCGCCTGGCTGGCTTGCCCGTCGGGGAGCGGCTCGCCGCCTTGCGGCTGCAGGTTCAAGCCTGGCGGCCGTTCGAGAACACCGCGGCCCGACTTGTCCTGTTTGGCGTAGACGGTCTCGCCATCGCCTGGGATGCCACAGCTGCCCAGCAGCAGCTGATCTCCGACGGCCTGCTGCCCGAGCGTTGCCAATTCATTCCGGAGACGCTGATGCAGCCGGTCGGCGCGGATGGGCTGCGCCTGCTGCGCTGCGCCGAAGGTTTCGAGGCTCAATGCTGGAGAGACGAGGCCTTGCATGCCAGCCGCTGGTGGGCCGAGCCGCTGGCCGCGCAGGACTGGCAGGAGTTTGTTCACGCAAGCGGTGTCGGGCGAGATGTCGGCGGCGCACTGCCTGAGCCTCTGGTGACCGCCCTGACCAGTTCGTGGGCCAAGCACTATCCTTTGCATGCCACCGCCGATGGCGCCGAGGGAGTTGAGCAGCGTCTGGTGTTTGTCGGCGCCTTGGCGCTGACGCTGGCGGTCGGCGTGCTCACGCATCAACTCTGGGATGCGCGCCAGCAGGGGCAGGTACTCACTCGGCAGATTGATGACATCAAGACCGCCACGGCATCTGTGCTCACGGCGCGTGACGCCACGATGGCCGCTGTCGACGAAGTCGAGAAACTCGCAGCCTGGTTCGCGCTGCCGCTGCCGGTGGATGTGATCGGCTATCTGCACGACAACCTGGGAAAATCCGGCGTGCAGGTCAAGGACCTCGACCTGGAGGGCAACAAGCTGCGCCTCGGTCTGCAGCTCACGTCCAGCGCGACACGTGCCGGTATCGTGAAGGACCTTCAGTCGGGAGGCTGGTTTGTCGACGTGAGCGAAGTCCGTGCCGACAACGCGCGTGGCTTGCTGACGATGGAGATGCGCATCGTCGGTCTGCGCCCGCCGGTGCCAGGCACTGCCGATGCTGCAGCGTCGCCGATCAGCAGGTCAGCCGCCGCACCGCCGCTTGCGTCGCAAGCGACAGCAACCGCTCCCGTTGCGCAAGCACCCGTTCCGGCAATGGCTCCGGTCTCGCCGGCGCGCCCCCCGCAAGGCCAGCAAGGGCTCGCCAAGCCCATCAACGCCAAACCGGATGCCAACGGCATGCCGCCCGCCGACGTTTTCAATGCCATACCGAGCCGCTGATGAGCCGTGACGCTGTACTGACGCCATGGGCGCAATTGCGTGAGCAGTGGCAGGAATCTCGCCTGGTGCGCCTGGGTGCCTGGCTGGGCGCGGCGCTGCTGAGCGTTTATGTGCTGCTTGCCGGTTTTGACCAGGTGGATGCAATGCAGGAGCGCAACCGCGGCCTTGCGGTTGAACTGACGCGACTCCAGAGCTTGGCCAAGGAAACGGATTGGCCCGAGCGCCGCCGGGAGGCCGCCGGCCTGAAGGCCGCCTACGACACCACCGTCTGGATGGACCCGGACCTCGCGCTGTCCGAGGCAGGGCTGCAGGACTGGTTGCGCAATGTGACGCAACGCCTGGGGCTGAAAGTGCGCGAGATCACCCTCGTGCGCACCGAGTCCTCTGCCAGACCAGCCGGCAATGTGCCGCCTGGCTACGTCGAACTGCACGCCCGCGTCAGTGTCGAACTGCAGCGCACCCCGCTGTTCGTGCTGCTGGCCGAAATGGCCAACCAGGAGCGCCGCATCGTCGTCGAGCGGCTGTCGATCCGCAGTCAGAGTCAGCCGGCGATCGCGGACATGGACGTGCGTATCCTCGCCAAGCCGGAGAGCAAGCCTTGAAAGCCATGCCCTGGCTCTTGCTGGCGATTGCGCTCGGTTTGGGTTGGCTGATGGCGCCCGCGCCAGACGCCGATGCATCACTCGTCCAGGCGCGCAAGGAGGGCTGGAAGCTGCCCGATCTGCCGCAGCGCCCTGACCAGGCGGGTCGTGCCATGAGTCTGGCCGGCTCGCCCATTTTCGAACCCGAGACTGCGCTGCTCGCTGCGGCTGCGGCCGACGCCGCCGTGAAGGCCGAAGACAGGCGCTGGCGCGTTGCCGGCATGTTCGGGCGTGGACAGGAGCGCAAGGTGCTGATCAGCTTTGTGGCCGCCGGCAAGGCGCCGTTGCGCTTGGCTGTTGGCGACAAGGTGCCCAGTGGCGAGCGCATCACCCAGATCCACGACGGCGAGGTGCTGATCCGCGTCGGCAACAAGCAGGTTCCGCTGGGAGCTGATTACCGTGAGTGAGAAAAAATGTTCCTGACGCTGCGACCGATTGCCCTCGCGGCCGGTGCCATGGTCGCCTTGAGCGGCTGTGCACCTATCGTGCCTGTATTGCCCAAGCCGCTGCCCGTGGCCGGCCTGACTTCCGATGGCACGTCGCAACCCGACGCGGGAGCAAGGGAAACGACACGCATAGCGGCCGGCCCCAAGGCGCCGGAGATCGAGGCCCCGAAGCTGGCAGTCACGGCCCCCGTGTCCCAGTCGCCCGACGAGGTCGTGGCAGCTGTCAATCTGCAGCAGGTGGCCCTGCCCACCTTCATCCAGGTCGTGTATGCCGACGTCCTGAAGAAGAACGTCAGCATCGACCCGGCCGTGATTGCGCGGCCTGATCTTGTGACGTTCAAGGCCGGTAGTGGCCAGACAGCGGCCCAGGTCGAGACGGCCGTTCGCCTGCTGCTCAAGAGCTATGGCCTGTCGGTGATCGAGGTCGGTGGCCTGGTGCGCGTGGTGCCCGACAACGCCAACCAGGGTGGCGACCTGCCGGGCATCCGCTACGGCGCGGCCCTCCCCGCGGTGCCGCCTTCGCTGCGACCCATCTTTCAGCTGATCCCGCTGGAGGCGGTCCGTCAGGTCGACGTGACTGGCTGGCTCCGCACGCTGTTCGGTGACCGCATCAAGGTCCAGGAAGACTCGACCCGCAACGCGGTTCTGATCAGTGGCAATCCCGACAACGTCAAGGCTGCGGTCGAAGCCCTTGCCGTGCTCGACCAGCCCGCGCTCAAGGGCCAGACCAGTCTGACGCTGACGCCGGCCTTCTGGTCGGCCGACGAACTGGCACGTCGGCTCGGCGAGGTGCTGTCGGCCGAAGGCTATGCGGTGCACCCGGTGGGTACCCCGATCACCCAGGGCGGCATCCGCAGTCCCATCATCCTGCTGCCGGTGTCGAGCCTGAATCAGGTCTTCGTCTTTGCGGCGGGAGACAAGGTGGCGGCCCATGTGTCCGAATGGGCCAAGACGCTGGACCGCCCCAATGAGCGCGGTGTCGGCAAGAACCTGTTCACCTACGCGGTCAAGCACAAGGATGCCGAGCAGCTGGCGTCGACGCTGGAGCGCGTGCTGGGTGGCGGTGGATCGACGGCGAGCACCACCACGCCGGCGGTGGGCAGCGCCTCAACTGCGACGACGACCACGACGGCCAGCCGATTGACGAACGTCGTCGTCGACAAGGCCACCAACACGCTGATCTTCCAGGTCAACCCCGAGGAGTTCGGCCAGGTTTCGGCCTTGCTGCAGACGCTGGACAAGCCGACCAAGTCGGCGCTGATCGAGGTGACGGTTGCAGAGCTGAAACTCGAGGATGGTGCGCAACTTGGCGTGCAGTGGCTCACCAGTCATCTGGAAAGCAAGGGCGGCTACACCGCGTCGGCCAGCAGTGGCTCGGGCAGCTCCGGGGGCTTCACGTTCCAAATCTTGAATGGCCTGGGCAACCCGCGCGTGGCTATCGACGCCTTGGCAAGCAACTCGCGCGCCACCATCCTGTCCAGTCCGCGCCTGATGGCGCGCAATGGCGAGACCGCGTTGATCCAGGTCGGTGACGAGGTGCCCGTGCTGAGCCAGCAGATCGCCACCACGGCCACCGCGGGCGGTACTGCGGGCAATCTGCTGGCCACCTACCAGTACCGCTCGACGGGGGTCATCCTGAAGATCAGGCCTGTTATTCATTCGGGCGACCAGATCGACATCGACCTGTCGCAGGAAGTCAGCCAGCCGGTGCAGACGACCGCAGGAACCACCACGACGCCCACCATCTCCACACGTCGCGTCGAGACCAAGCTCACCCTGCGCAATGGTTCGACCATGCTGCTGGCCGGCCTGATCGACGGCTCGGCGTCGGACGGCAATGGCGGCGTGCCCTTGCTGAAGGACATCCCTATCCTGGGCAGCCTGTTCCGCAACCAGACAGTCAAGAAGTCGCGGCGCGAGATGATCATCCTGATCACGCCCTACATCGCCAACGATTCCTCCGAGGCCGAAGCGATCACCGAGAGCTTCCGCAAGAGCCTGGGCGACTGGGCTCGCCTGCCGCCATCGGAGGCCGGCAAGGGCGGCACGACACCGAAGCCATGACCGTTGCAGCCGCCCCGCCCCTGATCGGCGAGTTGCTGCTCGCCCGAGAGCAGATCCGCCTGGAGGACTTGAACGGTGCACTGCGCTTCCAGGCCGAGCAGGGGGGGCGCATCGGCGCAGTGCTGTTGCGCATGGGTGCGTTGACGGCCGAGCGGCTCTACGCTGCGCTGTCAGAGCAACTGGGCATGGGTTGGCTGCGTTTCGACGAACTCGACGAAGCGGCCGTTCGCCTGGGCCTGCAGGAGCTGGGGGCGAGCTCGGCCCCGTTGCTCAGGCTGGGCGTGCTGCCCTGGCTGGACGAGGCCGGATGGCAACTCGCCTGCGCCGACCCGTTGGACGCCGAGGTGCGCGAGTTCGCGCAAGCGCAGCCTGCACTCAAGTCGGCCCGCTGGTGGCTGATCGCCCCGGACGATGCGCAGCGCTGGGTCCAGCGGCTGCAACAGGGTGACTTGGGGCTGCAGGCCCTGGACGAGCGCGCGCTGCGCGAGATGGCCGAGGACGCGCCCGTCATCGCCTGGGTGAACAACCTCATCGCGCAGGCCGTCGAATCGCGCGCCTCTGACATCCATCTGGAGCCCGGCGAGCGCGAGTTCGAGGTCAGGCTGCGAATCGACGGCCAACTGCACACGCGCCTGGCCCTGGGCATGGACCGCTACCCGGCCGTGGCCTCGCGCATCAAGCTGATCGCCGGGCTTGACATCGCCGAGCGTCGCCTGCCGCAGGACGGCCGCATCTCCACGCGCGCTGCCGGCGCCGAGATGGATGTGCGGGTGTCGTCGATCCCGGCTGTCTTCGGCGAGTCCATCGTCATGCGCTTGCTGCCCAAGAAGCGCGCGGACCTGACGTTGGAGCGCCTTGGCCTGCGGCCGTCGCAGCTGCTGCAGTTCAAGCGCTGGCTGGGCCTGGCCAACGGCCTGGTGCTGGTGACAGGGCCCACAGGCGCGGGCAAGAGCACGACGCTGTATTCGGCGCTTGCCGCCACCAACGACCAGACGCGCAAGATCCTCACTGTCGAGGACCCGGTCGAATTTCGCCTGCCCCAGGTCATCCAGGTGCAGGCGCAGCCCGAGATCGGGTACACCTTTGCACGCGCGCTGCGGGCCTTCCTGCGCCACGACCCGGACATCATCATGGTCGGGGAAATCCGTGACCGCGAGACGGCCGAGATCGCTATCCAGTCCGCGCTGACGGGCCACCTCGTGCTCGCGACGCTGCACACCAACGATGCGCCCTCGGCTGTCACCCGGCTGGTGGACATGGGTGTCGAGCCCTTCCTCGTCGGCGCCTCGCTGCGTGCCGTCATGGCCCAGCGCCTCGTGCGCCGGCTGTGCGAGGTCTGCGCTGTTCCCACCGAGGAAGCGCCCGCGCTGGGCGATGTCGAGCTCGCGTCGGCCATCGCCGATGCGCGCGCAGAAGACGCTGCCGCCGAACTGCCGCGCTGGCGGCGCCATGTCGGTTGCCCGGCCTGTCAGAACACCGGCTTCAAGGGACGTGTCGGCATCTACGAGATGCTGGACGTGGGCGCCGAGATGCAGCACGCCATCGCCCGCGAGGTGGGCCTGCCCGAACTGGTGAGCCTGGCGCGCCAGGGTGGCTACCGCTCGCTGGCCCAGGAAGGTGCCCTCAAGGTCGTGCAGGGCGTGACAACCCTGGATGAAGTGCTGCGTGCCACCGGCACGGCCGAGGCCTGATGCGCTTCGACTACACCGCGCGTGATCTGACGGGCCAGCCCCACAGCGGCCAGCTCGAAGCGGCGGACCAGGCCGATGCCATGGCGCGCCTCGCCGGTCAGGGCATGACGCCTGTCAGCCTGCGTGCGCACACGGCCGCACCGGCGCGCTCGGTCGCTCGCGGCAGCATCAAGCTGGCCGATCAGGTCGTGCTGCTTCGCGAGATGGCCACGCTGCTGACCGCCGGCGTCACGCTGGGCGACGCGCTGCCCAGCCTTGCGCAGGCCTACGAGGGCCAAGCCCTGGGTGTTCCGTTGGCGCAGATGGAAACCATCGTTCGTGGCGGCGGGCGCCTGTCGGATGCGCTGCGCATCCAGGCCCTGCACATGCCCGTCTACGTCATCGCGCTGGCCCAGGCGGGCGAAGCCAGCGGCGACATCGCCCGTGCGCTGCAGGAATCGGCCGAGCAGTTGGAGCTCGCCCGCAAGGCTGGCGAGGACATGCGCAGCGCCCTCATCTACCCCAGCGTGCTCGTCGGCGCAGGCTCGCTCGCGGTGTTCTTCATCTTCGTTGGTGTCGTGCCGCGCTTCGCCAACCTGATCAAGGGCAGCCGCCAAGTGCCCGAGCTGTCGCGTTGGGTGATCGAGTCGGGCGTCTACGTCCGGGGCCATCTGTTCGAGGCGGCGCTCATCCTCGCGGCCGTCGTGGGCGTCATCGTCACCAGCCTGTCGCGCGAGGCCACGCGCCGCGCGCTGCTGCAGGGTTTGGGGCGCCTGCCCGTGGTCGGCCCCTGGCTCGTGCAATCGGAGATCGGCCGCTGGGCCACGGTGCTGGGCAGCTTGCTGTCCAACCGCGTGCCCATCCTGACGGCCATGGGGCTCGCCCAGGGTGTCATCCGGTTGGACCTGCTGCGCCTGGGCCTGGAGCGCGCCACCAAGGGCCTGCAGCAGGGCCAGACTCTCAGCGCCGGCCTGGAGACGCAGGCCTGGTTCCCTCGCACCCGCCTCAACCTCATCCGAGTCGGCGAGCGGTCCGGTGAGTTGCCCAAGATGCTGCTGGCCCTCGGGCACAGCCAGCGCGACGCGGCCGCCGTGCTTCAGCGCCGCATGCTGGGGTTGATCGAGCCCATCGCCATCCTCATCATCGGTGCCGTCATCGGCCTCGTCATGGTGGCCGTCATGATGGCCATCACGAGCTTCGACACCCTCGTCTGAACGGCTCCTGAGCAGGCCAGGTCGCGCCACGGTTGGCGGCGACATGGCGGCCTGGGTCAACCTGAGGCCAGGTTGCTGATTGGTATTCCATCAAGCTCACATGGACGAGCGCAACTTGCGCGGCGGGTTGGCATCGATGACGGCAGCATCGCTGCTCACGGTCCAGCGCTTGAGGCATCTCTGATTCCTTGAAGCCGACCGCCATTGCGGATTGGGTTGGAGCAAACCCCGTCGCGACGCCGCGGGCGACACCTGCCCAGTGTCTGATCAGTTGCGCTGCGCGGCGTCCAGGGCACCGACGCCTGCGGCTGCTATGGCCGGCACGGGCCGCTCGTAGCGCTCGATGCGCCCGCGCCGCGTCCGGCTGAGTGCCGCTCCCAGTGCGTCCAAAGGCCCGATGGGCAGGTCCAGTTGGCGTACCACACGGCCCACCGTCGCTCTAGGGTCAGCCGCCAAGTCTGCCTGCTCGATGGCGATCCAGCGCTGCGTCGGCAGGTCGGCCTGCAACTGCCTCAACACCTTTGCGCAGCTGTCAAGCGCCGTGCCGAGGAAGGCATCAAGCCCGTCGCTTGAGCCCTGAGTCAGCCGGTGCTCGGCAAACATCGCCCGCCACATCTTGCGGTTGGAATGAAAGACCGTGGCAGCATCGCGCATCATCCACACCACCTGGGCCTCTGGAAAGTGTTTCAGCAGTGCAGGCAGGCGGAAGCTGTGGTTGGGCGACTTGAGGATCAGGCGCTGGCCAGCACGGCCGCTGGACGCGAGCACGCCGGCCATGAAGCGCTCGAAGCGCGGCAGCCAGTCAGCCTCTTGGCTGCTCCAGTAGCCGGGGTCCAGCGTGTGCGTCAGCTCAGGCAGCCGTTCCGGCATGAGAAAGCCGCGGTAGGCGGAATCCACGCCCAGCGCCAGCAGCGCGAACTCGTCCTCCTGCGGAGAGAGCGCACTGATCTCCAGCCCGTCCATCGGCCGGGCCACGCCGCTGCCTTGCCTGGGCGGGGCCGGCAGCAGCTGGAAGCTCGTGGCATTCATGCATTGCCAGGTCAGCGGCGTCGGCCAGCCGGTGGCGGCCGTCAGCAGCTCATGCATGACCGTCGTACCGCTGCGCCATGGGCCGACGATGAAGAGGGGAGGCGCCAGCGGCGCGGCGTCCGCAACGCGTGCCTCGCTGAGCTTGCGGTTCAGAGATGCCCAGGTCGAGCGCCAGCGCAACTGGGCCCGGGTGGCGAGCGGCAAGGCCCGCCACTGCGGCCCGCTGCGAAGCCAGCGCAGCAGCTCTGCATCGAAGCTGTGCAGCGCGCTCGTGCTCACGGTCGGGTGTTGTCGAACTGCGCCGCGCGACGCCGCTCGGCATCGGCCAGGCGCCGTTCCAGCGTTGCCCGCAGCCGGGCGGCGACGGCGGGCGAGGTCGCGGCGATGTCCTGGCGCTCGTGTGGGTCCTTCGTCAGCTCGTAGAGCTCCGCGCGCGACTCGGCCGCATGCAGCACGAGCTTGAACGGACCGTCGATGATGGCGTAGTGGCCATCGCGGATGGGGCGGAAGCGGCTCTGCCTCTCCATCGCCATCGTGAACACCGGCTGATCGCTCAGCGGCATGCCAAGCAGGGCGGGCTTGAGGCTGCGCCCCTCGACGCCAGCGATGGCGGGCAGGCCCAGCAAGTCGCTGACGGTCGGCACGACGTCGGCCAGGCTGACTGGCGTGCTGATCCGATGCCCCTCGCGCTGCCCCGGCAGCTTGATGACCAACGGCACGCGCACCACGGCTTCATGCAGCCATTCGCCGGCATGACCGATGTAGCCGCGCTCGAAGGATTCGCCGTGGTCGGATGTCACGATGACGAGCGCGTTGTCCAGCTTGCCCTGGCGGTCCAGCTCGTCGAGGAATCGCCCAAGGGATTCGTCCGCGCCCATGATGGCTTCGCGGTAGCGCAGCCGGTGCTTGTCAATCAGGCCTTGCTGCGCGGCACCGTAGCCTGTCATGCCCAGCAGTTGTGACCAGCGGTCCAACTCGCCTGCAGGTAAGAGCTTGTGCTTGGTGCTAGGGGGGGGCAGATAAGGGTCGTGCGGCGGCAGCGTGTGCAACCACAGGAACTGTGGTCGCTTGGCATTGGCGATCAGCGGCCGGGCGGCCTCGTAGGTCTGCTCCGGCGCGAAGGGGCTTTGCTCTGGGAAGAGATGCACGTCCAGCGTGTCGAGCAGCGGGATGAGCCCGGATAGCCAGAACGGCAGCGTCGTGTCGGGGAAATGGCTTAGCGCTACGCGGGGCTTCAGGCCCAGCGAAGGGGAAGGCGAGATGGTCTGGCTGTCGTATTCATCGAAGCTGCCATGGTGCCTTGGGCTGGCCATCAGGTTGGCGCTGATGGAGTGCGCCTCGTAGCCTTGCGCGCGCAATTGGCTGGCCAGCGTCTGGCCATGCATGGCAGGCGCCATCTTGGCGACGATCTGCACGCCCCAGTGCGTCCAGGGCAGCACGCCGGTTTCCATCGTCGCGGTGCTGGGCGTTGTGAAGTTGCTGGTGGCGTAGTGCCGCTCGAAGCAGCTCGCCCGCGACGCCAGCGCTCTTAGCTTGGGCATGCGTGTGGGGCCGTCTCCGCAGACGGCGGCGTCTTCGGCTGCAAGGGTGTCCAGCGTGATGAGATAGACGTCGGGCCTTGCCGGGCGGGCGGTGGCAGCCATGACCGCCGGTGCTGCCCCCGCTGAGGCCCCCCAGCCCATCACCCGCGGCGGATGCCAGGCCAGCCAGGCGACCGCCAACATCAGCATCAGCAGTGCAGGGCCGCGCAAGCTCAGCAGCACCGGCACAACCCGCGCCATCACCCGCGTCAGCTTGCCCAGGCGCCACATCGCCAGCACGGCCAGCACGATAACGATGACCGCAGCCAGCCGTGTATTGGCGGACAGTGCGATGTCGGGATTGATGGTCAGCTTCAGCCAGGCCCAGCTTGCCGAGCCGAACTGCCACAGGCACAGGAACGACACCGGCAGCACAGTGACTGCCCAGGCAGTGCCTCCCGCCACGCGCAGCGACGTACCGGTCCGTATTGCGACAAGAGCGACGAGCTGAGAGAGCGCGGCCAGCAAGAGTGCCGGCACAGCCAGCACCAGGAGGGCCAGGGCGATATCGCGCGCCAGCTCGGCCGGGGTCAGGAAGGCCAGGAAGGCATCGACCTGTTTGAGCAGCACCCAGGGCATCCACAGCAGCGCCAGCGCGGCAAATGCGGCGGCGAAGCAGGCGAAGAAGCTCGCGGGGGGCAGTTCTTGGGGGGGGCGTACGGCGGGGCTGCCGGACTTCATTCAGCGTTGCGCCCGGTCAGCCGGCGCCACACCCGGCGCAACAGGGCGCTGATCCATTGACGCAGGAACAGCCAGCCGCCGATCAAGGCCGCAAACAACGGCGCGAGCAACTGGAACAGCATGCCGCCGGCATTGGGGTCGATGTAGGCCTGCGCCGGCATGCTGACCAAGGCGAGGCAGAGCGCGACGCAAAGCAGATAGGGGAACGACTTCATGGCTGGTCAGGGGCGGTCCAGGCTGGCTGGAAGTTCCGTCGAGGGTTGGACCCAATCGGCATTCTATGGCCCCACCTGAGCGGCGTTTCCGGCGCCGCAGCGTGCGCGCGGGGCCTTCATAATCGCGCGCCTCACCTCCTGGCGACTCGCCCCACCCACGATTTGAAGCTCGCCAAGCACGCGCTGTACAACCTGGGCGGCCTTGGCGCGCCTTTGCTGGTGGCGGTTTTCTCCATCCCGGCCCTGATTCACGGCCTGGGCGCGGAGCGTTTCGGCCTGCTGGCCCTGGTCTGGGCCGTCACCAGCTATTTCGGACTCTTCGACCTGGGCCTGGGGCGTGCGCTCACGCAGCAACTGGCCGTGCTGCTCGCCAAGGGCGACGACGGACGCGTCGGCTCGCTCTGCGCGTCGGCACTTGCGGTGATGCTGGGCCTCGGGGTCTTGGGTGGGGCCGCGCTGATCGCCGTCTCGCCCTGGGGCGCGGATCTGATCAAGGCTTTGCCGGACCGGCGTGAAGCCATCCTTGCCTGCATCATCATGGGCTGCGCCACGCCCTTCATCGTCGTGACCGCCGGTCTGCGGGGCATGCTCGAAGCGTGCCACGAGTTCGAGGTCCTGAACCTCATTCGGTTGCCGCTGGGCGTGTGGACCTTCGCGGGGCCCTGGGCCGTGCTGGCCTGGCATGGCCCGGACCTGGTCGCCATCACGCTGGCGCTGGCGGCGGGGCGGCTGCTGGCCTGGCCCGTGCATGCGCTGTTCGCGTGGCGGGCGCTGCCGCAGTTGCGCGGCCGGCTGCGCTGGAGCCGCGAATGGCTGCGGCCGCTGCTGGTGTCCGGGGGCTGGATGACGGTCAGCAATGTGGTCAGCCCGCTGATGGGCTATCTGGATCGTTTCGTCATCGGCGTGACTGTTTCGGCGGCAGCGGTCGCCTACTACGTGACGCCGCAGGAGATCGTCACCAAGCTTTGGATCATCCCCGGTGCATTGACAGCCGTGCTATTCCCAACCTTCGCGGCGCAGGCCGCTCGCCAGGACGGTGCGGCGCGGCGGCTTTACAGGCGTGCGGTGTGGGCCTTGTTCGCCGTTCTGTTGCCCCTCTCGGCCGGGCTGACGATGTTCGCGCAGCCGCTGCTGGCGTTCTGGATCGGCGCCGGGCTGGCGGAGCACAGTGCTCCCCTGTTGCAGGTATTCGCGGTGGGCATCCTCGTAAACTGCATGGCACATGTGCCCTTCACCTGGCTGCAGGCATCGGGGCGATCCAGGGCGCCGGCCCTGCTGCACTGTGCGGAGCTGCCATTCTTCCTGCTGGCACTGTGGTTGCTGTCGAGCAGGTGGGGGGCAATGGGTGCTGCCATTGCCTGGCTTGCGCGCATCAGCATCGATGCCGCCGTGCTGTTCTGGCTCTGCGCGCCCGGCCGGTTGACTGGCCCGGCGCTGAGAACCGAGTGAATACAATCCTGCGTTGTTCAACGGTCGCCTGAGAAGCGATTCCATCTCTGAGGCGTGAGGCGCCTTTCGAGCAGCCCCCTCCATGCCCCAGCCCCTCGTCAGCATCGTCACGTCGGTCTTCAACCAGGCGGAATACCTGGAGGCGACCATGCTCAGCGTGCTAGGTCAGGACTACGCCGAGCTGGAGTACATCGTCATCGACGACGGCTCGACTGATGGCTCGCTGGCCGTCGCCGAGCGGGTGGCCGCCACTTTCCCCGGCAGGGTCACCGTGCTGACCCAAGCGAACGCCGGCCAGGCAGCCAGCCTGAACCGCGGCTGGGCGTTATCCAGAGGCAGCATCCTGGCCTATCTGAGCTCGGACGACTGCCTGTCGCGCGAAGCGGTCAGCCGAATGGTTGCTGCGCTGTGCGAGCGCACAGAGGTGGTGGTCGCCTATTGCGACTTCGAACTGATCGACAACCGTGGCACGGCGATTCGCACGGTCCGCACCGAGGATTTCGACCTGCAGCGACTCTGCGTGGACCTCGTCTGCCAGCCCGGCCCTGGCGCTTTCTTCCGTCGGCTGGTGTTCGAGCAGACCGGCGGCTGGCGGCCGGAGCTGCGCCAAGTGCCCGACTTCGAGTTCTGGCTGCGCGCCGCTCGCTACGGTGCGTTCATCCGGGTGCCAGAGGCCCTGGCGCAGTACCGCGTCCATGACCGCTCGGCGTCGTTTCGGGCCATGCCTGTGGCTCGGGCCGAAGAGATCTGCGCGGTGACCCGGCACTACTGGCAAGGCTGCGGCGGCGCTGATGCCGACCTCTCGTTGGCAAAGTCAATGTGTATCGCCGCCAAGAATCATGCGCAGGCAGGCCGGCCGCTGCGCGGTGCGGTGCGGCTGACACAGGCATTTCGCCTGGCGCCGCGCCTGCTGGTGTCGGCACAGAGCTGGCGCCCCTTCCTGTTCGGCCTGGCCTTTCGCTGCTTTGGCATCGTGTCGGTGGTCAGGCGTTTTCGCAGGGCGCAGGGATGAGCGCCGTGCCGCAGCAGCCTGAGCACCAGGTCGCCCGCCACCCCTGGCTGCTAGCCGCCTTGCTCTGGATCTTCGCGCTCGGCCCCTATGCGGCCGGCGAGGGCTATGGCTCGTCGGTAGGCCCGCACGTCCTCTTCATCCTGTTGCTGGCGGGCTGGGAGGCCAGCCGCGGCTTCGGCCCGGGCCGGGGGTGGAGGCTTTTGCTGGGCGCCTGCGCGCTGCTGTCGCTGCATTTCCTGGGTTCGCTGGTGTCCACGCCGTGCCAGGACCTGGGCGGCAAGTCCATAGGCAGCTTCGCGCTGTTCCTCGCGCTGGTCTGGGCGCTGGCCGTGCTGGCCCAGACCATCGAACTGGACGACCGCCGGCTCGCCGGCACGCTGGCCTGGCTGGCCGCCGCAGTGACGGCGACCGTGGTGGTTCACTACGTGATTCTGCTGCTGAGCGGGCGCACGACGTACGAGCGCGCCAGCGGCATCTTTCCCGAGCCCAGTCATCTGGCGCTGGCGCTGACGCCGACCCTGGTGGCTATAGGCTTCAGCGCGCGGCGGGACATGAGGGCCCTGGCCCTGGGCATCATCGGTCTGTTGCTGGTGCTGTCGAGTTCGTCCACGCTGATAGTGCTCCTTCTGGTCGCGCTGATCTGCGTCGCTGCTGCGATGGGTCATGCCCGGCGCGTGAAGTCGCTGATGACGAGGCTGGTGCTGCCGGTGGTGGCGGTGCTGGCGCTGGTGTGGGTTTCGCCCTACCGGGACGACGCGCTGGCGCGCGTGGCCGGCGTGCAGGAGACCGAAGTGGGTGCCAACGCCTCCAGCGTCATCTATGTGATGGGCTGGGAGCATGCGTTGGAGAACCTGAACGCGACCGGCGGCTTCGGGTTGGGCTTCAACCGCATGGGCTGCGAACCGCGGCCGGTGACGGACACGTCCGAGATCATTGAATTGATGGGCCTGGGCGACGCGAACTACAACGACGGTTCGTTCACGATCTCCAAGGTGCTCAGCGAGCTGGGCTGGCTGGGCGCCGCGTTGTGGGCGGCCATGCTGCTGGTATTCATCGCCTTCCTGCGCAGGCTGGCGCGCGGCGTGCGGCCGCAGCGCCGGCTCATGGTCGCGCTGCTGGTGGGCATGGCAGCCGTGCTGCTGCTTGGCAGTTTCATCCGCGGCACCGGCTATTTCTCCGGACCTTTCCTGGCTGGACTGTTCGCACTCATGGCCCTGCGGCGTCTGCTGGCCGAGGAGGCCGCAGTCGTCCGCTCCACGGAGGGTGAATGCTGAACCGCAGCCGCATGCTGCGCGACTCGGTGGCCAATATGCTCGGCTTCGGGTTGCCGCTGGTGGCCGCCTTTTTCTGCATTCCCCAGCTCATCCATGGCCTGGGCACTGACCGTTTCGGCGTTCTGACGTTGTTGTGGGCCGTGGCCAGCTATCTGGGCCTGCTGGACCTGGGCCTGGGCAAGGTGGTGACTCAGGAGTTGTCGGCCCCGGCACCAGGGCGTGTGGCCTTGCCGCGTCCCGTCGTCGTGGCCAACGCCATGCTGCTGCTGGGCCTGCTGAGCTTGCTGATCATCGGGGTTGCCGGCCTGCTGCTGCTCGGTGCCGCGCTGCAGGCGCAGCCCCTGCCCTGGAAGCAGGATGCGCTATGGGCCGGCGGCGTTATGTTGCTGGGCATCCCGGCCCTTGTGCTGTCCAATGGCTACAAGGGAATCCTGGAGGCTGACGGGCATTTCTCGATGGTCAACGCCGTGCGAGTGCCCATTGGCATCTGGACCTTTGCAGCGCCGCTGGCGGTCTGCGTCTTGTACGGCCCCTCGCTGGTGGGCATCTCTGCGGCCCTGGTGCTGGGGCGCTTGGCCAATCTGCTGGCTTACATGGTTGCCTCCGGCGAGTCCTTCTCGCCACAGGTGTGGCTGGGCCATCTGGACCGCAAGGTTCTAAAGGGCCTGGCGACTACCGGCGGATGGATGTCGCTGAGCAGCCTGCTGAGTGCCTTCATGGGCTATGTAGATCGCTTCGTGCTGGCCTACGTGGCCTCACCGGCCGTCGTGGCTTACTACGCGGTGTCGCAGGAGATCGTGACCAAGCTCTGGATATTCCCGACCAGCGTTGTGACGGCCACGTTCCCCTCCATGGTCAAGGCACATGCCGAAGGCGGTGTCGCCAAGCACGTGTTGTGGCGCTCGGCCTGGCTGGTGCTGCTGCTCGTGCTGCCCGTCTGCGCCGTGCTGGGCATCTGGGCCCAGCCCATCTTGACGCTTTGGGTCGGCGAGAAGTTCGCGGCCGAGTCGTACCAGGTGCTGACCATCCTTTGCGTCGGCATGGTGTTCGGCAGCGTTGCGGCCGTGCCCTTCACCGCTTTGCACGCCATGCGCAAGCAGAAGGTGGCGGCGCAGATTCACGTGGCCGAATTCCCGGTCTTCCTGGTGTTGATCGTGGTCCTGGCGAGCCAGTTGGGCGCGGTGGGCGCCGCCATCGCCTGGACACTGCGCTGTGCGATCGACTTTTGCATCATGACCTTCTGGTGCGTGCGTGCCTTGACGGAAAAAGCATGAACGCTGCTGCGATGAATCAAGCTCCACCGAGTCCTTTTCTGCTGTCCATCGTCATCCCGACGCGCAACCGCTTCGAGTGCGCGAGCGCCTGCATCGCCGCTGCGCGCATCGCGGCACCGAATGCGCAGATCGTCATCGCCGATTCCAGCGACGGCAGCGAGCTGGCGGACCATGTCGCGGGCCTACCGCAGGCAGCCGGCCGCATGGACTACCGACGCAGCCCCAGGGATGCCAACGTCGTCGAGAACTTCGAGTTCGCGCTGACGCATTGCGAAGGTGAATACGTCATCTTCATCGGCGACGACGACCTGGTAGGGCCGCAGATCGAGGACGTCGCGGCCTGGGCGCAGCAGCAGGGCATCGATGCCGTCGTGCCCTATGGCAATCGCTTCGGCGTGTCCTACTACTGGCCGGGCGTGGAGTCCAAATATTTCGGTGCGGCCTACAGCGGCAAGGTCTTCGTCTGGTCGGCCACCGGCCGCAGCACCGCCGTCGATCCCCTGGTCGAGTTGCGCCACGCCGAGCAGCACGTCGGGCGCGGCCTGGCCCTGCTGCCACGCATCTATCACGGCTTGGTGCGTCGCGAAACGCTGCAGCAGGCCAAGTCGCGCTTCGGTGCGCTCTTCGGTGGCGTCAGCCCTGACATCTACAGCGCCATCCTCATTGCCATGGTGGCGCGCCGTGTCGTGCACCTCGACTTCCCCTTCTTCATCCCGGGCGCCTCGCCGCGCAGCGAGGCCGGCTCCGGCGCGGCTCGTACCGACCGGGTGTCTTTTGACGACAGCCCCTACCTGAAACGGTTCAAAGGCCTGCGCTGGAATCCGCTGGTGCCCAGGTTCTTCTCGCCGTACACCGTCTGGGGCTATTCCATGGTCGAAGGCATGCAGGCTGCGGGCCTGAATGTCACTGCCCTGAGCTATGCGCGCATTCATGTGCGCTGCCTGGCCTATTGCTTCGGCTATCGCCGCGAGATCTTCGCGGCGGTCGGCGAGGCCCGCAGCCGGTTCGGCCGCGCGCCAGTCGCATACGCGATGGCCATCGCGACGGTCGAAGAGGTCTGGCACACGCTGCGGCGTGTGCTGCCGCGGCTGCTGGTGCCGCGCGCCGGTGGATGGGCCCGCCGCTATGGCGACGTGGCCGATTCCGTGGCGGCTTTGCGCCTGGTTACGGCGATCGTGAAGCCGTTTCGCGCGCGCGACGCCAAGGGTTGAGGCCGTCGCTTCTTGCCCGCCGCAGGCATGCGGCGGCGAAGGGCGATGAGACAATGAGGGGCTATGAAGGAACAACTGGTCGAATTGATCGTGTCTCGCTTGGCGAGCGAGCGAGACACCCTCCAAAAGGCATTTCAGGCGGCCAAGAACGAAGTTGGCGTGCGCTACTGTGTGGTCGACGATCTGCTGCCCCAGGCGCTGGCCGAGCGCATCGCCGCAGCTTTCCCCACGACTGCGCAGATGCGGCTGATGGACAGCTTTCGCGAGCGCAAGTACACGTCCAAGGATTTCGACCGCTTCGACCCCGTGATGGCCGACATCACGTTCGCCATCCAGGACCCGCGCGTCATCGAGATCGTCGGGCGCATCACGGGCATCCAAGAGCAGACTCCCGATGCCAGCCTCTACGCCGGCGGCCTCAGCGCGATGGTCAAGGGCCACCATTTGGGCCCCCACATCGACAACTCGCATGAGGCGTCGCGTCGCTACTACCGCACGCTCAACCTGCTGTATTACGTGACGCCGGGCTGGGCGCTGGAGAACGGCGGCAACCTGGAGCTCTGGGACCAGCGGGTGCGCAACAACGTCACCATCGTCAGCCGCTTCAACCGGCTCGCGCTCATGGAGACGACGCCCACCTCCTGGCACTCCGTCAGCCCGGTCGTCGCCGACGGCACGCGCTGCTGCGTCTCCAACTACTACTTCTCGCCGCGCTCGCCGACAGGTGCGGACTACTTCAACGTCACCTCGTTCAGCGCCCGTCCCGAGCAGCCGCTGCTGCGCCTGCTGGCGCGCGTGGACAACGGGGTCCGTCAGGGCGTGCGGGCCTTGGTGCCCCAGGGGCTGGGCAAGAAGGACGTCTACCAAGGTCCCAAGCCGTGACGGTGCAGGCCGGGCGCCTGCTGTTGTACGCGCCCAATGTGCATACCGGGGGCGGCTTCGTGCTGCTGCAGGCCCTGTTGGCCGCGTGGCCCAAGGAACGACCCCTCGTCGCCTGGCTCGATGCGCGGGCACGTCAGCGGCTGGTCGTGCCCCATGGGGCCTCGGTGCATTGGGTGCAGGCCTTGGCCGGGTCGCGCCTGGCGGCGGAGGTCTCGCTGGCCTCAGCGGGTACCGCGCAGGACCGGGTGCTCTGCTTCCACGGCCTGCCGCCGCTGATGCGCAATGCCGCGCCGGTGTGGCTGTTCCAGCAGAACCGCAACTACCTGGGCCAAGTGCCGCTCGCGGCGTTCGGCTGGAAGACGCGCCAGCGCCTGCGTTTCGAGCAGGCCGTCAGCCGCTGGCTGCGCCATCGCGTGGCGCGCTACTGGGTGCAGACGCCGTCAATGGCGCGCGCCGTGCAGGACTGGTATGGCCCCGAGCGTGCCGACATCCGTGTGCTGCCGTTCGCTCCAGCGGCGCCAGGTGCGCTGCCCACAGCCGATGCCTCCTGGGATTTCATCTACGTGGCCGACGGGGAGGCGCACAAGAACCACCGCACCCTCGTCGAGGCCTGGCGACTGCTGGCAGAGCAGGGACTGCGTCCGACACTGGCGCTGACCCTGTCGGGGCGTGACGCCAGCCTGGCGGCCTGGGTGCAGTCCGAAGCGACCAGGCATGGCCTGGAGATCGTCAATCTCGGGCCGCGCTCGCACGCCGAGGTCCTCGCGCTTTATCGCAGCGCCAGGGCGCTGGTCTTTCCGTCCAAAGGTGAGTCCTTCGGCCTGCCGCTGATCGAGGCGCGCCAGGCCGGCCTGCCCATCCTGGCCGGTGAGCTGGATTTCGTGCGTGATGTGTGTGAGCCTGTGCAGACCTTCGACCCGGGTTCTGCCGTGTCGATCGTACGGGCCGTGAAGCGCTTCTTGAAACAGGCCGAGGCTCCGCTCGAGCCGGCTCGAGCTTCGGATTTCCTGCAGGCGCTCCTGGCCGAGACCGCATGAAGGTGCTGCTGCTGAGCCAGCATTTCTGGCCCGAGTCCTTCCGCATCAACGAGGTCGCCCGGTCCCTCGTCGAGCAGGGCTGCGAGGTCACGGTGCTGACCGGCAAGCCCAACTACCCCGAGGGGCAGCTGTTCCCAGGCTACCGCGCCGGTGGCATCCAGCGCGAGCGCCGCGAGGGCTACGACATCGTGCGGGTGCCCCTGCTGCCGCGCGGAGTCGGTGGCGCGAAACGCCTGGTGCTGAACTACCTGTCCTTCCTGTTCTGCGCCTCTTTCATGGGTCCCTGGGCCCTGCGTGGCCGGCGCTTCGATGCGATCTTCGTCTACGGCACCAGCCCCATCCTGCAGGCCATCGCGGCCATCGTGATGAAGTGGCTCAAGGGTGCGGCCCTGGTCGTTTGGGTGCAGGACCTTTGGCCCGACAGCCTGCAGATCACCGGCTTCGTGAAGAACCCGCGGCTGCTGTCTGCAGTCGCCACGGTCGTGCGCTGGATCTACCGGCGCAGTGACCTGTTGCTGGTGCAGTCGCCTGCCTTCGTGGCGCCCGTCCAGGCCATGGCGAGTGGCACGCCCGTCCTTGTGCATGAGAACCCCGGCGACCGGGCCTCGTCCGAGCCGCGTGTGCCGACTTCGCTCCAACTCGACGCGAACGAATTCAATATCGTCTTCGCCGGCAACCTGGGGACTGTGCAGTCGCTGGACTGCGTCCTCGACGCCGCCGAGCGCCTGGGCGTCAGTAGCGGCGTGCGCTGGGTGCTGGTGGGAAGCGGCGCACGCGACGCCTGGCTGGCCCAACAGGTGGCGCATCGCGGCCTGGCGCAGGTGACACTTGCCGGGCGACTGCCGCCCGAGCAGATGCCAGCCGTCTTCGCGCAGGCCGATGCGCTGCTGGTCAGCCTGATCGGCGGCCCGGCCTTGAGCCGGACGGTTCCGAGCAAAATACAGGCTTACTTGGCGGCCGGCAAGGCCATCCTCGCGTCGATGGACGGCGAGGGGGCCCGCGTCGTGCAGGCCGCCGGTGCCGGCCTGGCCAGCGCGGCGCAAGACGCTGACGCGCTGGCCGCTGCGGCGCTGGCCTTGCAGGCCATGTCGCCTGAACAGCGGCAAGGGATGGGCGAGGCCGGCCGGCGCTATTACGCCGAGCATTACGAGCCCGACCGGCTGGCCAAGGCCTTGGTCGGGCATTTCGAGCGCGCCGTTGCGGCGCGCCGTTGACGAGAGTGGTGGTGCGATGAGTCAGAACAAGCGGCGCCTGCTGGTGCTGGGTGCCAGCGGCATGCTGGGCAATGCGGCGTTGCGGGTGTTCGCGGCCGATCCGAGCTTCGAGGTGTTCGGTTCGGCGCGCAGCCATGGCGTCATCGCCACGCTGCAGGCGAAGGCGCCTGCGGCGCAGTTCGTCGCCGGGGTCGATGTCGAAAGCCTGGACAGCCTGACGCGGCTGTTCGCCGAGGTCCGCCCCGACGTCGTTGTCAACTGCATCGGCGTGGTCAAGCAGCTCGCTGAAGCCGACGACCCGCTGACCGCCATCCCGATCAATGCGTTGCTGCCGCACCGCCTCGCGCGGCTTGCGCAGGTGGCCGGCGCCCGGCTCATCCACGTCAGCACCGACTGCGTGTTCTCCGGCAAGAAGGGCGGCTATCGGGAGAGCGACGCTTCGGATGCCCACGACCTGTACGGCCGCAGCAAGTTGATGGGCGAGGTGGACTACGAGAACGCGATCACGCTGCGCACCTCCATCATCGGCCACGAGCTGGCCAGCGCCCATGGCCTGATCGGCTGGTTTCTGGCACAGAGCGGTCCGGTGCGTGGCTTCACCAAGGCGATCTTCTCGGGCCTACCGACCGTGGAGCTGGCCCGTGTGATGAAGGACTTCGTCGTGCCGCACCCCGAGTTGCGAGGCACCTGGCATGTGTCGGCCGCGCCCATCGACAAGTACAGCCTGCTCAAGCTGGCTGCGACCGAGTACGGCCGCGACAACGCCATCACGCCCGACGACAAGCTGGTCATCGACCGCTCGCTCGATTCCAGCCGCTTCCGCGCGGCCACCGGCTATGCGCCGCCCTCCTGGCCCGAACTGGTGCGCGAGATGCGCGCCTTCGGTTGAACCCTAGAAAGAGCCCCATGTTCAAAGACAAGGTCCTGCTGATCACCGGTGGCACCGGCAGCTTCGGCAACGCCGTGCTGAGCCGCTTCCTCAAATCCGACTTCGCCGAGATCCGCATCTTCAGCCGCGACGAGAAGAAGCAGGAGGACATGCGCATCGCCCTGAAGAGTGACAAAGTCAAGTTCTACATCGGCGACGTGCGCGACTACGACAGCGTGCACGACGCGCTCAGCGGCGTGGACTACGTCTTCCACGCGGCGGCCCTCAAGCAAGTGCCGTCCTGCGAGTTCTATCCGATGGAGGCCGTCAAGACGAATGTCGTTGGTGCCGAGAACGTCATGCGCGCGGCCATCGCCCAGGGCGTCCGCCGCGTCGTCGTGCTGTCGACCGACAAGGCCGTGTACCCCATCAATGCGATGGGCATGTCCAAGGCCATGATGGAGAAGGTCATGGTCGCGAAGTCGCGGCTATGCGACCCGGCCAGGACCGTGCTGTCGGCCACGCGTTACGGCAACGTGATGGCCTCGCGCGGCTCGGTGATCCCGCTGTTCCTGCAGCAGCTGCAGGACGGCAGGCCGCTGACCCTCACCGACCCGACGATGACGCGCTTCCTGATGTCGTTGGAAGAGTCCGTCGACCTGGTGCTCTACGCCTTCGAGCATGCGCGACCCGGAGACATCTTCGTGCAGAAGGCGCCGGCCTCCACCGTCGGTGACCTGGCCGAAGCGATGCGCCAGCTCCTGAAGAAGGACAACGCGATCAACATCATCGGCACCCGTCACGGCGAGAAGCTGTACGAGTCGCTGGTTTCGCGCGAGGAGATGGCGCGCTCGGAGGACCTGGGCGGCTACTACCGCATCCCCGCTGATTCGCGCGACCTGAACTACGCCAAGTATTTCGTCGAGGGCCAGCCCGCCTTGTCCGAGATCGACGACTACACCTCGCACAACACCAAGCGACTGAGCGTCGACGAGGTCAAGCAGGTGCTGATGCAGCTGGACCTGATCCGGGAGGCCGTCGATGCTTAAGGTCATGACGGTGGTCGGCACGCGGCCGGAGATCATCCGGCTGTCCCGCGTGATCGCCCAACTGGACAGACACTGCGAGCATGTGCTGGTCCACACCGGTCAGAACTACGACTACGAGCTCAACGAGGTCTTCTTCAGCGACCTCGGCATCCGCAAGCCCGACCATTTCCTGGAAGCGGCCGGAGCCACGGCGGCGCAAACCATCGCGCTGGTCATTCAGAACGTCGACCAGGTGTTGGAGCAGACCCAGCCCGACGCGCTGCTGATACTCGGCGACACCAACAGCTGCCTCGCGGCCATCGCCGCCAAGCGTCGCAAGGTGCCCATTTTCCACATGGAGGCCGGCAATCGCTGCTTCGACTTCCGCGTGCCGGAAGAGATCAACCGCCGCATCGTCGACCACACGTCCGACATCAACCTCAGCTACAGCCAGATCGGGCGCGATTACCTGCTGCGCGAGGGCTTGCCGCCAGACCAGGTCATCGTGACCGGCAGCCCCATGCGCGAGGTGATCGAGCACTATCGCCCGGGCATCGACGCCTCCAATGTTTTGCAGCGTCAGGGGCTCACGGAGGGGCGCTACTTCGTCGTCAGCTCGCATCGCGAGGAGAACGTCGACGCACCCGAGAACCTGCAGCGCCTGCTGAACGTGCTGAACACACTGGCCGAACGCTATGACGAACCAGTCATCGTCTCGACCCATCCGCGCACGCGCAAGCGCCTGGAGACGCTGCTGGCCAGCCAGGCCATGCACTCACAGGTGAAGTTCATGAAGCCCTTCGGCTTCATGGACTACATCAAGCTCCAGTGTGGCGCCCGCGCCGTGCTGTCGGACAGCGGCACCATCACCGAGGAATCGTCGATCCTCAACTTCCCCGCGCTGAACTTGCGTGATGTGCACGAGCGCCCCGAGGGCATGGAGGAGGGTGCCGTCATGATGGTCGGCTTCGACGTCGAGCGCGTGCTGGACGGCCTGCGCATCCTGGACAGCCAGCCGCGCGGCGACGAGCGCCTGCTGCGCCTGGTGCAGGACTATTCGCCGGCCAATGTCTCCGACAAGGTGCTGCGCATCATCGTCAGCTACACCGGCTTTGTGAACCGCAAGGTCTGGCGCAAGCCGCAGGCCTGACGGCGCCGCCGGCAAAGGCCGCTGCTGAATCGGCTGCTCAGCCGAGGCGGCCCTTTTCCTTGTATTCGCGGCGCAGCACCACTGCGCCGCAGACCAGGAAAGCCAGTGCGAAGGCCACCGCCATGTAAGTGCTGCGCTTGGGCTTGGTCTTGCGCTCCGGAACCTCTGCCTTGTCGACCACTTGCAGTTGGCCGCCATCGCGGCTTTCATCGATCTTGGCGATCTCGTACTGGCGCGCGATCTGATCGAACAGGGCCTCCTGGTACTTGAACTCCCGATAGGCGCCGATGTAGCCGCTCTGGTTGGCCGGCGTCTCGTTCTGCCCCTGCTTGGCCATTTCAGCGCGCAGCGCGGCAACCTGGGCCGATTGGGCCATGACCTCGGCGGCGCCTTCGGACATGGCCCCGCGCAGCACCTGCAGTTTCACCTCGGCGCTCGTCAGCTCGGCCTTGAGCTTGGCGATGCCCTCGGCGGCGGCCTTAGGCTCGGCTTTCAGCGCGCCGATGCTGATGCCCGTGGCAGACAGCGCCTGCTGGGCGCTGGTCAACTTGCCCTTGACCTGGTCGAGTTGCTTCTCGAAGAAGACACGCCGCTGCTGGGCCTCCGTCAGAGCAAGCTTGGCGGTCAGCGCACGGAGTTCCTCGATATAGGCCGTGGCCATCTCGGCTGCGGTCTTGGGGTCGTGGTCGTCCACTTCCAGCGTGATCAGGCCATCCTTGCGGCCAAGCGCCACGCGTGTGTTCTCGCCCAGCTCCTTGCGCGCATCGACCTTGAACTTGCGCTCGTACTTGTTGATCAGGTCGAAGCGTTCGACCATGCGGTCCGCCACGGTGACGCTTTGCACCAGGGCGACGTACTGGTCGCCGTTGTTCTTGATGCCGGCGGCGGCGATGCCTGCCAGCGCACCCAGGGACGCCAGGGCGCCTGCTGCGCTGCTTTGCTGCTGCTGCGGCGGCAGGAAACTGACGCGCGCCGCGTAGGTGGGAGGCACAAGATAGCTGCCACCAAGTGCCAGGACGCTCGCCAGCAGCGGCACCCCCACCATCAGCAGGCGCTTGCGCCATAGTGCAGAGACGATGGCGCCGATGGGAAACTCTTCAGGCGCTGCGACAACTGCCCGCGGTGCCGTCGCAGACGGCGCTTCGGTGCTGGAACTGTTCATTGAGTTCTTCACTTCAGGGAATTCAAGGCCGCAGCACCCAGGCCGAACTGGTACAGGATCTGTGTCCACTCCCTTGCTTCCTGGCTGAAGCTGGTCTTGGCCAGATCCTCGGGCACGAAGATCGTGTCGCCCGGCTGCGCGCCGACCGCCGACAGGCCCGTGCCCGAACTGAACCAGCCACTGCTTTGCTGCCGGGAACTGACGACGTTGCCGTTGGCGCGGATGACGAAGGTGCTGCCGGCGTCGGCAGCCTTCGTCGGGCCTCCGGCCAGGCGCAGCATGTCTTCGACGCTGGCACCGTTGCTGTAAGCGTAGCTGCCCGTGTTGTAGACGCTGCCGAACACGCCCACGGTGGTGGGGCGCGCCGGGATGGTGAGGCGATCACCATCCTCGACGGCCAGTTCCGGCAGGCTACTGGCCGTGGGTGGCAACTGCAGCACGACGCGACCCGTCAGCTTGACGGCGCGCAGGCGCTCGAGCAGGCGGCTGGAGGTTTGGCTGCGACTACCCTGAGTACTGGGATCATCGGCGGCGGCGGACTTCGGCTTCACGAGCACGCGCGCGAATTCACCCTCGAGGTCGCGCAGCGCCCGCTCGTACTGGGCCTGCTGCGTGACTCGCACGCTGTCCCGGTTGAGCTCGGTGCCGTAGATGAAGGCTGCCGGTGTGAGTCCACCTGCTGCCTTGATCACGTCGCCCAGCGTGCTGCTGGGCGGCAGGATGTACTCGCCAGGCCGCTGGACCTCGCCGTCCACGCGAACACGCTTGTTCTGCCTGTACTGCGGCAGCACGGTGTCCAGCGCGTTGAAGGCGCGCACGATGTCACCACCCTGCAAGGAAACATTCCCCTGCTGCGGAAGTCTGACTTCGGCGATGCGGCCATCGTTGCGCTTGTCCATGCTTTCGATCGCCACCCGACCGCGATCTGCCACGGCGCTCAGCCCACCGCCCATCAGCATCAGATCGTTGATGGTCTCGCCAGGCCTGAGCTCGAAGATCGCCTGTCGGTTCACGCTGCCAATCAGGGCCACTTGCTGACCGATAGGGCCGATGTGGATGACATCATCGGCCTGCAGCACGCGATCGCCGCTCCTATCGCCTCGCAGCAGCAGGTCATAGAGGTCGAACGTACTGACCAGCTTGCCGCCGCGGCGCAATTCGAGGCTGCGGAAGCTTCCCGAGGCCGACGGGCCGCCAGCCTGGATCATCGCGTTGACGATGGTCGACAGGCTGCTGACGGTGTAGGCGCCGGGGCGCTGTGTGAAGCCGGTCACATAAACGCGGATGCTGCGCAACTTGCCCAGCGAGGCGCTGAGCCTGTAGTTGCGAAACACCTGGCCGACGCGCTGCTCGATGGCCGTGTTCAGGTCGGCGTAGCGCACGCCGGCCACCAGCACCGGGCCTACGCGCGGGATCGTGATCCGGCCGCCGCGGTCAACCGTCAGTCGCAGGTCGGCCTCGACCGCGCCCCAGATCGTGACGAGCACCTCGTCGCCGACGCTGATCACATAGTCCGACGGGATCTGGCTCGAGGTTTCGCCCATCGATGCCTGTGCGGACCGCTGCTGTTGCTGCTGCAGCACTTCATAGGGCTGCGGCAGGGCAGGCGTCATCAGTTCGGAGCCGAAGCGCCGGATCTCGACGTCATCCCCCACGGCGCGTTGCACATAGCGCTCGAATTCGGTCTGCTGCGCGGCGCGAGCAGCCAACTGCTCGCGCGTCAATGGCTGCCCGGGAATCGGTTGCAGCAGCATTTGCTGTTGCAGTAGCAGCTGTTGTTGTTGTTGCAGCACGGTGTCGCGCTGCGATGCCGTGATGGGCGATGCGGTTTGCGGGTCGGCGTTGGTGTTGCCTGGCTTGGTCAGCGGCACCAAGCGGACTGGGCCGACCGTAGCGGCTTCGTTGCTTTCATCCGCCGCCATCGCCATGCCGTGCGAGCCCAGGTTGGCTGCCACGGCCATCGCCACCAGAGCCTTCAGCGCGCCGTTCCAACGCGCGCTCACGCGTGGTCGCCCTGTCATTGACGGTGTTCGGTCCCTGGACGCACTGATTTTCATTGACGAGGCTCGTGTGGATGGACTGTTTGTTGCGTCGCGCAATTCGGGACGGGCAAAGGGCGCGCGGATTCTAGCCAGCACCGCGGCGTTGGCATGGGACGCGAAGTCCACTGGCTACACTGCAGGCCTTGAGTCGATAGGCGGGCTGGCCGCCGGCAATCCCGCCCCTGACCCGCGGCACTGCATGCTTCCCATCCTCGCACTGAGTTTTGCCATCGCGGCAGCCGCGACGCTGCTCATCATCCGCTCTTCCCATCTTCATGGCGCCCTGTCGGCCGACCATGATTTTTCGGGACCGCAGAAGTTCCATTCCCGTCCGGTGCCCCGCGTCGGCGGAATGGCCATCTTCGGAGGCTTCACCGTTGGAACTGCGGTGTTGGCCTGGCGGTATCCGGGCATGCGGCACATGGCAACTCTGCTGCTGCTTTGCAGCGTGCCGGCCTTCGCGTCAGGCGTCATCGAGGATCTGACCAAGCGCGTCAGCCCGACGCGCCGCATGCTGGCCACGCTGCTGGCCGCCGGCCTGGGGGCGTGGCTGCTGGGTGCGCAGATTAAACAGACAGCGATCCCCGGATTGGACTTGGTCGCCGCCACCGTCTTGGGGGGCTACCTGCTTGCCTTGTTGGTTGTCAGCGGCGTGGCCAACTCGATCAACATCATCGATGGCATGAACGGGTTGGCCTCCATGTGCTCGGCCATCATGCTCGCTGGCCTGGCCTATGTGGCATTGCAGGCGGGAGACCCCTTCGTCGCGGCCGTGGCGATAGCCGTCATTGGCGCGGTGCTTGGCTTCTTCATGTGGAACTATCCGCTTGGCCTGATCTTCCTAGGCGACGGCGGCGCCTACTTCCTGGGATTCATGCTCGCGGAGCTGTCGATCCTGCTGCTGGTGCGCAACCCAGAGGTGTCGCCGATGTTCCCGCTGCTGCTGTGCGCTTACCCGGTCTTGGAAACGGTGTTCTCCATGTACCGCCGCAAGGTCGTTCGGGGCCGGCCGGTGGGGATGCCTGACGGCATCCACCTGCACAGCCTCATCTACCGCCGTCTGATGCGCTGGGCCATCGGCAGCAAGGATGCGGCAGTGCTGACCCGCCGCAACGCGCTGACCGCGCCCTACCTGTGGGTGTTGTGCAGCCTGTCCGTCGTCCCGGCCACGATCTGGTGGGATGACACCACGATGTTGCAGATGATCCTCGGCCTGTTCGTCGTCTGCTACGTGCTGCTGTACTGGCGCATCGTGCGCTTTCGCACGCCGCGCTGGATGGTGCTCAATTCGCGTGCTGAATCGCAGCCGCCGGCCGCCCGATCCGAGTAGGGCGGCCTCATCCGGGATAATCGCCGGATGCAAGAAACCCCCGAGTCAGCCGCTGTGGCGCCTGCAGAGGCCGCGCCGGCCCGCTTCGACACCCTTCCTCTGGACCCCAAGCTGCTTCGCGCGGTGGCCGATTCCGGCTACCTGACGATGACGCCCATCCAGGCCAAGGCGATCCCGATCGTGCTGGAGGGCCGTGACGTGATGGGCGCGGCGCAGACGGGCACCGGCAAGACGGCCGCGTTCTCGATCCCGCTGCTGCAGCGCATGCTCAAGCATGAGACCGCGAGCGTGTCGCCAGCCCGCCACCCGGTGCGCGCGCTGGTGCTGGCGCCGACGCGCGAGCTGGCCGACCAGGTGGCTGACAACGTCAAGAAGTACGCCAAGCACACGCAGTTGCGCTCGGTCGTCGTCTTCGGCGGCGTGGACATGAAGCCGCAGACGGCCGCGCTGAAGGCGGGCGTCGAGGTGCTGATCGCCACGCCCGGCCGGCTGCTGGACCACATCGAGGCCAAGAACTGCGCGCTGAACCAGGTCGAGTACGTCGTGCTCGACGAGGCCGACCGCATGCTGGACATCGGCTTCCTGCCGGACCTGCAGCGCATCCTGAGCTACCTGCCCAAGACGCGCCAGACACTGCTGTTCTCGGCGACCTTCTCGCCCGAGATCAAGCGCCTGGCACAGAGCTATCTGCAGGACCCCATCCTTGTCGAGACGGCGCGGCCCAACCAGACGGCGTCGACGGTGGAGCAGCGTTTCATCGCCGCGGCCGACGACGACAAGCGCGCCATCATCCGGCAAATCCTGAAGGAGCGCTCGATCCGCCAGGCCATCGTGTTCGGCAATTCGAAGCTGGGCGTGGCGCGCCTGGCACGTGCTTTCGAGCGCGACGGCCTGCGCACCGTGGCCTTGCATGGCGACAAGTCGCAGGACGAGCGCCTGAAGTCGCTCGACGCATTCAAGCGCGGTGACGTGGACGTGCTCGTGGCCACCGACGTGGCCGCGCGCGGCCTGGACATCGTCGACCTGCCGGCCGTCTTCAACTTCGACGTGCCCTTCAATGCCGAAGACTATGTGCACCGCATCGGGCGCACGGGCCGTGCCGGCGCGTCGGGCCTGGCGGTCACGCTGGTCACCAAGTCCGATGCCCGCCTCGTGGCCGACATCGAGAAGTTGATCAAGCGCAAGATCGACCTCGACGCCTTCGAGCTCGAAAGTGAGCGTCCGCGGTTCGAGCCGCGCCGCCGCGAAGAGGGTGCCGACCGCGCCGAACGCAGCGAACGCCCGCCGCGCACCACCAGCCCGGCGATGCGCACGCCGGCGCCGTCGGGTGATCCGTTCTTCGACAAGCCCTACGAAGCCGGCGCGCGTGACGAGCCGCCGGTGTGGGAGAAGAGCAAGGCTGCGGGCGCGCCTGCAGGCGTCAGCAAAGGGCTGTCCAGCTACATCAAGCCCAAGAAGCAGGTCGCGGCGCTGTTTGGCGCCAAGAAGCCCGCGTCCGTCGAGTCCTAGGCCAGCAGCGAGAAGACCGCCGGAATGCGGTCGGGCAGCGTGGCGCGGTTGGCCCGCCAGTCGGCCACCGTGGCGGTCTGCGTCCAGCCGCCCGGCAGCGTCAGGCCGACGCTGATCGACAGCCGGGTGGCCGGCTTCAGCGTCGCCAGCAGCGCCTGGCGCAGTGGCTCGTTGCGGTAGGGCGTCTCGATCAGCAACTGCGTCTGCTGCGACTTGGCCGACAAGGCCTCCAGCTCGCGGATGCGGGCCATGCGTGCGCCTGCCTCCACGGGCAGGTAACCGACGAAGGCGAAGCTCTGGCCGTTGAGGCCGCTGGCCGCCAGCGCCAGCAGCAACGCGCTGGGCCCGGACAGTGGCAGCACCTCGATGCCCGCCTCGTGGGCGAGCGAGACCAGTCGGGCGCCGGGGTCGGCGACGGCAGGCAGCCCGGCTTCCGAGACCAGCCCCAGGTCGTGGCCGTCCATGGCCGGTTCGAGCAGCGCGTGCCAGGCGGCGTCGTCGCTGCTCGACGCGCCGCGTCCGCCCTTGGGTGGCCGGGGCAGCTCGGCGATCTGGATGGCCTGCAGCGGCTGCGCCAACGGCGTGATGGCGTCCACGCGCTTGAGCAGCGCCCGCGTCGTCTTCGCGCTCTCGGCGGCCCAGTGCGTCAGCCGCGCGGCCTGTTCGATGACCCGCTGCGGCAGCACCTCGCGCAGGTCCAGCGAATCGTCCACGCCGAAGTCCAGCGTGTTGGGCATCAGGATCAATCGGCCCGTCTTGAGGCTGGTGTTCATGCGAGGGGCTCCAGACCGGCGCGGCGCAGCAACGCGCAGGTGCGGATCAGCGGCAGCCCGACCAGCGCGGTCGGATCGTCGGACTCGACCGCTTCAAGCAGCGCGATGCCCAGGCTTTCCACCTTGGCGCTGCCGGCGCAGTCGTAAGGCGTGTCGGCACGCAGGTAGGTCTCGATCTCCGCGTCGCTGAGCTGACGCACGCGCACGCGCACCTCGGCGCGTTCGATGGCCGCGAGTCCGGGCGCGACGACGGCCACGGCGGTCTGGAACACCACCTCCCGGCCGCTCATGCGGCGCAACTGCGCTGCGGCCGCCTCATGCGTGCCGGGCTTGCCCATGGCCTCGCCGGCCAGGTCGGCCACCTGGTCAGAACCGATGACGATGGCGCCCGGGTGCGTCACGGCGACGGCGCGTGCCTTGGCCAGCGCCAGCCGTTCGGCCAGCGCGGCCGGCGCCTCGCCGGGCAGGGCGGTTTCGTCGACTTGGGGTGCGATGGTCTCGAAGGGCAGGCGCAGCCGGGACAGCAGGTCCCGGCGGTAGCGCGACGTCGAAGCAAGGATCAATGCGGGCATGAAAGCATTGTCCCCCGCCTAAACTTCGCGCCATGAAACCGCGCGCCTTTGCATTCGTTCCCGAGAAGCTCGACCTTGCCGCCTTCGCCCGAGACGGCGCCAACCTGGCGGGCGAATGGCCGGCGGCGTCGCTGCTGCGCCTGGCGGATGCCGCCGCGCCTGAAGTGCCTGCCAGCAGCTGGCCGGCGCTGCATTGGCACCTGCACGGCGAGATGCGCCAGCCCAAGGGCGGCGCCGAGCAGACCTGGCTGCACGTGACGGCCGAGGCCCAGGTCGCGCTGACCTGCCAGCGTTGCTTGAAGGCGGTGCAGGAGCACATCGACGTCGACCGCTGGATCCGCTTCGTCGGCACCGAAGAAGAGGCCGCTGCGCTGGATGCGGACAGCGACGATGACGTGCTGGCGCTGCCGCGCCATCTCAATGCGCGCGAGCTGATCGAGGACGAATTGCTGCTGGCGCTGCCGCTGGTGCCACGGCACGAGGTCTGCCCCGAGCCGCTGCCCCATGCCGCCGACGCCGAAGAGCCGGTCGTGGACGAGCGCCCGAACCCTTTCGCGGCACTGTCGGCGCTGAAGCGGCGCGACGGATGATCGCCATGCCGGCGCTTGCTGCAGGAGTTCACGGATGCAGGAGCGGTTGGCGTTTGCCGCATTTCTCGTTATACTCATGGGCTTTTCTGCGGCCTGGAGCTCGAGCGTTTTGTTCGCTTCCCGGGGCCGTGCCCCAAAGACAGTCCCCAAGTTCCGCAGAGTCAGGAGAATTTCATGGCCGTTCAGCAAAACAAGAAGTCGCCTTCCAAGCGCGGCATGCACCGTTCGCACAATGCCCTGGTGACCCCGGGCACGGCCATCGAGCCGACCACCGGCGAAGTGCACCTGCGTCACCACATCAGTCCCACCGGCTTCTACCGTGGCCGCAAGGTGCTGAAGAGCAAGGCCGACGCGGCCTGAGCTTGATCGGGCCCGTCGTGGGCCTGAGGCTCCGCCCGGCCTCCCGGCGGTGCGCACCGACGAATCTGCCGACCCGGCCTGCGTCCCGCGCAGTGCCGGGTTTGGTCTTTTCTGAACTGCTTTCGACCCGATGACCCACGCGCCCCTGCCCGATCCTGTCCGCCTTGCCGTCGACTGCATGGGCGGCGACCACGGCCCTTCGGTGACGCTGCCGGCCTGTCGCGCCTTCCTCGACAAGCACCCGGGCGCCGAGCTCATCCTCGTCGGCAAGCCCGAAGCGCTCACCGCGGCTGCGGCCTGGCCCCGCTGCCACATCGTGGCGGCCAGCGAGGTGGTGACGATGGACGACGCCATCGAGGTGGCGCTGCGCCGCAAGCGCGACTCGTCGATGCGTGTGGCCATCCAGCAGCTCAAGGCCGACCGCGACGGCAATCCGCCCCGGGCGCACGCCTGCGTGTCCGCCGGCAATACCGGGGCGCTGATGGCGGTGGCCAAGGTGCTGCTGAAGACGCTGGAGGGCATCGACCGCCCGGCCATCGCGGCGGTGATGCCCAACGCCACCGGCCGCTTCACGACAGTGCTCGACCTCGGCGCCAACGTCGATTCCTCGGCCGAGAACCTGCTTCAGTTCGCCGTCATGGGCAGCGCGCTGGTGTCAGCCGTCGACGGCATCGAGGAGCCCAGCGTGGGGCTGCTCAACATCGGCGAAGAAGCGATCAAGGGCAGCGAAACGATCAAGCTGGCAGGCGAACTGCTGCGTGCCGCCGGCGCGGCCGGCCAGCTCAAGTTCTTCGGCAACGTCGAGGGCAACGACATCTTCAAGGGCACGACGGACATCGTCGTCTGCGACGGTTTCGTCGGCAACGTCATGCTCAAGTCGTCCGAGGGCCTGGCCGGCATGATGGGTGCCTTCATCAAGGCCGAGTTCAGCCGGGACTGGCTGAGCATGCTGGTGGGGGCGCTTGCCAGGCCCGTGCTGAACCGCTTCAAGCACCGTGTGGACCACCGCCGCTTCAACGGCGCGGCGCTGCTGGGCTTGCGCGGTCTGGTGTTCAAGAGCCACGGCTCGGCCGATGCGTTCGCGTTCGAGCAGGCGCTGGCGCGCGCTTATGATGCCGCCCGCAACCGGTTGCTTGACCGGGTCCACGACCGCATCGTCGCCACGCTGCAAGCCTCATCGAACACGGCGGCGACCGACGCAGGAGACAACGCGGCGACCGCCGCGCAGGCCGCATGAGCCCTTCAGCCCACACCTCCCTCCGACATTCCCGCATCCTCGGTACCGGCAGCTACCTGCCCGCCGACCGGGTGACCAACCAGGCCCTGGCCGAGCGCCTCGCCGCCGAGGGCATCGAGACCTCCGACGACTGGATCGTCGAGCGCACCGGCATCCGCGCGCGCCACTTCGCCGCCGCTGACCAGGCCGCCAGCGACCTGGCGTTCCCGGCCGCGCAGGCCGCGCTCGACGCTGCCGGCATCGCCGCCGAAGAGATCGACCTCATCATCGTCGCGACCTCCACGCCCGACATGGTGTTCCCGTCCACGGCCTGCCTGCTGCAGAAGAAGCTGGGCGTGCATGGCTGCGCCGCGTTCGACGTGCAGGCGGTCTGCTCCGGCTTCGTCTACGCGCTCAGCGTGGCCGATGCCATGATCAAGAGCGGCGCGGCGCACAAGGCGCTGATCGTCGGCGCCGAGGTGTTCTCGCGCATCCTGGACTTCAAGGACCGCACCACCTGCGTGCTGTTCGGCGACGGCGCCGGCGCCGTCGTGCTGGGCGCGAGCGCCGAGCCGGGCGTCCTGGCCACCGAACTGCATGCCGACTCCCGCCATGTCGACATCCTCTGCACGCCCGGCACCGTCGCGGGCGGCCGGGTGATCGGCAGTCCCTTCCTGAAGATGGACGGCCAGGCCGTCTTCAAGCTCGCCGTCGGTTTGCTGGAAAAGGTGGCCCGCTCGGTGCTGGAGAAGGCCGACATGACCGAGGCCGACATCGACTGGCTGATCCCGCACCAGGCCAACATCCGCATCATGCAGGGCACGGCCAAGAAGCTGAAGCTGGACCTGAACAAGCTCATCGTCACCGTCGACGAGCATGGCAACACCTCGGCCGCCTCCGTGCCGCTGGCGCTGGACGTGGCCGTGCGCAGCGGCCGCATCCAGCGGGGCGACACCGTCATGCTCGAAGGCGTGGGTGGCGGCTTCACCTGGGGCGCGGCCCTGTTGAAGTACTGACTGGCGACCCCGGTGCGGCCATATCGGCCGGCCCCGACCGCCACTGACCTGGAACTGAACTCATGACTGCACCTTTCGCCGTTGTCTTCCCCGGCCAAGGCTCGCAGGCAGTCGGCATGCTCGACGCCTGGGGCGACCACGTGGAGGTCCGCCGCACGCTGGACGAAGCCTCCGCCGCGCTCGGCGAGGACATCGCCGCGCTGATCCATGCCGGCCCCAAGAACCTGCTCGACCTGACGACCAACACCCAGCCCGTCATGCTGACGGCCGGCATCGCCTGCTGGCGCGCCTTCGTCGCCGAGACGGGCGCGGTGCCCGTGGCCGCCGCCGGCCATTCGCTGGGCGAGTACACGGCGCTGGTCGCCGCAGGCAGCCTGAGCCTGGCCGACGCGCTGCCGCTGGTGCGCTTTCGCGCGCAGGCGATGCAGGAGGCCGTGCCGGTGGGCACCGGCGCGATGTACGCCATCCTGGGCCTGGACGGTGACGCCGTGCGTGCCGGCTGCGCCCAGGCGGCCGCCGAGACCGGCGAGGCCATCCAGGCCGTGAACTTCAACGACCCGAAGCAGACTGTCATCGCCGGCAGCAAGGCGGGCGCCGAAAAGGCGGCCGAGATCCTCAAGGCCGCGGGCGCCAAGCGCGCGCTGCCGCTGGCGGTGTCCGCGCCGTTCCACTCCAGCCTGATGAAGCCGGCGGCCGAGCGGCTGAAGGAGAAGCTGGCCACCGTGCGGTTCCAGGCGGCCGCCTTCCCGGTCATCAACAACATCGACGTGGCCGTGACCGACAACGACGCGGCGCTGCGCGATGCGCTGTACCGCCAGGCCTTCGGCCCCGTGCGCTGGGTCGAGGTCGTGCAGGCCCTCAAGGCCCGTGGCGTGACCCACCTCATCGAGGCCGGCCCGGGCAAGGTGCTGACCGGCATGGCCAAGCGCATCGATGCCGACCTGCAGGCCGCCTGCATCTTCGACCCCGCCTCGCTCGCCGAGGCCCGCACGCTGCTGGGAGCCTGAGCGCCATGACTGAAACCGTTTCCCAGGGCGTGGCCCTCGTCACCGGCGCCAGCCGCGGCATCGGCCGCGCGATCGCGCTGCGCCTGGCCGAAGCCGGCTGGCGCGTCATCGGCACGGCCACCAGCGAATCCGGCGCGGCCGGCATCACCGAGGCGCTGGCGGCGCACGGCGGCCGCGGCATCGTGCTGAACGTGACCGACGGCGCCGCCGCGCAAGCCGCCGTGGACGACATCGTCGCCAAGGACGGCGCGCTGAACCTGCTTGTCAACAACGCCGGCATCACGCGCGACATGCTGTCGATGCGCATGAAGGACGACGACTGGGACGCCGTCATCGACACCAACCTGAAGGCGGTCTTCCGCCTCGCCCGCGCGGCCACCAAGCCGATGATGAAGCAGCGCGCCGGCCGCATCGTCAACATCACCTCCGTGGTGGGCGCGTCCGGCAATGCCGGCCAAGCCAACTACGCGGCGGCCAAGGCCGGCGTGGCCGGGCTGACCCGGTCTCTCGCCCGCGAGCTGGGCAGCCGCAACATCACGGTCAACTGCATTGCGCCGGGCTTCATCGCCACCGACATGACCGAGGTGCTGCCCGAGGCGAGCAAGGCCGCGCTGCTGGCGCAGATCCCGCTGGGGCGTCTCGGCTCGGTGGACGAGATCGCCGCAGCCGTCGTCTTCCTGGCCTCGCCGGGTGCGGCCTACATCACCGGCAGCGAGTTGCACGTCAACGGCGGCATGTACATGGCCTGACGGCCGGACGAACCCCTGCGCACCCTGACTTAGGGGCGCAACTCTAGTGCCCGTAGAATGCTGGGCTGTTTTCTGCAAACCCCTCCTGGAGGAGTGTCATGAGCGATATCGAAGCACGAGTCAAGAAAATCATCGCCGAGCAACTTGGCGTGGCGGAAGCCGACGTCACCAACGAAAAGGCTTTCGTGGCCGACCTGGGCGCCGATTCTCTGGACACCGTGGAACTGGTGATGGCCCTCGAAGACGAGTTCGGCATCGAGATCCCCGACGAAGAAGCCGAAAAGATCACCACTGTCCAGTTGGCGATCGACTACGCCGTCAAGCACCAGAAGGCCTGAGGCCTTCCCGGCCTGTCTCCCTCACTTTCCCGTCCTTTTCGCATGACCCGTCGCCGTGTAGTCGTCACCGGTCTTGGCCTCATCAGTCCCGTCGGCAACACCGTTGCCGAAGGCTGGGCCAACATCCTTGCCGGGCGCTCCGGCATCGCCACCGTCACCCGCTTCGACGCCAGCAACCTGGCGTGCCATTTCGCGGGTGAGGTCAAGGGCTTCAACATCGAGGATTACATCCCCGCCAAAGAAGCCCGGCACATGGACAAGTTCATCCATTACGGGTTGGCGGCGTCCATGCAGGCGGTGCGCGACGCGGGCCTGCCGACGGGTGAGCAACTGACCGAAGAGCAGGCCGAGCGCATCGGCGTGCTCGTCGGTTCCGGCATCGGCGGCCTGCCGCTGATCGAGGAGACCAAGGCCGAGCTGATGAACCGCGGCCCGCGGCGCATCTCACCGTTCTTCATCCCGGCCTCGATCATCAACATGATCTCCGGGCATGTGTCCATCCAGTTCGGCTTCCAGGGGCCCAACCTTGCCATCGTCACGGCCTGCACCACCGGCCTGCATGCGATCGGCGAGGCCGGCCGCCTCATCGAGTACGGCGATGCCGACGTGATGATCGCGGGCGGTGCCGAAGGTGCGGTGTCACCGCTGGGCATCGGCGGTTTCGCTGCCGCACGCGCGCTGTCCACCCGCAACGACGACCCCGCGACCGCGTCCCGCCCCTGGGACAAGGACCGCGACGGTTTCGTGCTGGGCGAGGGCGCGGGCGTGCTGGTGCTCGAAGAGTACGAACACGCCAAGAAGCGCGGCGCCAAGATCTACTGCGAGCTGTCGGGCTTCGGCATGGGCGCCGACGCTTATCACATGACCGCGCCCAACGTCGACGGCCCCAAGCGCTCCATGCGCGCGGCGCTGCGCAACGCCGGGATCAACCCCGACCAGGTCGACTACATGAACGCGCACGGCACCTCCACGCCGCTGGGCGACGTGAACGAGACCAACGCGATCAAGCTGGCCTTCGGCGATCACGCCAGGCACATGGTCATCAGCTCGACCAAGTCCATGACCGGCCACCTGCTGGGCGGCGCGGGCGGCATCGAGTCGGTGTTCACGGCGCTGGCCATCCGCGACCAGGTCGCGCCGCCGACGATCAACATCTTCAACCAGGACCCCGAGTGCGACCTGGACTACTGCGCCAACGAGGCGCGGCCGATGAAGATTGCCGTCGCCGCGAAGAACAACTTCGGTTTCGGCGGCACCAACGGCACGCTGATCTTCAAGCGGGTCTGACGGCCCCGGCGCCGGCGATGCGACGCACGCCGCCGGTCGTCGTGCATCTGCAGCCTCAGCCGGCCGTGCAGGCCGTCGCTGTCGTGATTGCCCTGCTGGCTGGCGGTGGCGTGGCCGCGTGGCTGATCGGCCATCAACCTCAGTTCGGACCTGTGCTGCTGCTCCTGCCGGTGCTGGCCACCTGGGCCTGGCGTGAAGCTGCCGTGGTGCCGCGCCGCCTGCGCTGGGATGGCCAGGCATGGTGGCTGCTGGAGCCGGGCCGCGATGCCGAGACCGCCGTGACGCTCGCCGTGCTGATCGACCTGGACGCCTGGCTGCTGCTGCGTGCCAGCCCGGGCCCGCGCTGGCTGCCGCTGGCGCGCCGGCACGAACCAGCCCACTGGGGTGCCTTGCGCGCCACGCTGTTTGCCGCACGTGGCGGCGCGGTGCAATGATGAGTGCCCAAGACCGGGACGCCGACGCGCTGCTGGTGCGCGAAGCGCAGGCGGGCAACCGCGCGGCCTTCGACATGCTGGTGCTGAAGTACCAGCGGCGCGTCGAGCGCCTGCTGTCGCGCAGCGTGCGCTCACCCGAGGATGTGGCCGACCTGTGCCAGGAGACCTTCCTGGCTGCCTACCGCGCGTTGCCGGCCTTCCGCGGCGAGAGTGCGTTCTACACCTGGATCTACCGCATCGCCATCAATGCCGCCAAGCGGCACCTCGCGCGCCAGCGGCCCGTCGAGTCACTGGACCCGGGGGAGGACGGGGACGGCGAGGGAACTTTCGGCACGGCGCCTCATCCAAGCGACGATGCGACGCCGGAAGCCCTGCTCGCCAGCCGCCAGCTGGCCCGCGGACTGGACGAGGCGGTGCAGGCCCTGGCCGAGGATCAGCGTCGCGCTTTGCTGCTGCGGGAGGTGGATGGCTTGAGCTATGAAGAGATTGGCGAACTGATGGACTGCCCGCCCGGCACCGTGCGGTCGCGCATCTTCCGCGCGCGTGAGGCCGTGGCTGCACGGCTGCGTCCGCTGCTGGGTGGCCGGGGAGGGCGACGTTGGTGAATGCGATGAACGACGATGCGCTGAACGAATCCCTGTCGGCCCTGGCCGACGGCCGCGCCACGCCCGCCGATTGGGCGCGTGTGAACGCCGCTTGGGACCGCGACCCTGCGCTGCGCGAGCGCTGGGCGTCGTGGCACGCGGTGGGCGATGGCCTGCGGTCGGCCGACCTGCCCGCGCTGCACCGCGAGCCGCAGGCGCTGCTGGACGCCTTGCATGCAGCCCTGCCAACGCCTGCCGTGGTGCGGCCGCGGCGGCGGGACTGGTTGGCGCCTGTCGCCGTGGCCGCCGGCTTCGTCGCCGTGGCGGTCGGCGTCAGCACGCTCCAGGTGACGCCGGTGGCGCAAGAGGTCGCCGCGTTCACGCCCGCGTCAGCGTCGCGCTCGCAGGCGCTGACCGGTGCCAGCTTTGCGCAGACGGCCTCGGGCCGTGCGATGCCCGCGCCTGGCGGCCTGCGCGAAGCGGCGCTGACGGTGGACGCGCCCTCCGAGATCACCGGGTGGCCCCAGGGCCTGCCCGAGCCGGCGGCGTCGTCACCCCGGCCTTGAAGGTGGCGGTGGCCGCCTCATCTGCTTTGTCCTTCTCCGTTTCATTGGAAATCCCGTATGCATGCTGAGAGCCAAGTTCCTGCTTCTTCCCGCACCCGCCTGGTGCTGACCGGCACCGCGCTGGCCCTCGCGCTGGCCCTGGGCCAGGCGCCCGCCGTGGCGCAGCCGCGCGACCTGCCGGACTTCTCTGAACTGGTCGAGCGCGTCGGCCCGGCCGTCGTCAACATCCGCACGTCCGAGAAGGTCAAGATGACCGAGGGCCAGGCGGAGATGAACGAGCAGATGCAGGAGTTCCTGCGCCGCTTCGGCATCCCGGTGCCCAACCAGCGCCGCGGAGCACCGCGCGGCGGCGGCACGCCGGACGACGACGGCCCGATGCGCCGCGGTGTCGGCTCGGGCTTCGTGCTCAGCGCCGACGGCTATGTGATGACCAATGCCCACGTCGTGCAGGGCGCCGACGAGGTCATCGTCACGCTGACCGACAAGCGCGAGCTCAAGGCCAAGATCATCGGCGCCGATGCGCGCTCGGACGTGGCGGTCGTGAAGGTCGAGGCCACGGGCCTGCCGTTCGTGAAGGTCGGCGACAGCACCAAGGCCCGCGTCGGCGAGTGGGTCATGGCCATCGGCTCTCCGTTCGGCCTGGAGAACACGGTCACGGCCGGCATCATCAGCGCCAAGCAGCGTGACACCGGCGACCTGCTGCCGCTGATCCAGACCGATGTCGCCATCAACCCCGGCAACTCCGGTGGCCCGCTGGTGAACATGCGCGGCGAGGTCATCGGCATCAACTCGCAGATCTACAGCCAGAACGGCGGCTACATGGGCATCTCGTTCGCGATCCCCATCGACGAAGCCGTGCGGGTGGCCGACCAGTTGCGTGCCGGCGGGCGTGTCGTGCGCGGTTTCCTGGGTGTGCTGCCTGACGACATCACGAAGGAAGTGGCCGAGTCCATCGGCCTGGGCAAGGCGTCCGGTGCCGTGGTGCGCAACGTGACGGCCGGCAGCCCGGCGGAGAAGGGCGGCGTGGAAGGCGGCGACGTCATCACCAAGGTCGACGGCAAGGTCGTGGACAAGGCGGCCGACCTGCGCCGCCTCATCGCGGCCGTGAAGCCCGGCGCCAAGACCACGCTGACGGTGTTCCGCCGCGGCAGCTACAAGGACCTGGTCGTCACCGTCGGTGAAGACGAGCGCAGCAAGCGTGCCGGTGCGAGTGAGACGGAGTCCGCGCCCGCGGCCAGCCCGAGTTCGGCGCTGGGCCTGAAGGTGTCCGAGCTGACGGAGGCGCAGCGCAAGGAGATGAAGCTCAAGTCCGGCGTGAAGGTGGACGCCGCCACCGGCGCCGCAGCACGGGCCGGCCTGCGCGAGGGCGACCTCATCCTGTCCGTGGACAACGTCGAGGTGGCCACCGTCAAGGCCTTCCAGGCCCAGATCGCCAAGGCCGACAAGGCCAAGGTCATCAACCTGGTGGTGAAGCGCGACGACGTGGTCAGCTTCGTGCTGCTGAAGCCGGCCCGCTGACAGGTCGCGAAGACTCGGCTGCGGAGTCGGGCTTTCCGCGATGCGGCAAGCCTCGACCAACGCAGCCGACCGGGTTGTCCACCTTTTACGGAAGTTGGCGCCTGCAAACTTACGCTGACGCGGCCGGATTGTTCACGCCAGCCGCTAAAATGGGCGCTTGGCGACCGCAGGAAAGCGGTGTCTGGCGACTGAATGGCAGCTCACCTGCGATGTCCTGGTTTGATCCACAGGTGATCCACAGGGGCTTGTGGATAACCTGTTGTTAAAATTCCTTGTTGGCAGCCCGCAACGGCCGCAAAACCAATGCTGGTGCGGTTTCCCGGCCGACCCTTTTGGCTACAATGAAAGCCCAACAAGCAGTTGCCAAACATTTGTTGGAAGGCGCGTCACCTCTTCGACGTGCCTTTTTTTTAGCTTCAGCACGCCGCTCCGCGGCTTCACATCGAGCACCGATGTGAGCTCGCGCAGCAACGGCTTGGCCGTTGCGTCTCACGGCCTCGCGTGCCCACGATCTTCATGAACCACATCCGCAACTTCTCCATCATTGCCCACATCGACCACGGCAAGAGCACGTTGGCTGATCGCATCATTCAGCGCTGCGGCGGCTTGAGCGACCGCGAGATGGAAGCGCAGGTGCTGGACTCGATGGACATCGAGCGCGAGCGCGGCATCACGATCAAGGCGCAGACCGCGGCGCTTCAGTACAAGGCCAGGGACGGCAAGGTCTACAACCTGAACCTGATCGACACGCCGGGCCATGTGGACTTCTCTTATGAGGTGAGCCGTTCGCTGTCGGCCTGCGAAGGCGCGCTGCTCGTGGTGGATGCTTCGCAAGGTGTCGAAGCGCAGACGGTGGCCAACTGCTACACGGCGTTGGAGCTGGGCGTCGAGGTCGTGCCGGTGCTCAACAAGATGGACCTGCCCAACGCGGACCCGGACAACGCCAAGGCCGAGATCGAGGACGTGATCGGCATCGATGCCGACGATGCGATCCCGTGCAGCGCCAAGACCGGCATGGGCATCGACGACATCATCGAGGCGGTGATCGCCCGCATGCCGCCGCCCAGGGGCCTGGTCGACGCGCCGCTGCGCGCGATGATCGTCGACTCCTGGTACGACGCCTATGTGGGCGTGGTGATGCTGGTGCGCGTGGTGGATGGCACGCTGCGCCGCGGCGAGCGCATCCGCATGATGGCCTCCAACGCGGTCTACCCGGCCGACAACCTGGGCGTGTTCTCGCCCAAGTCGGAGTCACGCGAGGTGCTGAACGCGGGCGAGGTGGGCTTCATCATCGCCGGCATCAAGGAGCTACAGGCCGCCAAGGTCGGCGACACCATCACGCTGGAAAAGAAGCTGCCGAACAACCTCGGCCCGGCCGAAGAGGCGCTGCCCGGCTTCAAGGAAATCCAGCCGCAGGTCTTTGCCGGGCTGTATCCGACCGAAGCGAGCGAGTACGACCAGCTGCGCGACGCGCTGGAAAAGCTCAAGCTCAACGACAGCTCGCTGCGCTACGAGCCCGAGGTCAGCCAGGCGCTGGGCTTCGGCTTTCGCTGCGGCTTCCTCGGCCTGCTGCACATGGAGATCGTGCAGGAGCGCCTGGAGCGCGAGTTCGACCAGGACCTGATCACCACCGCGCCCAGCGTGGTCTACGAGGTGGTGCAAGGGGACGGCTCGGTGATCGAGGTCGAGAACCCGAGCAAGATGCCCGAGATCGGCCAGATCCAGGAAATCCGCGAGCCCATCGTCACCGTGCACCTGTACATGCCGCAGGACTATGTCGGCCCGGTGATGACGCTGGCCAACCAGAAGCGCGGCAACCAGCTGAACATGTCCTATCACGGCAAGCAGGTCATGCTGACCTACGAGATGCCGCTGGCGGAGATCGTGCTGGACTTCTTCGACAAGCTGAAAAGCGTGTCGCGCGGCTATGCGTCGATGGACTATGAGTTCAAGGAGTACCGCGCGTCGGATGTGGTGAAGGTCGACATCCTGATCAACGGCGACCGCGTCGATGCGCTGTCCATCATCGTGCACCGCGTGCAGAGCCAGTTCCGTGGCCGTGGCGTGGCGGCCAAGATGCGTGAACACATCCCGCGCCAGATGTACGACGTGGCCATCCAGGCGGCCATTGGCGGCAACATCATCGCCCGCGAGAACATCAAGGCGCTGCGCAAGAACGTGCTGGCAAAATGCTACGGTGGTGACATCACCCGCAAGCGCAAGCTGCTGGAAAAGCAAAAGGCCGGCAAGAAGCGCATGAAGCAGATCGGCTCGGTCGAGGTGCCCCAAGAAGCCTTCCTCGCCATCCTGCAGGTCGACGACTGATCTCTCCCTTTCTGCCTTGAAAACCTCCCTGATGAGCGCTCTGACCGGACTCTTGTACGCGGCCCTCGTGGCCTACCTGGGCGGCTGGTACGTCGGCCGCTGGAACGGCAACTTCGCGCTGCTGCTCTTCGTGCTGACGGCCGTGACCATGCTGTACTGGCTGGCCGAACGTTTCCATTTCGCACCGGCGCGCCGCGCCGCGGCCCAGGCGCTGGTGGCCAACGACGCCAAGCGTCGCGAGGCCCTGGCCGCGCAGGGCATCTCGCGTGTCGATGGCGATGTCGAGCCGGCGCGCCAGCAGATCCTGCAGCAGCCCTGGTGGCTGGACTGGACGGCCGGCCTGTTCCCGGTGATCCTGGTCGTCTTCCTGCTGCGCAGCTTCCTGTTCGAGCCGTTCAAGATCCCGTCGGGCTCCATGGTGCCGACGCTGCTGGTGGGCGACCTCATCCTCGTCAACAAGTTCCACTACGGCGTGCGGCTGCCGGTGCTGAACAAGAAGATCATCGCCAACAACGACGTCAAGCGTGGCGACGTGATGGTCTTCCGCTACCCCGAGGACCCGAGCACCGACTTCATCAAGCGCGTCGCGGGCATCCCGGGCGACGAGGTGAGCTACGTCAACCAAAAGCTCTACGTCAACGGCCAGCTCGCTGCCACCCAGCCGGTGGACAACTTCTACGATGACAGCGGCATGCCCCGGGTCTACCGCCCCCGCTTCCTCGAGAAGCTGGGCGACAAGGAGCACCAGATCCTCGTCGAACCCGACGCACAGCGTTTTTTCCGGCCCGACCGGGCCGACGGTCCCTTCCCCTTCCAGGAGAACTGCCGCTACACCGTCGAAGGCGTGACCTGCAAGGTGCCCGCCGGCCATTACTTCATGCTGGGCGACAACCGTGACAACTCGCGCGACTCCCGCTTCTGGGGCTTCGTGCCGGACGAGAACATCGTCGGCAAGGCCTTCTTGGTGTGGATGAATTTCGGTAACCTCAAGCGCATCGGCACTTTCTTCAACTGACGCATGCCCATCCAGCATCGCCTTCGCACATCGCCGCGCCACCAGCGCGGCATCACCTTGTTCGGCCTGCTGTTCTGGGGTGCCTTCATCGCGGTCACGGCCGTGGTCGGCCTGAAGGTCTTCCCGACCGTGCTCGAGTACTACACGGTGCAGCGGGTGGTGGACCGGATCGCCGCCTCCAACCCGGCCACGGTGCCCGCCGTACGCCAGGATTTCGACAAGGCCACTCAGGTCGAATATTCCATCCAGAGCGTCAAGAGCAGCGACCTCGTCATCAGCAAGGACAACAACGACAAGGTCGTCATCGAGTTCGCCTGGGACAAGGAAGTCGATCTCTTCGGCCCGGTCTACCTGCTGATCAAGTACCGGGGCAAGTCTCGTTGACGGCGCCCCCAGCGCCATGCACCCGACGATGAGCGCTGCGCTGGACGACCTGCAACGCCGCCTCGGCCACCGTTTCCAGCGGCCCGAGTTGCTGGCGCGGGCCCTCACGCACCGCAGCTACGGTGCCGACCACAACGAGCGCCTCGAATTCCTGGGCGATGCCGTGCTGAGCCTGGCGGTCTCCAGCCTGCTCTACGACCGCTACGCCGGCTCCGACGAAGGCGACCTGACCCGTGTGCGCGCGCACCTCGTGCGCGAGGACAGCCTGCACAAGCTGGCGCTGGCCCTGGGCCTGCCCGCCGTGCTGAAGATGTCCGACGGCGAGGCCCGCGGCGGTGGCGCGCAGCGGCCGTCCATCCTGGCGGATGCCGTCGAGGCCGTGCTGGGCGCGGCCTACATGGACGCCGGCTACGACGCGGCCATCGCCATCGTGCGCCGGCTGCTCGGCGAGACCATCGCCACGGCCACCAGCGTGGGCGATTTCGCCAAGGACGCCAAGACCGCGCTGCAGGAATGGCTGCAGGCCCGCCGCATCGCGGTGCCCAGTTACCGTATCGTCGCCACGCGCGGCCAGGCCCACGCCCAGACCTTCGAGGTCGAATGCGCCGTCCCCGCGCTGGACGTGGCCGAACTGGGCGAAGGCCGTTCCCGCCGCACCGCCGAGCAGGAGGCCGCCCGCCGCCTGCTGGACAGACTCACCGCCGAACGAGGCAAACCATGACCACCGACGCAGTTCCTCCCGCCGCCGCCCCAGCGGACGGCCCCGCCCAGCCGAACCTGCAACGTTGCGGCCTCATCGCCATCGTCGGCCGGCCCAACGTCGGCAAGTCCACGCTGCTGAACGCGCTCGTCGGCCAGAAGGTCAGCATCACCTCCGACAAGGCGCAGACGACGCGCCACCGCATCACCGGCGTGCGCACCGTCGAGGAGGCGCAGTTCGTGTTCGTCGACACGCCGGGCTTCCAGACCAAGCACAACGCCGCGCTGAACCGCACGCTCAACCGTACGGTGCACGGCGTGCTGGCCGACGTGGACCTGGTGCTGTTCGTCGTCGAGGCTGGCCGCTTCGGGCTGGACGACGCCAAGGTGCTCAGCCTGCTGCCCGAGGACAAGCCGGTCGTGCTGATCGCCAACAAGCTCGATGCCGTGCACCGCCGCGCGGAGCTGGCGCCCTGGCTCAAGGGCATGCAGGAGCGCCGCAACTTCAGCGAATTCGTGCCGCTGTCGGCCAAGAAGGAGGCCGACGTCACGCGCCTGTTCAAGATCCTCAAGCCCTACCTGCCCGAGCAGGGCTGGTTCTACGAGGAAGACGCGCTCACCGACCGCAGCGAGAAGTTCCTCGCCAGCGAAATCATCCGCGAGAAGCTGTTCCGCCTGACCGGCGACGAGCTGCCCTACACCTCCACCGTCATCATCGACAAGTGGGAGGAGGAGGGCCAGTTGCGCCGCATCAGCGCCAGCATCGTCGTCGAGCGCGACGCCCACAAGGGCATGATCATCGGCCAGGGCGGCGAGCGCCTGAAGCGCATCGGCTCGGAGTCGCGCCAGGAGCTGGAGCACCTGATGGACGGCCGCGTGTTCCTGGAGCTGTGGGTCAAGGTGCGCTCCGGCTGGGCGGACACCGAAGAGCATCTGCGCTCGTACGGCTACGAGTGACATGACGACCCCGTCGGGCCGAGCGCCGGGCCGCTCCCCAGCCGGCCCGCGTCCCGCCGGGGGGGCGGCCGGCGTCCCCGCCGCACGGGCAGCCTCGGTGCAGGCCGCGTACGTGCTGCACCAGCACGACTGGAGCGAGTCCAGCCTCATCGTCGACCTGTTCACCCGCGAATCCGGCCGCATCGCCGTGGCGGCCAAGGGTGCCAAGCGCCCGTACTCGCAACTGCGCGCGGTGCTGCTGCCGCTGCAGCGCATCAACGTCAGCCTGTCCAAGCCGGCCAAGATCGACGGCGGCGACGTGCAGACGCTGCAGACACTGAGGTCGGCCGAATGGGGTGGCGGCGCGACGATGCCGGCGGGCGCGGCGCTGTTCTCCGGCTACTACCTGAACGAGCTGCTGCTGAAGCTGCTGGCCCGCCACGACCCGCATCCGCAGCTCTTCGACGCATACGCCGATGCGCTCACCCACCTGGCCGAGGGCGACACCGCGCTGCGCGCCTTCGAGCTGAAGCTGCTGGCCGAGCTGGGCCTGCTGCCCGATCTCAGCGTCGTCACCACCACGCAGACCGCCATCGACCCCGCGCGCCGCTACCAGCTGTCGCCCGAGTCCGGCGTCATCCCGCCCACGGGCGATGCCAGCCTGCCAGGCGCGTTGCTGATCCAGCTGCAGGCCGCGCTGCTGCATGGCAGCCCGGCCGCGCTGCGCCAGGCCTGCGCTGCCGCGCCCCAGGGCCTGAAGACGACGTTGCGCGGCCTGCTCCACTACCATCTGGGCCACCAGCCGCTGCGCACCCGCGCGCTGATGGTAGACGTCCAGAACCTCCTCGACACATGAACCCCTTTGCCCACGCCGGCACCCGCTGCGCCCTGTCGGTCAACGTCAACAAGGTCGCGCTGCTGCGCAACACGCGCCACCTGGGCATCCCGAGCGTGCTGCGCGCGGCCGAGCAGTGCCTGCTGGCGGGCGCCCAGGGCATCACGGTGCACCCGCGGCCCGACGAGCGCCACATCCGCGCCGCCGACGTGGATGACCTCGCCGCCTTCCTGAAGGACTGGCCGCACGTCGAGTTCAACATCGAAGGCAACCCGACGCAGAACCTGATGGACTTCGTGCGCCGCCACCGCCCGCACCAGGTCACCTTCGTGCCGGACGCGGAAGACCAGTTCACCTCCGACCACGGCTGGACGCTGCCGGCCGATGCCGAGCGGCTGCAGCCGCTGGTCCGAGAAGCCCAGGACCTGGGCGTGCGCGTCAGCCTCTTCATGGACCCGAATCCCGAAACGATGGCACTTGTTGCCGAGTTGGGCGCCGCCCGCATCGAGCTCTACACCGAGACCTTCGCCAGCGCCTTCGGCACTGACCGGCAGGAGGCCGTGCTCGCCGGCTTCACCGCCACGGCCGAGGCCGCGCTCAAGGCCGGCCTCGGTATCAACGCCGGCCATGACCTGAACCGCGACAACCTCAGCCTCTTCCTGCGCCACGTGCCGGGCGTGCAGGAGGTGTCCATCGGCCACGCGCTGATCGCCGACGCGCTGGAGCTGGGCTATGCCGAGACCGTGCGTGCCTATCAACAAGTGATCGCGACGGCCTACGTGTGATTTACGGTATCGGCACCGACCTCTGCGACATCCGCCGCATCCGCGAGACGCTGGCGCGGCGGGGCGACCGCTTCGCCGAGAAGGTGCTCGGCCCGCACGAGCTGGCGGTGTTCCATGAACGCCGTGCCAAGGTCGCCGCGCGGGGCGAGGCCTACCTGGCGACGCGCTTCGCCGCCAAGGAAGCGTTCTCCAAGGCCATCGGCATGGGGATGCGCATGCCGATGACGTGGCGCGCGATGGAGGTCGTCAAGGCGCCCAGCGGCAAGCCCGAGGTGGCGCTGCATGGCGACCTGGCCACCTGGTTCGCCGCGCGCCGGCTGCGTGCGCAGGTGACCGTCAGCGACGAGCAGGACTACGCCGTCGCCTTCGTCGTGGTGGAACAACTGCCCTGAAGGGACTCAGCGCGGCGGCTGGAACAGCAGCCGCTCGGCCAGCTCGCGCCGCGCAGGCGGCTGGGCCGGCAGGCGGTCCAGCATCGCGATGACCGGCTCGCACGCCGTGCCGGCACGCGAGGTGTCGGGCGTGTCGGCCCACAGCCGGGCGAGCATGCCCAGCGCGGTCGGCCCCACCGAGCGGGCCAACACCTCGATCTCGATGGCGCTCGGCGGCTTGGGCAGCCAGCGCGGCGGCGCGCTGCTGGCGGTGTCCAGCAGCCACTGGCTTTCACGGATCTGCAAGCCCAGCGGCAGTTGGCGGCGTGCGTCCAGCCGGCCGTCCAGCAGGTCGCGGCACGGTGGCCTTGCCACCGCGTTGACGCCCGCGGCGGTGCCGGTGCGGGCGGGTGCCTGCAAGGCCTTCAGCTGCTCGGACACCAGCTGCACATAGCGCCGCCGCGAAGCTGCGTCGGCGCTGGCAATGAGTGCTGGCATCTGCTGCGCCAGCGGCGCGAGCGAGGCGGCCTGCACGTCCTCGTCGGCGGCGCCGGCCGCGCGCGCGGCCCACATCCGCTGCGCGACGGCGGCGATGGTGCCGGCAGTGCGGTGCTCCAGCGCGTCCCACACCGGGTGCATGCGCAGCGCGTCGTCGAAGTCCGCCAGCCCTGCGCTGCCTGCGGGCAGCGGGATCGCCAGCGTCTGCGGCATCGGTGCGATCAACCCGTGCGACAGCAGGTGCTCGCGCGGCGCAAACCAGATACCGGACGCCGGCGTCGCCAGCGTCTTGTCGATGAGCGGCTGCGGCAGGCCCAGGCCGCGGTAGGTGGCCGCGAGCTGCTGGTTGGCCAGTTCCTCGAAGACCGGGTTGTAGGTGCCGGTGGAGGCGCGGTGAAAGCCCAGCCGCGCGCCCGGCGTCAACTGCCGCGGCTGGCCGGCCAGGAACACGACGGTGCAGGCGCTGGCGCAGTCGCCCACCACGCGCACTTCATGGCCGCGGGGCTTCAGCGTCGCGGCGATCAACTCGGCCTCGTGCAGGCGCCCGCCGGGCGACACCAGTTCGATGCGGCGCAGGCCGCGCGCCGCCTCGCTGTCCAGCAGCGCGCGCATCCGGCCGGCGTCGCCCATGCCGATGGTGCCGTCCAGGCGCAGGCTGCGGGCATCGTTGGAGAAGCTGAACCTCGCATGCCCGATGGGGTCGATGCCGCGTGCCATCTGCCAGTACTCGCCCAGGCTGGGCAGCACGCCGAACAGCACCGAGGTCAGCAACTGCAGAGCCCCCAGCCCGAGCGTGATGCGGGCACCGTAGCCCCACAGCCGCGAGCCGTTCTCGTGCAGGTAATTGCTGGCGGAGCGCCAGGCGCCGACGATGCACCACACGTCCAGCGCCAGCAGCAGCGGCAACGTGACCAGCAGCGTGATGGCGCTGAGCTGCAGCGACTCGCCCTTGACGCTGATCCAGCTCATCAACCCCGTCAGCGCCATCGCCAGCGGCAGGGCGACCAGCAGGTTGTTGACCCAGTAGGCGCGCACCAGGCTCATCTCGCCATGCCAGTGGCGGGCAAAGTAGCCGCGCCCCGACGGCTCGGCCGCGCGCGGCCGGCGCGGTGGCGGGCCACGGCGCGGATGGGCGGCGGGCTGTTGCCAGGCCTCGGGGGCAGCCGGCGGCGGTGGCGTGACGCTGCCCATCGTCGGGTCGCCCGTGGGGCGCGCGTGCCTCGGGTTGTTCATCGTGGCGTCCCCTGCCGTGCCCCGTGTTCGTCGCGCCGCGTCAGGGCTTTCGCTTGGCGGCCGATCGGGCCGGCGCCGGCTTGGCCAGGGACTCGCCCTTGGCGCGCATGTCCATGTCCATGTCCATCAGCATCAGGCCGTTGTCGGGCATCTTCATGGTGATCGTCAGCGCCATCTTGAGCTGGCTGGTCAGCGGCAGGCCATCGGCCATGCGCAGCGTGCTGCTGCCCTTGCCGGTGCCGGTCATCGTGATGGCCATGACCTTGGCGGCGCCGTCGGCCGCGGAGGCGGCGGCTGCGGGCGACGAAGCAGCTGAAGCAGCCGAAGCAGCAGCAGGCAGCGGTGCGTTGATGTCCATGGTCATGTCCATCGCCATGTCGAAAGACGCCACGCCGCGGTCCACGCGCACGAGCGTGAAGCGCAGCTTGTTCTGCATCGTGCCGGCACCGCCGGGCAGCGGGATGGGCAGCGCCATCGTCATCGGCACTTCCACGCTTTCGCCGACCTGCAGCGGCTTCTGGGCGAGCACCTTGTAGAGCTGCAAGGCCTCGCCGACCATCGCGTTGCCCTGCTTGCGCAGCAACTCGTCGAGCGCGGGCGCGCCTGACACGCCCTGGATCTCGAAGGCGAAGTCCTTGGGGTTGAAGCGTGCGGTGAAGGCCAGGTCCTGCGCCTTCTGGGGCAGCGGCTGGACCTTGCCGCCCACTTCCACCTCGCCGCCCTTGCTGCTGGTGGTCATCGTCAGCGGCAGCCAGCCGACGGCATCGGGCTGGCCGACCTTCATCGCCTGTGCCATCTTCACGGCCACCTTCATCGGCCCCATGCGCGTGAAATTCTCGGCGGCCTGGTTGATCTTGGCCCGCTGCTCGTCGGTGGCCTCGGGCGCCGGCTCGATGCGCATCTTGATGGTCGCCTGGATGTCCATCGACTGGCGCTGGTGCTGGCCGGCGCGCGGCGTGGTGTCGAAGGCCACGGCAGCCGGCGTGGCAGGTGCGGCGGTTGCCCCCAGGCTCAGCGCGAGCAGGGCTGCAGCGAGGAACGGGCGGTACGGGAAGGCGGGCATCACAGGGCCACTCCTAAACGGCGATGCCGCCCAGGCTGGCGGCCGGGCGGCATCGTAGGCCCGGTCATGCGGTTTCAGCGCGTGCCCGGGCCGGGTAATTTCAACGTCGCGGGTCAGTTGCGGTAGTTGTTCTGCATCGGATACCGGCGCGCCACCAGCGCGAACAGCAACGCCGCCACCAGCGCGAAGCCGGAGAAGAAGAACATCAGGCAGGCCGTCTCGCTGTACCCGCTGGACTTGATCGCGGCCAGCGCGGCCGGGCTCTTGATGCTGACGTTGGACAGCAGCACCCACAGGTTGCCCACCGTCACCGACAGGTTCCAGAAGCTCATGATGGTGCCCTTCATGGCCAGCGGCGCCTGGCTGTACGCGAACTCCAGGCCGGTGGCCGACACCAGCACCTCGCCCAGCGTCAGCAGCACGTACGGCAGCATCTGCCAGAGGATGCTGACCGTCGAGCCTTCGTCCAGCCACAGCTGCAGCACGCCGGCCACGATCCAGGCCGCGCCCGCCAGCGCAATGCCGGCGCCCATGCGGCGCAGCGCCGTCACCTTCAGCCCCATGCGTTGCAGCAGCGGGTAGAGCACCAGGTTGTTGAAGGGGATGAGGAGCATCACCAGCAGCGGGTTCAGCGCCTGCATCATGGACGACTGGAACCACGCGGGCTTGGCCATCTGGTCGGCCTGCAACACCCAGGTCGAGGCTTTCTGGTCGAACAACGACCAGAACGGCGTGACCAGCGCGAACAGCACGAGCACGCGCAGCACGGCCCGCACGCCGTCCACCGCTTCGTCCGGGTGAATGCCGCGCGCGCGGTCCAGTTGCAGCGACGCGCCCACACCGCCGAAGCCCATCGCCAGCACCAGCGCCAGGCACACCGCGGCGACGAAGCCCAGGCTGGCCATCTGGCTGAGGCTGAAGGCCGCGCTCAGCAGGCCCAGTGCGGCCACCGCCATGCCCAGGCCGCCGCCCTTGAGCGCCGTCCACACCACCTTCAGGAAACTGTGCGGGTTGGCGCCGCGCGCGGGTTGATGCACGTACTTCTTGCGGCCGCTCCACAGGATGACGGTGGCCACGAACATCAGCAGGCCCGGCAGGCCGAAAGCCACGCTGGCGCCGTACTGCTTCAGCACCACGGGCATCAGCAGCGACGCGAAGAAGCTGCCGAAGTTGATGATCCAGTAGAAGGCGTCGTAGACCTTCTGAGCCAGGGACCGGTTGCTCTTGTCGAACTGGTCGCCCACGAAGCTGGTCACCAGCGGCTTGATGCCGCCCGAGCCCAGCGAGATCAGGAACAGCCCGAAGTAAAAGCCCTTCAGGTTGTTCTCGAAGAGGGCCAGGCAGGCGTGTCCGGCGCAGTAGATGACGCTGAACCAGAAGATCGTCGGGTACTTGCCGAAGAAGCGGTCGGCCAGCCAGCCGCCCAGCAGCGGGAAGAAGTAGACGCCGATGACGAAGGTGTGGAACACCTCCTTGGCCTCGGCCTTGCGCAGGTCCTCCGGGATGGCCAGCAGCAGGCTGGTCATCATGAACACCGTCAGGATGTTGCGCATGCCGTAGAAGCTGAAGCGCTCGCAGCCCTCGTTGCCGATGATGTACGGGATCTGCGGCGGCATCTTGGCCGCGGGGCTGGCCGCGGTGGCGGTGTTCGTCATGAAGGCCTCGTTCGGGCTGAATGGAAAACGCCGCGCGGCTTGTGGCCGGCGGCGTTCAGGGGCAGGCAGGCGCGGTGGGTCAGGCCTCGAAGGGCAGCTTCACCTGGCTCAGGTCCTTGCGGGTCTCGACCAGCACCAGCGGGCCCTCGTCGACGACGACCACCGGGGCCGGCTCGCGGCCCAGCGGCGCGGGCGCGGGCTCGGCGGCGATGGCCGCCTGCACGGCAGCGATCTTGTCGGCGTCGGAGTTGACCCAGCTCAGGCCGGCCGCAGCAGCGATGCCGTTGAGCTCGTCCATGGGCAGCTTGAAGGCTTCGACGACCGGCGCGGGTGCAGCCACCGGCGCAGGGGCCGGTGCGGTCACGGGCGCGGCAACCACGGGTGCCGGCGCGCGGACCGGCGCCGGGGCCGGCGTGGCCGCGCTGGCCATCGCGTCTTCGATCAGCGAGCTCTGCACCGGTGCGGCATCGGCGTCACCGGCCGGGGCTTCCTGGCCGTCGACGCTGCCGTCCTGGCTTTCGGCGGAACGGTTGCGGTTGCGATTGCGGCCACCGCGGCGGCGGCTTTCGCGGCCATGGCCTTCACCGGCGTCGTCGCCTTCGGCGGCGGGGGCTGCATCGGCTGCGGCATCGGCGGTCGCTTCGGTCGGTGCGTCGGCACCGGCTTCCACGGCGCCGTCGCTGCCGGCGGCGGCCTGGTCGTCACGGTCACGGCCGCCACGGCGGCGGCGGCGGCCACGGCCCTGGCGCTCTTCGCCGACCGGCACGTCACCGGTCGGGGGCAGGCCGGCTTCGGCCTGGCTGTCGACGAAGGCCGGCGGGGCGTCGTGGTTGATGGCGAGTTCATCGCTCAACGGGGCCGTCACCGGCAGTGCGGCCACGGTCTCGACCGGCGGACGGTCCTGGCGCTCGCCACGCGGGCGGCGCTCACCGCGCTCAGCGCGTTCACCCCGCTCCTGGCGTTCCGGGCGCTCACCGCGCTCGGCCCGTTCCGCCCGCTCGGGGCGCTGCTGTTGCTCGGGCTTGTCGCCGCCTTCGCCACGTGGCTTGCGGTCGCCGCGCTCGGGGCGCTCGCTGCGTTCCGCGCGTTCGCCACGGGCTTCCTGCGGCTTGCCGTCACGGCGGCCACCTTGGCCACGGGGCTCACCGCGGTCGCCACCCCGGTCACCGCGCTCGCCGCGTTCACCACGGCGGCCGCCGTCGCGGCCACGGCCGTCACGGCCGCCTTCGCGCTTGGGCTTGTCGGTCGCGGCAGCGGCCGGCGCGGGCGCCTGGACGGCCGGCACGGGGGCCGGGGCGGGCTCGCCGCCACCGAAGAAGCTGAACAGGCGGCTGAAGAAGCCTTTGGCTTCGGGCGCCGGGGCGGGTGCTGCCACCGGTGCCGGTGCGGGCGCTGCCACGACCGGTGCGGGTGCAGGCACGGGCATGGGGGCCGGCTGCTCGGGCAGGATGCCCTTGATGACCGGTTCCTGCTTGTTCTTCTTCTCGACGTCGCCACGGCGCGTGATGCCCACCTCGTCGGTCGGCTCCTCGATCATCGTGTAGCTGGCCTGCAGGTTCTCCAGGCGCGGGTCGTCGTGGCGCAGGCGCTCCAGCTTGTAGTTGGGCGTTTCGAGGTGCTTGTTGGGCACCAGCAGCACGGTCACGCGCTGCTTGAGTTCGATCTTGGTGATCTCGGTGCGCTTCTCGTTCAGCAGGAACGAGGTCACTTCCACCGGCACCTGCACGTGCACGGCGGCGGTGTTGTCCTTCATCGCCTCTTCCTGGACCATGCGCAGGATCTGCAGCGCCGAGGACTCGGTGTCGCGGATGTGGCCGGTGCCGTTGCAGCGCGGGCAGGTGATGTGGTTGCCTTCGCTGAGCGCCGGGCGCAGGCGCTGGCGGCTCATTTCGAGCAGGCCGAACTTGCTGATGGAGGCGAACTGCACGCGGGCGCGGTCCTGGCGCAGCGCGTCGCGCAGGCGCTGTTCCACGTCACGGCGGTTCTTGCTCTCCTCCATGTCGATGAAGTCGACGACGATCAGGCCGCCCAGGTCGCGCAGGCGCATCTGGCGGGCGATCTCGTCGGCCGCCTCAAGGTTGGTGCGGGTGGCGGTCTCTTCGATGTCGGTGCCGCGCGTCGAGCGGGCCGAGTTGACGTCCACCGACACCAGCGCCTCGGTGTGGTCGATGACGATGGCGCCGCCCGAGGGCAGGTTCACCGTGCGGCTGAAGGCCGTCTCGATCTGGTGCTCGATCTGGAAGCGGCTGAACAGCGGCGCGTCGTCACGGTAGCGCTTCACGCGATGGCCCTGGTCGGGCATCACGTGGTTCATGAACTGGCTGGCCTGCTCGTACAGGTCGTCGGTGTCGATCAGGATCTCGCCGATGTCCTGCGTGAAGTAGTCGCGGATCGCGCGGATCACGAGCGACGACTCCTGGTAGATCAGGTAGGCGCCCTTGCCGCCCTTGGCCGCGTCGTCGATCGCGGTCCAGAGCTTGAGCATGTAGTTCAAGTCCCACTGCAGCTCGGGCGCCGTGCGGCCGATGCCGGCGGTGCGCGCGATCAGGGACATGCCCTTGGGGTATTCGAGCTGGTCCAGGTTTTCCTTCAGCTCCTCGCGGTCCTCGCCCTCGATGCGGCGCGACACGCCACCGCCGCGCGGGTTGTTGGGCATCAGCACGAGGTAGCGGCCGGCCAGCGACACGAAGGTGGTCAGCGCCGCGCCCTTGTTGCCGCGCTCTTCCTTCTCGACCTGGACCAGCAGCTCCTGGCCTTCCCGGATCGCGTCCTTGATGGTCGCGTTCTTGACGTCGGCGCCGTCGCGGAAATAGGTCCGCGAGATCTCCTTGAACGGCAGGAAGCCGTGGCGGTCCTCGCCGTAGTCGACGAAACAGGCTTCGAGCGACGGCTCGACGCGCGTCACGACGGCCTTGTAAATGTTGCCCTTGCGCTGCTCGCGGCCTTCGATTTCGGTCTCGAAGTCCAGCAGCTTCTGGCCATCGACGATCGCGAGGCGCCGCTCTTCCGGCTGCGTCGCATTGATCAGCATGCGTTTCATGTCATCTCCTCGCGCGCCGGGCAGGTCAAAGCCGCCGCAAAACGCGCACGTTCATCGTGCCGCAAGGCCGGGAGGCCGGGCGGCTAAAGATGCACGGGCGACAAGGGAAGAACCGAGGAAGGAATCGCCCTGGACCGAAAGCGTGGCTGACCGGGGGTCAGTGCGCCCTCGGCGTTGGCGCGTGCGCCGCAGCAGCTGGTACGCGAGCCGAGCCGCCGGCTCCCGAGCGCACCCGCCCGGCACTTGGCCGGGACAGGGCGGCCACACCGGGATCTAGCCGGGGCCGCAGGGGTGCGAGTGGGGGGAGGGGCATGCTCATCTGCGTGGGCTGCTGGACGCTGGTGACAGCTCGCCCGGCCGTGAGGCCAGAGCGTTCTGTCGCCATGGAAACCTTGTTGTCTGCGGGCGCCGGGTGCTTGTCGGCAGCGGGCTCGCGGGTTCTTCGATCATCGCTCTGCCGCGTCGGGCAGCGGGCCGTTCACTCACTCGGGGAGGGAACCTGCCGGCCGTCGTTCGCGTTGCATCGCCTGTGGCTGCAGGGCTTTCGCCCGTCAGCCACACGTTGCCGCCGCTAAAATCAAGCAAATCAAATACTTACGACAGCAACGTGGTGAAAAGGATTATAGGGGCAGGCCAAGCGCTGCCTGACACCACGCAAACCCCGCCCGCGGCACCTGCCGCAGTTCGGGAGGTCAGGCGGGTCACGGTGGACGAAGGCTCCGCCGGCCAGCGGCTGGACAACTTCCTGCTGCGCGAGCTCAAGGGGGTGCCCAAGACGCATGTCTACCGCGTCATCCGGGCCGGCGAGGTGCGGGTCAACAAGGGCCGCGCCCAGGCAGACACGCGCCTGGAGATCGGCGACGAGGTGCGCATCCCGCCGGTGCGGTTGCCCGAGCGCCCGACGCAGCCGGAGGCACCGGCGCGTGAATTCCCGGTCATCTTCGAGGACGAGCACCTGCTGGTCATCGACAAGCCGGCCGGCGTCGCCGTGCACGGCGGCTCGGGCGTCAGCTACGGCGTCATCGAGGCGCTGCGCCGCGCGCGGCCGACCGCCAAGTTCCTGGAACTGGTGCACCGGCTGGACAAGGAAACGTCGGGCCTCTTGATGATCGCCAAGAAGCGCAGCGCCCTGGTCCACCTGCAGGACCAGCTGCGCGAGCGCCAAGGTCCCAGGGCCATGGGCAAGACCTACGCCGCGCTGGTCTGGGGCGACTGGCCGGCCAGGCTCAAGGTCATCGACGTGCCGCTGGTGAAATTCGTCGGCAGCGATGGCGAGCGGTGGGTGCGGCCAGGCAAGGAGGGCGAGGACGACGCCAAGCGCTCCATCAGCCTCGTGAAGGTCGTGCAGAGAACGCCGCAGTTCAGCCTGCTGGACGTGACCATCAAGACCGGCCGCACCCACCAGATTCGTGTCCACCTGCAACAGGCCGGCCATGCCATCGTGGGCGATCCCAAGTACGGCGATTTCGAGCGCAACCGCGATCTGGCGCGCGGTCCGGCGAAGTTCGACCGGATGTTCCTGCATGCGCGGCGGCTGCAGTTCACCCACCCTGCCACCGGGGCGCAGATCGCGCTGGAAGCGCCGCTGCCACCCGAGTGTGAGAAGCTGACGAGAAGCTAGAAGTCACCGCATGAGACCCCAACGTTTCGACCTGATCGCCTTCGACTGGGACGGCACCCTGTTCGACTCCACCGCGTTGATCGCGCGCTGCATCCAGCGCGCGGCCGTGGATATCGGCCTGCCGGAGCCCGAGTTCGAGCGCGCCAGGTACGTCATCGGCCTGGGCCTGCGCGACGCGCTGGAGCATGCCGTGCCCGGCCTGGCCGAGGACCGCTACCCGGCGCTGAGCCTGCGCTTTCGCCACCACTACCTGGCCTCGGAGCATGAGCTGTCGCTGTTCGAGGGCAGCCTCGCCATGCTGCAGGCACTGAAGGCGCGCCACCACTGGCTGGCCGTGGCCACCGGCAAGAACCGCGCGGGCCTGGACCGCGTGCTCGCGACCAGCGAGCTGGGGCACATGTTCGACGGCACCCGCACGGCCGACGAGACGCGCTCCAAGCCGCATCCGCAGATGCTGCTGGAGCTGATGCGCGAGTTCGGCGTGGCGCCCGAGCGCACGCTGATGATCGGCGACACGACGCATGACCTGCAACTGGCGGCCAATGCCGGCGCGCCCTGCGTGGCGGTCAGCTTCGGCGCGCACGACCACGAGACGTTCGCGGAGTTCAAGCCGCTGTTCGTCGCGCATTCCACGCGGGAACTGCACGACTGGCTGATCCAGCATGGGTGAACAAGCCCTCGCCGCGCCGCAGCGGCTGTGCGCGTCCGACGAGCTGGCTGAACGCGGCAAGGCCGTCGGCTTCGACGTCATCCAGTGGCGCGAGCCGGTGCGCGCGTTCGCGTTGCGCTACGACGGCCAGGCCGTGGCCTACCTGAACCGCTGCGCCCACGTGCCCACCGAGATGGATTGGCAGGAAGGTGAGTTCCTGGACCGCGACAAGCGTTTCATCATGTGCAGCATCCACGGCGCGGCGTACGAGCCGCTGACCGGCCAATGCGTGATGGGCCCCTGCACCCGCGGCCGCCTGACCCGCGTCGAGCTGACCGAGCGGGACGGGCAGGTCTACTGGCACCCCACGCGCGACACCCAACCCCCCTTTGAAGATTGACATGAGCATGCCCGACGACGACCTGCCGCCCCCCATGCAAGACCCCGTCGGCGTGCCGCCGCGGGCCCGTGCGGCAGCGCTGCCCGCGGAGTCTGTGCTGGCCCAGCTGGCAAGCGACTTCCTGCGCGAACGGCGCATCGAGCGGCGCTGGCGCACGGCCTTGCGCCTGTTCTGGCTGGCGCTCGCCGCGCTGCTGGTCTACAGCGTCTGGCTGCAGGGGCGCCATGCGCCATCGTCCACCACGCCGCACACGGCCCTCATCGAGGTGCGCGGCGAGATCGCGGCCGACACCGAGGCCAGCGCCGAGCAGCTGCTGGCCGCGCTGAAGGACGCCTTCAACGACGACGCCGCCGAGGCCGTCGTGCTGCGCATCAACTCCCCCGGCGGCAGCCCGGTGCAGGCCGGCATCGTCTACGACGAGATCAAGCGGCTGAAGACGCTGCACGACAAGCCGGTCTACGCGGTCGTCGAGGAGATGTGCGCGTCCGGCGCCTACTACATCGCCGCCGCAGCAGACGAGATCTACGTCGACAAGGCCTCCGTCGTCGGCTCCATCGGCGTGCTGATGGACGGCTTCGGCTTCACGGGGCTGATGGAGAAGGTCGGCGTCGAGCGCCGCCTGATCACCGCCGGCGAGAACAAGGGCATGCTGGACCCGTACAGCCCGCTGTTGCCCAAGCAGCGCGCCTATGCGCAGGCGATGCTGGACCAGATCCACCAGCAGTTCATCGCCGTCGTGCGCGAAGGCCGCGGCAAGCGGCTGAAGGAAACGCCGGAGACGTTCTCCGGCCTGTTCTGGAATGGCGAGCAGGCCGTCAAGCTGGGCCTCGCGGACCATGTCGGCAACCTGGACTACGTGGCCCGCGAGGTCGTCAAGGCCGAGGACATCGTCGACTACACGCCCAAGGACAACGTGGCCGAGCGGCTGGCCAAGCGCTTCGGCGCGGCCGTCGGCGCGGGTGCCGTGAAGGCGCTGCGCGACATCGCCCCGATTCGTTGATCTGCGCTGCTCAGCGGGCGCGGCGGCGCCTCACGAGCAAGCCCGCGGCCAGCGCCAAGCCGACCAGCGCAACCGAACCCGGCTCCGGCACGGTCTGCGCGGACGGCGTCGGCGGGCGCAGGCTGGTGGTGCCCGGGATGGGCGCGTCGTTCACCTGCATGCTGGTGTTCCAGTTGTTGACGACGACCTGGCCGTTGATCTGGCCCCAGCCCTGATTGACTGTCGCGTTGACCGCCAGCAGCGACGCATTGACGCCGCCGTTGAGCAACACGCTCACCGCATCCACCAGGTTGAAGATCACCTGGCCCTTGGTGAAGTTCGTGTAGCCGTGGTTGCCGAAATCGACCGAACTGCCGTGCACGTTGATGAGGATCTGCGCATCGGGCGCCAGCGCGTCGATCTGCAGGTTCTTCACCAGATCCGAGGCGTTGATGTCGAACACTGCCAGGGACTGGCCGGCCGCGCTGAAATGCAGCGTGCCCCACTGGTCGATGACGGAGCCGGTGTTGGCCATCGCGTCCCAAGCCTGCGAAAGCTGCGCCAGCCGCGCACGCTCCGCGGTGAAGTCGATGCTGGTGCCCGACTGCACGCCGCCCTTGACGGTGCCCGACTGCGACGGCGCGTAGCTGCCGCCCACCTGCACGCCGCCCCAGATCGACCCGCTGGTGAAGCTGAGGTTGCCGCCCACCGTCAGGCCCGTGCCCGCGTACAGCGCGCTGGAACCCGTCTTGGTGTTGATCGAATAGTTGCTGATGGTGGCGTTGCCGCCGACCGCCACGCGGCCTTCCACGTCGCTGCTGCTGACATTCATGTTGCCGAAGGCCAGCAGGTTCATGCTGGCATCCAGCCCCAGCGTGATCGGGCCGGCATGGGCGGAGAAGGCGGCGAACAGGGTGGCGATCAGGGCAAGGCGGCGCATGAAGCAGGGTGGTGGGATGGCAGTGGCGCCAGTCTAGGAAGCCGCCCTCGAACGCGACACGCCCCGACGCGGGGGTTGGCGAGGTGCTTCGCGACGCAGTTCACGACTTGCGCCCCGCCCTGCCCAAGCCTCTCGCGTCAGCTCTGCAAGCCCGTGGACCAAGCCATAGCGTTACAAACGGAAACGTCTCAATGTGGATGCTGCCCGAACGTTTGCACGGCGCGTGATCTCATCGCCACGCGTCGTAGGATCTGTGCGGCCGATTCACGAGATTGGTCAGGGGTATCAAGATGAACAAACGGCTTGCGTTGTGTCTGCTGACAGTACTTGCTGCGTGCGGGGGCGGGGGCGGCGGAAGTGGAGATTCAGGCGGCGGCCCACCCGCCACCACGTACGCGCTGTCTGGCAAAGCGCAGAAGGGCCCGTTTGCCATTGGTTCGCAGATCACGGCCAGTGAGTTGAGTGACAGCCTGAGCGCGACGGGAAAATCCTTGACGGCCCAGACGACCGACAATCTGGGCAGCTTCTCGTTTGGAACCCAGATAGGCACCCGGTTGGTCGATATTTCGGCCACTGGTTATTACCTGGATGAGATCTCCGGGCGTCTTTCGGCGTCGACCCTCAATCTTCACGCCACGGTGGACCTGAGCGTCCTGCCAACCCCGACGGTCAATGTGCTGACGGCGCTGCAAGCGCCCAGGCTCAAGACCCTGATGGGGCAGGGCCAGGCGTTCACGGCCGCTTACGGGCAAGCGCAGAACGACGTATTGGCGGCCTTTGGCGTCGATCCAGCCAAGGTGACGGGCTTGACCACGCTGGATGCCATGCGCATCGACGGCACCAAAGATGCCGATGCCGTGTTGCTCGCCGTGTCCGCCACGGTGGCCCAGATGGCCACCGACGCCGCGAAGGCCAACGGCACGAACCAGGCGGCGGAGTTGTCCAATCTCGTGAACACCATGGCTTCGCAGATCGGCAGTTCAGGCGCGGTCACCACTGCCTCCATCATCGCGGCGCGAAAACTTGCCCAGACCGAGATCAACGTTTCTGCCGTACGGTCGAATCTGGAGACCTACTACGCGAGTCAGTCCACGACGATCGTGGCACCCAAATTCGAGGAATGGCTCGATGCGAGCGGCTCCGGCGTGATTCCGCAGCGCCAGGTGGCCGTCAACGGCCTGGTCTTCGCCGATGTCACCGGTGCCGTGCCGGCGAGTCTGATCACCAGCAATGCGGTCACGGTTGCGGGGCTGGGTGCAGGCGTCAGCGTGGCGGTCAGCGTCGATGCCGGCTCGACCTTGATCAAGAACGGGCAAGCCGTATCAGGTCAGCGCACGATCGCCCAGAACGGCGACGTGCTGGCGATTCGCGTGACGTCGGACGGCTACAGCCTGACCCGCACCGCCACGCTGACCGTCGGCGCCACTTCTACGACGTGGCGGGTGGCAAGCCGGGCCTTGGGCGGCGGCATCACCGGGTTGACGGGCAGTGGTCTGGTGCTGCAGCTGAATGCCTCGGAGACCGTCAACATTGCCGCCGGGAGTACGAGCTTTGCGTTCGCTTCGCCTCTGGCCAATGGGGCCACCTACGCCATCACTGTCCTCACGCCTCCCAGCAATCCGGCACAGATCTGTGCTGTCGCCAATGGCGACGGCAAGGTCAGTACCGAGGTGGTGACCGTGAGCGTGACCTGCTACGCAGCCGGGGCTGCCTCCATCGCCAAGGTGGAAGGGGACCTGCAGACGGTGGTCCAGCACTTGGCAATACCGGTCATCCCCAAAGTGGTGGTCACCGACAGGCTGAACAACCCGGTTCCGAATGCCCAGGTCACGTTCCAGGCGTCGAACGGGTATTACGCGACGCACCCGGTCACAGTTGCCACTGATTTCTCAGGAGTTGCGAGGCTTTATCTGAATGTGATCGGCGAAGCTGCCGGATCGCCATATGAGCTCTTTTATCACCTGGCTGGTCCGCAGTCCTTGACGGCGACGCTGGGTGATGGCGCCAGCGTGCGCTTCGATTTCACCGTCACGCCGTCGACCCATGCCTACGATGGAAAATACATTTGCGCGCCATTTCCGTGGGCTTTCTTCAGAGTTGTGAATGGCCAGAAGGATTACCCGGAAGTACTCAGCTTCATGGTCCTTGACGAGGCCACCGGCAAGCTCGTGATCGACTACGGTTCCAATTACAGGGCGCACTATTACGGGCAAATCGTGCTGGACAGTGCGCAGCATGCGACCCTCACAGGGACGTACACCGCCTCGACCTTCGGCGGCCAGTCGACAGATCCCATCGGCATATGGTCTTGTGACCGGTTGTAGGTCGTCTGGCGGTCTCAGCTAGTGGCTCATCAACGACGCGGCTCATCCAGCCATCGTCGTCCGTGAGTTCGAGCCTCTTCGTTCCAGCGAACTCAGGCCTCGACTGCCGTGCTTCTACGGGCGGGCGATGAGGCTGACGACTCTGAGCTGCGGCCTCATCGCCGACATCACCTCAACGAAAAAGGCCGCAGCCCTTTCGAGCTGCGGCCTTGCGCCGAGCGCTGTCGCGCTTACTGCGTCTTGGTTTCTGTCGCGGCCTTGTCGGCGTGCTTCTTGCCGTGGTGCTTCTTGCCATGCTTGGCCGTGCTGGCAGCTTCCGCAGGGGCGGTAGCTGCAGCCGGGGCCACGGCCGGCGTGGCGGGCTTCACGGGGGCCGGTGCGGCCGGGGTCTGCGCCATGGCCACGCCCGAGGCGAGCGTGATGAGGGCGGTGGCGATGGTGATCTTCAGCGTGTTCATCTTCAGGACTCCAGTGTGGTGGGTGGTTTCGTTGCGGCTTCGCGAAAGCTTGTGGAGACAACGACGCCTGGGGGCCGGCAGTTGACGCACGCCGGGCGCGTTGCAAAGCTTTACACCCGCCAGAATCCACGGCATGAACACCGCATCGACCTTCGACTGGACCGCCGGCTATGCCAGCCGGCGCAGCCCGCTCTTCGCGCGCAACGTCGTCTCCACCTCGCATCCGCTGGCGGCGCAGGCCGGGCTGCGCATGCTGCAGGCCGGAGGCAATGCGGTGGACGCGGCGATCACCACGGCGGCCTGCATGACCCTGGTGGAGCCTTGCAGCAACGGCCTGGGATCGGACGCGTTCTGCATCCTGTGGGACGGGCAGCAGTTGCACGGCCTGAACGCCTCGGGGCCGGCGCCGAACGCATGGACGCCGGCGTTCTTCGGGGGCCAGGTCATGCCCCGCCGCGGCTGGGGTTCGGTCACCGTGCCGGGCGCCGTGGGCGGCTGGGCGGCGCTGAGCGCGCGCTTCGGCAAGCTGCCGTTTGCCGACCTGATGCAGCCGGCCATCGAGATCGCCGAGCGCGGCTACGCGGTGCCGCCCATCGTGCAGGGCAAATGGGCGATGGCCGCGGCGCTGGACGAGATCACGTCGCAGCCCGGCTTTGCGCAGGCCTTCCTGCCGCAGGGCCGCGTGCCCGAGGTGGGGGAGCTGTTCCGCTTCCCCGACGCGGCGCGCAGCCTGCGGCTGATCGCCGAGAGCCAGGGCGAGGCCTTCTACCGCGGTGAGATCGCGGCGGCGCTGGCCCGCTTCTCCCGCGAGACCGGTGGCGCACTGACCGAGGCGGACCTGGCGGCCTACCGGCCCGAATGGGTCACGCCGCTGGCACAGGACTTTGCCGGGCACACGCTGCACGAGATTCCGCCGAATGGCCAGGGCATCGCCGCGCAGATGGCGCTGGGCCTGCTGCAGCATTGGGACGTGCGCGCCCACGCGGTCGACAGCCCCGAGGCGCAGCACCTGATGATCGAGGCGATGAAGCTGGCGTTCGCGGACGTCTACCGCTACGTGGCGGAGCCTGGCGCGATGCAGGTCAGCGCCGCGCAGTTGCTCGACCCCGCCTACCTCGCGTCACGCGCCAAGCTCATCGACCCCCTGCGTGCACAGGCGTTCGGCGCCGGCAACCCGGTCAAGGGCGGCACCATCTACCTGAGCGCTGCGGACGAGTCCGGGATGATGGTCAGCTTCATCCAGAGCAACTACATGGGCTTCGGGTCGGGCCTGGTGCTGCCGGGTTATGGCGTCAGCCTGCAAAACCGCGGCCACTGCTTCACGCTGCAGGCCGGCCACCCCAACCAGGTGGCGCCGGGCAAGCGCCCCTTCCACACCATCATCCCGGCGTTCTTGACCCAGGACGGCGCGCCGGTCATGAGCTTTGGCGTGATGGGCGGCAACATGCAGCCGCAGGGGCACCTGCAGACGCTGGTGCGCATGCTCAGCTACGGCCAGAACCCGCAGGCCGCGTGCGATGCGCCGCGCTGGCGTTTCAACGAAGGCCTGTCGATCAACGTCGAGCCGCACATGCCGGCGGCCACCCTGGCTGCGCTGGCCGCGCTGGGCCACGAGATTGGCGACATCCACGACAGCTACCAGGACTTCGGCGCCGGCCAGTTCATCTGGCGGCTGGGCGACCCGGCCGTGCAAGGCTACGTGGCCGCCAGCGACCCGCGCCGCGACGGCGCAGCCGTGGGGTATTGACAATGGAGCCGCTGCGCCTGAACCCCGGCGACGACCTGCGCGGTGCGCTGGAGGCCACCGGGCTCACCGGCTTCGTCATCGCCGGCATCGGCAGCCTGGCGCACGCGCAGTTGCGCATGGCCGGCGAGCCTGTGGCCACGCGCATCGCCGGCCCGCTGGAGATCCTGACGCTCAGCGGCAGCCTCACGCCCGATGGCGCGCACCTGCACGCCAGCGTGTCGGATGCGTCGGGCCGCGTGCTGGGCGGGCATGTCTGCGCCGGCTGCGAGGTGCGCACGACGGCCGAGCTGCTGATCGCCCCGTTGCCGACGGGATCGCTGTCGCGCGCATTCGATGCGCGCACCGGCCATGCCGAGCTGCGCATCGCCAAGGCATGACACCGCCACGGCGCGCTGCTAGCATGCGCGCCATGACCAAGCTGCTCGACCTCGACTGACGCCCCTGCGCGTGCTGTGTCCCGGCGGGGGCCTCCCCGCCTGTCGAGTCGTTTCGGAGCCTTCGCGTCATGTTCTCCAAGTTCTTCACCCTCGCGCCCGGCGACCTGCTGCGCGATGCGGTCTACCGGCGGCTGTGGTCGTCCATCCTCATCTCCTCGCTCGGGGGCCAGATCACCATGCTGGCGCTGCCGCTGACGGCGGCCGTGCTGCTGGAGGCGAGCCCCACGCAGATGGGCCTGTTGCAGGCGATGGAAATCCTGCCCTTCGTGCTGTTCTCGCTGCCTGCCGGCGTGCTGCTGGACCGCTGCGCCAAGCTGCCGGTCTACATCTGGGGCGAGAGCCTGCTGGCGGTCGCCGTGGCCAGCGTGCCGGTCGCGGCGTGGCTGGGCGCCTTGAGCATGACCTGGCTCTACGTCGTCGGCTTCGTGCTCGGCTGCGTCTACACCGTGGCCGGCAGCGCCGCGCAGATCGTGCTGACCCAGGTGGTGCCGCGCGAACGGCTCGTCGAGGCGCATGCGAAGAACGCGCTCGCCTCGTCGGGCGCCGAGGTGGCGGGCCCCGGTGTGGCGGGCGCGTTGATCAAGCTGCTCGGCGCACCGCTGGCACTGGCCGTGGATGCGCTGCTGCTGCTGGTGTCGGCGGCCATCCTGCGCGGCATCCAGGTCAAGGAGACGCTGGCTGCGCGCAGCGGCCAGGCGTTCTGGCCGGAGCTGAAGGCCGGCCTGCGCTTCGTGCGCGAGCGGCGGCTGCTAGTCAGCCTGGCCGCGGCCACCGGCTGCTGGCAGCTCTTCCACAACGCGGCGCTGGTGGTGCAGATCCTGTTCGCCACGCGCGAGCTGAAGCTGTCGCCGCAGACGGTGGGCCTGTCGTACATCGCGCTGGGCGCGGGCACCGTGCTGGCCAGCGTCTTCGGCCACCGCATCAGCCGCCGCATCGGGCCGGGACCGTGCCTGGTGCTGGGCTATGGCGCTTGCGGCGTCGGCTGGCTGCAGCTCGCGCTCGCGCCGGCCGGGCAGCTCGGCGTCATCAGCTTCGGCGTGATGCTGTTCGCCTTTGGCGTGGGCGCCGTGCTGATCTTCATCAACTTCCTGTCGCTGCGCCAGGCCGTCACGCCCGCGCCCATGCTGGGCCGCATGACGAGCACGATGCGCTGGCTCATCCTGCTGCCAGCGGGGCCGGGCGCGCTGATCGGCGGCTGGCTGGGCGAGCACCTGGGCCTGCGCGCCGCGCTGGGGTTCTCGGGCGTGGGCGCCTGCCTGCTGGCGGTGCTGGCGTGGCGGCACGGCGTCATCCGCGGCGTGCGCGAGCTGCCCAAGCCTGTCGAGGTGATGGCCGCATGACTGCGTCCCGCGATCCCCTGCTGATCGACGTGCCCGAGCGCCTGGACGGCGAGCGCACGCTGCTGCTCGCGCCGCGCGCCGGGCTGGGCGCGGAGATGGCCGTGGTCATCACGCAGTCGCTGTCCCACCTGCGGCCCTGGATGCCGTGGGCGCAGGACGCCCCCACCGTCGAGAGCGCGGAGCTGGTGGTGCGGCGCATGCAGGCCGACTTCATCGCGCGGCGCGACCTGTGCTTCCAGATCTACGCCCGCCGGCCGGATGGCAGCCCGGGCCGGCTGCTGGGCGGCACGGGCCTGCACCGCATCGACTGGGCCGTGCGCAGGTTCGAGATCGGCTACTGGGTCCGCCCCGAGGCTGCGGGCCAGGGCCATGTCAGCGAGGCCGTGCGCTTGCTGACGGCGCTGGCCTTCGGCACGCTGGGCGCGCGGCGCGTGGAGATCCGCTGCGACACGCGCAACCTGAAGAGCCGGGCCGTCGCCGAGCGCTGCGGCTTCGCGCTGGAAGGCGTGCTGCGCAGCAACGTGCTGGGCGTGGACGCGCATCCGCGCGACACCGCCGTCTACGCGCGCATCGACGGTTGACGATTGCGGTGCACGTGTGGGCCCGCATCGGCACACGGCAGCCTTTGCAGGCCTGGGCTGCTGGCGCCGCGGCCGCTACTTCGCCGGCTCCAGCGACCAGTAGCGCCCCTGGGCGGAGTTCACGGCACGCAGTCCGCCGCGGTCGGCCTCGCGCTTGCCGCCGGTGATGAGGTTGTAGAGGTCGGTCAGCACCGGCTGCGCCTGGGCGAAGTAGGTGTGGCCCATGAGGCTGGTGTCCACGTCGGAGGCGTCGATGGTGTCGATACCGTTGACCAGCGTCAGTGACGCGCCCGACTCACCGGCCCGCGGGTACTGGTGGAACTTGCGCGAGGCGCCCAGCGCTTCGTCCTTGGACGACGCGTACAGCGTGACCGGGCGGCCGGCGCTGACGAGGGCGGGCGCGATCTGCTCCTTGAACACCTGGGCATCGATGTCCGGCGCGGTGAGGATGATCTCGGCGATGCGGTCCTTGAGATCGGGCCGGGCGGCCATGGCACCGGCCACGGCGCGGGTCAGTGCCCGGTTGCCCATGCTGTGGGCGATGAGGTACACGCGCTCCGCCTGGGCGCTGTCCAGGAAGTCCACGAGGAACTTCTGCAGGTTGCCCTGCGACCACTCCACCGTCGCCTCGTCGGCGGCGTAGGCGGACACCTCGCCCGCCGAGGGCCAGCTGAACATCACGGCCGCGCCGGGGAAGCGCAGGTCGTAGGCGATCTGAGCGGTGCGTCGCGCCGCGTGGTCGAACGTGACCTTGTAGCCGGGCACGAAGAGCAGCGCGCTGCGGTCGTTGCCCCGGGCGAACTGGGCCTGCAGCTGCGCATACAGCGCCTGGCGCGACAGCAGCGTGGTGGACAGCAGCGTGACGTGCCGCGTGGGGTCCGGCTTGAACTCCAGCCGCCAGAACTTGGGCCCTTCCATCTCCCCCACGACATGGCGGAAGGGGATGGACACCTCGCACACACCGTAGTTCAGGCCGGTGCGGGAACGCTTGCCGCCGAACTTGTTGACCGGGTCGGCCGGCTTGTCGGCCAGGCGGTCCGTCGCGAAGTAGACAGGCACCGTCGTGAACTCGGGCCGTGCTGCCGGCGCTGGCGAGGCCGCCACGTTGTCGGGCGGAGGCGGAGGCGGTAGCGGAGGCGGTGGCGGGGGAGGGGGAGGGGGCGGGGGCGGGGGCGGGGGAGGCGGTGGTGGAGGTGGCGAAGGAGGCACTGCTGCGGCGCAGCGCTGCGCGACGGCCTCCAGCGACAGCGGGCGGGCCTGCGTGGCGTAGCGCTTCACGGTGGCCACCGTGCAGCCCGGGGCATCCCCGATGCTGCGGCAGGCACTCAGGTCGCCGCCGCTGCGGGCGGTGTCGTACACCTCCTGCAGCGTGCAGGCCTTGCCGTGCGCCACGCCTCCCAGCGTGGACATCAGCAGCAAGGCCCCGAGGCGAAGCAGTGGACCCATGGCGTGTGCCCTCGTCATTGGTGCCCGGCCGCTGAGGCCGCCGGGCGTGGACAGGCCCCGATGATGCGGCCGCGCGGCGTGGCAGGCACTGTCGTTTGCCCGCGCTCGCCGCGAATGTCAGCCGCGGGCTGCGCCCCTAGCGCGCCGCACCATTGCGCGGCTGACCCGTGGGGTGGGTTCAGTCCGGGCCGCGCTCCGCGCCTGGCTGTGGTCGAGCGAGGGATGCCGCTGGTGGCGAGGCGGTGACGTTGCCGATGTCGACCTCGGAGTCGATGCGCGAATCCTGGAGGTACAGCGGCCCGGCGATAGACGGCCGTGGCCCGGCCTTGCCATCGGGAGTGGCGATCCAGTGGGTGCCGCCTGCGCTTTTCAGGCCAATGACATGGATTGGCACGTAACTGGCCAGTACGTCCGCCAGAGACGGCGTGGGAACCAACTCCGCGCGCGACTTGGAGCCTACCGCCGTGTGCCAGTTGCCCGCCAAGGCGACGACGGTGTAGGCCGGGCTCGAAGCCAACGTCATCCAAAGCTTGTCGGCCATCGTGCGGTCGTTGATCGCCGCGAATCGCGTGGACTCGATTTCTGTGAGCTGCATCGGCTGGCCGGGATCGGCGGCAATGATCTTGTGGAACTCCAGTTGCATGGCCAGCACGCCCACGCGCTGGCCCGCCTGCTTCCATTGGCGCATCTGTTCTATCAGTGCCAGCATCGCCTGGCTGTTGCGACCGTCCTGAAAGGGGCGTGCCCACGCGCCGGTGCCGGTCAAGGCCTTGACGTCGGACGGATTGCCCGCAGAGCTCAGGTAGCGATTCAGAGCTGCCTGCTCCTGCCCCTCACGCTCCAGTGCCAGGATCACCGTACGCCCCTGCTTCAGCAAACCGCACACCAACTGGGCGACAAACTGCGGGGTCTGTTCGTTCCCGTGCACCTCGCCCACGACGATGGCCCGGGCCGTGATCTTCTCAAGCGCCAGTTGCGGCGGTGGTCCGGCGCAATCCGGCGCGGCGGCGAGCGCCGTGCCGAAGCTGGCCCAGCCGGCCAGCCACATGGCGGCAGCGATGGATCTCATGTGTTCTCCCTGAAGTGAAGCATCAGACGGGCCCGAGCCGGTCCACGGCGTCCGTGATGATCCCGTCGATGCCGTCGGCGATCAACCGCTTCGCCACCGCCTCGTCATTGACCGTGTAGACCAGCGCCCGCCAGCCGCGGCCATGCAGGCGCTTGATGAGCGCGCCATCCATCAGCCGGTAGTTCGTGATGACCGCCACCACGTCCAGTTGCTCGGCCGCCTGCCACCAGCCGTCCCACAGCTGGTCCAGCAGCAGCGCGCGGGGCAGCGTGGGTTCGGCATCGCGCGCGGCGGCCAGGGCCTCGGGCTTGAAACTGCTCAGCAGCGGCGGCAGCGCACCGCGCCACAAGCGCGCCGCCTCGCGCGCGACGGCCGCGCCGGTGCGGACCTCGTCACCGGGGCAGGGCTTGATCTCGACGTTGAGCATGCAGCCGTTGGCCTGGCAGAAGGCCGCGACCTGCGCGAAGCGCGGCAGCGGCTCTGCGGCGTAGGGCGGGCTGTGCCAGGCGCCGGCATCCAGCCGGGCCAGATCGGCCCAGTCCTGGGCGGCTGGCGAGCCCAGGCCGCTGCTGGTGCGCTCCAGCGTGTCGTCATGCAGCAAAAAGGCTTCGCCGTCCCGGCTCAGCTTGACGTCACATTCGAAGGCTCGGTAGCCAAAACCGGCCCCGGCGCGGAACGCGGCGAGCGTGTTCTCCGGGGCAATCTTGCCCGCGCCGCGGTGCGCGAGCCACAAGGGATAGGGCCAGGGCTTCATCCCATGGATTCTGAAGGGCAATCCGTGGCAGGACACCCCTGCGATACGATCCTCGCCCTCTATGAATGCCCCGCATCCCCTGATGCCGGTTGCCGCTGCCGCAGCCGACACCGACGCCCACGTCGACGCCCCTCGACTGCGCGAAATTCCGTACAACTACACGTCGTTCTCCGACCGCGAGATCGTCATCCGCCTGCTCGGCTCCCGGGCCTGGGAGCTGCTGGACAAGCTGCGGCTGGAGCGGCGCACGGGCCGGTCCGCGCGCATGCTGTACGAGGTGCTGGGCGACATCTGGGTGGTGCAGCGCAACCCCTACCTGCAGGACGACCTGCTGGACAACCCCAAGCGCCGCGTGCTGCTGATCGAGGCCTTGCACCACCGTCTGGCCGAGGTGCAAAAGCGCCGCGACCCGGCGGCCGACCCGCAGCGCGACAGCTACGTGGGCGAGTTGCTGAAGGCCGCGCACGACGCGGTGGCGCAGTTCGCGGTGATGTTCGAGCATGTGGCGGACCTGCGCAAACGCGCGGCCAGGCAACTGGCCAGGCACACCGCCAAGGACAACATCAAGTTCGACGGCCTGTCGCGCGTGTCGCATGTGACGGACGCCACCGACTGGCGCGTGGAGTACCCCTTCGTCGTGCTGACGCCGGACACCGAGGCCGAGATGGCCAACCTCGTGGGTGCCTGCTTCGAGCTGGGGCTGACGGTGATCCCGCGCGGCGGCGGCACCGGCTACACGGGCGGCGCGATTCCGCTGGTGTGGAACAGCGCGGTCATCAACACCGAGAAGCTCGAAGCGCTGCGCGGCGTGGAGATGCTGCGCCTGCCGGGCCTGGACCGTGACGTGCCGACCATCTTCAGCGAAGCCGGCGTCGTCACGCAGCGCGTGGCGGACCTGGCCGAGCAGCACGGCTTCGTGTTCGCGGTGGACCCGACCAGCGCCGAGGCGAGCTGCATCGGCGGCAACGTGGCCATGAACGCCGGCGGCAAGAAGGCCGTGCTGTGGGGCACGGCGCTGGACAACCTGGCGTCCTGGCGCATGGTCACGCCCGAGGCCAAGTGGCTGGAGGTCACGCGGCTGAACCACAACCTCGGCAAGATCCACGACGTGGAGGTGGCGAGCTTCGAGCTGCAGTACTTCGACGCCACGGGCCAGGTGCTGGAGCGCACCGAGCGGCTGGACATCCCGGGCCGCATCTTCCGCAAGGAAGGCCTGGGCAAGGACGTGACCGACAAGTTCCTCGCCGGTCTGCCGGGCATCCAGAAGGAAGGCTGCGACGGCCTCATCACATCAGCACGCTGGATCGTGCACCGCATGCCGGCGCACACGCGCACCGTCTGCCTGGAGTTCTTCGGCAACCCCAAGGACTGCGTGCCCAGCATCGTCGACATCAAGGACTACATGTTCTCGATCGCCCACACCGGCGTGCTGCTGGCGGGCCTGGAGCACCTGGACGACCGCTACCTGAAGGCCGTGGGCTATGCCACGAAGAGCAAGCGCGGCGGCTTGCCCAAGATGGTGCTGGTGGGCGACATCGTCGGCGACGACGCGGACGCCGTGGCGCGCGCGACGAGCGAGGTCGTGCGCCTGGCCAATGGCCGCTCGGGCGAGGGCTTCGTCGCCGTCAGCGCGGATGCGCGCAAGAAGTTCTGGCTGGACCGCAAGCGCACGGCGGCCATCAGCAAGCACACGAACGCGTTCAAGGTGAACGAGGATGTGGTGATCCCGCTGCCGCGCATGGGCGAGTACACGCTGGGCATCGAGCGCATCAACATCGAGCTGTCACTGCGCAACAAGCTGGAACTGGTGACGGCGCTGCAAGCCTTGTTCACGACGGGCAAGTTGCCGCTGGGCAAGAGCGACGACGCGGGCGAGATTCCCAGCGCCGAGTTGCTGGAAGACCGCTTGCAGCAGGCTCTCGCGCTGCTGCGCGAGGTCGGCGGTCTATGGCAGGGTTGGCTCGACGGCATCGACTCCGGCTTCTTCGAGGGCCTGCAGACGCACGAACTGCGCGCGTCGTGGAAGACGCAGATCCTCAAGCCCTTGCAGGGCATCTTCAGCGGCGCGGCCTTCGAGCCGCTGCTGGCCGAGCTCAAGCGCATCCACCAGGAGGTGTTGCGCGGCCGCGTGTGGGTGGCGCTGCACATGCATGCCGGCGACGGCAACGTGCACACCAACATCCCCGTCAACAGCGACAACTACCAGATGCTGCAGACGGCCCACGAGGCCGTGGGGCGCATCATGGCGCTGGCACGCTCGCTGGACGGCGTCATCTCCGGCGAGCATGGCATCGGCATCACCAAGGTCGAGTACCTGACCGACACCGAACTGGCGGCGTTCACCGACTACAAGCAGCGCATCGACCCCGAAGGCCGCTTCAACAAGGGCAAGCTGCTGAAGAACGCGGACCTGCGCAACGCGTACACGCCGTCCTTCGGCCTGATGGGCCACGAGTCGCTCATCATGCAGCAGAGCGACATCGGCGCGATCAGCGACTCCATCAAGGACTGCCTGCGCTGCGGCAAGTGCAAGCCGGTCTGCGCCACGCACGTGCCGCGCGCCAACCTGCTGTACAGCCCGCGCAACAAGATCCTCGCCACCTCGCTGCTGGTGGAAGCCTTCCTGTACGAGGAGCAGACGCGCCGCGGCGTGTCCATCAAGCACTGGCAGGAGTTCGAGGACGTGGCCGACCACTGCACGGTCTGCCACAAGTGCCTCACGCCGTGCCCGGTCAAGATCGACTTCGGCGACGTGACCATGAACATGCGCAACCTGTTGCGCAAGATGGGGCAGAAGACCTTCCGCCCCGGCAATGCCGCGGCGATGTTCATGCTCAACGCCACCAACCCCGAGACCATCAAGCTGGCGCGCACGGCGATGGTGGGGGTGGGCTTCAAGGCACAGCGCCTGGCGGCCGACCTGTTCAAGCGCGTGGCCCGCAAGCAGACCGGCGCGCCGCCGGCCACGCTGGGGGCCGCGCCGATGAAGGAGCAGGTCATCCACTTCATCAACAAGAAGTTGCCGGGCGGCCTGCCCAAGAAGACCGCGCGGGCACTGCTGGACATCGAGGACAAGGACTACGTGCCCATCATCCGCCCGCCGTCCATGGCGAGCGAGACCGAGGCCGTGTTCTATTTCCCCGGCTGCGGCTCGGAGCGGCTGTTCAGCCAGGTGGGCCTGGCCACGCAGGCCATGCTCTGGCATGCCGGCGTGCAGACGGTGCTGCCGCCCGGTTACCTCTGCTGCGGCTACCCGCAGCGCGGCTCGGGCCAGTTCGACAAGGCCGAGAAGATGATCACCGACAACCGGGTGCTCTTCCACCGCGTGGCCAACACGCTGAACTACCTGGACATCAAGACCGTGGTGGTGAGCTGCGGCACCTGCTACGACCAGCTGCAGGGCTACAAGTTCGAGGACATCTTCCCCGGCTGCCGCATCATCGACATCCACGAGTACCTGCTGGAGAAGGGCATCACGCTGGGCTCCAAGAACAGCTACCTGTACCACGACCCCTGCCACTCGCCGATGAAGCTGCAGGAGCCGATGAAGACGGTGAAGGCGCTGGTGGGCGAGGGCGTCGTGAAGAGCGAGCGCTGCTGCGGCGAGAGCGGCACGCTGGGCGTCACGCGGCCCGACATCTCCACGCAGGTGCGCTTCCGCAAGGAAGAAGAACTGCGCAAGACGGAAACGCAACTGCGCGAGTCGGGCCAGGTCGGCGCGAGCGACAACCTGAAGATCCTCACCTCCTGCCCGAGCTGCCTGCAGGGCCTGAGCCGCTATGGCGACGACCTGCAGAACGGCCTGCTCGAGGCCGACTACATCGTCGTCGAGATGGCCCGGCAGATCCTCGGCGAGCACTGGATGCCGGACTACGTGGCCAAGGCCAACAACGGCGGCATCGAGCGGGTGCTGGTGTGAATTCGGTCTCCGGCTGCCCGTTGTGCGAGGGCGATGGTGGCTTCGTCGTCGCCCGCACGCCGCTGTTTCGCGTCGTGCGTGTCGTCGAGGGCGAGGAAGCGCAGCGTTTCCCGGCGTTCTACCGGCTCATCTGGGCCACGCATGTCGCGGAGTTCAGCGACCTGGCCGATGCAGATCGTCACGCGTGCATGGATGCCGTCACCGAGATCGAGCGGGTGCTCCGGTCGCTGCTGGCGCCGACCAAGGTGAACCTGGCCGCGCTGGGCAACGTCGTGCCGCATCTGCACTGGCACGTCATCGCGCGCTTCGAGGGCGACAGCCACTTCCCCGCGCCGGTCTGGGCCGAGCCCAAGCGCGAAGCAGTGCTGCCCGCGCTCGACCTGGCCGCAGTGGATGCGGCCATCGCTCAACGCTTCTCGGCCACGGCGGCGCGATAGGTGATGTCGGTGCCGGTGGTGGCTGTCGCCTTCGCTGCGTCCACGGGGCGAGCCATGGCCGGGCCTGCTGTCAGCGTGAGGGTGATGGCGCAAGCGAGGCCAGCGAACAGGCTGTTGAGGGCGGGTGTGCGCTGGGCGATGGAATAGACGGTGGACATGACAAGCTCCTGAGGTCTGGTGGCGGGCGGCGCAACAGGCGTCGACCTGGGTTCAGACTAGGTGCCGGGTTGCGCTGCCCCAAGGCGCACGCGATGAGCTGCCGACCGCGTGCGATGGCCTGCGAAAAGCGGCGCTCGAACCGCAGGCCATCTGCGCCTGCTCAGGCCTGCCGTGGTGTTCAGCCGCGCGCCGTCCGCCTGTTGGCGCGGCGACGGCGCGTCATGCCGCACGGTTGGCTGGCATCAAAGCTGCTAAGTCCACAGCATTGGTTGTCTCCTCCATCCCGCAGGATGGATTCAAGCCCTGAGGCGCACCGCCTCGGGGTCTTTTTTTGTGCGACGCCCATGCAGTGCACCGACGCTGTGCATCTGCCGACCCCGACGAACGCGTCAGGGACATTGTCTTGAGCGCCGAAACAGGGATCGGCAACGTGCTTCCAGCCATGCAAAGCCCTTCGACAAGTGTCCAGATCACGCCCGGCAGGGGCTGGACCCGGTTCACCTATGCGCGCGTGGACATGGCGCTGCTCGGCGTCGTGCAGATCGGCCTGCAGATCGGCGCGTTGGCGCAACTGCCCGGCGGCGAGTACGCCCAGGTGAACGGCGACTTCATCGAGCTGTTGGACTCGGCTCAAGTCGTGGCAGCGCTGCAGCGGGCCGGGCTGCCAGCCCGAACCGCACCGGCTGCATCACGCCCCGCCACCGTGACGATCAAGAAGCGCAGGCACGTCGCCATGCCAACCGGCGCCTGACGCCGCGCCTGGGCGCCGCAGGCGCGCCATGCAAGACGCTCCGGATGGCTCCGAGGCGTCTTGAAAAAGGCACTTGCAAGACCGAAATCAACAGGGCGGCGATGCCCGCTCTTCTTCAGCAGGGTGGGCGGGTCACCACACCGTGAGCGGGTCGCTCGCCACCATCGCGCTGCCCGGCTTGCACGAGAACGCCTGGGCGAAGTAGGCCGAGTTGCTCATCGGCGTCAGCACGCGGTACTTGGCCGGCGAGTGCGAGTCCGTGCGCACCTGGTTGATCAGGAACTCGGTGCGCACCTTGGCGCGCCACACCAGCGCGTTGCTCAGGAAGAAGCGCTGCGCCGGCGTGTAGCCGTCGACCAGCTTGCCGGCGCCGCCGGTGCGCTTGAGCGCGCGCTGCAGGCCCTCGTAGGCGATGGGCAGGCCGGACATGTCGGAGATGTTCTCACCCAACGTCAGGCGGCCGTTGATGGTGTAGCCCGGCAGCGGCGAGATCGCGCTGTAGCGGTCGGCCACCTTGTCGGCGCGCAGCTTGTAGCCGGCGGCGTCCGCGCGCGTCCACCAGTCGGTCAGCGTGCCGATGGCGTCGAAGTTGCGGCCGCTGTCGTCGAAGTGGTGCGTGATCTCGTGGCCGATGACCATGCCGATGCCGCCGTAGTTGGTCGCGTCGTCGGCCTTGGCGTCGAAGAACGGCGGTTGCAGGATGCCGGCGGGGAAGGTGATCTCGTTGAGACCGCCCGCCTGCGCGTTGACGACGTACGGCGCCATGCGCCAGCGGCCACGCTCCACCGGCGCGTCCAGGTCCTTGACCTGCTGGCCGCTGTTCCACAGCGCGACCTTGAGCCAGTTGCCGGCGTAGTCGTTGGCGCCGAGCTGCAGGCCCTCGTACTGCGGCCACTTGTCGGGCGCGCCGATCTTGGCCTGCATGTTGGCCAGCTTTTCCAATGCCCTGGTCTTGGTGCCGGGGGTCATCCAGTCGAGCTTCTCGATGCGGGCCTTCATGCTGGCGCGCACGTCGTCCACGAGCTGCACGGCGCGCTTCTGCGCCTCGGGCGAGAAGGCGCGCGCGACGAACAGCTCGCCCAGCGCCAGCCCCAGCGGCTCGCTGCCGGTGCGGCCACCGATCTGCAGGATGACGTCCTCGCTGCGCGGCGGCGGCGCCTGCAGCCCGGTGATGGTCTTGCCGCGGTAGTCGAACGACGCATTGGCGAAGGCCTTGGGCAGGCGGGGCGACAGCGTGTCCAGCACGCGCACGCTCAGGTAGCGGCGCCACACGTCCAGCGGCGCCTCTGCGGCCAGCTTGGCGACGCGGGTCGCGAATTCCGGCTGGCCGACGATGAAGCGCTGCGGCAGCTTGGCGCCCGCAGTCAGCACGGCGAGGTAGCCGGTCCAGTCGAAACCCGGCGCCGCGGCGGCCAGCTCGGCCGGGCTCATGGGGTTGTAGCTCGCGTTCGGGTCGCGCAGCTTGGCGCGCTCGCGGGTGGCCTCGGCGATCTGGGTTTCAAACGCGACCAGCGCGTCCAGCTCGGCGTCACCGGCCGGGCGGCCGGCGGCGGCCAGCAGCGTCTTCGCGAACTCGCGGTAGGCGGCGCTCACGGTGCGGGTGCGTTCGTCGCTGCGGAAATAGTCGTCGCGGTCCGGCAGGCCCAGTCCCGACTGCGACAGGCCCAGCACGTTGCGGCGCGTGTCCTTGCGGTCAGGCTGCACGCTGAAGTTCAGCGGCGCGCTGATGCCGCTGCGGTTCAGCAGCGCCAGCAGCGTGGGCAGGTCCTCGCGGCGCTGCAGGCCGTCGATGCGGTTCAGCAGCGGCGTGACGGAGCTGATGCCGCGGGCCTCGATGGCCAGCTCGTCCATGCCGCTGGAGAAATAGGCGGCGATGAGCTTCAGGCCCGGCGTCGTCTGCAACGTGGGCTTGTCGGCCAGTTCCTTCAGCGCCTTGTCCAGCAGCGCGTCGTTGTTCTGGCGCAGCTGCTCGAAGCTGCCGATGCGTGCGCGGCTGGCCGGCAGCTCGGTGGCGGCCTCCCAGTTGCCGTTGACGAAGGCATAGAAGTCGTCGCAGGGGCTGACGTCCTTGGACAGGCCGGTCAGGTCCAGGGCCTGGGCGGCCGCAGCCAGTCCAAGCAGGGCCGCAGCGGCGGCCAGGCGATGGCGGGCGAATGGGTGCATGGTGCGAATGGGCGAAACGTTGGAAGTGCAGGATTAGAGCGCTCGCGCGCCCGAGCGCCGGAAGACACCTGGCATGCTGCGGGTTTTCACCGTGGCCGCCGCCTACACTGGCGCCATGCCCGCTCCCACCGAGATCACCGTCCACCAGCAGTCCCGGGTGCTGGAGATCGCCTTTGACGACGGCGCGCGTTTTCGCATCCCGTTCGAGCTGATGCGCGTCTACAGCCCGTCGGCCGAAGTCATGGGCCACGGCCCGGACCAGGAGGTGCTGCAGACCGGCAAGCGCGACGTCGTCATCACCGACCTGACCTCCGTGGGCCACTACGCCGTGCGCCCCGAGTTCTCGGACGGCCACGCCAGCGGCCTGTTCACCTGGGACTACCTCCACAAGCTCGGCAGCCAGCAGGACGCGCTCTGGGCTGAGTACGACGCCAAGCTGGCCGCTGCCGGCAAGGGCCGCGACGATGCCATGCCCGCCAAGGGCGGCGGGTCCTGCCATTCGCACTGAATTCCCATGACACAGACCCACTTCGGTTTCAGCACGGTCGACGAGTCGGAGAAGGCCTCCAAGGTCCGCGGCGTGTTCGACTCGGTCGCGTCCAAGTACGACCTGATGAACGACCTGATGTCGGCCGGCCTGCACCGGGCCTGGAAGGCCTACACCGTGCAGGTCGCCAACCTGAAGGCCGGCGAGCGCGTGCTGGACATTGCCGGCGGCACGGGCGACCTGGCCCGCGCCTTCGCGCGCAAGGTGGGCGAGGGCGGCGTCGTCGTGCACACGGACATCAACGAGGCCATGCTGCGCCAGGGCCGCGACCGCCTGCTGGACGAAGGGCTCATCCTGCCCACGAGCCTGGCCGACGCCGAGAAGCTGCCGTTCAAGAGCGAGAGCTTCAACCTCGTCAGCGTGGCCTTCGGCCTGCGCAACATGACGCACAAGGACCTGGCGCTGGCCGAGATGTGCCGCGTGCTCAAGCCGGGCGGCCGGCTGCTGGTGCTGGAGTTCTCGCGCATCGCCGAGCCGCTGCGCAAGCCTTACGACTGGTACTCCTTCAACATTCTGCCCCGGCTCGGTTCGCTGTTTGCGGGTGACGCGCAGAGCTACAAGTACCTGGCCGAATCCATCCGCATGCACCCCGACCAGGCCACGCTCAAGGCCATGATGAAGACGGCCGGGTTCGGCCATGTGGACGTGCACAACCTCAGCGCCGGCATCGTGGCGCTGCATGCCGGCATCAAGTGCTGAAACCGGGTTTACCCGGCTGAGCGTCGAGCGCGACCCGGCGCGCTGCCATTTCGGGTGGGTGGGCCCCCACGAACGCGGGGTCTGCGGAACTTCGCACGCCATGCGGGTCTAACCCCGGGTTGCCCCGACCCACGAATGGGGCGCATGGCTGCAGAAGCGACATCACCCGCCGCTACACTCGGCCGCTCATCGGGGCTGGGAGCCCTTCACTGCACGACAAGGACCACGAAAAGATGGCAAAGCGACTGATCCACCCCCGCGCCACGCTGTTGGCGATCGTCGCGGCGGCGACGCTGCTGGCTGCCTGCGGCGGCGACAAGGGCGACAAGGCCTCGCAGACGGCTGCCAAGGTCAACAAGGAAGAGATCACCGTCCATCAGATCAACTTCGTGCTGCAGCGCCAGCCGGGGCTCAAGCCGGAGCAGGCCGAGGCGGCCAGCCGCCAAGTGCTGGAGCGTCTGATCGACCAGGAACTCGCGGTGCAGAAGGCCCAGGAGCAAAAGCTCGACCGCGACCCGCGCGTGGTGCAGCAGATCGAAGCCGCCAAGCGCGAGATCATTGCTCGCGCCTACGTCGAGCGCATCGGCGAAAGCGTCTCCAAGCCGAGCAACGAAGAGATCGCTGCCTACTACAACGAGAAGCCGGCGCTCTTCAAGGAGCGTCGCATCTACAGCCTGCAGGAGCTGCAGATCGAGGCCAAGCCCGAGCAATTCGACGGCGTCCGCGCCAAGCTCGCGGCGTCCAAGAGCCTGAACGAATTCGCCGAGTACCTGAAGAGCAACGACATCCGCTTTGCCGGCAACCAGGCGGTGCGTGCGGCGGAGCAACTGCCGCTCGCCAACCTGGACAACATCGCGAAGATGAAGGACGGCGACTCCATGATCAGCCAGGCGCCCAATGGCCTGGCCGTGCTCTTCCTCGTCGGCTCGCGCAGCCAGCCCGTCGACGAAGTGCGTGCCCGTCCCGCCATCGAGGCCTTCCTGCTGAACCAGCGCAAGGGCGAAGCTGCGCAGAAGGACATCAAAGCCCTGCGCGAAAGCTCCAAGATCGAGTATGTCGGCAAGTTCGCACAGCCGGCGCCTGCCGGTGCGAGTGCGCCCGCCGTGGCCGCACCTGCTGCCTCCGACGTGCCGGCTCCTGCCGCCAGCGGTCTCGACGCCGCCTCCATCAACAAGGGCATGGGTCTGAAATGATGCGCCTCCAACACCTGCTTCTCGCTGCCGCGTTGGGCTTCACGGCCCTGGGCGCTGTTGCACAGACCAGCGTCGCACCGGCTGCTGCGACGGCCAACGCCGAGTACAAGCTGGGCGCCGGCGACGTGATCCGCATCGTCGTCTACCAGAACGCCGACCTGACGCTGGAAACGCGCGTTTCCGAAACCGGCGTCATCAGCTATCCGCTGCTGGGCAGCATCCGCATCGGCGGGCTGGGCATCAGCGCTGCCGAGAAGCTGATCGCCGACGGCCTGAAGAACGGCAGTTTCGTGAAGTCGCCTCAGGTCACGCTGATCCTGCTGCAGGTCAAGGGCAACCAGGCCAGCGTGCTCGGCCAGGTCAATCGCCCGGGGCGCTACCCCATTGAAACCGCCGATATGCGCATGACCGATCTGCTGGCCAACGCCGGCGGTGTCGCGACCACCGGCGGCGACATGCTGGTGCTGACCGGCACACGCAACGGCAAACCGCTGCGCCTGGAGATCGATCTGCCCACGGTCTTCGGCCCCGGCAACGAGCAGGGCCGAGTGAACGACGTGCTGATCCAGAACGGCGACGTGCTGTGGGTGGACCGTGCGCCGCTCGTCTATATCTACGGCGAGGCACAGCGCCCGGGCCCCATGCGCCTGGAGCGCGGCATGACGTTGATGCAGGCACTCGCCACGGGCGGTGGCCTGACCCAGCGTGGCACTGAACGTGGCATTCGCGTGCACCGCAAATCCGCCGATGGCAAGGTTGAGGTGGTCCAGCCGGCGATGGATGACGTCCTGAAGGATGGCGACGTTGTCTACGTCAAGGAAAGCTTGTTCTGATTTCGGGAATCCAAAGATGAACTTTGTCCAATTTCTGGCCATCCTGCGTGCACGCTACAAGGTGGCGCTTGCGATATTCGCAGCCATCGTCGTGCTCGCGCTTCTGATCAGTCTGCTGCTGCCCAAAAGCTACACGGCCTCGGCCTCGGTCGTGGTCGACTCGACCAAGCCCGACCCGCTTGCAGCCGTGCTCTATGCGGGTGGCGTCAACCCCGGCTTGGTGGCGACGCAGATCGACGTCATCAACAGCGATCGGGTCGCCTTCAAGGTCGTGCGCAACCTGAAACTGACCGAAAATCCGCAGGTCCGCCAGCAGTGGCAGCAGGCGACCAAGGGTGTCGGTTCCATCGAGCAGTGGCTCGGCATGGTGTTCCAGAAGAGCATGGACGTGCGGCCCTCGCGCGAGTCCAACGTCATCACGATCACCTACAAGGCCGCTGACCCGCAGTTCGCTGCGGCGCTGGCCAATGCCTTTGCTCAGGCTTATCTCGAAACCAACATCGAGATGCGCGTAGAGCCGGCCCGGCTCTACTCCTCGTTTTTCGACCAGCGCAGCAAGGAAGCGCGCGAGGCTCTTGAGAAGGCCCAGTCCCGCGTGTCCGAGTTTCAAAGGGAGAAGGGCATCATCGCCACCGATGAGCGGCTGGACATCGAGAACGCACGCCTCAACGAACTGTCTACCCAGTACGTCGGCCTGCAGGCCCTGGCCTCCGACTCCGTCAGTCGCCAGGCTGCGGCCAAGGCCAGCAGCGCCGACCGCATGCAGGAAGTGTTGGCCAACCCGCTGATCGCCGGCCTCAAGGCCGACCAGGCCCGCCTGGAAGCGCGGCTTCAGGAGCTCACGTCCAAGCTCGGCGATCGCAATCCGCAGGTCATCGAGACACGGGCCAATCTGAGCGAGCTCAGAAGCCGCATCGATGCCGAAACAGCCAAGGTCTCCAGCTCATTGGGCATTACCAACACCATCAACCAGCAGCGCGTCGGTGACTTGCGCGCCGCCCTTGAAGCTCAGCGCGCCAAGGTGCTGCAGATGAAGGCTGTGCGTGACGACGGCCTGGTGCTGCTGCGTGATGTCGAGAACGCCCAGCGCACCTACGACCAGATCATGCAGCGTCTGAACCAGACCACGCTGGAAAGCCTGGCCACCCAGAGCAATGTGTCGGTGCTGTCGCAGGCTGTTGGGCCAGTCGAGCCGACCTCTCCCAAGCTGATCCTGAACATGATGGTGGCCGTGTTTGCCGGGACGCTGCTGGCGGTGGCGGTCGTTGTCGCCATGGAGATGCTGGACCGCCGCGTGCGCAGCGTTGATGACGTCGCGCAAGCCGTGGGCTTGCCGGTCATCGGCGTGCTGCCCTCGCCGAACGCGCGTCGCCTGTTCGGCAAGGCCACCAAGGCCAACCTGATGCAGCAGCGCCTGCTCGGACACATGGCCGACGGCAAGGGAGCCTGAGCCGATGAACGCCGCAATCTCTGGAGCTTCCGTGAACCCCAGCGCCGACTTGCATGACCGCCCCCAGGATCGCCACATCGGCGACCTGATTCGCGACGCCCGCAACCTCAGTGCCGCCGAGGTCGAGAAGGTACTCAGCTATCAGCGCGAGCACGGCGTGCGTTTCGGCGAAGCCGCCGTTACGCTGGGCCTTGCCAGCCCTGACGATGTGCTCAACGCACTCGCGCAGCAGTTCCACTACCCGCTGGCCAATGCTGAGCGCCGCGATGGCAGTCCCGAGCTGGTCACGCTCAACCAGCCCTTCTCGGTGCAGGCCGAGGCGGTGCGCGCGGTGCGCAGCCAGATCACGATGCGTTGGAACAAGCCCGATGCACCGCGTCAGGCCCTCGCCGTCATCAGCCCCGCCAGCGGCGATGGCAAGACCTTCTTCGCCGCCAACCTCGCCGTGTCCCTGGCCCAGCTCAGTGGCCGCACCCTCATCGTCGACGCCGACCTGCGCAGCCCGCGCCAGCATGAGGTGTTCCGCGTCAGCAATGCTGCGGGCCTGTCCTCGCTGCTGTCCGGCCGTGCCGAGTCGCAGGTCATCCAGCCGGTCGAAGGCGTGCCGGGCCTGTTCGTGCTGCCCTGCGGCTCCATCCCGCCTAACCCGTTGGAGCTGATCGAGCGCCCGGCCTTCGGCTTGTTGGTGCGCGAGCTGACCGCCAAGTTCGACCACGTCGTCATCGACACCGCCGCCGCCTCGCAAGGGGCGGATGCCTGCGTCGTTGCGGCCCGCTGTGGTGCAGCGATCGTTCTGACGCGCAAAAACGAGAACAAGGTCGCGGCACTGCAAGACCTGGTTGCCAGCCTGACCGGCAGTTCGGTGCAACTGCTGGGCGCGGTCGTCAACGAGTTCTGATGTTGTCGGGAGCCACGATGCCCGCCAGTGATCCAGGCGCTCCGCGGCAAGCGCGTCTACCGTCCGGCCTGGATTTGCCCGCGTGGCTGATCGTCTTGGCCGGCTTGGTGATCTTGTATGCGCCCAGCTTTCACGACCTGGCCACTGTCGTCTGGTCCCGTGACGAGCAAGGTCACGGCCCGATCATCCTGGCCGTCGTGTGCTGGCTGGTCTATCGCAAGAAGGATGAGTTCCTGGCGCTGGTGCCGCGCCCCTCGATGCTTGCAGGTGGGTTGCTTTTCGGCCTTGCCCTCTTGATGTTCGTGATCGGCCGCTCACAGGCCGTGCTGCTGCTCGAGGTCGGCTCCCTCATCCCGCTGTTGATTGGCCTGCTGCTGATGCTCGTCGGACGCGCGGCCGTGCAGCTGTTCTGGTTCCCGCTGTTCTTCCTGATCTTCATGGTGCCGCTGCCGGCCACGCTGGTGATCGCCATCACCACGCCGCTCAAATCGGCGGTGTCTGCGGTGGCCAGCATGCTGCTGTACCACCTGGGCTATCCGGTTGGGCGCAGTGGCGTCATCCTCACGGTTGGCCCGTATCAGCTCTTGGTGGCTGATGCCTGCGCCGGCCTCAATTCGATGTTCACGCTGGAGGCCCTCGGCCTGCTGTACATGAACATCATGAACTACAAGTCGCCGCTTCGTAACCTGGCCATGGCGGTCATGATCGTGCCGATCTCCTTCATGGCCAACATCGTGCGCGTCTGCATCCTGGTGCTCGTCACCTATCACCTGGGCGACGAGGCCGGCCAAGGCTTCATTCACGGGTTCGCCGGCATGGTGCTGTTCATCGTTGCCTTGACGCTCATCCTGACGTTTGACAATGGCATGACCTTCGCCTACCGCCAGTTCAAGAGGTTACGTCGATGAGCACGCGCCGAATTGCGCTGGTGGCATTGCTGGGGATGGCCGGGTCTGCCGCGCTTGCTGAGTGGGCGCGCCCGACGATCAAGGTGTCTGACCGCTACCCGGGCTTCAAGTTGACCGACATCTTCCCAGCCGCCTTTGGCGACTGGGTGGTTGACACCAACATTCCTGTAGTCCTGCCGCCGCCGGACCAGCAGGCGATGCTCAACAAGATCTACAACCAGACGCTGGCCCGCACCTATGTCAACCGGCGTGGTGAGCGGGTCATGTTGTCGGTGGCCTACGGAGGTGACCAGTCCGATGGCCTGACCGTGCATGTGCCCGACGTCTGCTACCCAAGCCAAGGCTTTCGGGTCGACCATCAGCGCGATGACCGCCTCCAGGTGGCCCCAGGTCTCGTCATCCCTGTGAGACATCTGCTGACGACACTGGGGCCTCGCATCGAACCCGTCACGTACTGGGTGCTCATGGGCGACGAGGCCACCATCACGAACACCCAGCGGCGCCTCGTCTCGCTGCGTTTTGGGCTGCAGCGACTCATCCCGGAAGGCATGCTGGTGCGAGTCTCTTCCATCAACCCCGACATGGAACAGGCTGTCGCCGTCCATACACGCTTCATCGCCGAACTCGTCGCCGCAGTGCCGCCGGCACAGCGAGAGCGTGTGGTGGGCAAGGTCAGTCTCATCGCTCCAGGCTAGTCATGAATTCCAAGATCGCTCTCATCACCGGCGTCACCGGCCAAGACGGCGCCTACCTGGCCGAACTGCTGCTGTCCAAAGGCTACGAAGTACACGGCATCAAGCGCCGTTCGTCGTCGTTCAACACCGATCGAATCGACCACCTGTACCAGGACCCGCACGTCGACAACCGGCGCTTCAAGCTCCACTACGGCGACTTGACCGACTCCACCAACCTCATCCGCATCATCCAGCAGGTCCAGCCCGACGAGATCTACAACCTCGCGGCGATGAGCCACGTGGCCGTCTCGTTCGAGGAGCCCGAGTACACCGCCAATGCCGACGGCATCGGCACGCTGCGCATCCTGGAAGCCATCCGCATCCTGGGCCTGACCCAGAAGACCCGCTTCTACCAGGCCAGCACCTCCGAGCTCTACGGCCTGGTGCAGGAGATCCCGCAGAAGGAAACGACGCCTTTCTACCCGCGCAGCCCCTACGCGGTGGCCAAGCTCTACGCCTACTGGATCACGGTCAACTACCGCGAGGCCTACGGCATGTACGCCTGCAATGGCGTGCTCTTCAACCACGAGAGCCCGCTGCGCGGCGAGACCTTCGTCACCCGCAAGATCACCCGGGCCATCGCCCGCATCGCGCTGGGCCTGCAGGACTGCCTGTACCTGGGCAACATGAGCGCGCTGCGCGACTGGGGCCATGCCAAGGACTATGTCGAGATGCAGTGGCTGATGCTGCAGCAGGACACGCCTGACGACTTCGTCATCGCCACCGGCGTGCAATACAGCGTGCGCCAGTTCGTCGAATTCGCCGCGGCTGAACTCGGCATCAGCGTCGCGTTCGAAGGCGAAGGCGAGAACGAAGTCGCCCGTGTTGCCAAGATCGACGGCGACAAGGCCCGGTGCAAGGTCGGCGACGTCATCGTCAAGGTCGACCCGCGCTACTTCCGGCCCACCGAGGTCGAGACGCTGCTGGGCGACCCGACCAAGGCCAAGGACAAGCTCGGCTGGACGCCCAAGACCACGCTGAGGGAGCTTGTGGCCGAGATGGTGCAGGCTGACTACACGGCGGCCAAGCGCGACAGCCTCGTCAAGCTCGCCGGCTTCCAGGCCTACGACCACCATGAGTGACGCGGCGGCGCCCCTCGCCAAGGACGCTCGCATCTTCATCGCGGGCCATCGCGGCATGGTCGGCTCGGCGCTGGTGCGCCGGCTGCGGGCCGGTGGCTACACGAACGTGCTCACGGCCTCCCGGCAGGAGCTCGATCTGCTCGACCAGCGCGCTGTTCACGCCTGGCTGCAGGCGCACAAGCCCGACTACGTCTTCATCGCTGCGGCCAAGGTCGGCGGCATCCAGGCCAACAACATCTATCGCGCCGAGTTCCTTTACGAGAACCTGATGATCGAGGCCAACCTCATCCACGGCGCCCATGTGGCTGGCGTGCAGCGGTTGATGTTCCTCGGCTCCAGCTGCATCTATCCCAAGCTCGCACCACAGCCGCTGCGCGAAGACAGCCTGCTCACCGGCCCGCTGGAGCCCACCAACGAGCCCTACGCCATCGCCAAGATCGCCGGCATCAAGCTGTGCGAAAGCTACAACCGCCAGTACGGCCGGCAGTACGTCAGTGCGATGCCGACCAACCTGTACGGCCCCAACGACAACTACGACCTTGCCAACAGCCATGTGCTGCCCGCGCTGATCCGCAAGGCCCACGAGGCCAAGCAGCGGGGCGACAAGGCGCTGGTCGTCTGGGGCACCGGCACGCCGCTGCGCGAGTTCCTGTACGTGGACGACCTGGCGGACGCCTGCGTGCACCTGATGGAGACCGGCGCCGAGGATGTGCTCGTGAACGTCGGCGTCGGCGAGGACGTGTCGATTCGTCAGTTGGCGGAACTGGTGTGTGAGGTCGTCGGCTTCCAGGGCGAACTCGTCTTCGACACCAGCAAGCCCGACGGCACGCCGCGCAAGTTGATGGATGTGAGCCTGCTGGCCAGCCGGGGTTGGCGGGCAGGCACAGGGCTGCGCGAGGGGATCGCCTTGGCCTACGCCGACTTCCTGTCCCGACCCCAATAAGCCATGGACTACGTCCTTATCGCGTACTACTACTCATCCCCGTTCCTGATGGCGTTCGGGGCAGCGATGGCGATGGTCGTGATCGGTGGCATGGCCTGGAAACATCCATTGCTGCCCGTGTTTGTCTATCTGGCCGCGATCTTCAGTTTTCCCAGCTCCCGCTATGGAGTCATCGACGGCAGCGCTGCGTCCACCTTCTATTCAAGAGGTAGTGGGGTGCTCTATTTCCCAGCTGTGATGTGGATGCTTTTGGTCGGCGCCCTCTGGATGAGCTTCGCCCACCATGCGACGCTGCGCAGGCAAGCCATCAGCCTGCCGTCGGCCAGCATTCAGCGCTGGTTCATGCTCTGGTTCGTGCTGCTGCTGTGCCACGTGTGCGTCGGACTCCTGCTGGAACAGCCCATCACTGAGATCCTGGACAGCAGCGGCTTCGTGCAGCTACCGGTGATTGGGCTGCTCGTCGCCCTGATGCTGTCGGGCGCCGCGGGTAGCGGTTCGGTCAACACCCTGGCCCTGTTCGTCGAGGTGGCCGCCTTGCTGAAGGCCGGCTTCGGCCTGGTCCGCTGGGCTGCGTTCGGCGGTGACCCTGCGAACATTTACGCGAACGTTGAGAAGCTGTCGGTCAAGCTGACCTTCTTCGAGATCGGTGACTCGCTGATCTGCCTGATGGGTGTTGCCATCGCCGTATCCATGCTGTTTCTGCGGCGCCCCGAAGGCGAGTCTGTGCCGCGCCGGCTGCTGCATTGGCTGGTGCTGGGCCTCGGCATCGCGTGCATCGTGCTGTCCTTCCGGCGCACCGCTTGGATCGGGCTGCTGCTGGCCTTCGCATGGCTGCTGTGGAAGCTGAAGCCGGCCCAGCGCTGGGTGGCCATCGGCCTGGCGGCTCCCATCCTGCTAGGTGCGCTCGGTTTCGTGGCGAACAAGCGCCTGGGCGCGCATACCGACGAGCTGGGCCTGATGGGGTTCTTCTACGACCTTGTGAGCAGCCGCCAGGGTGGTGATGGCGCGCGCGTGCTGGAACTCAAGCTGGCGGCACGGGAGTTCGTCGAGTCGCCGATCTGGGGCAATGGCGCCTGGGGCCGCTACGCGGCGACCAAGCAGATCGCCTGGCAGGACCCGATGCGGCCCGGCAATTTCCTGCATAGCGGCGTACTCCATATCGCGATGAAGACCGGCCTGATCGGTCTGGCCCTGCTGGTCGCCGTCCTCGTGTCGTTCGCTCGCCGCACACGCAGCTTGATGCCTGCCGACAGTCATGCTGCCGCGCTGATCGCTGCCGCCTGTATGGGCCTGCTCTTCATGGTGCCCGACTTCCTCGGCGGCACGCCCACGGTGCAGTTCCGCACGATGCAACTCATTGGTGTGTGTTTGGCCTTGCCGTTCTTCGTCGCGCGTGCCCAGGCGGCGCGCACGCCGGCCTGACCGCTGTTGTCAGGCATGGCAGCGGGGCTTGCGCGCAATGCGCTGAGCAATCTGGCGGGGTCGGTGCTCCCGGCCCTGGTGATGTTGGTCACCGTGCCCGTGCTGATCCACGGCCTGGGTGATGCCCAGTACGGCTTGCTGGTCATCCTCAGCAGCGTCACAGGCTACCTGGCGGTGCTCGACCTCAACCTCACTGCCGGCTCGGTCAGGTTCCTGGCAGCGGCGCAGGCTCGCGAGCAGCAGGACCAGTCCTGGCAGGTCCTCAGTCTCGGCGGGGCGTTCTACCTCGGCATCGGCCTGCTCGGCGCCGTGCTGATCTGGCTGTTCGCCGGCTCGCTGGTGGACATGCTGGTGGACCCGAAGTTCTACGGCCGCGCGCAGGCCGAACGGGTGCTGCGCATCACCGCCCTGGGCTTCCTGCTGGGCCAGCTCTACAGCTTCCTGCTGAGCGTGCCGCAGGCCTTGCAGCGCTACGACCTCAGCGCCAGGGTGGAGATGGTGAATGGCACGCTCGTGCCGCTTGCCACTGCCGGCATCGTCCTTCTGGGCGCCGGCCTGGTGGGCGTCACCTGGCTGCGCAACCTGGCGGCCCTGTTGGTCGTGGCCGTGCTGGTGTTCATGGTGCGGCGACTGCTCCCAGGCCTGCGTTGGCGCTGGCCCGAACGGCAACTGCGCCGTGAGCTACTGGCCTTCAGCGGCTTTGCCTACCTCAACCGCCTGGCGGCGCTGTCTTATCAGCACTCCGACAAGCTTGTCATCGCCGCTGTGCTGGATGTGCGGCAGGTTGCGCTCTACACCGTGCCGGTGCTGCTGGCCAACCGCATCATGGGCACGACCTTCCGGCTCACCCAAGTGCTGTTCCCGGCCAGCAGCGCGTTGCTCGCGCAAGGGGAAGATGTCGAAGTGCGCCGACTCATGACTCTGGGCATGCGGCTGGTGTTCGGCATCAACGCGAGTGCCGTCGTGGCCGTCCTGCTGCTGGGCGACTGGTTCCTCGCCCATTGGCTGGGCCACGACTACGCGCAGACCGGTGGCCTCGTGCTCACCCTCGTGGCCCTGGGAGCACTGGTGGATTCACTCACCAATGCCCCAGCCCTGGTCACCGACGGCGCCGGCCGGCCGCGCGACACCGGCCTGTTCGCCATCACCCGCGCGGCAGTCGGCCTGCTGGCGCTCTATCTCGGCGCCCGACTGGGCGGCATCGTCGGCGTTGCCGCATCGCATCTGGTGGTCTCGTTGTTGTTCACAGTGCTCTTCCTCGCTTATTTCTGCCGCTCGGTGCTGCCCATGTCCTTGCCCGTGCTGCTGCGCGAAGCGCTGCTGCCCGGCGTTCTTGTCGGCGCGGCGGGCCTGGTTGTTGGCGCGCTGGCGTCTGCTTTGTTGCCGGCGTCCGCAGCCGAGGCACCGCTGCAGGTGGGGCTTGCCGTCGCCGTCATGGTGGCGGTCGGCTGGTTCAGCGTGCTGACGCCGGAGTTGCGCCAGCGGCTGCGGACCCTCGTGGCGCGCGGAGGCGGCTCATGAAAATCTTGATGGTGAGCGAGGATATCCCGCGCCCGCACCTGGGCGGCCTGGGCAAGCACGCGCTCAACCTCGCGCATGCGCTGGCGGCGCGTGGGCATCAGGTGGACGTGCTGGGCAGTGCCAAACACCCGCGGCAAGCGCACCCAGAGCAACTGGGCCCGGGTGAGTTTTTCGGCGAACTGGAGGGCTACGAGCGGAGCTGGAAGCAGCAGCGGCTGGGGGTGTTTCACGCCTGGGCGACGCACGCCAATGGTGAGTCGGTGCGCCAGCGCATCCTGCGCCATGCAGGCCGCTACGACGTGGTGCACTACCACGGGCACTTGCCCTGGATCGCCGCCGACCTCCCGGCGCACCTGCCCTTCGTGCAGACCCGTCATGACCAGGGTGGCGACTGCATGCTCAAGACCCGCTTCATCGAAGGTGACGGTCCTCAGGCAGGCATCTGTCGCCGCGTGGACCCGGCCGACTGCGCCACCTGTGCCACGCCACAGCCCGCCGCCTGGCAGCGCGTGGTCAGCACACAGGCGGTGCGCCACATGCGCCGCCAGACATTGCGGGCCTACGAGCGGCACACTACCGTGTTCGTGTCGTCCTTCCTGCAGCGCAACTTCGAGCGGGCAGTCGGGCGGCCGGTGCCGGGCCGCGTGGTGCCCAACGCGGTCGACACGTGCCAGCTCGCAGGGATGCTGCCATCATCAGCCATGGCCTCCGCGGCGCCCGGCGTCTCCCGGCTGTTCACCGCCGGCGCCATGTTTGCCTACAAGGGCTTCGGCCCGCTACTGGAAGCGCTGGCTGCGGCTGGCCAGCGCCTGCAGCGCGGCTACCAGTTGCGCCTGGCTGGTTCGGGACCGCTGGAAGCCGGCCTGCGCGCCCGCCATGCTTCGGCGCAGGTGGAGTTCCTCGGCTGGTGCACCTACCCGCAGGTGGTGGCGCAGACCCTGGCTGCCGACGCGGTCATCGTGCCCTCGCTGTGTGAGGAGCCCTGCGCAACCTCCATCCTGGAAGCCTTGGCGCTGGGCAAGTCGGTCTACGCGCTGCGAGCCGGCGGAACACCGGACATGCTGGCCTACGCCGGCTCCAGCGGCGGTGAACTGCGTCTGTTCGACAACCTGGACGCGCTGGCCGAGGCCGCGCTCGCGCATGACAATGCGTCTGCGGCGCGTAGGCTTCAGAGCCCGGCGATCTTTGAGAACAGCGTGGGGCGCATGGCAGAGCGGATAGAAGCGGTGTACCTGGAGGTGATCTCGGCCAAGGGCGGTCAGGCTACCGTGAGGGCTGGCGTGTGAAGGTCTCGGTCATCACCTGCTGCTGGAACAGCGAGCCCTACATCGCCCAGTGCATTGCGTCGGTGCAGGCTCAGCAGGGTGTCGAGATCGAGCATGTGTTCGTGGACGGCGGCTCCACCGACGGCACGCTCGAGCGCATCCAGGCCATGCCCGGCAACTCGGAGGGTCGGGTGCGCTGGGTGACAGATGTGCGCGGTGGCATCTCCAACGCGATGAACGTGGGCGCCCGACTCGCCACTGGCGAGCTGATCGCGCATCTGCACGGTGACGACTACTACCTCGGCACGCAGGCGGTGTCGCGCGCAGTCGCGGCAATGCAGTCTGCCCAAAGACGGTGGGCCTATGGGCGCATTGTTTCGGACATCGATGGGCGGTTGGTGCCCGACAACTGGGCCATGCCGCGCTGGTCTCCCGGCCGACTGCTGCGCGGCAACTTCATCGGCCACCCGTCGGTGTTCATGGAGCGGTCGCTGTTCGAGCAGTCCGGCGGCTTCGACATCGGCCTCAAGTACGCGATGGACTACGACCTCTGGCTGCGACTCGCGCAGGTCGCAGAACCTACCTACTTGGGGTACGACGTTGCCGCATTTCGCCGCCATGCCGGCAGCCTCTCCACGGCGCAGGCCGACAAGGCGTTCGTCGAAGACCATGCGGTACGTCGGAAATACGTGGGCAGAAATCCGCTGGCGTGGGCATTCCACGAGCTGATCTATCAACGACGTTGCCTGCGACGCGCAACGGCGAACGCCAAGTGAAGCTCAAGCTGTTGATGAAGCGTGCCCTGGGGCCGGTGTTTCCATGGCTGTCGCGCATGAGGCACTCCAGCCAGTCGCGCTTCATGCAGGCGACTTTGGCAGCGCCGCTGGACGCGATAAAACTGCGCCTGAACCGGCCGCAGTTCGTCGTGGATGTGCGGGGCAGCCGAGGCATGGGCGCACTTGTGTGCGAAGCGCTTATCTTGGTAGCGCACGCCGAGCGCCTCGGCCTCGTCCCGGTGATTCGCTCGAGCAATCCGCTTTACCGGCCAGCCGGCGTGGACGACGTGCTTTCTCACTATCTGGGTGCCGATTCGCCCCCGAGGACCCGTGGTGGCTGGCCGCTCGCCTTCAGGCATTTCCACAGCTTGTATGCGTTGAAGATAAACCGCCAACTGTCGATAGAGGAGGCGAGTGCGCTGTTTTGGCGTTACTTCCGCCCCCAACTGATCGTGCGCAAGCGCGTGTCTGAGGTTTTGGCGAACATCCCAGGCCGGCGTTTTGATCTGTCATTGCATTACCGAGGGACCGACAAGCGCCTCGAGGCGATGCCCGTGGACTATTCGGAGTTCGCGGCAGCGGTCGAAGCCGCCCGCCAGGCTCGCCCCGGTGTGCGGCATGTGTTCATAGCCACGGACGACCCAGAATTTCAGGCCTTCATGTTGGCCAAATTTCCGCAGCTCGATTTCACCAGCTTCAATCTCGGTACGGCTGCAGACACTCATGGCGGGCGGCATTTTTCCAGCATGAGTCCTGAGGAAAAGGCCGTAGAAGCATTGGTCAACAGCTTGCTTTTGGCGCAGGCGCCCATGTGCATTCGTACGTCGTCGTACCTCTCAGCCTTGAGCGTGATCGTGAATCCGGCGTTAAAGACCCAGACGCTGAATACCGATCTTTGGGGTTCCACCACGTTCCCCGAGCGAAACATCCTGGACCGCGAGCTCGCAGACAACTCAGCAAACGATGGCTGCACCAATTTTTAGCCTCGTGCTGGCCACCTATGGCCGTGTCGATGAAATCGGTCGCCTGATGGACTCGCTCGCCGCGCAGACCTGCGCAGATTTCGAGCTGATCTTTGCGGATCAAAACCCCGATGAGCGTGTGCTGCCCTTCGTCGAACGGGCGCGCGTTGCGGGCTGGCGGTATCAGCACCTGCGACTAGCCGAACCCAATTTGTCGGCGGCGCGCAATGCGGGCATGCAGGTGGCACAGGGCGACTGGCTGGCCATCCCGGACGACGACTGCTGGTACGAGCCCGACACCCTGGCCCGCGTGCTGGAGCGAGTCAGCGCGCCGCCGCTCGTCGACGGCATCGTGATCCGTTGGGTGGAAGTGGCGGACAAGGTTGCGGCAGAGGACGACTCACCCCTGCGAGCTCAGGCATGGCGACGTTTCCGGGGGGCGGATGCCAGTTCCATCGCGCTGTTCATCCGCACCGACCTGGCGCGCCGCGTCGGCGGGTTCGACGAACGCCTTGGCGTCGGCCAGTGGTACGGCGCCGGCGAGGAGACCGATTTCCTGTTGCGCATGCTGGACGTGGGCGCGGCCATCGAGCGCCTTCCGGCGGCCTGCGTGCACCACGAATTCGGCCAGTCCTATGCGAACGAGCCGGGCGCCGAGTACCGGTTGGCGCGCAGCCGCGCGAGAGGCTGGGGCGCGATCTGCGTCAAGCATCGATTGCCCGCCTGGACGGTCTTGCGGGGCCTGATAGGGCCGCTGTTGTGGCCCGTGCTGCGCCAAGGCGGGCCGGTTGGGGTTGCCCGTGCGGCAGGCGTGCTGATCGGGCGCTGGCAGGGCTTCTTGGCGTGGCGCAGCGGCCCACCACCCGCGCACCCCTCAAGCGAGGGCCACACAAGCTTCTGACAGCTGGTGCTCGCCTGAAGGCAGGTTCAATGCAAACCATCGTAAGGTAGGGTGCGGGTTGGTCAGTCACCCCACCGAGGGCGCGTCGTCCGCTTGGGTTGCGCGCTGAACAGCAGAATGAAACAAGGCAGAGAAGATGTGTGGCATCACCGGCATCGTTGACCCAAGCGCGCAAGACCCCGCCGAGCTGCAGAGGCTGTCTGAGTGCATGACACGGGCCATTGCCCATCGCGGGCCTGACGGGGCTGGCCACTTTGCGGACGAGCATGCTGCGCTGGGCCACCGCCGCCTGGCCATTCTTGACCTGTCGGATGCCGCCGCACAGCCCATGCTCAGCGAGGACGACGCCCTCGTCCTGGCGTTCAACGGCGAGATCTACAACTTCGTTGAGTTGCGCGCCGAACTGCTGGCGCTGGGCCGCAGCTTCACTTCCAGCGGCGACACCGAAGTGCTGCTGAGGGCCTTCCAGCAGTGGGGGCCGGCGTGTGTCGAGCGCTTCAACGGCATGTGGGCCTTTGCGATCTGGGACCGGCGCAACCAGACGCTGTTCCTGTCGCGCGATCGCCTGGGCGTGAAACCGCTGTACTACACGCAGCGGTCTGGCCGGCTGTACTTCGCCAGCGAGATCGCGGCGTTGCGTGCGGTGCTGGACCTGCGCGAGGCCAATGCAGCCAAGCTGCACGACTACCTGGCCTACGGCTACCGCACCAACGATGGCGAGACCTTCTTTGCCGGGGTGCACGAGCTGCCGCCCGGCTTCAACCTGCACTGGCGCCATGGCAAGGCGCTGCAAAGCTGCTATTGGTCGCTGCCCGAGCGCAAGTTGTCGCTGACCCGCGAGCAGGCGGGGGAGCGGCTGCACGAGTTGCTCGCTGACTCGGTGCGCCTGCGCTTTCGCTCGGACGTGCCGGTGGCCCTGCTGCAGAGCGGCGGCATCGACTCCTCCATCCTTGCCACGCTGGTCAACGACGCGATCGAGCACGGCTCGTTGCCGGCAAGCGATGTCACGGCGTACAGCGCGGTATTTCCGGGCCATGCGGTGGACGAGTCCGACGCCATCCGGGCGCTACTGGCCACCTGCCCCCACATCAAGGGCGTCATGCTGGTGGCTGACGCCAGCCAGGTGGCCGACGAGTTCGAAGCCTATGGCCGGGCGATGCAAGAGCCCATGGGCAGCGCGGCCTCGTTCGTGCATTGGAAGCTGATGCAGCAGGTGCGCGCTGCCGGCACCAAGGTCGTCATCAATGGTCAGGGTGCTGACGAGGCCTGGGCCGGCTACGGCACCTACATCCGTGGCTACCGCCTGCTGGACCTGTTGCAGACCGATCCGGGCCAGGCCTTGAGCGAATTGGCAGCCATTCAGCGCGAGATGGGCCTGAGCCTGCGCAGCACGCTGGCGCAGACGGTGAAGGCCATGCTGGGCCGCCGTGCCGCGTCGCGCTGGCGTTCCCGCTTCACCGAGAAGACCTTCGAGGTCTTGTCGCCCGCCTTCCGCACTGCGCACGGCAGTCATCTGCCGGACCTGGGCATGGTGGGCGGCGGTGGCAATCTGGACCGCCACCTGCGTGGCCAGTTGACCGACTACGGCTTCAACCAGATCCTGCATTACGAAGACCAGTCCTCGATGAGCCAAGGCATCGAGATCCGCTCGCCCTTCGTGGACTATCGCGTCATGGAATTGGCCTTCGGCCTGCCGGACGCTTACAAGTTCAGCGGAGGGCAGACCAAGCGGTTGCTCCGCGACACCTTCGCCGAACGCGTGCCGAAGCAAATCATCCGTGCTGGCCGCAAGCTGGGTTTTGCGACCCCGATCGCCGACTGGATGGCCGATGCGCCCATGCGGCGACTGGTTGCTGATCTGGTCGCCAGCCCCGACTTCCGGCAACGCACGCTGTGGAATGCCAGCCGTCTGGCGCCCAAGCTGACCGACGCCCGCCATGCAAAGGCGGGCTTCCCGGTGTGGCGCTACCTGATGGCGGCGCAGTGGCTGCGCCAGAACCAGATCAGCAACATCTGATCACAGGGCGGTGATGCTGCTCTCGAACACGGCTGCTGAACCGCTAACCTCGTAATACAGGCTGTTGCGGGTGGACGGCATCGGCGTGTTGGGTGCCTTGCCGATGTAGAGCCGCTGGGCGCCCGGCCCCCAGACCGTGAGCAGGTAGTTTTTGTCGCCAGGGCACTTGAGCGTCAGTTGCCAGCTCGTCGTGGTGGTGTATGTGGCCGTGTTGGTCCAGTAGCCGAAGGCGGTGACGGCTGGCAGTGCAGGCTGGCCCGTGGCGCTGCTCACGCCGGTGCCTGGCACCATGTTGCAGGTGCTGCTGAAGGCCATGCCCAGGCGCTTGGTCTTGCCGCTGGTGATCTTCAGGCTGGTCTGTTCGACCAAGCCACTGTTGGTGAGGCGGAAGGCGCGGCTGACTGATGCGTCGGCCTGGAACGCTGCCTGTTCGGCCTGCAACGCGTTGGTGCTGGCATCGAAGCTCGTGACCGTTCCGGGTGCCCACTTGAGCTGGTTGTCTCCATCGATCAGCGGGGCGTTCGCAGCCGGGCCGCGCTGGAAATAGCCGGCGTGGAGGGGCGACCCGTAGGAGACCGTACCCGGGTCCACAGCGATCGCGGTGGAGCCTTGGCGTAACTCGAAGTTGAACGCCTCGTCGGACCAATGATTGGCCAGCATGCCGCCGTAGCGGATGAAGGCTTGCCAGTTCCCCGCCCGCATCACACTCCAACGAAGAGACTCAAAGTTCGCTGTACTTGCAGTCGGGATCACAGGCGGACTCGCCGACTTATTCGCTGCGGGCGGGTCGAGCAAGACTTCCCATGTGCGCCAAGCCGTCGCCTTGCCCACACCCCAGTACGTAGGCATGGTACGGAACAGATACCAGTGGGCAAGCTCGAACACTGCGAGGGGCTGTGCGGTGCTATCGCCTGGGTTGGGAATACTGCCATCATCAAAGCGGTACTCCAGTGGTGCCAGCAGCATGCGCAGTGCGGCGTCAGCTTCTGCAGTGAATCGGTCGATGTAGCCTTCAAGGCTCGCTTGCACTAACAGTTTGGAGAGGCACTCAATGACGTAGGTGTTGTACGAAAACGTTCCCTCTATCCAGAGGTTGTCCGCCGTCAGACCTGCCGCCATGTTGGCCTTGATGCCGGCCGGGTCATTGATGGCGTAGTCCAGCAACGCAGTGTCCTTGTAGCGCATCGCGATGGTGGCGATTGCCGACGCATGCCAGAGCTGGATGTTGCTCTTGGGCGCGCTGGTGCTCTTCAGGTTGGTCGCCATCGGCATGAAAAGCTGGTTGCGCCAAGTCGCAGCCCGGGTGCTGCCCGCGTAGCTGTCGAGCAGCCGCGCTGCGTCGATGAGTGCGAACAGGGCGACCGCCTCGTCCAGGCCCTGCTTGTACAGGGTCGAGCGCCCTTCGGCCGTACTGACTGGCCAACGGGTGTACTGCGTCGCGTAGAAATCCAGCTGTTTGGCGGCCCAGTCGGCGTATTTCGTGTTGCCCGTGGCGCGGTACAGGCGCGCGGCGGCCTGCATCTGTGCGATGTTGAAGTCACGCCCCAGCGCGACCCACGCTGCTTTGAACTTTTTCTCGGCGTCTGTCGTGCCGGCGGCTGGCTCTGGATCGGTGGGCTGCCAGGCCTTGGCCAAGTTGGTCTTGGGATCGATGTAGTCGGGCGTCCAGCCGCCCAGCAGGTCGGCACGTTCGAAACTGCGCGAGATCCAGGCATCCACCCTGGCCTGCTCGTTCTTCATCCAACTGGCGACGTCCGCATCGGTCTTGACCCGGGCGATCAGCGTGGCCCAGTCTTCCCCCGCCGTGCGTGCGCCATTGAAGATGCCCGTGGAAGTCGAGGTGAGCAAGGCCATGCCAGTGAGTGCGCCGGTCTTTTTGGCTGCAGCGGGCTCGCTCGCCAGGCGCCAAAGCGGCGAGAACCGCGTCGAGCCGCTCGCCACGATGGCCTTGGCCGCAACCAGCGCGGACGCCGTGGCAGGGATGGCGGTACTCGGCGCGTCGCCGGCAGCTGCCGTCGTGGCGACGGTCTTGCTAGGCGTGGCGGTGATGGTTGTGCTTGGAGCCACGATCGGAGTGGCTGCGTCTTTGGCCGTGGCTGGGTTGGTGGAGGTGGCCACGGCGACATTGGCCTTGGCAGCCTGGTTCTTGACGGTGGCCGCCACTGCGGAGGCGCCAGCGCTGGCAGGCTCACTCGCTGCCTCGGCCACGCTGGCGGCTGCCATCACCGAACTGGCGGCATCGGTGACCGGGCTGAGCTGGGCCGACGCGGTGGCGGGTGTGTCCCCCCCAGAGCCGCCGCCACAGGCGGTCAATGCGGCCCAGGCCAGGGCCCCGGCTAGTTTCACGGGCAGGGCAGGGCGGCGCAATTTCATCTGGATTTCCTCGGAACAGCATGTGCAATCGAATTGTTGCGATCAGGTTCGAGGCTGTCGATGCCATACGGCTGTAGTGCCGTGAAGCCTGCACGGCTGGGGCGGATTGCGCTTGTAACGGGATGTGGGGTGGCTGTAGCGGTTCCGTTGCCGGGCTGACCTACACTCGTGCCGCCCCAGCCGAGTCGCTCATGCCCACTGCGCCACGACAGGTGCTCGTCGTCCAGCGGCGCCTTACCCACTACCGCGTGCCCTTCTTCGAGACCCTGCGTGCCGACCTGCGCGCCGCCGGGGTTGAACTGCGGCTGGCCCATGGCGAGCCGACGGCGGCAGAGGCCAGCAAGCACGACAGCGGCGAGTTGGACTGGGCTGTGCGGCTGCCGACGCGTTATTTCCTGGGTGGCCGGCTGTGCTGGCAGCCCTTCGGCCGGCTGGCGCGCGACGCGGACCTGAGCGTCGTCTCGGCAGAGAACAAGCTGCTGTGCAACCTGGCCGAGCAGTTCGGTGCGCAGCACCGTCGCGTGGCGCTGTGGGGCCATGGCGGCAACCTGCAGGGCGAGTCCGGCAGCCTGCGGGAGCGCTTCAAGGCCCGGGTTTCGCTGCGCGCAGACTGGTGGCTGGCCTACACGGAGATGAGCCGTGGCCTGGTGCAGGCGCTGGGCTTTCCGAAGGATCGCATCACGGTGCTGGACAACGCGGTGGACACAACCGAGCTGCGCGCGCAGTTCGACGCGGTGACGCCTGCAGCGCAGGTGACGTTGCGCGCCGAACTGGGCCTGGGCGAGGGTCCGGTGGGCCTGTATCTCGGTTCGTTGTACGCCGAGAAGCGCATTCCCTTCCTGCTTGATGCGGCCCGCGCTATACGCGCGCGGCTGCCGGGCTTCGAATTGCTGATCATTGGCGGCGGGCCGCAGCAGGCTTTGATCGACGTGGCTGCCGCGCGCGAGCCCTGGATCAAAGCGCTGGGCATCCGCAAGGGCGCGGCCAAGGCGCTGGCTGCGTCGCTGGCCGACGTGATGCTCAACCCCGGCCTGGTGGGCCTGAATATGTTGGACAGCTTTGCCGGCGGCCTTCCCATGTTGACAACCGACTGCGGGCTGCATTCGCCCGAGATCGCCTATCTGGATTCGGGCCGCAATGGGCAGATGACGCCCAACACGCCGGACGCCTTCGTGGAGGCGAGCGTGGCCTTGCTGCAGGACGCGCCGCGCCGCGCTGCGCTGGCGGCACAGTGCCGTGCCGATGCCGAGCGCTACACGCTGGCGAACATGTCGCAGCGCTTTACCGAAGGCGTGCTGGGCGCGTTGGCAGCGCCGATCCGCAGGGGGCGAGAGTGAGGGTTCTGATTGCCCACAACGCCTACCAGCAGCGAGGCGGTGAGGACAGCGTGGTCGACGACGAGATCGCGCTGCTGCGTTCGCGCGGGCATGAGGTGGAGCTGCTGGCTGCGCACAACGACGACATCGCCGGACTGGGCCGGGTGGAGTTGGCGGGCCGCACGCTGTGGAGCCGGCCGGCGGCGGCGCAGATGCGCGAACGCTGCGCCGCGTTCCGGCCGGACGTGGTGCACGTGCACAATAGTTTTCCACTGTTGTCGCCGGCGATCCATTGGGCAGCGCAGGATGCTGGTGTGCCGGTGGTGCAGACGCTGCACAACTTCCGGCTGCTTTGCCCGCAGGCCATGCTGTTGCGCAATGGCAAGGTCTGCGAAGACTGCGTGGGCACGCTGCCTTGGCGTGGTGCGATGCGTGGGTGCTATCGCGGCTCCGTGGCGCAAAGCACAGTGCTGACGGGCATGCTCGGCTTGCATCGAGCCCTTGGGACCTGGAAGCGGCGTGTGAATCGTTTCATCGTGCTCAGTGAGTTCTCGCGGGCGAGGTTCATTGCGGGCGGGCTGCCGGCCTCGCGCCTGGCCGTGAAGCCCAATTTCGTGGACTTGCCGGCCGCGCCCGAGGGCGAGCGCTGCGGCCTGCTGTTCGTGGGCCGGCTGTCGCCTGAGAAGGGCCTGGACACCCTGGCTGCTGCCGCCGACCTGGCGGGTGCCCGTGTCGAGATACTGGGCTCGGGCCCGATGCAGGCCAGTCTGCAAGGGGTGCCGGGGATGAGCCTGCGCGGCGCCCAGCCTATGTCCGACGTGCTGGAGACGATGCGGCGGACTGTCGCGCTGGTGCTACCCAACATCTCGTACGAAAACTTCCCCCGTACGCTGGCCGAAGCCTTCGCGTGCGGTCTTCCGGTGATCGCCAGCCGCCTGGGTGCTATGGCCGAGCTGGTGAAGGATGGCGCAACAGGGCTGCTGTTCGAGCCCGGCAATGCAGAGGCGCTGGCAGAGAAGCTGCGCTGGGCGGTCGCGCACCCGAATGAGATGGCCGTCATGGGCCGGGCGGCACGCGCGGTCTACGAGGCCCGCTACACCGCGGCGCGCAACCACGAGCAACTGATGGACATCTATGAACAGGCAGTGGCCGAGGGCCCGCGCCATGAGTGAGCGTCGCCGCATCCCGGTGCTGGGCCAACCGCTGGACGCGCTGAGTTGGGGCGAAGTGCTGGCGCGATTGTCGGCCTGGGCGGCCGCGCGCGAGAGCCGCTACGTGTGCATCACAAATGCCCATTCCGTTGTGACCGGCACCCAACAATCTACCTTCAGCCGCGTACTGCGGGAGGCTGACCTGGTAACGCCGGACGGCGCACCGGTCGCGTGGATGATGCGTCGCTTAGGCGTGCAGGGCCAGCAGCGCATCAATGGGCCAGATCTGATGTGGCGCTACTGTGAGCAGGCGGGGCAGCGTGGCGAGTCGATTTATCTTTATGGCGGGACCGAGGCGACGCTCGGCCTGCTGCAGGAACAGCTGAAGGCAGCCTTCCCAGGCCTGGTGATCGCCGGTGTGATTTCGCCTCCCTTTCGAGCGCCGACGCCTGAGGAACTGGCGAGTCACATCGCCGCCATCAACGCCTCCGGAGCCGGCACGGTCTGGGTCTCGCTGGGTTGTCCCAAGCAGGAGATGTGGATGGCGGCTCAGCGGGGCAAGGTGAGGGCGGTGATGATCGGCGTCGGCGCGGCCTTCGACTACCACGCGGGCACGGTCCAGCGTGCCCCGTTGTGGATGCAGCGCGCCGGGCTGGAATGGTTGCATCGGCTCGTCAGCGAGCCGCGGCGGCTGTGGCGGCGCTATTTGGTCACGAACAGCCTCTTCATCTGGGGGGCGGCGAAGCAGTTGCTGCGTGGTTGATGCGGTGACAATCCTTCGTCGTTCTTTGGAGGTTCTTAGTGAAAATTCTCGTCACCGGCGCTGCCGGCTTCATCGGCATGCACGTCAGCCAGATCCTGCTGGCGCGAGGCGATCAGGTCGTCGGCCTGGACAACCTGAACGACTATTACAGCCCCCAGCTCAAGCACGACCGGCTGGCGCGGCTGACGCCCAAGCCTGGGTTCAGCTTCGTGCAGATGGACGTGGCCGACCGTGCCGGCATGGCCAGGCTCTTTGCCGAGCAGCGCTTCGACCGTGTCGTGCACCTGGCCGCGCAGGCCGGCGTGCGCTACTCCATCGAGAACCCGCACGCGTACATCGACAGCAACATCGTCGGCTTCACCAACATCCTGGAAGGCTGCCGCCACAGCGGCGTGCAGCATCTGGCCTATGCGTCCAGTTCCAGCGTCTACGGCGGCAACACGCTGATGCCGTTCTCGGAGCATCACAGCGTCGATCACCCGATCAGCCTCTACGCGGCGACGAAGAAGGCCAACGAGCTGATGGCACACACGTACTCGCACCTGTTCGGGTTGCCGACGACGGGCCTGCGCTTTTTCACGGTGTACGGGCCCTGGGGCCGGCCGGACATGGCGCTGTTCCTGTTCACCAAGGCCATCATCGAAGGCCGCGCCATCAACGTGTTCAACCACGGCAAGATGATCCGCGACTTCACGTACATCGACGACATCGCCGAAGGCGTCGTGCGCGTGCTGGACCGCACCGCGACGGCCGACCCTGCCTACGATGCCGCGAAGGCCGACCCCGCCCGCTCGAGTGCACCCTACCGCGTGTTCAACATCGGCAACCACGCGCCCATCGAACTGATGAGCTTCATCGAGGCCATTGAGCGGGCGGTGGGGCGTGAGGCCATCAAGAATTTCATGCCCATGCAGGACGGCGATGTGCCGGCCACGCACGCGGACGTGGAGGAACTGGCCGCCTGGACGGACTTCCGACCCGCGATGCCCGTTCCTGAAGGCATCAACCGTTTCGTGGCCTGGTACCGCGACTACTACAAGGTCTGATCCACAGCCCTGTCATGCGCCTGCGTTACAAGGGCGTGAACCGAATCTGAACGAGGACATGGAATGAAAGTCACCGCCATCGGCACCGGTTATGTCGGCCTGGTCACGGGCGCCTGCCTGGCCGAGATGGGCAACCACGTCGTCTGCCTGGACGTGAACCCGGAGAAGATCCGCGTGCTGAACGACGGCCAGATTCCCATCCACGAGCCCGGCCTGCTGGAGGTGGTGCGGCGCAACGTGTCCGCGGGCCGCCTGCAGTTCACGACCGACGTGGACATGGCCGTGCAGCACGGCACGCTGCTGTTCATCGGCGTGGGCACGCCGCCCGACGAGGACGGCTCGGCCGACCTGCAGTACGTCGTCAGCGCAGCGCGGTCCATCGGCCAACGCATGACGGACTACAAGGTCATCGTCGACAAGAGCACGGTGCCGGTGGGCACGGCCGACAAGGTGCGCGCCGCCATCAAGGAAGAGCTGGACAAGCGCGGCCTGGGCGACATGGCCTATGCCGTCGTCTCCAACCCCGAGTTCCTGAAGGAAGGCGCGGCGGTCGAGGATTTCATGAAGCCGGACCGCGTCATCGTCGGCTCCGACGACGAGCAGGCCACGCTGCTGATGCGGGCGCTGTATGCGCCGTTCAACCGCACGCAGGACCGCATGCTGGTCATGGACGTGAAGAGCGCGGAGTTCACCAAGTACGCGGCCAACGCGATGCTGGCCACGCGCATCAGCTTCATGAACGAGCTGGCGCTGCTGGCCGAGAAGGTGGGCGCCGACATCGAACTGGTGCGCCGCGGCATCGGCTCGGACCCGCGCATCGGCTACCAGTTCCTGTACGCCGGCGCCGGCTATGGCGGCTCCTGCTTCCCCAAGGACGTCAAGGCGCTGGTGAAGACCGCGGCCGACGAGGGCATCCCGCTGCAGGTGCTGACGGCCGTGGAGGCCGCCAACGAGCGCCAGAAACGCGTGCTGGTGGACAAGGTCGTGGCGCGCTTCGGCGCCGACCTGACGGGCCGCCGCTTCGCGATCTGGGGCCTGGCCTTCAAGCCCAATACCGACGACATGCGCGAGGCGCCGTCGCTGGTCGTCATCGACGAGCTGACCCGGCGCGGCGCGACGCTGGCCGCCTATGACCCGGTGTCCATGCCCGAGACGGCGCGTGTGCTCGGCCCCCGCGACGACGTGACGCTGGTGGACCGCGCCGACGCCGCGCTGCAGGGCGCCGACGCGCTGCTGATCGTGACCGAGTGGAAGGAGTTCCGCACGCCGGACTTCGACGCGATCAAGTCGGGCCTGAAGCAGCCGGTCGTGTTCGACGGCCGCAACCTCTACGACCCCCAGCTGATGAAGACGCTGGGCATCGAGTACCGCGGCATCGGGCGGGGCTGACAGGCGGGGCCGAAAGGGCGCTGACCGGGGCACAATTCCTCCGCGAGTCCCTGGCCAGGGCCGGCGCGTGCAGCGACCGGCCCGTTTTGTTTCTGGAGTGAGAACCGTGGTCAAGATCAACGAGATCGTCGTCGACAACGCCGCCCCCTTCGTGCTGTTCGGCGGCGTCAACGTGCTGGAGTCCGAGCAATTCGCGGTGGACGTCTGCGGCGAGTACGTGCGCGTGACGCGCGAGCTGGGCATCCCTTATGTCTTCAAGGCGTCGTTCGACAAGGCCAACCGCAGCTCCATCCACAGCTACCGCGGCCCGGGGCTGGACGCCGGGTTGAAGATCTTCGAGGCCGTGAAGAAGGCGCACAACCACGTGCCGGTGCTGACCGACGTGCACGAGCCCTGGCAGGCCGCACCGGTGGGCGCAGTGTGCGACGTGCTGCAGTTGCCGGCCTTCCTGGCGCGGCAGACGGACCTGGTCACTGCGCTGGCCAGGACCGGGCGCGTCATCAACATCAAGAAGCCGCAGTTCGTCAGCCCGCCGCAGATGAAGAACATCGTCGAGAAGTTCGCCGAGAGCGGCAACGACCACGTGATGCTGTGCGACCGCGGTGCGCAGTTCGGCTATGACAACCTGGTGGTGGACATGCTGGGCTTCGGCGTGATGAAGCAGGTCAGCGGCAACAAGCCGGTGATCTTCGACGTGACGCATGCGCTGCAGCAGCGCGAGTCCGGCGCGGCGGCGTCCGGCGGCCGGCGCGGCCAGGTCACGGAGCTGGCGCGCTCCGGCATGGCGCTGGGCCTCGCGGGTCTGTTCCTGGAGTGCCACCCCGACCCGGCCAACGCGCGCTGCGACGGCCCCAGCGCACTGCGGCTGTCGCAGCTCAGGCCCTTCCTGGAGCAGGTCAAGGCGGTGGATGACCTCGTGAAGCGCCTGCCGGCGCTGGACACGAACTAGCGAATGGCCCGGTGGCTCTCAGAATCGGCTGCCGTGCCCCACGATCACGCCCCCGGACCGCCCCTGCCGTCACCACTCGGCATGGCCGGCCAGCCGAAGACCGCGTTGCGGCCCATGGGCGCCGCCCATTTTGCGGAGTTCGCCCGGGAGTCCACCGCCGCCTTCGCGCGGGACAACGTGCAGGCCGGCCGCTGGCCCGAGGCGGGTGCCCGGCAGCGGGCGCAGTGGGAGTTCGAGCAAGTGCTGCCGCAGGGGCTGCAGACGCCCTGGCATCTGCTGTACGACATCGAGGACGAGGCCCAGGGGCTCAGGGTCGGCTCGCTGTGGCTGGCGCTGCGACGCCGGCGGGCATCGTGTCGGCTATTGACCTGCAACCCGCCACCCTGACCAAGGCACTGGGGAATGAGGCGCTGGCGTCAGGAGAACCCGTCGCCGTCGAAGTTCACGATGTCTTCGTCGCGCGCCACGGTCGGCGGCGCGTCCTTGGGCTTCATCGCCTCCAGCTGCTCGCGCAGCTTGGCCACCTGGTCCAGCCAGTAGTTGGGCGTGCCGAACCATGGGAACGCGAGCGGGAAGGCCGGGTCGCCCCAGCGGCGCGCCAGCCAGGCGCTGTGGTGGATCATGCGCATCGTGCGCAGCGGCTCGATGAGGCGCAGCTCGCGGTCGTCGAACCCGTCGATCTGCTCATAACCGTCCAGCACGGCGGCAAGCTGCCGGCGCGAGGCGTCGCTGGCGTGGATGGGGCCGGGCAGCAGCATCCACAGGTCCTGCACGACGGGGCCCATGACGGCGTCGTCCAGGTCCACGAAGTGCGGTCCGCGGTCGGGTGTCCAGAGGATGTTGCCGGGGTGGCAGTCGCCATGCAGCCGGGTGAGGCGCAGGTCGGGCAGGCTGTCGAAGGCGGCCTGGATGGCGGCGATGCAGCGGCGCGCGGCGTCGTCCCAGCCGGGGGCGATCTCGGGCGGGATGGCGTCGTGGCCCATGAGCCAGTCGCGCGCGGCCTGGGCCGGTGCGGCGCTTGCCCAGGTGAGCCGCTCGGCAAACGGCTTGGCACGGCCCACGCCGTGCAGGCGCGCGAGCAGCCGGCCGATCCAGCGCAGCACCTCGGGGTCTTCCAGCTCGGGCCCGCGACCGCCCTGGCGTGGCGTGACGGCCAGGCGCTGGCCCTGGTGGTGGCACAGCGTGGCGCCGCCCGTCAGCGTCCACGGCGCGGCCACGGGCACCTCGGCGGCGGCCAGCTCGGCGGCGAAGCCGTGCTCCTCCAGGATCTGCGCATCGCTCCAGCGCCCCGGGCGGTAGAACTTGGCGATGCCGACGTTGCAGCCGTTGTGCTCGTCTTCCAGGTGAGCCAGCAGCACGCGGTTCTCGAAGGAGTTGAGCTGCAGCATGCGGCCGTCGGCACGCAGCCCGGCGGCCTCCAGGGCGTCGAGCATGAACTCCGGCGTGAGGTCGCCGAAGCTGAGGTCAGGGGGCGCGTGGTGCATCCGGCGAGTGTCGCCGGTGCGGCTCAGGTGCGGCGCGGACGCTGCGTCGCGTAGCGCGGCACGTCGACGACGACACCGACGATGTCGTCCAGCATGGCGTCCTCGTCGGCGTCATCCAGCACCGGCAGGCTGCGCGGGTTGTAGCGCGCGGTGTCCAGGCTGCGCGCCGGCGGCATGCCGCGCCGCGGCGGCATCTGCGGCGCCATGGCCGGGGGCATGCGCGAAGAACGCTCGGCAAAACCTTCGCCGTCGCCGTGATCGTGGCCATGACCATGACCTTGGTTGAAGACGCTGGCGTCCTGCCAAAGCGGCAGCGGTTGCGAGAACTGCCCCCATTCGCCGCCGAACTCTTCTTCGCCCAGGCCGCTGTTGCGGCGCCGGGGCAGGCTGGCGGAGGACAGCGCCGGTGCGGGCTGCGGGCCGCGCAGGGCGCCGCTCTGGGGCACGAGCAGCTGCAGCTCGGCGACGCTGGGCAACTGGTCCATCGCGCAGCGCAGGTAGCGCACGCGGCAGGCCGACAGCACGGCCTGCTTGATCTGCAGGATGCGGGGCGTGACGCCGCGCTCGCCTTCCAGGTCGATGGCGGCCAGCACGCGGCCGTTGGGGCTGCAGATGGCGAAGGTCACGTGCGAGGCGCCGAGCAGGTCGAACCAGTAGCGCACTTCCTTGGCCTCGGTGGGCTGGCAAAAGCGCACCAGCGGCAGCTTGGAGAGCACGACGTGGTGGGGGAGGGCCTCGCGCAACAGGCGGAAGACGCGCCGCTCGTCGGCCGTGAACACCGGCCGCGCCGTGAGTGACCACTCCGCCGGCAGGCCTTTATTGGCGTACGCCGGCCGCCGCAAGGCCCAGATCAGGCTGATGGCCAGACCCAGCACGCAAACAGCCAGGGCGGCGATCCAGTAAATGGCGTACGGCATGTCCCTCGAGGAGTTCGGCGGCGTGCCGATACCTCGGCGCGATGGAGGGGCAATGTAGCGCAGCGTCCCTGAAAAACAGTACTCGCTAGTCCCGATTCCCCCGGGCTGAGGGGTGACGTGGCTTCTGCGGCCACGGGCTCGGCCGGTCGTTCATTCCTTGGCGGCGCGCCCCGAGGATTCGAAATGAGCTTTCAGTTCGGCCACGCTGTCGACGAAGCCGCTCAGCACCTGGGCCTGGCGTTTGAACTGGAAATCCAGCTCGCCGAGGTGCCGGTTCAGGGCCTGCTCGACCTGGGAGCCCATGGTGTCCGGCGGCAGGCGCAGCCAGGCGGCAGATTCACCGCCGTCGCGCTCGACGAGGGCGCCTGCGGCGGTGGCGATGCGCAGCATCGGGCGGTTTTCGCTGAGCGCGTGGATGAAGAGCGTGTCGATGCCGCGGTTGCGGGCGTGCAGCGCGGCGGCATCGAACAGCCGGCGGCCCAGGCCGCGCCCGCGTGACTGCGGCTGCACCGAGACGCCGAACTCGGCCATGGTGCGCGCCGGCTCGCCTTGCGGCGGCAGGCCGTAAGCCAGGTGGGCCAGCGCGATCAGGTGCAGGCGGCGGTTGAAGATGCCCAGCACCTCGTCGCGGCCGAAGTCGATGCCCAGCGCGTACTTGCGGATCTGCTCGTCTGATGCCGGGTAACCGAAGCGCAGGTAGCGGTCCTGCCCTTCGAGCGCGAGCAGGTGATCGATGACGCGGTGGCGGTGGCGCCGGCTCAGGGAGCGGATCGGCACCCACGTCGACAAACGCTCCAGCGCAGCGCGGGCGCCGGCCAGCCGGCCTTCGGTGCTGTCACTCACCTCGGCGGACTCGCCTTGAACCACGGGTGGCACAGTTGCGGGCCCCTTCGGATCAGGCCCGAAAGCAGCCAGCTCCTGGCCCCAGTCCGTCACGGGGTCGGCGAGCGGTTTGTCAGGGGCGTCGGACTTCTTGCGTGGCATGTCTGGGCCTGTGGGCCGGCGGATGGGTGAGCGTAACGCGCCGGGCCTTTTCGAACCACTGGCTGTGCTGCTACACTCATCGGCTTTTCCGTCATTGGCTGCGGGAAAGGGCCGTGCAGGCATGCGTGGCAGGTGGCGCCGAGAGGCTGTGCAACAGACACAGCACCGAGGCAGCACCGGATTTCAGCCCTTCATCGTCGGCGCTCCATGTTTCATGAGACGCCGGCTTATCGAAAGTTACTCATGAAGACCTTCAGCGCCAAGCCGGCCGAGGTGACGCACGAGTGGTTTGTGATTGACGCCACCGACAAGGTGCTCGGACGTGTTGCCAGCGAAGTGGCACTCCGTTTGCGCGGCAAGCACAAGGCCATCTACACGCCTCACGTCGACACCGGTGATTTCATTGTCATCGTCAATGCGGAAAAGCTCCGCGTGACCGGCAACAAGGCCACCGACAAGGTGTACTACCGTCACTCGGGCTTCCCTGGCGGCATCTACGCCACGAAGTTCAAGGACATGCAAGCCAAGCACCCCGGCCGCGCGCTGGAGAAGGCCGTCAAGGGCATGCTGCCCAAGGGCCCGCTCGGTTATGCCATGGTCAAGAAGCTGAAGGTCTACGCAGGCCCGACGCACCCGCATACCGCCCAGCAGCCCAAGGCTCTCGAGATCTAAGGAACGGCCATGATCGGAAACTGGAATTACGGTACGGGCCGTCGCAAGTCGTCTGTCGCTCGCGTCTTCATGAAGAAGGGCACGGGCCAGATCATCGTCAACGGCAAGGCCATCGACGCCTACTTCGGTCGTCAGACCTCCATCATGATCGCCAAGCAGCCGCTGCTGCTGACGAACAACGGTGAAGCGTTCGACATCAAGGTGAACGTCCATGGTGGCGGCGAGTCCGGCCAGGCCGGCGCGCTGCGCCTGGGCATCACCCGCGCGCTGATCGACTACGACGCGACGCTGAAGCCCGAACTGAGCCGCGCCGGCTTCGTCACGCGTGACGCGCGTGAAGTCGAGCGTAAGAAGGTCGGTCTGCACGGCGCCCGTCGCAGGAAGCAGTTCAGCAAGCGTTAAGTTCTGCGCTTGGACACAAAAGGCCGCCTCGTGCGGCCTTTTGTTTTTGCGCACACAATCCCCATATTCGTCTCTGGACAGATTCACAGGAGCCTCGCCATGAGCGCCGTGCTTGATACCCCCGTCACCGACATCCCCGTGCCCCTCGTCTTCACCGACAGCGCCGCCGACAAGGTGCGCGACCTGGTGGCCGAAGAAGGCAACCCGGACCTGAAGCTGCGCGTCTTCGTGCAGGGCGGCGGCTGCTCCGGCTTCCAGTACGGCTTCACGTTCGACGAGGCCGTCAACGACGACGACACGCAGATGCAGAAGAACGGCGTGACGCTGCTGATCGACTCGATGAGCCTGCAATACCTGGCGGGCGCCGAGATCGACTACAAGGAAGACCTGCAGGGCGCGCAGTTCGTCATCAAGAACCCGAACGCCACGACGACCTGCGGCTGCGGATCGAGCTTCTCGGTCTGAGCGTGCCAGGCACCGTGTGTCGAAAGCCGCCTCTGGGCGGCTTTTCTGCTTTCTGAACCATGGCCCGCGCAACCGCAACCCCGTCCGCCCCGGTCGACCCCGCGCAGGAGCGCTCGCTGAAGCTGCTGCTGTGGCTGGTGGCGGTCGGCTTCTTCATGCAGACGCTGGACGCCACCATCGTCAACACGGCGCTGCCGGCGATGGCCGCCAGCCTGGGCGAGAGCCCGCTGCGCATGCAGTCCGTCATCGTCGCCTACTCGCTGACGATGGCCATGCTGATCCCGGCCTCCGGCTGGATGGCGGACCGCTTCGGCACGCGGCGCATCTACGTGGGCGCCATCGGGCTTTTCGTGCTGGGCTCGGTGCTGTGCGCGGTGGCGAACAGCCTGGCGCTGCTCGTCGCGGCGCGCGTCGTGCAGGGGCTGGGTGGCGCGCTGCTGCTGCCCGTGGGTCGGCTGGTCGTGTTGCGGACCTTTCCGCGCGAGCGCTTCCTGCAGGCGATGAGCTTCGTGGCCATCCCCGGCCTCATCGGCCCGCTGATCGGCCCGACGCTGGGCGGCTGGCTGGTCGAGGCGGTGTCGTGGCACTGGATCTTCCTCATCAACGTGCCGGTGGGCGTGCTCGGCGCGCTGGCCACGCTGCGCTACATGCCCGCACCGGCCCCTGTCTCGGTCGGCCGCTTCGACCTGGCCGGCTACCTGCTGCTGGCCTTCGGCATGGTGTCGGTGTCGCTGGCGCTGGACGGCCTGTCGGGGCTGGGTCTGCGCCAGGCTTCCGTGCTGGTGTTGATGATCTTCGGCCTGGCCAGCCTCACGGCCTACTGGCTGCATGCGCTGCGCCGGCCCGACCCGCTGTTCTCGCCGACGCTGTTCAAGGTCGGCTCGCTGCGCATCGGCCTGCTGGGCAACCTGTTCTCGCGGCTGGGCAGCTCCTGCATGCCGTTCCTGATCCCGCTGCTGCTGCAGGTGACCATGGGCTATTCGCCCGCGCAGGCCGGCATGATGATGTTGCCGGTGGCCATCGCCAGCATGTCGATGAAGCGCATTACGACGCCGCTCATCCTGCGCCACGGCTACCGCCGGGTGCTGGTCGTCAACACGCTGCTGGTGGGGTTGACGATGGCCAGCTTCGCCTTCTCGTCGCCCGACCAGCCCCTGGCGCTGCGCATCGTCCAGCTCGCCGTCTTCGGGGCCGTGAACTCGATGCAGTTCACGGCGATGAACACGCTGACGTTGAAGGATCTCGACACGGCGATGGCCAGCAGCGGCAACAGTCTGCTGTCCATGGTGCAGATGCTGGCCATGGGCATGGGTGTGGCCGCCGCGGGCGCCGTGCTGGCGGCGTTCACGGCCTTCTTCGGCGGCGAGGCGACGCAGACGCTGTCGTCCTTCCGCGCCACGTTCGGCTGCATGGCCCTCATCACCGTCGCGTCGGCCGGCATCTTCTGGCAGCTCTCGCCGCAGGACAGCTCGGCCGGTGCCTCAAGCAAGGAACAGGACGTGGAGGTCGCTTAGATCGCGTTCAGGCCGGGTATAAGGCGCCCAGCAACCGCGGCCCGGCGGCGCCTGTCACGGCCGGCACGTTGCCCGGCAGTCGCTCGACGAACCGGTGTGCCAGCCATGCGAAGGCGGCGGCTTCCACCTGGTCCAGCGGCAGGCCGCGTGCGGCGCTGCTCTGCACGGTCACGCCCGGCAGCAGTTGCGCCAGCCGCTGCATCAGGCGGCCATTCAGCCCGCCGCCGCCGCAGGCGATCAGCGTGCGGGCCGTGGGCATGTGCGCCTGCAGGTCGTCCGCCACGCAGCGCGCGCTCAGCTCCAGCAGCGTGGCCTGCACATTCTCGGGCGCCAGCGCCGGCGTGAGCCTGGCGTCCAGCCAGGCGAGATGGAAGAGATCGCGGCCCGTGCTCTTGGGCGCGGGGAGCTTGAAATAGGGCTCGGCCCGCAGTGTGGCCAGCAATTCCGGCAGCACGCGCCCGGTGGCAGCCCAGGCGCCGTCGGCGTCGAACGCGAGGCCGCGGTGGCGGGCGATCCAGCCGTCCATCAGGCAGTTGGCCGGCCCGCAGTCGAAGCCGCCGGTGCGGCCGTCGGCGAACAGCAGGCTCAGGTTGCTGATGCCGCCCAGGTTCAGCACGGCGGTGTCCTGCCCGGCCGCGCCGAACACGGCGCGGTGGAAGGCCGGCACCAGCGGCGCGCCCTGGCCGCCAGCGGCAACATCGCGGCTGCGCAGGTCGCAGACGACGGCGATGCCAGTCTGCTCGGCCAGCAGCGCGCCGTTCAACAGCTGCGTGGTGTACGCATCGAAGCCGCCCGGCTGGTGGCGCACGGTCTGCCCGTGGGCACCGATGGCGCGCACCTGCTCGCGCGGCGTGGCCGTCTTCTCCAGCAACTGGGCCACGACGTCGGCATAGCCGCGTGCGATCGCATTGGCGGCCAGTGCAGCGCGGTGCAGCTCGTTGTCGCCGGGGGCGTTCAGTGCCAGCAGCTCGTCGCGCAGCGCCGGGGCGAAGGGGACGTGCACATGGCCGGCTGCGACCAGCGCGGTCGCGTCGAACAGCACGCCATCAATGCCGTCCAGCGACGTGCCCGACATCAGCCCGATGTAGAGCCCTCCCACCGGCTTACTCGGCAGCCGACACGCCGTCCATCGTCTCCGCGACGGCCAGCTGCGTCTTCACGCTGGCGACCGTCTGCAGGAACTGCGCCTTGGCATAGCCGGGCAGCGTGACCGCCTCGGAGGCCTTGGCGATGGTGCGCGGGTCCACGTGACGGCCACCGACGCGGAACTCGAAGTGCAGGTGCGGGCCGGTGGCCCAACCGGTCGCACCGACGGCGCCAATGCGCTGGCCCTGCTCGATGCGCTGGCCCTTCTTCACGTCGATCTTGCTCAGGTGGGCGTAGACCGTGGAGCGGTCGCCGCCATGGCGCACCTGCACGACGTTGCCGAAGCCGTTCTGCCAGCCGGCCATCTCGACCGTGCCGTCGCCGACCGAGCGGACCGCCGTGCCGGTGGGCGCACCGTAGTCCGTGCCGTTGTGCTGGCGCCAGGTGTTCAGGATGGGGTGGAAGCGCATCGCGAAGCCGGAGGTGATGCGCGAGAACTCCATCGGACTCGCCAGGAAGGCGCGGCGCTTGCTCTGGCCGTCGAAGCCGAAGAAGCTGGCCTTGCCGGTGGCGCTGTCCTTGAACCAGACGGCGCTGTAGGTCTTGCCGTTGTTGGTGAACTCGCCGGCCAGCAGTCGGCCCACGCCGCCGTCCCAGGTGACGGGCTCGCCGTCGGCCGTCAGCGTCTCGTAGACGATGCTGAAGCGGTCGCCCTTGCGCAGCTCGCGGTGGAAGTCGATGTCGCCCGAGAACATGTCGGCCATCTGCGAGGCGATGGCATCGGGGATGTTGGCGCTGTCGGTGGCGGCGAACAGCGAGGTGCGGATGCTGCCGCTGCCCAGTGCGATCTGCGTCTGGAACGGCACCGTCGCGGTGTGGGCGCGGAAGGCTGTGCCGTCGCGCTCGATGGTCAGGCGGGTGAAGTGCGTGCCCTGCTGCTCGGCCTTGTCGGCCGGGAAGCGCACGATGACCCGCTCCACCTGGCCGGACGCGTCGGCCGTCACGTGCACCATCTTGCCGGCGCGGCCCTGGAAGATGCGGCGGGCCAGCGGCTCGTTGCGCAGGAAGGCGGCCGCTGCGGGGTCGAAGGCGCCAGCGCGCTTGAGCAGGCTGTCCGGGGTGTCGCCGGAGCGGGTGGCCTCGGCGCGGGCCAGGCCGATGCTGTGCGCGGCCAGCTCGTCGAGCTGGGCTTCGATGTCCGGGGCGGCGAGCGTCTCGACCAGCGTGCGCTTGGGCAGTTCGGCGGCGTCCGGCGCCAGCGGCGCGATGCCGAACGCCGTCACGGCGAAGCAGCTCAGCGCACCGACGACGGAGGCCGTCAGGGCGCGTGGATGTTTGGCGGCGAAGGATTCGGCGCTTTTGAGCGCTGTTCGAAGCTGATGGAGACGTTTTTCGACTGCGTTCACGCTCTGCATCCCGGGGTTTGTCGCTGGGGCAATCCCGGTCAGACCGGTTCCACGCGAGAGGCTCGCCGTGTGGGGCACGGCGCGGCCTTAAAATCCATGTCGGTTGTGTTGAAGCAACACCCCCGATTCGAAGGGTGAATTCTAACGGCATTGTCCTACTCGGCATGCCGGTAAACCCCGACAGATCAACAACTTAACACTTCACCTGGCTTGCAGCCGGGTGACGACGCGCCATGCCCGACGCCGCTCAATTTCCTGTCACCGATGCCGTCCTGGAAGCCCTGGCGGTCACGCGCCGCGGCGTGGACGAACTGCTGCCCGAGGCCGAGTGGACGAAAAAGCTGGCCCGCTCCGCCGCCACCGGCGTGCCGCTGCGCATCAAGCTGGGCCTGGACCCGACGGCGCCCGACATCCACGTCGGCCACACCGTCGTGCTGAACAAGATGCGCCAGCTGCAGGACCTGGGCCACCAGGTCATCTTCCTGATCGGCGACTTCACGTCGCTGATCGGCGACCCGTCCGGCCGCAACGCGACCCGCCCGCCGCTCACCCAAGAGCAGATCCAAGCCAACGCCGAGACCTACTACGCCCAGGCGAAGCTGGTGCTGGACCCGGCGCGCACCGAGATCCGCTACAACTCCGAATGGAGCGAGCCGTTGGGCGCGGCCGGCATGATCCAGCTGGCCAGCAGATACACAGTCGCCCGCATGATGGAGCGCGACGACTTCACCAAGCGCTTTGCGGCGCAGACGCCCATCTCGGTGCACGAGTTTCTCTACCCGCTGATGCAGGGCTACGACTCGGTGGCGCTGAAGAGCGACCTGGAGCTGGGCGGCACCGACCAGAAGTTCAACCTGCTGATGGGCCGCCACCTGCAGCAGGAGTACGGCCAGGAGCCGCAGTGCATCCTGACCATGCCGCTGCTGGAGGGCCTGGACGGCATCGAGAAGATGTCCAAGTCCAAGAACAACTACATCGGCATCACGGAACCCGCGAACACCATGTTCGCCAAGATCTTGTCGATCAGCGACCAGCAGATGTGGAAGTGGTACGAACTGCTGTCGTTCAAGTTGCTGGCCGAGATCGCCGCGCTGAAGGCCGAGATCGCGGCGGGGCGCAACCCCAAGGACGCCAAGGTCGAACTGGCCAAGGAAATCACCACGCGCTTCCACAGTGCGGCGGCGGCGGATGCGGCGGAGGCCGACTTCAACAACCGGGCCAAGGGCGGCATCCCGGACGAGATTCCCGAGGTGACGCTGACCGGCGCGCCGATGGGCATCGCCCAGGTGCTGAAGGCCGCCGGCCTGGTGGCGTCCACCAGCGAAGGCCTGCGCATGATCGAGCAGGGCGGCGTGCGCCGCTCGGGCGAGGTGCTGTCCGACAAGGGCCTCAAGCTCGACGCCGGCGAGCATGTGCTGCAGGTGGGCAAGCGCAAGTTCGCGCGGGTCGTGCTGGGCTGAGGGTCCTAGCCGCCTGCGCCCTCGCCGCCGAGCGAGGACGCCGGGGCATCACGCAATCGACGGCTTCGCCTGCAGGCGCAGCCGCCTGCGCAGCCACAGCAGCAGGTCGTCCACGTAGGTGAAGACGACCGGCACGACCAGCAGGCTCAAGGCGGTCGAGGTCAGCAGCCCGCCGATGACGACGATGGCCATGGGCTGGCGAAAGCTCGGCTCGGCCCCCAGGCCCAGCGCGTTGGGCATCATGCCGGCGCCCATGGCGATGGTGGTCATGACGATGGGACGGGCGCGCTTGTGGCAGGCGTCCATGATCGCGTCGAAGCGCGGCATGCCGTGCTCGCGGCGCGCGACGATGGCGTACTCCACCAGCAGGATGGAGTTCTTCGTCACGATGCCCATCAGCATCAGCACGCCGATGACGACGGGCATGGAGAACGCCTGGCCCGTCATCCACAGTGCCAGCAGTGCGCCGCCCAGGGCCAGCGGCAGCGCGCACAGGATGGTGGCAGGCTGCAGGAAGTCGTGGAACAGCAGCACCAGCACGGCATAGATGCAGAAGATGCCGATGGCCATCGCGACGCCGAAGCTGGTGAACAGTTCCGACATGCGCTGCAGCTCGCCCTGGTCGACGAAGCGCACGCCGGCCGGCAGCGAGCGCAGCGCCGGCAGCGCCTTCGCCTCCTTCTGCACCTCGCCGATCGCGCGGCCGTTCAGCTCTACGGTCAACGTCACGTTGCGCGAGCGGTCGATGCGGTCGATCTGCGACGGGCCGCTGCCCATGGCCACGTCCGCCACCGAGGCCAGGCTCACCGTGCCGTGGGTGCCCTGCACGCGCAGCTGGCCGATGGCGGCCAGGTCCTGCCGCACGGCGTCGTCCAGCCGCACGCGGATGGCGATCTGGCGCTGCGGCAGGTTGAGCTTGGGCAGGGACTGCGAATAGTCGCCATAGGTCGCGAAACGCACCGCGTCGGCCAGCGCTTCGGACGTGACGCCCAGCGCCGCCGCCTTCGCGTTGTCGGGCCGGATCTGGATCTCGGGCCGCTGCAGCGCCGCGCTGGACGTGACGTTGCCGATGCCCTTGAGCGTGCGCAGCTGCGCCTCGGCCTGTGTCGCGGCCAGCATCAGCGCGTCGGGGTCGTCGCTGGCCAGCGTCAGCTGCAGCGACTCGCCGCTGTTGCCGCCGCCCACCGAGATGCGCGTGCCGGGCAGCGTGCGCAGCAGGCTGCGCATCTGGGCCTCGACCTGGGACTGCTTGAGCGAGCGGTCGCCGCGCGCGACGAGGTCGACGGTGAGCGTCGCACTGGTCAGGTCGGCCGCGGAGGAGCCGCCCATGCCGCCGCCGGTGGAGGCGGTGCCGGCCGACACGAACACGCCCTGGACCTCGGGCAGCTGCTTCAGCAGCTCGGCCGCGCGCATGGCGGTGGCGGTCGTCTGGTCCAGCGTCGTGCCGGGCGCCATCTTGAGGCTGATGCTGCTCTGCGCCTTGTCCTGTGCGGGCATGAAGGCCGTCGGGATGAAGGGTGCTGTCGCCAGCGACACCGCCAGGAACAGCGCCGCCAGCGCCACCGTCGTCTTGCGCTTGCGCAGGGCCGCGCGGGCCCAGCCGAGATAGCGTGTCATCGTCGGGCCGTCGGTGGCGGCGTCGTGCCGGACCGCAGGCTTGGGCTTGAGCAGGTAGGCCGCCATCATGGGCGTGAGCAGCCGCGCGACCAGCAGCGACGCCAGCACGGCGACCGAGGCGGTGATGCCGAACTGCTTGAAGAACTTGCCCGGGATGCCGCCCATGAAGGCCGTCGGCAGGAACACGGCCACCAGCGTGAACGTCGTCGCGATGACGGCCAGGCCGATCTCGTCGGCCGCCTCCATGGCCGCCTGGAAGGGCGTCTTGCCCATCAGCAGGTGGCGCTCGATGTTCTCGATCTCGACGATGGCGTCGTCCACCAGCACACCCACCACCAGCGACAGCGACAGCAGCGTGATCGTGTTGAGCGAATAGCCCAGCAGCCACATCACCAGGAAGGCCGGCACGATGGACAGCGGCAGCGCGGCGGCCGAGACGAGCGTGGCGCGCCAGTCGCGCAGGAACAGCCACACGACGAGGATGGCCAGCCCCGCGCCTTCCAGCAGCAGGTGCATGGAGCCTTGGTAGTTCTCCTCGATGGGCGTGACGGTGTTGGACGCCTCCTGCACGGTCACGTTCGGGTGGGAGGCGGCAAAGGCCTTCACGGCGGCGCGGATGTCGCTGGCAACGCCGGTGTCCGAAAAGCCTCGCGAGCGCGTGACCTGGAAGCCGATGACGCGCTTGCTCCCGTCCTTGTCGCCACGCAGGGCGATGGTGGAGCGCTCCGCGTGCCCGTCGCTGAGGGTGGCGATCTGGTCCAGCCGCACGGTGCGGCCATCGGCCAGCGGCAGTGTCAGCGCCGCGATGTCCGAGGGGCGGCCCACGGTGGCGAGCATGCGCACGGACTGCCGCTGGCCGCCCAGGTCGCCCTGGCCGCCGGAGCTGTCCTTCTGCACGGCCTTCAGGCGCGCCGACACGTCCGCCGGCGTCACGCCCAGGCCGGCCATCAGCGTGGGCTGCAGGTCCACGTGCACCTCGCGGTCCACGCCGCCCACGCGTGCGACCGACGCCACGCCTTTCACGGCCAGCATCGCCTTGGCGATGTCGTTGTCGACGAACCAGGACAGGTCCTGCTCGTCCAGCTGCGTGGACTCGACGGTGTAGGTCAGCAGCGCCGAGCCGGCGGCGGTGAGCTTGGAGACGGTGGGCGAGGCCATGCTGGCGGGCAGGTCCGCCTTGGCGCCGTCGATGGCGTTGCGGACTTCGTTGAGCGCTTCCTCGCTGTTCTTGTCGATGTCGAAGCTGACGCTCATGCTCACCGAGCCGTCGGTGATGGTCGTCGTGACGTGGTCCAGCTTGGACAGCGAGGCCAGCTTGTCCTCCAGCTTGCGAGCGACCTCGGTCTCCAGCTGCGAGGGTGCTGCACCTTCCAGCGAGGCCGACACGCGGATGGTCGGCAAGTCCATGTCGGGGAAGTCCTGCACCTGCAGCTTGCCAAAGCCGATCAGGCCGACGACCGTCAGCAGGACGAAGAGCAGGATGGCGGGGACCGGGTTGCGGATGGACCAGGCGGAGACGTTCATGGCGTGGCTCCGATCAGCGCAATGCAGCCGAGGCCGACGCCGGCGCCGAGGTCACCGTCACCTGCACGCCGTCCGACAGGAAGGCGCCGCCGCTGGCGACGACGCGGGCATTCGCCGCCACGCCGCTCAGCACCTCCACGCGCTGCTGCTGGCGCCGCCCGACGGTCACGACCGCGCTGTGCGCCTTGCCGGCGGCATCGACCGTGTAGACGTAGTCGCGGCCGTCGCGTGACACCAGTGCGCCCTGCGGCAGCGTCAGCGCGGGCCGCGCCGGCCCCTCGAGGCTGCCGCTGGCGAACATGCCCACGCGCGCCGCGCTGTCGCCGGCCAGGCTGACGTAGACCAGCGCGCGGCCCGTCTCGGTGCTCAGCACCGGGCCGACCAGGCGCACGCGGCCGTCCACGGCCTGGCCGCCGGGCAGCGTGACGCGGGCGCGCTGGCCCTCGCTGACCGTGGCGAGCTGGCGCGCATCGACCTCGGCGCGCCACTCCACGCGGCCCTGCCGCACGAGGCGGAACAGCTCGTTGCCGGCGCTCACCACGTTGCCCAGCACGCCGGTGCGCGATGACACCAGCCCGTCGTCCGGCGCGGTGATGCGCGTCTGGCGCAGCCTGAGCTGGGTGGCGTCCAGGTCGGCCTGGGCGGAGGCCAGGGCGGCGCGCGCCGTCGCCTCGGTGATGCGGTACTGCTCGATGGCCTGCGCCGACAGGCCGCCGCTGCCCTCCGCGAGCTTGGCGCGCTGCACGTTGGAGGTCGCCTGGTCGAGCGTGGCCTGGGCCTGCGCCAGCAGCGCCTGCTGCTTGTGCAGGTCGTTCTGCAGGCTGTCGTCGGCCAGGCGGGCGAGCAGCTGGCCGCGCTTCACGCGTGTGCCCACGTCCACGGCCAGCTCGGCGATGCGCAGCCCGCCGGTCTCGGGGCTGACGATGACTTCCTGCCAGGCCGCCAGCGCGCCGTTGGCCTGGAGGGTCTGCGGCCATTGCAGCGTGGTGGGCGAGGTCACCTCCACCGTCAGCACGCTGTTGGCCGGGTTGACGGCGCCGGCCGCATTGGCCGGTGCGTTGGCGCCTTCGGGGGGCGGCTTGCAGGCGGTGAGGACGAGCAGCGCGGCGGTGATCGCGCCGAGCGCCTGGATGCGGGAAGGCCGGTTCAAGACGAGGCTCCTTCGGTGTTCTTTTGAGAGGGGCTCGTGGTGGGCATGCCGGGGGTCCAGCCGCCGCCGAGGGCCTTGTAGAGGGCGATCCAGTCGCTGACCTGGCTTTGCGCCAGCGTCAGGTCGTCGATCTCGGCGGACAACGCGGAGCGTCTCGCCTCCTCCAGGTTCAACAGGCTGGCCGTGCCGGCGCGCCAGCTGGCTTCGGTCGCGTCCAGGTAGCGGCGGTACTCCTGGGCCGCGCGGTGGGCCTCGGTGGCGCGCTGGCGCGTGCTGTCGAGGTTGACCAGGGCTTGCTCCACCTCGCGCACCGCCGCGCGCACGCCCTGGCGGTAGCCGGCCAGCGCGCTGGCGTAGCCGGCCTGGGCGCTGTCCACCGCCGCGCGCTTGGCACCGCCGTTGAAGAGCGGCAGCGACAACTGCGGCCCGAACGACCACGACGTGATGCCGCCCAGGCCCTGCGTGAACGCACGCGTGATGGACCCGCCCAGCGACAGGCTGGGGTAGAGGTCGGCCTGCGCAGCGCCGATCTCGGCGCTGCTGGCCGCCAGCTCGCGCTCCAGCGAGGCCAGGTCGGGGCGCTGGCGCAGCACGTCGGCCGTCACGCTGTCGACGCTCAGGCGCATCGGCTGCGGCACGGCGGTGCTGCCGGCGGCCATCACCGCCAGCAGCTCTGGCTCGTCACGGCCGGTCAGGTAGACCAGCGACTTCAGCAGCAGCGCGCACTGGGCGCGCTGGCGCACGGCGGTGGCGCGGCTGCTGGCCAGGCTGGCCCGCGCCAGCGCGCCGTCGGCCGGGGCGGTCAGGCCGGCCTTGACCATCGTGGCGGTCGTGGCCTCGGTCGTCGTCACCGAGGCCAGCTCGCGGTCGTAGGCGTCGGCGAGCAGGCCGCAGGCGCGGTACTGCACGTAGGTGTCGGCCACCTCGGCGGCCAGCGACACGCGCGCGTCGTGCCAGTCCGCCTCGCGCGCCTCGATGCGGGCGCTGGCGGCCTCGGCGTTGCGGCGCACGCGGCCGAAGAGGTCGATCTCCCAGGATGCATCCAGCCCGGCGCTGCGCGTCGTCGTGGTGCTGGTCTGCGCGGTGGTGACCTGCTGCCGGGCGCGCGTGGCGCTGCCCGAGGCGCTGACCGAGGGCAGGGCGCCGGCGCGCGTGGTCGTCAGCGTGGCGCGGGCCTGCTCGATGCGCGCCCAGGCCTGCGTCAGCGTGGGGCTGTCGGCATCGGCCCAGGCGATGAACTGCGTCAGCGCGGCGTCGTTGAACTGGGCCCACCAGTCCTGCAGCGCGGCGGCCTTGCCGTCGTGCGGCACGGGGGCGTGCCAGGTCGTGGCGGTGGCCGGTGCGGGGGCGTGGTAGGTGGGCCCGACGGCGCAGCCGGCCAGCGCCAGCAGCACGGCCGCACACGGCGCGCAAAGGGCTTGGGAAGTCAGTGCTTTGAGCATGGGATACCTGTTGAACCCATGCTAGGGAGCGGCCGGGTCAAGCGGCCGCAGGCAGGGTTAAGGTGGGTAAAACGCGGGCCTGGCGCGGGTCATGCCGCAGATACTGGCGGCCGATGAACAAGGTCCTGCTTGTCGACGACGACGTCGAGCTCACCGCCATGCTGTCGCAGTACCTGGTGCGCGAGGGCTTCGAGGTGCACGCCGTGCACGACGGTGAAGCGGGCGCCGCCGAGGCAACCCGCCAGCCCTACAGCATCGTGGTGCTCGACATCATGATGCCCAGGCTCTCGGGCATCGAGGCGCTGCGCCGCATCCGCACGACGAGCCATGTGCCGGTGCTGATGCTGACGGCGCGCGGCGACAACATCGACCGCATCGTGGGCCTGGACATGGGCGCCGACGACTACGTGCCCAAGCCCTGCACGCCGGGCGAGCTGGTGGCGCGCATCCGCGCCATCCTGCGCCGCACCGAGGGGCGCGAACCGGCGGCCTCGCCCACCGCCATGCGTGGCGCCCGGATGCTGCAGGCCGGGCCGCTGACCTTGTCGACGGGCAGCCGCACCGCCGCCTGGCAGGGGCGCCCGCTGGAACTGACCGGCACCGAGTTCATGCTGCTGGAGGTGCTGGCACGGCAGGCGGGCCAGCTGGTCAGCAAGCAGGACATCTCGCAGCAGGCCTTCGGCCAACCGCTGGCGCGCTTTGACCGGCGCATCGACGTGCACATCAGCAGCATCCGGCAGAAGCTGGGGTTGCGCGTGGATGGGCAGTCGTGGATACAGAGCGTGCGCGGCCGCGGCTATCAGCTGCTGCTGGACTGACCATGGCGAACCCACGGCGCGCCGGGCGCCTGTTCTGGAAGTTCTTCTTCTCGCAGTGGGTCGGCATGGTGCTGACGTTCGTCGTCGTCACCACCTACTTCCACCTGACCGGCCGCAAGCCGCCGGCCCAAGGCGAGGACATGCTGTTCGGCGTGATCCCCGTGCTGCCGCTGGCGGTGGGCATCTGCACGATGCTGCTGACCAGCCTGGGGCTGGCCTGGTATCTGTCGCGGCCCATCCGGCACCTGAGCTGGGCACTGCACCAGGTCGCCGACGGGCACCTGGACACGCGCGTGCAGGGCCGCATGGGCCGGCGCAACGACGAGATCGTCGACCTTGCCGGCGACTTCGACCGCATGGCGCGGCAACTGCAGCAGCTGACCGAATCGCGCAAGGTGCTGCTGCACGACATCTCGCATGAGCTGCGCTCGCCGCTGGCGCGGCTGCAGGTGGCCATCGGCCTGCTCAAGCAGGATCCCGCCAGCCTGGAGCCGATGCTGGATCGCATCGAGCGCGAGAGCCAGCGGCTGGATGAGCTGATCGAGGAGCTGCTGACCTGGCACCGCCTGGAGGCCGGTGCCGCCGTCGCGCCGGCCAGCCATATCGACGTCGTCGAGCTGCTGCAGGCCATCGCGGAGGACGCCCATTTCGAGGCCCAGTCCCAGGGCAAGTTCGTGCGCATCGATGCGCCGGGCGAGTTCGTCACGCTGGCCCATGGGGAGCTGCTGTACCGCGCCTACGAGAACGTGATCCGCAACGCTGTGAAGTTCACCCGGCCCGGCAGCGAGGTGCGCGTCACGGCGCATGCCGACATGGAACGCGGCCACCTGGCCTGCACCGTGCAGGACCAGGGGCCCGGTGTGCCGGCCGGCATGCTCGACGCGATCTTCGAGCCTTTTGCCCGCGTGGCCGGCTCGGAGAACGTGCAGGGCGTCGGGCTGGGGCTGGCGATCGCACGGCGCGCCTTCGCCCTGCATGGCGGGCGCATCCAGGCCGAGTCCAGGCCGGGCGAGGGGCTGACGGTGGTGATGCTGCTGCCGGGGAGGCAGCTCTAGCAGGCAGTGCCGCAGGGGCCTGGTTCTGCGCTTCCTTTACCCAACCTAACCTTGGCAGACGGCGGGCAACGCGGCGCGCTCCTAGCATCACCGGCACCGTTCGTCTTCCGTCAAGCGCCATGAGACAGCTCCGCCTCCCGCCCCCGGCTTTCTGGCGCGACTGGCTCAGGTTCAGCACCCAGGTCTTCGCCCAGTTCATGCTCTCGCTGTGTGTCGTTTGGCCCGTGATCGGGGCCGTGCTGCCCCGGGTCCTGCCACCGCCCCCTTGTGCCATGGGGCCACTCTGCGCGTCGATGAACGATCTCGACGAGTTCTTTCCGGAATGCCTGCCGGCCCAGCACTCATGCGCGCCCGACGCCGTGCTTGCAGGTCGCAGGAAGTGACCGCGCCGACGTCTTTCGGCAGTGCCCCGGTCCGCCCGTCGGGCAGGCGGGTGTTCGCGGTCTCGGCCGTCCTCCTCGGGCATCTGGTGGCCCTGTTGCTGGTCTGGCAATGGAAGCTCGGAGTGGGCCAGAAGGACACCGCCCGGCGTTCGATCCCGATCCGACTCATCCCGCTGGGCGTGCCCGGCTCGCCGAGGCGAACCGATGACGCGCCGGTGCGGGCGCGGCCACCGCAGCGCCTGCAGGTGGTCGCGGCACCGCAGCCGGCACTCAGCGAGCCTGTGCCGGCCACGTCCCCCTCGGGCGCCCCCGGCAATGCCCAGGCCCAGGGCGGCCAAGATGCCGCCGCGGCCGCGGCACCCGGCATGGCCGCCTCGGCGCCACTCGCCTTGACACCGAACCGCGGGGTGCTGCTCGGCGCGCTGTCCAACCCCGCTGTCGACGATCCGCGCAGCAACACGCCCAAGCCGACCTTCGAGGAGCGCATTGCCATGGGGCTGGACCCGGGGCTGTGCATCAAGCTGGAGCGCCTGCCCGACGGAACGGTCCGCCGCCGCATGTCGCGGCTGGTCAACGCGCAGTCGGCGATCCAGAACAGCCACGGCACGGGGCCGCATGGCATCAAGGTGTGCCAGTAGCGCGGGCGGGAGGAGTGCCGCCCGGGCCGCCCTTTGTTTTTACCGACGCGCATGAATCTGCCACGGCACCATGAATTATTGCTAATCGAGTCGCGGCGTTTTGCACTGATTTTGTGCGATGAAGTCGCTTTGTGAATGTCATCAAGGATTCTTACGGGCGCTGCAGCATGCACAGCGTTTCTTATCAAGAATTCCTGATCATGCGTTCATCTCACAGTTTCAACTATGCATCCTTGGTTGTCGGCGCGGCGGCGCTCGTCGCCGGCAGCCTGTCCCATGCCGCCGGCCTGACGCCCGGCCCCATTTCCACCGACCCCGCCGGCAAATGGACGACCGGTGATCTGCATGTGCACACGGTGCAGTCGGACGATTCCCGCACGATACAGACGCTGGATTTCCTGCTCGGCAAATCCTTCACGACTTACAAACTGGACTGGCTGGCCCTGACCAACCACCTGCGCTCGGCGTCGTTCGACAACAATGGCAATGCGCTGCCCAAGCCCATTGCTTTCGCCTATCCGATGGAATCCTATGAGATTCAGCGCGTCAAGGCGTTGCAGGCGGCCGGCACCTATGCCGACAAATCGATATTCTCCGGCTTCGAGTGGGACATGCCCACGCACGACCACATGGGTGTGGTCTTGTTCGAAGACCAAACCAGTCTGAATGCCTCGACCCGGGGTGCCCGGGAGTTTCAATACCGGTTCACGACGCTGGCCGAGAATCTGTTCGACCCGCTGGACGTGACGGCCTGGAAGAGCAAGAGCACGCCGCGCAACAACAGCACCGCGGCGGATGCGCTGGCAGCGCTGGGCTGGTTGAAGGCCAATTACTCGAAAACAAGCTTCGTCACGCTCAACCACCCGTCGCGCAACCCCGGGAAATACACCGTCAACGACTTGCGCGACATGAATGACCTCGCGCCGGACATCATGTTCATGATCGAGGGCATGGTCGGCAACCAGATGGAGCCGGACCGTGGCGGCTATACGTCCGCCTACACCACGGCCAATCTGCCCAACCGCACCTACGGCGGCGTGGATGCCATCGTGGCCAAGGTGGGCGGCATGTGGGACGCGCTGCTCGGCGAGGGCCGCCGCATCTGGAACATCGCGGACTCCGATTCGCATTTCAAGATCGACGCCGCCAGCAACAGCAGTGGCTACTACCCGGGCGAATACGCGAAGAACTACGTCTGGATGCCCGACGGCGCCACCGGTTCGGCGGGCCTGATCGGCGGCCTGCGCGCCGGCCGGTCATTCGGTGTCTTTGGCGACCTGATCGATGCCCTCGATTTCCGGGCCGTGGGTTCTTCCGGCACGGCATTCATGGGCCAGGAAATCAAGGTTGGCGCGGGTGAAAAGGTCAAGTTCACGATCCGTTTCAAGAGCCCGGAATTCAACAACTACCTGAAGCCCGTGGATGGCGATCGGCTCGCCTATATGAAACCGGTGGTCGATCACGTCGACTTGATCGTCGGCGACGTGAAAGAAAAGACTGCACCGGGCACGCCGGCCTATTCTGTCGCGACGAATGCCTCCACCCGGGTTCTGCAACGCTTCACGGCTGCCGACTGGAAGGTCGGCAAGGATGGTTATGCCTCCATCACGGTGCAACTGCAGGTCCACAAGAACCAGTATTTCCGTTTGCGCGGCACCAATCTCGCGGTCGACGTGCCGGGGCTGAGTTCCAACGGCGAGCCGCTGGCCGACCAGAAAACCACCGGCACCGACAACCCCACCCGGCTGAATGCCATCAATGACCGCAACTACAGCAGCCTGTGGTTCTATTCGAACCCGGTGTTCATTTCGGTCAAGTGATCAGCGCAGCCACGATTTCCAAGGTATTCCAATGAAGAAATACATCGCGACCCTTCTTGCAGGCCTGAGCCTGTTCTTCGCCGCCACCGGCGCGGCCCTGGCCGACAACCGGTATGAGATTGCCGCCATCGACGATGTGAATGGCAACGCCACATTTGCCGGCACGATGACGACCAGCTCGCCCTTTTCCCTGGACTATGGCTTCAGCGTGCTGGACTTCGACCTGCATTACCTGACGAAGGACGTCGCGTACAACGCGTCCAATTCGACGGTGCTGGTCGAGGCGCAGGGTTTCCTGTTCACGGCCAAGGATGCATCGTCGGCCTTCGAGCTGACCTTTTATCCGGACGGCAGCTACTACTCCGAGTATTCCGTGCCCGGCCGCAATACCTACGCTGACTCGGGCTACTTCGCCTTCGGCGAACTGGCTCCGGTGCCGGAGCCGGCCAGCGTGACGCTGCTGCTGGCCGGCCTGGGCGCGCTGGGTTGCCGCGTCCGCCGCCGCCAGCAGACGGTGGCCTGACGTCGCAGCCGAGGCGGCCATGCCGCCCTCAGGCATGAAAAAAGGGAGGCCTCGGCCTCCCTTTGCTTCACGGCTTCACCGGCCGCAGGTATGGCCCCGGCTTCACCTCCTTGATCGGCTCGGCCGCGATGCGCTTCTTCAACTCGGCGATCGCCGCGTCCAGCTGCGCGTCCTGACCCATGAAGGTCGCGCGCGGCGGGTTGTCGACGTCGATGTCCGGCGACACGCCCACGCCTTCGACGAGGAAGCGGCCGTCGGCATCGATCTGGCCGTTCTCGGCGGCGCGCATGATGCCGTTGTCCAGCAGCCGGTTGCCGTCGGACAGCCACACGCCCGCGCCCGAGCTGCGCTTGCCGATGACGGGGCCGATCTTCAGGCGCTTGAAGCCCTCGGCGAAGGTCTCGCCGTCGGAGTAGGTGTCCTCGTTCATCAGCACCACGGTGTGGCCGCGGAAGGCGTTCTGCATGTTCGCGTACACCGGCGCCCCTGCGGGCGAGCGCGGCTGCCAGAAGGCCCAGGCGCGGCGCAGCAGCTTCTCCAGGATCCAGCTGTCGATGTTGCCGCCGTTGTTGTAGCGCACGTCGATGATGAGGCCGTCGCGGTCGCTGGCGGCATAGAACTCGCGCACGAAGTCCGCGATGTCGCCCGAGCCCATGGCGCGCAGGTGCACGTAGCCGATGCGGCCCTGGCCGGCCTGCTCCACGGCGCGGGCGCGGCTGACGCGCCAGTCGTTGTAGCGCAGCTGGTTCTCGCGCATCTGCGCCACCGGCGTGACGATGCGCTGCACCACCTTGCCGTCGGCCTGTTTCACGTCCAGCAGCACCTGGCGGCCGGCCTGGCCGCGCAGCAGCTCCAGGATGTGGGGCGCGTCCACAGTCGGGCGGCCGTTGACGGCGGTGATGATGTCGCCGACCTTCAGGTTCACGCTGGCCGCGGCCAGCGGCGGGGCCTCGGACGGCAGCTCGGCCTCGAAGCCGTAGATGGCGTCGATGCGCCAGCCGTTCGGCGCGCGCGAGAAGCGCCCGCCCAGGCCCGCCAGGCCCGGTTCGTCCGGCGACGGGCGCGTGTCGCCCGGGCCGACCTGGCTGTGCAGCGCGCTGAGCTCGCCCACCATCTGCGCCATCAGCTCGGCCAGTTCGAAGCGGTCGGTCACGCGGTCCAGCAGCGGCTCGTACTTGGCGCGCGCGGCCACCCAGTCCACGCCGTGCATGTCCTTGTCGTAGAAATGGTCGCGGTGCATGCGCCAGGCGTCGGCGAACATCTGCTTCCACTCGGCGCGCGGCTGCGTGGCGATCTGCCAGTCGCTCCAGCGCACCTGGAACTTGCCCAGGTCCGTGGGCAGCTTGGGCGCGGCTTCTACGATCAGCACCTCGGGCGCGGCGCCGCCGCTCTGGTTGCGCACCACCATCAGCTTCTTGCCGTCGGCGCTGACGTCGTAGGCGCGCACGTCGCCGGCCAGGATCTCGGTGGGGCCGCCCTGGTTGTCGATGGCGACGGACTTGAGCTGGCTCTTGCCCTCCAGGTCGCGGTCCAGGAACCACAGCCGCTTGCTCTCCGCGCGCAGCGCGCGGTAGTTGCCGGCCGGCACGGGCAGCTCATAAAGGCGAGAAGCCAGGCCATCGAAGACGATGGCCGGCTTGCCGGGCTTCTTGTCTTCGGGCTTCTTGTCCTTGTCCTCCGGCTTGGCCGTGTCGGGCTTGCGCTCGGTCGGGTCCTTGTCGGTGGCCTTGCGGTCCTGCGCGCGCTGCTCCTCGGCCTTCTTCTCGGTGGCGGATTCCAGCTCGTCCTTGGGTGCGAACGGCGAGCGCAGGCCCGGCTGCAGGGCCAGCGCGTAGAGCTTGGTGCGGAAGCCGAAGAAGGGCCCGGTGTTGCGGTCGCCCCAGGGGCCGCCGTTGCCGGTGGTCTGGAAGTTGCGGTTGGACGAGAGGTACAGCCACTGCCCGTCCGGGCTGAAGGTGGCGCCGCTGGTGTCGTAGCGGTCGCTCGTCAGCGTGTGCGTGCGGCCATCCGCCAGGCTGTAGAGCTGCAGCTGGTTGCGGCTGCTGCTGTGGATTGCCACGGTCCAGGCCAGCGCCTGGCCGTCGGGGCTCCAGCCCTGCAGCTGCGGCGAGTCGTCGACGGGGCTGCGGCCGATCTCGCGCGTGCTGCCCTTGCCGGCGGGCGCCTTCAGATCCGTCAGCCAGATGCGGCCCTCCTTGTCCGTGTGCGCCAGCCACTTGCCGTCCGGCGACGGCAGCATGGCGCGGCGCTGCGTCGTGGCGCCGCTGGTCAGCCGCTCGGGCTGGCCGGTGCCGTTGGCGGCAAAGCGCCACACCTCCTGCTCGCCGCTGAAGTCGCAGAACGCCAGCACGCTCTTGCTGTCGCTGCTGAACTCGGCCTGCTTGCAGCGGCCGTCGGCCGGCTGCGGCAGCTCGGCGCGGCGCAGCTGCTGCACGCCCTGCGTGGCGAGGTGGCCGCGGGCGGACAGCAGCACGCGGTCGCCGTTGGGCGCGAAGGCCGTGTCGACGAGGTAGTCCTGCGGCTTCTTGATCCAGCGTTCGCGCTGCTGGTCGAAGTCGCCGCCCAGCGTCACGTCCAGCTTCTTCGGCGCGGCGGCCTGCGCCAGGTCGACGAGGTAGAGGTCGGCGCCCAGCGCATAGACGACGCGCGTGCCGTCGATGGACGCGTGGCGGATGTCCCAGCCCTTGTGCGTGGAATGCTGGCGCAGGTCGCCACCCTGGGCGTTGACCGACCACAGGTTGATCGTGCCGTCGCGGTCCGACAGGAAGGCGATGCGCTCGCCGCCGGCGGTGCGGTAGGGCAGGGGGCGGCGGTCGTTGTTGCCCTCGGCGAGCAGCGGCCTGGCCTCGGCGCTGCCGCTCAGGTCCAGCGACCACAGCCGCGCCAGCGCGCCGCCGCGGTACTGGCGCGCGTTGTCGCCGCGCAGGCCGCTGCGGGTGAAGTACAGCGTCCGGCCGTCGGCGCTCAGCGCGGCGTCGCTGGCCTGCGCGACGGGCAGTTGGCGGCGCTGGCCGGTCTTGGCGTCGATGGCGAACAGCTGCGCGCCGGGCCGCGCGTCCAGGCTGGTGAACAGGATCTCGCCCGCGGCGCTGAAGCCCCACACGCGCATGCCGCCGCCTTCCCAGGTCAGCCGCTTGGGCGGGCCGCCGGCGGCGGGCATCAGGTAGAGCTCCGTGCCGCCGTCGTACTGCCCGGTGAAGGCCAGCCAGCGGCCGTCGGGCGACACGGCGGGCTGGCTCTCCAGCCCCTGGTGCGTGGTCAGGCGCTGGGCTTCGCCTCCTTGCGCGGCCACGCGCCACAGGTCGCCCTCGGCGACCAGATAGACCTGCTCGCCCTGCAACGCGGGCTGGCGATAGAAGCCCTGGGTGCCGGCCCAGGCGCTGGAGGCGCAAAGGGCGGCGGCGAGGGCAGCGAAATGCAAACGGGGCATGAGGGTCTCCACTCGAAGTGGCGGCATTGTGGAGCTAGGGGGATGGGAGGCAATTCGTCACATCCGTGAATCCGCCGCGGCGTGGCCGCCGTAAGTCCCTCCAGATGCCATGCCGGCATTGCCCTTCAGGATGCCCCGAAATGAAAGCTCATCTCACTTGCAGCGCGCTGGCGACGGCACTGCTGTGCCTGGCCACGGCCGCCCAGGCGTCCAGCCACCGTGAAGCCCCCTTCATCACCACCGTGCCCAAGGTGGACGCGACCGACTTCTACATGTTCCGCAGCTACGAGGCCGGCCGCGACAACATGGTCACGCTGATCGCCAACTACCTGCCGCTGCAGGACGGCTACGCCGGCCCCAACTACTTCGCGATGGACCCGAACGCGCTGTACGAGATCCACGTCGACAACAACGGTGACGCCAAGGAAGACATCACCTTCCAGTTCCGCTTCAAGAACACGCTGGCCGGCGGCGGCGCGGGCGTGAACCTCACCGTGGGCAGCAAGGCCGTCAACATCCCGCTGATCCAGGCCGGCGCCGTGGCCAACGTGAAGGACGCCAACCTGCAGGTCAACGAAAGCTACACCGTCACCGTGGTGCGCGGCGACCGCCGCAGCGGCACCGCGCAGGCCGTGACCAACGCGGCCGGCGGCGCGACCACCTTCGACAAGCCGGTGGACAACATCGGCAAGAAGACCATCGCCGACTATGCCGCCTACGCGGCCAAGCACATCTACAGCGTCAACATCCCGGGCTGCGCCACGCCGGCCAAGCTGTTCGTCGGCCAGCGCCAGGACCCGTTCGCCGTCAACCTGGGCACCATCTTCGACCTGGTGAACGCGCCGGTGTCCTTCATCACCGACCCGTCGCAGATCAACGCGGCGCCCAACACGCTGGCCAACAAGAACGTCACGACGCTGGCGCTCGAAGTCCACAAGGACTGCCTGCGCGCCTCGGCCACCGGCGACGACGTCATCGGCGCCTGGACGACCGCCAGCATGCGCCAGGGCCGCCTGCTCAACCCCAAGCCGGCCAGCGGCCACCAGACGGCCGAGAAGGCCGGCGGCGCCTGGGTGCAGGTGTCCCGCCTGGGCATGCCCCTGGTCAACGAAGTCGTCATCGGCCTGAAGGACAAGGACAAGTTCAATGCGTCCAAGCCCACGGGTGATGCGCAGTTTGCCGACTACGTGACCAACCCGACGCTGCCCGCGCTGCTGGAGATCGCGCTGGCGCTGCCCAGCACGGCGCCGACCAACTTCCCGCGCAACGACCTGGTCACGACCTTCCTGACCGGCATCAAGGGCGTCAACCAGCCCGCCAACGTGGTCCCGTCCGAGATGCTGCGCCTGAACACCGCCATCGCGCCGGTGGCCTTCGCGCAGCAGAACCGGCTGGGCATCGTCGGCAACATCCTCGCGGGTGGCACCGACAACGCCGGCTATCCCAACGGCCGACGCCCGAAGGACGACGTCGTCGACATCTCGCTGGTCGCCGTGATGGGTGGCCTGTGCGTGGCCAACGGCGACACCGACAAGCTCGCCTTCGGCGCGGCCTGCAAGCCGTCGGCCGTGCCCCTGGGTGCCACCGCCTTCAAGCTGCATGACGGTGTCGACCAGGCCGTGGTGCCGCTGCTGGGCAGCTTCCCCTACCTCAACACGCCCATCCCGGGCACCAAGTGAAGGAGCCCGACATGCTGAGCCGAAAGAACCTGGCCCTGGTGGTGGCGGCCGCCGCTGCCGTCGTGCTCGCCGCCTGCGGCGGCGGCGATGACGGCAACGGCATCCTCACGCCGCCGGTCGTCACGCCGCCCGTGGTGGCCACGGCCGTGCCGGACAGCGCCGTGGCGTCTTCCATGGCGCTGGTGAGCTACATCAACGGCCTGAAGGTCGATGACGAGACCTCCGAGTCATTGACGCTGCCGACCATCGACGTCGCGACCAGCGAGACCGAAGAGCCGATCGCGCTGTGAGGCGAGGGCTCGCACGGCTGCTGATGCTCGTGCTGGCACTGCCGCTGGCGGTGTCGGCGGCGCCCTTCGTCCCGAAGAGCGACACCGACATCGTCCAGCGGCTGCCCTACCGCATGGACGCCGCCGAGCGCCAGCGCCGCGCGGCGCTGGCACGCGACCCGGCCCAGTTGCCGCTCGCCGTGGCCGCAGCCCGCACGGCACTCGAACGCGCCCGCGTGCACGGCGATCCGCGCGAGCTGGGCACGGCGCAGGCGGCGCTCGCGCCCTGGTGGCCGCGTGCCGACGCGCCGGCCGAAGCCGTGCTGCTGCGCGCCCGCGTGCGGCAGGCGCGGCATGATTTCTCCGGCGCGCAGGCCGACCTGCGCGGCCTGCTGACGCGTGCGGATCTCGAACCCGAGCTGCGCGCACAGGCCTTGCTCGACGCCGCGGCGCTGCATCAACTGCGTGCCGAACTGCCCGAGGCGCGCGCGCTGTGCGAGCAGCTGCAGCCGCTGGCCGCCGTGCCGGCCGCCGCCTGCCTGGCCGAGCTGGCCAGCCTGTCGGGCGATGCGGCCACTGCGGCCCAGACGCTGGCGCAGCTGAGCCCCGGCCGCACCGTCGCGCCCTGGCTCGCGCTGATGCGCGCGGAGCTGGCCGAGCGCATGGGCGACGACACGGCCGCGCCCGCACTGTTCCGCGCCGCGCTGGCCGGCGAGGACGACGTCTACACCCGCGCCGCCTGGGCCGACTGGCTGCTGGCCCGCCACCGCGCGGCCGAGGCGCTGGCGCTGATCGAACGCAGCGCGGACGCCGAGGCGGACGCGCTGCTGCTGCGCCACGTCATCGCGCTGCGCCAGCTCAACCGCACCACGCCGCTGACGGAGACGATGCGCGAGCGTCTGGCCGCCGCCGACGCGCGCGAGCCGGGCAAGCATGCCCGCGAGCAGGCGCGCTTCGCGCTGGACGTGCAGGACCAGCCGCGCGAGGCCCTGCGGCTGGCCGAGGTGAACTGGGCCATGCAGCGCGAGCCGGCCGACGCGGTGCTGCTGCTGCGCGCGGCGCTGGCGGCCGGCCGGGCGGGCGACGCCCCACGGCAGGCGCTGGCCCGCTTCGTCCGCGAGCGGCGGTGGCAGGATGTGCGCCTGACCGCCCTCGACCGGAGCCTCGCGCCTTGATCCGTTGGTTCGCCCCCCTGCTGCTGTTCGCCAGTTCCGCCGCCTGGTCGCACCAGTCCAGCGAGGCCTACCTGAGCTACCGCGTCACCGGCGCGGACGTTGAGCAGCGCCTGGACATTGCGCTGCGCGACCTGGACCGCGACCTCGCGCTGGACGCCGACGGCGACGGGCGCCTGAGCTGGGGCGAGGTGCGCACGCGCTGGCCCGACATCGAACGCCTGGCCGCCGACGGCGTGCGCTTCACGGCCGGTGGCGCCGCCTGCGCGCCGAAAGGCAGCGCCACGCCGCAGCTGGAGGAACACAGCGACGGCATGCACGCCGTGCTCGTCACGCAGTGGCAATGCCCGGCGGACGTGCAGGAACTGCAGATCACCTACCGGCTTTTCGCCGCCACCGACGCCGGCCATCGCGGCCTGGCCCGGCTGGTCGGCGCGGCCGGCCAGCCGCTGGTGCTCGTGCCCGGCGCCGCAGCGCAGCGCCTGGGCGTGGACAGCCGCGGCTTCGCGGGCTTCGTCATCGAGGGCATGGCCCACATCGCCGGCGGGCTGGACCATGTGCTCTTCCTCGTCACGCTGCTGCTGGTGGCCGTGTGGCATCGCCACGGCCGCGGCTGGGCGCCGCGCGCCAGCGCCCGCAGCGCGTTCGCCGAGACGCTCAGGCTCGTCACCGCGTTCACGGTGGCCCACTCCATCACGCTGGGGCTGGCGGCCAGCGGCGTCATCGACCCGCCGGCCGCCGCCGTCGAATCGCTGATCGCGCTGACCGTGCTGCTGGCCGCGCTGGACAACCTGCGCCCCTTCGTGCCGGGGCCGCGCTGGGCCATGGTGGGCCTGTTCGGCCTGGTGCACGGCGTGGGCTTTGCCGGCCCGCTGAAGGACCTGGGCCTGCGCGGCACGGAGCTGGTGCTGCCGCTGCTGGGCTTCAACCTCGGCGTGGAGCTGGGCCAGCTCGCGGTCGTCGCGCTGCTGCTGCCGCTGGCGCTGGCGCTGCGCGACCGCGAGGTCTACCGGCGCTGGATCGTGCCCGGCGGCTCCAGCGCCGTGGCCGCGCTGGCCCTGGTCTGGTGCGTGGAACGCAGCCTCGCGGTGCAGCTGCTGCCCTGAAACGGGCGGTCTACGCGTATCTCCTGCCCCCCGACTTGAGGGGCGGCCGTCATCGTTCTGACCCAATCTGACGCGATAGTCAAAGTTGTTCCCCGCACCTCAAATCGCACTGGAGAAAACCGCATGTCCCACAAGTTCCTGATCGCTTCGGCAGCCCTGCTGGCGGCCGTGTCCGCCCAAGCCGCAGTGTCCGTCACGGGCCCGTCGTTCACGTACAGCCAGAACTTCGACACCCTGGCCTCGACCGGCACCACGGCGACCTGGGTCAACGACAGCACGCTGGCCGGCTGGAGCCTGTTCTACATCAACACCGACGTCACCAGCTACCTGGTGGGCACCGGCTCCGGCACGTCTGGCGGCTTCTACAGCTACGGCTCGGCCGGCAGCACGGACCGGGCACTCGGCAGCCTGGCCACCAACGGCAACGTCGCGGCCGGTTCCAGCGAATACATCGCGCTGTCGCTGACGAACACGAGCGGCGCCGCGTTCGACAGCTTCACGCTGCGCTATGACGGTGAGCAGTGGCGCAATGCCGGCAACACGACGGCCCAGTCGCTGACCGTCCAGTACGGCTACGGCGCCACCTTCGCTGCCGTGACCACCTGGAACACCACGACCAGCGCCTTCACGTTCACGTCGCCCGTCGCTTCGGCCACGGCTGCCGCAGTGGACGGCAACGCGGCGGGCCTGGTTGGCAGCCTGGGCGGCACCGTCAGCACCACGTGGGCCGCTGGCGACACGCTGTGGATCCGCTGGAACGACGTCAACGATGCCGGCAACGACCACGGCCTGGCCATCGACAACGTCAGCCTGAGCGTCAGCGCCGTGCCGGAACCCAGCACCTACGCCATGCTGCTGGCCGGCGTGGCCGCCATCGGTTTCGTTGCCCGCCGCCGTCGCAACGTCTGATCGACCTGCGCCTGCACTGCTGAAACGGCCCTTCGGGGCCGTTTTTTCATGGGGCGCCCCGGCGCGGCTTCAGCCCGCCGCGATGCCCATCGTGACCTGGCCGGCCGGCACGTGGACCGAGGCACTGGCCACGTGGCCGGCCTGGTCGTCGAAGAAGAAGTCCGGCTCGAACTCGCGCAGGAACTCGCCCTTGGCCAGGCCGCCGAGGAACATCGCCTCGTCGACCTCGATCTGCCAGTCCATCAGCGTGCGGATGGCGCGCTCGTGCGCCGGCGCGCTGCGCGCCGTGACCAGCGCCGTGCGCACCCGCATGCCGGGCACCTGCTGCAGCCTGTGCAGCGCCTGCAGCACGGGCTTGAAGGGCCCGGCCTGCAGCGGCAGGTGGGCGCGCGTGCTCTCGTGCTCGCGGAACGCGGCGAGGCCGTCGCGCTGGTAGACCTGCTCGGCCTCGTCGGAGAACAGCACGGCGTCGCCGTCGAAGGCGATGCGCAGCTCGTTCGGGTGCTCGGCCGACGCCTGGCGCGACAGCGGCATCACGCGCGCGGCGGCCACGCCGGCCGCCAGCGCCTGGCGCACGTCGTCGTCGTTGGCCGACAGGAACAGCTGCGCCGACAGCGGCTTCAGGTAGCGCCACGGCGCGGCGCCGCGCGTGAACACGCCGCGCTCCACCGGCAACCCGTAGTGCGCGGCCGAGCGGAACACGCGCATGCCCGAGATGGGGTCGTTGCGCGACAGCACCACCACCTCCACGCGCGGCGTGCCGCCGCTGTTGAAGGCGAGCAGCTTCTTCACGAGCGAGAAGGCCACGCCGGGCGGCGCGGGCTGGTCCAGCAACTGCTGCTGCAAGGTCATGTAGGCGCGGTCGTCGCCGGCCTCGAAGACCTGGTTCTCGGCCTCGAAATCGAAAAGGGCGCGCGACGAGATCGCGACGACGAGTTGACCGCTGAGGCTGGCTGGCATGGCGGTCGATGATAGGGGCGGCGCGCCGGGCCTGGAGTTCCTAGACTGGGCGCCTTCTGCTGCTGAAAGGTCGTCCCATGCGCTCCCACCTCGCTCTGCTGCCGGTCCTCGTTCTTGCGGGTTGCGCCTCGGCGCTCAAGCCCGTGCCCACGCCCACCGAGGTGCCCGCGAGCCTGCAGCCGCCCGCCGGGCAGACGCTGGTGGCGGAGATGCTGGCCAGCGGCGTGCAGATCTACGACTGCGCCGCCAAGGCCGATGGCAGCGGCACGGGCTGGGTGTTCCGCGCACCGGAGGCGGTGCTGGCGGACGCGCGCAGCCACCCGCTGGGCAAGCACTACGCCGGCCCCACCTGGGAGGCGGCGGACGGCAGCCGCGTCGTCGGCGAAGTGAAGGCGCGCGAACCCAGCCCCACGCCGGCCACCGCCATCCCGTGGCTGCTGCTGTCGGCCAAGAGCAGCAGCGACAGCGGCACGCTGGCCGGCGTGCGCAGCATCCAGCGGCTGTACACCGGCGGCGGCGTGGAGCCCGCCGAGGCGTGCACGGCGCAGAAGCTGGGCCAGTCGGCGCGCGTGGCCTACACGGCGACTTACAACTTCTACCGTTAGATAACCGCCAGGCCTGCGGCCAGGTCGCGCCGCAGGTCGTCCATGGCCTCGATGCCCACCGACAGGCGCACCAGTGCGTCCGTGATGCCCAGCCGCGCGCGGGTCTCGGGCGGGATGGAGGCATGCGTCATCAGTGCCGGCAGCGAGATCAGGCTCTCCACGCCGCCCAGGCTCTCGGCCAGCGTGAACAGCTCGACGCGCTCCAGGAAGCGCCGTGCACCGGCCAGGTCCGCCTTCAGCGCGACGCTGATCATGCCGCCGCCGCCGCGCGTCTGGCGCTTCGCCAGCGCATGCTGCGGGTGGCTGTCCAGCCCCGGGTAGAGCACGCGCTCCACCTGCGGCTGCGTGCTCAGCCAAGCGGCCAGCTCGGCGGCGCTGGCGTTGTGGCGCTCCATGCGCAGCGCCAGCGTCTTCAGGCCGCGCAGCGCGAGGAAGCTGTCGAACGGCCCGGCCACCGAGCCGATGGCGTTGTGCAGGAATTCGAGCTGCTCACGCAAGGGCGCCTGGCGTGCCTCGCCGCCCACGACGGCGATGCCGCCGATGACGTCGCTGTGGCCGTTGAGGTACTTTGTGGCCGAGTGCACGACGAGGTCGAAGCCCAGCGACAACGGCTGCTGCGCCCAGGGGCTGGCAAAGGTGTTGTCCGCCACGGCCAGCGCGCCGTGCTCGCGGGCGATGCGGGCCACGGCGGCGAGGTCGGTCAGGCGCAGCAGCGGGTTGCTGGGCGTCTCGATCCAGATCAGCTTCGTGTCCGGCCGCAGCGCGGCGCGCAGGCTGTCAGCGTCGCGGCTGTCCACGTAGGTGACGGCCAGGCCGGCGCTGTGCTTGCGCACGCGCTCGAACAGCCGGTAGCTGCCGCCGTAGAGGTCGTCGCCCGCGACGATGTGCGAGCCGGCGGGCAGCGTGTCCAGCACGGTCGCCATGGCCGCCAGGCCGGACGAGAACGCGAAGGCCTGCGCGCCGCCTTCGAGGTCGGCCACGGCGCGCTCGTAGGCCTGGCGCGTCGGGTTGTGCGTGCGGCCGTACTCGTAGCCGCTGTGCTCGCCCGGGCTCGTCTGGCGGTAGGTGGAGCTGACCGAGATGGCCGGCATGACGGCGCCGGTGATGGGGTCGGGCGACTGGCCGGCGTGGATGACGCGGGTGTCGAAGGCCAGTTCGTAGGCGGGCGTGGCGCTCATCGCGTGATCTCCTTGCGCAGGTGGTTGATGAGGTCGAAGCGCGTGACGAGGCCGTGGAAGCCGGTGTCGTCCGCGATGACGGCGACCAGGCCGCGGCGCAGTTGTTCACGCAGATCGGCCAGCGAGGCCGTGGGCGCCAGCGTGACGACGTCCTCGCTCATCGCGCGGGCCACCGGCGCGGCGAAGCTGCTGGCATCGGCATGCAGCCGCGCGAGCAGGTCGGACTCGTCCAGCAGCCCGACAAGCCGGCCGTTCGCCAGCACCGGCAGCTGCGACACATCGGCCTGGCGCATGCGCGCGAAGGCGGTCTGCAGCGTGTCCTGCGGCGTCACGGACACGACCGAGCCGCTGGCCGCCGGCCGGGAAATCAGGTCGCGCAGGTCGTTGAGACGCGGGCGCGTGAGCAGGCCCTGGTCGAACATCCAATGGTCGTTGTAGACCTTGGACAGGTAGCGGGTGCCGGTGTCGCAGACGAAGGTGACGACGCGCTTCGGCGCGGTCTGCTCGCGGCAGTAGCGCAGCGCGGCGGCCAGCAGCGTGCCGGTGGACGAGCCGGCCAGGATGCCCTCGGCGCGGTACAGCTCGCGCGCCGTGGCGAAGCTGTCGGCGTCCGAGATGCTGTACGCCTTGCGCACGGCGGACAGGTCGGCGATGGGTGGCACGAAGTCTTCGCCGATGCCTTCCACCGCCCAGGAGCCGGCGTCGCCGTGGCGGCCAGTGTCCACGTAGTCCTTCAGGATGGAGCCCACGGGGTCGGCCAGCACCATGTCGATGCCGGGCCGCACGCGCTGGAAAAAGCGCCCCAGGCCCGTGAGGGTGCCGCCGGAGCCCACGCCGCAGACGATGGCGTCCACGTCGTGCCCCATCTGCTGCCAGATCTCGGGCGCGGTGGTGGTCTCGTGCGCCAGCGGGTTGGCGGGGTTGTTGAACTGGTCGGCATACCAGGCGCCGGGGATCTCGCGCACGAGGCGGGCGGCGGCGTCCTGGTAGTAGTCGGGGTGGCCCTTGCCGACGTCGGAGCGCGTCAGGTGCACCTGGGCGCCCAGCGCCCGCAGCTGCAGCACCTTCTCGGCAGACATCTTGTCGGGCACCACCAGCGCCACCTGGTAGCCCTTGGCGCGCGCCACCAGCGCCAGGCCCAGCCCGGTGTTGCCGGCCGTGGCCTCGACGACGGTGCCGCCGGGTTTCAACAATCCGTCGCGCTCGGCGGTCTCGATCATCGCCAGGCCGATGCGGTCCTTGATGGAGCCGCCGGGGTTCTGGGATTCGAGCTTCAGGAAGAGCTGGCAGGGGCCGGTGTCCAGGCGCTGCACCGGCAGCAGCGGCGTGTTGCCGATGAGGTCCAGCACGGCGGGCCGGGCCTCGAGCGGGAGTCGGGCGGTCATGGCGGAGCGACGCCGCGATCGGGGCGCGGCCCATGGTTCAAGACCTCGCAGGCTACGAAGCGAGGCTTCGCCTGGGAACGAAGCTTTGCGCATGAGCTTGCGCGATTTGCGTGACGCAATCCGCGTGACCGGTGCGTTTACCCTTGCTGTTGGGTGACAAGCCCTGACGCGGGCGACGAACATGCAGGCCGATACAGCTGCCCGCATGTCGCGGTCGGTACCCAGGGAGTGTTCCGCATGTCATCCACCGTCATCAGCCGCCACGGCTCCATAGGCCGCCGGCTCGCACGGGTGCTGTCCTGCATCCTGGGCCTGTCGGTGTTCGCCAGCGTCGTGGCCGTCTGGCAGCTGCGCGCGCTGGGCGCCGAAGTGGACGACATGCTGGGCAACAGCCTGAAGGTGGAGCGCGCCGCGACCGACTGGCTGCGCCACACGACGGCAGGCGTGCAACGGGCGGCCGCCATCGCCAAGAGCAGCGACCCGTCGCTCGTCGAGTATTTCGCGCCGGCGTCGGCGTCCTCCATCCAGCAGACCAACGAACTGCAGAAGCAGATCGAGGCGTCGCTCGATTCGCCCGATGAGCGCGCCCTGTTCGCTCGCATCGGCGAGTTGCGCAAGACCTACCTGGCTGCCCGCGACGATGTCAACAAGGCCAAGAAGGCCGGCGACGTCGAGGGTGCAGCCCAGGTGTTCGCGCAGAGGTTCGAACCCACGTCCAAGGACTACCTGGACGCGGTGGCAAACCTGGGCCAGCGCCAGCGCGCGCAGCTGGACGCGTCCGCGCTCAAGGTGGAGGCGCTGCGTGCCCGCACCGTCTGGCTGCTGGTGGGCTGTTCCGCGCTGGCGCTGGTGGTCGGCATCGCGCTGAGCGTGGGGCTCACGCGCAGCATCACCGGCCCGTTGCGCGAGGCCGAACGGTCGGCCCGCGCGATCGCCGACATGGACCTCACCGGCGAGCCCCAGCGCCACTACGGCAACGACGAGACCGGCCAGTTGCTGCGCGCCGTCGATGCGATGCGCGCGGCCTTGCGCGGTGCGCTGCAGGAGGTGCGCAGCGTCGTCGACAACATCTCCACGGCCAGCACGCAGATCGCCAGCGGCAACAGCGACCTGAGCGCCCGCACCGAACAGGCGGCCTCCAACCTGGAAGAGACGGCCAGCGCGATGGAAGAGCTGACGAGCACCGTGCGCCACAGCGCCGACTCGGCCGCGCAGGCCAACCAGTTGACCCACTCCGCGGCCGACGTGGCCCGGCGCGGCGGCAACGTCGTGGGCCAGGTGGTCGCCACGATGACCGACATCCAGCAGTCCAGCAAGAAGATCGGCGACATCATCGGCACCATCGACGGCATCGCCTTCCAGACCAACATCCTCGCGCTGAATGCGGCGGTCGAAGCGGCGCGCGCGGGCGAGCAGGGCCGGGGCTTCGCCGTGGTGGCCGGCGAAGTGCGCACGCTGGCGCAGCGCAGCGCCGAGGCGGCGCGCGAGATCAAGGCGCTGATCGGCGCGAGCGTCGACAAGGTCGAGGCCGGCACGCGCCTGGTGGGGGACGCAGGCAACACGATGACCGAGATCGTCGACAGCGTGCAGCGCGTGACCGACATCGTCGGCGAGATCAGCACGGCCTCCAACGAGCAGAGCCAGGGCATCGGCCAGATCAACGTGGCCGTGGCCGACCTCGACAAGATGACGCAGCAGAACGCGGCGCTGGTGGAGGAGTCCACCGCGGCGGCCGAGAGCCTGAAGGAGCAGGCGAGCCGGCTGGCCAGCGTCGTCGCGACGTTCCGGCTGAACTGACCCGGTCCGCGTTTCGTCCGCTGCCGGCGCAACGGCCGCAACGGCCGTGCAAGCACATGCGCTTTGCTTCGTTGTGCCGCGCGGGGGCGGTTCCTAGCATGAGCTCGCTCAGGCACAGGCCTGACGTTCATCAACACAGGGACCGCCACCGACCATGCCTCACACCCGCCGCCGCCTTGCCCAGGCCTTCATCGCCTTCGGCGCCAGCCTGTTCGCGCTGCACGCCGCACACGCCGACCAGCTCGACGACATCAGGAAGAAGGGCGAGCTCGTCGTGGGCGTGCTGGGCACCGACGAGCCCAACAGCTTCATCGATGCGAAGACGCGCGAGATCGTCGGCTACGAGGTCGACCTGGCCCGCGCCATCGCCGCCAAGCTGGGCGTGAAGCTGCAGGTCAAGCAGCTCGCCGTCGCCGCGCGCATCCCCGAGCTGCAGCAAGGCCATGTGGACCTGCTTGCTGCGTCCCTCACGCACAACAAGGAACGCGAAGCCGTCATCGACTTCTCGCTGACCACCTTCGTCACTGGCCAGCGCGTGCTGGTGAAGGCCGACAGTGGCATCCAGAACCTGGCGGCGCTTGCCGGCAGGAAGGTCGTCACCATCAAGGGCGGCACGCAGGAGCCCAACATCCGCAAGGCCGTGCCGGGCGTGGAGGTCGTCACCTTCGACACCGGCCCGCAGGCCTTCCAGGCGCTACAGCAGGGCAAGGGCGTCGCGTTCGTCAACGACGAGGTGTCGCTGCTGGACCAGCACGCCAAGCTCGGCGCGGCCAAGGCGCAGTACCGCATCCTCGACCAGAACATCAGCGTCGAACCGCTCGCCATCGGCATCCGCAAGGGCGAGAAGCGACTGAAGGCCGAAGTGGACGGCGCGCTGCGCGAACTGGAGAAGAACGGCGATGCCGACAGGCTGTTCGTCAAGTGGTACGGCCCGGACACGCGGCTGAAGTTCCCCAGGCGCACCTTCAAGATCGACAGCGACAAGGTCGAGAGCTGAGCCTCGCCGGCTGACCCCGGCCGCCGGCCTCCGGGAAGGGCCGGCGGCCTTTTCCTGTCGAGACCATGCCCGTCCTGTCCTTCGCGCCGCTGTTGCAGGGCGACTACCTCGGCTGGCTGCTGGCCGGCCTGCGCCTGTCGCTGCTGCTGACGGGGCTGACGCTGCTCACCGCATTGCCGCTGGCCATCGCCGTCGCGCTGCTGCGCCTGTCGCCCCGGCGCGCGCTGCGGGCCGGCGGCGAAGCCTACGTGGAGGCCGTGCGCTGCGTGCCGTTGCTGGTGCACATGCTGTTCTGGTATTTCGGCATGCCCGAGCTGCTGCCGGCGGGCATCAAGGCCGTGGTCTACGCCGGCGATATCGAGGTCGCGAGCGCCTGGGCCGCGCTGACGCTGTACACGGCGGCCTACATGTCCCAAGACATCCGCTCCGGCGTGCGCGCCGTGCCCCCGGGCCAGCTCGACGCCGCGATGGCGCTCGGCATGGCGCGCGCGGCGGCGATGCGCCTCGTCATCCTGCCGCAGGCGCTGCGCATCACGCTGCCGCCATTGCTGTCGCAGACGCTCAACCTCTGGAAGAACACCAGCATCGCCACCGTCATCGGCGCGGCCGAGCTGATGACGCAGGCGCAGCGCGTCGAGTCCGCGAGCTTCCGTGGCTTCGAGACCTTTGCGCTGGTGACGGCGGCCTACCTGTCGGTGTCGCTGGTGCTGACCGGCCTGGCCCAGTGGGCGCAGCAGGTCGTGTCCCCACAGGGGGCAAAACGATGACTGAGCTGGTCGACACCTACTGGCTCTACTTCCTCGTCGGCCAGTACCCGCACGGCCCGCTGGGCGGCCTGGCGCTGACGGTGATCTTGGCCACGCTGGGCCTGGTGTTCGCGCTGCCGCTGGGCATCCTGCTGGGCCTGGCCCGCTTCAGCCCGCAGCGGTGGCTGCGGCTGCCGGTCACGGGCTGGGTCTGGATGGTGCGCGGCACGCCGCTGCTGATGGTGGTGTTCTGGGCCTACTTCTTCCTGCCCACGGTCACCGGCCACAAGACCGACCAGTTCAGCACCATGCTGATCGCGCTGGTCGTCTTCGATGCGGCCTATCTGGCCGAGATCGTGAACGCCGGCCTGCGCGCGCTGCAGCGCGGCCAGCTGCAGGCGGCGCTGTCGCTGGGGCTCACACGCGGCCAGGCGCTGCGCGGCGTGCTGCTGCCGCAGGCGCTGCGCCACATGCTGCCGTCGCTGATCAACCAGTTCGTCGCGACCATCAAGGCCACGTCGCTGGGCACCATCATCGGCCTGTCCGAGCTGAGCTTCATCGCCAGCCAGATCAACGCCCAGGTGCTGGTCAGGCCCGTCGAGATCTACACGACGCTGGCGCTCAGCTACTTCGTCATGTGTTTCGGGCTGGCGCGCATCGCCAAGCTCGCCGAGCGCCGCCTCGCGACGTAGTGCCTTCTCCAGCGACCGTCGTGGAACCGGCTTTGCCCGTCGGCCGGCAGTGCCCCCTTGAGGGGGCCGGCGCAGCCGGTAGGGGGTTGTCTTACTTGACCCAGGTGTTGAGCTGGATGATCGGCAGCAACACCGCCAGCACGATGAGCAGCACGACCGCGCCCATCGCGACGATGAGCAGCGGCTCCAGCAGCGTGGCCGCGGCCATGGAGCGGCGTTGCACCTCGACGCTCAACTGGCGTGCGGCGCGGCCCAGCATCTCGGGCAGCTGGCCGGTCTGCTCGCCCAGGCGAGCGAACATCGCGAGGATGCCGGGGAAGCGCTTCTTGCCGGCCAGCGCCGAGCCCAGCGGCGCGCCTTCGCGCACCTGCACCAGCGCGTCGAGCGCATCGGCCTGCATGGCGCGGTTGGACAGCGTCTCGGCCGCAGCCTGCAAGGCCTTCAGGATGGGCACGCCGGCACCGGCCAGCATGGCCAGCGTGCCGGCAAACCGGGCCGCGTTGTAGCCACGCGCCAGGCGCCCGACCAGCGGCAGGCCCAGGATGCCGGCATCGAAGCGCAGCCGGAAGGCCGGCGCCTTCAGTGCGAAGCGCAGCGCCACGCCACCGGCCGCCAGCGCGGCCAGCAGGGCCCAGCCCCAGGCGCGCACGAAATCGCTGATGGCCAGCATCGCGACCGTCAGCGCGGGCAGCGCGCGCTTGGAACTGGTGAACACGGTCGCGATCTGCGGCACCACGTAGGTGACGAGGAAGATGACGATGAACACCGAGATCAGCGAGACGATGGCCGGGTAGGCCATGGCACCCACCAGCTTGGCCTTCAGGTCCTGGCGCTCCTCCAGGTCGTCGGCGAGCTTCTCCAGCACCTGGCCCAGCGCACCGCTCTGCTCGCCGGCGGCGACCACGCCACGGTAGACATCGTCGAACTCGCGCGGCGCGGTGGACAGCGCCTGCGCGAACGGCGAGCCGGCGTTGACCTCGGCCTTGAGCTGGCTGATGAGCTCGCGCTGCTTGGTGTCCTCGCTCTCGTCGGCCAGCGCCGTCAGCGCGCGTTCTATGGGCAGGCCCGAGCCGACGAGGCCGGCCAGCTGTCGCGTCCACACCGCCAGCGCCGTCTGGCCGAAGACGCGGCGCGTGAAGCGGCTGCCTTCCTGCGCGCCATGCTGCTGCACGGTCTCGATGGACAGCGGCGTGAGGCCCAGCGCGCGCACCGCAGCGCGGGCCGCACGCGGGTTGTCGGCCTCGATCAGGCCACTGTTCTGGCGGCCGGCGTCGGTGAGGGCGTCGTACTTGTAGGCTGGCATGGGGCAGATTGTGCGTGCTGCGCGCCGCGCAAAAACCGGACATCACGTCGGCCCACAGGCACGGGATTGCCGCGGCGCAGCGCCTGTCAAGAATCGGCGCTCATCCACCGGCCGCTCTCAGAAAGGACCCGCCATGAGGACAATGATTGCCGCCCTGCTCGCCGCAGGGGCCAGCCTGGCTGTGGTGACGGCCGAGGCCGGGCCTGTCGTCGTCGCCAACTCGACCTACTCGATCTTCCTCGCCGACGAGGCCCCCGCGCCAACTTACCTGGGGAACACTGTGTCCGCGCAGGGCGTGTTCGACGGCAACGACCAGAGCTTCGTGAGCAACGGCCAGAGCTACACGCTGAGCGAGTCCCAGTCCGATCTGGGTGGGGGGCGCCATCTGATCCACATCGAGCTCAGTTCGGACCGCGACATGAGCCATGCCGTTGCCGGGGGCGCCGGTGGCCTGTACCTGGGACTGGGAGTCGGCGGCGATGGTCTCGACCTGATGCGACTGGTCTATCTGGACCAAGCCATCCTGAGCTTCGACACGCCCCAGGATTCCTGGATCAACGACCACCTGGCCAGTGACTATCGCGACCTCTACTTCAGCGGCGCGTGGGGCGGGTCGTTCCCGTCATCGACCGCCGTGTTGGTCTTTCCCGGCGCCGAGAGCCTCGACATCCGCCGCCTGAGGCTGGACTTCTATGTGAGCGAACTCCCCGAGCCCGGCTCGCTGGCACTGGTCACGCTGGCGCTCGTGGGTGCGGGCGGCGCAGCGCGTCGCCGCCGGCAGCACCGATCAGCGCGCGCCTGATCGGTGGCGCTCACTCGCGCGTCACGCGCAGCACTTCCTCCAGCGACGTGACACCGGACGCGATGAGCCGGTCGCCGTCCTCGCGCATGGAGCGCAGGCCGGTGGACACGGCGGCGGCCGTGAGCTGGCTTTCGGGCGCGCGGTTGTGGATGAGGCTGCGCACCGCGTCGTCGGCCACCATCAACTCGTACACGCCCGTGCGGCCCTTGTAGCCGGTGTGGCCGCAGGCTTCGCAGCCCACAGGGTGCCAGCGGCCGTGGTCGTCCTGGCGCTTGCAGACCGGGCACAGGCGCCGCACCAGCCGCTGGGCCAGCACGCCCAGGAGAGACGACGACAGCAGGAAGGGCTCCACGCCCATGTCGGTCAGCCGCGTGACGGCGCTGGGCGCGTCGTTGGTGTGCAGCGTGGCGAGCACCAGGTGGCCGGTGAGCGAGGCCTGGATGGCGATCTGCGCGGTCTCGTAGTCGCGGATTTCGCCGATCATGATGACGTCCGGGTCCTGGCGCAGGATGGCGCGCAAGGCCTTGGCGAACGTCAGGTCGATCTTGGCGTTGACCTGGGTCTGGCCGATGCCGGGCAGCTCGTACTCGATCGGGTCCTCGACGGTCAGCACGTTGGTGGTGCTGGTGTCCACGGTCTGCAGCGATGCGTACAGCGACGTCGTCTTGCCCGAGCCGGTCGGGCCGGTGACGAGCACGATGCCGTGCGGTTGCTGCACCAGCTTCTTGAACGCGGACAGCACGTCGCCGTCCATGCCCAGGCCTTCGAGCGTGAACTTGGATTCGCTCTTGTCCAGCAGGCGCAGCACGGCGCGTTCGCCGTGGGCGCTGGGCAGCGTGGACACGCGCACGTCGATGGCGCGCCCGCCGATGCGCAGCGAGATGCGGCCGTCCTGCGGCAGCCGCTTCTCGGCGATGTCCAGCTCGGCCATGATCTTCAGGCGCGAAATCAGCGCGGCGTGCAGGCCGCGGTTGGGCTGCACCACCTCGCGCAGCGTGCCGTCGACGCGAAAGCGCACGGACGACGCGCGCTCATAGGGTTCGATGTGGATGTCGCTCGCGCCGTCCTTGGCCGCCTGCGTCAGCAGCGCGTTGAGCATGCGGATGATGGGCGCGTCGTTGGCGGCTTCCAGCAGGTCTTCCACCGCCGGCAGGTCCTGCATCATGCGCGACAGGTCCACGGCGCTCTCCACCTCGCCGATGACCACGGCCGCGCTGCTCTCGCTGCCGGCATAGGCGGCGTTGATGCGCTCGGCCAGCGACGGCCCGGCCTCGGACTCCAGCTTGTCCACGGCGTACAGGCGCTGCACCTCGGACAGCGTGGCCCAGCCGACCTCGGGCGGCGCCCACAGCGTCAGCGTGCTGCCGTCGTCCTCCAGCAGCACGGAGTTGGCCTTCGCAAAGGCGTAGGGCAGGGGGTGGCGGATCGCGGCCATGGGAGGGCTTATTGGGGCGGCTGCTGTGGTTGCTGCGGGGGCACCGGCGTCTGCAGGGACGGCTGCGGCAGCGCCTTGTCGGCCGGCGCGAACTTGGGCTCGGGCAGCACCGGCGAGCCGGTGTCGGGCAGCATCAGGTTCTTCTGCGGCTGGCTGACCTGCTGCACGGCGCGGATGCTCTCGTAGCGGTCCAGCGTGAGGCGGTTCGCGCCTTCGGCGTTGCGCATGACGACCGGGCGCAGGAACACCATCAGGTTGGTCTTCACGCGCTTGCGGTTCTTGCTGCTGAACAGGTTGCCGATCAGCGGGATCTTGGACAGGCCCGGCACGCCGTCGTCGCCGTCGGTGTACTCGTCCTTGAGCAGGCCGCCCAGCACGATGATGTCGCCGTCGTCCACGACCACGCTGGTCTCGATGGCGCTCTTGTCCAGCGTCGGGCCGGTGGTGCCGTTGCTGCCGGGCACCACGGAGGAGTTCTCCTGGTAGACCACCATGCGCACGGTGCCGCCCTCGCCGATCTGGCTCTTGACCTTCAGCGTCAGGCCCACGTCCTTGCGGTCCACCGTCGTGAAGGGGTTGACGGTGCCGCCGGTGGTGGTGGCGCCGGCGTAGGAGCCGGTCACGAAGGGCACGTTCTGGCCGATGACGATGCGGGCCTCCTCGTTGTCCAGCGCGACGAGGTTGGGCGTGGACAGCACGTTGGCGCCGCTCTGGCTCTCGAAGAAATTGGCCACCGCGCCCAGCGTGTAGATGCTGCCGAACTTCTTCAGCACGCCGATGTTCAGGCCGGTCGGCGCGGAGCCGTTGGTCAGCGCGGTCGTCACGCCCGCGGTGCCGCCGGCGACGGCGCCGGTGGCATTGATGATGTTGGACAGGCCCGTGCCGAAGTTGGTGCCGGCGCCAGTGATGGTGCCGTCGCCCTTGCTGCCGAACAGGTTCTGCCACTGCACGCCGAACTGCGCGGCCTTGGTGTTGTCGATCTTGACGATGAGCGACTCGACGTAGACCTGGGCCCGGCGCGCGTCGAGCTGCTCGATGACGGCGCGCACCTGGCGGTACAGCGGTTCGGGCGCCGTGATGATGAGCGAGTTCGTCGACGGGTCGGCCTGCACGAAGCCGCCGGTGGACGGGCCGGCCGACTGGCTCAGCGGCGACGTGGCGGCGGCCGAGTTCATGCCGCCAGTGCTGTTGCTGCTGGACGTGGCGCCCGTGAGCGTCTGGTTGTTGTTGCCGCCGAGCGCGCCCGTGCCGGACAGCGACGAGTTGCTGCCGGACTGGTTGTTGCTGCCCGACGAGGCCGCACCGAACGCCGCACGCAGCACGGTCGCGAGCTTGGTCGCGTCGGCGTTCTTCAGGTAGACGACGCGGATGTTGTTGCCGCCGTCGGTGCCGGGCTGGTCGAGCTTGTCGACCATGGAGCGCACGGCCGCCAGGCGGGCCGGATTGCTGGCGCGCAGGATGAGGCCGTTGGAGCGCGGGTCCACCAGCACGTTGACCGCGCTGCTGCTCTGGCCGGGCACGGCCGCAGCGACCGTCTGGCCGCCGTCGGCCAGGCGTTGCACCAGCGGCGCCAGGTCGGCCGCGACGGCGTACTTCAGCGGCACGATCTCGATGTCGCTGGTGCCTGGCGTGTCCATCGCCGCGATGATCTTGGCGATGCGCTGCAGGTTGTCGGCGTAGTCGGTGATGACCAGGCTGTTGTTGCCCGGGTTGGCGTTGATCGTGTTGTTCGGGCTGATCAGCGGGCGCAGCACGGCCACGAGGTTGTTCGCGTTCTCGTGCTGCACGCGGAAGATCTGCGTCAGGATCTGGTCGCCGCGCGCGCTGCTCGTCTCGACGGCCACGGAGCCGGCCTGCAGCTTGGCGTCCGGCTCCGGCAGCACCTTCAGGAAGCCGGCCGTCTCGACGACGGTGAAGCCCAGGCCGCGCAGCGCGGCGAGATAGGTGCGGTAGGCCTCGGCCACCGACACGGGTTGCTCGCTGTAGACCGTGATCGAGCCCTTCACGCGCGGGTCGATGATGAACTGCCGGTTGAGCATGACGCCCATGGCGCGTGTCACGGCCTCGATGTCCGCGTTGACGAAGTTCAGCGTGACCGGCGAACTGGGCCTGACGGCCGGCCCCCGCGACGAGGTCGGTTGGGCGCGCTGCACGGTGGCGCTGTCGGGCTGTGCGAAGGCGCTGTTGCCCGTGGCCGCCAGCAGCGCGGTGAGCGCGGTGGCAGTCGCAACGGCGGTGCGTGGGAGATTCATGATCATCCGATCGTCAAGACGGAGCGCGCCCCTTGGCGGCGCCCGATGATGTTCAGCAGGTTGTTCAGCGCTTCTTCGCGGCCCGGCGCGGCGGTGGCCTCGCCGGTGAAGCGGCTCTTGCCGCCGCTGTTGAGCACGCCGGCGCCGGAGAGCTGCAGCGCGCCTTCCAGTGTGGACAGGCGCAAGGTGCTGAGGCCGGGGTTCGACGCGTCAGCGGTGACGCTGAAGCGGTAGCTGCCCAGCGGCGCGACGGTGGACACGCGCGAGGACAGGTTGATGAGGTCCAGCTGCAGCTCGCCGAACTGGCGCCAGCGGCCCTGCACCGACTCCAGCCGCAGCTCGCGGGCCGACATGCGCAGCGAGCCGCCGAGCTGCAGCGTGTTCCATGGCGTGCCCAGGCCCGACAGCAGGCCGGCGGGCAGGCGCACCAGCCAGTCGGCGCGGTTGTCCACGCTGATGTCCAGCCGCCCCAGGCCGGGCTTCAGACCCAGCAGCAGCTCGCCGTTGATGCAGCAGTCCTGCCGCGCCGCGAGCTGCAGCCCCAGGCCCTGGACCGTCATGCGCCAGTGCAGCCGGCCGGGCAGCGCGGAGGCGTCGCGGCTGCCGGCACCGCCCGTGAGTACCAGCACGCCCGAGCCGTTCCAGACGCTGCCGCGCGTGTCGACGATGAGCAGGTGCTCGCCCGTGGCCGATGCGAGCGCGCGTGCCAGCCAGCTGGCCGGCGCGAAGGCGACGAGCGCGCCGAGCACGCCCAGCAGCGTACCGGCGGCGGCCCAGCGCCGCGGCGTGCGGTGACGCACCGCGCGGCCGCCGGCCGTGGCGCCGCCCAGCACCGAGTCGGGCGGCAGCGCGGGGGCTTTCTTCTTGAACAGACGCATCACGGCGCTCCCAGGCTCAGCACCAGCGTGCCGGCATAGCCCTTGGGGCCGCGTGTGAGCTGGGCCTCGACGGGCCGGGCGCGGGCCGCCGAGCGCACTTCGCCCAGCCAGCTCTGCAGCGCCTCGGGCGCGATGCCGTTGAGCGTGACGACGGCGCGGTCGCCCGCGAGGTTGATGCGGGCCACGGGGCCGAGATGTTCGACCGAGGCCGTCAGCGCGGCCTGCGCCTGGGCCGGCGGCACGGCGGGCGCGGCGCGCAGCGTACGGGCTTCCTGCGCCTGCGCCTGCATCTGCTGCAGTTGCAGCTCCAGCTGTTCGAGTTCCGCCGGCGCGGTCTTCAGCGTGCGCAGCGCCGGCGCGAGCAGCAGGCTCCAGGCCAGCAGCAGGCCCAGCAGCGCGGCAACCGTGGCCAGCACCAGGCGCTCGCGCTCGCCCAGCGCCTGCCATTGCGCCATCGCCTGCGCCTTGGTCTGCCTGAGCCGCACGGCGAGCCCCGCGTCGCCGGTGGCGTGGTTGAAACTGGCCATCAGGTGCGTCCCTGCATGCTGGCGCGGCTGAGGGTCAGCTTGCCTTCGCTGGAATCCAGTTGCCAGCCATCGCTGCGCAACTGGGTGCGGAAGTTGTCGATCTGTGCCTGCGCCCAGCCCTGGGCGGACATGGTGAGGCGCCCGGGCTCGAACGCCAGCGCCTCGGCCGGCGGGCGGTCGGCGGGCCAGGCGGTGGCGGCGGCTGCGAGCAGCGCTTCGAGGTCTTGCTCGCCGACGCTGCCGGCGCTGGCGCGCAGCAGGTCGAGCTGCTTTTGCATCTGCACCGGCGCGTCCAGGATGGCGCGCACCTCGGGGAAGGCGCTGGTCAGCGTCACGGCGACGGCCTCGCGGCGGGCGGCCACCTCGCGGTGCTGGTGCCAGGCCCACAGGTTCAGGCCCAGCAGCTGCACCAGCAGCAGTGCCGCGATGCCCCAGCGCACCGGCTGCCAGGGCTTGCGCATCAGTGCCCGGTGCACGAGGCGCAGCGCACGCACGCCGCGGGCCCGGGGCGCGAGTTCGAACTGGCGCAGGTTCCAGGCGCTGTCCACCACCGACAGCGCGCGCTGGCCGGGCGTCTGCACGCTGACGGTGGTGCCCAGCCAGCGCTCGGCGGCCGTGGCGACGCCGGGCGTGGCCGTCCATTGCGCCGCATGCACGAGGCCGGGCGGGAAGAACTGGCGCGCCAGACCACCGCCCAGCGGCAGTGTCGCGACGCCTTCGGTGTGGCTCCAGCGCAGCGAGACGCCGCCGTCCTGCGCGTCGCCGTTGGCCTCGAAGAAGTGGCCGCGCGCCAGCGCGTCCGGCCAGGACAGCGGCGCGACGCGCTCGATGAAGACCTGGGCGGCTTCCAGCTGGGCCAGGTGGCCTGCCAGCCAGCTGCGCGACGTGACGGCCACCCAGGCCGTGTCGCCGCCCAGCGCGTCGGGCTCCAGCGCGAAGTGCAGCGTGTCGGGGTCGTCCAGCAGCGCTTCTTCCAGCTTGCCGGCCAGTGCCGCGCGCATCTGGCGGCCGGCGCGCGGCAGCTCCACGCGGCGCCAGCTCACGTCGGACTCGCCGGCGATGGCGACGACGCTGTCCGCCGCCGGCAGCGAGGCCGCGGTGGCGCGGCCCTCGGCGGTGATCTGGCGGCCGTCGGGGGTCAGCACGTAGTCGTACTCGCGCAGCACGTCGGTGCGCGGCACGTCGGCCGCCGCGGGCGCGGCTCGTCCCAGCGCGCGCAGACGCGACCGGGGGGGCAGGAACAGCAGCAGGGTGCTCATGGGGAGATTGAAGCGCGGCGCATTCTAGGAGCGGGCTGTGAAGTTACAGGCCAGGGGCGGGACATCGCGGTGAAAGTCGGTGCTCAACGCTCCACCAACTGGTTGATGCGTTCACGCGCCCGCACGACCATGGTCAGCCCCTGCCGCTCGATCAGCGAGCGCTGTTCCAACTGGCGCTCCTCCAGCCGCAGCCGGCCGGTGACGAAGAAGAAGGACGACATGACAGCCACGCGGCTGGTGTCCAGCGTCACGCCGGTCGGCAGGAAGTTGGCGGCGTCGGTCACGTTCTGCAGCGGGCTGGCCTTGCGGCCCTGCACCAGCCGCTCGGCCGAGGCCAGGTCGACGCCGTCGAACAAGGCCGCGATGACCTCGCGCGGCGCCGTGTTCAGGTTGACCGGCGTGGCCTTGGGCAGCAGCACGACATAGGGCTGCAGGCGCTTGATGGTGGCGTCGTCCAGGCCCAGCCAGGCGAGCTGGTCCAGGCTGGCGGGGCGCAGCGGGCCGCTTTCGCTCTCGCTGGCGCCGGCCTCGACGGCGCTGGCGGCCCCGCTGGCCGCCGCCGGGAAGGCCGCGCGCAGGCCCGCGATGATGAGCGTGGCCGTGCCGGGCGGCGCGTTGACCTGGGTGCACAGCCGCTCCAGCACGCGCTGCTCCAGTTCCGGCACCTTGGTGCCGCTAAGCAGCGCACGCAGGTTGTAGTGGCTCTGCGCGTCCTCGATGCTGCCGGACAGGAAGGCCTCAGGCCCGTCGTCGTCGCTGGCGGCCGTGCGGTCGGCAGCCAGGAAGGTGGACAGGCGCGCCTCCGCCAGCGGCACGGCCCAGGGCTCGCCGAGGTGGTCGACGGGCTTCTGGCGGTTGGCCTGGGCGTCCTCGCGAAGGATGAGGCGGGCCCAGTCCAGCGCGCCCTGCAGGATCCAGGTGCTCTGCGCGCGGGCGCGGTCCGCGGCCTCGATCTGCACGGCGCGGTACTGCTGCCAGACCATGCCGGCGGCCAGGCTGGCGATCAGCGTGACGATGATCATCGCGGTCAGCAGCGCCGCGCCGCGCTGGTGTCGGTGCGGGTTCATTGGGCGGTGACCTCCAGCTCGCGCATCAGCGTGCCGTTGAGCCCGCTGCCGTCGGCGAACTGCATCGCGATGCGCAGCCCCGACGGCACCTGGATGGGCGTGCGGCTGCTGGTGGGGCCGGCGTCCGAATTGCCGGTGGACAGGCAGTTGCTCCAGGCGTTGCCCCAGAAGCAGTAGAACTGCCAGCCGGCGACGCCGTCGAAGGCGCGCAGCGCCGGGTTGCGTTGCGCCAGCTGCTGCATGCCGCGCTGGCGCTGCAGCTCCAGGTCTTCCACGGTGCGCAGCGCCGGGCTCTCCCAGCGCCAGATGCTGCCCTCGCGCAGGCTCCAGACGACGACTTGCAGCCCGGCCGGCACCTGGCGTGTCAGCACGAGGCTGCCGCCGTCGAAGTCCAGCGGCGGCACGGGGGTGTGGCTGTCCTGCAGCGCGCGCAGGTCGGCCTCCCACTGCGCCAGCACGGTCTGCAGCCGCGCCGTCTGCGCCAGGCGCGCCTGGGCGATCTCGCGGCTGCGCACCAGCGCGTCGATGCCGCGCCAGGCCATCGCCGCCATGGTCGCCATGACGACCAGCGCCACCAGCACTTCGACGAGGGTGAAGCCGCGTGTCTTCATGTGCCCAGCTTGCCCATGATGGTGGACAGGCTCAGCACCGGCTGGCCCTGGTCGTTCTCGATGGCGGCGTCGACGCGGCGGAACAGCGGGTTGGGCGTCGGGCTGACCTTGAGCTTGCCGGTGTAGGCGCGGCCGAGCTGCTCGCAGGCGAACGGGGATTCGCCGATGTCTGGGAACTGCTGACCCAGGCGCAGCTCGGTCAGCTGGTTCTCGGCGCACCACTGCGCGGCGCTGACCTCGGCCAGGCGTTCGGCGTTGCCGGCCAGCGCACCCGCGGCCTTGATGCCGGCGCCGAGCGCGATGGCGACGATGACGAGGGCGACCAGCACCTCGATCAGCGTGAAGCCGGCGCTGTTTCGCGTCATGGCTCGACGACGTCGAAGGCGGCGAGGCCGTCGGTGCCCAGCACGAGGCGCTGGTTGCCCAGTTGCAGGCGCAGGCGCTGGGCCGGGATGATGGGCTCGGGGCCGAGCGTCAAGCCGGGGTTGGCGGCGGTGGCGTTCTCGATCTGCACGGCCACCGGGTCGCCCAGCCAGCGCGTGGGCAACTGGATGGTGCGCGGCAGGCCCTCGAAGCGGAAGTCGTCGCCGTTGTTCAGACCCTTGGGAATCCAGCGCACGGTGAGGCCCGACGCACGGCTTTCCGCACGTGCCGTCTCCAGCAACGCGGCGAGGCGCTGGGCTTCACGCTGCAATTGCAGCTCGGTGGGGTCGCGCAAGGCCAGGCTGACGGTGGCGCTGGTGATGGCGATCAGCGCCACCACCACCAACAGCTCGATCAGCGTGAAGCCGTGCGGCTTACTGCCAGGAGCCGATGTCCGCGTCACGGCCCTCGCCGCCGGCGCGGCCGTCGGCGCCAAAGCTGTAGACATCGACCTCGCCCTTCACGCCGGGGTTGGCGTACTGGTAGGGGTGGCCCCAGGGGTCGTTCGGCAGCTTCTCGAGATAAGGCTTCCAGTTCGGCGGCGGGGTGCCGGCGGTGGGCTTGTGCACCAGCGCGTCCAGGCCCTGGTCGGCGCTGGGGTAGCGCTGGTTGTCGAGCTTGTAGAGCTTGAGGGCCTGCATCAGGTTGTTGACGTCGGTGCGCGCGGCGGTGACGCGGGCGTCCTCCGCACGGTCCAGCACATTGGGCACGACGAGGGCGGCCAGCACGCCGATGATGACGAGCACGACCAGCAGTTCGATCAGCGTGAAGCCGCGGGCAAGGGGAGAACGACGCATGGCGTGGTGCGGGGGAGCGCAGAGCAGCAGTGAGCGGGCCATCATAATGGGGCGATGCTTGCTCGATTGATGGCGTTTTCGGTGTGGCTGCTGCTCGGCGGTTCGGTGGCTTACTGGAGCCTGCAACTGTTCTCGCGGCCGCTGGCGATGCCGGCATCGGTGCTGCCCGCCGGTGAATCGCGTGCCACCCAGGTCGATCTGAGCCGTCTGCTGGGCGTGACGGCACCCGATGCCGCGCCGCAGGTTGACGTGGCGCCGTCGACGCGGCTGCGCCTGGTGGGCGTGGTGGCTCCCAGGAATGCGAAGGCGGCCGAAGCCGGCGAAGGCGTCGCGCTGATCGAGGTGGACGGCGTGACGCGCACGGTTCGCGTGGGTGCGGTCGTCGACGGCGACTTGCAGTTGATGCGCGTTGACGCCCGCAGCGCGAGCCTGGGCGTGCCGGGCCGGGTGCCTACGCAGGTGCTGGAGATCAGCCCGCCGGCCACGCCGGCGACGGGCTCGCTGCCGCCTGCCGCGCCGTCACCCATCGTGCTGGGTGGCAACCCGGCCGGCGCCGTGGCGCAACAGCCCGCCGCGGCGCCGACGCCGGCACCAGGGCCGGGGGCTTCGCCTGGACCGGCGCGGCCGGCTGCCGCCAACGGCGTGCCGCTGGCAGCGCCGCGGCCCATGCCGCCGCAGTACGACCCGCGCCAGGCGCCGCAGGAGCGCTGAAGCTCAGGTCAGGCTCAGGCGCCCAGCGTCGGCAGGTGGGTGCCGGCGTCGGGCCGCAGCGCCAGGCGCGCCTCGGCGACCTCGTGCAAGTCGGTCAGCAGCGCAGCCGCCGCGCGGATCATGGGCCAGGCCAGCGCGGCACCGGTGCCGTCGGCACTGTCCATGCCCAGCTCCAGCAGCGCGGACGCGTGGAACAGCGCCAGCGCTTCGTCCAGGCCGCGGTGCACGTGGCTGCGGCAGAACACGGCGTAGTCGGTGACCGGCGCGCAGATCAGCGATGCGAGCTTGAGCGCCGCGCAGGCGGCAATGCCGTCCACGATGATGAGGCTGCGCTTGCTCGCCGCCACCAGCATGGCGCCCACCATGACGGCGAGCTCGTGGCCGCCGAAGGCCGCCAGCACGTCCATTGGGTCCTTGGCTTCGCGGTGGCGTGCCTGGGCCCCGTGCAGCACGTCCAGCAGGTGGACGAGATCGTCCTGGCGCATCGTGGGGCCGGAGACGACGAAGTCGCGCACCGGCTGGTCTGACAGCCGCGACAGGATCAGCGCCGCGCATTCCGGCGAGCCCTGGCCCATGCCGGCACAGGCCAGCACGTTGCCCGGCAGGTTGTCGGCGATCTCCATGCCGACGCGCACGCCGGCATGGGCCTGTTCGAGGCTCATGGCCAGCGCGGTGCGGGCGTTGCGCGTGCCGTGGGCGACCTTGCGCGCCAGCAGCCGCGCATGCGGCGGCAGGTTCTCGGCGACGCCGCAGTCCACCACGGTCAGGTGCAGGCCCTGCAGGCGGGCGAACACGGACACCGGCAACTGGGCGTGCAGCGCCATCTGCACGAGGTCCTTGGTGGCGCGGCCCCACTGCGCGCCGACACCGTCGACGACGACACCATGGTCGGACGCGAACAGCGACAGCACGGGGTCGCGAAAGCGCGGCGTCAGGCTGTTCTGCACCAGGCCCAGGCGCACGGCCAGCGGTTCCAGCTCGCCGAGGCCGCCGGCGATGGCGGACCGGCGGTCAACGCGGTCGCGCAGCGCGGCTTCCAGCTCGGGATTGGCGGTGGGTGAAATCAGCGACTGTTGGGCAACGGTCATGGCGCAGGCGACAGGCAGACGCGCGGATTTCAACTCAACCCAGGAACAAGCGATAGGCAGGGTTACCCGTTTCGTCCTCAAACGGGTAGTTGAGGCTGGCCAGGAATTCCCGCAGCGCCGCGGCGTCGCCCCGCGGCACCTGGATGCCCACGAGGATGCGGCCGTAGTCGGCGCCCTGGTTTCGGTAGTGGAACAGGCTGATGTTCCAGTCCGGGTGCATGCTGCTCAGGAAGCGCATCAGCGCGCCCGGCCGCTCGGGGAACACGAAGCGGTACAGGCGCTCGTCGCGCGCCAGTTCGCTGCGGCCGCCCACCATGTGGCGCACGTGCTGCTTGGCGAGTTCGTCCGTGGTGAGGTCCAGCGTCTCGAAGCCGGCCTTGGTGAAGGTGCGGGCGAGCCGGGCGGCCTCGTCGGACTTGGAGATCGCCACGCCGACGAAGACGTGGGCGACCTGTGCGTCGGCGATGCGGTAATTGAACTCGGTGACGCTGCGCGGGCCCAGCAGCTCGCAGAAGCGTTTGAAGCTGCCGCGCGCCTCGGGGATGGTCACGGCGAAGAGCGCCTCGCGGTGTTCGCCCACTTCGGCGCGCTCGGCGACGAAGCGCAGGCGGTCGAAGTTCATGTTGGCGCCGCAGGTGATGGCGATCAGCGTCTGCCCCTTGGCGCCGGTCGCCGCGACGTACTGCTTGATGGCGGCGACGCCCAGCGCGCCGGCGGGCTCCAGGATGGACCGGGTGTCCTCGAAGACGTCCTTGATGGCGGCGCAGACGGCATCGGTGTCGACGAGGATGTAGTCGTCCACCAGCTCGCGCGTGATGCGGAAGGTCTCCTCGCCGACGAGCTTGACGGCCGTGCCATCGGAAAAGAGGCCGACATCGTTCAGCGTCACGCGCTTGCCAGCCCGGACGGAGCGCACCATCGCGTCGGAGTCGGTGGTCTGCACGCCGATGATCTTGATGTCGGGGCGCAGGGCCTTGACGTAGGCCGACACGCCCGAGATCAACCCGCCGCCGCCGATGGCCACGAAGATGGCGTCGATGGGGCCGGGGTGCTGGCGCAGCAGCTCCATCGCGATGGTGCCCTGGCCGGCGATGACGTCCGGGTCGTCGAACGGGTGGACGAAGGTCAGGCGCTGGGCCTTCTCGAGTTCAAGCGCGTGGCCGTAGGCGTCGGTGAAGCTCTCGCCGAACAGCACGACCTCGCCGCCGAGCGCCTTCACGGCGTCGACCTTGACTTGCGGCGTGGTGACCGGCATCACGATGACGGCGCGGCAGCCCAGCTTCCTGGCCGACAGTGCAACGCCCTGGGCATGGTTGCCGGCCGAGGCGCAGATGACACCGGCGTCGCGCTGCGCGGGCGCCAGGTGCGCCATCTTGTTGTACGCGCCGCGCAGCTTGAAGCTGAAGACGTCCTGCTCATCCTCGCGCTTGAGAAAGATCTTGTTGCCCAGGCGCTTGGACAGCTTGCCGGCGGCGGTGAGGGCGGTCTCGCGGGCCACTTCGTAGACCCGCGCGTTCAGGATGCGCTGCAGATAGCTGCTGCCGGGCGGCAGCATCGCCGGCACCTGGGACGGCGTCGCCTTGGACGCGGTGGAACGGCGGCGCGGTGGGGCGCTCATCAGGTCTCCGTGGGGCTGTGTTGCGGCGCCGCATGATAGGGGGAGGCCCTGTTGCGGCGGCGCCGGCAGCCTTCGGCGAAAAAAAACCCGAGCTCTTGCAAGCTCGGGTTGAATCCACCATGGAGGCGGTGGAGGAGACAATCGGTGCGAAAACGTTTTCGCGTGGCTGGAGTTTAGCGCCGAGTTATGCTGCGCTGCAATATATTTTGTGTGAACCCATTGGAGCTTTGACTCTAGATGACCATGGAATGCACTGTCAGTTGGCTGGGCCCGGACGGTCCGAGTGGCATGAGCTTCGTCGCCGAGACCGGCAGTGGCCACGTGCTGTGCATGGACGGCGCCCCGGATGGCGGTGGGCGCAACCTCGCGCCCAGGCCGATGGAAACCGTGCTGGCCGGCACCGGCGCCTGCACGGCCTATGACGTGGTGCTCATCCTGAAGCGTGGCCGCCATGACGTGCGCGGCTGCAAGACGACGTTGAAGGCTGAGCGCGCGACGAGCGACCCCAAGGTCTTCACGGCCATCCACTTCCACTTCGTCGTCAGCGGCAGGGGGCTCAAGCCCGAGATCGTCGAGCGCGCGGTCTCGCTGTCGCACGAGAAGTACTGCTCCGCGACGGCCATGCTGGCCAAGACCTCCGCGATCAGCACCTCCTTCGAGGTCGTCGAGGTCTGATCAGATGCGGTGGGCCACGGTCGTCATGACCTTGGCCGCCAGACGCATCAGGCCTTGCACGGCAGGCGGCAGCAGTCGCGCGCCGGCGGAGAGCGCAGCATCGGCATGCGCAGCCTCTTCCCGCTTCATCTGCTCGACGATGGCACGGGACGGTGCATCGGCGTCAGGCAACAGGTCCAGGTGCGAGCCGAGATGCGCTTCGACCTGACGCTCGGTTTCGACCACGAACCCCAGGCTCCACTTGTCGCCGGCCAGGCCGGCCAGGCTGCCGCAGGCGAACGCGCCTGCCCACCACAGTGGCGCGAGATGGCTGGTGTGCGTGCCCAGTTCGGCGACGCGATCGGCGGTCCAGGCCAGGTGGTCCAGCTCTTCCTGGGCGGCGTGCTCAAAATGATGGCGCGCCTCGTCGCTGCGGCTGAACAGCGCCTGGGACTGGTACAGCGCTTGGGCGCAGATCTCACCGACATGGTTCACGCGCATCAACGCGCCGGCCTCTCGCGCCTGAGCAGGACTCAAGGCGGGCAGCGCCATGCCGGCGGCGGGGGACGTGCGCGAGAAACGTGCGGTCGCGAAAACGGTACGCAATCCACCATCGAGCGCATGGATGAAGCGATCAGCGGGGCTCAGCGTCGTCATGTCATGCCCGGATGCCATTGGGCTCATGCGTTGGTGGCATTACCCTAAGTGAAGGTTTCATGAAGCCTGCGAGTCGTTGTCGTATTGCAACGTCAATACACAATTTCATATCCGTAAATTCCCGAGGGCCCCCAAGCTCTGGTGGAATACTCCCGCTTCCTCGCAGGAGGTGGGCGCCGAACCTTCCGGGTCGCGCCTCGGATGAATACTTAGGAGTATCGAATGAAAAAAGCTCTGATTGCCTTGGCTGTTCTCGGCCTGACTGGCGGCGCAGCCGTCGCGCAATCTTCGGTCACCCTGTTCGGCGTCCTGGACGCAGACATGAAGTACACCAAGACCGGCGACGTCAAGAAGAAGGCGCTGGACTCCAGCGGCCTGAACACCAGCCGTTTCGGCGTGCGTGGCACGGAAGACCTCGGTGGTGGCCTGAAGGCTGGCTTCTGGCTGGAATCCGAAGTTGCCGTGGACACCGGTGTCGCCGGCAACGGCGGCGCGTTCTGGGGCCGCCGTGCCACGGTGAGCCTGGCTGGTGACTTCGGTGAAGTGCGCCTGGGCCGCAACAAGACCGCTTCGCGTCTGCACCTCGAAGACTTCGACCCCTTCGCCTTCACCGGCCTGGGCAGCGTCGGCGCCGTCTACAGCAACCTGGGCAGCGGCAATGGCACGTCCTACGGCCGCGCTGACAACCTGGTCTCGTACTCCCTGCCCAACAACCTGAGCGGCTTCTACGGCGGCGTGGATGTCTCGGCTGGCGAAGGCACGAACACCAACAAGGGACAGTCGGTCCGCCTGGGCTACAAGAACGGTCCCCTGCACGTGTCGGGCACCTACGCCAGCACGTCCAATGCAGCCGACAACAGCAAGTTCAAGCTGACGTCCATCGGCGGCGCTTACGACCTCGGCGTGGCTCGCCCCTCGCTGTCGTACACCGAATCGAAGTACCTGTCGCGCAAGCAGCAGGTCCTAACGGCCGCCGTGACGGTGCCGGTGGGCCAGGGCCAGTTCGTGGCCACGTACACCGACGCCAAGGCCAACGGCGCCGCAGAGACGGCAGTGACCGGCTACACCCCCATCGGCGATGCCAAGCTGTTCGCTCTGGGCTATGCCTACAACCTGTCGAAGCGCACCGCGCTGTACACCACGTACTCGCAGATCGACAACAAGGGCAATGCCCGCTTCCTGGTTGCCGGCTCTCCTGCCGCGACCGCAGGCGGCCAGAAGTCCAGCGGCGTCGACGTGGGCGTTCGCCACAGCTTCTGATGCTGTGCCGGGCTTCGGCCCGTCCTGCTCAGCCAAAGCCGCCTTCGGGCGGCTTTTTTATGCCTTGTCGCCTTCGGGACAAGGGGAAATCGATGTTGGTGCCTCACAACATCCAACGCGTGATGGCGGATGTCCTCGCTCAGAATAGGGTGGTTAACCAATTCTTAGCAGGAGACATGTTGATGAAAAAAACGACCCTGGCCCTCGCCATCCTCGCCGCCAGCAGTTCTGCTGCGTGGGCTCAATCCAGCGTGACCCTGTATGGCATCGTTGATGCCGCCGTGCGTTACACGAGCAACGCCAACGCAGGCACGTCGAAAAAGACGATGACGCCGGGTGGCATGTCGCAAAGCCGGCTGGGCATCAACGTCACCGAAGACATGGGTGGCGGCCTGAAGGCCCTTGCCAACCTGGAGCACCGCCTGAACTCTGACACCGGCACGGTCGTCGCCAATGATTTCTGGCGTCAAGCGTGGGTGGGCCTGCAGTCCAACGAGTTCGGCCAAGTCCGTTTGGGTCGTCAGTACAACATCTTGTTCGACGTTTACACGTCGACGTTCGCTTCGTTCCGCTACTCGCCCTATATCGAGGCGTACAAGCCGGAAATCGGCATGTCCATGACGGCTCGCCAGGACAACATGGTCAAGTACCTGGTCCAGGTCGGCAACGTCTACGGTGAAATCCAGGTCAGCGCCGGCGAAGGCGCGACGGGTGCTGCCGCGGCGCTGCCGAACAAGACCATGGGCGGCCTGCTGCGCTACAACGATGGCAAGTTCGGCGCTGGCGCCGCCTACCTGGAGGCCACCGAGCAGACCGGCAAGAAGATCAAGGCCACCGTGCTGGGTGTGTCTTACACGGAAGGTCCTCTGTACGTGCATGCGTCCTGGGGCGAGAACAAGTTCGAGAACCCCTTCACGCTGCTGAACCAGTCCAGCGCTGCCGCTTTTGCAGCGTCGGCTGCAACGGGTGGTCTGGCGAACGTGGCCATCACGACCCGCGGCGCATACACCAGCGGCCTGCTGGGGGCCAACGTCTTCAATACCAACTCGGCCGACATCAAGACGCGCGACATGATCATGCTCGGTGCCACCTACCAGGTGACGCCGCAACTGAACCTGGGTGCCAACGCCTGGCTGACCAAGCAGAAGCATTACGGCAGCCAGAACAACCTGGCCGCGCCTTTTGCTGCTGCACTGGCGGCTTCCACGGGCCTGAACACCAACGCCAACAGCACCAGCAAGGCCGACTTCTACGCGTTCGTGGCCGACTATGCGTTCTCCAAGCGCACGGATGCTTACTTCGAAGTGGACTTCACCAAGCTGAACGGCCAGGTCAACTTCGCCAACGGGGCAACGAAGCGCTACGGCTCGATGCTGGGCCTGCGTCATCGCTTCTGATGCATGCCGGTCGGGCGGCCTTCGAGGCGCCTGACCTCAGCCGCAAGAACGGGCCGCGAGAGCGGCCCGTTTTGCTTTTCGGGGGCTTTCCTGCCACGTTCGCGACTGAGGCTTTCCCGTACACGGGCGGCTGCCGGCTTCACGCATGATCGCGCCTTCGCGCAGTGCCGGGACCGGCAATCAGACTTGAGGCTTCATGCTGGTTTTCATTCTTCGTCGCGTCGTCCAGGCCGTCGTCGTCATGCTCTCGGTGGCCTTCATCGCCTTCATGCTGTTCCAGTATGTGGGCGACCCGGTCACCAACCTGCTGGGCCAGGATGCCACCGACGAACAACGCACGGCGTTGCGCAAGGACCTGGGCCTGGACCAGCCGTTTCCGGCGCAGTTCGCACGTTTCGTCGTCAATGCCGCGCAGGGCGAGTTCGGCATCAGCCTGCGCCAGGGACGCAAGGTGTCCGCACTCATCGTCGAGCGCTTCCCTGCCACGCTGGAACTGGCGCTGGTGGCGGGGTTCATTGCGCTCGGGCTGGGCATCCCGCTGGGCGTCTATGCAGCGCTGCGGCGCGGCAAGGCCAGTGCCCAGGTGCTGATGGCGGGCACGCTGTTCGGTGTGAGCCTGCCCAACTTCGTCATCGGCATCGTGCTGATCTGGGTCTTCGCCGTCGAGTTGAAGTGGCTGCCCAGCTTCGGCCGTGGTGAGGTCGTCGCGTTCGGTTCGTGGACGACGGGGCTGCTGACGCGCGATGGCCTGCTCCATCTGATCCTGCCGGCGTTCACGCTGTCCGCCTTCCAGTTGACGCTGATCATGCGGCTGGTGCGCGCGGAGATGCTGGAGGTGCTGCGTGCCGACTACATCCGCTTCGCGCGCGCCCGCGGCCTGACGGACCGCAGCGTCTATTTCGGCCATGCGCTGAAGAACACGCTGGTGCCTGTCATCACCATCACCGGCCTGCAACTCGGTTCGCTGATCGCCTTCGCCATCATCACCGAGCAGGTGTTCCAGTGGCCCGGCATGGGCTTCCTCTTCATCCAGGCCGTGCAGTTCGCCGACATTCCTGTCATGGCGGCCTACCTGTGCCTGATCTCGCTGATCTTCGTCGTCATCAACCTCGGCGTGGATCTGCTCTATTTCGCCGTCGACCCGCGCCTGCGTGTCGAAGGCAAATCGCATTGACCATGGCTGCCGACGCCACCTCCAGCCCCGCCGCCCCGACCTCCGCGTTGCGCCGCTTCTTTGCCGGCGATGTGTGGCATTCCTTCCGCTCCTCGCCGGTGGCGATGCTGGCGGCTGCGATCACGGCGGTCTGCCTGGTCTGTGCGCTGTTCGCCGAGGTCGTGGCGCCGCACAACCCCTTCGACCTCGCGACGCTCGAGCTGATGGACTCGCTCAAGCCCCCGGCCTGGATCGAAGGCGGCGAGTCCAAGTACCTGCTGGGCACCGATGGCCAGGGCCGCGACATCCTGTCCGCGCTGATGTACGGCACGCGCATCTCGCTGCTGGTGGGCATCGCCTCGGTGATCCTGTCCATCCTGATCGGCGTGAGCCTGGGCCTGCTGGCCGGCTTCGTCGGTGGGCGCATGGACGCGCTCATCATGCGCATCTGCGACGTGATGCTGTCCTTCCCGTCCATCCTCGTCGCGCTGATGATCAGCGGCATCGGCCGCAGCCTGTACCCGCACGCGCCGGACATGCTGGCCTTCGTCGTGCTCGTGCTGGCCATCTCGCTGACGGGCTGGGTGCAATACGCGCGCACGGTGCGCGGCTCCACGCTGGTGGAGCGCAACAAGGAGTACGTGCAGGCCGCCCGCGTCATCGGCGTGGGCTCGCTGCGCATCATGCGTCGCCACGTGCTGCCCAACGTGCTGGGGCCTGTGCTGGTGCTGGCCACCATCCAGATCGCCTCGGCCATCATCACGGAGGCGACGCTGTCCTTCCTCGGCGTCGGCGTGCCGCCCACCAGCCCGTCGCTGGGTACGTTGATCCGCAACGGCAACGACACGCTGTTCTCCGGCGAATGGTGGATCACCGCCTGGCCCAGCCTGACGCTGGTGTTGATCACGCTGAGCGTGAACCTGCTCGGCGACTGGCTGCGCGACGCGCTCAACCCCAGGCTGCGTTGATTGCGATGACTGCCCCCCTTCTTGAAGTCAGCCACCTGCGGGTGGAATTCCCGACGCGCCACGGCACGCTGCTGGCGCTGGACGACATCTCTTTCTCCATCGCACCGGGCGAGATCCTGGGCGTCGTCGGCGAATCGGGCGCGGGCAAGTCGCTGACGGGCGCGGCCATCATCGGCCTGCTGGACCCGCCGGGCCGCATCGCCGCCGGCGAGATCCGGCTCGCGGGCCGGCGCATCGACAACCTGCCTTACGAGCAGATGCGCCGCATCCGCGGCAAGGAGATCGGCGCCGTCTTCCAGGACCCGCTGACCTCGCTGAATCCGCTCTACACCGTGGGCCGCCAGCTCGTCGAGACGATCACCACCCATCTGGACCTGACCGCGTCGCAGGCCCGCGCCCGCGCCGTCGAACTGCTGGCCTCCACCGGCATCCCGGCGCCCGAAGCGCGTGTGGATCATTTCCCGCATCAGTTCTCCGGCGGCATGCGCCAGCGCGTCGTCATCGCGCTGGCGCTCGCGGCCAACCCCAAGCTCATCGTCGCCGACGAGCCCACCACGGCGCTGGACGTGTCCATCCAGGCGCAGATCATTGCGCTGCTCAAGAAGGTCTGCAAAGAGCAGGGTGCGGCCGTCATGCTGGTCACGCATGACATGGGCGTCATCGCCGAGACCTGCGACCGCGTGGCGGTCATGTACGCCGGCCGCATCGCCGAGATCGGGCCGGTAGCCGCCGTCATCCACCGCCCGGCGCATCCCTACACCGCAGGCCTGATGGGCTCCATTCCCGCGATGGACGAGGACCGCGAGCGCCTGCTGCAGATCGATGGCGCGATGCCGCGACTGACCGCCATCCCGCCCGGCTGCGCCTTCAACCCGCGTTGCCCGCATGTGGTCGAGCGCTGCCATAGCGAGCGCCCAGAGCTGGCCTTGGTCGGCGCGACGAGCGCGGCCTGCTGGCGGCCCGTGACCTTGGAGGGCGCGCGATGAGCCAACCTCTGGTCGAGGTGAAAGACCTTGCCAAGGTCTTCGACGTGTCGCCGCCCTGGCTGAACCGCGTCGTCGAGCGCAAGCCCAAAGCCTTTGTGCATGCCGTGGACGGCGTGTCCTTCAGCATCGAGCGCGGCAAGACGCTGGCGCTGGTGGGCGAAAGCGGCTGCGGCAAGAGCACCGTTGCCCGCCTGCTGGTGGGCCTGTATGGCCCCACGCGCGGCCATGTGCGGTTCGATGGCGAAGACATCGCCAAGACGCTGGCCGGCGCGGGCGCATCCCCGTTGCGCCGGCGCATGCAGATGATCTTCCAGGACCCGTACGCGTCGCTGAACCCGCGCTGGAAGGTGCTGGACATCGTCGCCGAGCCGCTGCGCGAGCACGGCCTCGTCAAGGGCGATGCCGAAGCGAAGCGCCGCGTCGGCGAATTGCTGAGTTCCGTCGGCCTGAACCCGGCGGATGCGGAGAAGTTCCCGCACCAGTTCTCGGGCGGGCAGCGCCAGCGCATCTCCATCGCGCGTGCGCTCGCCACCGAGCCCGAGTTCCTCGTCTGCGACGAGCCCACGTCGGCACTGGACGTGTCGGTGCAGGCGCAGGTGCTCAACATCATGAAGGACCTGCAGCGCAAGCGGGGGCTGACGTATCTCTTCATCTCGCACAACCTGGCCGTCGTGCGCCACATGGCCGACCAGATCGGCGTCATGTACCTGGGCCGGCTGGTCGAGGTGGCCGACAAGGCCGAGCTGTTCGCCCGGCCGCGCCACCCCTACACGCGCATGCTGCTGGACGCCATTCCCGACATCCACATGACCGGCCGCGCCCGCACGCCGGTGCAGGGCGAGGTGCCCAACCCGCTCAACCCGCCCAGCGGCTGCAGCTTCCACCCGCGCTGCCCCCTGGCCAACGCGCGCTGCAAGGCCGAGCGACCGGTGCTGCTGGAGGCCGAGGGCGTGCGCGTGGCCTGCCATGCGGTTGAAGAGGGCAGGGCGGGCTGAGCGCCCTACGCCCGGCGCGCTACGGTTTAGGGGCGACGATGGGTGCCGAGGCGGGAGCGGACGCCGCAGCCGCAGGTTTGGCGGGCAGCGTCAGCGGCCCCTTCTGCCCGCAGCCCGTGAGCGCGGCAAGGGTGATCAGCAGGGCGGCCGTCGCTGAGACGGTGAGCCCACCTACACTGGCGGCAGTCTTCTTCATCCGCTGAGTTTATGCCGCTGTCCGACGCCGATTACCTCGCCAAGTCCCATGCCGTGCTCGCCCGCATCGAGGCGCAGGTCGATGGCTGGCTGGAGGACGACGTCGTGGACATCGACACCCACCGCACCGGCGGCCTGCTGGAGCTCAGCCTGCCCGGCCCCGGCACAGGCAGCAAGATCGTGATCAACACCCAGCCGCCGCTGCAGGAAATCTGGCTGGCCGCCCGTGCGGGCGGTTACCACTTCAAGTGGGACGGTGCACAGTGGTCGGACCGCGAAGGCCAGGAGTTCTTCGCCCGGCTGTCGCGCTGTGCGAGCGAACAGGCCGGGCAGGCGCTGACCTTCAGCGCCTGATCCGCTACCGCTTGAACAGGTCCAGGATGGACTTCTTCTCGTCGTCGGTCGCCGCGCCCGGCACGTTGGGTTCGTTGGACAGCTCGCGCACGCCGGTGCCGCCCGAATACTCCTCGTAGAACCATTCGCCGTTGACGTTGACCACGCCCTCCGGCGGGCTCACTTCGTCCACGGGCTTGTTCTTCAGCGCGGACATCATGTATTCGATCCACACCGGCAGGCTCAGGCCGCCGCCGGTTTCGCGGTCGCCCAGCTTGCGCGGCTGGTCGTAGCCGATCCAGACGACGGCGACCAGTTCCTTCTGGTAGCCGGCGAACCAGGCATCCATGGAGTCGTTGGTCGTGCCGGTCTTGCCGTAGATGTCGGGGCGCTTGAGGGTGGCCTGCGCGCGGGCCGCCGTGCCGCTGCGCGTGACCTCCTGCAGCAGGCTGCTCATCAGGAAGGCGTTGCGTGGCTCGATGGCGCGGGCGCCGTCGGCCAGCGTGACGGCTTGGGCCTCGTAGAGCTGCCGTCCCTTGTTGTCGGTGATCCTGGCGATGAGCTGCGGGCTGACTCGGTAGCCACCGTTGGCGAACACCGAGTAGCCCTGGGCCATCTGCATGGGCGTCACCGAGCCAGCGCCCAGTGCCATCGTCAGGTAGGCCGGGTGCTTGTCGGCCTCGAAGCCGAAGCGCGTGATCCAGTCCTGCGCATAGCGCACGCCGATGGAGTGCAGCACGCGGATGGACACCATGTTCTTGGACTTGGCCAGCGCCGTGCGCAGCGGCATGGGCCCTTCGAACTTGCCGTCGTAGTTCTTGGGTTCCCATGGCTGGCTGCCCGTCGTGCCGGCGTCGAAGAACAGCGGCGCGTCATTGACGATGGTGGCCGGCGTGAAGCCCTTCTCCAGCGCCGCCGAGTAGATGAAGGGCTTGAAGCTGGAGCCCGGTTGGCGCCACGCCTGCGTGACGTGGTTGAACTTGTTCTTGTTGTAGTCGAAGCCGCCCACCATCGCATGCACCTGGCCGTTGCGCGGGTCGAGGGACACGAAGGCGCCCTCGACCTCGGGCAACTGCGTGATGGTCCATTCGTTGCCGTCCTTCTGCTTCGGGGCCTTGACGACACGGATCACCGCGCCGCGGCGGATGCGGGTCTTGGGGTTGCCCTTGTCGGACAGGCCGGACGTGGCGGGCTTGAGGCCGTCGCCGGTGATGGCGATGGCGTCGCCGCTCTGCAGCACGGCCGTGACCTTCTTGGGGTCGGCTTCGAGCACGACGGCGGCCAGCAGTTCGTCGTTGGCCGGGTGGTCGGCCAGGGCCTCGGCGATGCGGGCGTCCAGGGCCTTGGCGTCGGCCGGCAGGTCGGCATAGGCCTCGGGGCCGCGGTAGACCTGGCGCTTCTCATAGTCCAGGATGCCGCGGCGCAGCGCGCGGTAGGCGGTGTTCTGCTCGGCGCTGTTCAGCGTCAGGTAGACGTTCAGGCCACGGGTGTAGGCCTCGTCGCCATACTGGCTGAAGATGAGTTGCCGCGCCGCCTCGGCGACGAACTCGGCATGCGACACCGACTCGACCACCGGCCGGATGCGCAGCTTCTCGGCCTTCGCCTCGTCGCGCTGCTCCTCGGTGATGTAGCCCGTCTCGTACATGCGCTCGATGATGTACTGCTGGCGGATCGTCGCGCGCTTAGGGTTGTTGATCGGGTTGTAGGCCGACGGCGCCTTGGGCAGGCCGGCCAGCATGGCGGCCTCGGCAACGCTGATCTTGTCCAGCGGCTTGCCGAAGTAGATCTCGCTGGCCGCCGCAAAGCCGTGCGCACGGTGGCCCAGGAAGATCTGGTTCATGTAGATCTCCAGGATCTTCTCCTTGGACAGCGCCGATTCGATCTTCAGCGCCAGCAGGATCTCGTAGATCTTGCGCGTGAACGTCTTTTCGGTGGACAGGTAGAAGTTGCGCGCCACCTGCATCGTGATGGTGGACGCCCCCTGGCTGCGCGACTCGCCGACGTTGGCCAGGCCCGCGCGGACGATGCCCAGGTAGTCCACGCCACCATGCTGGTAGAAGCGCGAGTCCTCGATGGCCAGCACCGCCTCCTGCATCACCTTCGGGATAGCCTGGATGGGCAGGTAGCTGCGACGCTCCTCGCCGAACTCGCCGAGCAGCACCCCGTCGGCGGACAGCACGCGCATGGGCAGCTTGGGGCGGTAGTCGGTCAGCCCGCCGATGTCGGGCAGGTTGGGGTAGGCCAGCGCCAGGGCGAGGCCCAGCAGCAGCGCCACCGCGCCGATGCCGCCTGCCAGCAGCCCCACCCCCCACAGTGCCCAGCGGGTGAATCGGGCGGGAAGTCGAGACGGCGGGGAGGTGGCGTGGGAGCCGGCGGCGGGCGAAGGACTGGACGCAGCGGATCGGGGCTTGTCGTTCATGGGCCGGCAAAGCGCGCCCGGGGCGCGTCGGAGGAAGGCAGCGGATTATAGGAAGCGGACCGCGCCGGCCATCTATATGACGCGCGGCCGCAAACAGCGTGTCAAACGACCGCTTCCCCTGCGTTTTTCATGAGCTTGCAATCCTGTTGGTTCGTGTATGTTTAGCAACGTGGCGTTACCAGCTCGGCCCGATTTTCCGTTCGGTGTCAACGGCTTTGCTGCTAGCATTCAAGTAACTTATTAATAGTCCGATACGTAACTCGCGTGTCGGGACACAAAGGGCATGGGAATACTTGACGCGCTTTCGGGTCGCAGGCACCCGGCCTTGATTGGCCTGGATATCAGTTCCTCCAGCGTCAAGCTTGTCGAACTGAGCCAGACCAAGAGCGGCGAGTTCGTGCTGGAGCGATTCGCCAGTGAGCCGTTCGAGAAGGGCTGGATCGCCGACGGCCAGATCGAGAAGTTCGACGAGGTCGCCGATGCCGTGCGCCGCGTGGTGGCCCGCAGCGGGTCCAGGACGCGCGATGCGGCCCTTGCCATGCCCCAGTCGGCCGTCATCACGAAGAAGATCATGCTGCCCGCCGGGCTGCGCGAGGAAGAACTCGAACTGCAGGTCGAGGCCGAGGCCAACCAATACATCCCCTTCTCGCTGGACGAGGTCAGCCTCGATTTCTGCGTGATCGGCCCCAGCCCGACGTCCGTCGGCGACGTCGAGGTGCTGATCGCCGCGTCGCGCAAGGACCGCGTGCAGGACCGCCAGGGCCTGGCCGAGGCGGCGGGGCTCAAGCCCGTCATCCTCGACATCGAATCGCATGCCTCCCGCATGGCGATGGGGCGCCTCATCGCCGCTTTGCCCAACGAGGGCAAGGACGCGCTGGTCGCGCTGTTCGAGATCGGTGCGGACACCACCAGCCTCAAGGTGCTGCGCGACGACGAACTGCTCTATGACCGCGACCAGTCCTTTGGCGGTTCGCAGCTGACCAACCTGATCTCGCGCCAGTACGGCTTCTCGTTCGAGGAGGCCGAGCAGAAGAAGCTGGCTGGCGAGCTGCCCGAGGACTACGAGGTCAGCGTGCTGAATCCGTTTGTCGACAGCCTGTCGCAGGAAATCGGCCGCGCGCTGCAGTACTTCTTCACCAGCACCCCGCACCACAAGGTGCACTACGTGATGCTCGCCGGCGGCACGGCGACGCTGCCGGGCCTCAAGGAGCGCGTGACCGACCTGACCGGCTTCGCCTGCATGGTGGTCAACCCCTTCGAGAACATGGCGATGGGCTCGGCAGTGCGTGAGGCCAAGCTGCGCCGCGAGGCACCGTCGTACCTGACCGCCTGCGGCCTGGCGATGCGGAGGTTCTTCCAGTGATCCTGATCAACCTGCTGCCTTACCGCGAAGAGCGGCGCAAGCGGCGCAAGCAGGCCTTCTTCGCCGGCCTCGGCCTGGCCGGGCTGATCGGTGCGGGCCTGGTGGTCGCCGGCTTCCTGCTGCTGCAGTTCCTGACCGGCGAGCAGCGCACGCGCAACCAGTATGTTCAGACCCAGATCACGCTGCTCGAGGCGCAGATCAAGGACATCGCGAACCTCAAGGCCGAGATTGAGTCGCTGAAGTCGCGCCAGCGCGCCGTGGAAGACCTTCAGACTGACCGCAACACGCCGGTCCAGCTGTTGAACGACCTCGCCCGCCTCGCGCCCGAAGGCATCTACCTGACGGCCATCCGCCAGGCCGACAAGGTGGTCACGGTCAGCGGCATCGCGCAGACCAACGAGCGGGTGTCCGAGTTCCTGCGCAACATCTCGCGTGGTTCGGAATGGCTGGACCATCCCGATCTCATCGAAGTCAAGCTGGCGAACGTCACGACGAACACCCGCGACCAACGCCGGCTGCTGGACTTCTCCATGACGGTCTCGATCAAGACCCCGCCGCGCGAAGGCGCGCCGGGTGCCGCCGCGCCGCAGAAGAGCTGAACGCCCATGGCCACGTCCAACCCCAAGCTAGATCTGAATGCCTGGTTCGCCGAGGTGGCCAGCCAGTTCCAGGATCTCAACTTCAAAGAGCCTGGCCAGTGGCCGCTGCTGCCCAAGCTCGCGGCCGGCTTGGCCGTCATGCTGGTCGTTGTCCTCGCGGGCTATTTCTTCTTGCTGTCCGACGAAGAAGCCAACCTGGATGCGGAGCGTGCACGCGAGCCGCAGCTGCGCCAGGACTATCACAACAAGCTGGCCCAGGCCGTCAACCTGCCCGAGCTGCGCAAGCAGAAGAGCCAGGTCGAGGAGTACGTGACCCAGCTTGAAAAGCAGCTGCCCGGCAAGGCCGAGATCGATTCGCTGCTGTCCGACATCAGCAGTGCCGGCGTCGGCCGCGGCCTGCAGTTCGAGCTGTTCCGTCCGGGCCAGGTGCTGATCAAGGACTACTACGCGGAGCTGCCGATCGCGGTCAAGGTGTCGGGCCGGTATCACGACATCGGCGCGTTTGCGGCCGATGTGGCCAACCTGTCGCGCATAGTCACGCTGCACAACCTCATCGTCGCTGCGCCCACCGGCGCGCGCGATGCCAACGGGGCGCTCAGCATGGAAGCCACGGCGCGCACCTACCGCTATCTCGATTCGACCGAGGTGGCGGAGCAGCGCAAGGCCGCAGCGAAAGCGGGAGCCAAGAAATGAAGCGTCTCGCCCTGGGCCTCGGCGCCTTGCTGCTGATGCTGGCCGGCTGCACGAGTGACATCGACGAGCTCAAGCAGTGGATGGAGCAGGAGCGCAAGGACGCCAAGCCCACCGTCACGCCGCTGCTGCCGCCTAAGAAGTTCCTGCCCCAGCCTTACGAGGCCGGTGCCGGCGTGGACCCTTACAGCCCGCAGAAGCTCAGCGTGGCGATCAAGCAGGAAGCGGCCCAGCCCAACTCGCTGCTGACGGCCGAGATCAGCCGCCGCAAGGAGCCTCTGGAAGCCTATCCGCTGGACAGCATGGCGATGGTGGGCAGCCTGATGCGCGACGGTCGCCGCCATGCGCTGCTGCGCGTCGACAACCTGCTTTATCCGGTCAAGTCGGGGGACTACCTCGGCCAGAACTTCGGACGCGTCACCAAGATCAGCGAAACCGAAATCACGTTGCGAGAAGTCGTCCAGGACGCTGCGGGCGAGTGGATTGAGCGCACCAGTACCCTCCAGCTACAGGAGAAGGGACGATGAAGAGAACATTGCAGGAGAGCAGGCCGATGGCTCGTGGCTGGTTGCTGGGATTTGCACTTGCACTGCTGGCCGCTGCGCCGGCTGCCTGGTCGCAGACACAGATACGCGCAATCAACACCAGCCAGCAAGCCGGTGTCGAGGTCGTCCGCATCGAGTTGAGCGAACCGCTGGCCGCGTTGCCGACGGGGTTCACGATCCAGACGCCGCCGCGCATCGCGATCGACTTGCCGGGTGTCGTCAACGCCATCGGCCGCAACCAGGTCGACATCAACCAGGGCAACCTGCGCTCGGCCAGCGTGGCGCAGGCCGGCGACCGCTCGCGCGTCGTGTTGAACCTGCGCCAGGCCTCGGGCTACAGCGCCAAGCTGGAGGGCAGTGCGCTCGTCCTCGTGCTGGACGCCGCCCCGGCGCTGGCGCAGCCGGCCGGTGAGCCGGTGCATTTCGCGCAGAGCCTGAACGCCGCGCCGCAGCAACTGCGTGACATCGACTTCCGCCGCGGTGCGGACGGCGCCGGCCGGGTCGTCGTCAGCCTGCCCAGCAACCAGGTCGGCGTGGACATCCAGCAGCAGGGCCCGCGGCTCGTCGTCGAATTCCTGCGCTCAGGCCTGCCCGAGAACCTGCGCCGCAAGATCGACGTGACCGACTTCGGCACGCCGGTGCAGATGATCACGACCACGCAGTCGGGCGACCGCGTGCGCATGGTCGTGGAGCCCAAGGGCAACTGGGAGCACAGCGCCTACCAGAGCGACAACCAGTTCGTGCTGGAAGTCAGGCCGCAGAAGATCGACCCGGACAAGCTCACGCAGGGCCCGGGCTACGCCGGCGACAAGCTGTCGCTGAACTTCCAGAACATCGAAGTGCGCGCGTTGCTGCAGGTCATTGCCGACTTCACCAACTTCAACGTCGTGACCAGCGACACCGTGACGGGCAACGTCACGCTGCGGCTGAAGGACGTGCCCTGGGACCAGGCGCTGGACATCATCATGCAGGCCAAGGGCCTGGGCCTGAAGAAGGCGGGCAACGTGCTGTGGATCGCGCCCAAGGAAGAGCTTGCCGCCAAGGAGAAGCTCGATCTCGAGTCCAAGGCGGCCATCGCCCAGCTCGAGCCGGTGCGCTCCCAGTCCTTCCAGCTCAACTATGTCAAGGCCGAGGACATTGCCAAGGGCCTGACGGGGCAGAACCTTGGCAACAGCAGCAGCGGCGGGGCTGGCGGTGGCGGTGGGAGCGGCGGCGGGTCGGGCAGCGGCACGCGCATCCTGTCGACGCGCGGCAGCGCCATCTTCGAGCCGCGCACCAACCAGCTCTTCGTGTCGGACATCCCGAGCAAGCTCGAGGAGATCCAGGCCATGATCACCAAGATCGACATCCCGGTGCGCCAGGTGCTGATCGAGGCGCGCATCGTCGAGGCCAACGACAAGTTCGGCCGGTCGCTGGGCATCAAGCTCGGCGCCAACGACCTGCGCGGCCAGCAGGGCGGCATCCCCGGCTACAGCGTCGGCGGCGGCAACTACGTGACCATCGGCGGCAATTACAACGGCGTGGGTTCGCAGACCAACCAGGGTGCGACGGCAGACTACAACAACACCCAGTTCGTCAACCTGCCGGCCAACGTGTCGTCCGACAGCTTCGCCGGTGCCACGGCCGCCAACGTCGCGCTGGCCTTGTTCAGCGCCACGGCCAACCGCTTCCTGAACCTGGAACTGTCGGCCCTCGAATCCGACGGCAAGGGCAAGATCGTCTCCAGCCCGCGCGTCGTCACGGCCGACCAGACCAAGGCGGTCATCGAGCAGGGTGAAGAGCTGCCGTACCAGCAGTCGACCTCCAGCGGCGCCACCGCGATCGCCTTCAAGAAGGCCGTGCTGAAGCTGGAAGTGACGCCGCAGATCACGCCGGAAGGCAGCGTCATCATGACGGTGGACGTCAACAAGGACAGCCGCGGCACGCTGACGCCGCAAGGCTACGCCATCAACAACAAGCACGTCGCGACGCAGGTGCTGGTCGAGAACGGCGGCACCGTCGTCATCGGCGGCATCTACACGCAGGACGAAGGCGAGACCATCAACAAGGTGCCAGTGCTGGGCGATGTGCCCTTCCTGGGCAACCTGTTCAAGAACAAGAGCCGCACGACCTCGAAGACCGAACTGCTGATCTTCCTGACGCCCAAGGTCGTCAGTGAACGGGCGGCGGTGCGCTGACGACAGTGGCCGTGCGCTCGACGCATGGCCATTCAGGAGCTTTTAGAGATGAGTATTGCAGTGAACCGAGCCGGTCAGAAGTTTGTCATCGGCCTCTCCCTGGCCCTCGCGCTAGCCGCATGCGGCGGGGGCGGCGGCAATGCAGGCACGCCCGTGATCGGGCCGGGCGCCGGATCCAGCTCGCCCACGGCGACGGATTCGGCGACGGTGAGCCTCAAACTGTCTTCGGCGACCGTGACGGCCGGCGCGCCGGCCACCGTCACGGCCACCGTCGTCAACAAGAGCGGGTCTGCAGTGCCGGGCTTGGTGGTCAAGTTCTCGACGGCTGGGGGCCTGGGTGCGTTCAGCGCCAGTTCGGCATTGACCGATGCCACCGGCACCGCCTCGGTGGTGCTGTCGCCTGCGGCATCCACCACGTCCGGTGCCGATACGGTGCGAGCGACGGTGACCTATGCGGGCAGCGACTATTCGGCTTCGGCCGGATTCCAGCTGACGGCGACCAACGTGACCATCGGCTCGTTCACATCGGATCTGCCCACGGGCACCAGCCTGTCGGCCTACGGACAGGCCAACCTGACCGTCACCCTGGCGGGCGCCTCGGCGACCTCGCCGGTCAACGTGGTGCTCACGTCGTCCTGCGTGTCTGCAGGCAAGGGCACGTTGACGCCGGCCAGTGTCACCACGAGCACGGGCAGGGCGACGTTCACCTTCCGCGACCAGGGCTGCGGCGCCGTGGCGACGGCAGAGAACCTGCAGGTTTCCGTGACCGGCACCAGCCTCACCCAGTCCCTGAGCATTCCGGTCAGTTCGCCGGCTGCGGCCAGCATCGGTTTCGTGTCCGCGTCGCCCAACGTCATCTATCTCAGGGGCTCCAGCCTTGTCGAGAGCTCAAGCGTGACCTTCCAGGTGAAGGACGCCGCCAACAACGGTCTGCCCAACCAGACGGTGGTGCTGCAGCCCAGCGTGCTGACGGGCGGGCTGACGCTGGACGGCCAGTCGGGTTCCGTCACCAAGACGACCGACAGCAACGGCAACGTGATCGTCCGCGTCAACTCCGGCACGGTACCCACGCCGGTGCGCATCAAGGCGACGCTGCAGGGTTCGACCATTTCCACGGTGTCCAGCGCGCTGGCCATCGCCGTGGGTTTGCCGTCGCAGCTGAATTTCTCCTTTGCCCAGCGCACCATCAACATCGAGGGTTACAACCTGCAGGGGACGACGAACACGTACACGGTGATTGCTTCCGACCGCCTGGGCAACCCGGTGCCTGATGGCACGGCCATCAATTTCGTCGCTGAAGGCGGCCAGATCCAGGCCACGCAGCAGACGGCCCTGAATGCCAGCGGCATCGCGACAGCCACGGCCAACTTCGTCACCGCGTCGCCGGTGCCGGTCGATGGACGTGTCACCGTGCTGGCCTACGCGCTGGGAGAAAAGTCCTTCCTCGACACCAACGGCAACAACGTCTACGACGCCGGCGAGGTGTTCCAGGACCTGGGCAACGTCTACCTGGACCGCAAGTACGACGGTTATTACAACGCGAGCGAGGACCAGGCCATCCCGCTCGTGCCCGGAGGCGGCGGTACCTCGGCCTGCGCGGTAGCCAGTTCCGCGCTGCTGGCGGGCGACATCACCATCCCCAGCCAGCCCAACACCTGCACGGGCACCTGGGGTACCGCCCATGTCCGCCGTGCGCTGCAAACGATTTTCTCCACCTCCACCGCGCGGCCGCTGTGGGGCACTGCCCGGTCGCCCTTCGCGGGCTCGGCCAGCGGCATTTGCGCAGCGCCGCTGCAGTTGATCGACCAGTACGTGAACGACCAGCCGGCGCGTTATGCGGTGGACGGCAGCGGCCAGCCGATTGCCGGCAAGACGACGTACTACCCGCTGACGGACGGCAATGGCGTGGGCTCCAGCCTCTACGGGCTGGGGGGCAGTGGTGCGTTGACCTTCCTGGTGGCAGACGCGAATCCCGTGGCGTTCAACCCGGTGGCGGCCGGCAGCACGATCGCCGTGACTGCGACCGACGGCCTGACGGTTTCGGTGCTCGGAGGTTCGCCCGTGCCCAGCAGCAGCACGCCCACGGCGGTGACGATCGGCTACAAGTTCGACACCGCGTCGTCCGGCACGATCACGATCAACATCAGCTCGCCTGGTGGGCTCGTGACCTCGATCCCGCTGGTCGTGACGACGGCGACGTCGCCCGGGGCGTGCACCAACTGAAGATCGCGCTCGTCGGCATGCCGGGCGGTGGCAAGTCCACCGTCGGGCGGCAGCTGGGGCGCCAGATCGGCGTGCCCTTCGTTGACAGCGATCACGAGATCGAGGCGCGCATCGGCGGCAGCATCCGCGCGTTCTTCGACAGCGAGGGCGAAGAGGCGTTCCGCGCGCTGGAAAGCGAGGTCATCGCCGAGCTGATGCAGCGCCCCGGCGACTGCATCGTGGCCACCGGCGGCGGCGCGGTGCTGAAGGAGCGCAACCGCGAGTTGCTGCATGCGCAGTCGACCGTGCTGTACCTGCGCTCGACGCCGGAAGACCTGTTCCGCCGCCTGCGCCACGACACGACGCGGCCGCTGCTGCAGGTGCGAGACCCGCTGGCCAAGCTGCGCGAGCTGTATCACCAGCGCGACCCCCTGTACCGTCGCTGTGCGCACTACGTGCTGGAGAGTGCCCGGCCGTCGGTCCATGCACTCGTGAACATGGCGCTGATGCAGCTGGAGCTGGCCGGCCTGCTGGACCCGACGCGTGTCGCGGCCACGGTGGGGGCCGGGCCCGTTTGACGAAGTCTGCAGCGGCAGGCCAGGCGAGTGCGGCTCTTACACTCGGGCCATGCCCGCTACAGACTCCGTCAGCATCCAGCTTCCCGATGGCCGCGCCTACGACATCCGCATCGGCGCCGGCCTGCTGAGCGACGCGGCGAGTTGGCAAGGCCTGCCGAAAGCGGCTGCTGCCGTGATCGTCAGCAACGAGACCGTCGCGCCGCTTTACGCCGAACGGCTGCGGGGCCAGTTGCTGGCCTGCTATGCGCGTGTGGACGTGGTCGTATTGCCCGACGGCGAGCAGCACAAGAACTGGTCCAGCCTGAACCGCATCTGTGACCACCTGCTGGGCGAGGCGTTGGATCGCCGCACCGTGCTGTTCGCGCTGGGTGGCGGCGTCATCGGCGACATGACCGGTTTCGCCGCGGCCATCTACATGCGCGGCGTGCCGTTCGTGCAGGTGCCCACGACGCTGCTGGCCCAGGTGGACTCCTCGGTGGGCGGCAAGACGGCGATCAACCATCCGCTGGGCAAGAACATGCTGGGCGCGTTCTACCAGCCCGAGCGTGTGATCGCCGACCTGGACACGCTGGACAGCCTGCCCGACCGCGAGCTGCGTGCGGGCCTGGCGGAGGTGATCAAGTACGGCCCCATCGCCGATGCCGGGTTCCTGTGCTGGATCGAGGACAACCTGGACGCGCTGCTGGCGCGGGACAAGGCCGTGCTGGCCTATGCCGTGCGGCGCAGTTGCGAGATCAAGGCGGACGTCGTCGGCCAGGACGAACGCGAGCAGGGGTTGCGGGCCATCCTGAACTTCGGCCACACCCTCGGCCACGCCATCGAGGCGGGCCTGGGCTACGGCGAATGGCTGCACGGCGAGGCTGTGGCCTGCGGCATGGTGCTGGCCACCGACCTGTCGCAGCGCATGGGCCGGATGCCGGCGCCCTTCGTCGGGCGCCTTCGCGCGCTGATCGAGCGCGCCGGGCTGCCCGTGCAGCCGCCCAGGCTGGGTGCCGAGCGCTACCTGTCGCTGATGCGCGTCGACAAGAAGGCCGAGGCCGGCGCGATCCGTTTCGTGCTCATCGAGGCGCTGGGGCGGGCCGGGCTGCATGCCGTGCCTGACGAGCTGATCGTCCAGACGCTGGCCGCCCACGGAGCGGCCTGATGCCGGTCGCGACCCGTCCCGCCTATGCGGCCGACCCCGCGCGCAGCCGCGGGCGGCGGCTGCCGGAGCCCGCCGCACCCACGCGCAGCGAGTTCCAGCGTGATCGTGACCGCATCATCCACAGCACGGCGTTCCGCCGGTTGGTCTACAAGACTCAGGTCTTCCTCAATCACGAGGGCGACCTGTTCCGCACGCGGCTGACGCACTCGCTGGAAGTGGCGCAGCTGGGCCGCTCCATCGCGCGCAGCCTGGGGCTGGACGAGGACCTCGTGGAGGCCGTCGCGCTGGCGCACGACCTGGGCCACACGCCGTTCGGGCACGCGGGCCAGGACGTGCTGGACGAGTGCATGCGCGGCCACGGCGGCTTCGAGCACAACCTGCAGTCGCTGCGCGTGGTCGACCACCTCGAGCAGCGTTACCCTGAGTTCGACGGACTCAACCTGTGCTTCGAGACCCGTGAGGGCATCCTCAAGCATTGCTCGCGGCGCAATGCCGAAGTGATCGAGGCGGCAGAGCCTGGTGGGATCGCCACGCGTTTCCTGCACGGTGGCCAACCCAGCCTGGAGGCCCAGCTCTGCAATCTTGCGGACGAGGTGGCCTACAACGCCCATGATGTGGACGACGGCGTGCGGTCGGGGTTGATAGAGCTGGAGCAGTTGCTGGAGGTCGAGCTGGTGCGCGAGCATTGCCAGGCGGCGCTGGCCGCGCATCCGGGTCTGACGGGCAAGCGGCTGCTGTTCGAAACGATCCGCCGCATGCTGTCGGCCCAGGTGTACGACATCATCGACGCGACCGGCTCAGCACTGGCCACCGTGGCGCCGGCGGATGCAGATGCCGTGCGCCGCAGCGAGCAGCCGCTGGTGCGGTTCAGCCCCGACATGCGCACCAAGAGCACGGCGCTCAAGCGCTTCCTGTTCGCCAACCTGTACCGGCATCCGCAGGTGCAGTCCCAGCGCGTGCGCGCCGAACAGATCCTTCGCGAGCTGTTCCAGATCTACTCGACGGATGCGACGCAGATGCCGCAAGACTTCGCCGACCGTGAGGGCCGCGAACGTGCCTGCGCCGACTACATCGCCGGCATGACCGACCGCTTCGCCATTCGCGAGCACCAACGCATCACGGGCAAGACGCTATTTTGAAAATGGGGTCGGAGTCGATTATCCTGGGCGCTCGCACCCGGTCGACTCCCACAAGGAACCCCTCATGGCCCGCCTCCCCCGGCTGATCCTGCCCGGTCAGCCGCACCACGTCATCCTGCGCGGCAACAACCGCCAGGCGATCTTCTACAGCGACCTGGATCGCCAGCACTTGCTGGACACGCTGGCGCAGGCCGCCACGCAGCACCGCCTCGCCATTCATGCCTATGTGCTGATGGACAACCACATCCATCTGTTGGTGACGCCGCCGACCGCCGACGCGCTGAGCCGCATGATGCAATCGCTGGGGCGGCGTTACGTGGGGTGGTTCAACGCGCGGCACCAGCGCACGGGCACATTGTGGGAAGGGCGCTTCCGGGCGGGGCTGATCGAGGGCGAGCGGCACCTGCTGGCCTGCATGCGCTACATCGAACTCAACCCCGTGCGAGCAGGACTCTGCCAGGAAGCCGCGCAATGGCCCTGGTCCAGCGCCGCGCACCACCTGGGTCTGGCCCGCAGCCCGCTGGTCACCGAGCACGAACTGGTTTGGTCGCTCGGCAACACACCCTTCGAACGCGAACATGCCTACCGGGAGTTCATCGCGCAGGGCGTATCGCTGCCAGAGCAACTGCAATTCACCGAAGCGGTGCTGCGCGGTCGCCCCCTGGGCAGCGAGGCGTTCCTCAAGCCCTTGGCAGCAGAGCATGCCGCCGTGGTGAACAAGCGGCCGCGTGGCCGGCCGCGCAAGGTGCCTGCGCCAATTGGCCAAGGCTGAGAGGCAAGTTAACTGTGGCCCCATTTATTTAATAGACGGCCATTGGCATCAATAAAATTGAATCTGACCCCATTTTATTGAAGTTGCCCGGATTGCTGCGCTGCAGTACGCTCCCTCCCCGTTGTGTTCCAGGAGGGCGCCATGAGCCACGCCATGCAGATTCAGTCGGAGATCCAGGACTTGGCGGAGCACGGGCTCTATCGCCCGGGCAATGAGAAGGACGCATGCGGCCTGGGGTTCGTCGCGCACATCAAGGGCCACAGGGCGCACCACATCGTCCAGCAGGGCCTGAAGATCCTGGAGAACCTCGACCACCGCGGCGCGGTCGGCGCGGACAAGCTGATGGGCGACGGCGCCGGCATCCTCATCCAGATTCCGGACGAGTACTACCGCGAGGAGATGGCCAGGCAGGGCATCCACCTGCCGCCGCCCGGCGAGTACGGCGTCGGCATGATCTTCCTGCCCAAGGAAGCCGCCTCTCGCCTGGCCTGCGAACAGGAACTCGCCCGCGCCGTCAAGGCCGAGGGCCAGGTGCTGCTCGGCTGGCGTGACGTGCCGGTGGACCGCGACATGCCCATGTCGCCCACGGTGCGCGAGAAGGAGCCGGTGATCCGCCAGATCTTCATCGGCCGCGGCCCGGACATCATCGTGCCCGACGCCCTGGAGCGAAAGCTCTACGTCATCCGCAAGACGGCTTCCAGCGCCATCCAGGCGCTCAAGCTCACGCACAGCCGTGAGTACTACGTGCCCAGCATGAGCTGCCGCACGGTCATCTACAAGGGCCTGCTGCTCGCTGACCAGGTCGGCAAGTACTACAAGGACCTGGCCGACCCGCGCGTCGTCTCAGCCATCGCTCTCGTCCACCAGCGCTTTTCCACCAACACCTTCCCCGAGTGGCCGCTGGCCCACCCCTACCGCATGGTCTGCCACAACGGCGAGATCAACACGGTCAAGGGCAACTTCAACTGGATGCGTGCCCGCGAAGGCGTCATGAAGTCGCCGGTGCTGGGCGACGACCTGAAGAAGCTCTACCCGATCAGCTTCGAGCACCAGTCCGACACGGCCACCTTCGACAACGCCATCGAGCTGCTGACGATGAGCGGCTACCCGCTCGCCCACGCGGCCATGATGATGATCCCCGAGGCCTGGGAGCAGCACGAAGGCATGGACGAGCGCCGCCGTGCCTTCTACGAATACCACGCCGCCATGATGGAGCCCTGGGACGGCCCGGCCGCCATGGCCTTCACCGACGGCCGCCAGGTCTGCGCCGCGCTGGACCGCAACGGCCTGCGCCCGGCCCGCTACTGCATCACCGACGACGACCTCGTCGTCATGGCCTCCGAGTCGGGCGTGCTGCCCATCCCCGAGAGCAAGATCGTCAAGAAATGGCGCCTGCAGCCGGGCAAGATGTTCCTCATCGACCTGGAGCAGGGCCGCATCGTCGATGACGAGGAGCTGAAGAACCAGTTCGCCAACGCGCGCCCCTACCGCCAGTGGATCGAGAACGTCCGCGTCAAGCTCGACGACATCGCCGTGCCCGACACGGCTCGCCCCGGCTTCACGACGACGCTGCTGGACCGCCAGCAGGCCTTCGGCACGACGCAGGAAGACATCAAGTTCCTGCTCGCGCCCATGGCTGCCAACGGCGAGGAGGGCATCGGCTCCATGGGCAACGACTCGCCCCTGGCCGTGCTGTCGAGCAAGAACAAGCCGCTCTACAACTACTTCAAGCAGCTGTTCGCCCAGGTCACGAATCCGCCGATCGACCCGATCCGCGAGAACATCGTGATGTCGCTGAACAGCTTCATCGGCCCCAAGCCCAACCTGCTGGACATCAATGCGATCAACCCACCGATGCGGCTGGAGGTGAGCCAGCCCATCCTCGACTTCGACGACATGGCGCGCCTGCGCGGCATCGAGGGCCCCACGAACGGCAAGTTCAAGCCCAGCGAGCTGGACATCACCTACCCGCGCGACTGGGGACGCGCCGGCGTCGAGGCGCAGCTCGCCTCGCTGTGCGCCTCAGCCGTGGATGCGATCAAGACCGGCCACAACATCCTCATCATCACGGACCGCCACCTCAGCGCCGACCGCATCGCGATTCCCGCGCTGCTGGCCCTGTCCGCCGTCCACCACCACCTCGTCCGCGAGGGCCTGCGCACCACGGCCGGCCTGGTCGTCGAGACCGGCACGGCGCGCGAGGTGCATCACTTCGCCGTGCTGGCCGGCTACGGCGCGGAGGCCGTCCACCCCTACCTGGCGCTGGAGACGCTGGAAGCCATGGCCGACGAGCTGCCGGTCAAGCTGACCGCCGAGCAAGCCCGCTACAACTACATCAAGGCCGTGGGCAAAGGTCTGTCCAAGATCATGTCCAAGATGGGCATCTCGACCTACATGTCCTACTGCGGCGCGCAGATCTTCGAGGCCATCGGCCTGCAGCGCGACTTCGTCGAGAAGTACTTCCGCGGCACGGCCACGCAGGTCGGCGGCATCGGCGTCTTCGAGGTCGCTGAGGAAGCCATCCGCATGCACGAGGCGGCCTTCAGTGACGACCCGCTGCTGGACGGCATGCTGGAGACCGGCGGCGAATACGCCTGGCGCACCCGCGGCGAAGAGCACATGTGGACGCCCGACGCCATCGCCAAGCTGCAGCACAGCGCGCGCAGCGGCAAGTTCGAGACCTACAAGGAATACGCGCAGCTCATCAACGACCAGAGCAAGCGCCACATGACGCTGCGTGGCCTGTTCGAGTTCAAGTTCGACCCGGCCAAGGCCGTGCCGCTGGAGGAGGTCGAGTCGGCCGCCGAGATCGTCAAGCGTTTCGCCACCGGCGCCATGTCGCTGGGCTCCATCTCCACCGAGGCCCACGCCACGCTGGCCGTCGCGATGAACCGCATCGGCGGCAAGAGCAACACGGGGGAGGGCGGTGAAGACCCGGCCCGTTACCGCAACGAACTCAAGGGCATCAAGATCACCGATGGCACCAAGATCAGCGACGTGATCGACGGCAAGGTCATCGCCGTCGACTACGAGCTGAAGGCCAACGACAGCCTGCGCTCCAAGATCAAGCAGGTGGCCTCGGGCCGCTTCGGCGTGACGACGGAATACCTGGTCAGCGCCGACCAGATCCAGATCAAGATGGCGCAGGGCGCCAAGCCCGGCGAGGGCGGCCAGCTGCCGGGCGGCAAGGTGTCCGAGTACATCGGCATGCTGCGCCACTCGGTGCCGGGGGTGGGCCTCATCAGCCCGCCGCCCCACCACGACATCTACTCCATCGAGGACCTGGCGCAGCTCATCCACGACCTGAAGAACGTCAACCCCAAGGCGGACGTGTCGGTCAAGCTGGTGTCCGAAGTCGGCGTGGGCACGGTGGCCACCGGCGTGGCCAAGTGCAAGGCCGACCACATCGTCATCGCCGGCCACGACGGCGGCACGGGCGCCTCGCCCTGGTCGTCCATCAAGCACTGCGGCACGCCGTGGGAGCTGGGGCTGGCCGAGGCGCAGCAGACGCTGGTGGTGAACCGCCTGCGCGGCCGCGTGCGCGTGCAGGCCGACGGCCAGATGAAGACCGGCCGCGACGTCGTCATCGGCGCTCTGCTGGGCGCCGACGAGTTCGGCTTCGCCACCGCGCCGCTGGTGGCCGAGGGCTGCATCATGATGCGCAAGTGCCACCTGAACACCTGCCC
>Ga0116227_10000032_pt1 | contig 229512 bp, 186 predicted proteins | sample S1TSphgellanicum_FD_89693 | JGI IMG/M metagenome (GOLD analysis project Ga0116227, IMG submission 89693) | Host-associated microbial communities from peat moss isolated from Minnesota, USA - S1T2_Fb - Sphagnum magellanicum MG | ecosystem: Host-associated > Plants > Peat moss > Unclassified...
ACCGTTTTACTAGTGTCGGCGTGTAGCCAATATCGGTCAAATCGATCTAAAATGAGTTGCCGAATAAGTGACGCAAATAATAGGTTGCCCCATGACTTCGCTTGACCATATCGATCTCAACCTCCTGCGGGTTTTCCAGGCCATCGTGGAAGAGCGCAGTCTGACCAAGGCGGGCGAACGCCTTGCGTTATCGCAACCGGCCGTGAGCTATGCGCTCGGCCGTCTGCGCACGCTGTTCGACGATCAGTTGTTCATCCGCACCCGCTCAGGCATGCAACCCACGCCTATCGCACTGGAACTTGCGACGATCGTGGGCCGCGCGTTGGATACCGTGCGCGAGGCGCTGCGCTACGCCGAGTCGTTCGATCCGGCGCTCAGCACGCGCACGTTTCGATTGTCGCTGTCCGATGCGGGCGAAATGGCCTATTTGCCCGTCATCTGCAAGGCCTTGCACGAACAGGCGCCGCGTACCCGGCTCATCGTGCAGCCGATGCCCGTGGAAGACATCGAGGACGCGTTGCGTTCGAGCAAGCTCGACTTCGCGATCGGCAATCTTCCCGACCTGATGGCGCGCACGCGCCATCAGTTGCTGTTCGAAGAGGACTACGTCTGTATGACGCGCCGGCGCCGTGGCTTGCCGACGGGCAAGAAGCTGAGCCTCGAGCACTTTCTCGGCGCCTCGCACATCCAGGTACGCTCTCTCGAGCACAGTCACCATGCGCTGGACGACGCGTTGCGGGCGCAAGGTGTCGGCCGCAATATCGCGCTTGAACTACCGCACTTCGTGGCGTTGCCGAACATCCTGATGGTGACGGATCTGTACGCAACGCTTCCCAAGCGTCTCGCGCAGATCCTGAACAAGGCGAAGGCGTTTCAGATTTACGATTTACCGGTCCGCTTGCCGGCTGCATCGGTGACGATGCATTGGCACGAGCATTTTCATGACGAGGATGGCATCGTGTGGATGAGAAACCTGTTGCTCGATTCGGTGCGCAAATTCGATCAGTTGTGAAACGTGGAGAACGAAAGGCGTGCGGGCGCTACAGATCGAGAACGAGCACGGGCGAGCGGGAGCGCGAGACGCAGCAGCATATGACCGCATTGCTTGCGCGTTCCGCCTTGCTCAGGCAATGGTCGCGATGCTCGGGCTCACCTTCCACGACAGGCACCATGCACGTCCCGCACACGCCTTCGCCGCATGAGGTATCCACCTCGATACCGATCTGGGCCAACGCGTCGACGATGCTTTGTCCGCCTTTGACCTCGACGCTCGTCCCTGTTTTTGTAAGCCGGACTTCGAACTGATCGAGCGCAGCGTTTGCGGCTTCGTTGTCAGTCGCGTCGTGTTGCGCGCCGAACCGTTCGAGGTGAATCGCCTCGTCACGCAAGTAGTCGCCCGCCACATGGACCACCCGCTCCATGAACGGAGCGGGCCCGCAGGTATAAAGATGGGCGCCGTCCGCGGCCTTTGCGATGCATGCGTGCAAGGTCTGGTCGAGTGTCTCGCGCGGCACGTGCAGATGGACTTCGACATGCTCTGCAAACGGCGGCGCGCGGAGTTGCGCGAGAAAGGCGGCCTGCTCGGGCATGCGGGCGAAATAGTGCAGCCTGAAACGCGCGTGCTGCCTGAGAAGCCGATAGGCCATGGACAGCAGCGGCGTAATGCCGATGCCCGCGGCGATCAGAATATGCTCGCTGGCGCCGCTCGCCAGTTGAAACAGATTGCGCGGCGCGCTCACCGACAATTCCATGCCGGCCACCACTTCGTCATGCAACGACCGCGAGCCGCCGCGCGAAGCCGGTTCCTTTTTTACCGCGAAGATGTGCGTGTCGAGACGTTCGGGGTCGCCGCACAGCGAGTATTGACGAGTGATGCCGGCCGGGCTCGTGACATCGATATGCGCGCCGGGCTCATAGGCGTCGAAGGGCTGGCCGTCGAGGCGCGAGATGCTGAATGAGCGGATGCCTTGCGCTTCGTCGCGCAGCGCGTCGACGCGAACCTTAAGTCGGGTGATTTCCATGTTGACGATCGATAGGGTGTGACGAAAAGCAAACAGCGAACCGCGGCGCCACGGGTTACGATGAAGACGGGGTGCGTGTCTCGTGCGTGAACCGCAGCGTGACGACCGTCACCAGGCCGAGCAGCATGAGGAAGAGCGAGATGGGCCAGTACGCGTGGTAATGCGAAAGCAGCGCCACGGCAATCAGCGGCGACATGCCGCCCGCAAATATCGAGGCCACCTCATGCCCTAGTGCAACGCCGGAATAGCGCACTTCCGTGCTGAACAGTTCGCCGACGAGGGCGGGGAGCGTGCCGATCATCGCACCGTGGCACACCGCTGTGCCGAGTACGAGAGCGAGGTAGATCAGCGGTCTCGAATGCGTGTTCAGCAGCCAGAAAAATGGGAACGCCATCACCATGAGCGACACGGCGCCGATCATATACACGGGTTTGCGCCCGAGCTTATCTGAGAGCCTGCCCCATGCCAGCATCGCGGCCATTTCGACGACCATGGCCAGCATGACGGCCGTGAGCATGGTCGAACTGGCGATGCCGGCGAACTTGCCGTACACCAGCGAGAACGCGAGGAAAATGTACGCGCCGCCGTTTTCCGCCACGCGCAGACCCATCGCCACCAGGATCTCCTTAGGATGCCTTTTGATTGCTTCAAGCACCGGCATGTGGGATGTCTTGCCCGCATGTTCGGCGTTTTCGAAATCACGGCTTTCCGGCAGGTTGTAGCGGATGTAGACGCCGAGCGCGAAGATCAGGACGCTTGCGAGGAACGGCAAGCGCCAGCCCCAGGCGAGGAATGCCGCGTGGGGTAACGCCTGCGCGGCGAGAAAGGCGCCGGAAGATAAAACGAAGCCGCCGCCCACGCCCAATTGACTCCACGCAGCGTAATAGCCGCGCTTTTCGGGCGGTGCGTTCTCGCTGATCATCAGCACGCCGCCACCCCATTCGCCGCCGGACGCCACGCCTTGCAGCAGGCGCAGTGCGACGAGCGCCGCGGGCGACCAGAGTCCGGCCTGGCCATAGGTCGGCAAGAGTCCGATCCCGAAGGTCGCCACGCCCATGATGAGCAGGGTCCAGACGAGCGAAGCCTTGCGGCCGTAGCGGTCGCCAATGTGGCCGAACACAACGCCGCCGAGCGGTCGGGCCACAAAGCCGATGGCAAAGGCGGCGAACGCGCCTAGCGTGCCAATCAACGGATCGGCATGAGCGGGAAAGAACAGTTGACCGAATACGAGAGCCGCAGCCGTTCCGTAGACGAAGAAGTCGTACCACTCCATAGCGTTGCCCGCGACGGATGCGACGACAATCCGGATGAGGGCTTTGTTATTGAACGCCGGAGTCTCGATGGCGGTGGTCGATGGTTGCACGGATGCCATGTTCGCTCGTGAGGAAATAGTCGGGCGGCGCGACCTCGACGAGAGGGCTCCGCATGGCAAGCAGTGTCGACGCGCCGTTTCGCTGCGTCAAATTCGCCGAAAATGGAGCGGCCTATCAGTGCCACAAATGATTTCTAGAAACCGGGCTGGTGAAACATCTCGTAGATGGCGTCGCGCAGCCATGCGATGCCCGGATCGGCGGAGAACTGCGCATGCGAGTGCACCTGAATCTCGATGGGCGGCAGCGAGAACGGCAAGGGCAGAATCCGGAACGCCTCGTTCTGGTTGAAGCGTTGCGCGATGCTGCGCGGGAAAATCACCGCGAGATCGGTGTTGCGGACAATTTCGGGCGCCACCACGAAATGCGGCAAGCGCAGCACGACGTCACGCTTGAGATTCAATTCCTCCAACCATTGCTCCACCATTCTGTGACCGGTCGCGTTGGTACTGGCGTACACGTAACGCAGGCCGGCGAGCTCTTCTTTGGTGGGTTTCAGGGTTCGCAGAGGGTGGCCGGCCCGTACGACGCAGACATGCTCGTCGACGAACAGCGTCTTGCTGACGCAACCGGGATCGAGACCCGGGACATAGCCTAGCGCCAGATCGACCTTGCCGCTGCGCATCGCAGCGGTCACCGATTCGACCGGGAAGTTGGTGACTTCGATGCGGATGCCACGCGCCGTGTTCTCGAGCATGGCGAGGATCGGCGGCAGGAAATAAAACTCGGACATGTCGGACATCGACACGCGAAAGACCCGCTCGGCCGTCGCGGGGTCGAACCGGGCGAGTTGCTGCACCGCGACGTTGATGATGCCGAACGCCTGGGTGAGCGGCGGATACAGGCGGACTGCCGCGTCGGTCGGGACCATGCCCGCGGGCGTTCGTACGAACAACGGATCGTCGAACAGCGTGCGCAGTCTGCGCAGCGCATGGCTGACCGCCGATTGCGTCAGGTCCAGACGGTCTCCCGCAGCGGTCAAACTGCGCAGATCCCAGATGGCCATGAACACACGCAGCAGATTCAGATCGGTAACGCCCGGGGTTGACTTGGTCATGACCTTCGATCGCTTGGCTCCTTGCGCAGATTACCGTAAATGCTGCGCATCGGGTAATGCGGGGTACTGCCGCTATACGGCGGAAAGCGCTCGAAATCGCCTCTCATCCGGGCGCGAACCGGTGAGGCCAGAGCGGTGGACAGCGCGAGCGGGTCGTCGAACACCACCTTGTTTCGCTGCATCGCGGTGGCGCGTGGCAAGGCGAGGCCCGTGCGGTAATCGACCCGCGTGTAGATCTCCAGCTCGCGTATGCCCGGAAGCTCGGCCATGAGCGGCGGATGGTGCGTGAGGTAATGCGTGAGCCAGGCGTTGAGGTCGGCGGCTTCGCCTTCGTAGCTGACGAGATAGGTACATCGCTCGACGGCTGCTTGCGAGACGCCGGCATCCGGCGTAGCGAATTTTCGCACCGCCATCACCTGCTGGGCAAACAGGTGCTGATCGCAGCCCGCCGCGCCTGAGATGTCGAGCGCGGCCTGGATGCGGCCGTCGCGTTCGAGCGCCGCTTCGAGTTGGCCCAGGTCGTCGAAATACCATTGGAGGACGCAGTGCGGATACTGCGCGGGCGCGCTCAGCAGAGGATCGCCGTGTGCGGCTTGTACCGGGCAATGAATCACGAGGCGCCGCAGGCCTTCCACCGCCAGCGACGCCGCATGCAGGGACGCCGCATCGAACGGGGGGATGGTATGAGGCGCGTCGCAGGCGTTGCCCATCAGAAAGAGACATACGTCCATACTTATCTCGCCGCGCCGGCACTGACCGAAGGCGTCGCCGTAGCGGGTCGCGCAAGCCGGTGGAACTGCCGTCCAAAGTAGATCAGACCATCGCCGTCCGCGCGCAGTGAAATGTGCTCGATGCGTACGAACAGAACCGAGTGCGAGCCCACGGTCTTGCTGTCGACAACGAGCCCTTCGAGCCTCGCGATCGCATCCGACAGCACGGGTACGGACGACGAACCGGTCGCCCATCCGCAATGATCGAAGCGTTCGTCCATCGAGCAGCCCGTCATGCCGGCAAACGTGCGCGCAAGATCCTGGCATTCCGCGGCCAGCACGTTGATGCAGACACTGCGGTTTTGATGCAGCAGATCGTGCACGTAACTGGTCTGGTTGATGCACACCAGCATGGTCGGCGGCGAGTCGGTTACCGAACAGACCGCGCTGGCCGTGATCCCGCAGCGTCCATGTGGGCCGTCCGTCGTGACGATGTTGACGGCTGCCGGCAGATACGCCATCGCCTCGCGGAACTGCCGCCGGGTGTCGTCGTTCGTCATAGCGTCCTCCTCAGTCGTACTTAGGGTTGGCATCACGGATAGGGCGTGACGGGCGGCATGCCGACGAACAGGGCGCCGGATGCATCGTAAGTACCTTCGCCAAGAAACGCGTGCTGGGTCACCACGATCGAATCGCGCACCAGCCGTTGCAGACGGTTCTCGCGGTAGATCGCCGCCACACCGGCCATCTGATAAGCCTGCATCACGACCTCCGCGCCAACCTGCGCCGCATGCGTCGCGCTGAGCCGCAAGATGTTCGCCTGGGCCGGCGTCACGGGATCGCCGGCCAGGATCGTGTCCCATGCGGCTTCCGCGGACTCGAAGAAGAACGCCCGCGCGCTGCGCCAGTTTGCTTCTGCCTTCGCGAGACCCGAGCGGTAATACGCACGGTCCGCGAGACGCGGCGCGCCGGTGGTGGTCTGGGTGACGCCGGACATCTGCGCGAGCAGATCGAGCGCGGCGCGTGCCAGTCCGACGTTGACCGCAGCGTGCACCTGAGCCTGATATGCAACGGCGGGGTAGCGATAGAGCGGCTCGTCGACAAGTGCCGCGCCGCCGCGCACGAAGGTCCATTGCGCGTCGACGAATTTGTTCTGCAGACGCAGATCGTGGCTACCGGTGCCTTGCATGCCGACCACGTTCCAGTTTTCGACAATCTCCACCTCGCTTGCCGGGAAGACCGCCGTGAACGGTTTTCCGGCACCCGCTTCGCCCGGATTGGCCGGCACGCCGCCGATGCCCACCCCGATCCAGTCCGCGCCCTTGCAGCCGCTGGCGAAACGCCATTGCCCGCTAACCATGAAGCCGTCCGCAACCTGGGCGGCCTTCTGAAGCGGATAGAGACCGCCGGCAAAGACCTGGTCCGGCCCAGCCGCATAGATGTGCGCCTGCGTCTCGAGCGGCAGCGAGGCGAGATAGGTATTGGCCGAACCGAACGCCGCTACCCACGCAGTCGATCCGTCGGCGATCGCAATGCGTTCCAGCATTTCCAGAAAACGCGGCGGGGGCAGCGCGTCGCCGCCGAAGCGGCGCGGCGTACTCGCGCGGAAGATGCCCGCACGTTTCATCTTTGCGACCATGTCGCGCGGAATGTGGGACAACTGATCGAATTCGTCCCGGCGGCGCTCGATCTCCTCGAGCAGGATCTCCAGGCTGATCGGACCGGAGTACTCGGGATAGTCGCTGCCCGGACCGTCCGGCTGAGCCTGGTAGGCATAGGTTGAAGCGCTTGCGCTTTGGAGGCTTTGCATACTCGATACCTTGATGGATTGACGAAACGATTGAAGCGCTGCTGATGGCCGGCGCGAAGTCATTGACCGGTGTTCTGGGCGCTTTGCCGGGCTTGCAGCCTGAGCGCTTTGGGGAACGTCTCAGGTGCGAGGCAGGTGGCCAGAACCGTAATCAGGCCCAGCACGCCGAGGTAGAGGGCGACGGGCGTCGCACTGCGGTAATGCGCGAGCAGGGCGGTGGCGATCATCGGCGACAGGCCGCCGCCGAGCACCGATGAAATCTCGCGTCCAATGCCGAGTCCGGAGAAGCGCAGATGAACCGGCAACAGTTCGCTGATAAAGGCCGGTTGAGCGCCTTCGAGTATGCCGAGCGTGACGCTATTGGCGAGAATGAGCGCGGCCATCACCTTCACGAAATCGCCTGAGCTCAGCAACACGAAGTAGGGGTAAGCGACCAGGACGATCGCAATGGAACCAACCAGATAAACGGGCTTGCGGCCGACCTTGTCGGTCAGGTGTCCTGTGAATAGCGCGACCGGAATCATCAGCAGCATGGAGACCGTCAGTCCGCCGAGGAGCCACGACGATTTGAGGCCGATGAACTGGCCGTAGACAATCGAGAAGGCGAAGAAGAGATACGACGCCGCGCCCTCGCCGAAGCGCAGGCCGAACACCGTCAGCACCTGGCGCGGACAACGGCGCAGGACTTCCACAATCGGCAGACGGCTGGGTCGACCGGCTGCCTTGACTTCGGCGAACTCGGCGCTTTCCTCGACGGAGCGGCGCATCCACAGTCCGAGTGCGACGAGTACCGCGCTGCATAGAAACGGCACGCGCCAGCCCCAACTCTGAAAGTCGTCGGGAGACAAGTGCTTGGCGAGCAGGAACGCGAGCGTCGACAGGACGAAGCCAAACGCTGCGCCGCCAGGGCTCCAGGCGGCGAGTGCACCGCGCTTCGACGCCGGTGCGCTCTCGTGAATCAGCAGGATGCTGCCGCTCCATTCGCCGCCTGCCGCGAGACCCTGAAGGATGCGCAGCAGGACGAGCAGCACCGGAGCCGCAATACCGATCTGCTGGTAGGTGGGCAGCAGGCCCATGCCGACCGTCGCCGTTCCCATGGTCAGCAAGGTCAGCATCATGACCGTCTTGCGTCCGTAGCGGTCGCCGATGTGGCCGCACAGCACGCCGCCGATCGGACGGGCGATGAAGCCCACCGTAAAGCCGCCGAATGCCGCAATCGTGCCCGTCAACGGGTCGTTTCCGACCGGGAAGAACAGGTGGCCAAACACCAGCGCCGCGGCCGTGCCGTACAAAAAGAAGTCATACCATTCGAGCACCTGGCCCAGCACGGCAGTCGTGACGGCACGACGTACCGCACTGATGGGACGAGCCTGGGAGGGGGAAGCAAGCGTCACTGTCGCGTCGGGGTTCATGGCTTTGGGCACACACGAAGTTGGAGTTCCTGCTTGCCGGAGACCGGGGTCGGCAGGGAGAGAAGACACGTCGGGAAAACATGGTCGAACGATAGGCGCGGCGAAAAGGCCGGTCAAATTCAGGACAAAAATGAACGCTATGAACGGGCTTCATGTCGGTGCCCCGGCACCTGGCGAACAGCGCCACGAATAAGCCACGCTTATTTGACACGCTGTTTTTGGCTGATTTGATGCCGTGAATCTGCCCACTTAAATTTCGCTTCACGGGGCAGGGCTTCGCCATGCCGATGTGCCGTCCCGTTGCAGATTGATTCGTTATACAAATTAAATCCGGATAAATCTCCCCATAAGGAAACATTGTGAAGAAGCTGCTCGTCGCTTTGGTTGGAATCTCGTTCTTTAGCGCTGGGGCCTGGGCTCAGAGCAGCGTGACGATCTACGGCATCATCGACGATGGGTTGACCTGGTCCAGCAATCAGGGCGGCAAAAGTGCGTTGCAGATGCAAAGCAGCATTTCGCAGGGCAATCGCTGGGGGCTGAAGGGCGTGGAGGATCTTGGCGGCGGCACGACGACGATCTTCCGCCTCGAAAACGGCTTCAACGTCAATACGGGTGCGTTCAGTCAGGGCGGCCGGGAGTTCGGCCGGCTGGCCTATGTGGGCCTGTCCAACAACCGCTATGGCACGGTCACCCTGGGGCGGCAGGGCGAAGAAGTGGGCGACTATATCGGCGCGCTATCGGCGAATGGCGTCTTGCCTGGCGGCATCCTGTTTCCGCACCCCGGCGACCTGGACAACAACGGCATCGACTTTCACCTCAACAACGCGGTCAAGTACGTGTCCCCGACCATCGCGGGCCTGACGGGTGTCGCCACTTATAGCTTCGGTGGCGTGGCGGGTGAGTTTGCTCAGGACAGCGCGAAATCCTTTGCGCTTCAATACGTGAACGGCAGCCTGCAACTGGTGGGTGCCTATACCTCGATCGACCATCCGGCTACCGCCGTCACGGAAGGCGTGTGGACGTCCACCAATACCGTCGACGGCAACTATGGTCTCGCTGCCAGCAGCTACAAGGTGCTGGGTCTCGCCGCGGCGTACACGTTCGGTGCGGCAAAGATCAGCGCCGACTGGACGCATACGCAGTTCGGCGGACTCGACCCCACGGTGGGCGCGAAGATCGACGGACACGTGACGTTCAATATCGGCGAGGTCGTGGCCAGTTACATGGTGACGCCGGCGCTGCAACTGGGCGCCGCGTACAGCTATACCGAAGGGAGTGTCTCGGCGACCGGGCAGGAACCGCGGTACCACGAGGTCGATGCAAGCGCCGACTACCTGCTTTCCAAGACCACCGACGTCTACGCATCCGCAACCTACATGCACGCCGCAGGCGGTGCTGTCGCCGATCTCGCGCCGGTGCTCGAACCCTCGAGTTCGCCGAATCAGGTGGCGCTGCGCATTGGTATCCGCAAGCGCTTCTAGGCCCGTAAGCGAGCGCGGGCGCGCCAGGGGTTCATGGCATCGCTGACGGCAACGCAGTCAGCGATGCCATGCCGCCGCAGTGGCCTCAGCCACCCCGGAACAGTTCGCGCGCCAACGAACACATCAACGTCGTAGCCGGCGACTCGTCCTGCAAGCGCCGGCTCATGATAATGGGCGACACCGCGTTCGCCGCCGGAATCGCCCGATACACCACCCCATGCGCCCGCAGCCCCTCCACACTCTCCGGCACCAGACACACTCCCACTTGCGCCGCGACGAGCCCCAGCGCGGTCTGCAATTCCCGCACTTCATGAATCGCCTTCGGCTCCAGCGCATGATCGTGCATTGCCGAGAGTTGCTGGTCGGCATAGCTCGGCCGCGGCGTGCTCGGATAAATGATCAAGGTTTCCTGCGCGAGCGCAGCCAGCGTCAGAGGCTTCTTCTGCCGCGCTAACGGATGATCTTGCGGCAGCGCGGCAATCATCTTTTCTTCGACGAGCACCTCACGCGCCAGTTGTGCGTCATCGAAACGCAGACGCCCGAAGCCCACATCGATACGTCCGCCTTTAAGCGCCCCTAACTGTTCGATGGTGAACATTTCGACCAGCGACAGTTCGATCTGCGGCGCCGCTTCGCGAAATGCGCGAATGACGGCGGGCAGCGCGCCATACAGCGTCGACGGCACGAAGCCGATCACAATCCGCTCGGCCAGTTGCGCCAGGCGCCGCGTGAGTGGCGCGAGTTCGTCGGCCTCGCCGATCAGGCGCTTCGCCTGCGTGTAGAAGATGCGGCCCGCTTCGGTCAGCCGCAACGGCCGCGAGCCGCGCTCGAACAGCGCGAGCCCGACGCGTTCCTCGATCTGCTGGATCTGCCGGCTGAGCGGCGGCTGGGTCATATGCAGGCGATCGGCGGCGCGCGTGATGTTCATCTCTTCCGCGACGGCGATGAAGTAGCGGAGTTGGCGAAGTTCCATGCATACCTCTAAGGTATGGAAGTAGTCGGAATGGGTGTTGGACTGCTTCGCGGCTTTGTTCCTAAGATGGAGGCCTCGGAAAAGCAGTTGAGGAGCGCAACGAATGATAGCAACACCCGTGAAGATCGAGCGTGTGGAGACGATCCTGGTCGACGTACCGACGATCCGTCCGCATCGGCTTTCGGTCGCCACCATGCATTGCCAGACGCTCGTGCTGGTGCGCATTCGCTGCGCCGACGGCGTGACCGGCGTGGGCGAGGGCACCACCATTGGCGGCCTCGCGTACGGCGAAGAAAGCCCGGAAAGTATCAAGGTCAACATCGACACCTACTTCACGCCCTTGCTCGAAGGGCTCGACGCGACCCGCCCGGGCGTCGCCATGGCGACGCTGCGGTCGCTGTTTCAGGGCAACCGTTTCGCCAAATCCGCCGTCGAAACGGCCTTGTTCGACGCTCAGGCGCAGCGTCTCGGCGTGCCGCTGTCCGAGTTGTTCGGCGGCCGCGTGCGCGATTCCGTGGATGTGGCGTGGACCCTCGCGAGCGGCGACACGCAGCGCGATATCGACGAGGCCGAGCGCGTATTCGAAGCGAAACGTCATCGCGTGTTCAAGCTGAAGATCGGCTCGCGCGCTGTTGCCGACGATGTCGCGCACGTCGTCGCAATCCAGCGGGCGCTGGAAGGTCGCGGCGAAGTGCGGGTTGACGTGAATCAGGCCTGGAGCGAAGCGGAAGCGATCTGGGCCGCGCGGCGCTTCGCCGATGCAGGCGTCACGCTGATCGAACAGCCGATTGCAGCGGAGAATCGCGCGGGACTGAAGCGCCTGACGGACCTGGCTCTGGTGCCGATCATGGCCGACGAGGCGCTGCATGGTCCGGCCGACGCCTTTGCTCTCGCCAGTGCGCGGGCGGCCGATGTGTTCGCGGTGAAGATCGCCCAGTCGGGTGGCCTTGCCGGCGCCGCGCAGGTGGCGGCGATCGCTTCGGCGGCGAACCTCGACCTGTACGGCGGCACGATGCTCGAAGGCGCGGTGGGTACGATTGCTTCGGCGCAACTCTTCAGCACCTTCGGCGAGCTGAAGTGGGGCACGGAACTGTTCGGCCCGTTGCTGCTGACCGAAGAGATTCTTACCGAACCGCTGCGCTACGAGAATTTTGCCTTGCAGCTTCCGCAGGGCCCGGGTCTTGGCATCACGCTGGACTGGAGCAAGATCGAGCGTCTGCGGCGCGATTCGCACCAGGGCGCAAGCATCGTCACACGCTAACCGATAACCCCATTTAACCATTAGCTATCCATACTATATTAACGAAGGAGATACCCCATCATGAACAGGCAAACCATCGACGCGCTGCTGCAGAAGATCAACGACAGCGCCATCAATGAAGGCAACCCGCGTACAAAGCAGATCGTCAACCGGGTCGTGCGCGATCTGTTCTATACGATCGAAGACCTCGACGTGCAGCCGGACGAATTCTGGACGGCGCTGAACTATCTCGCCGAAGCGGGCAAAAGCGGCGAGTTGGGCCTGCTGGCCGCGGGCCTCGGCTTCGAGCATTTTCTCGATCTGCGTCTCGACGAAGCGGAAGCGAAGGCCGGTATCGAAGGCGGCACGCCGCGCACGATCGAAGGCCCGCTGTATGTGGCCGGCGCACCGCTGTCCGACGGCCATGCGCGCCTCGACGACGGCACCGATCCCGGCCAGACCCTGGTGATGCGCGGGCGCGTGCTCGGCGAAGACGGCAAGCCGCTGGCGCATGCGCTGGTCGAAGTGTGGCACGCGAACCATCTCGGCAACTATTCGTACTTCGACAAATCGCAACCGGCCTTCAATCTGCGCCGCTCGATTCGCACGGACGCCGACGGTCATTACAGCTTCCGCAGCGTCGTACCGGTCGGCTATAGCGTGCCGCCGCAAGGTCAGACGCAACGCTTGCTCGATCAACTGGGCCGTCATGGACATCGTCCGGCGCATATCCACTTCTTCATCTCGGCGCCCGGTTTTCGCAAGCTGACCACGCAGATCAACATCGACGGCGATCCGTATCTGTGGGACGACTTCGCCTTCGCCACGCGCGATGGCCTGGTGCCGGCCGTCAGGCAGGCCGAGGGCGCGGAAGGCAAGCCTTATAACGTCGACGGCAATTTCGCGCTGATCGATTTCGACTTCACGCTGTTCAAGGAGCGCGACAACCTGCCGGGCGCCGAAGTCGAGCGTGTGCGCGCCGAGGCCTGAAGCGCCTGCCCACCCCGTTCACTGTTAGCGGCCTCGCTGCGCGCTTTGCCGCGCAGCCGGGGCGTCAGGCACAACAAGGAGTACACAATGCTGTTTCACGTAGAGATGACGGTCAACCTGCCGCTGGACATGGACGCCGAGCGCGCCGCGCGGCTGAAGGCCGATGAGAAGGCGATGTCGCAGAAACTGCAGGAGGAGGGCGTATGGCGGCATCTATGGCGTATCGCGGGCCGCTACGCGAATATCAGCATCTTCGACGTCGAAAGCCCGTCGCACCTGCACGATGTGCTGAGCCAGTTGCCGCTGTTTCCGTATATGCAACTCGAAGTGCGGGCGCTATGCCGCCATGCGTCGTCGGTGCGCGACGGGGATCGTTGAGGCTTCGGCCTCAAGTCCCCGTGGCGACTAGCGCAGCCAGAGATCGGCAAACGGCACGAGCCCGAACGAGAGGTCTTTGACTCCGCCCACGTGCGCTTCGACGCGGACATGGCGGATCTCATGCGAGATCGGGATCAGCCAGCCTTCCTGGACAAACTTCTTGCCGATCTCCGCATAGGCGTTCATGCGCGTCTCGCCGTCGGCGGTCGCGCGGATGGCCCGCAGTTTCTTGTCGATGGGTAAGAGACGGGCTTCCGGCAGCCAGCGGCGCACCGGGCTATCCCCTGCAAAAAATTCATAGCAGCCCAGGTCTTCGTCCGGGTCCATGAAGCCGGCGGTCAGCACGAGATCGGCAGAGTCCAGCCACTCGAAGCGACGATATTCTTCGTATGGCATCACCTCAAGGGTGACCTGAATCTGCGCTGCTTCGAGCCTTTGCTTGATCAAATGGGCGATCGACGTGCATTCCGGGCTCAGTATCGTCACCATCTTCAATTCCTTCTGCCTGGGGACGGAGGGCCGGCGCACACGGGGCGCGGCGACACGATGGTCCCATGTCGGCAATAAGCCGGAAGCGGGCCGGCGCGACGCATCCCGCTTGCCGATCAAGCCGTTTGGTGCGAGCCAGTCGGCCAACGCCAGGCGTTGAGACGTATTGACGAAGAAGGGCCGGTTAGGATTGCAGATAAGATGCGTGCACCCCGACAGCGTCTGCGCAATGCTGCTCTGTGTGGCGGAGAGGTCGCAGCAGTAGCCGAAATGCAGGTCGAATTCCGAGGTTTCCTCGGCTGCGGCGATGACCCACAGGTCGATTTCGTCGAGCAGCGCGCGTTCCCGGTAGTAATCCTCGAACGCCGACAAGGTCAGACGGTACTCGCTACGGCGCGTCAGTTTGAACGGGCCGCTGCCGATCGGCATGAGCGCAAAATCGCTGTTGCGCTTTCTCGGGATGATCGACGCTTCGACCGCGGCGAGGTAGCGCGGCCACAGATAGTCCGTGGTCTTCAGACGGCACGTCACTCTGCGGCAACCGCCAATTTCCACCGCGTCCAGATGCGCATACAGGTATTGGTAGCAACCCGGCGTATCGCGCAACCGCAGCAAGGTGTGCTGCACGTCTGCCGTTTCCAGTTCGCTTCCATCGTGGAAAGTGAGACCGGGTCTGAGCCAGAAATGCCAGACTTTGCCGTTGTCCTCGGATTCCCAATAATGGGCCAATGCCGGGACCAACTGCCGGGTGGTCTGGTCGAACTCGACTAGCCGCGAGAAGATCTGGTTGATCAGATGCGCTTCCAGACCAAACAGAATCTCTTGCGGATTAAGCTCCGTTACCGCGCGCCGTAACGGGATGCGGAGCCGGTCGCGCGAACCGTCCGCCTGCGGCACCTGCACGAAGTCCGGCAGCCGGGCCGCGAGCAGCTTGCGCTGGTCGCCGTCAAGGCTGGCAAACGCCTGTTCCAGTTCGCCCTCGGCAAGCAAGCCCGAGAGACGATCCAGAGCCACTTGCTGCGGCGTAGCCAGCAGGGTCAAGCGGGAGAAGTGACCGCGGCCGCGCGTCGCCTCCCAGCGCAGCCAGCCTTTTTCCTCCATCTTGCGCAGCAGGAGCCGCGCGTTACGCTCGCTGCAATTCAGCGCCTCCGCCAGCGCCGGCAAGCCGGGCTGTGTCGTCTGCTTTTCCAGCAAAGCATGAATCTTGTGGAACTGGTCGATGAGGCGCATAAAAGAGGAAATTAAATTGTTGAGTTCGTCCGTTTTTATTTTCCTCTTTGTCTTGCATGATGTCCACATCGAGCATCCCCTCGCTCTGACGCAAGAAAAAGGAAACGGCCATGGATCGGCAAGACCTGTGCATTGACGTGGAAGTGGGACCGGCCCGCGGTGGGCAGCGCTTCGCGCATCGCGAGATCCGCAGCGTGAGTGTCCTGCGCATCCAGGCGTGGCTTGTCGAGGGCTTGAGCATTGCCCGCGCGCAGCCTGGTTTGTGGCTCGCCGCGATTCTGGCCAGTGCCGATCTCGCGACGGCGCTCGAACTGGTGTCCCCTTACCGGCTCTTTGCGACACTGCTTCTGTCGGTGCTGGCGGGTGCCGCGATACTCGCGCCGGTGGGCAGCGGCGAAGCGCGGCAATGGAATGCGAGCGGGACATTTAGCGTCATCTTCCGTCACCGCGACGCGCTGTTGATTGTCGTGCTAACGTGCGCCGCGTTGATTGGCGTGGGACGGTTGCTATCGTTCGCACTGCTGCACGTCAAACTGGCGGCGTCGATGATGCCAAGCGGCGCGCACAGCTTTTCGATCATCTTCGGTGAGCCCAACGGCGGGGTGAGTTCTCTGGAACCCGTTCTGCACGCGATCATTTACGCCATTGCGATTGGGGCGGTGTGGTTCGCGCCGGCGCTGATCGTTTTGCGGAGGGTGTCGCCGCTCGATGCGATGACCGTGAGCCTGCGCGCCGTGTTCCACAACGGCCCGGTTGCGCTTGTGTACGCAACGGTGCTGGCGGCCGATGCGCTGCTCGCGCAGGCCGTGCCGATGCTCGTGCGCGGTCTGGTGTTGACGCCGCTGATCAGCGCGCTGATCCTGCTGTCCATGCATGGCAGCTACCGTGACGTCCTGTCGATCGACCTGGCAAAAGAAGACTAAAGCGGGAGCATGCGCAGGTGTGCCGGCGTCGGGCCGGCACACGCGCAATCGCAACGTACAGTATCCTTAAGCCCTTCGAGACCCTCCCGCCTATTGCCAGAGTGCCTGCTACAACGCCCGCCACAAAACCTTCCTTACCCTTCGACGCCGTTATTTTCGATTGCGACGGCGTGCTCGTCGACTCCGAACTCATCACCAACCGCGTGCTCTCCCAGATGCTGGGCGAACTGGGCTGGGCGATTAGCGTGGAAGAAACGATGCGGGTGTTTATCGGCAAGGCGGTGCGGGACGAGGCGGCACGTATCGAGGCAAACACGGGTGTGACCATCACGGACGAATGGCTGACGCAGTTCAGGGAGCGCCGCAACGCAGCGCTGGAGCGCGAGCTCGTCGGGATCGACGGCGCGCTCGCCGCCGTGCGCGCACTCTACGAAGCACTGGATGGCCGCATTGCCGTCGCGTCGGGTGCGGATCGGCACAAGGTCGAGATGCAGTTGAAGAAGACCGGCCTGCTCGAGTACTTCGAAGGCCGTATCTTTAGCGGACATGAAATGCCGCGCAGCAAGCCGTATCCCGATGTGTACCTGGCGGCAGCAGAGGCCTTGGGCGTGGATCCGACGCGTTGCGCGGTCGTGGAAGACACGGTCACCGGCGCGACCGCCGGCGTGGCGGCGGGGGCGACGGTGTTCGGCTACGCGCCCGCCAGCCTGAGCCACAGCACCCCGGATGGCTTGCGCGAAGTCGGCGCCGCGCGGGTGTTCGAGGACATGGCACAGTTGCCGGCCTTGCTCGCGCAATGGCGCCGCGCATAGACAGTCGCACCGGAGCAGCGCGACAGGCGGCCGCGCCGTGCAACCCGCCGCTCGCCCCTCATCAATCACGGCGACGAACCCACCGGTTCGCCGCCATTGCCACTAGCGCAATTTCGCCACGTCGCTCGCGTTGACGGTCGCCGCAGGATTGCCGAACTGCTTCGTTACATAGTTCGTCAAAGCGGCGATCTGCGCATCCGACAACTCCGTGGCGAACGCCGGCATGCCGACATCGTTATCCCCCGCCTTGCGATGCACGCCGTGCAGAATCACCTGCACGAGATTGCCGGGGTTGGACGCGCCGACCGTCGAGTTATGGAACAGCGGCGGATAGTAGCCATCCGGCGTGCCCTGGCCGTGCGCCTGGTGACAGGTCGCGCAATTGCCCAGATACAGTCGCGCCGGATCCAGTTCTTCGCTGAGCGCCACGCCACGCAGCCGTGTCACATCCGTTGCGGGCGTGCCCCATGAGGCGCGCGAGTGCGAGGCGCCGTCGTTGACCGCAGGCACGGTGCGGATATACGTCGCAATCGCGGCAATGTCCGCGTCGGTCATATGCGAGAAGCTGTGCTGCACGGCTTCGCCCATCGGACCGGCGGCTTGCGCGAGGCCGGGCACGCTGCCGGTCTGCAGATACTGCACCAGTTGCGCCTGAGTCCACGAGCCGATGCCGCTGTTCGGATCCGACGTGATGTTGTAGCCATCCCAGCCGGCCAGCACCGAGCCGCCGAGGAAACCGCTGCCGGTTTCATCGAGCGCCTTCTCCTGCATGCCGAAACCACGCGGCGTGTGACAGGTGCTGCAGTGCGCGAGCCCTTGCACCAGGTACGCGCCGCGATTCCACGCCACGCTCTGACCAGACTTGTTCTGGTATGGGCCTGACTTCAGGAACACCCAGTTCCACACCGTGAGCGGCCAGCGCATGTTGAGCGGCCACGGAATGTCGCTGGGACGCTGCGCCTGATTGACGGGCGCCACGCCGTACCTGAAGTACGCGTAGAGCGCCTTCACGTCGTCATCGTCGATCTTCGCGTACGACACATACGGCATCGCGGGATACAGGTTGTGGCCGTCCTTCGCCACGCCCTTGCGCACCGCCCGGTCGAAATCGGCGAGGGTCCACGTGCCGATGCCCGTTTGCGCATCCGGTGTGATGTTGCTCGAATAGATCGTCCCGAGCATCGGCACCTTCAGCGGCAGGCCGCCCGCAAACGGCTTGCCCTTGACGGTGCTGTGACAGGCCATGCAGTCGCCGGCTACAGCGAGGTACTCGCCTTGCTTGATCAGGGCGGCCTGGTTGGCTGCGTCGGTTGCATCGGCACGGGCGAGCGCGGGCAAGGCCAGCGCGGCGGCGAGCAAAGTGAAAAAGGTTTTTTTCAGCACGTCAGACTTCCTTCTTCAACTGATCGGACATGCGCAGCGCGAGCGCCGCGATGGTCAGCGTCACGTTGACCGTGCCGACGGTCGGCATGGTCGCGCTGCTGGAGATGAACAGGTTCGGATGGTCGAATGTCCGGCAGTCCTTATCGACCACCGAGTTACGCGGGTCGCTGCCCATGATGGTCGCACCGGTGATGTGATTGTTCGGCGCGAACTCGTCCTGGAACTGCACGTCCGTGCCGCCCAGCACCTTCGCCGCCGTCGCATAGACCTCGCGCGTGTGCGCGGCGCCGCGCTTCACGTAGTCGTCGATCCGGTAGGTGATCTCGGGGCGCGGAATGCCGATCGCGTCGGTCTCGGTCTTGCTCGGCACGATGCGGTTTTCCGGCGCCGGCAGGATTTCGTGGAAGCAGTCGAACTCGACAAAGCGCGCCGACTGGTCGCGAATCCGCGCATCGAGCTCAGCGGGCTTCAACACTTTGCCTTCCGCGAAAATCTTCTGCGTTTCCTGATCGACGCGCGACAGGTTCGACAGGTGGATCTTCTTGGCCGCTTCATTGGCGCGGAACGCACCGTCGCGAAAGCCGATCAGCGAGGTCATTTCCTGCGGGCCGCGGCCCGGCCAGAGCTTCTCGTTCGCGTAGAACGTGACGCCGGTGCCGGGGTGATCCATCAGGTTGCGCCCAACCATGTCCGAGCTGTTGCCCACGCCGTTCGGGAAGTCTTGGCTGGTCGACATCAGCATGATCTTCGGCGTTTCGATGCCGTTCGCCGCGAGTACGAAGTACTTGCCTTCGACACGATGCTCGTTGCCTTGCGGATCCTTGTACAAGGCCGCCGTGATCTTCTTCTGCGGGCCCACTTCCAGCTTGTAGACCACTGCGTTGTCGATCAGCTTCGCGCCGGCCTGTTCCGCCTTCTCGACGTGCACGATGCCGTTGTACATGGCGCCGATCGGGCAGATCGGCATGCAGTTGTTGTTGCCGCAACAGGTGGGACGACCGTCGTAAGGGCGGCTGTTGCGCGCCACCGGCTCGGTCACCACATGGAACTTCGGATCGTAGCCGTTGAGCGCGCTCTTGATGGTCTGCTCGTTGTACGAGAGCGGCAGCGGCTGCATCGGATAAGGCTGGCTGCGCGGCGAGCCGAGCTCTTCATCGGACGGGCCCCACACGCCCAGTTCTTCCTCGGCGCGTTGATAGTAGTGCTCAAGATCGTCGTACTGGATCGGCCAGTCGCGGCCCACGCCATAGACGCTTTGCAGCTTGAAGTCGTTCGGCATGAAGCGCCACGCCGACGCGGCCCAGTGCCACGTCGTGCCGCCCACCGCGCGAATGTATTGCGAGTTGAATTTGTGCTCGCCCTTCAGGATCAGATAGTTGTTGGGCGGACCGTACTCGGGATGCGGCGCCCAGGCGCTCGACGGGTAGGGCGCCGAGTTATCGGACTTGTCGGGCTGGTTGCGAAAGCGCTCGACGATCTGCCAGCGCGGCATGCGCGGACCGGCTTCGAGCAGGATCACGGATTTGCCGGCGAGGGCCAGTTGATGCGCGACGATCGCGCCGGCCACGCCCGAGCCTACGACGACGACGTCGGCGTGCCCGGTTTGAGTTTGGGTATCGGCCATGTCAGGATTGTTGTTCGACAGGTTTGGCGGCCCAGAAGCCGGGCTTGTTGGGGCAGTACGAGCGGATGATCAGCGTGTCGGAGACGACGCGGTACATCAGCGCTTCTTCATAGGTCACCACGACGTTATCGACGGTGCCCAGATACCAGCCTTCCATGATGCGCAGCGCGAGCGCCTGGTCGCGCGCGCTCGACGAGCCGGCGGCCAGCGCCCCGGCCAGTTGCGGCAGGCGCGGTGCGAGATCGGGCGCGGACTTTTCGAGCGCCGCGAGGAGCCGTGCGCCGACGTCGCGGTCGAGCCCGGACCTGGTCGTCAGCGCCTGCGACAGCGTCATGAAGGCATCGAGCGGCGGGGCCGCGCCGTTGTCGGCCAGCGCTCTCAAGGTCAGCGAGCCGGCAAGGCCGGCCACGCTCAGTGCGAGCGCGCCCTGCAGCCATTGGCGGCGGCGGGGGGACGCCACCGGCGCCATGGGCGGCGCTTCGCTCGCAGCACGAGCGTCGTGCGAGTCATCTCGGTTCAATTGGCAATTCCTCTCTCTTGTTTTCGATGTGGGGCCGCCGTCAGGGCCGACTCGGGGCCGACGTGGGGATTTTGCGCCCGATTATAGATGGAACCGGTTCCATCTTGCCACGACTCCGCCGTCAATAATCCATTCCAGTGGGCGGCGCGAGCCGAGGCGGCTGAAGCGCATAGCGCTGCGGGATTCGGATTGATTGGCCAATGGGAAAAAGGCATCCTCCTCATGCACCGAACTCATGTTTATTCACTAGGGTTTACCCGTATTATCTTGAATTCAGTAACGATGGCGCGAGAAATCGATACCACCGACGCGCTTTGATGCGCGTTTTAACCCAGCTTTCCCATTCCCAAGGCTCAATGTTCGGTCACTTCCATCGCAGGGCAAAACACGCGGCGAACCGCCGGCTGAACACCTTGCACGCGCTGGCCGACTACGTGTCGCGCCGCCGCCCGGTGTGGATGGTGTCGTTTGCGATGGACGAGACCAATCTGTCGGAAGGGCTGCGGGCCGCGTGCGCCTCCACGGCGATGCTGTTGCTGGGTTACCTGCTGCACAACCCCTTGTTCGCGTGGGCTGCGATCGGCGCGTTCTGGACCTGCCTCGCCGATGCGGCCGGGTCCAATCGCATGCGCTTTGCTTCGATGCTGAGCTTCGCGTTGCTGTCCACGCTGTGCGGCGGCATCACCGCGTTTGCCTCCGGCGCCGGCGCGCTGGCCGCGACCGTCGCGATCCTGCTGTTTTCGACGGCGGGCGCGCTTGCCCGGGTCTGGGGTGCGGCGGCCTCGCAGGTGGGGATTCTCGCGGCCACCGCCTGCGTCGTGATGGTCGACAAGCCTCTGCGCGACGCGCGCGAGGCTCTGGCGTTCCTCGCCATCTACCTGTTCGGCTGTCTGTTTGCGGTGGTGCTGAGCCTGACCGTGTGGCGCATCCACCCGTTCGGTCCGAGCCGCAACGCCCTGCGCGCGGTCTATGGGCGTCTCGCCGACATTGCGCTCGACAGCGCCCGTCTGCTGCGCCAGGAGACGGCCGACTTCGGCCATTGGGCGCGGCATGCCGCGACCTATCGCGGCCAGGCCCGCGCGGCGCTCGAGACCGCTCGCAAGGCGCTGGCGAAAGTCCCATACGCCCGCTCAGGCAAGCGCGAGACCTATGAGAACCTGCTGCTCGCACTGGCGGATACCGAGCGGCTGTTCGCTTACCTGATCGCCGTCACCGATGCTTGCGAGCGCGGCCATCACACGCTGCATGAGCCGCGCCGGGCCGCGCGCATCCTGTCGGCGCTGGCCGAGGTCATGCTGCGGATCGGCCGCGCCGTCAGCGAGCCGAACGACAAGCCGGTCGTCGACGATCCAGCGACCACGCGGGCCGCCTTGCAACGCCGTCTGCAAAAACTGGCCGGCGCGCTGGAAACGGCGCTCGGCGAGCCGCTTGCGCTCAAGTTGCGCGCGACGGGCGCGCTCGAATTCGAGCCGGCGCCGCGCCGCGAAGCAGTCTGGTGGCAGGCCGCCGCCGACAACCTCGCGCGCGCCTTCATGACCCTCAAGGCCAACGCGACGCTTCAGTCAATCGGTCTGCGCCATGCAGCGCGCGTCGGCGTGGCGGTGACGGCGGGGTTCATCATCGTGCGGGCGCTGCATCTGCCGTTCGGCTATTGGGCGACCATGGCGATCCTGCTGATCCTGCAACCGTCGATCGCCGCCACCTGGCCGCGCAGCATCGAGCGGGCGGCGGGCAGCATCGCCGGTGGCCTGCTGGCGGCCGCGATCGGCTTCGCGATTCATTCGCCGATCGGCATTTCGCTGATCGTGTTCCCGCTGGTCTGCGCGACCATGGCGCTGCGGCCGGTGAGCTACAGCCTGTTCGTGCTGTTTCTGACGCCGACCTTCGTGCTGGTGGCGGACTTTGCCACGCCGGGCGCAAGCGAGCTGATCTATGCGCTGACCCGGCTGGGCAATAACGTGCTGGGCTGTTCGATTGCCTTGCTCGCCACCTTCGTGCTGTGGCCGAGCCGCGAGCCGATCGATTTTCGTACCCGGCTCGCCGATGCCGTAGCGGCCAACCTGAACTACCTGGTGGGCGCGCTCGAGCATGCCGGCGGCGAGGACATCGAAGTGGAACGGCTGCGCCGCGCCGCCGGCCTCGCGAGCAACAACGCGGAGGAGGCCTTCAACCGCCTGCGCCTCGAGCGGCTCGAGAGCTCGCTGGCCGATCGCGCCGCGATCACCGCGCTCGCACTGCTGCGCCGCGTGGCCGGGACGGCGACGCGCATGCGCTTCGCGGCGAACCAGGCGCGAGCCGACGGCGCGCTGATCGACTGGATCGCCGCGGTGAACCGCGAGATCGACGCGCATCTGCGCGGCACGACGCTCGACGCGAACTACGCCGCGTTTGCGCATGGACACCTGTCGCTGGCCGAAGCCGATGCCGTCAATCAGATCGCGCAGTTGCGCCGTCTGCTGGTGGAGGAACCCGCCAACCTCAACGATCGCCGCTCTTGACCAGTTGCAACGGCGTTTCGATGAAGGGGGAGATGTCCTCTTGCCGCGTCATTTCCGTGAGCGCCTTGAGCGCCACGTCGACGCCGAACACCGCTTGCCGCGCCGCGAACTGATCCACCGTGGCGAGGATCCGGCCGGTATCGAGCAGCGGCTTGATGGCCGGGTTGTTGTTATAGCCGGTGATGTACACGCTGCCCGTGCGATGCGCGTTGCGCACCGCATCCACCGCGCCGGTCGCCATATTGTCGTTGCCGCACAGCAGGGCGCGCAGCCGCGGATGCTGCGCCAGTATCGTCGCGGCGGCGGCCTTGCCCTGGGCGTAGGCGTAGTCGCCCGGCGCGACGGCGACGACCTTCATGCCCGCTGCATCCATCGCGCTCCTGAATCCCTCGGTGCGCTGCTGCGCATTGCGGTCGCGCGTGACGCCTTCCACGATGCCCACTTCGTCGCCGCGCCTGAGCTTGCTGGCGAGGTAGTTGGCCACCATCAGCGCGCCCTTGCGATTGTCCGGGCCCACGAACGGCACCGTGAGATGGGCGGCGGCGAGGTCGGCTTCGTCGAGCGGGTTGTCGATGGCGACCACGATCACGCCCGCGTTGATCGCGCGGATCACGGCCGGCACGAGCGCTTTGGAATCGGCCGGCGCGAGCACGATGGCGTTCGTGCGCGCGGCGATCAGGTCGTCGACGATGCGAATCTGGCTGGGCGTGTCGAGCTCGGTCGAGGTGCCGACGACGTTCAGGTCGAACTGCGAGGCGAAGTGCTTCTGATAGTTTTCGGCGGCGCTCGACAGGGCGAGCGTGAACGGATCGGCGAGCGACTTCAGCACGAGGGCGATCGTCAGTTTGCCATCCGGGATGGCCTCGGCAATCTTCGAAACGGCGAGGCCCGACGCCGCGAGTACGCCGGCCATGAGCACGCGCCGGCGTGTCTTCTGTACCATGGGCTTCCTTTCCTTTTACGCAGGCCGCATCGATGCTCGCAGGCGGGCATCGATGGTTAGCGCAACGGAATGATACAGCCTAGCCTGGCGCCAGCACCTCCGGCATTTCCTCGATTGCCGGTTCGACCGACTGGTTGCTGATGTAGGCCCAAAGCTGCTCCGCGGCCTGGCCGCGTTGCTTGACGGGCCGGTACAGGCGGATCTCGAGCTCGGTCGCCCATGCGTTCGAGCCGGCGCGAACCAGCGTGCCTTCGTGCAGCTCCTTGGCGATGCAGCTCTCGGGCAGCCAGCCGATGCCATGACCGGCCACCACCATGCCCTTCAGGGCCTCCGACATGTGCGTCTCGAAGCAGCGGTACAGCGAGTACGGCTCGGTCGCGTTCATCAGAAGCATCTCGACCACGTTGCCGAGGAAGGCGCCCGACGAATAGGCGAGCAAGGGCAGCGGCCGGCCGGTCTTGCCCGGCAGCTCGAAGAGCGGCTGGCCGTCCGGGCCGGCCGCCGAGACCGGCACGATCCGCTCCACGCCGAGCGTCAGGAACGGGAAGTGATTGGGGTCGAGCGCGATCGGCAATTGCGGATGGTGGTAGCCGATCAGCAGGTCGCAGTCGCCCGCCACCAGATGCTGCACGCCCTCCGGCACATTGACCGCCTGCACGCGCGCCATGATGTTGCCGAACTCGTTGGTCAGCCGCTTGAGCCAGTCGGGAAACAGGGTAAACACCAGCGTGTGGGCCACCGCGAAGTGCACCACATGATCGTTTTCGGCGAACTGCTCGTAGCCGCCCACCAGATTGCGCGCCGCATGCATGCTGCGCAGGATGTCGGCCGCGAGGCTGCGGAACATCCGGCCCGCCGGCGTGAGTGTGATGGGATTGACGCTGCGGTCGACGAGGCGCGTGCCCATCCACGTTTCGAGCGCCACGATTCTTCTACTGAAAGCCGATTGGGTGAGATTCCGGCTGCGTGCCGAACGGGAGAAACTCTTCGTATCCGAGAGAGAAAGAAAGTCTTCCAACCACTTTGCTTCCATATTTATCACTTGTATTGGGTCAATCGATAACCGCCATCCTTGGGTTCGGATACCGGCGACTCTAGCCTACCGTCTCACGCTCCCAGCATACCGATGTTTTTTTTCGATGGGTGTTAGTCGAAATATGCATGAGGTTTGCCGGCATAAATTGGGCTACATACCGTTGGCCTGCGCGTTAGTTTGCGCGGAAACCCGCTTTAACAATTGGAGCCGATTATGTCCACACTGGATAAGCAAGCGCATACCCCGAGTTCCGGCGCACTGGATAAGCAAAGCTGGCTCGAATCGCATGAGGCGGGATATCACAAGACGTTGGGCAATCGTCAGGTTCAGATGATTGCGATTGGCGGCGCCATCGGCACGGGCCTGTTTCTCGGCGCGGGGGCGCGCCTGCAGATTGCCGGTCCGTCGCTCGCGATCGTCTATCTGGTGTGCGGCGTGTTCTCGTTCCTGATCCTGCGCGCGCTGGGCGAGCTGGTGATGCATCGCCCGAGCAGCGGCAGCTTCGTGTCGTATGCGCGCGAATTCCTCGGCGAGAAAGCGTCGTTCGTCGCCGGCTGGATGTACTTCCTGAACTGGGCGATGACCGGCATCGTCGACATTACGGCCGTCGCGCTATACATGCATTACTGGGGCGCCTTTACGTCGGTGCCGCAGTGGGTGTTCGCGCTGATCGCGCTCTGCATCGTGGCGGCGATGAACCTGATCGGCGTGAAGTGGTTCGCCGAGATGGAGTTCTGGTTTGCCCTCATCAAGGTGGCGGCGATTTCGCTGTTCCTCGTGATCGGCTCGATCATCCTCGGCACCGGCGTGCACGTGGCCGGCAATGCCACCGGCGTGCATCTGATCAGCGAGAACGGCGGCTTCTTTCCGCATGGCCTGCTGCCGGCGCTGGTGCTGGTGCAGGGGGTGGTGTTCGCGTTTGCCGGCGTCGAGCTGGTGGGCACGGCCGCCGGCGAGTGCAAGGACGCGCGCAAGGTCTTGCCGCGGGCCATCAATAGCGTGATCTGGCGTATCGCCCTGTTTTATGTGGGCGCGGTGGTGCTGCTGGTCTGCCTGCTGCCGTGGAGCGCCTACAAGGCCGGGCAGAGCCCGTTCGTCACTTTCTTCGGCGCGCTCGGCGTGCCGGGCGTAGGATCGGTGATGAATATCGTGGTGCTGTCCGCCGCGCTGTCGAGCCTGAACTCCGGCCTGTATTCGACGGGGCGCGTGCTGCGCGCGCTGTCGATGGGCGGCTCCGCGCCGCACTTCCTGTCGCGCATGAGCTCGCAGTCGGTGCCGTATGCGGGCATTCTGGTGACGGTGGCGATCTACATTGTGGGCGTGGTGCTGAACTATTTCGTGCCGTCGAGCGTGTTCGAAATCGTTCTCAACGTGGCGTCGCTCGGTATTCTGAGCACCTGGGGCTTCATCGTGGTCTGCCAGATGAAGTTCCGCCAGGCGGTGGCGCGCGGCGAGGCGGAGGAGGTGAGCTTCAGGATGCCCGGTGCGCCGGTCACGTCCTGGCTGACGCTGGTATTTTTGATCGGCGTGCTCGTGTTGATGGCTTTCGACTATCCTAATGGCACGTGGACGGTTGCATCGATCCCGGTGGTGGTCCTGTTGCTGGTGGCCGGCTGGTACGGCGTGCGCCGCCGGGCGCAGACGCTGATGAAGCCGACCATCCCGTCGGTCGCGCTCACGCAGAGCGTGCTGGAGGACAACCCGTGAGGGTGGCGGGAGGATGCAACGGGCCACGGGGCAGCCGGCAACAACCATGACAGCAAGACCTGCAATACCTGTGACGACGACGGAGAACTGAAGTGACGCCATTCGATGAGATGCTCTCCGCCAATGGAGTGCGCGCGCCGTATGAACAGCTCAAGCAATGGCTCGATACCCAGCATCCTGCGAACCTTGCGCAAAAGGCCCAGGACGCGGAGAGCGTGTTCCGCAAGACCGGCATTACCTTCGCCGTGTACGGCGAGCAGGAGGCGGCCGAGCGCCTGATTCCTTTCGACATCATTCCGCGCATCATCTCCGGGCCGGAATGGACGCGCCTCTCGCAAGGCATCGAGCAGCGCGTGATGGCGCTCAATGCCTTTCTCGACGATATCTATCACCGTCAGGAGATCGTGCGCGCGGGCCGCATCCCGAAGCAACTGATCGCGCAGAACGAGGCCTTTTTGCCCGAGATGATCGGCTTCCGGCCGCCGGGCAATGTCTATACGCATATCATCGGCGTCGATATCGTACGGACTGCAGAAAACCAGTTCTACGTGCTCGAAGACAATGCGCGCACCCCCTCCGGCGTCTCCTACATGCTGGAGAACCGCGAGACCATGATGAAGCTGTTCCCCGAGCTGTTTCAGCAGGTCAAGGTGCGGCCGGTCGAAGCGTATCCCGAGTTGCTGCGCCAGTCTCTCGCGGCCGTCTGCCCGCCGGGCGGCAACCACGACAATCCGACCATCGCGGTGCTGACGCCCGGCATTCACAATTCCGCCTACTACGAGCATGCGTTTCTGGCCGACCAGATGGGCGTGCATCTGGTGGAAGGCAGCGATCTGCAGGTGGTGGACGGCCACGTGGCGATGCGCACCACCGAAGGCTTCCGCGCCATCGACGTGCTGTACCGCCGTCTCGACGACGCCTACCTCGACCCGCTGACGTTCCGCCCCGATTCCGTGCTGGGCGTGCCCGGCATCATGGACGTCTACCGCGCGGGCAACATCACGATCGCCAATGCGCCCGGCACCGGGATTGCCGACGACAAGGCGATCTATTCGTACATGCCGGAAATCGTCGAGTTCTATACGGGCCGCAAGTCGATTCTGGAAAACGTGCCCACATGGCGCTGTTCCGAGCCGGGCAGCCTGAAGTACGTGCTGGACCATCTCGAGGAACTGGTGGTGAAGGAAGTGCACGGTTCGGGCGGCTACGGCATGCTGGTCGGACCGGCGGCCTCGAAGCAGGAACGCGAGGACTTCGCGCTCAAGTTGCGTGCGCGTCCGAACAACTACATCGCGCAGCCGACGCTCGCGCTCTCGACCACGCCGATCCTGACCGAGCAGGGACTCGCGCCGCGGCACGTGGATCTGCGGCCCTTCGTGCTGGTCTCTGACCAGATTCGCATTACGCCAGGCGGCCTGACGCGGGTGGCGCTGAAGGAAGGCTCGCTGGTGGTCAATTCGAGCCAGGGCGGCGGCACCAAGGACACGTGGGTGCTGGCCGACTGAGGCAACCGGCCAGCCGGCACTAACGAAAGAGCAGCGAAAAAGCAGCAAAAAAGCGGGCAAAACAGAAACTGGATTAGGACAGCACATGCTTCTTGGACGCACAGCAAGCGGGCTCTACTGGATGCACCGCTATATCGAGCGCGCGGAAAACATCGCCCGGGTGGTCGATGCGGGACTGCGCATGGCGCTGACACGAAGCAGCGACGCACCGGCCACATGGTCGTCGGTGGTGGTGACCTCGGGTACGGAAGAAGGCTTCAGGCAGAAGCACGACGCCTGCACGGCCGACACGGTCTCCGACTATCTGCTGCGCGACACCGACAATCCGTCGAGCGTGCTCTCCAGCATCGAGGCGGCGCGCTCGAACGCGCGCATGGTGCGCACCGCGCTCACGCGCGAGACCTGGGAGAGCGTGAACGAAGCGTGGATGGTGATCAGGCGGGTGCTGGCCGTCCCCGTGCCGGCCAGCGAACTGCCGGCCGTGCTCGATCGCATCAAACGCGAAGCGGCGCAGATTCGCGGCGCGTTTCACGGCACCATGCTCAGAAACGAGATCTTCAATTTTTCGCGCATCGGTACCTTCATCGAGCGGGCCGACAATACCGCGCGCATTCTGGACGTCAAATATCATCTGCTGCTGCCGGCGCTGTCGTACGTCGGCACGACGCTCGACAACTATCAGTGGGAGTCGATCCTGCGTTCGGTCGACGCGCACCGTTCTTACCGCTGGGTCTACGACGTCCAGTACAAACCGGTCAATATCGCCGACTACCTGATCCTCAACGGCCGCATGCCGCGCTCGCTGCACTTCTGCTATCTGAACATCGTCGAGAATCTGCGCTATCTGGCGCAGGATTACGGCGTGATGCACGATTGCCAGAAGACCGCGGACACGACGCTCGCCACGCTGAGAGACAATACGGTCAAGCAGATTTTTTCCCATGGCCTGCACGAGTTTCTCACCGGCTTCATCGCGCAGAACAACCGGCTTGGTTTTGAAATCGCCGAGACCTACAACTTCGATTGAGTAAGGCCATGCGTATCGCCATTCGCCACACGTCCCGCTATGAGTACGAGCAACCGGTACCCTATGCCTTGCAGCGCCTGCGCTTGCGTCCCCAGTCCGGTCCCGGGCAGAACGTGCTCGACTGGCGCGTGACGGTCGACGGGGTCGAGCCGAACGTCAGCTGGACCGACGGCTTCGGCAATCGCGCCGACCTCGTGCGTCATGAGAAGAACAAGCGCGAGATCGTGATCGTCGCGGCCGGCACGGTGGAGACCGTGGATATGGCCGGCGTCTACGGCTTCACCAACGATTTGACGCCGCCGTGGATCTACGAGCGCGAGACCCTGCTCACGCAGCCGGGCGAGCGTGTGCTGGCGCTCGCGGAGAGCGTGCGCGCCGGCAGCGGCCAACTGGACTCGCTGCACCGGTTGATGAACGAAGTGCACAGCCTGATCGCCTACAAGCCCGGCAGCACCGGTGTCGGCACCGACGCCGAGACCGCCTTGCGCGACGGTTCCGGCGTTTGCCAGGACCACACTCATGCGTTCATCGCCGCGGCGCGCCGGCTCGGCGTACCCGCCCGCTATATCTCGGGCTATCTGCTGATGGACGACGTCGAACAACAGGGCGCGAGCCACGCCTGGGCCGAGGCGCATGTCGACGGGCTCGGTTGGGTCGGCTTCGATGCGGCCAACGACAACTGCCCGGACGACCGCTATGTGCGCACGGCGATGGGCCTCGACTACCGCGATGCAATGCCCATCTCCGGCGTGCGCACGGGGCAGGGCGCGGAGACGCTGACGGTCGAGATCAGCGTGTCGCAGGTGCAGGGCCAGAGCCAAAGTCAGAGCCAGAACTAAAACGATAAAAAGCGCTCGAAGACGTGCCGTCCTGCGAAGCCGCTTCAAGACGCTGCGGCGACCCATGCCGCAGCGCTTGCCGGGCGCTCACTTCGTTTCAGCGCTTTTAAGTTTCATCTCCATCAACTAAGCTCAAGCGTGCGGCGACATCCGGCCCAGGCCGGAACCTGATCCTGGCCGCCACGTTCTTAGGCGCAAGCGTGCGCCGCCATTTACCTTTTCCTAACAAGTTCACCGAACCCAGAACTGCGCGCTTATGCGCAGGGTTCGGTCGACGCTGTCGTCAAGGAGCAATGTATGGCCCGGCATACCATCGCGGACTTTCTGGCAAAAACCCTCGCTGCTGCAGGTGTCGAGCGCATCTGGGGCGTCACCGGCGACAGTCTGAACGGACTGGCCTACAGTCTCGACCAGCTCGGCTCGATACGCTGGATGCATACCCGTCACGAAGAGGTCGCGGCCTTTGCCGCGGGCGCCGATGCGGCCTCCACCGGCAAGCTCGCTGTGTGCGCCGGCAGTTGCGGCCCAGGCAACCTGCATCTGATCAACGGCCTCTACGATTGCCACCGCAACCAGCAGCCGGTGCTCGCGATCGCCGCGCATATTCCGTCTACGGAAATCGGCCTCGGCTACTTTCAGGAGACGCATCCTCAGGAACTGTTCAAGGAGTGCAGTCACTTCGTCGAACTGGTGTCCAATGCGTCGCAGTTTCCACGGGTGCTGCAACGCGCCATGCGCACGGCCATCGAGGAGCGCGGCGTGGCCGTAATCGTGCTGCCGGGCGACATCGCATTGAGCGACGGGCCGAGTGAAGCCGCGCAATGGACCCATAGCTCGCCGCATACCATCGTGCCGGCCGACGCCGATCTGACACGCCTCGCCGCGATGCTGAACGGTTGCGACGCGGTGACCATCATGTGCGGCAGCGGCGTGGCGGGGGCGCACGACGAGGTGGTCGCGCTCGCGGACACGCTGGGTGCGCCGATCGTGCATGCGCTGCGCGGCAAGCCGTTTATCGAATACGACAATCCGTATGACGTGGGCATGACCGGGCTGATCGGTTTCAGCTCGGGCTATCACGCGATGATGTCGTGCGAGACACTGCTTCTGCTCGGCTGCGATTTCCCGTATCGGCCGTTCTATCCGCCCGAAGCGAAGATCGTGCAGATCGATCACAAGGGTTCGCAGTTGGGCAAGCGTGCGCCGCTGGCGCTCGGTCTCGTGGGTACGGTCAAGGAGACGGTCGCGGCGCTGTTGCCGAAGCTCACGCGCAAGAGCGAGCGCCGCTTCGTCGACAACGCCCGCAAGCACTATGCTGCGGCACGCAAGGGTCTCGACGATCTCGCCACGCCTGCCGGTCCGGGCCGGCCGATTCATCCGCAGTATCTGGCCCGCATGATCGATCAGGTGGCGAGCGAGGATGCGATCTTCACCGCCGACGTCGGCACGCCGACGCTCTGGGCCGCGCGCTATCTGACGATGAACGGCAAGCGGCAACTGCACGGCTCGTTCAATCATGGCTCGATGGCGAACGCCATGCCGCAGGCGCTCGGCGCGCAGGCCGGCCATCCGCAGCGGCAGGTGGTGTCGCTGTCGGGCGACGGTGGCCTGTCGATGCTGCTCGGCGACCTGCTCACCGCGCGTCAACTCGATCTGCCGATCAAGGTCGTGGTGTTTAACAATAGTCTGCTGGGCTTTGTTTCGATGGAGTTGAAGGCGGGCGGCTACCTCGATACCAACGTCGATCTCAGCAAGACCGACTTTGCCGCGATCGCGCAGGGCGCCGGCATCTACAGCATCCGGGTGGAGGAATCGGAAGGCGTGGAGGCAGCGCTGCGGCAGGCCTTTGCGCATCCTGGGCCGGCGCTGGTGGATGTGGTTACGTCCAGGCATGAACTGGCCATGCCGCCCACTATCGAACTGGCGCAGGCCAAGGGCTTCAGCCTCTACATGATGCGTGCGATTCTGAGCGGGCGCGGCGACGAAATCGTCGAACTGGCGAAGACCAATCTGCGCTGAGCGCGAAGCAAACGAAGGATAACCAGGCCACGTGGCCGGGCGTGCAAGACACGTTCGGCCACGCCCGGGCGTGCATCAATTACTGAGGCTTGCTTTCCCAGCCGCCGCCGAGCGCGAGGAACAGATTCGCCTGATCGATCGCGACCTGGCCCTCGGCCGCCGCCACCTGCGAGCGGATCGAAGTCAGCGTGCGCGTCGCATCCAGATCCGCGATGAACGACTCGCGTCCGCCCACGTAGAGCCGATGCGTTTCGCTGGCCGACTCGGTGGCCGATTTGAGTGCGGCACGCAAGGCATCGGCACGCGTGTAATCGGCCACGTAGGTGGCGAGACTCGTCTCGGTTTCGCGCAGCGCGTTGAGGACCACGCCGTCGAAGTGCGCGAGCGCCGCCGTGCTCGCATCCTGTGCCTCGCGCACGCGACCGCGTGCCCCGTTGGCCGGGAAGGTCCAACTGATCAGGGGTCCGAATCTCCAATAATTGGTTTGCGCGTTACCGAGATCTTCGGCAAGGCCGACCGTCCCCGCCGAGGCGCCGAAACTGACGGTGGGATAGAGCGCGCCGGTGGCCACGCCGATCCGCGCGGTCGACGCCGCGAGCTGGCGCTCGGCTTCGCGCACGTCGGGCCGGCGTTTGAGCATGGCGGCGCCGTCGCCGACCGGCAGCGCTTGCTTGATCTGCGGCACCGTATTGCAGGAGAGCACCGCAGGCGGCAGATCCGACGGCGCGCGCGCCAGCAGCATAGCCAACTGGTACTGGGCGATCTTGCGTCGCGCCGTATAGCGCGGGATGTCGGCCGTCAACGATTCGACCTGGGTCTGGCCGCTCGTCACATCCGGCGTATTGCCACGCCCGGCATCGCGCAAGCGGCGCGATACGTCCACGCGCTCCTTCTGCAGCGCGAGGGACTGCTGCGCAATCTTCAGTTCTTCCGCCGCCGAGCAGTTCTCGATGTAGGCGCGCACGACGTCGGCCACCACGGTGATGCGTGCGAGATCGCCGGCCGCCTGGGTCGCTTCGCTCTCTGCGTTCGCGGCTTCCACGCCGCGGCGCAGCTTGCCGAACAGATCGAATTCATACGAGACGTGGATGCCCGCATCGCCCTCGTTCGACACCGGAATCTTGCCGAAGATCAGGTATTGCTGCCCGGACTCCTGGGCCCGCGCGAATGCCGCGTCCGCGCCGCCGGAGAATCCGCCTTGCGCTTCGGCAACGCCGAGCGCTTCCTGCGAGCGCGCGAGATTCGCCGCGGCGACGCGCAGGTCGGTGTTCGATTTCAGGGCCTCGCCCACCAGTTTCTCGAGCACCGGGTCGTCATAGAGATGCCACCAGTCGGGCGGCACCGGTTGCTGCGATACGTGATGGCCGTCGACGTCCGGCAACGGCGCGTCGGCGAACGGCGCGTTGACGACGGCGGCTTTCGGCAAGGAATAATTCGGGCCGACGGTGCAGGCGGCGAGCGCCAGCACGAGAGGGACCAGCGGCACGAGCTGCGGCAGCGACGCTAACGGCGTCGATCGCAGAAGAGAGCAGGCACGCGAGCGCTTCATTTCGCGGCGCTCGCTGCGGGTTGCGTAGCCGCTTGCGGGGCGGACTGAAGCGCGGGTTGCACCGCCGGTTGCACGGCAGCGGCCTGAACCGAAGCCCCCGAAACCGAAGCCGCCTGAGCCGACGCCGTCGTACCATCCGCCTTCGCCGCTTTCCCCGACGCAGGCGCGACTTCGCGTACCGACACCGTGGCGGTGCGCCCGGCGATCATGCGGAAATCCTTCGGTATGTCGTCCAGCGCGACGCGTACCGGAATCCGCTGTGCGAGGCGCACCCAGCTAAACGCCGGGTTCACGTTCGGCAGCAGGTTCGAACCTTCGGCGCGATCGCGGTCCTCGATGGCGGCCACGATGCTCGCCACGTGCCCGCGCAGCACACCCGGCTCGCCCATGATCTTGATGTCCACGGCCTGGCCGATATCGATGCTGGAGAGCTTGGTTTCTTCGAAGTAGCCATCCACGCGGAACGAATGCACGTCCACGACCGACAGCACCGCCCGGCCTGCCGAGGCGAACTCGCCGGTGCGCGGCGCGCGGTCGTTCAGATAGCCGTCCACCGGACTGACGATGTGGGTGCGCTGCAGATTCAGGCGCGCGGTATTGACCGCGACCAGCGCATCGGCGAGCGCGGCCTCGTCCGTTTCGACGCGCGAGCGGCTTTCTTCCGCCACTTCACGCGCCACCAGGTCGCCCAGTTGATGATTGCGCACATCTTCGCGACGCGCCTGATCGAGCGTGGCGCGCCGTTGCTGCACCGTGGCTTCCGCCTGCTGCAGCGCGAGCGTGTAACGCGCCTGGTCGATCAGGAACAGCGTTTGGCCCTGTTTGACCTGCTGGTTGTCGACGACGTCGACCTCGGTGATCAGACCGGACACGTCGGGCGCCACCTGGATGATGTCGGCGCGGATGCGGCCGTCGCGCGTCCAGGGCGAGAACATGTAGTAGTCGATCAGCTTCCACAGCACAAGGCCCGCGATCACGACGACGATCAGGGTCAGCACGATCTGACCAATGGAGAACCAGGTTTTTTTCACGTTATGAACCGGTGCGAAACGATGACGACAAGACCCAGCACCAGCACGTAGATGCCGAGATCGAAAATGGAACGGTGCCAGACAAGACGGTAAAAGCCGGCGCGCGCCAGCACCGTGCGGATGACGAGATTGATCAGATAGGCGACCAGCATCAGCACGAGGATGGCCGGCACGAACACGCCGAAGATGTCGATTTCGCCGATCATGGTCGGCACCCCGGCGGTGAGGTCATAGGGCTCATCAGGCGGCAGGTTCCTCGGTGGGCGGAGCGGGTGGCGTCAACGAAGCGATCGTGGCCGGAAACAGCGACAGACGCAAGCCGACCAGCGCATGCAGCGCATCGCGCAGTTGCCGCGCCGAGGTCGCCGCGCTGCTGGGGGCGCTGGGCGTGCCGGCCGCATTGGGTGCGCCGGCAGCACCCGCGGCATCAGGCGCATTCGCCGCACCGGCCGCATTCGCCAGCCCCAGCGCGACGATCCGTGCGAGCGCCGCGTCGATGGCGGACATCAGGCTCTCGGGCACCTGCTGGCGTCCGCGGCGGGAGATGCAGGTTTCGAAGTGAGCGCGGATGCCGTCGAGCACGCCGTCGATGGCGGCGGGCGCCTCGCCGCCCAGCTTCGGCCGCAGGCGGCGCAGGTCGAGCGCGTTGAAGGCGATGCGCAGGTCGCGGAAACTTTCGATGGACGGATGGCGGTGGTCGTCGGTCGCGGCGAGGCGCGGGATCAGTTGCATCAGACGGTCGAGCATGCGCGCGGCGAGATTGCGCTGATCTTCGATCGGCTGCTTCGAGGCGCTCAGCGCCACGTCCGCCCAGCTCGAACGCATCAGCCGGCGCGCGGCGATCTCTGCGCCGAACGGCCGTGTCGCCTGGGTCCACAGGAAGGCGTACAGCAGGCCCGCGAGCCCCGCGAGATTACTGTTCAGGAAGACGAAGAAATCGGCGTCGTAGGCGTCCTGAATGCTGATGAAGGTCGCCGTGTTGACAGCCACCAGCATGGTGGCGAGATTGAACTGCGGCCGCGGAATCAGCGTGCCGACCAGAATGAACGGCCCCGCGAACAGGATCACCAGCATCGGGAAGTCGTGGACGTGCGGCAGCACGACGAACAGATAGAGCCCGGCCAGCGCGACACTGGCGGCGGTGGCCGTGAAGAACTTGAACACTTGCGGCGCGGGGTCGTCGAGCCCCGCGAAGAAGCAGCACGCCACCGCTGCCAGCGTGACCGCGCCGGCGCCGTCGTTCCAGCCCGAGCTGATCCAGAGCACGCACGCGAAGATGATGGCGCCGACCGCCGAGGCGGTCGAGAACAGCATGATGCCGCGATCGAAATAACGTTCCGTGCCGCCCAGCCGCCAGTGACGAAAGCGCGGCTTCCAGGTGCCGTCTTCCGCCGTGATGAGGTGGCGCAGCGCACGGCAGTCCTGCCAGACATCGATGAGTTGCGCGAGGCGCCACAAGGCATTCGAAAGCAGCGCGCCCTCCCACGTGGCGAGTGCCGCGGACGGCGGCTGCAACGCGGCGATGCGCCCGCGCAGGGCGTCGGCTTCGGGGTCGGGGCGCCGGCCCTGGCTGGCCGGGCGCAGCGGCATATTGAACCATTTGACGACGTCGGCGAGCAACGGCTCGAGTCCGGCGGGACGCTCCCGCTGGCCGCCGAGCAGGGCCACCAGCGGATCGGCCAGCGACGACATGATGGGCAGCAGCAGTTGCATGCGGCCGCGCAGGTCGCGGGTGCGGTTCAGGATGTCGGGCCGGGTATGGTCGTAGGCGAGCTGGCTTAGCAGCAGCTCGAGGCCGTTGACGGTGGCGGCGAGCCGCTGGCGGCAGGCCGAGATCGAGGCGCCGGCGATGTGCCCGGAGAGCGTCTCGGTGGCATAGAACACGGCGTCGCGGAACCAGCCGTCGGTGCGTTCGACGATGGACGGCGCGAGCCGGTTCGGAAACACCGCGCCGCCGACGACACTGGCGCACACGATGCCGAGCAGGATCTCCTCGGTGCGGGTGATGGCGAGGTCGAAGACATTGGTCGGATTGAACACGGCCGGCAGCGCGATCAGCGGCATCGTATAGCCCGCGAGCATGAAGACGTAGCTGCGCGCCGTGCGGTCGGAGATGGCCAGATAGAGCAGGGTGCCGGTCCAGAGTGCGACGACCACGCTGAAGAGATACGGCGACTCGACGAAGGGCGGCACGAACAGAACCGCCGCCGAGGCGCCGAGGGCCGTGCCGAGCGCGCGATAGAGCGCCTTCGAACGGGTCGCGCCGACAAACGGATTCGACACGATGTAGACCGTTGCCATGGCCCAGTAGGGACGCGGCAGTTCGAACAGGAGCCCGAGGTAGAGGGCGAGCATCGCTGCCGCAAAGGTCTTGACGGAAAACAGCCAGTCGCGCAGTGAGGGGTAGACCATGGGGCGCTAGGCGGCGGCTGGCATGGCGTCCGCGCGCCGCCATGCCCGGGCGAGTCCACGGGGGCTGCTGACGCCGGCGGGGTGGGCAGCGGGATTCGACATGGTTCGCATCGGCTCGGGTGAAGAGGGAGGCACCGGTAGTTTAAGCCCGGTTGTTATCCGGCGCGACCCCGAAAAGCGACGCGACCGTGAGACTTGCAGCAAGCTTGCATGATAAATGAGTCTGCCCCGATCGTGCGTCGAAACCAGCACACGCGGTCTTCTGGGCGGGCGAATCCGCGTGCCTCATATAGATCGAAGAATTCCTTTGTTCTCGCCGCCGCCTGCTTCTCTTATCGTTCACCCCGGTCATCAAAACAACACCTGATTACGGGAAATCATCCAATGAAGAAGCGCCTTTCTCTGCTGGCCATCCCCGCCGGCCTGGTCCTGTCCGCCGGCGCTCAGGCGCAAAGCAGCGTCACGCTGTACGGCATTGTCGACGCGGGTATCGCCTATGTGCATAACGCGCAGAGCAGCAACGGCCAGAACCAGTCCACCCTGGTCAAGTTCGCGAGCGGCAACATCTCCGGCAGCCGCTGGGGCCTCAAGGGCACGGAAGACCTGGGCGGCGGGCTCGCGGCGATCTTCCAGTTGGAAAACGGCTTTAACCTCGGCACCGGCGCGCTCGGCCAGGGCAGCCGCGAGTTCGGCCGCAAGGCGGTGGTGGGCCTGACCGGCAACGCGTGGGGTACCGTCACGCTCGGCCGTCAATACGATCCGATCGTCGATCTGGTCCAGGGGCTGACCGAGGACAACTACTTCGGCGGCGTGTTCGGCACGCCGGGCGACCTCGACAACTACGACAACAGCTTGCGCGTCAGCAACTCGGTCAAGTACGTGAGCCCGATCTTCGGCGGCTTCCAGGTCGAAGCGCTGTATGGCCTGGGCGGTGTGGCCGGCTCGACCGGCAGCGGCCGCACCTGGAGTCTGGGCGCGGCCTATGCGAACGGGCCGCTGTCGCTCGGCGCCGGCTATTTCTACGCCAACGGCGGCAACACGCTGACCAACGGCTTGCGCACCTGGACCAGCAGCTCGGACAGCCTCTTCAACACGGTGATCAACTCGGGCTTCGCCAGCGCCAACTCGATCCAGATTGCCAAGGTGGGCGCGCAGTACGTGATCGGCGCCGCGACTATCGGCGCGGCGTACTCGAATACCCAGTACGGCAGCGATGCCTTCTCCGCGTTCCACGAGACGGCCAAGTTCAACAACGGCTCGGTGTTCTTCAACTATCAGTTCACGCCAGCCGTGCGGGCCGGCGTGGGCTACAACTACACGTCGCTGACGGGACCGTCGTCGGCGCACTATAACCAGGCCAACCTGGGCGCCGACTACGCCGTGTCCAAGCGCACCGACCTCTATGCGCTGTTCGGCTACCAGAAGGCGAGCGGCAAGACCTTGAACTCGAGCGGCGCAACGGTGAACGCGGACGCGTCGATCGGCGACTTCGGCGTGAACTCGGGTAGCAACTCCCAGGACGTGGCGGTGGTCGGGATCCGCCACAAGTTCTGAGGACGGGAGAGCGCAAGCGTCTGGATCAGCAGGACGGTTGCGGTCCTTGCGGTTCCCGAGGGCTGAATGCCGATGCTGGATCCTGAGAGAGAAGCGGGCCTACGGTGCAGACCGTAGGCCCTTTTTTTGTTGCGGGCGCGAGCGAGGCGGGCTGCATTGTCGGGCCAGGTCCACGTGCGCGTATGTGTTGCGCATGGCTGCGTCTCGCCCGCGCGCAGCCGGCGGTGGCGTACCGTAGACCGCTAGCCGCTTCGCAGACTACACTGCGGACCAGGTCGCACGGACGGTCCTCGCCGCCGGCGCATGGCTCGACATCCGCATAGGCAATCAACAATGAGAAACAACACTGCCCAGGCTATCCGGTTGCGTGAGGCAACGCTGCTTCGCCGCGCGCTGCAATGGCTACGTACTCACGCGCTATGGCTCGTGATGGCGAGTGCGCCGCTGCCCGCGCTGGCGCAACAGGTGGCCGCGGTGCAACCGGCGTCGACCGGCGCCGCGGGTGTGACGGCGGCCGGTGCTTCGCTGCTGCCCGGTCTGGTGCGCGAGCATATTGGCTTGCCGATCACCTTGCCGGACGGTGCGAAGCCCACGCTCGAAGCCCTGGTGGTGCGGCCGGATCGGCCGGGCCGCTGGCCGCTCGTGCTGATGACGCCGGGTACGCCGCGCAGCGGCGGCGCGGGCGTCGTGGACCGTGCGCCGGAACTGCTGCTGAACGCCGCGGTGGCGTTCGCGCAGCGCGGCTACGCGGCGGTGATCGTGTTGCGGCGCGGCTTTGGTCACTCGGATGGACCCTATGCGGAAGGCCTGGGTTCGTGTCGCAACGAGGACTATCCCGGCGCGGGCAAGGTCTCCGCCGACGACATTCTCGGCGCGCTGGAAACGTTGCATGCGCAACCTTGGGTGGACCCCGAGCGCGTGATCCTGCTCGGCAAGTCGACCGGCGGCTTTGCGGTGCTAGCGGCGGCCGCGCGCAATCCGCAGGGCGTGGTGGGGGTGCTGGATTTTGCCGGCGGCCGCGGTTCGCTGCGCCCCGACTACGTGTGTCAGGAGGACCGACTGGTTGCCGCCGTCGAGCAATACGGCACGACCGCAAAGATTCCGAGCCAGTGGGTGTGGTCGGAGAACGATCACTATTTCAGCCCTGAGCTGGCCCAGCAGATGCTGAGCGCTTACACGTCGCATGGTGCGCCGGCGCAGCTCGCGGTGCTGCCACCGTTTGGCGAGGACGGGCATGAACTGCTCTACGATGCGCCGGCGCAAGCCTGGTGGCCGGCGGTGGAGCCGTTCCTGAAGCGCCTGAATCTGCCGACCGCGGTGGTGGTCGATTTGCCTGCGCTGGCCGCTTTACCTGCGCCGGCGGGTTTGAATCCCGGCTGCCAGACGCGCTTCGATACGTACGGCACGTCGCGCAATGAAGGCAAGGCCTTTGTGATTGCCGAAGGCGGTCACTGCTCGTCCGACGTGACCGAGCGTTCGGCGCAAGAGGCGGCGCAGCATGCGCTGGAGTACTGCAACGGGAAGTGGTCGGGGTGCAAGGTTTATGCGCAGGGGCAGGGGGTGGCGGAGTAGTGCGCCCACGTGAGGACGGTGGCATAGTCACGCAACCCCCCGCCGGTCCGGCTAGCTAGCACTCAAGGAAAATCCGGCCGCGCCGGAAACTGCCGGTCGCTTTCCCACAGTCCTTGCAACTGGCGCGAAGCGGCTTGCCACTTGCCGTCGACGAAGCGGTAAGTCCGGTACGTGGTGACGAAGTTATTTCCATCCACGGCCGGCGCGCAGAAAACATCTTCGATCTCTTCGGTCGCCCCCGCGCCTGAACGTGGCGGCACGATTTTCCAGTCGGCCTTGCCGGTGCGTGCGAGGACAAGCGGAGCGGCCTCGCCTTGCGCCGATTCGTAGCGCGCGGGTTCGAGCCCGCTATGCGCCGGCACCAGCATCTCCGTGGCCGGCCCGCTGTACGAACCCATGGGCGCGGTTTCGTCGATGGTCAGGAACCATGCAGACGCAGGCAAGCCATGCAGCGGCGCAGCTTCGAGCGTGGCGAGCGGATAGTCGAGCTTTCGGCTGGCGAGCACCGTATCCGCTGCCGAGACGAGTTGCACTTGTGCGTTCAGCAGCGGGGCGTGACTCACGCCTTCGGGCAGCGCGTCGGCGCTTGCTGCGCTTTGCCACAGCGTCTTGTGCAACTCGGGCGTGATGCGTGCGTCTTCGAGAATCTCGAGGAACGTCCCGGCTCGATCGGCGGTCGGCAGGCGCTGCGCGACGCGATAGCCTTGTGCAAGTGCGATTGCGGGCGTTGTCGCGGCGGAGGCTGCGGTGGTGTGCAGCGCGGCTGGCGGTGGCGTTGGTGTAGCCGCTAGCGTTACCGGTTGCGCTGCCGCCGGAGTCGCTGCATGCGGCGCGGCTTGCGTGACCGCCTGAACCGAAGCTTGCATGACGCCGGCCGCAGCCGTCTGCGTACGATCCCCCGCAGCAGGCGCAAAATCGATGTTCGGGATAACGAACGTTTGATCCGTCTGCGCACCCGGAGCACGATAGGTCACCACCGAGGTATTTTTAAAGGCCTTTTGCACCGTCACCTTGATGCCCGGCTTGATATCGATGCAGCCGCCCGAGGCCGCGAGACTCTGCGTCTGAGGTTCCGGCGCCGCTGCATGGGTGCGGCTGTCGCCGCCCGGCAGCGTGAGCCGCGAGAGCGCATCGGCGGAGGTGCACATGACACCCGGATGCATGGCGATCAGGTCGTCAGCCTGCGCGTGAGTCGAAAGTGCGCCAAGGCTCAACGCCAGCATGGCGAAACGTGTTTGCAGCATCTACCGTCCTCGAGATTCAATCCAGCCGCGGATTATAGAAAACCGTTGCCACCGCAACAAGCGAAAGCTCGACCATGAAGCTGCCGCGTGGCCGCTCCGGCGCAATTCAGTTGCAACCCGGTCGCCACTCAGTCACCACTCCCACCCCGTCCACCCGGCCCTTCGCACCCAGCCCCCGTGCTACGATGATTTGCCGAGCGTGATGGAGACCCGCATGAATCCGGAGACCGTAGCCAGGTTCGACCACGAATTTGCCCCCCGGTATCGCCGCCACTCTCGCTGGCCTGTTCGACACCGGCGTCCACGCGGAAGTCTTGCCCTATCAGGGCCACGGCCACCCTACGCGGGTCAGGGTGTGGGCCGAGCCGATCGAAGCGCTGCGTCACTATCCGCACGCGCTCAATCTGCACCTCACCTGGGACAGCGACGAAATCGAGCGCCTGATGGACGAAGACGGCGAGACGCGCTTTTCGCGCTATCTGAACGCGCTGCCGCGCAAGCTCGACGCCTGGCACTTTGCGCGCGAACTGGATTTCCGATCCCATACGCAGGCCGAAGCCGAAATGCTGCTGGGTGGCCTGGACTTCGAGGCCTAGCGGTAGCGGACGCTCCAACGCGCGCCGCAGCGGCATCAGTCAATTATTAAAAATGAATCCCGTTCAGTCGGGGCGAAAGGAAGCCGTAATAGGCGAGAGAGACGCAAGCAGCGCCGACACGTAGGCCCTTTTAGCGCACGTTGTGCAACGGAGGCGCTCAAGAACCCCGGTCGTCCGGGGCATTGCCGCGTGTGGGCCGCTTGCCGTCACTCATTCACCGCCTTCCGGACGGAGTCCTTCGCATGGGCATGCGCTCCATTGCAGTCAAACTGAGCCTCATTTTCGGCGCGGCGCTCGCGGCCACGATTCTCGCCATCACGCTGTTCGCCACGCTCAATGTCCGCCGCCAGGCGGTCGACAGTTTCAACGAGGCGAGCAATGGGCAGATTCGCCAGATCGACGCCAGCCTCAAAGACACGTTCAAGCGGATTCACGACAACGTCGTGTTTCTGTCCGATACGCCGCTGGTCCAGTCGGCCAATGAGTCGGTGAGCAACTATCTGACCCATGGCGGCCAGATGACGCCCGACACCAACGGGGGTGTCGAGACCGATATCTTCCATCTGCTGCAGCGCTTCGGCGACAGCCATCCCGATCTGCAATACGTCTACATCGGGACGAAGTGGGGCGGCTATGTGCAGTGGCCGAAGGGCAAATTCACCAGCGATCACTACGATCCGCGCGAACGCCCCTGGTTCACCCAGGGCACCCAGGCCGCCGGCGAGGTGCGCCGCACACCCGCTTACGCGAATTCGGGCGGCGACAAGAACGTCATCATCAGCTTCGTGCGCACCATTCAGGACAGCCAGGGCAAAGCGCTCGGCGTGCTTGGCATGGATATCTCGCTCGACGGCTTCGCGAAGATGATCGGCCAGGTGCGCTTCGGCGACACCGGCTATCTGATGGTGGTCGAAGACAGCGGCACGGTGCTGGTCGATCCGCGCGAGCCGTCGCATAACTTCAAGCCGCTCAAGGACCTCGGCGACGGCTATCGCGAACTCGCGGATATTCCGAACGGCGCGCAGTCGGTGGATATCGACGGCACGCAATACGACGGCGTCATCTATACGTCGCCGGAGCTGGGCTGGAAATACATCGGCCTGATTCCGCACCGCGAGATGATGGCGTCGGCCAATCGCCTGAGCGCGATCCTGATTGCAGCGGGCTTGATTGCGCTTGCCGCCGCGCTGGCACTGACCACCGCACTCGGCCGCAAGCTGACCGCGCCGCTGCGCCAGGTATCGAACGGCATGCAGGACATCGCTTCGGGCGACGGCGATCTGACGCAACGTCTGCCGGTGACGAGCGACGACGAGGTCGGCGTGCTGGCCGCGCAATTCAATGCTTTCGTCGAGAAACTCAATGGCGTGCTGTTGAACATTCGCGCCAACAGCGAGACGCTGCGCGTCGCGACCGGCGAGATCTCGGCGGGCAACGCCGATCTGTCGGCCCGCACTGAACAGCAGGCCGCCGCACTCGAGGAAACCGCGGCCAGCATGGAAGAGCTGACCTCCGCCGTCAAACAGAATGCCGACAACGCGCGGCATGCCAGTTCGCTGGCGGCGAATGCGTCGGACGTGGCGCGCCGCAGCAGCGACGTGGTGGAGCGCGTCGTGGTGACGATGAGCGATATCAGCCAGAGCTCGAGCCGGATCGCGGATATCACCGGCATCATCGAAGGCATCGCGTTTCAGACCAATATTCTCGCGCTCAATGCGGCGGTCGAATCGGCGCGCGCGGGCGAGCATGGCCGCGGCTTCGCGGTGGTGGCGAGCGAAGTGCGCAGTCTCGCGCAACGCTCATCGAGCGCGGCCAAGGAGATCAAGGAACTGATCGGCGCGTCGGTCGGCAAGATCCATCAGGGCTCGGCGCTTGCCAGCGAAGCCGGACAAACCATGTCGGAAGTCACGCATGCCGTCGGCCAGGTGACGTCCATCATGGGCGAGATCGCGGCCGCATCCGACGAGCAGAGCCGGGGCATCGCCCAGGTCAATCTGGCTATCACGCAGATGGACGGCGTCACGCAGCAAAACGCGGCGCTCGTCGAGGAGGCTGCGGCGGCGTCCCGTTCGCTGGAGGATCAGGGACGGCAACTGAACGAAACAATCGCCGCGTTCCGCCTGCGGGCGCGTGAGTGAATGGTACGGCTGACGCGGGCAGCGCCCACGCCAGCCGTCAACCGCATGGCGCCGTGGGGTGCCTAGAACCGCCCATTCGTATCGGTGCCCGGCGCAAACGACACGCCGCGCAGCACCTCGCCGAAGCCCGCACCGCGCAACGTGACGAACTTCTCGCCGGCGGCCGCGGCTGCGGTGGTGTTCTTTAGCAGATCGCGCGTGACCACCAGCCGGTTCGGATCCGCGCCGATGTCGCCGTCGCCGCTCACCGTCGACGTAATCGCCCACAGCGTCACCGTGCCGTCGCCTTCGACGCGGCCGGTCAGGCTGCGCAGCCCGTCGGTAGCCGGCGCCCAGGGCAGACCCGTGGCCGGATTCGAACCGGTCGGATAACCCGGCACCGTGTACTGCGTGCCGAGATTGAGACCGGCCTGCAGCGTATAGGCCAGTGTCCACTTCTTCGCCGTAGCGTTATAGATCCACTTCTGCAAACCGGCGCCCGTCTGCGCGGCGGCATGCGTGAAGAGATCGCTGCCGCCCGTGTAGCCGTCGCCTTCATCCGCGACGTAAAGCGTCGTGGCATTGGCGAACCACAGGCCGAACGGGTAGGCGAGCGTGGTGGCGCTCTTGTTGGGCGTCGACGGGAAGCCTGCCAGAATGCACATGTTGCTGGGCAGGCCGCTCGTTTGCAGTGTGGCGGCGGTGTAGGCGAGCGCGGTGGTGGGCAGCGTTGCATTCGCTGCGGGCACACCTGTACCCGACGGGCAGGCCGTGCCGGTGGTGTCGAGGAAGTACACGGTGTTGACGCCGTTGCTGCCGCTGCCCTTGGTGTAGTACAGGACGTTGTTGTAAATCGTGATGCCGCGGAAATTGTCGTCCTTGCCGATCTTGTCGGCCTTGGCGCCGAGTTCGGTGACCGAGAAGCTGCCGAGCGGCGTCGGCGTGCCGGGATTCTGTTGGGCCTCGGGCTGCTTCGACGGGTCCACGATCTGCGCGCCGGTGCCGACGATGATGCCGTTGGGTTGCGGATTCGCGCCATTGCCGGCGTTGCCGGTCGTGTAGAACACGCCGTCGTGACCGTTACCCGGGTTCAGAATCGCAGCGCGTCCGTTATCGCCGCTATAGGCGTTCGTTTCGGTGAAGCGGAAATGGCCCGCGCGGTCGACGAGTGCAATGCCGCGATAGAAGTTCTGCCCGTCCGGATTGGTCGGATCCACCACGCCTGGGGTGTTCGCATTCGAGACGTCGAGCGCATTGACCGGCGCAACGTAGCCGACGAAGCTCAGATACCGGCCATCGGTCGACAGGTGCAGGGCCAGTTCGGACTTCGAACTGAAGCTCGTCACGAGTTGGCCCTGCGCATTGCCCTGATGCAGGCTGTTTGGTACTTCCAATGAACTGACGATTGCACCCGAAGGCGTCAACTGATCCAGATAGATCCGCGAGGTGACGCCGAAATTGGCGTCGTACAGCACGTTGTTCCACACGTACGGATAGGTGCCGTCGTTCGTGGCGCCGGTGGCTGCGCTGCAGCCGCCCGTCGTGTTGGCGCAGTTCGGCGGCAGGATCGTGCCCGGCTGGACGTTGCCCGACAGATTGTCGTAGACGCTGCGACTCACCACCAGCAAGCCTGGAAAGAACGGGCTTTCACCTTCGAAAGGAAACTGCTGTGCGTAGGCGCTCACGCTTGCGGCAAGCAGGGTCAAGGCAAGCAGTGGGGTGCGTGCCTTGAGCGCGGCACGGGCAGTCAGACGGGACGTGAGGGGCGAATTGAAACGGGAAGGCGCGCAAGCACCGGTGGCGGTTTGCATCTGTAGTCTCCGTACGGCATTGGGGGAATAGTTGTGACGGACTTGCAGGACAACCGCGCTACCGTAGCAGCGCTTCATGAAGGATTATTGACGTGCCGCTTTCACTTTCGTCAGGCAGAGGCACCGAGGCGGAAGAAGCTGACGCTCTGCACCAGGCCTGAGGCTTTGCTCTGCACCGCATCGGCGGCCGCCGCGGCCTGTTCGACCAGCGCCGCGTTGCTCTGTGTGACCTGGTCCATCTGGTTGACCGCGTCGTTCACTTCGGCGATACCGGTGGCCTGATCGACCGTGGCGGTGGCAATCGCCTCGACAATGCGCGTGACGCTGCCCGCGCTTTCCACCACGCCATCCATCGTATGGCTCGCGCGCTGGATCAGTTGCGTGCCGGCGTCGATGGTCGCCACCGACTCGCGGATCAACGCCTTGACCTCGCGGGCCGCGTCCGCCGAGCGCTGCGCGAGACTGCGCACTTCGCTGGCGACCACCGCGAAGCCGCGTCCCTGGGTGCCGGCGCGAGCGGCCTCGACGGCCGCATTGAGCGCGAGGATGTTGGTCTGCGCGGCAATCGCTTCGACCACCGCGATGATGTCGACGATGCGCTTCGACGCCGCGTTGATCTGCTCCATCGTACGCACGGCATCGCTCATTACGACGCCGCCGTCGCGCGCTGCCTGCGCCGCGGTTTGCGCGAGTGCGGTCGCATTGCGGGCGTGGGCGGCGTTCGTTTGCACGGAATCGGTGAAGTGCTGCATCGAAGCCGCGGTTTCTTCGAGCGACGCCGCTTGCTGTTCGGTGCGCGCGGACAGATCGAGATTGCCCGCTGCGATCTGCTGGGTGGCGGAGGAAATCGTGGTGGCGCCTTCGCGGATTTCGCTGACGATATGACGCAAGCGATGATTCATGTCGTTCAAGGCAACCAGCAACTGACCGGTTTCGTCCGTGCCCGTCACTTCGACGTCGGCGCGCAGATCGCCGGCGGCGACCGCTTGCGCCACCCCGACCGCCTGGCGGACCGGCCCGGTGATGCTGCGGCTCAGGAAGCCGATCGCCGCCACGCCGAGCATCAGTGCACCCAGCACGACCACCAGCAGCAGCGTGCAGGCGAGGCGATAGGCGTCTTCGGAGGTCTGCTGGATGCGCTCGTCCGAAGCCTGCGCCTGTTGCATGACGGAGGCGACGATCGCATCGATCGCGGCAGTCGGGGGACGGTCGATACCTTTGACGAGGGCGTCGACGGTGTGCGGGCTGTTTGCGTCGGCGACATCGAAATGCCTGAGCGCATCGAGGTAGCTGGTTTGCAGCGAGGCGTGCGTTGCGATGGCATTGTCGACGCCGTCGAGGTTGACGCCCAGCGCGCTCAACTGACTTCTGAGCTGTTGCAACGCTGCGGTGGTCTTGTCGCTTTGCGCGACGAAAGCCTGCTGGTGGGTGGCGAGCGCCGCGGCATCGCTGCTGCGCAACAGCAGGTCTTTCCATTCCTGCACCTGCTTCTTGAATTCGACCTGGGCGACACGCGCGGTGTCGGCCGCACGGCTGTACTGCTCGAGCGTCTGGGCCGACTCGATCTGCAGCGCGTGCGTCTTCGACAGCGCGTGCCATCCTTCCAGACCGACGACCATCGTTGCCGCCAGCAGCACAGCCCCAAGCAGCGCCAGCTTGGCGGCGATTTTCATATTTCGATAAAACGACACACCGACTCCTGATACGTGATGCGGATCGCCGCCTCGCGCCCACGCTTGTGACATCGGCGCGGCGGCTGGAGCCGCAGAAACCCCGGCCGGACTTTAAGGCACGGTGCGGTGCGCCGCAAGTCCGGAAAGACCATAATGATAATTAGACCTGCTGAGGGTATGAAACCCCCGGATCAATCGAGCCGGAACTGGGTGACGGCCGTCGCGAGACTGACGGCTTGCGATTGCAGCGCGGCGGCTGCGGCCGTGGATTGCTCCACCAGCGCCGCGTTCTGCTGCACCATTTCGTCAAGCTGGGACACCGCGCGATTGACTTCCTGAATGCCGCGCGTCTGTTCGGTGGCGGCCTGGGTGATTTCGGAAATGATCGTCGTCACGTTCGACACGTTGCTGACGATCTCCGTCATCGTTTCACCCGCGTGGCGTACCTGGTTCGAACCGGAGGCGACGCTCGAGACCGTCGACTCGATCAATCCCTTGATTTCCTTGGCGGCTTGCGCGCTGCGCTGCGCGAGGCTGCGCACTTCGCCGGCCACCACCGCGAAGCCGCGGCCCTGTTCGCCGGCGCGGGCCGCTTCGACCGCCGCGTTGAGCGCGAGGATATTGGTCTGGAAGGCAATGCCGTCGATCACGCCGATGATGTCGGCGATCTTCACCGAGGCGCTTTCGATTTCACGCATCGTCGTGATGACTTCGGAGATCACGACGCCGCCGCGCGAGGCGACGAGCGAAGCCGATGCGGCGGTGTCGTCGGCCTGTTTGGCGGAGCTCGCCGACTGGCCGACCGTCGCCGTGATTTCCTCCATCGACGCCGCGGTTTGCTGCAGGCTCGCGGCGGCGGATTCGGTGCGGCCCGACAGGTCGACGTTGCCGGCGGCAATCTCGTTGGCGGCCACCCGCACCGACTCGCTGGCGTCGCGAATCTGCCGCATCACGCGGCTCAGTTTGTCGATGAAGCTGTTGAACGAACGCGCGATCTGCGCGACTTCATCCTCGCCGATGGCGGGCAGGCGCTGGGTCAGATCGCCTTCGCCGGAGCCGATTGCATCCATCGCATCGCGCACCTGCGAGAGGCGCCGGAACGACACGGCGGTCACCGCCGCCACGATCACCGCGGCAATGCCGGCAATCACGATCAGCGCAATGATCGAGGTGGTCAGCAGCGAACGCATGCCGGCGGTCGCTTCGGCTTTGTCGAGCGCGACGATCGCGATCCAGTCGGTGCCGGCAATCGGTTGCGCGCGCAGCAGTTTGGTGCTGCCGCCAATCTCGACCGGCAGCGGATGATCGAGCGTCGTCAGCGTCGCCAGTTTGTCGGCGGTGAGATCCGGCGCGAGATCGGTGACGGGCTTCAGGATCAGCTTCGCGTCGGGGTGCGCGACGATCTGGCCGCTGCTGTTCACCAGCATGCCGAAGCTCGAGGGCGTCGGATGAATCGCCTTGATGTTGGCGATCACGCTGCCCATTTCGACGGTGCCCGCCACCACGCCCTTCACGACGCCGTCGCGAATCATCGGCGAGACGAAGGACACCACCAGACGACCGTTGGCGATGGACACGTAAGGTTGCGACACAGTCGGCTTGCCTGCTGCCAGCGCCTGCTTGTACCAGGGGCGGACGGTCGGATCGTAGTCGGACGGGATGCCGGTCGGGTCCTCGAACTTCGATGTCTTGTCGGCGTAACCGGCGTAGACGTTAGCGAAGTTTCCGGCGCTGGCCATCAGCTTGAACGTCGGTATCGGATCGGGCTGTAGCGCGGGACCCTGCAACGAGTCAATCATCTGACTATTGGTGGCAACCCATTGGTTGATGCCGGCCACGTGACCGCTCTCGACGGCTGTGAGGCTGTCGTCGATCGAAGCGGTGTTGTATCCGTTGGCAACGAAGTAGTTGAGCCCCGTATTGGCGGCGAGCGCTACGACAACGATGGCGACGCACAGGGCGACAATACGCGCGCGAATGGATGAGAACATGGTGGGCGTCTTTCGGTGGTGAGCAGGAGTCGATAAGGCGACACGCCTCGCCCGGGTATACGGCGGCGCTGGAGTGGACTTGAGGCGGGCGTCTGAGCGAGGGTGCTTTCCGCGCGTTACAGAACGCATTTGAGTGCCTGTAACAAGGCACTTCAGGCGTTGGACGGCGCGCGGGACATTTTTGCCGCGAGCGGACCGGTATTCAATGCGTGCCTAAGAACACGCGTTGTATTTGTCTGGAGATATCGCGCCGTTTCGCTCTTACATGACGGCCGAATGGAGATGGTGCGGATGTTCGAGCGTCTCCGCGATGATGCGCAGCGCCTCTTCGCATTCTTCGCGATTCTTCGAACCGCCGAGGCACACACGCAATGCGTTGGGCGGATTGCCGTCGGTGGAGAAGGCGGCGCTGGCGACCGCGGCGATTCCCTGGTTGCGCAACTGCAGCGCCAGTTCGGACGAACTCCAGCCGCCGACGCCCGAGATAGGCAGCCACAGATGAAAGCCTTCCGGGTGCGCGTCGTAAGCGCCGTCGCCGAGTACGCGCGCGGCAATCGCCTGACGCGCCTTCGACTCGCTGCGAATCGCGTTGAGCATCTCCTGCGCCGTGCCGTCGTTGACCCACTGGGTGGCGAGCGAGACCGTAAACGGACTTGCCATCACCGTCGTCGCACGCAGGGCGCCCGCGAGGCGCTGTGTTTGGCGCGCGGTTGGCGCCTGCAGATAGGCGACCCGCAAGCCGGCGCCGAAACTCTTCGACAAGCCGGTGACGTAGTAGGTCAGCTCCGGTGCGAAGCTCGCCAGCGCATCCGGCGCTTGCAGCGGCAGCATCGCGTAGGCGTCGTCTTCGATGATGGGCACGTTGTAGCGCAGCGCGACATCCGCGAGCGCTTCGCGCCGCTTGTGCGCGAGCGTCAAGGTGCTCGGATTCTGCAGCGTGGGATTGCAATAGAACGCGCTCGGCTTGTCGGTCTTGCAGAGCGCTTCGAACGCATGGGCAAGCGGCCCTTCGTCGTCGCGCGCGAGCGCCTGCAAGCGCACACCGAGTTGCGCGGCAATCGCCTTGATGCCGGGATAGGCGAGCGTGTCGAGGCAGATCATCGCTCCCGGCCGTGCCAGTTGCGAGACCAGCGCGACGAGTGCGCTATGAATGCCGGGGCAGACCAGCACGTTGTCCGCCGAACAGTTGGGCAAGCGGCGCTTGAGCCATTCGGCGCCGGCTGCCTTGTCCGCGGGCGTGCCGCCGAAGTCCTGGTAGCGCAACAACTGGTAGGGATCGCTCGCCGCCATCAAACGCGCCGCGGACTCGCGCAGACGCGCCGCGTACTCGGCCGGCTCAGGCGGCGTATTCATGGTCATTTCGATGCTGCTGCCGCCCGACAGCGGTAGCGTCGCCGTGCGCCCGCGCACGAAAGTCCCGCTGCCGGCCCGCGAATCGAGCAGGCCGCGCTTCTTCGCCTCCGCATAGGCCCGCGCCACCGTGGTGTAGTTGAGCGCCAGTTCGTCGGCCAGATCGCGCAGACCCGGCAGGCGGTCGCGCGGCCGCAGGCGTCCGGTGGCGAGGTCTTCTTCGATCAGATCGGGAATCGCCAGGTAAGCGGGTTTGCGGATTTCGGCGAGGCGTTTGATCCAGTGATGTGTCGGGCTACTCATCGTTTTTGCGCAAATGAATGACGGTTAAAAAGCCTCGCCGATGCCTCGCTTGGCCTTCGAAAAGTGATCGCCTGCAATGATCGGATTGATCGTATCTGGTGAGTGACTGCACCGGCCCTGCGCATGCGCACCAGCAAGATCGCACCCGGCTGGTGCGATCAAGGCCCGCAAGGCCGCATTCCCTGATGGCGTGGGCTATACGCAACCTTCGGGCCAAAAAAATTTTCGCGGCGCTTAACGAATGATCGTCTGTTTGATTGGAAAGTGATCGCATGGGCGGCGTCGTCGAGTGGCACGGGCGTTGCGTTAGTGGGAGCGGCGCAGAAGTCATGCAGCGCTACCGGATACCACGCGACATCCCTGTTCACGCAAACCACTTTGGAGAGTGCCATGCCAGCCGTCAACAAACCGCTGCATCAGAAGGGCGATTACCTCGTCGACTACGAAGAGAAGGTCTTCGAGGACGTGAAGGCCGAGCCGGGCGAAAAGGCGCTCGTCACGTTTCATACGGTGGCGTTCGAAGGCTCGATCGGTTTCGTCAATCTGTTGCAGGCCACGCGCCTGCAACGCAAAGGTTTCGAGACCTCAGTACTCCTGTACGGTCCGGGTGTCACGCTCGGCTTGCAGCGCGGCTTTCCGACGCTCGGCGATGAAGCGTTTCCCGGCCATCTGAACTTCAACAAGCAGTTGCTGAAGTTCATGGAGGAGGGCGGCAAGGTGTATGCCTGCCGCTTCGCGCTGCAGGCGCTGTATGGCCACGGCGAAGCCTCGCTGATCGAAGGCATTCGCCCGATCAGTCCGCTCGACGTGCTGGATATTCAGCTTCTGCATCGCAAGGACAACGCACTGATCATCCACACCTGGACGGTCTGAGCACAGGCGGCCCCCACCATGTCTGAAAAACGCATTGTTCGCGCCGCCGCGGTCCAGATCTCACCGGACTTCGAGCGCAGCGACGGCACCCTCGACAAGGTCTGCGAAGCCATCGATCAGGCCGCACGCGAAGGCGTGCAACTGATCGTGTTTCCCGAGACCTTCGTGCCGTATTACCCGTACTTTTCGTTCGTGCGTCCGCCGGTGGCCTCCGGCGCCGATCATATGCGGCTCTACGACGAGGCGGTGGTGGTGCCCGGTCCGGTGACGCAGGCCGTGGCCGAACGCGCGCGCCTGCATCGCATGGTGGTCGTGCTTGGGGTCAACGAGCGCGATTACGGCAGCCTGTACAACACGCAACTGATTTTCGACGTGGACGGCCAGTTGCTGCTCAAGCGCCGCAAGATAACGCCGACTTTCCACGAACGGATGATCTGGGGGCAAGGCGACGCGGCGGGGCTGAAGGTCGTGCAGACCGCGGTCGCGCGGGTCGGCGCGCTGGCCTGCTGGGAGCACTACAACCCGCTCGCGCGCTATGCCCTGATGACGCAGCACGAGGAGATTCACTGCAGCCAGTTTCCGGGTTCGCTGGTAGGGCCGATCTTCGCCGAGCAGATCGAAGTCACGATCCGTCATCACGCGCTGGAGTCCGGCTGCTTCGTTGTCAATGCAACCGGTTGGCTGACCGAAGCGCAGATCGCCTCGGTGACCGGCGACACGAATCTGCAGAAGGCGCTGCGCGGCGGCTGCAATACGGCAATCGTCTCGCCTGAAGGCCAGCATCTGGCCGCGCCGCTGCGCGAAGGCGAGGGCATGGTGATTGCGGATCTGGACATGGCGCTGATCACGAAACGCAAACGCATGATGGATTCGGTCGGCCACTACGCGCGGCCGGAACTGCTGAGTCTTGCGATCAACGAACGGCCGGCTACGACGGTGTCGCCGATGCCGCCGTGGGGCGCTTCGGCTTCTGCCGCTGCCTCTGCCTCTGTCTTTGACACACCTCCAACCGGCGACGCCGGTCCCGATTTCAACTCAACCGTGGGATGCCGCGATGAACGCCAACGAGACCTTGCCGGCCGCTAGCCGGCAATTGATGACGGAGTTGCAGTCGGTGGGCTTGCGGCTTGCCGATCCGGGTACCGGCGTCGCCAGCCGCCGCGGCGGTGCGGGACCGTCGGACCACAAGGCCGTGACGGTGGACGGCGTGACCATCATGGTGCCGGTGCATACCAACACGGCGTGGCACTCGCCGTTCGTCGCCGCGCCGGCGGATGCGGGCGGCGTGAGTGCGCTGCTGCGCGGCACGATCCCGATTGCCAATATCAGCTTTCCGAAGGCGCCGCGTTTTTACGGCATGCAGACGCTCGACGGCGTGCCGTACTCGCATATCGCCACGCTGCACAGTGCGGATGTGCTGGCGACGACGGTGCTGCAGACCTGCATCCGCTACGAGAGCCGCCGCAAGACCTGCAAGTTCTGCGCAATCGGCCAGTCTCTCGCGGCAGGCCGCACGATTGCGCGCAAGACGCCCGAGCAGCTTGCCGAAGTGGCGCGCGCGGCGGTGCTGCTCGACGGCGTCAAGCATATGGTGCTGACGACCGGCACGCCGCCCACCAGCGACCGCGGTGCGCAGATCCTCTGCGAAAGCGCGTTTGCAATCCGCGCCGCCGTCGATCTGCCGATCCAGGCGCAGTGTGAACCGCCCGACGACGACCGCTGGTTCGCACGCATGAAAGCCAGCGGCATCGATACGCTCGGCATGCATCTCGAAGTGGTCACGCCGGCCTTGCGCGAACGCATCATGCCGGGCAAGTCGAGCGTGCCGCTGTCACGTTATCTGGAGGCGTTCAAGGCGGCGGTGGCGGTGTTCGGACGCGGCCAGGTCAGCACCTATATTCTCGCGGGACTGGGCGACAGCGCCGAAGCGATCTTGAGCATGTCCCGCGAACTGATCGAACTCGGCGTGTATCCGTTCGTGGTGCCGTTCGTGCCGATCAGCGGCACACCGCTCGAAGATCATCCGGCGCCGACGCCCGACTTCATGAAGTCGGTGCTGCAGCCGCTCGGTGCGATGCTCTCGGCAGCAAGTCTGCGTTCGAGCGACATCAAGGCCGGTTGCGGCAAGTGCGGCGCGTGTTCATCGTTGTCTTCGTACGAGGTGTGATCATGTTTGGCGAAGCGATCGCAGGGGTATCGGACGCGCTCGATGCCACACCGGCGTTATATACGCCGACCGAGTACCGCATCAAATGGACCACGCTGCCGTGGGAAGCTGAGGAGGCCTACAAGCTGCGGCGCGCGGTGTTCTGCATCGAGCAGGGCATTTTCGTCGGCGACGACCGCGACGAAATCGACGAGCGTGCCCAGCAACTGGTCGCGGTGAGCTGTCTTGCCGGCATCCCCGAGCAGGTGGTGGGCACGGTGCGCATCCATCAGGAAGCGCCGGGCGTGTGGTACGGCTCGCGGCTGGCGGTGCACGCCGCGTTTCGGCGCCACGGCAAGATTGGCGCGACGCTGATCCGCCTCGCGGTGACGAGCGCGCATGCGCTTGGCTGCGAGACGTTTCTCGCGCACGTGCAGAGCCAGAATGTGCCGCTATTTCAAGCGCTGCATTGGGATGCCCTCGAACAGGAGATGGTGCATGGCCGCTCGCATCATTTGATGCAGGCGCAGCTCGGACACTATCCACCATGCACGGCGCCGCGCAGCGGCTTCGTCACGCAGGCGCGGAGCGGATCATGAGTGTGGCGGACCTGGTCGCGGACCTGCGCGAGAGTCGTGGCTTCCGGCACAAGACGGATATTGCCGGGGTGGTGGCGTCGCTGGCGCGGCGCATGCCTCGTGGCGCGAGCGATCTCGGCCAGGCTGTCGCGTTAGGCGACGACTGCGCCGCGCTGGCGGACGGCGACGGCTACCTGCTGTTTGCCATCGAAGGCATGGTGAGCGATTTCGTGCAGGCGATGCCGTGGTTCGCGGGCTATAGCAGCGTGATGGTCAACGTCAGCGATATCTACGCGATGGGTGGCCGCCCGCTCGCCGTGGTGGATGCGTTATGGAGCGACGGTGTCGACGCGGCGCATGAGGTGCTGGCGGGGATGGCGGCGGCATCGGTGGCGTACGGCGTGCCGATTGTCGGCGGACACACCAACGCACGCAGCGATCGGGCGCAGTTGGCGGTATCGATCCTCGGACGCGCCCAGGCGCTGTTGTCGAGCTTTAACGCGCGACCCGGCGATCGCCTGCTGATGGCGGTCGATCTGCGTGGCCGTTTCGAAGAACCCTATCCGTTCTGGAATGCGTCGGTCGGCGCGCCGGCTGAACGTCTGCGCGGCGACCTGGAGTTGTTGCCGCAGTTGGCGGAAAGCGGCCTGTGCGACGCCGCCAAGGACATCAGCATGGCGGGCACCCTCGGAACGGCGTTGATGTTGCTCGAATGCTCGCAGGTGGGCGCGCGAATCGACCTCGACACCATCCCCAAGCCCGCCGAGGTGCCGCTGGCGCGCTGGATCACGGCATTTCCGAGCTTTGGTTATCTGCTGGCAGTGCGCGAGGAACACGTCGAACGCGTGCAGGCGCTATTCGCGTCGCGTTCGCTCGCCTGCGCGGCGATCGGCACGGTGGATGCGTCATGCGAAGTGGTCGTGCACCGCGGCGAGGAAACGGCCGTGTTATGGGACTTCGGCGGCGAACCGTTTATCGTCCCCGCAGAGCAGGTGCTGCGATGAACAAGGATGCATTGCGGATCGCGTTGCTCACGCATTCGGTCGACCCGCGCGGCGGGGTCGTGCATACGCTGGAACTGGCGGGCGCGCTCAGCTCGCATAGACGCCGCTTGCGGTTCACCAAGCCATCAGCAGAAAGGAATCTCCATGCCTGTCATGCACTTTCGGATTCAATGGCCTGATGGCGACGAAGCGAATTGCTATTCGCCGTCGCAGGTGGTCAGCGATTTCTTTACGCCGGGTCACGCTTACCCGCTCGACGACTTTGTCCAACGCTCGCGCGAGGCGCTCAACATCGCCTCGGAGCGCGTGCGGCAGAAGTACGGTTTTGCCTGCTCGGCCGCGATGGATCAGCTCGCGCAGATCGAGCGCGACGCGGAGCGCTTTCGCGAGCAGGCGGGCGCCACCGTGAAAGTCATCGAGTTGGTCTGAACCGGATGCAACACACGGGTTCACACATGACCTAACCGTTTCGTCGGGCCAGCCGCGCGATATCGCCGCGACGGCCGGCCGATCTTCCACTTGCAAGGACGCATCATGTCGAACACAGCGCACTCCGTGAACAGCGGGACAGGCGAGCAAGGACACGGCGACGGCCGCTACAGCGTGCTCGTCGTCGGTGGCGGGCAGGCGGGGCTGTCGATCAGTTACTACCTGAAACAGGCCGGCGTCGATCACCTCGTGCTCGAGAAGCAGACGCTCACGCATACCTGGCGCAAGCAGCGCTGGGACGCCTTCTGTCTCGTCACGCCGAACTGGCAATGCGGGCTGCCGGGCTACCCCTATGCGGGCGACGATCCGCATGGCTTCATGAAGAAGGACGAAATCGTCGCCTACCTCGACGGCTTCATCGCCATGGTGGATGCGCCCGTGCTGGAGCATGCCCAGGTCAGCCGCGTGAAACGGCGCGATGACGGCATCTATGCGGTGACGACCAGCCAGGGCGATTTCACCGCCGATCAGGTGGTCGTGGCCTCAGGCGGTTATCACACGCCCATCGTGCCGCGCATGGCTGAACGCCTGCCTGCACAGATCGTGCAGATGCAGTCGTCCGAGTATCGCAATCCGCAGGCGTTGCCCGAGGGCGCGGTGCTGGTGGTGGGTTCGGGACAATCCGGCGCGCAGATCGCAGAAGACCTGCATCTGGCCGGCCGCAAGGTGGTGCTGGCGGTGGGCGAGGCGCCGCGCTGCGCGCGTTTCTATCGTGGACGCGATGTGGTGGATTGGCTCGCGGACATGCAGTACTACGATATGCCGGTGGAAAAACATCCGCTGCGCGAAGGCGTGCGTGACAACACCAATCACTATGTGACCGGTCGCGACGGTGGCCGCGATATCGACCTGCGCCGGTTCGCCGCCGAAGGCATGGAGCTGTACGGACGGCTCGAAGACCTGCGCGACGGCGTGCTGCACTTTGCGCCGAACCTCGCGGCCAATCTCGACGATGCGGACGACACCTATAACCGCATCAATGCCAGCATCGACGGCTTCATCAGCAAGAACGCGATCGACGCGCCGCCCGGCGACGTCTATGCCCCCGTCTGGCAGCCCGCGCATGAACGCACGACGCTCGCACTCGCCGACAGCGGCATCGCGGCGATCGTGTGGTGCATCGGCTTTACGCCGGACTTTAGCTGGATCGACGCACCCGTGTTCAATGGACGAGGCTATCCGGCGCACACGCGCGGCATTACGCCGGTCGAGGGCCTGTATTTCGTCGGCTTGCCCTGGTTGCACACATGGGGCTCGGGGCGGTTCTCGGGGATTGCGCGCGACGCGGACCACGTCGTGCAGGCGATTCTTGCGAAGCAGCGTGAACGCGCCGCGGCTTGCGCCTCGATGGCGGCTTGAGAAGTGAAGGTGAAGGCGCCCGGGCCGCGCACAGCGCGCGGCCCGGGAGACGGTCTTTACAGAGCGAGGCTTAGCTGCCCAGCGCCGGATCGCTCATGCTGCTGCGTCCCGTTTCCACGTGACCGGCGAGACGCCGCACGTAGGTCGCGTCCGTGTTGACGGTTATCGTCAGGTCGTACCAGCCGTAGGCGGCGCGCAGATCGAGGTAGAGCTCCTCCGTGCTGCCGCCCACGACGGTGCGCTTGACGCTCATGCTCGGATCGTACGCATTGCTGATGGTGAATTCGCAACGTGCCGTGCCGAGGTTCTGGAGACGCAACTGCAGGTTGCCGTTGGCGACGTCGTAACCTTCGGCCACTTCCGGTTGGGCCACTTCCGTATGGCTCCACCAGTTCGATGCGACCGCCGGCTTGCCGGCGAAACGGCGCAGATAGCCGTTCGGGCCGAACACGGTGTAGTCGTAAGTGCCGCTGGCGGTGACCGGGAAGTTGTCGTCAATGCGCTTGCCGGCTTCGACGGTATAGCTGCGCGGTGCAGCGCTGCTATTGGTTGCATAGACCAGGAACACGGCGCCGGCTTGCCCGCTGTTGAGGAAGCGCATCGACAGCTGGCCTTGCGAAGCCTCGTCGTGCAGGCGCACGAAGAGTTCGTAGGGCAGGGCACGCGCGGGGCGCACGCCCGGTTCCTGTTTCGGCACGGCCTGCACGAGCGGCGGCAGCGGCACATAGTCCGGGTGACGCAACTGGTCCGGCGGCACGTAGCCGGAAGTGCTCGGCAGCGTCGGCGTGGCGTCGTTCGGATTGACGAAGTTGAAGGCCGACGTCAGATCGCCGCAGATCGCCTGGCGCCACGGCGTGATGTTCGATTCGGCGAGATTGTGGCTTTGGCCGAAGCGCTTTTCGATGAAGCGGATCACCGACGTGTGGTCGAACAGTTGCGAGCACACATAACCGCCCTTCGTCCACGGCGACACCACGATCATCGGCACGCGCGGTCCAAGGCCGTACGGGCCGTTGGAATATTCGCCGGCCGTGTACTGGCCATTGCCCGTGTAGTTTTCGTTGGTGAGCGCGACCGTCGACAGGCCGCTGGCGCTGCTGGTCGGCGCAAACGGCGGCGCCATGTGATCGAAGAAGCCGTCGTTCTCGTCGTAGTTGACGAGCAGCACCGTCTTGCTCCACACCTCCGGGTTCGACGTCAGGATCTGCAGCACCTGATCGACATACCACGCGCCGTAGTTGGCGGGCCAGTTCGGGTGCTCGGAATAGGCTTCCGGCGCGACGATCCACGAGACCTGCGGCAGCGTGTTGTTGGTCACGTCCTGCTTCAGGACATCGAAGTAAGTGCCGCCGTTCGACACGTTGGTGCCCGTGCGTGCGTTGTCGTACAGCGGATTGCCCGGTTGCGCGTTGCGGTACTGGTTGAAGTACAGCAGCGAGTTGTCGCCGTAGTTGCCGATATACGGATTCGAGGTCCAGCCCCACGAGCCGTTGGCGTTCAGGCCGGTGCCCATGTCCTGATAGATCTTCCACGAAATGCCCGCGCTTTGCAGCACTTCCGGGTAGGTCGACCAGCCGTAGCCGAGTTCGGAGTTGTCGATCACCGGGCCACCGCCGTTGCCGTCGTTGCCCACCCAACCGGTCCACATGTAGTAGCGGTTCGGATCGGTCGGGCCCATGATCGAGCAGTGGTACGCGTCGCAGATCGTGAACGCGTCGGCGAGTGCGTAGTGGAACGGAATGTCTTCGCGCGTCATGTACGCCATCGTCGTGGTGCCCTTGGCCGGCACCCACTGGTCGTAGAGGCCGCCGTTCCATGCGGTGTGCGTGCTGTTCCAGTCGTGCGCCAGATCCTGCAGGAACTGCAGGCCCAGATTCGGTGCGCTCGGACGGAACGGCAGCACATAGGCGGCGTCCGCGGCGATACCTTCTGCGAGCGGCTGATACCACACCGGATTGCCCGTGGGCAGCGAGACCGCGCGCGTGTCGCCGAAACCGCGCACGCCGCGCAGCGTGCCGAAGTAGTGATCGAACGAACGGTTTTCCTGCATCAGGATGATGATGTGCTCAACGTCCTGGATGGTGCCGGTTGCGTTGTTGGCAGGCAGCGCGAGCGCGTTGCGGATGCCGAGCGGCAGCATGCCTAACGCGGTTGCGGAACCGGCAGCCGAGGCGGCTGCGCGTAGAAAATCACGGCGATTTTTTGATGTCATGTTGGGCTTCGATCTTCAGGAGAAGGAATATGCGCGACGGCACTCAAGCACAGGCACAGCCGGCGCGGGGACTCAGACGAACTCAATCAACGGTGTGAATCACGGGTGTTGCAAGACTGTCGGATGCGGCTGCGCCAACCTGTGCGGGAGCGGGCGGCGGTGTCTGGATGGTTTGCGCGGGCAAGGCTGCGGCCTGCGCCGTATGAGTTGAAGCGGTTTGCGGCACGGCCCAGGGAGCGGGCGGGGCGGCGTCGATCTGTTCGGCGGTGGTCGTGGGTGCCGCGGGCGGCTTGGTGTCGTCGTTGCCGCAGGCGCTCAGAAACAGGCCCAGGGACGCTGCGAATACGCTTGCCCAGAGCATGCGTAACCACGCCCCTGGCCGCGTCGCCAAACGTTTGCCTACGGAGTTTTCGTTGAACGCAACGCTACACGCAGACCTGGCGAACATGGGAGGCCTTTGACGATGGGAAGGAATCTGGCGAGGGTGTGGGGTCCCTCGCTCATCACCGCCGAAGCATAACGAGTTACCTGTGTAAGATTTATGAACCTTGGGTAAGAAGTTGCGATTGTGCAGGTTTGCGCGATTTGTGAAAGGTGCGTTTTTGACGTGCGAATGCCCGCTTCGCTCAGTGGCGCGGCTCACGGGCGCCGCCTGGCGGCGCAACTGCGTTGCGCAACTCAATCGCAGATGGCGACGATGGCCTCGATCTCGACGGTGATGTTGCCCGGCAGCGAGCCCATGCCCACAGCCGAGCGCGAGTGCCGGCCTGCTTCGCCGAACACGTCGACGAACAGATCCGAGCAACCGTTGATAACATGCGGATGTTCGGTGAATTCCGGTGTGGCGTTGACCATCCCAAGTAACTTGACGACCCGCTTCACGCGTTGCAGGTCGCCCAGTTCATTGTGCAGGACCGCGAGCAGATTCAGCCCGACCAGTTGCGCGTGTCCATACGCTTCTTCGGTGCTGACGGTGGCGCCCACCTTGCCGGTCATCAGCGAACCGGCTTCGTTCAGGGGGCCCTGACCCGAGAGGAACAGCAGATTGCCTTCACGTGTGCAGTGACGGAAGTTGCCGATCGGCGTCGGCACTTGGGGAAGCTTCAGGCCGCGTGCATGCAGCCGTTCATAACAGTTCATCTGGGATCGAATGGGGTGAGATCGGGCTGAAAAATTTCAAACGACTTTCAGGCGGTGGCGCCCTGCTCGCGATGCCGCCAGCCGAGCCGCGCTTCGATGCGGGCGGCGACGTCTTGCACGGCCTGGGCATAGCGCTCGGTGCCGAGCACGGCTTTCGCCTCGGGCATCACAATCGAAATCGTAAACACGCAGGTGCCGGTGTTATCGAGCACAGGCGCGGCGAGGCACGCTACCGACGCATCGGACTCGCCGATCTGGATCGACAGGCGCGCGTCGAGCGCGTCTCGCGCAATCTGCGCGAGTACCTTGGGACGGGTTTCGGCGCGGCCGGTGGGCGAGGCCTGGGCATGCTCGGCGAAGAAGGCGATCCGTTCGGCGTCCGGAAGATGACCGACCAGCAGGCGCCCCGACGCGGTCCAGTTGAGCGGCACCCGGCTGCCCACGCGCGAGGTGACACGGAAATGCCCCGGCCCTTCGGCCATCTGGAGCACGATCATCATGCCCTCTTCGAGTCCGCACACCTGGACCGTCTCTTCGACTTCGGCGGACAGACGCTGCATTTCCTCGTTCGCCACCGCGAGGTAGTCGAGCGAACTGGCGTAGGTGAGCCCATAGCCATAGAGCCGCGAGCCGAGCCAGATGGTGCCGTCCAGACGCCGGGCCAACAGGTTCTTTTCGACCAGATCGTTGATGATCGAATAGACCGTAGAGAGCGGGGCGCCTACCATGCGCGCGACTTCATAGGCCGTGGCCGGCCGGTTGGCTTCCTGCAGCGCGTCGAGAATCTGCACCGCGCGGTCGATCGCGCTGGTGCGGGTGCGTGGCGCCTGGGAGGCCGGCGCCGCGGGCGTCTCGGCGGGCGTCGCGGATAAGGCCGCCGCGGCCTCAGCGGCGGTGGATCGGGGCGTACGGGCCATTGTGCTCCTTGGATGCCGGATGTTTTTGTCCAGTTGACGCACGGACATTGTATGCTAGACTAATCCTCAATTACAACACATATTCCATAATTAAGAAATACTCGCCTGGAGACGTTTCTCGATGGATATCCGCTCTCGCTACGGTTTACGGCCTGTCATCAATGCCTCGGGCACGATGACGAGTCTCGGCGCTTCCAGTGTCCACGCTCCGGTCATCGAAGCGGTGGCGGAGGTTTTGCCGCAGTTCGTCGAGATCGACGATCTGCAACGCAAGGCCTCTGCGGTCATCGCGCGAGCGTGCGGCAGCGAAGCAGGCTATATCACCGCGTCGTGCTCGGCGGGCATCACCTTGAGCATCGCCGCGACCATGACGGGCGACGACCTGGGCCTGATCGAGCGTCTGCCGGATACGCGCGGCCTGCGTCATGAAGTCGTCATCCAGACCGGTCATCTCGTCAATTATGGCGCACCCATCGATCAGGCGATCCGCCTCGCCGGTGCGCGGGTCGTGCCGGTCGGCGCCGCTACCGAAGCGCACGGCTATCAACTGGCGAGCGCCATCGGCGAGCACACCACGGCGGCACTCTACGTCGTGTCGCATCACACCGTGCAGTACGGGATGATCCCGCTCGAAGAATTCGTCGCCGTAGCACACGCGAAGGGCGTGCCGGTGATCGTCGATGCTGCGTCCGAATATGACCTGCAGCGCTTTATCGCGGCAGGTGCGGACCTCGCGCTTTACTCCGCGCACAAGTTCCTCGGCGGGTTGACCGCCGGCATCGTCGCCGGCCGTAAAGCGCTGGTGCGGGCCGCTTACTTCCAGAACGGCGGCATTGGCCGCGGCATGAAGGTCGGCAAGGAAGGCATCGTCGGGGCGATGGCCGCGCTCGAACAATGGCAACAGCGCGATCACGCGGAGGTCCGCGCGCGCGAACACGCTTATCTGACGTTCTGGCGTGACGCGCTGAAGCGCTTCGCCGGGGTGCGCGCCGAACTCGACGCCGACCCGACCGGCAATCCGCTCGAGCGTCTGAAACTGCAGATCGATCCGCGCGAGGCACGCACCAGCGCCTGGGATCTCGCCGATGCGCTGGCGCGTCCGCCAGCGGGCGAGGCCCCGGTGATCGTGCGCGATCACGAAGCCGAACAGCATTTCTTTTTCGTCGACCCGTGCAATCTGCATCCTGGCGAAGAGCAGGTGGTGCTGGCGCGCCTCGTCGCCGAGCTCGAACGTGCGCAGCAAGCGCACGAGCCGCGGGTGACGCCGTTCCATCAGCGCGACGCCCGCCGCGGGGCAACCCGTCGCAACTGGCCCGACTGACACGCCGTTCCACGAAGACTGTGTTTGACCGATACACCGGATTCGTTCCGGTGTCGCTTTGCCTTGCACGCTTAGTACTACTGATATAGCCGGGACAATCCCTAACCACCGGCATTTGCTTTTCTTTCGACCTGAGGAAACCACCACATGATGCACAAGCAGATTCTTCGCGCGACGCTCGCCGTCGCCGCAACCGGACTGGCCGGCGCGGCTGCCCATGCGCAAAGCAGCGTCACGCTATACGGCATTGTCGACGCCGGCATTACGTACACCAACAACCAGAAGGGACAGTCGGCGTATCAGGCGACGCCAGGCAACGTGCAGGGTTCACGCTGGGGCTTGCTGGGCAGCGAAGATCTGGGCGGCGGCAACAAGGTGCTGTTCAGGCTGGAAAACAGTTTCAATCTCGAAACGGGCGCGCTGGGCGGGGGTGGCCGGATGTTCGGGCGCGGCGCATGGGTGGGGTTGAGCAACGACCGGGCCGGTACGATCACACTCGGGCGCCAGTACAACAGCGTGCAGGACTACCTGTCGAATATGCAGATCAACGGCGTGGGTGCGCTGAGCCAGTATGCCAACGCGGTCTACGATAACGACGACCTCAACAACACCTATCGCACCGACAACGCCGTCAAATACACCACGCCCACCTGGGCCGGCTTCACCGCCAATGCGATGTACGCGTTTTCGAACACCGCCGGGCAATTTGCCAACAACCGCGCATGGAGTGCCGGTGCGGATTACGTGAATGGTCCGCTGCATCTCGATGCGGCCTATTCGCTGGTCGATCAGCCGGCCAGCAATACGGCCGGCGCGGCGCCTTCGGACAACTACTACGGCACGAGTTCGTCGATCATCAGCAATGTTGCGCGCAATCAGGTGTGGGGTGCCGGCGGCTCCTATGCATTCGGACCGGCTACGCTCGCGCTGCTGTACACCAATTCGCAGTTCAATCTGATTGCGGGCGGCAGCCTGCGCTTTGCCAACTATGAAGCGAGCGTGCGCTACCAGTTGACGCCGGCCACGCTGCTCTCGCTCGGCTATATCTACACGAGCCAGAACAGCAGCGCGGCAAGCGCCGCGAACGCGCACTACAACCAGGTCGCCGTGGGCGGCGAGTATTTCCTGTCGAAGACCACCGACCTCTACCTGAACGGCGTCTATCAGAATGCCGCCGGCTCGAAAGCGTGGATCGAAGGGATCTCGAACCCGTCCAGCACCAACGGGCAATTCTCCACCGTCGCCGGCATTCGCCACAAGTTCTAGCCACCCAGCGAACCCGTGTTGCGCGCCTGTCGTGGCAGGTCCACGCGGCGCGCCCATCGTAGCGATGGCGCGTGCCGCACGCGCGGCACATGGCGTATTGCGCGTGGCCGATTCTATTCCCCAGGAGCCCAGATGGCGACCGTTCAAGGCAGTCTTTTACTCGTCTACGCATTGATTGCGATCATTGCGCTCGTCGTGCTGATCGCGCGCTTCAAGATGAATCCGTTCATCACGTTGATGCTGGTGTCGGTGGCGTTGGCACTCGCGGTCGGCATGCCGATGACCTCGATTCTCAAGTCGTTCGAAACCGGCGTGGGCGGCACCCTCGGTCACATCGCCATCGTGGTCGGTCTGGGCACGATGCTCGGCAAGATGATGGCCGAATCGGGCGGAGCGGAACGGATTGCCCGCACGCTGATCGATCTGTTCGGACCGAAGAACGTTCATTGGGCGATGATGTGCATCGCTTTCCTCGTCGGCCTGCCGGTGTTCTTCGAAGTCGGCTTCGTGTTGCTGATTCCGATTGCCTTTAACGTGGCGCAACGCACCGGCACGTCGATGATCCGCGTCGGTATTCCGATGGTGGCGGGACTGTCGGTGGTGCACGGCCTGATTCCACCGCACCCGGCTGCGTTGCTGGCGGTGACCGCGTACAACGCGGATATCGGCCACACGATTTTCTATGCGCTGATTGTCGGCATTCCGACCGCCGCGCTGGCCGGACCGCTGTTTTCGAAGCTGATCAGCCGCTTCGTGGTGCTCGAAGGGGTGAACCCGATGGCGCAGCAGTTCATCGAGCAGGACGCCAAACGCGCGCAGCAGCAACTGCCGGGCTTCGGCATCACGTTACTGACGGTGCTGCTGCCCGTCCTGTTGATGCTGGTGGGGAGTTGGGCCGACCTGATCGTGCCGGTCAAGTCCACTGCGAACAACGTCCTGCATCTGATCGGCCACCCGGACATGGCGCTGCTGCTGGCGGTGCTGCTGAGTTTCTATACGTTCGGGACGGCGCGCGGTTTCGGTCGCGAGCAGATCCTGAAGTTTACCAACGAGTGCCTGGCGCCGACCGCCGGCATCACGCTGGTGGTGGGAGCCGGCGCGGGCTTTGGGCGCATCCTGATCGATAGCGGCGCGTCGAAGGCGATCGTCGATGTGGCGACCGGCGCGCACGTGCCGCTCCTGATTCTGGCGTGGCTGGTAGCGGCACTCATTCGTGTGGCGACGGGTTCGGCCACGGTGGCGATGGCTACCGCCGCGGGCATCATTGCTCCGATCGCGGCCGCCGCAGCGAGCGCAGGCGGGGTCCGTCCAGAATTGCTGGTGCTTGCCACAGGTGCCGGTTCGCTGATTCTCTCGCATGTGAACGACGGCGGCTTCTGGCTTGTGAAGGAGTACTTCGGTATGACGGTGCCGCAGACCTTCAAAACGTGGACGGTCTGCGAGACGATCATCTCGTTGACTGCGCTGGTGCTGACGTTGGGACTCTCGGCGGTGATCTGAGCCGGCGGGGCGCATGCGGTGGGTGGTCGACGATGCGCTCGGGGGTTGGCGGCTCAGACAGGGTGTTCAGGCTCGTTCGCCTCAATCGCGCTTCGTTGCGCGCCGCGCTGCGACAAACGAAGTAATCGCCGCGTTCAGTGCATCAGGGGCATCGCGATGCGGCGAGTGTCCGCACGCACCGAGCTTCGCAAGCTGCGCGTGCGGCACCTGTCCGGCAATGGCGTCGAGATGGGCCATGGTGCCGTAGTGATCGTCATGGCCCTGCACGGCGAGCAAGGGGCAGCGAATCGCGCGCAGTGCGTCGACCATGTTCCAGGTCCTGAACGCAGGGCTTGACCAGATATCGCTCCAGCCGTAAAACGCCGAATCGACATCGTCGTGATAGCGGCTGAGCCGCTCGCGCAATTCGGTTTCCTCGTAAGCGGTCCTGGTCTGCGCGATCCCCTGCAACGAGATGTCTTCGACAAACACATGCGGCGCGACGACGACGGCGCCTGCCAGTTGATCCGGAAACAAGGCCGCATAGTGCAGCGCGATCGAACCGCCGTCGCTGTGGCCGATCAACCACATGCGCGTGCGTTGCACGGCATCGACGCCGAGCGTGTCCAGTAGCGCCGGCAAAATCTCGCGCGCCTGAATGGCCAGATAATCGACCGGCCAGACAACGTCATGAGGCCGCGGCGTCGAACGTCCATAACCGGGCCGCGAATAAACGAGGCCGCGCATGCCGAGCTGATCGCAGAGCTGTTGTGGCCACTCGCGCCACATGGCTATCGAGCCTAGCCCCTCGTGCAGAAACACGGCGAGCGGCGCAGCGCTTAGCGCGGCGTTGAGCCACTGGTATTCGATCCGCAGGGCGTCGTGCGTAACGGTGGCGTCGAGCATGGCGAATTGGCTTGTCGTTGCGTTCATTGCTACATTGGCGCTTACGGGTGCTGCCGGATTGTGCATGGACCACCTGGAGTGACTCGCGCGATGGAAAACGCGAAGAGGGTATCGATAGACGAATCGAAACGACGCGGGTCAAGGCCCGCAGTTCAACCGCGCGCCGGCGACACCGCACCGCACGCGCGTATTACCAGTTGCACCACTTCCTCAGTCGACGCGTCGAAGGCCTTCTGCGTCAGCGCACGCTTGCCGCCCAGCGCGAGAATCTGCGCATCGAAATCCGCGTAGTGCTGCGTGGTCGCCCAGATCATGTACATGAGCGTCTGCGCGTTGACGGGCGCGAGCAGACCGCGCGCAATCCAGTCGTCGATGACGGTGACGCGGCTGTCGAGCCAGGGCTTCACGCGCTGCGTGAGGATGTCCTGCATATGCTCCGCGCCGTGGATGATCTCGTTGGCCCACACCTTCGAGCCGAGCGGCCGCCGTCGCGACAATTCCATTTTCGCCCGCACGTAGCCGCTGATCGCTTCCACCGGATCGTCGCTGCCCTCGAAGGTATCCGCCGCGCGATGCCAGTCCTCGAACAGGTCTTCGAGCACCCGGCGATACAGCGCGAGCTTCGTAGGGAAGTAGTAATGCAGGTTGGCTTTCGGCAAGCCGGCCCGTTCGGCGATCATCGCCGTGCTGGTGCCTTCCAGACCGCGCTCGGCGAATACGGCTTCCGCGCAGGCCAGCAGATGGGCCTCGTTCGATTCGCGAATGTGCGCCTTGCGCCGCCGCAAAGGCGTGGGCGTCTCGTCGTTTTCAGCAATGTCGGCTGCCACTTCGTCGTGTCTCATTGTTGGCCTCGCGCGGCGCGCATGCCGCGTCGCGCTTCATTCTAGTCGTTTGCGCCGCTGCGGACACGCTCAATCGAATCGCGCTGAGGCGACATGCTGCGCTGCAATGGCACGTTTCTCGCTCTGTATCGCAGCGTACGAAAGGCATTGATTTGGCGGAGTTAATCGGCTACAACCTGTCCAACTGGACAGGATTGGAGGAGCGGCCGGCCCCCCAGGGTTAGCCCTCTGTCGAGTGCGTGTGAATCGGCTTAGGGTGTGCACCTTAGCCGTGCGAAAACGCCCCAGAATCCGCCGGAGATGCACCAGTTTCTTTAGGGCGCGCAGGGCGTCTGGATTGATCGAAAGGAGCGAGACGAATGAACGCGGTATCCGAGGCGTTAAAGCATGCTGAACCCGATACGTCGATCAAGGTCGACGGCAAGCGTCTGTGGGACAGCCTGATGACGATGGCGAGGATCGGCGCAACCCCTAAGGGCGGCGTTTGCCGCCTGGCGCTGACCGATCTCGACAAGCAAGGGCGCGACCTGATCGTGAGCTGGGCGAAGGAGGCGGGCTGCACGGTCACGGTGGATCAGATGGGCAATGTCTTCATGCGCCGGGCCGGGCGCAACCCGAACGCGCTGCCGGTGATGACCGGCTCGCATGCGGATTCGCAGCCCACCGGCGGCCGTTTCGACGGCATCTACGGCGTGCTGGGCGGGCTCGAAGTGATTCGGAGTCTGAACGATCATGACATCGAGACCGAGCATCCGGTCGAAGTGGTGATCTGGACCAACGAGGAAGGCTCGCGCTTCGCCCCGGCGATGGTGGCCTCAGGCGTGTTCGCGGGCGTGTTCTCTCTGGAGTACGGCCTGTCGCGCAAGGACGTGGACGGCAAGACGATCGGCGAGGAACTCGAGCGTATCGGCTATGCGGGCGATCTGCCGTGCGGCGGCCGGCCCTTGCATGCCGCGTTCGAACTGCATATCGAACAGGGGCCGATTCTCGAAGCGGAACACAAGACCATCGGCGTCGTGACGGACGCACAAGGACAGCGCTGGTACGAAATCACGCTGACCGGCCAGGAAGCGCACGCGGGCCCCACGCCCATGCCGCGCCGTCGCGACGCGCTGCTCGGCGCGGCGCGGGTGGTCGATCTGGTCAATCGCATCGGGCTCGACAACGCGCCGTTTGGCTGCGCGACGGTCGGCATGATGCAGGTGTACCCGAACTCACGCAACGTGATTCCGGGCCGCGTGTTCTTCACCGTGGACTTCCGTCATCCGGACGACGCGGTGCTGGCGAAGATGGACGCGGCGCTGCGCGAAGGCGTCGAACGGATCGCGAGCGGCATTGGTCTCGAGACCGCGCTCGAACAGATTTTCTATTACGCCCCTGTCGCTTTCGACGCCGCCTGTGTGAAGTCGGTACGCGCCGCCGCGCAGCGCTTCGGCTATCCGCATCGCGACATGGTGTCGGGCGCGGGCCACGATGCCTGCTATCTGTCGCAGGTCGCGCCGACTTCGATGGTGTTCGTACCGTGCGTGGACGGCATCAGTCACAACGAGATCGAGGACGCCACGCTCGAATGGATCGAGGCGGGCGCCAACGTGTTGCTGCACGCCATGCTGGAGCGTGCCTGCGAACCGGCTTCATGAACTTGCAAGGGTGACAAGGGCACCTGTTCGGGGCCGCGCGCTGGGTCTATGTGTTGAGTGCGCGTATTGAGCCGAGCCGGGTGCCTTTAGAAAAAGCCTGACCGTATTGCCTGTAAAACAAGCCGTCCCGACTGCGCGCGAGCGCAGCCGGCGGGCACGGCTACGTCCTCACATTCAGGAAGGAACGTGTATGGCCATCAAGCATACCGGCGACATTGCCCCGCAGCGCCTGTCGCCCGAGCAACTCTCCTGCGAATTCGCCGACATCGCGCCCTTGCTCGACCCGGCCGCCGCAGCGGTGGCGGCGAGCCGTTGCCATTACTGCTACGACGCGCCGTGCATTCAGGCGTGCCCGACGCAGATCGACATTCCCAGTTTCATCCGCAAGATTGGCAACGGCAATCTGAAGGGCGCGGCCGTGGACATTCTCTCGGCGAATCCGCTGGGTGGCATGTGTGCGCGCGTTTGCCCGACCGAGATCCTGTGTGAAGGTGCATGCGTGCGCAACCATCAGGACGAAAAGCCGGTGGCAATCGGCGCGCTGCAACGTCATGCGACGGATTGGGCCATGGCGCAGGGCGTCGAGCTCTTCAGGCGCGCGGCGGACACGGGCCGTCACGTTGCGGTGGTCGGCGCGGGGCCGGCGGGTCTGGCATGCGCGCATCGCCTCGCGCTTGCCGGTCATCGCGTGAGGATCTACGACGCTCGCGCGAAGCCAGGAGGCCTTAACGAATACGGCATCGCGGCGTACAAGACCGTCGACGATTTTGCCCAGCGCGAAGTGGCGTGGCTGTGCTCGGTGGGCGGCATTGAAATCGAACACGGTGTGGCGCTCGGACGCGACGTGACGCTCGACGCGCTGCGCAAGCAGCATGACGCGGTGTTTCTGGCGCTTGGCCTCACCGGTGTGCGCGAGCTGGCGCTGGCAGGCGAAGACCTCGGCGGGGTGCTGAACGCCGTGGATTTCATCGAGCAGGTGCGTCAGGCGAGCGATCTCGCCACCGTGCCGGTGGGACGCCGCGTCGTCGTGATCGGCGGCGGCAATACGGCCGTGGACGCGGCCGTGCAAAGCCACAAGCTGGGCGCAACGAGCGTGACGATGGTCTATCGCCGCGGCGTGGAAACGATGAGCGCCACGTGGGCCGAACGCGAGTTCGCGCAGAGCCAGGGTGTCACGCTGATTACGCATGCGAAGCCGCTGCGGCTAACCGGCAGTGACGGCAATGTCACGGGCGTCGAATTCGAGCGTACGTCGGCGGAGGGCACGGAACGTTTCGTGGTGGAGGCGGACATGGTGCTGAAGGCGATCGGCCAGACGTTGGTGGCGGTGGGCGTGGAGCATGAGTTGCTGACGCTCGACGGCAGCCGGATTGCCGTCGAGGCAAACGGACAGACCTCATTGCCGGATGTGTGGGCGGGTGGCGATTGCGCCGCGACGGGCGGGGTCGATCTGACGGTGCAGGCGGTGCAGGACGGCAAGCAGGCCGCCGCCGCCATCGACGCTCACTTTGCCCGTACGGCGATCAAGGCCGCTTAACGCGTAACGGACGCCACGCCCAAACTGAACATCCGACATCACGATAAAACAGAGTCCCCAAGGAGCCGAACATGGCCGATCTGCGCTGTACGATTGCCGGCATCACGTCGCCGAATCCCTTCTGGCTCGCGTCCGCGCCGCCGACCGACAAGGCCTATAACGTCAACCGCGCTTTCGAAGCAGGCTGGGGCGGGGTGGTGTGGAAAACCCTCGGTCTCGACCCGCATGTGGTCAACGTCAGCTCTCGCTACGGCGCGGTGCAATGGAACGGCCAACGTATCGCAGGCCTGAACAATATCGAGCTGATCACCGACCGGCCGCTCGACGTCAACCTGCGCGAGATCGCCCAGGTCAAGCGCGACTGGCCGGATCGCGCGCTGATCGTTTCGCTAATGGTGCCGTGCAACGAGCGGGACTGGAAGTGGATCTTGCCGCTCGTCGAAGACACCGGCGCCGATGCGGTGGAACTGAACTTCGGTTGCCCGCACGGCATGAGCGAGCGCGGCATGGGCGCCGCAGTGGGACAGGTGCCCGAATACGTGGAGATGGTCACGCGCTGGGTCAAGGAGGGCACGAAGCTGCCGTGCCTCGTCAAGCTGACGCCCAACATCAGCGATATCCGCACAGGCTCGCGCGCGGCCTATAAGGGCGGCGCCGATGGCGTGTCGCTGATCAACACGATCAACTCGATCGTCGGCGTGGATCTGGATGTGATGGCGCCCATGCCGATCGTGGATGGCAAGGGCACGCACGGAGGCTATTGCGGCCCGGCCGTCAAGCCGATTGCGCTGAACATGGTGGCGGAAATCGCGCGCGACATCGAAACGCCAGGGCTGCCGATCTCCGGCATCGGCGGTATCTCTACATGGCGCGATGCGGCGGAATTCATCGTGCTGGGCGCGGGCAGCGTGCAGGTCTGTACGGCGGCGATGCACTACGGCTTTCGGATCGTCTCGGATCTGACCGACGGCCTGTCGAACTGGATGGACGAGAAAGGCTACGCCACGCTCGACGAGATTCGCGGCCGCGCCGTGCCCAACGTCACGGACTGGAAGTACCTGAATCTCAAGTACGACATCAAGGCGCGCATCGATCAGGACAAGTGCATCCAGTGCGGGCTGTGCCATATCGCCTGCGAAGACACCTCGCACCAGGCCATTACGCGCGAAAAGGATGGCGTCCGGCATTTTGAAGTGGTGGACTCCGAATGTGTCGGGTGTAACTTATGCATGCACGTCTGCCCGGTCGAGCAGTGCATCACGATGGAACGTGTCGACGCCGGCGAGTACGCGAACTGGACCACGCATCCGAACAACCCGGCGCGCGTGGATGCAGGCGCGCCGGAAGCGGCACCGCAGGCCACTGCAAAGGCGGCCTGACGCATTCCCAGAAGATGCGCAGGCCTAAGCGAAGCAACGACGACTTGGAGATCATTCAATGAAGCAGACCGCGCAACCCGTCGATCCGCAGCTAGCGGCCGGCGCGCAAAGCAGTAGTCTTTACAACGACGACCTGGCTCCAACCGGTGTCGCGCAGCGCACGTGGAAGTGGTATCACTTCGCGGCGCTGTGGGTGGGGATGGTCATGAATATCGCTTCCTACATGCTTGCGGCCGGCTTGACGGAGCAGGGCATGTCGCCGTGGCAGGCGGTGGTGACCGTGCTGCTCGGCAACCTGATCGTGCTGGTGCCGATGCTGCTGATCGGCCATGCGGGCGCCAAACACGGCATTCCGTATGCGGTGCTGGTGCGCTCGTCGTTCGGCACACAAGGGGCCAAACTGCCGGCCATGCTGCGGGCGATCGTGGCGTGCGGCTGGTATGGGATTCAGACCTGGCTCGGCGGCAGCGCCATCTACACGCTGCTCAATATCCTCACCGGCAATGCGCTGCATGGCGACGCGTTGCCGCTCCTCGATATTTCGCTCGGACAACTGGCGTGCTTTCTCGTCTTCTGGGCTCTGCAGATTTACTTCATCGTGCACGGCACGGATTCGATCCGCTGGCTCGAAAGCTGGTCCGCGCCGATCAAGGTGGTGATGTGTATCGCGCTCGTCTGGTGGGCCACCTCGAAGGCGGGCGGGATCGGCTCGATGCTGTCGGCGCCGTCGCAGTTCGTGGCCGGCGGCAAGAAGGAGGGGCTGTTCTGGGTGACCTTCTGGCCTGGGCTAACCGCGATGGTCGGCTTCTGGGCCACGCTCGCGCTGAACATTCCTGACTTCACGCGCTTTGCCCGTTCGCAGCGCGATCAGATCATCGGCCAGTCGATCGGCCTGCCGGCGCCGATGGCCTTGCTCTCGGTGATCTCCGTGGTGGTGACCTCGGCCACCGTGGTGATCTACGGCAAGGCCATCTGGGATCCTATCGATCTCACCAGCCGCATGACCGGCATCGGCGTCGGCGTCGCCCTGGTGATCCTGACGCTCGACACGATGTGCTGCAACCTCGCGGCCAATCTCGTCGGGCCCGCTTATGATTTTTCGAGCCTGTGGCCGAAGGGCATTTCGTATCGCGTGGGCGGCATGATCACCGCGACCATTGCGATCGTGATGATGCCGTGGAAGATTCTGGCCACGACGCAAGGCTATATCTTCACGTGGCTGGTGGGCTATTCGGCCTTGCTTGGCCCCGTCGCGGGCATTCTGATGGTCGATTACTTCCTGATTCGCGGCACGCGGCTCGATCCGCGCGAACTGTTCGACGAAAACGGCGAGTACAGTTACACGGGCGGCTGGAATATCGGCGCCGTGGTGGCGTTGCTGGTGGGGGTGTTGCCGAATCTGCCGGGCTTTTTGCATACCGCGTTTCCAGCGGCGTTTCCGAACGTGCCGGCATTCTTCAATACGCTCTACACGTATGCGTGGTTCGTGGGCCTCGCGCTCGCATCCATTGTCTACAGCGCCTGGATGAAGTTCAGTAAAGGCCCGAGTGCGCGGGTTGCCAGCGCATGAGGTGCGCGTCGAACGGGCGGGCGAGGCACGCCGCCCGTTCGATGCAGTGTCAGCGGCAATGAATACGTTGCAGTCAATGAGGAGGCAGCAAGATGACGACCCTGATTCGCGGCGGCACGGTAATCGACGCGGACCGTAGCTGGCGGGCGGACGTGTTGTGCGCGGACCCGCAGGACGGCGGCACGATCCTGCAGATCGGCCCGGACCTGGAGGCGCCGGCGGGCGCGTCGATGGTGGACGCGCATGGACAGTACGTGATGCCGGGCGGCATCGATCCGCATACGCACATGGAGTTGCCCTTCATGGGCACCACCGCCAGCGACGATTTCTATACGGGCACGGCGGCGGGCCTCTCGGGCGGCACCACCAGCATCATCGACTTCGTGATTCCGAGCCCGCGCCAGTCGCTGATGGAGGCGTTTCAGTCGTGGCGCGGCTGGGCCGAGAAGGCCTCGGCCGATTACGGCTTTCACGTCGCGGTGACGTGGTGGGACGAATCGGTGCATCGCGACATGGGCACGCTCGTGCATGAACATGGCGTGTCGAGCTTCAAGCACTTCATGGCCTACAAGAACGCCATCATGGCCGACGACGAAGTGCTGGTGAACAGCTTCGCGCGTTCGCTCGAGCTTGGCGCGTTGCCTACCGTGCATGCGGAAAACGGCGAACTGGTGTTCCAGTTGCAGCGGCAATTGCTGGCGCGCGGCATCACCGGGCCGGAAGCGCATCCGCTCTCGCGGCCGCCCGAAGTGGAGGGCGAGGCGGCCAACCGGGCGATCCGGATTGCGCAGGTGCTGGGCGTGCCGGTCTATATCGTGCATGTGTCGTCCAAAGACGCCGCCGATGCGATTGCGCGGGCGCGCAGCGAGGGCCTGCGGGTGTTCGGCGAAGTCTTGCCGGGGCACCTGGTGATCGACGAAGCGGTCTATCGCGATCCAGACTGGACCCGTGCGGCGGCCCACGTGATGAGCCCGCCGTTCCGTTCGGCCGAGCATCGCGAGGCGTTGTGGAGCGGACTGCAGGCGGGCCAATTGCATACCACCGCGACCGATCACTGCGTGTTCTGCGCGTCGCAAAAGGCCATGGGACGCGAGGACTTCACGAAGATTCCGAACGGCTGCGGCGGTGTCGAGGATCGCATGTCGGTGCTCTGGCATCACGGCGTGAATTCGGGGCGCCTGACGCCGAACGAATTCGTGCGCATCACGTCGACCAACGCCGCGCAGATCTTCAACCTGTATCCGCGCAAAGGCGCGGTACAAGTGGGCGCCGACGCGGACATCGTCGTGTGGGACCCGGCTGCGACGAAGACCATCTCGGTCAAGACGCATCACCAGAAGGTGGACTTCAATGTGTTCGAGGGCATGACGGTGCAGGGCGTGGCAACGCATACGCTGACGCGCGGCGCGCTGGCGTGGACGGACGGCGATCTGCGGGCGGTGCGCGGCGCGGGTCAGTATCTGAAGCGTCCGCCGAACGCGGCTTACTTCGATGCGATCCGGGTGGCCAACAAGCTCAAGGAGCCGCATGCGGTTGAGCGGTAACGAGTGTGACGCCGGCCCGTGACGTTGTGTCGACGGGCCGGTTTCTTTTGACGTGCCAGCCCGGCATCGTCAACGCATATGCGGCTAGCGCGCTTACAGAACCATAACGACGCGCGCCGGTACGCCAGGCAGTCTTCAGTTTTCGCTCCGCCTGCCGTTAAACGAATGCAGGCGTGTCCTGCCGCCTGCATCCGCTTTCCATTCCTTCCACCCCCTTTCACACTACTTCGCGCCAACCGCAAAAGCCGCACATGTCGCGCTCGATCTTGCGAATCGTTTTGCTTCTTCTCGTGGTGCCGCTGATCGGGTTGTCGCGGCCCAGTCTGGCCGCTCCGGCGATTCCCGCCGAGGACGCGCCGCGCGCGCCGCTCAATGAGCAGGTTCTCGACGTACCTGTGGCGACTGCCCCGCTGGTGCGCCTGAAAGTGACGCTGTTCATGCCCTCGCGCGGCGGACCGTTTCCGCTTGTCATCGTGAATCACGGCACGTCGCCGGTGCCGGCCAACGCACCGCGCGTCGGCGACAACTTCATTCCCTACTATTTCCTCTCGCGCGGTTACGCGGTCGCCATGCCGATGATGCGCGGCTACGCCGGCTCGGACGGGCAGATGCGCCCGCATGGCTGCGACATCGTCGCGCTGGGTCTCGATGCGGCCCACGACATTCGCAAGGTGCTCGACTACGTCAAGCAGCAGCCCGGCATCGACGCTTCGCGTATCGTCGTGGCCGGCAAGAGCATGGGCGGGTGGAACACGCTGGCATTCGGCGCGCTCGGTCCGGATGACGTCAAGGGACTCATGAGCTTCGCGGGCGGCGTGAAAGAATCCGATTGCCGCAGCCCGGACGCGAGCCTGATTAGCGGCGCACAACAGCTCGGCGCGCATACGAAGCTGCGCTCGATCTGGTTCTTCGGCGACAACGATCAGATCTTCGCCGCGCCGACCTGGCAGGCGATGTTCAGGCAGTACACCGCCGCGGGCGCTCATGCCGAACTGGTCGACTATGGCGTGTTCCAGAAGGACGCCCACGCGATGACGGCTTCGGCGGCGGGTCTGCCGCTCTGGGTGCAGCGGGCCGATACGTTTCTCGCCGGCATCGGCATGCCGAGCCAGGAGGTGGACCCGGAATATCTGCCGCAGCGGGCGCGCGCGGCGAGCGCCTATGCGGATATCAACGACCTCGACGCCGTGCCGTACCTGAGCGACAAGCAGCGCGATACGCTTTATCGCGGCTTTCTGGCGGCACCGCTGCCGCGTGCGATTGCGATCGGGGCAACGAGTGCTGTCTGGAGTTCGGGCGGGTTCGATCCGGGGCAGAGCGTGCTGGACCACTGCTGGAAGCTGACGCGTTACTGCCAGCTCTACGCGGTCGATAACACCGTCGTCTGGCCGCGGCTCGACGGTCAGCCGCCGGCGACGAAGTTCGCCGCGCTGGCCGACAGCACGGCCGTGCCTTATCTGAATGCGCAAGGTCGTCAGGCCTACACACGATTCCTGGGTACGCGCTATCCGCGTGCCTTTGCGATTGCGCCGGACGGCGCATGGGGAGCGGGATCGGGCGTCGATCCGATCAACGATGCGCTGGTGGCCTGCAGCAGCGGCCATAGCGGTTGCCGGCTGTACGCGGTGAACCGCGACGTGGTGTGGGTGCGTTAGCGCTTTTGCCAGACGCGCAATCCGAACTGCGGCAGAACGCCATAAACATGGTCCAGCATGTCCGACTGGATGTGTTCGAACGACTCCCAATCGGTGTCGTTGATGAACACGAACACCTCCAGCGGCAGGCCGCGTTCGGTCGATTGCAACAGCCGGACCACCAGCGGCATATCGGTGCGAATCGCGGGATGCTGACGAAAATACGCCAGCAGATAGCGGCGAAACATGCCGAGATTGGTCAACCGCTGGCCGTCGTTCGTCGCGCTCGGGGCCGTCTGCAAATCCGTGCTCGTCAGCAGTTTCGCGAGCAGTTCGTCATCGCCGAAGCGGATGCTATCCGTGTCCAGATGAATCTCATGCTTGAGACGCCGCCCGCCGGATTCGACCATGCCCCGCCAGTTCTTGACGCCATTGCTTAGCAATACGTAGCTGGGGATCGTGACAATGGAGTTGTCGAAATTGCGCACCTTGATCGTGTTTAGCGCGATGTCGATGACGGTGCCGTCCGCGACGAAGCCCGGCACTTCGATCCAGTCGCCCACGCGCAGCATGTCGTAGGCGGCGAGCTGGATGCTGGCGACAAAGCCCAGCAGCGAATCGCGGAAGATGATGATCAGGAGCGCGGTCATCGCGCTCACGCCGGTGAGGAAATACGCGGGCGAGCGATGCAGCAGCAGGGAGATAAGCGCGATCAGGACCGCGAGATACAGGACGATGGTGGTGACCTGCAGGAAGCTTTTGATCGGCCGCTCGGCGGCGTGCGGAAAGTGGCTGTAGCGATCTTCAATGCTGGCGAGGAACGCGAAGGCCGCGCGCAGTGTTGTCAGCACCATGTAGCACGCGGCGAGCGTTTCGAGCGGCGGCCCCAGCAGGTAGATCACCGGAAACGACAGCCCCGAGAGCAGCGGGGCGGACAGATACACGAAGTACGCGGGCACGAGCGGCGCGAGGCGGTCGAACACCTTGTGCTTCACGGCGGCCTGCAGCCACTTGCGGCGTTCGCCGCGCGCGAGCCGGCCGACGATCCACAGCATGATGAGGCGGGTGAGGTAGTAGCAGAGCGCGCTGGTCAGCAGGATGAACAGCAGCAGCGCGATGACGAGCAGCGTGGCGACGACGGCGCTGTCGGTATAGGCGTAGAAATGACGGTTGCCGTCGCGGTCCGTCACGATGTGGAAGATGCCGCCGAACATAGCGCCTCGCCTCGGTGCCTCATGCCCTATTGTAACGGCGAGCCGCCCGCATTCCCGGGAGTCTTTCCGATAGCACGCAAACCCACGCCACGCGGGCTTATCAGCCCCGCGCATATTCTTCGAAAACTTGATGCTTTGTAGAAACGGAGACCGTTTGCTACAGTCCGCCCACTCTGCCGGGGCGGCTAGCCGGGCAGCACGGAATCTCCATACCAATACCTACGGAGCACACTCTCATGAAATCGATTCGTTCCATTCTGTTGATTGCGCTGCTGCAGGCGGCGGCCGCAACCTCGGCATTCGCCGCCGACGAACTCGCGCAGATCAAGGCAGCGGGTGTCTTCAAGGTCGGCACCGAAGGCACTTATGCACCGTTCACTTACCACGACGAATCGGGCAAGCTGACCGGCTTCGACGTGGAGATCGCCACCGAAATCGCGAAACGTCTCGGCGTGAAGCCGGAGTTCGTCGAAGGCAAGTGGGACGGCCTGATTGCCGGCCTCGACGTGAACCGCTACGACGCCGTGATCAACGAGGTCGCCGTCACCGATGCGCGCAAGGTCAAATACGACTTCTCGACCCCGTACATCACCTCGCACGCGGTGCTGATCGTGCGTTCGGACAACACGACCATCAAGACCTTCGACGACCTGAAGGGCAAGAAGTCGGCCAATACGCTGACCAGCAACTTCGGCAGGATTGCGAAAGACCACGGTGCGGATGTGGTGGGCGTGCAGGGCTTTAACGAATCGATCGACCTGCTGACCTCGGGGCGTGTCGATGCGACGGTCAACGATTCGCTGTCGTTCCTCGACTTCAAGAAGCACAAGCCGGACGCCCAGGTGAAGATTGCCGCGGTCGACGCTTCCAGCGATAGCGACCACTCGGCAGTGCTGCTGCGCAAGGGCGACCCGGCGCTGGTCGAGGCGGTCGACAAGGCGCTCGCCGACATCAAGGCGGACGGCACCTACGAAAAGATTTCGCTGAAGTATTTCGGCAAGGACGTCTCCCAGTAAGCGCCGCTCGGCTCCGAAGGGTCTGAATCATGCCAGCCTGGTTGCATCTGATGGCGCAGTCGCTGTGGCCCCTGCTGTACGCGGGGCTCGTGTTCACTGTGCCGCTCACGCTCGCGTCGTTTGCGCTCGGCCTGGCGCTGGCGTTCGCCGCCGCGCTGATCCGCCTGTTTGGCCCGCGCTGGGCGGTGGCGATCGTCCGCTTCTACGTCTGGCTGATTCGCGGCTCGCCGTTGCTGGTGCAACTATTTGTGATCTTCTATGGCTTGCCGAACGTGGGGATCGTGCTCGACCCATTGACGGCGGCCATCATCGGCTTCTCGCTGAACGTCGGCGCGTATAACTCCGAGGTGATCCGCGGCGTCATCGAGTCGATTCCGACAGGGCAGTGGGAAGCCGCCTATTCGATGGGGATGACGCGCGGCCAGGCACTGCGCCGCGCGATCCTGCCGCAGGCGGCGCGCGTCGCGTTGCCGCCGCTGTCCAACTCGTTTATCTCGCTCGTCAAGGACACCTCGCTCGCCGCGGTGCTGACCGTGCCCGAGGTGTTTCAGGCGGCGCAACGGATTGCCTCGGTGACGTACGAACCGCTGATCCTGTATTCGGAAGCGGCGCTGGTCTATCTGGTGTTCAGTTCCGTGTTGTCGTCGGCACAGGTGAAGCTCGAACAGCGCTTCGGCCGGCACGCGCTTTTCCAGGCAGGACAGTGATGATCAAACTGGAAAACATCGAGAAGTTCTTTGGCGAACATCGGGTGTTGAGCTCGGTGGACCTCACGCTGGCCCCGGGCAATGTCACTGCATTGATCGGCCCGTCGGGCAGCGGCAAGAGCACGCTATTGCGCTGCGTGAACCTGCTCGAGATTCCCGAGGGCGGCTCGCTCGAACTGGGCGAGCAGCGCCTCGAATTCAGCCGCGAGCATCAGCCTGGGCGCGATGCCGTGCTCGCGATCCGGCGCCGCACCGGCATGGTGTTCCAGAACTTCCAGTTGTTCCCGCATCTGACGGTGCAGCAGAACGTGATGGAAGGTCTCCTGACGGTTCTGAAGTGGGACAAGGCACGGGCACGGGAACGTGCGCATGAATTGCTGACCAAGGTGGGCATCGCGCACAAGGCGGATGCATGGCCCGCGACGCTGTCCGGCGGCCAGCAACAGCGGGTGGCGATTGCGCGGGCGTTGGCGCCTTCGCCGGAGGTGTTGCTGTGCGACGAGCCAACCTCGGCGCTCGATCCGGGCCTGGCTGCGGAGGTGGTGGAAGTCCTCAAGCAACTCGCGAAGGAAGGCATGACGATGCTGATGGCGACGCACGACCTGCGTCTGGCAGCGTCGATTGCACGCGACGTTGTGTTCCTGAACAACGGCGTGGTGGTGGAGGCGGGCGCTTCGCGGCAGATTTTTACGCAGCCTCGGCAAGCCGAGACTGCGCGTTTCGTGTCGACGCTCACGCAGACCTTGCCGGAGGCATGGGCCGAATGAGCCTGCAATTGGTGTAGCGCGCTGAGGCCATTGACTAGGCCTGTTTGGCAGCCTGCTGCGTATAACGATTCCGCGGCCGCGGCAGCCCCAGATTGTCACGCAGCGTACGTCCCTCGTATTCGGTTCTGAAGAGGCCGCGCCGCTGCAGTTCGGGCACGACGAGCTCGGCAAACTCGCTCAGTCCACCCGGCAGCCACGGCGACATGATGTTGAAGCCGTCGGCGCCTTCTTCCTCGAACCACTGCTGCAACTGGTCCGCAATGCTCTGCGGCGTGCCCACCACCTGTTGATGACCGCGAGCGCCGGCAATGCGCAGATACAGGTCGCGGATGGTCAGGTTCTCGCGGCGCGCGAGATCGAACAGCAGCCGCTGACGGCTCTTGCCGCCGTTGGTCTCAGGCAGTTCGGGCAAAGGACCGTCCACCGGATACTGGGAAAGGTCGACACCGCCGGACATGTTCGACAGCAGCGACAGGCCCACGGTGGGGTGAATCAACGCCTGCAGCGCGTCGAACTTTTCCTGCGCTTCTTCCTGGGTGCGGCCAATCACCGGAAAGATGCCCGGCATGATCTTCAGATGCTCGGGCTGGCGCCCATATTTCGCGAGTCGTCCCTTGACGTCGCGATAGAACGCCTGCGCTTCTTCGAGCGTCTGGTGCGCGACGAAAATGACTTCGGCGGTTTGCGCGGCGAGTTCCTTGCCTGCGTCGGAAGCCCCGGCCTGCACGACCACCGGCCAGCCCTGCGGCGAACGCGCGACGTTCAGCGGCCCACGCACCTTGAAGTGCTTGCCGCGATGATTGAGCACATGCAGCTTGTCCGGATCGAAGTAGACGCCGCTCTCCTTGTCGCGCAGAAACGCGTCGTCTTCCCAGCTATCCCAGAGGCCGGCCACGACGTCGTAGAACTCGCGGGCGCGTTCATAGCGCACGGCATGGTCCGGGTGCTGTTCGAAGCTGAAATTGTGTGCTTCGGATTCCGTACTGGATGTGACGAGATTCCAGCCCGAACGGCCGCCGCTCAGATGATCGAGCGAGGCGAATTTGCGGGCGAGATTGTAGGGTTCGTTGAAGGTGGTCGAGACAGTCGCAATCAGGCCGATATGCTGCGTCATCACCGAGAGCGCCGACAGCAGCGTCAACGGCTCGAAGTGATCGGCGCGGGCGGTGCGCGAGAGCGAAGGCAGGTTGGTGTCGCGCACGCTGACGCTGTCGGCGAAGAAGATCGCATCGAACCTGGCGCGCTCGGCGATCTGCGCGAGTTGCGCATAGTGCGCGAAATCGAGGCCGCCGCTCGCGTGCGTATCCGGATGACGCCATGCGGCGATGTGGTGGCCGGTTTCCATCAGGAATGCGCCTAGCCTGATTTGCCGCTTGTGTTCGCTCATCGTTTGCTCCGTGAATGAGAGGCGGGGTGGTTCGGTACGCGTGGCGTCACCATGCGAGCCGCCATTCGGTGATCGGCGGGTTGGGCGGGTGGCCACCCGGAGGTGGGCCATCCGCTTCGTGGTGCGCCGTCGTGCCGTCCTCGGCAAAATCGGCCAGGACTTCTTCGCGCAGACGGATGAAGCGCGGATCGCTGCGCTCGCGCGGTCGCGGCAGCGCGACCTCGACGACGCGTTTGATGCGTCCTGGACGCGGCGCCATGGTGACCACGCGATCGCCGAGATAAAGCGCCTCGTCGACGTCGTGTGTGACCAGAATCATGGTGATGCGCTCGCGTTCCCAGATGCGCTGTAATTCGTTCTGCAGACGGCCGCGAGTGAGTGCATCCAGCGCGCCGAACGGTTCGTCGAGCAGCAGCACGCGTGGCCGGTTGACGAGGCCGCGGGCAATCGCGACGCGTTGCGCCATCCCGCCTGAGAGTTGATGCGGGTAGGCCTGCTCGAAGCCGGCGAGGCCCACCAGTTCAATGTGTTCCGCCACCGCTTCGCGTTTCTCCTTCGCCGAAAGCGGCGCATTCCTCAACGCGGCGAGGATGTTCTGCGAAGCCGTCAGCCACGGAAACAGCCGGTGGTCCTGAAACACGATGCCGCGTTCCAGCGAGGTGTCGCGCACCGGCTCGCCGGCGACCCGGATCTCGCCGCCGTAGTCGGTGTCGAGTCCGGCAATCAGCCGCAGCAGCGTGGACTTGCCGCAACCGCTCGAGCCGAGCACGCTGACGAATTCGCCGGGGCGTACCCGCAGCGTAATGTCGTCGAGAACCGCCAGGGCCGCACCGCGCTGGGCGTAGTGCTTGCTGACGTGCAGAATGTCGATGGTGTCGGGGAGACGGGTGGTCATGAACGAGATCCTGATGTTAGCGTCGCAAGCGCACTCAGTTCGAAGCCGGCAGACGTCGCGCCAGCACCGCGCGTTCGACTGCGCGCGCCAAAGCATTGAGCGCCCAGCCCGTGAGGCCGATGACGATGATTCCGAACAGCACCAGATCCATGCGGAACTGCTCGCTGCCGTCGATCAGCGTATTGCCGATGCCGCTGCCGGCCACCAGCAAATATTCAGCGCCGAGCGTGGCGAGCCATGAATAGATCAACGCGAGATAGATGCCGGTGAAAATCGAAGGCAGCGCGGCGGGCAGAATGACGTAGCCGATCATCTGCAGGCGCGAATAGCGGAAGGCGCGCGCCACTTCGATATACGCACGCGGCACCGCGTGAATGCCGTCGAAGGTGTGCGCGGTGACCGGCAGCAACGCAGCGAGCGAGAGAAACACGATCTTCGCCGCGTCGCCGAGGCCGAACCACACGGAGATCAGTGGGATCCACGCGAACAGCGAGATCTGCTTGAAGGTGTCGAAGCTTGGGCCGATCAGGCGCGTCGCGATGCGTGACAGGCCGAGTACGCTGCCAAGCAACAGGCCGCCTACCGTACCGATGACGAAGCCGCTTGCTTCGCGCGCGAGCGAGGCCGATAGCGCGCGCAGCAACGCGCCGCTCGTGATCTGCTCCCAGGCGGTTTGCAGCACCTGGCCGGGGCTTACCAGCAGACCGCTCTTGACGAGATGCGCCTGGGAGATCGCCCACCACAGTGCGACGACCACAATAGGCAGGACGAGACCGCGGGCGTCGAAGCGGCGCTTGCCGGGTTCGGCGGCCTGTTTGCGTATCGTAGTTTCCCGTTTGACCGGCACTTCGCAGTCGCACGGCGGTGGACCCTGGCGTTTGCTGCCGGTAGCACGCTGTAGAAACGACGGAATAATTCGACTCATGTGGGACTCCCTGGCATCGCGGCCGCTTGATCGGACGCGGGTCACGCGTGGATCACACTCACACACTCACTCACGAAACGCGGACGGCTGTCCGCGACGCAGACGCGCTTCGAGCGCATCGAGCAGCCGGTTCATCGTCAGACCGATGGCGCCGACCACGACCACCGCAGCCATCACCAGATCGAGCTGGAACAGTTGCCGTCCGTAGACGATCAGATAGCCGAGTCCTTCCGACGACGCCACCAGCTCCACCACCACCAGTGCAAGCCACGCCTTGGTGAAGGCGAGCCGCACGCCGGTGGCAAGTGTCGGCACAGCGGCGGGCAGCACGATATAGGCGATGCGTTGCCAGCGGTTATAGGCGAAGACGCGCGCCACTTCGTCGAGTGCGGCGGGCGTCTGGCGAAAGCCCTGTAGCGTGCTGAGCGTGACCGGCACCAGCGCCGCATGCGCGATCAGGATGTACTTGAGCGGCTCGCCGACGCCCACCAGCAAGAGCAGAAACGGCAACCAGCCCAGCACGGGGACCTGGACGACCGCGTTGAAACTCGGCAGCACGTACGCTTCCAGGGTGGGCGATAGCCCAAGCGCGGCGCCGATCGCGAAACCCAGTACTGTCCCGATGCCGAAACCCACCAGCACCCGTTGCAGGCTGACCAGAGTGTTATGCAGGAGGTCGCCGCTGCGCGCCAGATCCACGAAGGTCTCGTAGACGCGCTCGGGCGGCGGCAAGATCTGCGGTGCGATCCAGCCGCGCTCGCAGCCGATGCTCCATAGTCCGAACAGCAGCGCCGGCAGCAGCCACGGCGCAAGGTGCCAGGCCACGGCATGCAGACGTTCGCGCCTGCGTAGCGCTGCGAGTGCGGCGGCAGGGTGGCCGTCGCGCTCAGCGGTTTCGGCAGATTCACCGCTTTTGCCGTGAAGCGGGATCGCGGTTTCGCTCATGATGGCGCTCCGTGGTTAGCTGAGCGGCTTGCCTGCCGCGTCGTAGCGCGTCCAGTAGTGATCGAGCTGCAGCGTGCGCAGGGCATTGTCCAGATAGCTGGGCTCGAACCAGGTGTCGACGTCGATGGGCTGGCGGATCAGTTTGAGGTTGAGCGCATTCTGCGCGACCGTCTTGTAGCGGGCGACGATGAACGGATCGATGAGCGGCGAATTGCGCGATTTCAACGGCTGATTCGCAAACTCGGCCTGCCACGACGCGTACGGAACACCGGTCCTCGCCCACAGCTTGAACAGGGCGTCGCGGTTCGCTTCATCGGAGGACCACAGCGCGCCTTTGACGAAGGTGGTTACGACACGCTGCACGATGTCCGGATGCGCGCGGTCGAAATCGTCGACCACGAGCAGATGCGATTGCCGCGTGAACTGCGGTCCGTCGTTTTGCGACTCGTAGACGATTCTGACCAGACCCTGGTCGCGCAGCTTGTAGAGGTGATAGTCGCTGAACGAGGCGTCGATGCCTTTGGAGGCGAGTGCTGCAAGCGCGCTGGCGGTGTCGAGGTTGATCACGTGCAGGTCGCGCTCGTCGAGGCGATTGGCGGCGAGCGCGTTGTCGGCGACGAGTTGCAGGTTGGTGCCGCGAAAGATCGAAACGCGGCGGTCCTTGAGATCCTTGATCGAGTGGATGTCGGAGTCGGAGGGCACGGCCACTTTCACGCCCACCCGCACGCCCGACTCGAGCAGGATGCGTGTCTTCAGACCATTGGCGCGTGCCAGCACGGCGGGCAAATCGCCCTGGAAAGCGAAGTCGAGCGACTTGTCGGCGATCGCCTCGTTGACCGCAGGTCCCGCACCTTTGAAAAACAGCCACTCGACCTTGATGCCGTCGGCAGCGAACTCCTTCTCGAGCAGTTGCTGGATCTGCACCGTGGCCGCCGGCGAACCGCCGAAGGTCGGTGGATCGCCCGTGCCCTGTTCCGCCACGCCGATCCGGATGACCGTGGGCTTGTCGGCATACGCATGCAGGGCCGCTATCGACAACGTGGCGGCCGCCAGGACTGACTTGAGCAAACGAAGATATCGCATCGATTCGAGTTGGGCTAAAGAGAAGGGCGCGCCGGAACGGTGCGCGGTCGACGCTGTCGGCGCGGTTTCGTTTTGCCGGGCAAACGGGAGGCTCAGACATTCTTGTCGACGAAACTAGTGAGGACAAGAAAGGATTTGAGCTATGCATATTGCCTGCGGTGTTTTTGCCGGCGTGTTGCCACATCGTCGATGTGCGACGCGAATTCTGTTTCGATGTGTATTTGCGTGTCGCAGCAGCGGAGGATGTCGCCGATGCGTGAGAAAGACGGGTCAGGCGATCCGCATATCGATAGCTAGTTTTCTTTGTTGTGCGACGCAGTTCAGAAAATCTATGCTGATGAGCTGTTACGTTTCCGGTGGAGCACCCGCATGACAACCCAGCACACCCGAGCCGACGACGCGGCGCACACGGCACCTACGGATGCCGAACTCGACGCGCGTTTCGCGCCGGTGTTCGAGCGCATCGCGGCGGGCAGCGTCGAGCGCGAGCAGAAGCGCGAACTGGCGCACGAGCCGGTGCAATGGTTAAAGGATGCGGGCTTTACCGCATTGCGTGTGCCGCGCCGTTACGGTGGAGGCGGCGCGACGTTGCCGCAGTTCTTCCGGCTCCTCACGCGCCTCGGCGAAGCGGACTCGAATCTGCCGCAGATCCTGCGGCTGAATTTCGGCTTTATCGAAGGCAGTCTCGAACGCGACGACGAAGCCGCGCGCGAACGCTGGCTCACGAAGATCGCAGCGGGCGAACTGGTCGGCGCGGCGATCTCGGAGCGTACCGGCGCCACGCACAACTCGGTGACCCTGCAACGGGCGGCCGAAGGCTGGCGCCTGAATGGCGAGAAGTACTACAGCACCGGCAGCCTGTACGCCGACTGGATCGACGTGGCGGCGCACGACGGCACCGACGACGTGCGCGTGCTGGTACGAGGCGACGCACGAGGCGTCACGCGTCTGGACGACTGGGACGGTTTCGGCCAGCGCCTGACTGCGAGCGGCACGACGCGCTTCGATCAGGTCGAGGTGCCGGACGAGCAGTTCCTGCTGCGCTACAAGGGCTCGGAGCCAAAACGCAATACTTCGCAACCCGCGTTCTATCAGACCGTGCATCTGGCGACGCTCGCCGGCATCGCACGAGCCGTGTTGCGCGACGGTGTGGCGTTTGCGCAGGGCCGCACGCGCACCTTCGGCGTACCGGGCCGTTCGAGCCCGCGCGACAACCCGTTAACCCAGCGCGTGATAGGCCGTCTCGCGAGTCTGGCTTACGCTGCTGAAAGCGTCGTGGAAGCGGTGGCGCGCTCGCTCGAGAGGATCTTTCAGGACCGTTTGGCCGGGCGCGCGCAAACGCAGGACTACTTCGCGCTCGACATCGAAGCGTGGCAGGCGCAGCAGGTGGTGATCGGTCAGGTGCTGGAGGCCGCTACGCTCCTGTTCGAAGTGGGCGGTGCATCGGCCACCAGCGAGACGCTGCGGCTCGATCGCCACTGGCGCAATGCCCGCGTGATCGCCTCGCATAACCCGGCGATTCAGCGCGAAGCCGCGATCGGCGCTTTCCACCTGAACGGCACGCCGCCGAACGAGCGTTTCAGCCTCGCGCACACCAGCGTGGAAATCGAAGGGCAGGGTGCGGATACGCCTTTAGCTGCTTGAGCATCCATCATCGTGCTTCTTTAGAAATCAGATTTTATTGGTTCTGCTTTCGATGGCGCGCTCGCATAGTACGTTTTGATGGCTATAGGCGGCGACGCTCAAGCGTTTGCGGTGCCCGGCCAGCCCCTCCGTCCGGTGTGGAAACCGGACGGGCAAGACGGATGAGCAAGGAGACGTCATGACGGTTGCATTGGCAGAACGAAGCACACACGCGGCGCTGGCAACGGCGCGCGAAGCCGCGGCGGCGGCGGGTTTGCCCTACGCGGGCGGGATTTCCCCGCAGGACGCGTGGGCGTTGTTTTCAGCGGGCGAGGCGTTGCTGGTCGACGTGCGCACGGCCGAAGAGCGCAAGTTCGTGGGTTATGTGCCTGACAGTCTGCACGTGGCCTGGGCGACCGGCACGAGCTTGACCCGCAATCCGCGCTTTGCCCGCGAACTCGAAGCGAAGACCGGCAAGGAGGCCGTGGTGCTGCTGCTGTGCCGCAGCGGCAACCGTTCGGCGCTGGCCGCCGAGGCGGCCGCGAAGGCCGGTCTCACGCAGGTCTTCAACGTGCTGGAAGGATTCGAAGGCGAACTGGACGCGCAGCAACAGCGCGGCCGCCAGAACGGCTGGCGTTTCCACGGCTTGCCGTGGCAGCAGGACTAGCTGGTTTCATCATCAGGACGGGGAGCACTGACTGTGGCTGTATTCGACATTGACGATATCGTTCAATCGCTTCAAACAGTGCGCCAAAGCTGGCGCGAAGTGCAAAAGCGCTCCCTCGAACCCGGCGGGCGCGACCTGCCGGCGCGCGAGGCGCTAGCCGGGATCGTCGATACGCTCAAGGGCGTGCTGTTTCCGATGCGCCTTGGGCCGCCCGATCTGCGCCAGGAAAGCGAAAACTTCTATGTGGCGAATGCGCTGGATTCCGCGCTGCATGCGCTGCTTGGCCAGGCGCGTCTCGAGTTGAACTACAAGGCGCGCCATCATGCGCGCGCCGACGAGTTCATCGAGGCGCAGGCGAGTCACGCGGTCCGCCAGTTCGCCGCGCGGCTGCCGGAGATTCGCAGCCTGCTCGACAGCGACGTGCTGGCCGCCTTTCACGGCGATCCGGCGGCGGGCAGCGTCGACGAAGTGCTGCTGTGCTATCCCGGCATTCTCGCGATGATTCATCACCGTCTCGCGCATGAGCTCTACCGGCTCGAATTGCCTCTGCTCGCACGCATCGTCGCCGAACATGCGCATGCCGCGACCGGGATCGACATTCACCCGGGCGCGCAGATCGGCGCTGGGTTCTTTATCGATCACGGCACGGGGGTGGTGATCGGCGAAACCGCCGTGATCGGCCAGCGGGTACGCGTCTATCAGGCCGTGACGCTCGGCGCCAAGCGGTTTCCGCGCAATGCCGCGGGCCATCTGGAGAAGGGGCTTGCGCGCCATCCGATCGTCGAGGACGACGTGGTGATCTATGCGGGCGCAACCATTCTGGGCCGCGTGACGCTCGGGCGCGGCTCGGTGATCGGCGGTAACGTGTGGCTCACCCAGGATGTGGCGCCGGGCAGTCATGTGACGCAGGCCGTCTCGCGTAACGAAGCCACCCAGGGGCAGGCCGCAGCGGCATCGCAGGCGCCGCATCCACCGGCCGCGACGCCGGTCGCGCAACCCCCGCAACTTCCACAAGCCCCGCACGCGCCCCAGCCGCTTCATGCCGCTAACCCCGTAGCGAGTACCGCGTCATGAGCACGCTCGTGAAAAACTTCGGCGCCGCGGTGCGCGAGTTGCGCGAGGCACGCGCCTGGTCGCAGGAACAGCTCGCCGAGCATGCCGGTTTAAACCGGTCCTATGTCGGCGAGATCGAACGCGGCAGTGCGATTGCCTCGATCGTCACGGTCGACAAGCTCGCGCGTGCGCTCAACGAGCCGATCTCCAGTTTGCTGCGCTCGTCGTTCAGCGGCAGCGTCGTTTCTGCGACGCAGACCGCACCGCCTGCGCCTGCGCCCACCCTGTCCAATGTGCTGAAGACGTCCAACTGACGTCTATAGCATGTTGAGCAGGGTCCGGCTCGGTCTTGATAATGACGCTGCGTCATAAGCTTTCCCGTTTTTCATCTATAGAACCCCGGAGCCACACATGTCGACCCTAGCGAGCGGCCATACGGCGCTTAGCGATAACGCCGCACGGCAACTAGCCAATGCCACCAAGACCGTTCCCCAACTTGCGACGATCACGCCGCGCTGGTTGACGCATCTGTTGCAATGGGTGCCGGTCGAAGCGGGTATCTACCGTCTGAACCAGGTCAAGAATCCGGATGCGGTGAAGGTGGCCTGCACGCAGCGCGAAGACGAAACCGTGCTGCCGCGCACCTTCGTGCCCTACGAAGAAGAGCCGCGCGAATATTTCCTGAATGCCGTGAGCACCGTGCTCGACGTGCATACGCGCATCTCCGATCTGTACAGCAGCCCGCACGACCAGATCAAGGAACAGTTGCGCCTGACGATCGAAACGATCAAGGAATTGCAGGAGAGCCAACTGATCAACAATCCGGATTACGGTCTGCTGGCGAACGTCGCCGAAGAACAGCGCGTGTTTCCGCTGACCGGCGCGCCGACGCCCGACGATCTGGATGAGTTGCTGACCCGGGTGTGGAAAGAGCCGGCGTTTTTCCTGACCCATCCGGCCGCGATTGCCGCGTTTGGCCGCGAATGCACGCGTCGTGGCGTGCCGCCGCCCACCATCAGCCTGTTCGGTTCGCAGTTCCTGACGTGGCGCGGCATTCCGCTGGTGCCGTCCGACAAGGTGCCGGTGGCCGACGGCAAGACCAAGATCCTGCTGCTGCGCGTGGGCGACAAGCGCCAGGGCGTAGTCGGCCTGTTCCAGCCGGGTGTCGCGGGCGAACAGGGTCCGGGGCTGTCGGTGCGTTTCATGGGCATCAACAGCCATGCGATCGCCTCCTATCTGATTTCCCTGTACTGCTCGCTGGCGGTGCATTCGCCGGACGCGCTGGCGGTTCTCGATGACGTGGAGATCGGTAAGTACCATGACTATCCAGACACCTACAAGTAATCCGCTGGCAGGAGGCGTGCCGCACGATGTCCCGCAGACGCTGCCGGCCGGCTTGCCCGATCCGGCGACGCTTGCGCGGCTCGCGACGGAATTCTTCGCCGCCTTGCCGGGTGGTGGGGTGTCTTCGGCGGCGCCTGGCGGTAGCCTGACGGATGCGGCGTCGTCGGCCTCGTTCGCTTCGGCCTTGCCGGTGGCCGCGCCTGGGTTGTCGTCGGTCAGCAATCCGGCTCCGCCGGGTTCGCCGCTCGCGGGGCCCGGTGGCTTCGGCACAGGCGTGCCGGGCGCCGCGTTGCCGCAGGGGAAGGTGGCGGGGGCTAATCTGCTACCGTCGGCGCCGACGCACGTGCTGTCGCTCGGTAATCGTGCGCCTGCGCTCGTGCCGCATGCCGCCGCGCAGAACGGCTTGCCGGATAGTGCGGTGACGATCGCTCCGGCCCTTGAGCCGCGTTTCGGTGGCGCTGCGTTGGGCGTGCCGGAGGGACTGGGCGCGCAATGTCCGTCGGCGGGTGGTGCTTCGGGGGCGCCTGCTGCTGCGTCGCCGTATTACTTTCTTAACGAGCAGGCCGGGACGCCGGGCAACGGCCCGTCGGGTAGCCGGGATATCGTCGTGCCGTCGAGCGACACCGTCACCGCGCAATCGTTCGGGCTGCCAGGCGAAGCGGAGTTGCGCTCGTTGTTGTCGGTACAGCGCTTTCCGTACGATGCGCCGTCGCGAGACGCAGCCACGACGGATCGTAGCGGTGGTTCACGCTATTTCGTCGACGAAGCGCAGGCATCCGCTGGGCCGTCGCGAGCCGCGCACGCTGTGCCGAATGCCGCGGCATCGGCGCACCCGCCGTTCGATGTCAACGCTATCCGGCGCGATTTCCCGATCCTCTCGGAGCGGGTGAACGGCCGTCAACTGGTATGGTTCGACAACGCGGCGACGACGCACAAGCCGCAGTCCGTGATCGACCGCCTGGCGTACTTTTATGCGCATGAGAACTCGAACATCCACCGTGCGGCCCATGCACTGGCGGGGCGTGCGACGGATGCGTATGAGGCGGCGCGCAGCAAGGTGCAGCGTTTTATCGGCGCGGCCTCGCCGGATGAAATCATCTTCGTGCGCGGCACCACCGAGGCGATCAATCTGATTGCGAAATCCTGGGGTGTGCAGAACGTCGGCGAGGGCGACGAGATCATTGTCTCGAACCTCGAGCATCACGCGAACATCGTGCCGTGGCAGCAGCTTGCCGCGCAAACCGGTGCGAAACTGCGTGTGATCCCCGTCGACGATTCCGGCCAGGTGCTGCTCGACGAGTATCGCAAGCTGCTCAACGACCGCACCAGGATCGTTTCGGTTACCCAGGTTTCGAATGCGCTCGGCACGGTGGTGCCGGTCAAGGAGATCGTCGAGATGGCGCATCGTGCCGGCGCGAAGGCGCTGGTCGACGGCGCGCAGTCGGTGTCGCACATGCGGGTCGACGTGCAGGCGATCGATGCGGACTTCTTCGTGTTCTCGGGCCACAAGGTGTTCGGGCCGACGGGGATCGGCGTGGTGTACGGCAAGCGCGCGATTCTCGAGGATATGCCGCCCTGGCAGGGCGGCGGCAACATGATTGCCGACGTGACCTTCGAGCGCACCGTGTTCCAGCCGCCGCCGAACCGTTTCGAAGCGGGCACGGGCAACATCGCGGATGCGGTGGGACTGGGTGCGGCGCTCGACTACGTGACGCGCATTGGCATCGAGAACATTGCGCGCTATGAGCACGATCTGCTGGCCTATGCGACGAGCGTGCTGCAACCGGTGCCGGGCGTGCGGCTGATCGGCACGGCGAAGGACAAGGCGAGTGTGTTGTCGTTCGTGCTGAAGGGCTACGAGACGGAAGAGGTCGGGCAGGCGCTGAACGAAGAGGGCATTGCGGTACGCTCGGGGCATCACTGCGCGCAGCCTATCCTGAGGCGTTTCGGCGTCGAGGCGACCGTGCGGCCGTCGCTCGCGTTCTACAACACCTGCGATGAAGTCGATGCACTGGTGTCGGTGGTGCGGCGTTTGTCGACGCGGCGTTAAGGTAAGCCAGGTTTAGTCGGGGCTTACCGGCATCGCTGCGGAAAGCGGCTAGCAGGAGCAGGGCCCTCGCGCATGGACTTTTACGTCCACTGCGCGAGGGCTTTTTCATTGGGTCGACGTTGCGGCGAGGGCTTCTGAGGGAATCGCGTCGTGGTTGCGATTCTCCGTGGGGAGCGAGGCCGCGGCTGCATCTTGCGAAGCGCGTAATTTATCGAGCAGGCGCGTACTCAACGCACTCGTCTGGCTGGCGATTTCGGAGATCGTGCCGGGTTCGATGATCGTGCCGCGCAAGGCGGCGCCCAGCACTGACAACTGCGGCAAAACGCTGCCGTTCGCGGCCACCGCAGCCAGCGACGGATCGACCGCGATCCCTAAACCCACCGGTCCCGTTTGCACGAGTCCGCGTGCGAACAGATTGCGCACCAGAGGCTGCTCACTGGCGGCATGCCAGCGATAGTCCGGCCCGGTGCAGTTGACCACGCCCCCGGCGACGAGCGTGCGTACGTCGTCGCTGCCGCGCGGGCGGTAGCTCACGCTCACGCGGCCGCCCGGCGCTTCGGCCAGGCCGTTGACGCTGGCTGCCTCGATGCTCAAGCTTCCGCTGGCGCGCAGCGCGGCGACCAGCGCTGCGCTGACCGGCGGCGCGCGATGCAGGAACACGTCCCAATGCGGCCGCACGTGACGGAAGAAGCGGCGCCGGTCCGTCAACGCGGCACTGCGCCACCAGTCGGCCATATATGGCCTGAGCGCGCCCGGCAGCGATTGCCAGTCGCCGCCGTGCGCGACGATGGCCCGTGCCTTGGCGCGCAGTTCACGCACCACGCGTCGCAACGTGCCCGGCGGCCCCTCTCTACCGAACGGCTCGGTCGCCGGCGCGGCGTTGCTCCGTTCGACCGGTGTCAGGCCATGCCGCGCCAACACCCGATAGGTGCCGCGATAGCCGAGCTTTTCGAGCGACACGACGGTATCGATCATGGTCAGGCTCGCGCCCACCAGCACCACCTCTTGTGCATCGACGAGCGCCGCAAGCCGCGTGCGATCCCATGTGTTAGCCACATACCGGCCCGCCTGCGCGAGACTGCCGTCGGCGTCGAAGCGCGGCCGCGACTGGAACACGCCGAGTGCGAGCACCACCTGATCGGCGAGCAGCACGCGGCCGGCGTCGAGCGCGAGCGTGATGCCGCGTCCGGCCACATCGAGGTCTTCGACACGCGCCCGGATATGTTCGAACGTCACTCCCCGCCCAGCCGCGAGCTGGGCGCGCCGCAATTCCTCGTTGACGTAGTCGCCGTAGCGCCAGCGCGGGGCGAAGGCCTGCGCGACGGCGTCGCGCGGCTGGCCGGCAAACTCGGGCTGCGCCGCGAGCCAGTCGACAAAATGGTCCGGCTGCTCGGGGTAGAGCGTAAACATCAGCGCGGGACCGTTGAGCAGGTGGCCGGGCTCCTCGGTCGAATACGCGAGGCCGCGGCCCGCTTGCGCGGCGGGGTCGACGAGGCGGATCGCCAGCGCCTGCTTCGCCTCGCGCAGCAGCTTGATGGCAAGCGTGGTTCCCGATAGCCCACCGCCGACGATGACGATCTGTTGCGGCCCGCCGTGATGAGCGACCATGCTGTTCTCCTGTGAAAGCTGCGGCGGCGTACGCCGGATCGACGGAAATGGTAGTGGTCGGGCATATATGGCAGAAGCGACGAATCGTGATAAGCATTTGCGTAGCGCTGCTTATGGATGCGTTAGCAACGTATTCGATGTTGTAGCGCCACCTAGCGGGAGCGTCGCGACCCTTGTGAGGCGACGCAAAGCATCCGCGTGTCGGCACGACGCTCGCGCATGCAGCAGGTCCACGGCGCGGCAGACGCCTCTGTTCCAGCATCGCTGCAAACGCGATATCGAAAGCGGGAAATCTTGTTTGTGAGCGGCGCGGCGCTTCGCTAGCATGCGGCAGGTAGCCGTGTGGATGCCGCGTCTGAAGGCGTGCGCCCGCATACCGTTCATCTCTGGCCGCGCGTATCCCGCCACGTTTTCGCCCACCGAAACCACGTTGGATAACTCGCGCGCACTGCAGGAATTTCATCACCCGACATGTCCAGCCTGCCCGTATCCGCCATTCCCGAACCCGCCAGCGGCGTGACGCGCCGCCTCGCATTTGCCATCGCCGGCGCGAAGCCGCTCGACGATGCCGCCGCGCTCGCCGCTGCACGCGACGGGGTGCTCGATTTCCTTTCCGCATCTTTCGCAGGCGCCGATGACGCCGGTTATCGCAAGCTGCTTGCCGTGATCGGCGCGGGCAGCCGTGGCGAGGCCGCGGCGATCGGCCACCCCGGTAGCGTGAACGCGCTCGACGCCGCATTGCTCAACGGCTACGCGGGCCACGCGCTCGACTACGACGATGTCCACAGCAGCGTGCGCGGTCATCCGAGTACGGTGGTGTTGCCGGCGCTGTTCGCACTCGCCCAGACGCAGCGCAGTAGCGCGAGCGAATTGCTGGCCGCGTATGTCGTGGGCGTCGAGACCATGGCGCGTCTGGGTCTTGCACTGGGTAGCCGTCACTACGAGCAGGGCTTTCACAACACCGCGACGCTCGGCACGCTGGGGGCCGCTACCGCTGCGTCATTCCTGCTGAAACTGGATGCGGCTGCAATCGAAAACGCACTGGGCCTCGCGGCAACGCAATCGTCGGGGCTACGCCTGCAGTTCGGCAGCGAAGCCAAGCCGCTTCACGCCGGGCAGGCTGCGCGCGCCGGACTGCTGGCCGCGCAACTCGCGGCAGGCGGCCTACAGGGTTCGCCTGCGGCCCTCGATGGCCCGACCGGCTTTTTCGCTGTATTCGGCGCGGGCGCGGCACAACCGGAGCGCGTGCTCGAAGGCTGGGGCGCGCCCTGGCAAATCGTGACACCCGGCCTGTACTTCAAGCCGTGGCCGTGCTGCACGGCCACCCACTACGCCGTGCATGCGGCGCTGACCTTGCGTCAGGCGCATCGGCTGACGCCGCACGATATCGATCAGGTAACCGTAACGTTTCCGCCGGGCGGCGATACGCCGCTCGCGAGTCGCGCACCGGCGACCGGACTCGAAGGCCGCTTCAGCGTCGAATACGCGCTGGCCGCCGCTTTGACGGACGGCGCGGCAGGTGTCGCCACCTTCGCCGACGTGCCGTTGCGTGCGGACCTGGCGGCGCTGGCTACACGCGTGTCGCGCGACCACGACGAAACCGCGCCGCGTGCCTCGACCGATCCGGCGACGCGCTTCTCCACCGTCGCCATCACGTTGAAAAACGGCACTGTGCTGAGCCATAAAACCGACCGCCTTCATAGCGCCGACGATCTGCAGGCCAAGTTCGCCGACGCGGTCGAGCATGACGCCGCCTTCGCGACCTTGCCCGCCGTCGTCAGCACGATGGAGAGCGCCGACGATCTCGCCTTAATTTTCCAAGCCTTCGCAAAGATCAAAGCATGAGTACTGTTCAAACGGCTGCAAGCCAAAAAACGCCGCGGCAAATGCGCCTCGGGCTGTTCATCCAGGGCGCGGGGCATCACGTCGCCGGCTGGCGTCATCCCGATGCTCAGGCCGGCAGCGAGAACCTCGCGCTGATGCAGCGGATCACCCAGACCGCCGAGCGCGCGAAGTTCGACATGGTGTTCCTCGCCGATGGCCTCACCAGCGGCCCGGACGCGCATCCGTCGATGGCGATGCGTCTCGAGCCGCTGTGCCTGCTGTCGGCGCTCGCGATGGGCACGCGCCACATCGGCCTCGCCGCCACGGCATCGACGACCTATAGCGAGCCGTATCACGTGGCCCGCGCGTTCGCATCGCTCGATCATCTGAGCCAGGGACGTGCCGCATGGAATGTCGTCACCACCTCGTACGACCGCACCGCCGCGAACTTCACGCGCGGCAATCATCCGGATCACGCGTTGCGCTACGAGATGGCGGGGGAGTTCGTCGATGTCGTCAAAGGCCTGTGGGATAGCTGGGACGACGATGCACTCGTGCGCGACAAGGCAAGCGGCGTCTACTTCGATCCCGCCAAGGTGCATACGCTCGGGCACGAGGGGCGCTTCTTTTCGGTGAAGGGCCCGTTGAACGCGTCGCGGCCGCCGCAAGGGCATCCCGTGGTGATTCAGGCGGGTTCGTCAGGGCCGGGGCAGGATCTGGCCGCACGCACGGCGGAAGTGGTGTTCACCGCGCAGCAGACGCTCGACGAAGCACGCATCTTCTATCGCGACCTCAAAGGCCGGCTGGCGAAGTTCGGCCGTGACGGCGAGCAACTGCATGTGATGCCGGGCGTGTTCCCGGTGATCGGCCGCACCGAGCAGGAAGCGAAGGACAAGTACGCGCAATTGCAGCAGTGGACCGATACGTCGGGTGCCTTGACGCTGCTGTCCGATCGTTTGGGCCATGACGTATCGAAGTTTCCGCTCGACGGCCCCTTGCCGGAACTGCCCGAATCGGAGCAACTGAAAAGCCGTGCGAAGCTGCTCACCGATCTGGCGCGCCGCGAGAACCTGACCTTGCGCGAGCTGTATCACCTCGTGGCGGGCGCGCGCGGGCATCGGATCGTGTGGGGCACGCCGACCCAGGTCGCGGATGCGCTGGAGGAATGGTTCGTGGGTGAGGGCGCGGACGGGTTCAACATCATGCCGCCGTACTTCCCGGGCGGTCTGGATGACTTCGTCGAACTGGTGGTGCCGGAGTTGCAGCGGCGCGGTTTGTTCCGCACGGAATATTCGGGCACGACGCTGCGCGACCATCTGGGGCTGCCGCGGCCGGCGAGCCGTTACGTGGAGCGGTAGAGCGCGCTAATGCCAATGCGCGCTACGGCGCGTAAAGCGTAAAGCGTGAAGCGTGAAGCGTGAAGCGTGAAGTGTGAGGTCTGAAGCACATCGGCGCGCGCTGGCAATGCGCGCCGTGTCCCCTCTGCGCGGCATCGCCTCTTCACCTTCACCTTCAGATAGCAAACTTGCTTAGATCGAGCGGGATCGTCACACGTGCAGCATCGTGTCGCGCATCGTTGCGTTCGTCGTTAGCCGCCGCAAGCGAACGCGTGAGGAATGCCCGCGTACGCGGACTCGCCGGTTCACGGAAGAGACGCGTGGCGGGACCGTGCTCCACGATCACACCCGCCTCGGTGAAATACACCGCGTCGCTGACTTCTTCCGCAAAGCGCATCTCGTGTGTCACCAGCACGCAGGTCATGCCGTCCCTGACGAGATCGCGGATCACGGTTAGCACTTCGCCGACTGTTTCCGGATCGAGCGCCGAGGTCACTTCGTCGAACAGGATCAGATCCGGCTGCATGGCTAACGCCCGTGCAATCGCCACCCGTTGTTGCTGACCACCGGACAGTTCGCCGGGATACGCGTGCGCCTTGTCGGCGAGCCGCACCTTCTTGAGCAGTTCATAGGCCGTACGTGTCGCGCTTTCCTTGTCGCGGCCCAGAATGCGCACGGGCGCCACCACCAGATTGTCCAGCACGCTCAGATGCGGAAACAGGTTGTATTGCTGAAACACGAAACCGACCCGCTTGCGCAGTTCGATCTCGTCGCGTTCCGACGTGAGCTGATCGACCCGCGTGCCGTCCACTTCGATGGTGCCGCTCTGCGGTTTGAGCAGGCCCGTGATGCAGCGCAGGATAGTCGACTTGCCGGACCCCGACGGGCCGATGATCGAAACAGCCTGGCCGCGAAAGACGTCGAGGTCGATCCCGTTGAGCACGGCGTTCGCGCCGAACGACAGATGCACGTCGCGCAGGCTCACGAGCGGACGCACGGGGGAGTGGGATGCTAGGAGCGGTTCAACTGAAGGCATAGCGTTTTTCGAGGTGTCGCGTGAAGCGCGCAATCGGGTAGCAGTAGACGAAGAAGAGGCCCAGCACGGTGAAGTAGACGAGGACCGTGAAGTCGGCGCGCGCCACGGTGTTGCTCGCCACCTGCGCGGTATCGAGCAGATCGTGCACGCCGACCAGCGACGCCAGCGCGGTGCCCATCGTGATGCTCGCGTAGAGGTTCATCCACGGCGGCAGCATGCGCTTCACGCACTGCGGCAGGATGATCCAGCGAAACACCTGGGCGCGGCTGAACGCGAGCGAACGTGCGGCATCCCACTGTGCATGCGGAATCGACTGGATCGCGCCGCGAAAAATCTCGGCGACGTTGGCGCTGGCAGGCAAGGCGAGGCCGAGCGTCACCTTGAACCAGTCGGGAAAGGGCAGCACGTGATGACCGATCGGAATTTCGAAGGGAAATACGTACGTCGAAAAGTAGATCAGCACGAGCAGCGGCGCGTTGCGAAACACCTGCACGTAGGTACGTGTCGTCACGCGCACAAGCCGCAACGGCGAGAGCAACAGCGGCCCGAGCGCGAGTCCCGCCAGCGTGCCGATCGCAATCGCCAGCAGGCTGATTTCGATGTTGACCCACAAGGCCTTGCCGAGCGCAGGAGCCCAGGTGATCAGCGCGGCGAGCGTGACGTTGTGCGCGTGGCTGGCTATCTCGCGTTCGAGCAGCGCCAGCACGACGCCCACCGCGATGACGGCGATCACCGTGCCCGGTTGGCGGCGGCGCGCTTGGGCAGCGGTGAAGGAGAGCGGCTCAGTGGCCATAGCCGGGCATCCTCAAACGGTTCTCGAGCCAGCGGCCCGCGCGGTTGACCACGAAGGTCAGCGCGCCGAAGAACAGCAGGATCAGGATCATCAGTTCCAGCACGTTGTCGCGCTGGGTCCAGATCATGATTGATGCATACGTGACGTCGCCCACCGCGATGGCCGAGGCGATGGTGGTCATCTTCACCAGATCGACCATGTTGTTGACGAGCGCCGGCAACGCAAAGCGCACCGCGAGCGGCAATTGCACGCCCCACAGGCGCTGCCGGCGGCTGTAGCCGAGCGATTGCGCGGCTTCGAGCGTGGCGCGCGGCACCGCCTCGATACCGGCGCGCAACGCTTCCGCGTGAAACGCGCCCTTGTGCAGCGCGATCACAATCACGCTCCAGATGAACGGTGTCAACGGGTTGCCGCCCAGTCCGCGCAGCGCCTCGCTAAGCAACATGTTGAGCACGAGGAACGCGCAAAAGAGTTGCACCAGCGTGGGCGTGTTGCGGGTGACCTCGACGAAGATGCGGGCCGGCCGCGCCAGTGTCATGCGCGGCGAAGTCAGCATGGCGGCCAGCAGCACGCCGGCAATCAGGCTGAAAATAGCGGTGACCACCGAGAGTTCGATAGTCACGAGCATGCCGTGGATGAACGACGCGCGTTCGTCGGCGGCGAGCACGAAGCTGTAATCGAGCCCAAGCTTGTTGAGCGCGGCCACCGCCGTTTCGGGCAGCCCCTGGCTCATGCCGGTTGCGCCTTGAATTTGGCGTGCAGGTCGAGTACCGCTTGCGAAGGCTGCATGCCGTTCTTGCGTTCCGTGTCGATCAGCCAGCCCGAGCGGTGCCAGTCCTCGACCACTTTCTCGAACGCATTCTGCGTATCCGTCTCGCCCTTGCGGACCCAGATCACCGAAGGCGAGGGAATCAGATCGTTCGATACCGGGATCGTGTAGTCCTTCCAGTCTGGATTGCGCGCGACCAGCAGGCGCAGCGTCGGCGCCACGTGCACGGCGGCGACGCAATTATTGCCGCGCAATGCCAGCAGCGATTCGGGTTGGCCGCGGAATGCCTTGACCTGTGCGCCGTATTGTTCGGCGAGCGGCTTCGCGTAGTTGCTGCCTTGCGAGACGCAGACGGCTTTGCCGCGCACGTCGTTCCATGTCTTGATGCCGCTGTCCTTGCGGGTGATCAGGGCGCCGCCGATTTCCTCGAAGGGCGTTGGCGGGTACGCGAGAATCTGCGCGCGTTCCTCGGTCACTTCCATGTTGGCGATCAGCGCGTCGACCTTGCCCTGCTGCAGAAACTGCACGCGATTGGACGGCTGCACCGGGATCATTTCGATGTCGACGCCGAGATGCTTCGCCAGGTTTTCGGCGAGGTCGACGTTAAAACCGACCGGCTTTTGCGTGGCCGGATCGAGGGAGCCAAACGGCGGCCCCGACAGGATCACGCCGACGACGAGCTTGTGGCGCTCGTGAATGCGATCGAGCGTGCTGTCGGCATGAGCGGTGCTTGCAGCGAAGGCGGTGGCGAGTGCTAGCGCGGCACCTGCGAGCGCGCCGAGCCAGTGGCCTTTGGAACGGTGTTGAAGGGCGTTGCGAGTCAGGCGGATAGACATAAGGGATGGTCGGTCAATCGTGTGGATGGCGGTACGCTCATTTGCGGCTTGCTTGTGCGGGACGTACGCTGGGCATGACACGCGTTAAGCGCGCGAACGGGCAGCGTGATGGGCTATTCTCGGCAAGCGACGCACAATCCAGAACCAACGTTTTTTCATACCGTTATCTGATTCGCGCATTTGTGCAGACGGGGTGGGCGTTGAGGCGTGGATATCGCTGTTTTAGCGTCGTTGTCTGGGTGTGGAGCGTGATGCCGCCGCCGCGAGGTTCGATGCCGCAGCAGCGAATCCCGCCCCGGTTCACACCTTGGTTCACACCGCTTCGAACGCGTCGAGCCGCTCGAGCACCTGCACGCGCAGATCGGCCAGTACAGGATCGCGCCGGTCCCGCGGCCGCGGACGGGCGACGCGATATTCGCGGTCGATGCGTCCAGGCGCCGCGGCCATCAGCAGCACGCGGTCGCTCAGATACAGGGCCTCGTCGAGATCGTGGGTGACGAGCAGGGCGGCCGTGCCGTGCGCGCGTGTCACCGACAGCAGCAGAGCCTGCAAGCGCATGCGCGTCATTGCGTCGACGGCGCTGAACGGTTCGTCGAGCAACAGCAGATCCGGTTGCGAGAAGAGTCCACGGGCGATCGCAACGCGCTGCGCCATGCCGCCGGAGAGGGCCTTGGGCAAGGCATGCTGCTGGCCTGCCAGTCCCACTTCGGCAAGCAGGTGCGCTACGCGCGGATCGCGCCCGCCGTGACGGCCCGCTTCGAAGCCGACGTTATCGGCCACCGTCAACCACGGCAACAGACGCGGCTCCTGGAAGATCACGCCGATCCGCGGCGAAGGCCCGTGTTGCGGCACGCCGTTCACCCGCACTTCGCCGTGATACTGGCGGTCCAGTCCGGCGACGATCCGCAACAGCGTGCTCTTGCCGCAGCCGCTTGGGCCAACCAGACTGACGATCTCGCCAGGCGCGATACGCAACGACAGGTGATCGAGTACGGTGCGGGCCGCGTAGTGCTTGGCCTCGACGCGCACATCGAGCAGCGCCGCTTGAGCGGATGCGCTCATCGTTGCTCCCCTGTGCGCGATTGCTCGCTGAACGCATCGAACGCATCGCGCCAGTTCAGCACACGCTGTTCGAGCCAGCGCATGGCGCCGTCGCTCAGCTTGCCGAGTACGGCGAGCAGGATGATGGCGCCGAACACCAGATCGGGGCGGCCGGTCTCGCGCCCGTCGCTCAGCATGTAGCCGAGGCCGCGCGTGGCGGCGATCAGTTCCGCCGCGACCATGAACATCCACGCAAGGCTGAGTCCTGTGCGCAGGCCGGTGAAAATCTGCGGCAACGCGGCGGGCAAGAGGATGCGCGTAAACAGCGCAACCGGTTTGAGCCGGTAAATCGCACCCAGTTCGACCAGCTTGCGGTCGACGCCGCGTATCCCGGCCACGACGCTCAAATGCACGGGGAAGAACGCGCCTATCGCGATCAGCGTAATTTTGGGGGCCTCGTCGATGCCCATCCACAGCAGCAGCACGGGCACCCATGCAAGCGAGGGAATCGAACGCAGCGCCTGAAAGCAAGGCTCGAGCAGGGCGTCGAGACGGCGGCTCAGGCCCATCGCGGCGCCCAGTACGAGTGCCAGCGCGGCGCCAATGCCGAAGCCCACTGCCACCCGCAGCGTACTGGCCGCGATATGGCGTCCCAGGCGCGTGGCGCCCATCTGCCAGAGCGTCTGCGCGATGGTGCTGGGTGCGGGTAGCAGATGATCGGGCACGACGTTGGTGCGCACCAGTACTTCGATCAGCGCGAGCAGTGCGACGGGTAGCGCGAGGCCGGCGATATGCCAGCGGCGCAGGGCGCCATGCGGTTGCTGCGCAGAGGTGCCGGCGGCGCCGTCAGCATTGATGTGGGCATGGCGGGCAGCGTGCGCTGCCGCCGCATGCGGCGTGTGATCCGCCGCCGCTTCGCTCACATCGAACGGTAACGACTCGTCAGGAGCAGAGGCCATCGCCGCGCTCACTGGCCTTGTGCCGCCGTCACGACCGGCTGGGCGACCTGCGAATCGACCAGCGCGTCGATCACCTGCGGCAGATCGGTGCCCGGCTTGACCAGTTGCTCCTGCACCAGAATCGGCGCGGCGGCCTTGAGCGCGGCAATCTGCTGTGCACCCGGCACCGGCTGGCTAAAGTCGTTGCGCTGCAATTGCAGCTTCGCGACAGGCAGCGAGACCTTCGATTCCTCGGCCACGATCTTCGCGGCGTCGTCCGGATGCGCGACGATCCACAGGCGTGCCTTCTCGTAGACCTTCAGCACGCGCGCCACCGTCTCGGGATATTGCTGGAGAAACGCTTCGCGGGCGTTAAGGAATCCGTAGGTATTGAAGTCGACGTTGCGGTACAGGAGGCGGTCGCCGTCGTCGATCTGCGCGGCGGCCATGTGCGGATCGAGACCCGCCCATGCATCCACCTGGCCATTGGCGAGCGCCGTGCGGCCATCCGGATGCTGCAGATTCACGAGTTCGACGTCGTCGCGCGTCAGGCCCACCGTATGCAGCGCCCGCAAGGTGAACAGGAACGGATCGGTGCCCTTGGTGGCGGCGATTTTCTTGCCCTTCAGATCGGCGAGCGTCTTGATGGGCGAATCCTTGCGCACCACCAGCGCGGTCCATTCGGGACGCGAGAAGATATACACGGTTCGGATCGGATTGCCGTTCGCCTTGCCGAGTACGGCGGCGAGGCCCGCGGTCGAACCGATGTCGATTGCGCCGCTGTTCAGATATTCGAGCGCGCGATTGCTGCCGAGACTCAGGACCCACTTGATCTGCGCATGATCGGGCTTGAATTCGTCTTCGAGCCAGCCATAGCGTTTGATCACCAGGCTTTCCGGCGAGTAGTACGCGTAGTCGACGCGGATCTCGGGCGGTGTCGCGGCATGCGCCGCCGCCATCGTTGCAAGGGCCGCCGCCAGCACGGCCAGCCGGCCCAGCGCACGATTGAAGAACCGCTTCATGGTTGGTCTCCCAGGGTCCAGAGATGGGTATGAGTAGACCGGCTAATGTAAAGAAAGACGCTGCGTTCGGTAACTAACGAAAGATCACAAGGAAACCCGCGGCAGCGATATTGCATGCGTGCCGGAGCGGCAGCGGCGTTTGGCGGCGCGATGACGTCGCTCGCGACGTCATCGCGTCTTCGTCATTGCGGCTTTAGGAACCGCAACGTCATCCGGTCCGATTCGCCAATCGCGGCAAAGCGCGCCTTGTCGACGCTGCCGCCTTCGTACGTGGGCGGCAGCGACCACACGCCGTGCGGATAGTCCCTGGTGTCGCGCGGGTTGCTGTTGACTTCGCTGCTGCCGGCGAGCTCGAAGCCGGCGGCGCGCGCATGCTCGATCACATAGGCTTCCGTCACATAGCCGCTGTCGATCATCTGCTGCAGCGAGGTGCCGGGCGCCGCGCGATGTTCTTCCACGCCGAGCAGGCCGCCCGGTTTCAGCGCGCGGTAGAACGCCTGCAGGTTCGCATCGAGCTGGCCGTCCTTGATCCAGTTATGGATATTGCGGAACGTGAAGACACGATCGACATTGCCGTTCGCCGCGAAGCCGCTGAACTGTCCCGCTTGCAGCGTGCCGACCACCACGTTGCCGTAGACGGCCGGTGTTGCCGCGAGCTTGCGGGCGAACGCGGCGTCGCCGGCCTTCTCTTCCGCGGCGGCGGCGGGCGATGGGCTCTCGTATTCGGCCTCGTAGAGCGTGCCGCGATCGTGCAGGTAGGGCGCCAGAATATCCGTGTACCAGCCGCCGCCCGGTGCGATTTCCAGCACGGTTTGCGTCGGCGCGATCTCGAAGAACTGCAGCGTGTCTTGTGGATGGCGATAGACGTCGCGGGCCTTCGCGGCGTCGCTGCGCTGCGGCCCGGCGACGGCGGCGGCAAGCGAGTCCGGGCCGGACGGGGTCGCGGCGCAGGCCGCCAGCAGCAGCGCGGCGCTTAGGCCGGCGAGTGTGTAACGCAGTGTGCGAAAGCGCGGAGTGGAGTGGTGGGTCATGGCACCTGGTATGGGTTCGAGTGGGCCGCGGCGAGGTTCGGCCAAAGCGGCGACAGGCCTAACGATAAGCGTTTGCGGCGCGCTTTGCACGCGCGCTGCAGGCGCGGCGGATTCAGCGTATGTTATTTCGCGAGTTCGCTGCGGTTCGTTGTACGCCTCCGACGGCCGCTAACCAGAAGCCACGCGGGCCCAACGCCCGCGGTGCAGATGAGCTGGCAGAACCCTCTCAAATCCCGCGTCGCCGTCAGGGCGATACGCGGTTGCCGAATCAAGTGGAGATTGCCTTTATGTCGACCCAGCCACGGCAGTTGCGCCTCGGCGCTTTCATGCGCCCCGTGACGATTCACACCGGCGCATGGCGCTATCCGGGCGCCTACCCGGACGCCAACTTCAATTTCGCGCATATGAAGCGCTTCGCGCAGACGCTCGAGCGCGGCCGCTTCGACGCCTTCTTCATGGCCGATCACCTTGCCGTGCTCAACATGCCGGTAGCGTCGTTAAAGCGCAGTCACACGGTCACCTCGTTTGAACCGATGACCTTGCTGCCGGCGCTCGCCGCCGTGACCGAACACCTCGGCCTGATCGCGACGGCGTCCACCACATTCGACGCGCCGTATCACGTCGCGCGCCGTTTCGCCTCGCTCGATCACATTAGCGGCGGCCGCGCGGGCTGGAATCTGGTGACGACCTCGAACCCCGACGCCGCGCTTAACTTCGGCCTCGAAGAACATGTTGAGCATGACGAACGATATCGCCGCGCACGCGAGTTCTTCGATGTGGTCACCGGCCTGTGGGATAGCTGGGCCGACGACGCGCTGATCCGCGACGTCGAGTCCGGCATCTTCTTCGATCCGGACAAGCTGCATGTGCTCGATCACAAGGGCAAATATTATTCGGTGCGCGGGCCGCTCAACATCGCGCGTCCGGTGCAGGGCTGGCCGGTGATCGTGCAGGCGGGGTCGTCCGAAGCGGGCAGGCAGATCGCCGCCGAAACCGCCGAGGCCGTTTTCACTGCGCAGACTACGCTAGAGCAAGGCCAAAGTTTTTACGCCGACGTGAAAGGCCGCATGGAAAAACTCGGACGCCCGCGCGACCATATGAAGATCTTGCCGGCTGCGTTCGTGGTGGTGGGCGATACGCTCGATGAAGCGCTGGAAAAGCGCGCCCGTCTGGACACGTTCGTGCATTACGACAGCGGCATCGCCTCGCTTTCCATCGCGCTCGGACACGATGTGTCGGGCTTCGACCCGGACGGTCCGCTACCCGAGATCCCGGAGAGCAACGCAAGCCGCACCAGCCGGCAGCGCGTGATCGAGTGGGCGGAGCGCGACAAGCTGACGATTCGCCAACTGGCGCAGCGCATCGGCGGTTACTCGGGACTGGAAATGGTCGGCACGCCCACGATGATCGCCGATCAGATGGAAGCGTGGCTCGTCGGCGAGGGCTCGGATGGCTTCAACGTGATGTTCCCGTATCTGCCGGGCGGCCTCGATGACTTCGTCGACAAGGTGGTGCCCGAGCTGCAGCGCCGAGGGATTTTCCGGCGCGAGTACGAAGGCGCGACGCTGCGCGAAAACCTGGGCCTGCCGCGCCCGGAGAACCGATTTTTCCGCGCATGAGCGCGGCGTCGTGGATGGCGCCCCTGAAACGGGGATGAAACGTCAGCCGCGAGGTGTCTCGTAACGGAAGCCGGTTGCCGGTCGAAGTCTTTGCAACCAGTCGGTGTCGCGCCGCGTATAGGCTTTGAGAGCAACGCCGTCATGCTCGGCAAGAGCGGCTTTGCTCGTCTATGCTGGTAAATCAGGAGCCGGCCGATTTCCGGTCGGCTAAAGGTACAGATCGTGCGTGACCGCACTCACTTTGTCGGAGGCAACATGAAGGGAACATCGAAACTATGGCAAGCCGTCCTGTGTGCAGCGACGCTCGCGGTTGCCGCACACGCGGGGGCGCAGGGTCTCTCCCCGCAGGACGATGTGAATGCGCCGCAAAACGGCAAGCAGTTGATGCCGAATGCCGCGCTCGGTAGTGAATACCCGTCGCACGGCAACCAGCAGGCGGGGGAAATGAACCTCAACCCAACCGATCCGCGCGCGCAGCTTGTCAACGGATTGCCGAACAATGAAGAGGCGGGGGGCTATGGTTCGCCGCTCGCGGGCGTGCGTACTGCTGTGCAACCGGCCCCGTCGAACTGACCGAAGCCGCGCGCCTGTCGGTCAGCCGGTCGCGCACGTCTTCATGCAGGCAAGCCGGCCAGACATCGCCGAGACTCGCTTCTTCGCGGGCTGCGATCAGATCTGTCGTTTCGTCGGGCAGCGTCGCTGGGCGTTGGCCCGGCTCAAATCCCGAACAGGACGCGCAGCGTCTCGTTTTGCACGATCACCGAGACGCCGATCACGAGCAGGATGAACGGCAGCAGCGCCGTGCCGTAGCGACGGATCGGCGCGCCCAGCAGGGGATGGTTGACCAGCCAGATAGCGCCGGCGCACCAGATACCGATCATCGCGACGAACACGAGCGACACCCACACGCCGTCGACCCGCGAGTGCGCCGCGTAAATCGGCACATAGACGGCGATATTGCCCGAACCGTTGGCGATGGCGACGCCGGCCACGGTCCACCACGACGAGCCCGGCTGCACGGGCTGCGCGGCTTCGGCCGTGTCGCCCCCGGATGCGCGGCGCGGGCCGAAGCGCGCCCATGCTTTTGCGAGGCCCACTGCAATCGGCAGCACGCCCAGCACGCCGACGTACCCCTGCGGAAGACTGCGCAGCATCTCGGCGAGGCCGATCGCGATGGCGATCAGCGCCAGCGAGCCCGCGTACTGGCCGGCGATCACGCGCCGTTTCGAGCCGTGCGCCTCGGCGACGAAGGCGAGCAGCACGAACAGGTTGTCGATGTTGGTGGCGGCGAAGGCGCCGATGGCGAGGGCGACGAGGCTGAGCATGCGGGCGGATGGGTGCGGGAATGGGGTGACGGGACGGGCGAGCCGCCATTCTGCCAGCAGCCGGCGGGTTTGCGCGTGCGGGTGCGGCGGTGCGCGCGTCCTGGCCCTTACGCTACAATGCCGACAGCCTGAAAAACGGAATATCAATGAAGATCCGCACTCTATGTCTCGCATGCGTCACGACCGCCGCCGTCCTGCTGGTGGGCTGCACGGCCGTCTACAAGAACCCTGACGCGTGTGAACAGATGATGCGCAGCAAGCTGGCTGACGTGTCGCCTGAGCAGTTGCCCGAGGCGAAGACCAGCAAGCTGTCCGTCGATCACCGCGGCACCGCCATCGACGGCACGCGGGTTGTGGTCGAAGCTTCGCTGTCGCGGATGCAGACCGCTGCGGAAGCGGCCGCCTCGGCCGTCAAGGCGGCGTCGGCGCCGGCGGCGGCTTCCGCTCCGGCCGCTGCGTCCGCCACGGTGGCCGCGGCTGCGTCGGGCGCTTCCGCGACGGTGGCAAATGTGAAACCTGCCAAACCCAAGAAGCTGGTGAAGGCCGTCGCCGTCGAATGCACGTTCACCGGTCTGAACCTGGCGTCGTTCCGTTGGCTGGCGCCGAAGGAACTCGTGCAGACCGACGACACCGCTGCCAGCGAAAGCGCGGAATAACTTCCTTGCCTTGTTTTACCGCGCCCCGCCGCGCCTGGCGGCGGTTGCGCCGAATGCCCAGGGGCGCTCGCCCCTGAATCTCAAGCGCTGGTGAGATCGAGCGCCGCTTGCGCGCGACGCTCCCCGGTGTCGCGCACGAGTCGCAAGACGCGCTCGCCGAACGCCTCTGGATGTCCCTCGAAGAACCGCTCGACCGCCCTGGTTTCGATCAACTGGCGGCGCAGCGCCTCGCGTTCGTCGTGCTGGGTGATCATGCGCACGGCAGCTTCGATATAGCTTTCGACCGTATCGGCCGTGGTCCAGGCGGGCATGCCGGCGCGCGTGAACAGCGCGCCGTCGATATGCTCGAAGACTTCCGGACCCGTCTTGCAGACGCCCGGCAAGCCGAGCGTGAAGGCGTCCACGATCCCATTGGTGTTGCCGAACGGGAACGGACTCAGAAACAGGTCCGAGTCGTCGACACGCGCCAGATAGGCGCTGTACTGATGAAAGCCACGCGTCACGGCGCCCGGAACGGCCTCGCCGATGACGCGCTGCATGTGCCTGAGCGGCAAGCCGTTGTTGTTGCCGGTCATGAAATGGAACTGCACGGGCAGGCCCGCGCGCGCCTGAATCTGACGGCAGGCGTCGAGGAAGGCGGGGTTGAGCTTCATCGGGCTGGCCGTGACGATGATCTGGATCGTCTCGCGCCGCGCCGGCACGCGTGGGGCGACGTCCGGCAGCGCACGCGAGGCGCGATACGGCTGGCCGTTTTTGGGCAGCTTGAGCAGGCGCTCGCTGAAACAGGCCGGATCGCCGATGTAGTCTTCCTCGACGCTGATGTAGTCGATCTTGTCGGAATGGGTCGTGGCCGGATGGCCGAGCGCGGCGATCTGCAGCGGCGCGATGCGCAGGTTCGACAGGAATACGGTCAGCACGAACATGCCGACGCTCGGCATATACAGCACGTCCGGCCGCTCGGCTTCAGCGAAATCGCGGAGGGTCTTCAGGCACTCGCCGATATATTCGGGCCGCTCGAGTTCGATAAAGCGGTCGAACACCGCGCGTCCGGCCTCGTCGATCGCGTAGCCGAAGCCGAACCCTACCACCTCGAAATGCTCGCGCGCAGCCTCGATCGTCCTTGAGTGCGTGCGATAGATCGAGTGGGCGCCGTTGAACCATTCCGTTACCACGACCATCAACGGCTTTTTGCGGCGCCCGCCGCGCTCGCCGGCCAGCGCCGCTGTGGGCGCGGGCAGGTCGGTCAGGCCCAGTTGCTTCAGCTTGCGGCGCACGAGGACGTTGATATCCCGCTTGATGGCGTGACGCGCGGGCGTGTCGGCGTAGCTGCAGAACATATAGGCGTTGTGCAGGACGGCCGAGGGCAGGTCGTCCAGATCGTCGATCTGCTGCAGCTTGCCCGGCAGCCATTGCAGCAATGCTTCGCGCTTGCCGTGCGCGCTGGCGGAACCATGGAAGAGCGGCGCCATCAGGACGAGCGCGAGGCAGGCCGCGAGGGTTTTGTCGTGCGCCCACAGGGCGGCGAAATCGAGCTCCTGTTCGGACTCGCTCGAATAGAGCGCGCACAGCTTTTCGACAAAGCGGTCGCCGGGCAGGAACGCCGGGTTGGCCGGACCGCGCGGATTCAGATGGCGGGTGACGGGGTCGGCGTTGCCGAGCGCCGTGGCCGAAAACAGCACGCCGATCCATTCGTGCAGCGTCAGCATCAACCGGAAGCATTCGGTAGACGGACGAAACGCCGGGTCGGCGAACAAGCTCGAGACCGCACACGCGAGGCGCGTGCAAAAGCGTTCGTGTTGCTCGTCCGGCGGCAGGTCGATCATGCCCGACGCGCGAAAATCGCCATCCAGTTCGCCGCGTTTGCCGTGCAGGAGCACCAGAAACGCGATGAACTGGCTTGCGGCTTGATCGTAGGCGCGGGTGTAGACGAGCTGCTCGAACTCGTCGAGCGAAAAGGTGAAGGCCATGATGTCGATTCTTTAAAGATAGGCAGGACTAACTATATTGAGATGACGTTGGTCCAGAATCGAATTATTACAGCCGGTTCGTATCAAATATGCCTGGCCCGGGAATTTGGGAAATTTCTGTGTAGGGGCGTCGGATGAGGTTTGTGGGACTCTGTGAGGGTGAGATGAGGGGGTATGGAGATTCCTGGTCAGAGTCTGCCGTCGGACCTTGACCAGGAATCAGCCTCCCGCCGCCGCGCGCCCAGGGCCGATAAACCCGCCGGGTGTTCAGAACGCGTAGTACGGACCGGCGCCCGCCGAGGTCAGGCGCGCTTCGATCGCGGTGTAGATGCGGCGTCCGTAGAAGAACGGCAGGCCCCAGCCGAAACTGTTGCTGGTGATGCCGGCAAGGTTGTTGAAGGCGTTATTCGCGCTGTTGAACAGCGTTCGCGAATTACCGATGGAATACGCCACGGTCGAGCTGGTGCCGTCCGTGCCCGCGATGCTGGCGGTCGCCGAGAGCGGTGTGGTGGGGCAGTACCACAGTCCGCATTGCGGCAGCGCGGCGTTGGCGATGAAGAGCGCATTCGAGCCGCTGTCCAGGTAGCTTTGCGAGTAGGTTTGTCCGCCGCTGACGGTCGTCACATAGCCGCTCTGCGAATTCGCCCGCAGCACCGTCGCGCCGCCGAGCACGTTGTTGGCCTGCGTGCCGATGCCGAAGATCAGCGAGCCCTCGACCGACGGCGCGCCGCTATCGGCGATGGCGGGCAGGTCGATGACTACGCCGTTGTTGTCGAGCGCGAATGCGCTGACCGGATTCGCGACCTGCTGGGCGAGCGGCTGGATGCTGGACTGGCAGGCGCCGCTCGCCGGGCAACTGTAGTACCAGCGCGGCAGGGCGGAATTGGCGCAGGCGCTGCCGCAATCCGCCGCGAACAGGCCGACACCCAGGATACCGTTGCTGCGCAAGCCTGCGGTGGTCTGCATGGCGCGGCCCGAGGCGGCGCAGTCGGACGGCACGCTGGGCACGGTGGGGTCGGCGATCAACTGGATCGGCAGCGAGGCGGCGAGCTGGCCGGCCATCCGCACGTCCGCGCTACGCACCGCCCCCCACGTGTAGCCGCCGCCGAACACCGCGCATTCGCCGGCCGCGCCGCCGCCCGACGGCAGCGCCGGCAACTGCAGGGCGGCCGGCAGCGCCGAGGCGAGAATGCGCAGCCCCTGCGAGCCGGTATCGACCTGAATGTCGTCGATGGTCGCGCAGTTGCTGGTGCCGGGCTCGCAGACCGTGACGCTGGTGGTCAGTATGTTGCGCGTCAGGCCGGGGGCCGCGGCCACGGCGACCGGCTGGATGTTCGGCGTGCTGGACTGGGGAATCGCCGCGGGACTGCTGGGCAGGCTGGCGGCAAGCGGCGCGCTTGCCGCACCGGAGGAGGAGGCCGGCGCGGCGGCTGCGCCGGTGGTGTTGGCGGTAGCGCTGCTTCCGCCCCCACCGCCGCAGGCGGCGAGGAAGCTGCCAAGCACGCTGCACAGCACGAGCAGGGACACGATGCGGGTCGGCATGAGGGGGCTCCTTCAGGGTAGATCGGCAGGTGTGACGCCGGCGGGCAGGGCGCCCGGCAGCCAGGCGCGGCCCACGTAGCTGCGCATCTGGCCGCCGGACTCCACGACCAGGTCGGGCTGCGCGACGCGCGATGCGTGCAGGTCCTGGTTCTCGCCGGCGGCGAACCCCGCGGCCGCGCCGGCCCGGTAGGAGGCGTCGTAGGCGCCGAGCAGCGCCGGCAGGTCGGGCACCGTCGGCCCCTGCCAGGTGTAGGCGAAGATCTGGCCGGTGCTGGAGGCGTATTCGTTGACCGTCGTGCCGCCGGCGTCGACGTGCGTGCGCCTTTGCACCGCGCCGTTCAGCAGGGCGACCGGCGCGCCGCCCGGGCCCCCTGGCGCGGCGGCCATGGCGTCGCCAAGGGCCGCCTGGGCGTCTGTCATGGGAAGTAATACAGCCAGCGCCGCCGACAATGCGACACCGCCACAAATAGGGATAGTGATCATCCTCGATACCTGCATGGCCGGCCTCCCTTCATTGTTTTCAAGATGTTCAATTCAAGATAACACTGAGGTTTCCTGATCAATGCGGGCAGGACTGAACGGGCTGCTCCGTGATCTCAAAAATGGCAGTTATGGAAGCTGGGAATAGCTCGATAAAACAAGGGGATAGCGCGTCTGTCAGGACACTCTGACGTCGCTGTGGAGAATGTTGTGAACTGTTAAATCCAGCGGGCGCGACGGGTCAGAAAAGCATTCGCGGCGGCGAATTTTCTGTCGGATTCGAAGCGCTTTCGACGCACGTTTCCCGCACCTGGCGAAGCCTCGCCACGACCGCTCAAAATCGCCTTTGATACGCCGTAAGGCGGGCGCCAAACCGGCTTTTTGCACATGTTGGTCCGGGATCGGTAAAATAACGGGTTGATCCACGGAAACTTGCCGTGGCGTAGCGGAAGGATTCCCTGAACATGACTGATCTTCGTCTTACCAAGCGGTATGCAGTATTGCTGATGGCAGGCGGGCTGGTCGCCGGCTGCGGTACCTCGTCGCCGACCCAGATTGACTACAAGAGCGACTCCAAATCCAAGCAGGTGTCGCTGGCCGTGCCGCCGAACATGATCGATGAGACGTCCGATCAGCGCTCGCTTCCGCCGCAGGGCGGCGAGACTTCGTTGTCCACGCTCAAGCAGGTTCAGGCACAGGCGCCGGTTTCCGACCTCACCGTCGTGCCGGCCGTCAAGGGCATGCATATTCAGCGCGACGGCAGCGAGAGCTGGCTCGTGATCGACGGCAAGACGCCTGATCAGGCCTGGGCCCAGATCCGCCGCTTCTGGCAGGAGCAGGGCTTCCTGCTGGTCGTGGATCAGCGCGACAAGGGCGTGATGGAGACGGACTGGAACGAAACCCATGCGCAGATCAACGACGGCCTGATCCGCAATACGCTGTCGAAGGCCATGGGCAACTCGTACGTGGCCTCCGAGCGCAACAAGTACCGCACCCGCCTCGAAACGGCGCCTAACGGCGGCACGTACGTGTTCATCAGCCAGAAGGGCCTGCAGGAGGTCCTTACCGGCGCGAACAACGACTCCACCACGTGGCAGCCCAAGCCGAACGACCCGGGTCTCGAAACGGAGTACCTGAAGCGCCTGATGGCGTCGCTGCAAACGGCCGACGCACGTGCCGCGGCGGGCGACACGCAGGGCACGGCGCTGTCGCCGGCCGGCACGCAGACGGCGCCGGGCGCGGCCACCGCAGGGGCGAACTCCGCTGCTGCGAAGGCGGCGGCCGAAAACGTCGCCGCGTCCACCCAGCCGCCCATGCCGGACCAGAACGTGACGTCGAACACGTCGGCGCAATACACGTCTACCGAGCTCACGCTCGGCGAGCCGTATGACCGCGCCTGGGTGCGTGTGGGCATCGCGCTGGATCGCAGCAACTTCACGGTGGACAACCGCGATCGCACGCGCGGCCTGTATTCGATCCGCTATGTGGATCCGAAGGACCTGGCCTCCGCCGAACAGGGCTTCTGGAGCCAGGTGTTCCACGGCAAGACCGAGAAGGTCGCCAAGCAGTACCTCGTGAACGTGCGCGCGGTCACGCCGGACCAGACCCGCGTTGCGGTGGTCGACGACAAGGGCAATATCGACGCGTCGCAACCGGCCAAGGAAATCATGAGCCTCGTGGTCGATCAGTTGCGCTGATCTGCCGGCAGCTCGGTTAAAAACCCGCCTGGGATGGTTTCCAGGCGGGTTTTTTTATGGCCGGCTGACCGGTGCGGTCTCGCGGCCATGCCCTTCGCATGGAGTTTGCTTGTCTGGCTAAAACCATGACCAAGGAGACCCACCATGTTCGACATCATTCCCTACTGGATGTGGGCAGCCAGCCTGCTCGTTCTTGCGCTCGTGTGCGGCGCGGCGCTATCGGCACAGGAGTCGGAGCGCACCTTGATGCGTGCGCGTCATCCGGTGCAGCGCGCCAGACGGTGGCTGCGGTGAGCCCGCGCGCGGCCTCTGTCACCGCGTGTGCGGACCGCACGTAACGTGACGTTACGGCGTAACGCGCTGCACAAATCCCCTCTATCTGCCTGACGCCCAAAAAATAGACATAAAAATCAAGGGCTTGCCATTGTGTGTCAACGACATTTCAGCTTGGCACGCAAGCTGCTTTTATCTACCTCATGGGGCCCGATGGCCGCGTGGCAGCCGCTCCGGCGACTGCCTCACGCGAACCTCGACCCGCCTCGACACAAGATGATTGTTAGCGCCGGCCGACGAGCCGGTGCTTTGCCCGATGACGGCCTGCGCGCGTGGCGCGCGGCCCTGGTGGCCCCGTCGCCTATCCTCGTAGGGCGACGGTTTCGCCCGCGCTCCCATGGAGCGCGGGCTATTTTTTTGGCCCGGGGGATTCGCGAAAGGGAAGGCTGGAGATGGCGCTGCGAGTGGAGGTGGCGCCGGGTGAAGGCGCCAGCGCCGCATTCCACGCTTTCAGGTATCCGCGCGGCTAGGCCGGCGCGGCCCCACCCACGGAATCCGCTGGATCACGCCGGTGGCGAGCGCGGTGCCTATCAGGATCACCACGCAGCCTTCGAGCATGCCCGGCGAGACGCTTTCGCCGAGGAACAGCGCGCCCCACAGGATGCCGAAGATCGGGATCACGAACGTCACGGTAATGGCGCGCGCCGGACCGATCGTGGCGAGCAGATGGAAGAACAGCATATAGGCGACGCCGGTGCAGGCGACGCCCAGCGCGATCACCGCACCCCACGCGTGCAGCGAGACGGGGGCGGCCGGCCAGAAGATCACCGCCAGCGGCAGCAGCACGACGGTGGCGCCGGTCATGGTGCCGGCGGCGACCGTGAGCGCGTCGACGCCGGTCAGATAGCGCTTCGTATAGTTGGCGGCAATGCCGTACAGCAGGGTGGCGCCGAGCGCGGCGCCGGCGGCCAGCGCGGCGGTCAGGGGCGTCGCGGCGCCGCCGTGCGGCGTGGCAATCTGATCCCACACGAGCATCAGCACGCCGAGGAAGCCGATCACGAGGCCCACGCTGCGCAGTGCACTGAGGCGGTCCTTGAGCCACAGGAAGGCGACCAGCGCGCCCCACAGCGGCGTGGTCGCGTTGATCACCGACGTGACGCCCGCCGACAGCGTCAGCTCCGCGTACGCAAACAGGCAGAACGGCGCCGCCGAATTCAGGATGCCGACCACGACAAGCGGCAGCGCACGGCTGCGCAAGGTCGCGAGCGACTGGCGCACCGGCCGCCTTGCGAACAGCACGATCAGGAGGAACAGCGCGCCGATGCCGACCCGCAAGGCCATCAGCGGTGCAACGCCGAAGTCGGTCACGCCGACCCGGATGAAGAGAAACGACGCGCCCCACAGGGCGGCGAGGACGAGAAGCTGGAGCAGGTTTTTGGAATTCATGGAAGACGCGTCACGCGCGGTTGAGTCGAGACGCGAAAAGATGGTACCAGCGCGACTTCGCGGATATTTCACGCTGGAATGAAACAGCAAGATTCTCTTTGCTGCGGCCGGTTCGACGGGCTTAAGCGTAAGCGCCGTGGCGGTCGGCGTAAAACGATCAATTCTCACTGATATGTGAGAAAAATTGACAGAAACCGAAGCTCGGGGCGAAAAAAAGCACGCCCTCGGGCGTGCCTCTTCGCATGACTGCGAGCGCGTCTTCAGCTCAATGCGGAATCATCCATTGCAGGTAGTTCTGCTGCAGCCACACGATGATGCCGAGCACGATCGTCAGGATCAGCGAGTGCTTGAACGTCTTCGCGAACACGACGCCTTCCTTGCCCTTGAGATCGGTGGTGGCGACGCCCGTGGAGATGTTCTGCGGCGAAATCATCTTGCCCATCACGCCGCCCGACGAGTTGGTCGCCGCCATCAGGATCGGGTTCAGGTTGAGCTGGTTGGCCGCCACCACCTGCAGGTTGCCGAACAGCGCGTTGCCCGAGGTATCGCTGCCCGACAGGAACACGGCGATCCAGCCGAGGAAGGCCGACACCAGCGGGAAGAACGCCCCCACCGACGCCACGCCCAGACCCAGCGTGTAGGTCAGTCCCGAGTAGTTCATCAGATAGGCGAGTCCGACGATGGTCGCCACCGTCAGGATGGCGATGCGCGTCTGCACCCACGTGTCGACGATGGCGGCGCCGAATTCGCGCACGGAGAGGCGCACGAGGAACGCCGTGATGATCGCCGCCACCAGAATCGCGGTGCCCGTGGCGAGCGGCTGGAAGTCCCAGACGGCGGCGTAGGGCGTGTGGTAGAGCGTGATGAACACGGCCTTGTCGAGGCCCGGCCACGGCACCTTGATGTCGCCGATCGTAAACACCTTGGCGATCGTCCAGACGATCACGACCACCGAGACGATGATCCACGGATACCAGCCCTGCGCGCCGCTGATCTTGCCGCGCACTTCGCCGATGCGGTCGATGTTGACCGCGAACTTCGGATCCACCACGGGCTTCCAGACCTTCAGGAAGGCCACCGTCGCGATCAGCGAGATCAGCGACGAGAGCACGTCGGTCAGGCTGTAGTTGATGTAGTTCGCGACGACGAACTGGGTGACGGCGAAGCTGCCGCCGGCCACCAGCAGCACCGGCCAGATGCGCAGCATGTTGCGGATGCCCGCATACACGGCGATCACGTAGAACGGCAGCAGGAACGCGAAGAACGGCAACTGGCGGCCGATCATCTGGGCGAGGCTGTCGGCGGGCAGGTGCGTGACCGCGGCGAGCACGGTGACCGGCACGCCGAGCGCGCCGAAGGCGACCGGCGCGGTGTCGAAGATCAGCGTGAAGGTGAGGGCTTCGAGCGTCGGGAAGCCGAGCAGGATCAGCAGCGAACTGGTGATGGCGACCGGCGTGCCGAAACCGGAGATGCCTTCGAGCAGCGCGCCGAACGAGAAGCCGACCACGACGAGCACGATGCGCCGGTCGTTCGGCAGATTGTCGATCATCCACATGCGAAACGCGGTGAAGCGGCCCGAGCGCTGCGCGATGTTGTAGAGCAGGATGGCGGCGACCACGATCCACATGATCGGCCAGAGCGCGAACACGGCGCCCGCGACCACCGTATCGATGGCGAGCCCGACCGGATACTGCCAGCCGAAGATCGCCACCAGCAGCCCGACGATCAGCCCGGCGAGCGAAGCCTGCCAGGCGGGGCGGCGAGCCCAGCCGAGCAGCACCAGCACGACCAGGATCGGCAGCGCGGCGACGAGAAACGACGGCAAGAGCGAATTGCCGATGGGGGTCAACAGTTGATGAAACATCACGTCTCCTTCGTTGTTGTTCGAATCGGCGCGACGGACTGCGTGCTGCGTGACGCGTCGGATAGGGCTGGACGGATGACGGTATGGCTGCGTGTGGAAACAGCACCGGAATCGCGTATTTAAACAGGTAGTGCGGATGCTGTTTGCAGCATAGAGCCCGCATGGATGCAGTCAAGACGGGAAACTACGGGCGAGGCGGCAGTCTGCGATGCAGATGGCGGGGAGGTGACGAGCAGGTGGCGCGGGGTTGGCGGAGCGGTCAGATTGGGGAGGGGTGAAGCAGATGAAGCGGGTGCGGCGGTCCATTCGCTGGACGCCGTCACCCGTAGCGCGACGTGCGAGGCCTGGCTTAGTGGTAGTGACCGTGCCAGCCACCGCCCCAACCGCCGCCCCAGTGTCCGCCGCCCCAGCAGCAACCGCCGCCCCAGAATCCGGCAAAGCCGACCGACACCGACGGCCCCCAGTAACCCGGGTAGCCGTAACCATAGCCGTAGTACGCAGGGTAGGCCGGATAGGCCGGATAGTAAGCGGGGTACGTGGCGGGATAGGCCGGATAGGTCGAATAAGCCGGCGCCGGAGCCGGCACATAGGCTTGCTGGGTCGGCGCGTACGACGCGGACGGCACCACGTACGCTCCCTTGGTCGTGACCGACGGCGGCGGCGGAGCCGGGATCGCATCGTGGTTGTTCAATGCCGGCGCCGGCTCGCCGCTGGCCGTGACAGGCACCGCGGTCTGGGTGGACGCAGCCGGCACGGTGGCGTAATAGCCGTTCGCGCCGTAGGGATAGTAGCCGTACGGGTAGTAACAGCCCGCGAGAGCAAGCACCGCAGCCGCGGCGGCGAGGCGGCTGGTTACCGAAAGGAGATTCATGGCACGCTCCTGATGCGTCTGGATGCCGCGACAGTTGATAGTGATGATTGGATGGGCAAAACGGCACCTCCACTTAGCTTACGCCGTGCGGCCGGGCGTCAGGTTGCAAAGTCGTTACCGCTTATTTCAGTGGCTTATTGAGGATGATTTGCCTCTGCCGACACCGTCCGTTCTTCAGCGAGCCTCGTCGGACCGCGGTGAGCGTCGTCTCGTCCGTCCGCAAATGCAAGAGCCCGCCGGTGGCGGGCTCGACGCTGCATCGCAAGCAGGCAAGCAAGCGAGCGAACGGGCGGCGCCTGCTGCATGCGCCGCCTGCTGCCCTTACTGCCGCTGATAAATCTCAGCGCCCTTCTTCATGAACTCGATCGACTTCACTTCCATGCCTTTTTTCAAGGCTTCGTCGTCGGTCACGCCTTGCTGCGCGGCGAACTCGCGCACGTCCTGGGTGATCTTCATCGAGCAGAAGTGCGGGCCGCACATCGAGCAGAAGTGCGCGACCTTGGCCGAGTCCTTCGGCAGCGTTTCGTCGTGGAATTCGCGCGCCTTGTCCGGGTCGAGGCCGAGGTTGAACTGGTCTTCCCAACGGAACTCGAAGCGTGCCTTCGACAGCGCGTTGTCCCGCACCTGCGCACCCGGATGACCCTTCGCCAGATCCGCCGCGTGGGCCGCGAGCTTGTAGGTGATGATGCCGGTCTTGACGTCGTCCTTGTTCGGCAGACCCAGGTGTTCCTTCGGCGTCACGTAGCAGAGCATCGCCGTGCCGAACCAGCCGATCATCGCAGCGCCGATGCCCGAGGTGATGTGGTCGTAGCCGGGGGCGATGTCGGTGGTCAACGGTCCCAGCGTGTAGAACGGCGCTTCGTCGCACCATTCCAGCTGCAGGTCCATGTTTTCCTTGATCAGTTGCATCGGCACGTGGCCGGGGCCTTCGATCATCGTCTGCACGTCGTGCTTCCACGCGATCTGCGTGAGTTCGCCGAGCGTCTTCAGCTCGCCGAGCTGCGCTTCGTCGTTGGCGTCGTAGATCGAACCGGGACGCAGGCCATCGCCGAGCGAGAACGCCACGTCGTAGGCCTTCATGATTTCGCAGATGTCTTCGAAGTGCTCGTACAGGAAGCTTTCCTTGTGATGAGCCAGACACCACTTCGCCATGATCGAGCCGCCGCGCGAGACGATGCCCGTCATGCGCTTCGCTGTGAGCGGCACGTATTGCAGACGCACGCCGGCGTGGATCGTGAAGTAGTCGACGCCTTGCTCGGCCTGTTCGATCAGCGTGTCGCGGAAGATTTCCCACGTCAGGTCTTCGGCCTTGCCGTTGACCTTTTCCAGCGCCTGGTAGATCGGCACCGTGCCGATCGGCACCGGCGAATTGCGGATGATCCACTCGCGCGTTTCGTGGATGTGCTTGCCGGTGGAGAGATCCATCACCGTGTCGCCGCCCCAGCGGATCGCCCACGTCATCTTGTCGACTTCTTCGCCGATCGACGAGGTCACCGCCGAGTTGCCGATGTTCGCATTCACCTTCACGAGGAAGTTACGGCCGATGATCATCGGCTCGCTTTCCGGGTGATTGATGTTGTTCGGGATGATCGCGCGGCCACGCGCGACTTCTTCGCGCACGAATTCCGCCGTGATGGCCGTGAGGCCGTTCGGACCGAATGCGCTCGCGCCGAATGCTTGCCCCGGATGCTGGCGGCCCATCATCGCGGCGAGCTTTTCGCCGTTCGGGCCGCTCGTCTTCAGGGTCTCCAGATACGCGGCGCGTTGCTGGTTTTCGCGGATCGCGATGTACTCCATCTCCGGCGTGACGATGCCTTTGCGCGCGTAGTGCATCTGCGAGACATTGGCGCCCGCTTTGGCGCGGCGCGGCGTGCGGTGCAGGCCCTGGAAGCGCAGATCGGCGGTGGCGGTATCGGCGGCGCGTTCACGGCTGAAGTCGCTGGAGAGGCCGCTCAGCGCTTCGGTGTCGCCGCGCTCTTCGATCCAGCGCTGACGCAGTGCCGGCAGACCGGCGCGGATGTCGATCGTGGCGTCCGGATCGGAGTAGGGGCCCGACGTGTCGTAGACGTAGACGGGCGGATTCTTCTCGCCACCGAAGCTGTCCGGTGTATCCGACTGGGTGATTTCGCGCATCGGCACGCGGATGTCGGGGCGCGAGCCAGTGACGTAGATCTTGCGGGAATTCGGCAGCGGGGCGACAGCGGCCGCATCGACGTGAGCGTCGGCGGAAAGGAACTTCGGATTGGCGTTCATGCGGATCTCCATGCAAAGCTATGTGGGGCCGCTAAGCAGGAGACGAGACGGAAGTTGTCGGAATTCGCGAGAGGATGAGGCGGTGCTGCGGTGCGAATTCCGTACGCTTCCCTGCGCTGGCATTATCCAGATCAGGTTCAAAGGGTATTTCTCACCCACGCAGCACAGACCTCCAACCTCTGTGCGACGCAGGACCCCCGCGTTAGCAGCGCACACGATACACCGGCCGCGCGGTGCTTGGCAACCGGTCTTGAAATCGGCGCTGCCCGATCCCTGGCCAGCTTACAGCCGGGGAGGCTTGTCTCGATTAGGCTACGCGGCGTGATGCGCCGCAGCATGAAAGGTGAGGCGGGCTGGTCTGCGGTGCGATGTCCTCACGCGTTTTCGCGTGTCTTTTTCTCCCTCCCCAAAAAATATTTCAGTTCCGTTGTCATAACGGCCGGCGTGGGCCGACAAACGTGCAGATTCCCTGATGGAGCCTGTCATTGACCGGTCACGGCGACATTCGCTGAGCTCCGCTACCCGCAGCGCCTCATATCCCTGATTCACGGAGCTTCACATGGCTACCCCTCACGTCTCATCCGGCACGGCGCCGCCCGCTGCACCGCGCACCGGTCCGATTCACCCGGTGTGGGTTCGCGTCACGCACTGGCTCAATGCGCTGGCCGCAATCACGATGATGCTCTCCGGCTGGCGCATCTACGACGCGTCGCCGATCTTCAAAGGCTTCACCTTCCCGCCATCGCTCACACTCGGCGGCTGGCTCGGCGGAGCGTTGCAATGGCACTTCGCGGCGATGTGGCTGCTGTTCTTCAACGGCCTCGTCTATCTCGCCCTCAACCTGGCGAGCCGGCGTTTCTTTCGCAAGTTTCTGCCGTTGTCGCCGCGCGCCATCCTGCACGACTTCGTCGCCGCGCTGACCGGCAAGTTGTCGCACGCCGATCTGCGCGTCTACAACGCGGTGCAGCGATTCGCCTACGTGTTCGTGGTGTGCGACCTGATCGTACTGGTGCTCTCGGGTCTTGCGATCTGGAAGTCCGTGCAGTTTCCGCTGCTGCGCGAACTGATGGGCGGCTACGACAACGCGCGCATCGTGCACTTCTGTGCGATGTCGTTGATGGCGGCTTTTATCGTCGTGCACCTGGCGATGGTGGCACTCGTCCCGCGCTCGCTGCTCGCGATGCTGCGTGGTCGTTAAGGAAACCTAACATGAACACCCCAGACAAAAAACCGGCCCGGCGCATGCTCTCGAGCCAGCTTGACCGCGAGTCGATCCTGATCGACGCACGCCGCGAACTCTCGATGCCGTCGCGGCGCCTGTTCGGCAGGCAGTTGCTGACGCTCGGCGGCCTGTCGATGCTGACCGGCTGCTCGCTCACCGACGACAAATCGGTGAACGCGTTTCTCACGGCCGTCTCGCGTCTGAACGATCGCGCCCAGGCCTTCATCTTCGATCCGCAGCAACTGGCGCCGACCTACACCGAAGCGCAGATCACGCGGCCGTTCCCGTTCAACGCGTTCTACGACGTCGATTCCGCGCCCGTGGTCGATCCCACGGACTACCGGCTGAAAGTGAGCGGCCTCGTCACCGGCCAGCGCACCTGGAGCTTGCCCGAGCTGTACGCGCTGCCGCACGCCGAGCAGATCACACGCCACATCTGCGTGGAGGGCTGGAGCGCGATCGGCCGCTGGGGCGGCACGCCGTTCGCCGGTTTCCTGCGCCGCGTCGGCGCCGACACCAGCGCGAAGTACGTCGGCTTCAAATGCGCCGACGACTACTACGAAAGCATCGACATGGCGACGGCCCTGCATCCGCAGACGCTTCTCACCTTCGAATACGACGGCGAGCGTTTGCCCACGAAATACGGCTTCCCGATGAAGCTGCGCATGCCGACCAAGCTCGGCTACAAGAATCCGAAGCACATCGTCGAGATGTTCGTCACGAATACCTTCCCTGGCGGCTATTGGGTCGACCAGGGCTACAACTGGTTCGGAGGCTCCTGACGCGCGCGGGTTGGGCCCGACCCTCGAGCGGCAGAAGCTTCGGAAACACGCCGGCATGACCGGCTCTCACTATCCACAACAAACGGAGTTATCCCATGAAGAAGTTCGCAATCGCAGCACTGGCCGTAGCGTTTCTGACGAGCGGAACGGCCGCCTTCGCGCAGGCAAGCGGAGCCATGTCGAACGACGCGATGTCGCACGACACCATGAAGAAGGACAGCATGTCGAAAGACGCGATGGGCAAGGACAGCATGAAGAAAGACAGCATGTCGAAGGACGGCATGTCGAAAGACACGATGAAGAAGGGCAACGATGCAATGGGCATGAAGCACGACGCATCGGGCGCGATGGCCAACTGATCCCGGTTCGATCCGGGTTCACGCGCACCGTCCAGGTGCGGCAGGCTCGGGCCGGGGCACAGTCCCCGGCCTGCTGCTTTGCGGATACAGAATTTACGATTCTTTCATGGACGCCCGACGGCGTTCCTGCATAATGCTGCGGTGCGCCGAACGGTTGGCGCACGGGGCGCTGGCCGGCTTGTCCGCGGTTGCCCGCCGCTCTTGGGCGGCTCCGCTTGCACGGTGCATCGTGACGGCGCGGGCGCCTTGCTGGGCCTGTGTTTGCCGTCCCTCGTCCTTCTCCCTGTTCTACCGCCATGTCTTTCAGCCTCGCCCGCCAGGCCGCATTTCCGATGCGGCGTCCGCCATCCGGCCTTAGGGTCACCAGCGGGGGCGCGAGGCCTCGAACGGTAGAGGCGGGTTGAACGCATGGCGCTGTCATTTCCCAGCCGTTTTCCACTCCGTCTGCCCCAGTCCCGTAACGGGCGCATCGCGCTTGCGCTCGCCGTCGTCTATCTGGTGTGGGGCTCCACGTATCTCGCCGTGCACGTGGCGCTCGGCTCGTTTCCGCCGCTGTTGATGTCGGGCTTGCGCAACCTGTTTGCCGGGATTGGCCTCTTCGTGTTCGCCGTGCGCCGCGATCCGGTCTGGCCGAGTGCCGCCGAAATCCGCAACGCGGGCCTCGTCGGCACCATGCTGGTCGGACTGTCGAGCGGCATGCTGGCCTATGGGATGCGCACCGTCGGCACCGGCACGGCCGCCGTGATGGTGGCTACGGTGCCGCTGTTCGCCACTGTCATCGCTGCTGTCGCGGGGCGCAAGATTGGACGGGGCGAATGGTTTGCGGTGGGACTCGGTCTCGTCGGCATTGCGATTCTGAGCCATGGCGGTGGCGCAACCGGCTCGGCCGGCGGCAGCCTCGCGATTCTGTGCGGCGCGCTGTTCTGGGCCGGTGGCGCGCATCTCGCTGGCCGCCTGAAACTGCCGTCGGACCTGTTTCTGTCCACCTCGTTGCAGATCGGCCTGGGCGGGGCCATGTCGACGGTCGTCGCCTGGGTCTCGGGTGAGCGCATGGGCGACGTGCATTTTCTGCCGGTGCTGGCGTTTCTCTACCTGATGCTGGTGGGCACCATGGCCGCTTATGTTGCGTATGGGTACCTGATCCGGCATACGAGCCCGATCATCGCCAGCAGTTGCATGTACGTGAATCCGGTGGTGGCCGTCGCACTCGGCGCGCTGCTGCTGGGCGAGCCGGTAACGAGCGCGACGGTGATCGCGACGGTCGTGATTCTCGTGAGCGTCGGCTTGTCGTTCTGGTTCGACTACCGGCGCCGTGGGGTGGCTTGACGGCGGGCGCAGAACCTTGCGTCCGCGCCCGGCCTGAAAACGTCACGTCCCGCGTATCAAGCCCACTGTCCCGGCGTGGCTACAAGCGCGCGGCCAGTTCCGCGCCTTCGCGAATCGCCCGCTTCGCATCGAGTTCGGTGGCAAGCGCCGCGCCGCCGATCACGTGATAGCGCGGGCCGTCAGCGGGCGGTGTCGCAGGCTGAAGATCGCGCAACGAGTCCTGCCCGGCGCAGATCACAATCGTCTCCACCTCGAGCCATTGCTCCGTACCTTCACGCGCGATCTTCAGGCCGCGTGCGCCGATCTCCAGATACGACACGCCGTCGAGCATGCGCACGCCGTTGCGTGCCAGCGTCGCCCGATGGACCCAGCCTGAGGTCTTGCCGAGTCCCGCGCCCAGCTTGCCCGCCTTGCGCTGCAATAGCCAGATGTCGCGCACCGGCTGCGCGGGCGCCGGCGCCTTGAGACCACCACGCTCGCGCACCGTCAGGTCGACACCCCATTCGTCGAGCCACGCATCGCGCGCTTGCGGCAGCGGTTCGCCGGGGTGATGCAATAGAAACTCGCTGACGTCGAAGCCGATACCACCCGCGCCGATCACCGCGACGCTGCGTCCCACCGGCGCACCGCGCAGCACGTCGACGTAGGTCAGCACATTGGGCCCGTCGATGCCGACAATCGCCGGGCGGCGCGGCACGATGCCGGTGGCGACGATCACGTCGTCATAGCCACCTGCGGCGAGCAGCGCTGCATTGACGCGCGTGGCGAGCCGCACGTCGACGCTATGCCGCTGCAACTGGCTCTGGAAATAGCGGATCGTCTCGCTGAATTCTTCCTTGCCGGGCACGCGCATCGCGAGATTGAACTGCCCGCCGATGGTTGCGCTCGCATCGAACAGCGTCACGCGATGACCGCGCGAGGCGGCCACCGTCGCCGCCGACAATCCTGCCGGTCCCGCGCCCACCACGGCGATCGCGCGCGGCGTCTGCTGGCCGCCAAGCGGCCGGTACACCAGTTCCGTTTCACGTCCCGCGCGCGGATTGACGAGGCAACTCGCGCGCCGGTTCTGGAACGTGTGATCGAGACAGGCCTGGTTGCAGGCGATGCAGGTGTTGATTTCGTGCGCGCGGCCCTCGGCGGTTTTGATCACGAAGTCTGGATCGGCGAGCAGCGGCCGCGCGAGCGATACGAGGTCGCCCGCACCCTGGGCGAGCAGGTCTTCGGCGACTTCCGGCGTGTTGATGCGGTTCGAGACGATCACCGGCACCTTGACGGCGGCCTTCAGGCGCGCGCTGAGCGGCGCGAAGGCGGCACGCGGCACCGAGGTCACGATGGTCGGCACACGTGCCTCGTGCCAGCCAATGCCGGTGTTGAACATGGTCACACCGGCCGCTTCGAGCCCCTGCGTGACCTGCACGGTTTCGTCCCACGTGTTGCCGCCTTCGACCAGATCGATCAGCGAGAGCCGATACACCACGATGAAGCGCTCACCGCACGCGGCGCGCACGCTTTCGACAATCTCACGCGCGAGCCGCAGCCGGTTCTCGAGGCTGCCGCCGTAGGCATCCGTGCGGCGGTTGGTGCGTGGACAGAGAAACTGGTTGAGCAGATAGCCCTCGCTGCCCATGATCTCCACGCCGTCGTAGCCGGCGCGCTGTGCAAGACGCGCACAGCGGGCGTAGTCGCGCACCGTCTTCGCGACGCCCGCGAGCGTCAACGCCCGCGGTTTGAATTTCGAAATCGGCGACTTGAGCGCCGAGGCGGACACCACGAACGGTTGATAGCCATAGCGTCCCGCATGCAGGATCTGCAGCGCGATCTTGCCGCCTTCCGCATGTACGGCATCGGTCAGCAGACGGTGATTGCGCAGGTCGAACACCGAATTCAGCGTGCCGCCGAACGGCAGCAGCCAGCCTTGCCGGTTCGGTGAGATGCCGCCCGTGATGATCAGGCCGGCGCCGCCTTTGGCGCGCTCGCGGAAATAGGCGGCGAGCTTCGGATAGTTCCAGAAGCGGTCTTCCATGCCCGTATGCATCGAACCCATCACCACGCGGTTGCGCAGGGTGGTGAAACCGAGGTCGAGTTCTGAGAGTAAGAGTCGGTAAGGCATGCAACGGGCCTTGTAAAAGTGGGGTGCGCACGAACGATACACCGCGCGTCGCGTCTGTCTTCCGAGGAAAAATTCTAATCCGCCTGATGCATTGACTGCCATGCCGCTCTTCATGCCGCCGGAGCCGGTCCGGTGCATGCGGCACAGCGATTGCTGAATGCGAGCGTCACCAGGCGCGCATCCCATGTCGAGCGCTCCCACGGCACCTGGCACTGCAAGCCGGGTCCCGTGGGGACAGCAACCTGGCGCGGTCCGGTGTTATCCGGCCGCGAGATGCGCACCAGGGATAAGGAGGGGGGCGTCGCCAGATCAATCCCGTCATGAACAGTGCGAGTCGTTTGCTCGCGCGGTCTCGGGTGGATCGGGCGCTCACATAACTAATGGGTCAAGACCCGACATCGATATAGGTGGATACATGAAGCTCATCCGAACCATGGTGGCGCTCGCTGGCGCTGCGGCCGTTTTGACGGCATGTGGTGGCAGCGGCAGCGACGCCGCAAAAACCCTTGGGATCACCGATCCGGAAATCCATTTCGTGCATGCCATTCCAGGCGGGCCCGCCGTCGACTTTCTCGTCAACGGCAAAGCGCCCGGTGGACAAACCGATATCAACTATCTAGGCGTGACGAATTTCACCAACATCGGCACGGGTAACACGACGGTTGCGTATGCCGATACGGGCACGACCACGGCACTCGCGAGCGGCAACTTCTCCGATGTCGCCAATGGTCACGAGTACACCGTAATCGCCTTGCCTGGGCTGACCTCGCCTGGCATCGGCCTGATCGACGATCCGTTCGACAAGGGCCTGCTCTCGAGCGATGCCCGCGTGCGCGCGTTCAATGCGTCGGCGAACGCGACCAACATCGATCTGTACATCGTGCCGGCGGGTACCAACATCAACACCGTGAGCCCGACCATGTCCGGCGTGCAGTTCAGCAATGCCGTGCCGGCGACCGGCCAGGACTCGCTGTATCTATCGGGCGGCACCTATGTCGCGATCGCGACGGCGGCCGGCAGCAAGACGCCGATCTTCCAGTCCGCGGGCTTCAGTCTCGCCAACAACGCCGACTGGCTGGTGACGACGGTGCCGATCGCCGGCGCGTTGAGCCAGTTGCTGCCGGGGCAGATCCATCTGCTGGTGGCGCAGGGCGGCAATACCGGGACGCCGGCGATCGAGTTGACGAATACGCTCACGGGCCAATAAGCGGTCAATACGCGGCCAATGAGACGGTGAAGTAGATAAGTTATGGCAGGGAGGGGCAGGGCGGCGGTCCACCGGCGGTGGGCCGCCGCTTTGTTTATGGCGCGAAGAGACGCGTGCGTGAAACGGCAAACCAGTTCGCTATGCTGATCAGTGGCGAGTGGTATCTTCGCCGTCTTCATACCCTCGGACATCGAACATCAGGCGCAAAAAAGCCCGGCGCGTTCACGCGCCGGGCTCATCTTGCCGATCGGTTTGAAGCGAGTTTGACGATGCCTGAGCGGCATCGTCAAACCGCACTACAAGGGATGCATTATTTGGCTTGCTCGGCGGAATTGGTCAGGTCGTGACCGCCGTTCGAGATGTCCTGACCGGCGCCCGCCATGGTATTGCAACCGGCGAGTGCTGCAGTCCCTGCAATGAGAAGCAAAGCGATGAGTCGAGTCATGAGTGTTCCCCTTTGAAGAATGCATTCGATAGACGCGCCCGACTGCCGGCGCGCGCTCCTGTCGTCCGACCGGGCATCACGCCAGCCGATCCGGTCTGATTGCATCTTAAGAAATGGGGCGTCGCGCCGCTGTCAGCTTGGTTGCGATTTTGTTGTAGGCGTGGTCCGTTGTTCGCGTCGGCGCAGTCCTACAGCGCTGGGTCGCGCAGGGGCGTTTGCGGCGGAGCATCGGCTGAGGGCGCGGCCGATCGGACGCAGGGCATCACCACGTGGATATCGGTGCCGTCCGGTACGCCGCGGTGGATATCGAAGTGCCCGCCGCGGGCCGCCACGCGCTGGCGCATGCCGAGCAAACCATGCGTGTGGGTGCGCTTGAGATCCGCCGGCATGATGCCGACGCCGTTATCGGCGATCGACAGCGCGACCTGGGTATCCTCGACCCGCAGGCCGATCGCGACGCGCGACGCATGGGCGTACTTCGCCGCATTGGTCAACGATTCCTGCGCGACGCGGAAGAGCGCAATCTCGGTCTGCTCGTCGAGCTGGATGTCGTCCGCGGGCAGTTGCAGGTCGAGCGTCCAGTTGTTGCGCTGCGCAGCTTCGTCGGCGAGCGTGCGCAGGGCGGTCACGAGGCCGAAATTCGCCAGCACGGTGGGCCGCATGTCTTCGATGATGCGGCGCTTGAGCGCGATGCCCTGATCGAGATTGGCGAGTGCGCGCGCGAGTTTCTCGGAGATCGCCGGTTCGCTGTCCTTCAGTTTGCGGTTGGCCCACGCGACATCCATCTTGCTCGCGGTCAGAATGGCGCCGAGTTCGTCGTGCAGTTCGCGGGCGAGCTGGGTCTTCTCGTTCTCGCTGACGGCCTGCAGGTGCCAGCCGAGCGCTTCGAGCTGGCGGGTGCGTTCGGTGACGAGCTGGTCGAGTTCTTCCTGCTGGGTGATCAGTTGACGCTGCACGCGCGCCTGGCGGTCGATCTGAATGCCGAGATTGCGGAACAGCAGGATGAACAGCACGATATTCAGCGCCGACAGCGCCGCGGCACACAGCGTCGAGATGCGCTGGTCGGCGCGGCTCGCGTCGAGCGCATGTTGCGCCCGGTTCGACTCGTTATCGCGCAGCAGCGACAGCGTGCTGTCGACGAGCGCGGCGTCCACCGGTCGGCCGTCGCCCGCTGTGCCGCAGGCGGCCAGTCCGAGCGGTTGCGGCGCGGCCTGCTGCAGCGCAGCGGCACCTGCGCCGATGCGCGCGTCGATCAGCGCCATGATCTGGGTGAAGCTCGCCAGCTCCGCGCTGCCCGCTTCGCGGCGTTGGTAGTACAGGTTCAGTTGCTGGGCCGTCTGGCGCAAACGGGCTGCGCTCGCGCAATAGGCCTGTGCGCTGGCGGTCAGCTTCGTCAGAAGAAAGTCGCTCTGGTAGGCGCGCAGCCGCGCCAGCTGGCTTTCCAGCGTGCTCAACTGCACCGTGACGTCGCGCGCTTCGAGGGCGCTCTCATACTCGGCGGCGATGCGCTCGCGGGCCGTCTCGAGGATCACGAGGCCGCCCACGGTGATGACGATCGCGACCGTCATCGCAATCGCCCAGCTCCGGTTACGCATCCATTCGTTGAGTCTCGTTGCCACAGTCGGATCTCGCACCTTTCGTATGCCTGGTTGATTCGCCGAGCTCTCAGTGTAGCGGTCGCGGCGTCCGAACGGTCGGCTGTCGACGCCCGATCGACGCGGCATGGCCACGCGACTGTAACGCGCCTGTAATGCCATGTCGGCGGATTCCCACATGAAAAACGGCCTGAGCCCGAATGCGGCGCGCCGTCCCGATCATTAGGATGACTGTGTCAGTTCACGCTTTGTTTCAGGAGGACTCCATCGTGCTTCACTACGCCATCGTTTTCTTCGTGATCGCCATCATCGCCGCCGTGTTCGGTTTTACCGGCATTGCGGCAGGCGCTGCTGAAATCGCCAAGATACTGTTCTACATTTTCCTCGTCGTGTTCGTGGTCACCCTGCTGCTCGGCGTGTTCCGAACCTAGACGGCGCCTGTCTCTCCACCCGGCGCATCAGGCGCGATTCGTGCGGGATGCGCAGTTCCCCCTACCGGATCAAGGAGAAACACCATGTCTAGCAAGTCAGCCAGCCAGTCCCACGATGCCTTCGTGATGGATGTGAAGAAAATCCGCGAAGACGCCCGCAAGCATATGTCCGATGGCCCGGTCACGCAGACTTACGGCGCCGACCGCCAGACGGTTCTCAAGCTGCTGAACGATGCGCTTGCAACGGAAATCGTCTGTACGCTGCGTTATAAGCGCCATCATTTCATGGCCAAGGGCATCAACTCGGAGGCGGTCGCGGCGGAGTTCGCCGAGCATGCCACCGAGGAACAGGAGCACGCCGACCGCTTTGCCGAGCGCATCGTGCAACTGGGCGGCGAGCCGGACTTCGCGCCTGACGGCCTGAAGACCCGCTCGCACTCGGAGTACAAGGAAGGCAACAACCTGACCGATATGATCCGCGAGAACCTGATTGCCGAGCGGATCGCGATCGACACCTATCGCGAGATCATCCGCTATCTGGGCGATCACGACGTCACCACGCGGCGGATTTTCGAGGACGTGCTGGCGGTCGAGGAAGAGCATGCCGACGACATGGCCGATCTGCTCGAAGGCCGCGAGTGAGGGGGGCTTGCACGCGGGACGCACGTTCCGCCTCACAGCGGGGCGGGACGTCATTACAATGTCTGCCTGGGAGCGCGATCTTCACTGCACGGAAGGGAAGCCGATGATTCGAGTGTTGATAGCCGACGATCACGCGATCGTCCGAGGCGGTTTCAGGCAGTTCGTCGCCGACGAGCCGGATATGTGCGTGGCGGCGGAAGCCGCGACCGGCGACGCAACCATCAGCCTCGTGCGCGAGCAGGCTTTCGACGTGGTGCTGCTCGACATCGCGATGCCGGACAAGAACGGCATCGACACCTTGCGTATCATCAAGCAGGTGCGCCCGGAGCAGGGCGTGCTGATCCTGTCCGGCTATCCGGAGAGCCAGTACGCCATCAATCTGCTGCGGGCGGGCGCCAACGGTTATCTGAACAAGGATTGCGAGCCCGACGAAATCGTGCGGGCGATCCGCGCGGTGGCGCGCGGGCATCGCTATCTGTCGGAGGCGGTGGCCGACACGCTCGCCGACAATCTCGACAAGCCCGCGGCGGGCCGTCCGCACGAGGCCTTATCGGAGCGGGAATTCCAGATCTTCTGCAAGCTCGCGGCAGGGCAGATTCCCACGGATATCGCGGAGGAACTGCATTTGTCGGTGAAGACGGTGAGTACCTACCGGGCGCGTGTGCTGGAGAAAATGCGTCTGGGCAATAATGCGGATCTGACGTACTACGCGATCAAGAACGGCTTGATCGAATAAGCGTGCGGACCAATGCAATGAGCGATTCGACTTCTCTTTCCAACGCCGGTCAGCCGCCTTTGCGGGTGCTGCTGATCGAGGATTCGGCGTTGATCCGCCGCAGTCTCGTCGAAGCGATCGACGCGTCCGGGGTATTGCACGTCGCCGCGTATGCCGATTCGTCGGACGAGGCGATCGCGCTGCTGACGGACGAGACCTTCGACGCGGTGATCGTCGACCTGCAGCTCAAGCACGGCTCAGGCGTGCCGGTGCTGGCGTACCTGCAGCGCGAAGGGCTGATCGAACGCACCTTCGCCGCCGTGTTGACCAATCATGCGCTGCCGGCCTATCGCGAACGTTGCGAGCAATACGGCGTGCGTCATTTCTACGACAAGTCGTTCGAATTCGATCGCGTCATCGACGCGTTGCACGACTACGCATACGCACGCAGCCAGGGACAACCGCCGCGGGCGTGAGGCGCCGGATGGGGGGCCTCACGGCGCGGCTTATCTGCAGCACGCGCTTTGCAGCATGCGATTCCCTCAGGCATTCGCCACCGGCTGTGCCGGACTGCGCAGATGGTTCCAGGCGCCAAGCGCCACGAACGCCAGCCCGGCGATGCTCACACCCACCCACCCGAACAGCGGCCAGACGATCGCGCCGACGGCCGAACCCGCCGCGCCGCCGATGAAATACGTCACCATGTACACCGTATTCACGCGGCTGCGCGCGTGCGGCGAGAGCGCGTAGATGCGCGACTGGTTGGAGATCTGTGCGGCTTGCACGCCAATGTCGAGGATGATCACGCCCACCACCAGCCCGGCGATGCTCGTGGCCGATACGCCGAACACAACGAACGACACGGCGACCAGCGCGATTGCCACGGTGATGATGTCGCGCGGTCCGCGACGGTCGGAGAACTTGCCGGCGAGCGGCGCGGCCAGCGCGCCCGCAGCGCCGACGATACCGAATAGCCCCGTGGCCTGCGGCCCGAGATGGAACGGCGCGCCCGCCAGCAGCAGCGCCAGCACCGACCAGAAAATGCTGAAGCCCGCGAACAGGCAGGCACCGGTGAGCGAGGCTTCGCGCAAGCCGCGGTGTTCGAGGATCAGATGCCACATCGAGGCGAGCAGCTTGCCGTAGGGCAGTGTCGAGGTCGGCTGGCTTTTGGGCAGGCGAAGCCAGATGACGACGGCCAGCACCAGCAGCGCGACGACCGAAGCGCCGAACACGGCGCGCCAGCCGAAATACTCGGCGACGAAGCCCGCGGCGGTCCGCGCCAGCAGAATCCCCAGCAGCAGCCCGCTCATCACCGTGCCGACCGCATGGCCACGGCCCGATGGCGGCGCGAGTTCGGCGGCGAACGGCACGGCCTGTTGCGCGATGGTGGCGAGGATGCCGATGGCGAGACTCGCGCCGATCAGGACCGTGAGGCTCGGCGCCATCGCGGCGACCACCAGCGCGACGCAGAGGCCGGCGATCTGCAGCAGGATCAGCCCGCGCCGGTCGAAACGGTCGCCGAGCGGCGCGAGCAGCAGCATGCCGGCGGCGTAGCCGAGCTGCGTGACGGCCGGCACCGCGCCGATCCACGAGGCGCTCTGCGGGAACGACGCCCGGAAGTTGTCGAGCAGCGGCTGGTTGTAGTAGATGTTCGCGACGGAGACGCCCGCGATGGTGGCGAGCAGAAGCAGCAGGCCGCGCAGTGAGCGTTCGGAGGCGGCGGGGGAGGCGGAATCGGAAGTGGACATGAGCGCGGTCGTTTGAGGGACCGCCTGAATGGACGGTCTCCAAGCGAGCCGATGATACCGGAGCATGGCGAATCGTGCTGAGGGGGTGCCGGTGTGCCGGCGGCCTCAGGCTTGCGGCTCGCGGCGAGGGCGGCGCCTGGGGCGATACGTGCCGCCGCGTCAAAAAATGAGATGGTCGTTCGCCTTGGGTCCGTAAAATCGCGCAGCCCCGCTCCGGGGCGATCGACGATTCTGGACACGGTACATCATGGACACAGCAGCGGGACTTGAACCAAAGGGCTTCGGCGGCTGGCTGCTGCTGGCTCTGCTCGGACTCGCGGCGCTGGTGGTCGCCACGGCCGTCGAGATGCGCGATCCGCTCAAGATGATGCTCGAATGGGAACTGTTCGCGGTGTTTGCGCGGCCCGACACGCACGGCTGGTATCGGACGGTGCTGGCGATGGTCGGCATGGATGTCGCCATCGGCGCGTTCGTCGTCGCCGGTGCGGGGTGGCTGCTGATGCTCGCATGGCGCAGATCGGCGCGCTTTCCGGTCCACGTGCAGGCGTGGCTGCTCGCCATCGTCGTGATGCGCACTATCGCCTTTCTGCTGGGCGACCACATGACCCACGCGATCGGGATCGACATCGCCGTTCCATTCGAGGGTCTTCTTGAAGCGCTCGCCGCCGCGGCGCTCGCGATTCCTTATTTCAGGCAATCGCGGCGCGTGCGTCACACCTTTCGCTCGCGCTGACACCCGCTGGCGGCAACGCACGCGGTCACGCTTTCTCTGCTTCGCCCTCAGTCGATCAACGCGCCTTCCTCGTCGTAGAACGGATACGGGCCGTCGGCGCCGTCCACATACGCATGGTGCGTCACGAGGCCGCTCGCGGCGTCGTACCAGTGCAGGGCGAAGGCGGGCGGCTCCAGCGTGAACGCGGACGGCGCATCCTCGCGCAGATCGAGCGCCACCTGATGCGCGGGCGCCGGCACCGCCGAGGCAATCGTCCCGCCGAAGCGCACGAACATAGGCCGGTGCACATGACCGCAGATCACCCGCTCGACGTTCTGATAGCGCGCGATCAACGCCGCCAGCCGTTCGGCTGCATGCGGGTCGAGACGCAGGTCGTCCATATGTCCGATGCCGCACTTGAACGGCGGATGATGCAAGGCGACGATCACAGGCCGGTCTTGTGCGGCGTCGAGTTGTGTTTCGAGCCAGGCAAGACGCGCGTCGCAGAGATTGCCGGCGCTTTGGCCCGGCACGATCGAGTCGAGCGCGATCAGGCGCAGCGGGCCGACATCCACTGCGTAGTGTACGAAGTCGCCGCCGGTGCGCAACTCGGGCCGGTCGCTGAACGCCTCGCGCAGGGCCGTGCGGTCGTCGTGATTGCCGACCAGCAGGTAGTACGGAATCTCGAGCGGCGCGAGCAGCGTCTTGAGGTGTGCGTATTGCTCCGGGTCGCCTTGATCGACGAGATCGCCGGTCATGATCACGACGTCGGGACGCGGCTCGAGCGCATTGAGCGCCGCGACGCAACGCGCGAGCGCGGCGCCCGTATCGACCCGCTGGTAAGCGAGCGCGCCGGGCCGTTTGATATGCAGGTCGCTGATCTGGGCTAGCAACATGGGGACATGTCCTTATGGATGCGCGGGAATTCGAGGGAATTCGCAGGAATTGACAGAGAAGGGCGGCGGGCTCGACACGCTCACGATAGCGCAATCAACGCTTCCGGGGCGATCGAAATACCCACCGGCGTGCCGCGCGCGAGTTCGACCCGGCCGGCGACGTCGACGATCAGCGCGTCGGGCGCCGCGCCGCCGATGGTCAGCCGCGTGCGCTCGCCGAGAAACGCTGCGGCTTCGATCGTGCCGCGCAACTGGGCGTTGGCCGGATCGGCGAGGTAGGCGTCTTCGGGCCGGAAAAACAGTTCGTTGTGCTCCGCAACTGTTGCGTTTGCCGCACCGGTCGATCCTACTGTTCGCGAAGGCAGCGGGACGGCGCCGCCGGTGGTGGCCAGCACGCCGTCGCGCCGCTCGCCGGCGAGACGATTGATCGTGCCGACGAACTGCGCGACCGCCCGGTTCGCCGGACGGTAGTAGATGTCGCGCGGCGTGCCGATCTGCTCGATGCGCCCGGCGCTCATCACGACGATGCGGTCGCCGAGTTCCATCGCTTCGGCCTGGTCGTGTGTGACGTAGACGGTGGTGATGCCGAGCTCGCGCAGCAGTGTGTTCATTTCGCTGCGCAAGGCGTCGCGCAGGCGGGCGTCGAGCGCGGTGAGCGGCTCGTCGAGCAGCAGCACGCGCGGCTGCATCGCCAGCGCCCGCGCCAATGCGACCCGCTGACGCTGGCCGCCGGAGAGCTGGTCGATCGGTTTGTCGGCGTGGGCGGTGAGGCGCATCATCGCGAGCAGTTCGTCGACGCGTTGGCGTGCAATCTCCGCCGCCACGCGTTTGATTTTCAGCCCATAGCCGATGTTGCCGCGCACCGTCAGGTTCGGAAACAGCGCATAGCTCTGGAACACCATGCCCACCTGACGCCGCTCGATCGGCAGCGCGGTGACGTCTTCATCGCCGAAGGCAATCCGGCCGCCCGCATCGGGCGTTTCGAGGCCGGCGATCATGCGCAGCGTGGTGGTCTTGCCGCAGCCGGACGGTCCGAGCAGCACCAGCGTTTCGCCGGCGCCGATCTGCAGGTCCAGCGGCTCGAGCACGCGCGTGCCGCGAAACGTCTTGGCGCATTGCGTGAGCGTGATGGGAACGGGAGCGAGTTTCATGGCGTGTCGTTGGAGCGGGTTGAATCGGACGGGACTGCCGGATGCGATGCATCGGATGGACGTGTCGTACGCGACAGGCGGCGTGATGCGAGGCGTTTGGCCGACGCGTTGCGCCGGCCGGTGGCATCGACGCCGAGCCATTGCATCGCCACCAGCAACGGCATGGTCATGATGAAAAACAGAATCGTGTACGCGCTGCCGATCTCGATGCGCAGCGAGGCATAGGTATCGGCGAGGCCCACCGGCAAGGTCTTGGTATCGGGCGTGTGCAGCATCCACGTGAGGTTGAATTCGCCGATGGACAGCGTCAGCACCGCCAGCGCGCCCGCCACGATGCCGGGCCGCACGTTCGGCAGCACGATGGTGACGAAGCGCTGCAGGAAGCTCGCGCCGAGGCTGGCCGCGCCTTCTTCGAGCGTGCGCAGATCGGCGCTCGCACACACGGCGGCGACCGCGCGCACCATGAAGGGCAGCGTGAACACCACGTGGCCGACCACGATGAACCAGACGCTCATGCGGAACATGGTGATGCCGCCGTAGACCACCAGCAGCGCGAGCGCGGAGGCGAGACCGGGCAGCGCGATGGGCAGCACCAGCAATTCTTCGATGAGGCGAGACAGGCGCGTCTTGCTGCGCGCGAGCACGTAGCCGGCCGGCACGCCGGTCAGGAGCGTGATGGCAAGCGTGGCCGCCGCCACTTCGAGCGAGAGGAACACCGAGGTGTGATACTGCGTCCACACTTCGATGAGCCAGCGCAGCGTGAGCCCGCTCGAGACGCCCTTGAAGTAGTTGACGGTGAGGCCGGCCATGATCGACATCACGACCGGCACGATCAGAAACGCGCACAGCAGCAGCGTGACGAGCCACTGACCGGCGGCGAGCAGCGTGCGCGACGACAGGCGGGGCAGGGCGCGGCGCTGGGCAACGGGTGCGGAGGGCGGCGGGGCCGGCGGCTGGGCGGTGTGGGTCACGGAGTTCATGAATGGATCTTCATTCGCAGGTCTTTGATCGGATAGCGCGCGTCGGGGATTCAGGCACTCGCTGCGACCGCCGAGCCGGTGACGCTGCGCGCCAACGCCAGTACGAGCCAGGTCACGAGGCCGAGCACGATGGACAGACCCGCGGCCGTCACCATGTTCGCGTTGAGCGTGAACTCGGTGTAGATGGTCATGGGCAGCACGTCGATATCGGTGGCGAGCGTGAAGGCGGTGCCGAACGCACCCATCGCGGTGGCGAAGCACACCGCGCCCGCCGCAATCAGGCCCGGCGAGAGCGCGGGTAGCACGATGTCGCGCATGATCTGCCACGGCGAGGCGCCGAGCGAACGGGCCGCTTCTTCCAGCGACGCGTCGAGCTTGGTCGCCGACGCCATCACCGTGACGATCACGCGCGGAATCGAGAAGTACAGATAGCCGAGAAAGAGCCCGCTCATCGAATAGGCGAAGACCCAGCGGTCGCCGGTCAGTTTCAACGACAACGCGCCGATCAAGCCCTGGCGCCCGGCCAGCATGATGACCATGAAGCCCACCACCACACCGGGAAACGCCAGCGGAAAGGTTAGCAGTGCGAGCAAGGTGCGCTTGCCGGGAAACTCGCGCCGCGCGAGCAGCAGGCCCGAGATCACCGAGAGCACCAGCGTGGTCGCCGTGACGGCCGCGGACAGCAGGACGGTTGCGCCGAGGCTCGTCATGTAGCGCGCGTTGGTGAGCATCGCGCGGTAGGTGTCGAACGCGTGGCCGTCGCCGCTCAACTGCGCGAGCGCGACCATCGGCAGCAGCCAGAAGGCGATGAAAACCGCGAGCGCCGGCGCGATCAAGGCGATGCGCCAGCGCAGCGGGAACGTGACGTCGTTCAATGCATCACCTGAAGATACTGTTCGCCGAAGCTTTGCTGCTTCTCGGCCATCTTGCCGAAATCGACGGCCTTGGCACGGGCGTAGTCGCTCGCCGGCAGGAATCTGGCGGCGGCTTCCGGGCTCATGGCGTTGGCGCGCACCGGACGCAGATACGCATTGGCCCACAGCTTCTGGCCTTCGTCCGACAGCACGAAGTCGAGCACCTTCTTGCCGTTCGCTTCATGCGGCGCACCCTTGACGAGGCTCATCACGTACGGCACCGAGATCGTGCCTTCCTGCGGAATCACGAATTCGACGTTGGCCTGATCCTTGTACTTGGCGCGGTAGGCGTCGAAGTCGTAGTCGAGCAGGATGGGAATCTCACCGGAGAGCACGCGGGCGTAGGCGGTCTGCTTCGGCACGATCGGCGCGTTGGCCTTGAGCTTGCGGAACCAGTCGAGACCCGGCTGGAAGTTGTCGAAGCTGCCGCCGAGCGCCTGGTTGACCGCCACGGCGCCCGCATAACCGACGAACGCGCTCGACGGATCGAGGTAGCCGATCATGCCTTTGTACTCAGGCTTGAGCAGGTCGGCCCACGAACGCGGCACCGGCTTGCCTTCGAGCGCATCCTTGTTGACGAAAAAGCCCAGCGTGCCCGAATGGATCGCGAACCAGTAGCCTTGCGGGTCCTTCAGGTTGGCGGGGATGTCGTCCCAGTGAGCCGGCTTGTACGGCTGGATCACGCCCTTGTCTTTCGCCTGGAAGGCCGACGACACGCCCAGATACACGACGTCCGCCACCGGGCTTTTCTGCTCGGCCATCATCTGCGCAATCGCCTGGCCGGAGTTCTTGTTGTCGAACGGTACGCGGATGCCGGTCTTCGCCTGGATCGCCTTGATCTGGCTCGCCCAGTCGGCCCACTCGGGCGGGCAGTTGTAGCAGATCGCGGTTTCGTCGGCGTAGGCGGCGTTCGGGGCAACGAGGCTCGTCACGGCGCTTACGGCCGCCACGGTGGCGAAGGCGGTGGCGGCGAGCGCCGAAGCCGACAGCAGGTTGGCGCCCGTGCGTTTGAACGCGGCGCTCAAGGTACGCAAGAGCGGACCAAAGCAGGTGGAACGGCGAGTCACAGCGGGTCTCCTTGGAAGGAAAGGTGCGAGAGGCGATGCGTAATACGGGCGTGATGCGGCGGGACGCGCGAGGCGGCCCGCCGGGCGGTTATCCTGGACGCGGCATGATGGCGATGTCCGTGCTTACACGAGCGGTTGCATCGAGCGGATGCGCGGCGCTTCGCTGGTGTTCGAGATCGCGGCGATCGTCGCGCCTTCGCGCAGCGCGTGCGGCAGCGTGAGCGCGAGCGAGGCATCCGTATAGGTGCCGTCGATGCGCGCCATCAGCCGCTTCCACGCCGCGCAGCCGATCTCGCGATTCGGCGCGCAGATGCTGGCGAGCGGCGGCTGCAGCAACTCGCCCATGGCGAGACCGTCGAAGCCGAGGATCGACATGTCTGTGGGGATCTGCAGACGCGCGCGACGCAGGCCGCGCATCACCACCATCGCCAGCAGATCGTTGCTGCAGAAGAGCGCGGTGGGGCGGTTCGGGCCGTTGGTCAGATGCGCGAGCACGGAGGGGGCGAGCTCATCGGCATTGAAATCGATTTCAAGCGCTGGGGCGGGCGTGAGCCCCGCCTGCTGCATGGCCTGGGCGTAGCCGAGATGGCGCAGGCGCGCACGGTCGGAGGCGGCGAGCGTACCCGCCAGCATCAGGATGCGGCGATGGCCGTGGGCGATCAGCATGCGCACGCCGTCGTGGGCGGCGAGGCGGTTGTCGACCGAGACCGACGGGCGGCGCACCGTGTCGTTGTGCATCAGCACGTAGAGGAGGCCGGCGCGGTCGAGGTCGTCGAGCAGCGGGTGAGTGTCGGCGTCGGCGACCGTGAGGATCAGGCCTTCGACGCGCTGTTCGCGCAGCGTCTCGATGGCGTGGCGTTCGCGCTCGGCGTCGTACTGGGTGGTCATCAGCATCAGACGGTAGCCGTGCGCGGCGGCCAGTTCGTCGATGCCTTGCAGGCACTCCGCGAACACCGGATTGGCGATGGTGGGCAGGATCACACCGATCAGGCGGGTGCGCTCGCCGCGTAGCTGGCGGCCGAGCGGGCTCGGGCGAAAGTTGAGGGCGTCGATCGACTGGCGCACCTTTTCGAGGGTGACGGGGTTCACGGTGTGGGGCGCGTTGATCGCGCGCGAAACCGTGGCAATCGAGAAGCCTGCGTGTGCCGCGACATCCTTGATGGTGGGTGTCATCGCTGTCGTTTTCACTCGGGTTGTAAACGTTTTCGTCGAGTGAATTATCGGGATGCTTTGTGACTGCGCGATGACTCGGCGCGGGCGGGTTTGGTGCCGCCGCGACGCAATGGTAGAATCGCGTCCGCCCTGCCGGGGTGATGAAATTGGTAAACATAGCGGACTTAAACTATTGAGTGCCCGACCGGAAACGGCCGGTGCAGAACCCCTCAAATTCGGTGAAACCCCTGGTTTTGCGCCACGAGCGGAATCGAGGCAACGCCGAGCCAAGCCGGCCGTCGCAAGCATGCGAGGGTGCGGAAGGTGTAGAGACTAGACGGGGGGCGCCTAAGGTGGCGTGGGCTGGCGGTTTTGCAGCGCAGCAGCCGCGATGGCGAAGGCATAGTCCAGCGCACGAACGAGGATGCCGCCCGGTATCGTCGGCGTCGAAAGACGTGGTGTGACGAAAATCCGCCGCTTAACAGCTTGCCGGTTCAAGTCCGGTCCCCGGCACCAGAAGTTCTCCCAACGTTTCCCAGGATATGCCAACAATTCAGCTGATTCAAAGCCTTGCGCTTGAATTGGGCAATCTTGGTTAACCTTAGGTGCCTTTCCGGCTACACAAAAGCGGAAGGAACGGAAGCGCTGGCAGCGAGTTCGTCATCGGTCAATCGTGAGATCAACCTGATCCGCAACGTGTTCGCCGTGACCCGAGCGGAATGACACTGGATGGGGCACACCCCATTCAAGGGTCTGCGGTAGCCGCCTGAGGGTGCCCCCCGCACGCGGCGTTTCGATCCCTGGAAGGAGGTTCGACCAATCTTCGAATCCCTGTTGAGAGAGCGGCAAGCGAAGGCTTCATTTTCTGCTGGCGATGGCCGGATGCACCGTACGGGCTCCGAACGAACCCTTGAATTTTTTACAGTCGCCCGTCGACCATTTTATAACATCTGCGTTATAATGCCGAGACTGATCGTCCAACCTTCTGCTGAGGCAGACCTTGATGAACTCTATGAGATTGATGAGGAAGCGGCTGCGACCATCAACGTGTTACTTGACGAAATATATGGCAACGAGCAGTTGATCGAACTGCTGTGCCGCGATCGAGTGGCGCGCCGAGAAGACCCCGCGTTCGACAACGAGCGGTTCATTGAACTTTGGAACGACGGCTACACAATCTATCGACTGAAAATGTGGGATTTTGACGGGGCACTCATCCCATACCGAGTGCTTCACGCCTACGATGGCCGCACCGACTGCACCCACATCCTGGCGATTCTGCCGCGAGAACATTCATATGACACAGCTCATGAGAAAGTCCGAAGATGCGTTGGAGACTACGACGCCCTTGGGTTTTATCGAGCCAAGTAGCCCAAGCTCCGGGGCGTCGATTCTCCAATTTGTTTTCGTGCCGTCACCTCGGTTGCCAGCGCATCGAGGCGATGGGCGCCCACTCGCTGATCTGACAGCGAAATACGAGGCGGATCCGCGGAAATTAGCAGCGCTCCAACGAGCACGCGGAAGGTTAGCTGAGAAAATCGTTGAGGCCAAAGGCGGTCAGCGATCGCTTGCCGCAATGCGACTTGCTGCGGGGCTGTCGCAGACGCAGCTTGCAGAAAAGACCGGAATTTTGCAGCCACAGATAGCGCGATTGGAAGCTGGCGCGATCGCAAACGCTGGCGCCAAGACAATCAGGAAGCTACGCGAAGCACTGGGCGTATCTGGGGATGAAATTTTGGATTCGGTGAGCGATGATGATGCAGAGCACGCCTAAACCTACCGACATGGTGCGCCATCTAGCTGTCACGTATTGCGACGATGTGCGTCTTGAGTTGCACAATAAGATGTCGCTGATCGGCATTTACCAGCAAAACATGATCGTGCCGGATTTTCCATCGCGAGTGCTGCGTCTGTGCATTGTTCTTCAACCGTTTAGTCCTAAAACAATGCCCTATAAGAGGGTCCGCTTGGGTGTATATCGCGACGGCGCGCTTTTCAGCGAAGCTCACATCGATCCGCCGGCAAGTAGTTGGGAAGGCAAGCCAGAGGAGTTTCTCGCCGTCATGGTGCCGTTTATCTTTGAGAACGTTGAATTTGCCGATAGAACCAAATTTCAGGTGCGTGCAATCTTCGACGATCAGGATATTGTTCCAGGCCCTTCTTTGGTGGTCGAGAAGGGGATACCGTCTCCTGCCGGTTGAGCACCCAAACTATCAAACTACGCAGCCCCGCCCCGAGCGGGGCTTTTCATTGATGCTGCAACAGACGCTCCGCACACACGTCCAGCATGCCCGCATTGTCGGCGACCGGTGTCCGGCGGAAGAAATGGCGGCTCGCGCAGCGCTATCCAGCGGCTAGCGTAACAATGCAGAATAGTGCGCCCAAGAAGAAGGCCGCCGCAAGAATGAAATCGTAGGGGTACTTCATCTGGACACCAATTGCAATTTTCGACGATGGTAACCCGAGCGGTCGGCGCCGAGTGTCAACGATGGTCAGACGCGTGTCAATTTCACATGGGATACACAGATCCTTTGTGTCCTTTGCTCGGCCGCATCATTCGATAGTTCGCCATGCTACGATCCCTTACAGGAAACGTAGACGGGGGTAAGCCATGGCGAAGGAATTGATTCTTCCAGAACGCTTCATAGAGCTCGCAAACTCGGAAATTGAGGCGCACCAGCATTTCCAGCCAGGCATGCGGCTCTCTCTTGGCGCGAGTCTTCCGAACGGAAGTTACGAGATTGAATATCACGGAGTGGGCACGAAGCGAGTCGCGGTGGACGTCCGTCTAAAGCTCATGTCCGCTTACGAGATCAGGCCATTCCCGCTGTTCTGATCGGTTCTGGCATGAGCTGCCCCATTACCCCCGCGCAAGCCAGTAACAGACGCTTGGCGCACGATGAAACTAGAAGCGTAAAAACCGATGAAAAATGGAAAACCTAAACGCACTCGCCAGGATGCCGAGCGCCTTTTCGAAGGCTTGCCTCAAGCGAGCGTTAGATCGACGAACCGGGCGGCGAATCCGTTCGAAGAGGGTGTGTTCGAAAAGGTCGAACGCATCGACGAAGAATCGAAACTCTGGAAAGACAACCTGGTTACATTGCCTATGGCGATCGAGCTGCCGCGCGGCTATGAATCCATGTCTCGTCTGCGCGACGCGATGCAACGCGCGTGGCGGGTGAAGTGGGTGAGGGAAGGCAAGAACGAGGTCGTCACCGAATTTCCCGAGGGCTGGGCAGCCGTTCGCCCCGAAAGCGGACCCATCGAGCTGCGAGATCCGACCGGCGTGGTCCGCGCCTTATACGGATGGGCCGAGGATGCTGAACTCAGGATTCTGCCGCGGTATCTGGTGGAGTCCCAGGCGAACAGTTCGAATGGTCTCGGCAGTTTGCTTGTCCGTGATCGAGAGAGCGGCCAGATCCTTGAGCGGTCGTCGACCTGGTCAGCGCAGTCTGGTACTAATCATCCGGATTGGACCAGACTGTCGGCATGGCTTGACGCACGCTATCCACAGCATCGCGATCCGCTGCGGTACTGGGCGGATTGCGAAGAGAACATCGCAAATTCGCTTGAACCGTGACAAAGGCGCTTAGCCTCGTAGCGAGCCAGGATGTCGGCAGCAACAGCCGCAACTCGAGTGACTTGCACCTCCGCTTTTAGGGCCGTTCGAGCGTGCCGATATCCATCAGCGCACGTGTGCCGATCACGCGAAGCGCCGATGCGTCAATGCGCGCCCGGAACGGACATCGGAAGCCGTTTTTATCCCCGGCGGAAGACCTGCAGAATCTGCTTGTACTCCAGGAAGTCGTCAATACCCGCGAGACCGCCAAGCCGGCCCTGACCGCTGTTCTTGAAGCCGCCTTCCTCGAATTCGACCTGCATGCCGGCCCATTCGTTGATGCAGATGTGGCCGGCTTCGAGCTGGCGGGCGACGCGGATCGGCCGGTCGGCATCGCGCGTCCAGATGCAGGCGCTCAAGCCATATTCGCTGTCGTTGGCCATGGCGACCGCCTCGTCCTCGGTGTCGAATACCTGCAGCGTCTGAACCGGACCGAATACTTCATCGCGAGAAATCGCCATGCCCGACGCCGGCACTTCGAGCAGCGTCGGACGATAGAAGGCGCCGGCAGCAAGCGGACCGTCGACAACCGGACCGCCACGAACGACGACTTTGGCGCCATCCACGATCGCAGCGTTCACCATCTCGTCGACACGCTGCACAGCTTGCCGGTCGATCAGCGGTCCCATCTGGCTCGACGGGTCGGAAGCCGGACCAGGCTGCACGGCCGCGAGCCGTCGTGCCAGACGTTCCTTGAAGGTCGCGGCGATGCTTCGTTGAACCAGGATTCGGCCGCCCGTCACGCAGAACTGCCCGGCGAAGACGGTCAACGAGGCCACGATGGTCGGCAGGGCGGCCTCGAGATCCGCATCGTCGAAAACCAGGTGTGGCGTCTTGCCGCCCAACTCGAGACCGACGCGCTTGAATTTTGCGGCGCCCGCCATCGCGATTGCGCGGCCAGTCCCGGTGCTGCCGGTGAAGTTGATCACCGGCACCTCGGGGGAATCGACCAGATGTCGCGCACCGTCCGAGCCGCTCTCGACGAAGAGGTTCACGGCCCCTTGCGGCAGTTCCGCCACACTGGCCAGGATCTCGGCGGAAAGTTGCGCCGTTTGTGCGGCCTGCGCGGGCAGTTTGATAACGGCTGTGCAGCCGGCGGCAAGCGCGGGTGCGAGCGCGCGAACCAGCAGGTAGGCCGGCGAATTCCACGGGACGATCAGGCCTGCCACGCCGACTGCCTGGCGCAAGACCATCGAGTGCGTGCCCGGCCGCGGTTCCGAGACGCGGCCGAATGTGTGCAAGGCCAGGCCGGAAGCAAACCGCAGCGCGCGCACGATCTGCATCGCTTCGAAGCCGGCCTCGGCCTTGGGCTTGCCGTTTTCCTCGGACAGGCAGTCGATGATGTCCTGCGCGCGCTGTTCGTAGGCATCGGCCAGATGGCTCAGGGCCGCCGCGCGGCGCATGGGGTCGACGCTCCAGTCGGTTTCGCGAAAGCTGCGTCGGGCCGCGGCGACGGCCCGCTGCGCTTCTTCGAGACCGCCATCGAAATACGATGCGAAGGCCTGGCCGTTGGCCGGGTTGATACTGTCGCGGTGGGTGCCCGTCGCGGCCCATTGCCCGTCGATCCAGTGTGTTGCCTGCTGTCGTGCCACGGAAGATCCTGTTTCTACATTGAGAGCCGACCGAGACTACCGTTTCGCTCGGCGGCCGATAAGCCGCTCGCAAGGAAAAACAGTTTCAATCGGCAGTGGCAGGCGCTCAGGGATGCCTGTGGTGCACGATGAGTAACACGAACGACTCGACCCGCTCTCGACGCCTCTGCCTTTGCAAGTTGAGCGGGAGCAATGGCAATAGCCAACCGCTAGCGAGTCCGTCAGGCAACCACAATCGACGCCAGCGGCCGGCGGGGGCTGCGTGGAGCCGTGGCATCGGCGTAGCCGAGGCGCAAGCCGAAGATAGGCTCCCATCCGTTCCAGTCTTGCGGCAGCGCGGCCCGCATGGCTGAGGATACCGGCGAGGTGCCTTGTGTGCGGGTCTCGTAGTCGATCACTTCGATGAAATGGTTCATTGGCTGCATCGCCAGGCTGCGGTTGGTGCCGTCGAGATGGATGCGCTGCCAAAGCCGTCCGGCCTCGATGTGCAGACGATGATCCTGTCTGGTTCCGCGGACCATGATCAGCCCGAATGCGGATGCCGTTGCGCACGCCACCGTGCGGGTTGCCTTCAGCCAGTTCGCGTCGGCCTGTTGCAGGGCTTTGGCGTCCAGGGCGGACGGATTTGCTGCTGTCGAGCGCATGCCTGTCCAGCGGCCGTCGCGCAAACCCGGCGTGTCGATGATGCGTTGGGTTGCCTGCATCATCAGATCCGTAAAGACCGTGCCGCCCGTTGAGACCGGCTCCAGGAAAATAACTTTCGTATCCGACGAGGACACCAGTCCGGCAAGCGCGTCGAGCGTGGCCTGATCGACCTTGCGACCCGTGTCGTAGGGAAGGCGGTTGGTGTGTCTGCGGGCAATCGCATCCTGATACGGATGCCTCGCTTGCCGGGCCGGCTCCAGTTCGATCGCCGCAGCGAGTTCGTCGTTTCCAGCCGACGACTCGGGCAACAGATGGACGACAGGGTTGACCCCTTGAGCCGGCGCGGCCACACATGCGTTCTCGATGGCGCATCCGAGGCCCATGTAGAGTTCCCGGCGGAACGGATCGAGTTCACCGAGCGCACGATCCTTGTCGGCCAGTACCTCGATGCGCGTTTCGCCCAGCCGGAACAACCAGGGCTGGGTATCGTAAGGACTCGCGGAAAGGATCGCCGCAGCCGCAATCCGGACGACGCCCGCTCCCTGACCTGATGCCCAGTAATCCCACGGCCCCTCGCCGCCGAGGTTCGGAAGCGAGGACGGCGAAGCCGCGCCAGGGGGAGCGAGCGACTGACCAAAGGCTGGCAGATCGGCCAGCATGGCCAGGCCACCCACGACGAATGAACGACGGGAAAGGGAGGGAGCGGTCATGGGATGCACTCGCGCGGGTTGAGGCAGACACAGTCCGCTGCGCGGACTGGATGCTGGCCGACGGAGTTCAATGGTAGAGGTTCTGCGGACGGGAACAATCTGACTGGCCGGAGATTGTGTTTTTTCTTGCAGTGAGAAGTCGGACCGTTTGCCCTCGGGGCGATCGAGGCGTGCGATCGCCGATGCGTTAACGAATGACCCACGGCGGATGTGGGTTGAATGCCGCGAGAAGGAAATCGGTCATGACCCGCACCTTTGCCGGGGGCGCCCGATCCGGCGCGCGAACCAGGTGTATGCCGCCGAGCTCCGCCGTGCGTACATCGAGCGCAATCTGCTCCAGTGCGCCTTGCCGGATGGCATCGGCAACGATGAACTCGGGCTCGTAAAGAACGCCGAGACCGGCAACGGCCGCAGCGACGAGTGCGTCGCCGTTGTTGGTTCGCAGCGTTCCCTTGACGGCCACGCGCTTGTCCCCGTCCTTGCCGAAGCGCCATTCGTCGGGCCGCGAGATGTTGGAAAAAGAGACGCTCAGGCAATTGTGAGCGCCGAGTTCGGACCAGAGCGTGGGGCGTCCTTGCCGTTCCCAGTAGCCCGGCGCCGCGCAGACAATCATCGCGCTTTCTGCGAGCCTGCGGGACACGAGACGGTTGTCCTTCAGACGCCCAACCCGGATCGTCAGATCCCAACCCTCTTCCATCAGGTCGACGACGCGATCGTTCAGTCCGAGATCGATCGTGACTCCGGGATGCTTGCTATTGAAGGCAGGAATCAGCGGTGCGATGTATCGGACGCCAAACGAAAGCGGCGAATTCAGCCGCAGCAGTCCGCTCGCCTCGACACGCTGCGACGCGATCATCGCTTCGGCCTCCTCCAGATCGGGAAGGACCCGGACGCAGGTCTCCAGATATTGCTGGCCTGCTTCGGTGAGGGTGAGCTTGCGCGTGCTGCGGTGAAACAGGCGCACACCCAGCCGTTGCTCCACGGCATCCAGGTGCTTGGTCGCCATCGCGGGCGACAGGCCGAGCTGCCGGGCGGCCGCGGAGAGGCTTCCAGCCGTTGCTGCACGCGAGAAGACCTGCATTCCCGTGATGCGATCAAGCATTATGATTTCTCACTCTGGTTAAAAACTGAATCGACGGCTGCATATATTATCGCCTCACAGGTGAAACTGTACATTGCTGTGTATCGTGATAGAAGCCGCGCAAGCGGCAAGAACAGCAATGAAAGCATCCACTTCCCGTCGGGCCGCTGCGGTTCGAACGGTGTCCCGTCGTGACTTCTGCGTCACCGCCACGATCGGCGGGCTGGCCGCGGCGCTGACGCGTCCGGCTTCCGCTGCGACGCCGTCCGCGCCGGCTATGGAGCCCCGCTGGAATCGGGCGAAGGCGCTGGACGCCGTCATGCTCGACGCGGTGAACAGCGGATACATCGTCGGCGCGACCGTGATTGCCGCAAAAGACGGCGAGATCGTCTACCGGCGCGCGGCCGGCTTTGCCGACCGTGAGACTCGCCGGCCGATGACGGAAAACGAAGTTTGCCGTCTGGCGTCGATGACCAAACCGATCGTCTGCGTGACGGCGCTGGCGCTCATCGACGGTGGCCGGCTTGGTCTCGAGGACCCCGTTACGCGGTGGCTTCCCGAGTTCCGGCCGAAGCTGCCCGATGGCCGCGAGCCCGTCATCACCGTGCGCCATCTGCTGACGCACACGGCGGGCCTGACTTATGGATTTCTGGAGGCCGAGGACGGTCCCTATCACCGGCTGGGTGTGTCTGACGGACTCGATCGTCCCGGCCTGTCGCTTGACGAGAACCTGCGGCGAATCGCTTCGGCACCGCTGCTTTTCGAGCCGGGCACCGGTTGGCACTATTCCGTCGCCATCGATGTGCTTGGGGCCGTCATCGAACGTGTGAGCGGCATGACCTTGCCCGATGCGGTCCAGCGAATCGTGACGGGCCCGTTGGGCATGTCCAGCGTTCGCTTCGTTGCGACAGCCGACACCGTGCTGGCGACGCCGTATGGCGATGCGTCGCCTCAGCCAACCCGGATGACCGATCCCTTTTCGCTTCGATTCGGGCAAAGCGCCATTGTGTATTCGCCCGCCCGCGCATTCGATGCGACGGCCTTTCCATCGGGCGGAGTCGGCTTGGTCGGCACGGCGGAAGACTACCTCCGCTTCGCCGAAGCGATCCGCACCGGCGGTGCGGGCATCATCCGCCCGCAAACCGTCGTGGCGATGACGTCCAATGCGATCGGCGACCTGCCGGTCGGCGCCGCCGGCCCGGGCTTCGGCTGGGGACTCGGCGTGGCCGTACTCAGGGATGCGGCGGCGGCGAAGTCGCCGGTGAACGCCGGCGCCTGGAACTGGTCCGGCGTGTACGGCCCGAACTTCTGGGTGGACCCTGCTGCCGGCATTTCCGTCGTTGCGTTGACGAACACAGCCGTAGCAGGAATGACCGGCAATTTTCCAATCGCACTGCGCCGAGCAGTCTATCAGGATAGCTAATGAAAGCTTATCAGATCCAGTCCGGTGCCGGCGTTGCCGGACTCGAACGTGTCGAACGCCCGAGCCGGGATCCCGCGGCTCACGAAATCGCAGTGCGCGTGGACGCTGCCGCGCTCAATCATCGTGACCTCAGTTTCGCGAAGGGCGCGTTTTATAACCCGCCGAGTCATCCGATCGTTCCGCTCGTCGATGGATGCGGGGAGGTCATCGCCGTCGGGGAGGCGGTCACCCGTTTCAAGGTGGGCGATCGCGTAATCACAAGTTATTACCCGCGATGGATTGACGGTGCACTGTCGCCCAGCAAGACGGCCGTGTCCTTCGGCGCGCAGTTCGACGGCACGCTCGCCGAAGAACTGGTGGCAAGCGAGGACGCCTTCGTGCTGGCACCGCGCAGTCTCGATGCCATTGCTGCGGCAACGTTGCCTTGCGCCGGTGTGACGGCATGGAATGCGTTGTTCGTCGCAGGGGCGGTCAAACCCGGCGGCAGCGTGCTGCTGCTGGGAACCGGCGGTGTCTCGCTGTGGGGGTTGCAGCTTGCGAGAGCGGCGGGTGTCTTCACGATCGTGACGTCGTCGCAGGACGAAAAGCTTGAACGTGCCCGCGCGCTGGGTGCGAATGCGACCGTCAACTACCGGACCAGCCCGGAGTGGCAGGACGAGGTCTTGCGGCTCACGGAGGGCGCCGGGGTCGATGTCGTGGTCGAGGTCGGCGGCGAGGGCACGTTGGCGCGCTCACTGAAGGCCGCGGGACCCGGCGGGGCGATTGTCGTGATCGGCCGGGTCAGCGGCGGCGGAGGGGTCTCGATCGAGCCCGGCGCGCTCATCGGCGGAGCCAAACGCCTCACCGGCATTACGGCCGGTAGCCGTGCGATGCTCGAACAACTTGTGCGTTTCGTCGACGTCAACACAATCGCGCCTGCTGTCGACAAGGTCTTCCCGTTCGATGAGGCGCCGGCCGCCTATGAGTATCTCGCCGGAGGGCGGCATTTCGGCAAAGTCGTGGTGGACCTGCGCGCCTAGCGCGGTGCGGCGGGCGCTGCGATCGACGCAGACGGTTGCCTTTTACCGGGTCAGCACTTCCGGCTGCTGCGGAGAATGCGGATTGCGGGTGGCGTCTTCCAGGCTGACGATCGACTGAGCGATGGCTTCCGTCGTTGCGAGCGTGGTGATGACGCCCGCGCGCAACGCGCCCAGGACAGCGGTTGTCTTGGTGTTTTCGCTGGCGACCGCGATCACGTTCGGAATGCGTTTCAGGTCGTCCATGCCAAGGCCGATGACCCGGTCGCGAACCGGAGTGACAACGGGACGGCCGGCAATATCGATGAAGTGGTAGCCCATCAGGTCTCCGACGGCGCCGCACTTGCGCAGCTCGGCGATTTCGTCCGGCGAAAACCAGCCGTTGCGGACCATGATGCTGTCTTCATTGATGTCGCCGACGCCAACCAGCGCGATGTGTGCTCTGCGCGCCTTGTCGAGCGTGGGTTTGACCGCGTCGTTGTGAAGCAGCGCCTCGCGCACGTCGGGGTCGCCCACGAGGGCCGGCGCATAAAGCGTTTCGCTGCCGCCGCCAAAGCGGGCAGCCAGCCGGCGGCTGATGTGGTCGGCATTCATCACCTCGCCGCCGCGGTAGAAACCGCCGATGGCGCAGACGAAGGTCGGGGAGCGTTGCGTCGACGAGATCGCATGCTCCGAGATGGCGTTGATATTGCGGCCGATCCCCACGGCAACAATCATGTCATTCGTGAGAATGCGATCCAGATGGCTGGCGACCAATCCGGCAAGTAGCTCGCGCTGCTTGTCCTGGTCTTTGTGATTGACGGACACGATCGCTTTTTCGATGCCGAACCGGTCGATCAACTCACGTTCGAGGTCGCGCGTATCGCGTGGATGGTGCCTGACGCGAATTTCAACGATGCCTTCTTCCTGCGCACGCTTCAGAAGACGGCCTATTTTGGCTCGAGAAAGCGAGAACTGCTTCGACAGATCTTCCTGTGTCAGTCCGTCGACGTAGTAGAGCGTCGCCAGACGAGTCAGTTCATCGGTGGTCATATGATTTGTCTCATTCCCATTCGGCTGGATATTACCTGGCTTACCGCAGAGCCGGTGGGCTATCGACTGATGACCTGGCCAGCCAGTTCACACAGTCTTGTTGTTGTGGGGTAGCAGGTGATCATCCTCGTATTCCTTGATGCGGTTCACCTTCGGCACGGAGCGTCCGCCATCGAAGCTCGCACCGAGCCATGTATCGACGATTGCTTTCGCGAGTTCGGGTCCGACCACGCGCGCGCCAATTGTAATGATTTGCGCGTCGTTGCTCTTGCTCGCCCGTTCGGCCGAATACGTGTCGTGACATTGCGCCGCGCGAATGCCGCGTACCTTGTTGGCGGCGATCGCCATACCGATGCCTGTTCCGCACATCAGGACAGCACGATCAAATTCGCCTTGCGCAACCTTCTCCGCCACGGCGAACGCGATGTTCGGATAGTGGACCGGTTCCGCCTCGAAGGTTCCGAAATCGGTGACGTCCAGCCCCTTGTCGGCCAAATGTTGCTTGATCAGTTCCTTCAGGTCAAATGCGGCTTCATCGCACCCGATTGCCAGCTTCATATTTAACTCCTGTTGTCCGGGATTGCCCAATGTATAGATGAACAAATGTCCACCTATGATCAAATTCTCAATCGTGCGCAGATGAATGTCAAGGCCGTAGCTGAGTGTTTTATGTTAGGGGCTCAGGTCGCCGTTGGCTGTATTCATTGCGATGCAGCAGATCCAAGGGCAAGGCGACATTAGGGGTAAACCACGTGGTTCGAATAATTGACAGGTGATTGGAGCGAACCTACGATGTCACTCAACTGCTCAAATGTTCAACGACGAGCAAATGTTAGGAGACAAAGTGGACGACCTTCTTGTGGATGCCAGCGGTGTGCAGAAGGCATTCAATGGTGTCAGGGCGTTGGAGGACGGCCGGTTGAAGCTGCGGCGCGGGAGTGTCCATGCGCTATGCGGCGGGAACGGAGCTGGGAAGTCGACCTTCCTTGGCATCGTCATGGGTATCACCCAGCGCGATGCCGGAGAGATTCTGCTCAAGGGACAAAGCGTCGATTTTCAGACGCCGGCCGAAGCGCTCGAGCATCGCATCGCGATCATTACCCAGGAGCTTTCGCCGATTCCCGGCATGAGCGTCGCCGAAAACCTGTATCTCGGCCGCGAACCTCGCCGCGCTGGTGTGCTGGTCAAGTTTGGGGCGCTCGCGAGGCAGGCCCAGGAACTCCTGGACCGGCTCGCCTTCCCGGTCGACGCCCGCGCCCGGATGTCGTCGCTGAGCCTCGCGCAGATCCAGTTGGTCGAGATCGCCAAGGCCTTCAGCCGCGACTGCGACGTGATGATCATGGACGAGCCGACTTCCGCGATCGGCGAACGCGAAACCGAGGTGCTGTTCAACGCGATCCGCAACCTGACCGCGCAGGGCACCGGCATCATCTACGTCAGCCACCGGCTCTCGGAAATATTCCAGATCGCGGACGACTACACGGTCTTTCGCGACGGACGGTATGTCGACAGCGGCCGTATCGCCGACATCGACCGCTCCTATCTGGTGAGCACGATCGTCGGCCGCACGCTGCATTCCGCCGAGAAGATTCGCCGGCCGGTGGGCGAGCCCGTGCTGGAGTCGACGGGCCTTTCGCGCGAGGCGGAATTCAACGACATCTCGCTCACGGTTCACCAGGGAGAAATCCTCGGCATCTACGGGCTGATGGGCGCGGGCCGCAGCGAATACCTCAATTGCATGTATGGGCTGACCCGTCCCGATCGCGGTCAGGTCAGGCTCAAGGGCCGCGCCTTGCCGGTTGGCCGCCCGCGCAAGGCCATCGAAGCAGGGCTGTCGCTCGTGACCGAGGACCGCAAGGAGACCGGGCTTGTGCTGTCGGCGTCCGTGCGCGACAACATTTCGTTCTCTGCCTACAACCGGCTGTCGCGCCTGTCGCTGATCAACCATCGCAAGGTGAAGAACCTCGTCGACAGGATGGTCGAGCGCATGCGGATCAAAACGAGTTCCGTCTCGTTGCCGGTTTCCTCGATGAGCGGGGGAAACCAGCAGAAGGTCGTGCTCGCACGCTGCCTTTCGACCGAGCCCACCTGCCTCTTGTGCGACGAACCGACCCGGGGCATCGACGAGGGCGCCAAGCGCGAGGTCTACAAGCTGCTCGACGACTTCGTATCGAAAGGCGGCGCCGCCATGGTGGTGTCATCCGAGGCGCAGGAAATTCTGGATGTCAGCGACCGCATCGCCATTTTCAAGTCTGGACAGTTGGTCACCGTGATCGACGGCCATACCACCACTCAGGAAGATCTCCTGCACCTCGCATCATGAATACTCATACCCCCTCCCTGAAAGTCCCGGCGAGTCAAAGCCGTTCCGCCCACATGCGCGATATCTACCGCCGCTACGGCATCGTCGCAGTACTAATTGTTCTGTGCATCGTGCTGTCCTTTGCAAACCAGTATTTCCTGACGCTGGGCAATATCGCGGACATCCTGAGGCAGACCTCGATCAACGGCATCCTCGCGATCGGCATGACCTACGTGGTGCTCACGGCCGGCATCGACCTGTCGGTGGGTTCGACGCTTGCGCTTGCCGGCATCGTCAGCGCGAGCCTCGTGACCGGTGCGCATGCGCTGAACCCGGCGCTGGGCCTGTTTGCGGGGCTGCTCGTGGGCGCTGCGGCAGGCGCGATCAACGGCCTGCTCGTGGCAAGGCTGTCGATTCCGCCGTTCGTCGCGACGCTCGGCATGTTGAGCGCGGCGCGCGGGCTCACCTATATCTACAACGACGGCATGCCCGTCACCGATCTGCCCGATGGATATCTGAACATCGGAACCGGGGCGATGGCGGGGGTGCCCGTGCCGATTATCGTGTTCGCCGCGGTCGCTTTGCTGTTCTGGTTCGTGCTGCGCTATACGACCTATGGCCGCTATGTCTATGCGGTCGGCGGCAATGCAAAAAGCGCCAAGACCAGCGGGATTTCCACCGGCAAGATCATCTTCTCCGTGTACGTCATCGGCGGGCTGCTGGCGGGTCTTGCCGGGATCATCCTGGCCGCCCGTACAACCTCGGCTTTGCCGCAGGCCGGCGTGTCCTACGAGCTCGATGCGATCGCGGCGGTGGTGATCGGCGGCACGAGCCTGTCGGGCGGCACCGGCTCGCTCGGCGGCACGGTGGTCGGCGCGCTGCTCATCGGCGTCATCAATAACGGACTGAATCTGCTGGGCGTGTCGTCTTATTACCAGCAAGTTGTAAAGGGCGTCATTATTGTCGGTGCCGTCCTCCTCGATGCTTCGCGCAAGAAGCAATAACGTCAACCCAAAAGCAACACACTGAAAAAATTCAGGAGACTTCAATGAATTCGTGGAAGAAGGCGGCTCTGGCCTGCGCGGTGATGGGCCTGTTCTGTACCGCGGCGCAGGCTAAACCCATTCGTATCGGCGCGGCGGTGTACGGTCTCAAGGGTGAGTTCATGCAGATGTGGACCAATGCGCTGAAGGCGGATCCCTCTGTCAAGGACGGTACGGTGGAGATCACGGTATTCGACGGCAATTACGACGCGCTGACCCAAAGCAACCAGTTCGACACGATGATCACGCAGAAATACGACGCGATCATTTTCGTGCCGATCGACAAGGCGGCCGGTGCGGCTGCCGTTGCGAAGGCCGCTGCCGCTCATATTCCGGTCATCGGATCGAATACCCAGGTGTCCGGCGACAAGCTGACGTCGTATGTTGGCAGCAACGACGTGGTGGCGGGACAGATGGAAGCGGATGCGATCGTCAAGGAGATTGGCGGCAAGGGTAATGTGGTGATCATCGAGGGGCCGATCGGCCAGTCCGCCCAGATCGACCGTTCGAAGGGCATTCAGGACGTGCTGGCAAAAAATCCGGATGTGAAGGTGCTTGAGCACAAGACGGCAAACTGGTCGCGTGCCGAGTCGCTGGCGCTGGTCGAGAACTGGCTGGCCGCGCACCCCGGGCAGATTGCCGGCATCATTGCGGAGAACGACGACATGGCGCTCGGCGCCATCCAGGCCCTGAAATCGAAAGGCCTCGATCCGAAGAAGGTGCCGGTCGCCGGCATCGACGGAATTGTCGATGGAATTGCCGCCGTCAAGCGCGGCGAAATGACGACCTTCTTCCAGGACTCGCAGGCCCAGGCGCAAGGCGCGCTGGATGTTGCGTTGCGCACGGTGATGGGCCCGTCTTACAAGCCACGCTCGGATATCTGGGCCGGGTACGGCGCGAAGATGCCGTGGGACGACGGGACCGCGAAGTCCTACGCGGTGCCTTGGACGCAGGTCACGCCGGCCAACGCCCAGGAGATTCTCAACAAGATTCCCAAGAGCAATTAATCAAGGAGTGGAGCGATGTCGGTCAATTCAACGAGCCCTTTTCAGATCACGGACCGCGTTGCGGTCGTGACCGGTGCGGCTAGCGGTATCGGCTTTGCTGTTGCCGAATGCCTCGCTGCCGCGGGTGCGCGTGTCGCACTGCTCGATATCAACCCGGCCGTCGAGGCGGTGGCCGCGACGCTTCCGGGTGGCCCCGGGCGGCATGTGGGTATCGCCGCGGACATTACCGTCACAGCGATCTCGGATGCCCTGGTGCGGCGCGTGACAGAAGCACTGGGCCCTGTCGACATCCTGGTCAACAATGCCGGCGTCGCTCTGCTGGAGAACGCGGAAGCCTTGTCCGAGGACGCCTGGGACCGGACGATGACGATCAACCTCAAGGCTCCGTTTCTGCTTGCGCAGGCCGTCGGCAAGCAGATGCTGAGCCGCGGCACGGGCGGCAGGATCGTGAATCTGGCTTCGCAGGCGAGCGTCGTGGCGTTGGAACGCCACGTGGCGTATTGCGCGAGCAAGGCGGCAATCGTCGGCATGACGAAGGTACTCGCGCTCGAATGGGCAAAGCACGGCATTACGGTCAACGCGGTTTCGCCCACGGTGGTGGACACCGAGCTCGGCAGGAAGGCCTGGGCCGGTGCGGTGGGCGAGGCGATGAAGGCCAGAATTCCTGCAGGGCGATTCGCTCGCCCCGACGAAATCGCGGCGTTGATCCTGTATCTGGTCAGCGACGCGGCCGCCATGGTCAACGGCGAGAATATCGTGATTGATGGCGGCTACACCGCCCAGTAACAATACTCAAGATGTAAAGGAACGGTATGAATCGCGTCATTAACAATCCTGATCTTGTTGTCGAGGACATGCTGCGCGGCATCCTCGCGGCGCACCCGGAGTTGCGCGCCGCGCCGGAAAATCCTCGCGTGGTAGCGCATGCGCATGCCCGCCAGAAGGACCGTGTGGGTATTGTGACCGGTGGGGGATCAGGGCACGAACCGGCGTTCATCGGCTATGTCGGGCGTAACCTGGTGGATGCCGTGGCGATCGGAGAAATCTTCTCGTCGCCCACTGCCAAATCGTTCTTCGAAGCGTTCAAGGCGGCCGATAGCGGCGCCGGCGTTGCGTGCCTCTACGGCAATTACGCCGGCGACAACATGAATGTGAAGATGGCAATCAAGCTGGCCGAGCGCGAAGGCATTCGTGTGCGCACGGTCGTCGCCAACGACGATGCCGCGTCGGCGCCGCAAGACGAAATCGAAAAGCGCCGCGGCGTGGCCGGCGAAATCGTGATGTGGAAGGTTGGCGGCGCCCGGGCCGCCCAGGGCGCCACGCTCGATGAAGTGATCGCCACCGCCCGCAAGGCGGTGGATTCGACCCGCTCGATCGGTGTCGGCCTGTCCGCCTGTACGATCCCGGCAGTCGGCAAGGCCAACTTCGTCATCAAGGACGGCGAAATGGAAGTCGGCATCGGCCATCATGGCGAGCCCGGTATCCTGGTCCAGCCCACCGTTCCCGCGCGGGACATGGCGCGGCTGATGCTCGACAAGCTGTTGCCGGATCTGCCTTTTTCCAGAGGCGACAAGGTGTCGGTGCTGCTGTCCGGTCTCGGCGCGACGCCGCTGATGGAGCAATACATCCTGTATGGCGAGGTTGCCGATTATCTGCGCGAAGCGGGAATCGAGGTCCAGTTCTCGTTTGTCGGCAATCTTTTTACGTCGCTGGAAATGATGGGGGTCACGCTGACGTTGACGAAACTCGACGACGAACTGAGCGCCTGCCTCGCCCATCCATGTCAAAGCATCGGACTCAATGTGGGAGACGCACGATGACTGAAATCGTTAAATTGGCCGACGCCGGCGGGGTGGTCGTCGATCTGGTTCGTACCATCAACGCGAATCGCCAGTATCTGAGCGAAGTCGACGGCGCGATCGGCGACGGCGATCACGGCATCAATATGAGCAAGGGCTTCACCCAGTGTGGAGAACACCTCGCGTCGCGCGCAACGCTACCGTCGCTCGCGGTGGCCCTGGGCGATCTGTCTTCGGCGCTCATGGACGGTATCGGCGGTTCGATGGGGCCGCTCTACGGCACTTTCTTCCTCAGCATGAGCGACACGTTCGCGGACCACGCCGAACTCGACAAATCGCTGTTCTACGAGGCGCTCGTTGCCGGCATTGTTTCTGTCCAGGAGATCGGCGATGCGAAGGTCGGCGACAAGACGCTGATCGACACGCTGGCTCCTGCGCGTGCGGCGTATGGGGTGGCGCTGGAAGAGGGCAAGAGCTTCCGGGAGTGCATCGATGCGATGGTGGCGGCAGCGGAAGCCGGCATGAATTCGACCCGCGAGTTGCGCGCCCGGATCGGACGGGCCGCGCGGCTCGGCGACCGTTCGATCGGCGTGCTGGACGCCGGTGCGTGTTCCTGCTTCCTGATCCTGCGCAGCATGGGCGAATCGATCACGCATCTGCTGGACCGTACGGCGGTTTCCGCAGCCTGAAGCCGTAACCGTACCTGAAGACCGGATGCCGGCGCCTCGTCGTGAAAACGCGCGGGGCTTTCCTATATTAATTTAGTTATACGAAATAGTGGTGACTCATGGATCATGCTAATCCGAGCCGGACAGAACTTGCCAATGCGGTGCGGTTTCTGGCGATTGACGCCGTCCAGGCTGCGAACTCCGGACATCCCGGCATGCCGATGGGCATGGCGGATATCGCCGAAGTACTGTGGCGCAAGTACCTGAAGCATGATCCTGCGGTTCCGGACTGGGTGAACCGGGATCGCTTTGTGCTGTCGAACGGTCACGGTTCGATGCTGCTTTATGCCGTGCTGCATCTGAGCGGCTACGGCCTGTCGATCGACGATCTGAAGGCCTTCCGGAAATGGCAGTCGGTCACGCCCGGGCACCCGGAACGCGGTCTGACGCCTGGCGTCGAAACGACCACCGGCCCGTTAGGGCAGGGTCTTGCCAACGCAGTAGGCATGGCGCTGGCTGAACGATTGCTGGCTGCCGAATTCAACGAGCCGGGCTTCGACATCGTCGATCACCATACCTATGTGTTTCTCGGCGACGGTTGCCTCATGGAAGGGGTGTCCCATGAAGCCTGCTCGCTCGCCGGCACATGGCGTCTCGGCAAGCTGATCGCGTTTTACGACGACAACGGCATTTCGATCGACGGCCACGTCGAGGGCTGGTTCACCGACGATACTCCGATGCGTTTCCGTGCCTATGGCTGGCATGTCGTCGAAGGGGTGGACGGACATGATCCGCTCTCGATCGAGCAGGCGATCGAGGCCGCACGCGCGGAACGCGACCGGCCGACCTTGATCTGCTGCAAGACGGTGATCGGCAACGGCTCGCCCAATCGCGCGGGCACGCACGACGTGCACGGCGCGCCGCTTGGCGACGCCGAAATCGCGGCTACTCGCGAGCATCTGGGCTGGCCTTACGCGCCGTTCGAGATTCCCAAACCGATTCGCGCCGCATGGGATGCGCGAGCAGAGGGCCGTGAACGCAACATCGCATGGCGCACGCTGTTCGAAGCCTATCGTACCCATTTCCCGGACAAGGCCGGCTACTTCGAATCGCGCATGCACGGCAGTCGCCTCGAGCGCTCCGCCGACGTGATCAAACGCCTGCTGGAGGGCGGCGACTGGTTCGAGCAAAAGATGGCGACCCGCAAGGCGTCGCAGAAATGCCTGGAGCTGCTCGTGGGTCGACTCCCTGAACTGCTGGGCGGCTCGGCAGACCTGGCTCCGTCGAATCTCACCATGGTGCCGGCTTCCCGTGCAGTCATACGCGATCGCACGAACGCAACAGGAAACTATATCCACTACGGCGTTCGCGAATTCGGCATGACCGCGATCATGAACGGCGTTGCGCTCCACGGCGGGTTTCTGCCGTATGGCGGGACTTTCCTGGTGTTTTCCGACTACGCGAAGAACGCGCTGCGCATGGCGGCGCTGATGCACCTGCAATGTGTCTACGTCTTCACCCACGATTCGATTGGTCTCGGCGAGGATGGGCCTACCCATCAGCCGGTCGAGCACGCGGCCATGCTGCGCCAGATTCCGGGAATGAGCGTATGGCGGCCGGCGGATGCGGTCGAAACAGCGTTTGCATGGGCGTCGGCACTGGAGACCATTGACGCGCCGACCGCACTGCTGCTTTCGCGCCAGAATCTGCCGCCGCTTTCCCGCAGCGCGCAGACGAAGGCGCACATCCGGCAAGGCGGTTATGTGTTGTCGGAGGCGGCTGGCGGAAAGCCGGACATCGTTCTGATCGCGACGGGTTCGGAAGTGGAACTCGCCCTGAAGGCGCAATCGGTGCTCGCCGGGCAGGACATTGCCGCGCGGGTCGTATCGATGCCGTCGACCACGACCTTCGACAGACAGTCGCTCGAGTACCAGCATGCGGTTCTGCCGCCCAAGCTCCGGCGCGTGGCGATTGAAGCGGCCGCCGGCGATTTCTGGCGCAAGTACGTCGGCTTGAGCGGCGCCGTGATCGGCTTGTCGCACTTTGGCGAGTCGGCTCCGGCCGAGACGTTGTACGAAGAGTTCGGCATTACGGTGGACGCGATCGTGGACGCGGTGAGCCGCACACTTGAGATGGAAACGACATGGCACTGATTTCATTGCGGCAGTTGCTGGACCATGCGGCGGAGCACGCGTATGGCGTGCCGGCCTTCAACGTCAATAACCTCGAGCAGATTCAGGCGATCATGCAGGCGGCCGCCGACTGCGATAGTCCGGTCATCATGCAGGCCTCCGCCGGTGCGCGGAAATACGCGGGCGAAGCGTTTCTGCGGCACCTGGTCGTTGCCGCGATCGAGACTTATCCCGACATCCCGGTCGTGATGCATCAGGACCATGGGGCGTCGCCGGCAGTGTGCCAGGCAGCGATCCGCAGCGGATTCAGCAGCGTGATGATGGACGGCTCGCTCATGCCGGATATGAAAACCGTAGCGTCCTACGACTACAACGTTGAAGTGACGCGGACGGTGGTGGAGATGGCGCATGCCGTTGGCGTGTCGGTCGAGGGCGAGCTCGGATGTCTCGGTTCGCTCGAATCGGGCATGGCGGGGGAGGAGGACGGTTCCGGCGCCGAAGGTGTGCTCACCCATGACATGCTGCTGACCGACCCCGAGCAGGCCGCCGATTTTGTGCAGCGTACGGGAGTCGACGCGTTGGCCATTGCGATTGGCACGTCGCACGGCGCCTATAAATTCTCCCGCAAGCCGTCGGGCGATATTCTTGCGATCGACCGGATCCGGGAAATTCATCGCCGCCTGCCCAATACCCACCTGGTCATGCACGGATCGAGTTCGGTACCTCAGGAGTGGCTGGAGATCATCCGCGAGTTCGGCGGTGAAATCCGCGAAACGTATGGCGTCCCCGTGGAAGAGATCTGCGAGGGCATTCGCCATGGTGTACGCAAGATCAACATCGATACGGATATCCGCCTCGCGATGACGGGTGCAATACGGCGTTCAATCGCACAGCGTCCTTCCGAGTTCGACGTTCGACGCTTCTTCGCGGACGCACTCGGCGCGGCGCGGGATCTGTGCCGTTCCCGCTTCGAGGCATTCGGCAGCGCCGGACAGGCGCACAAGATCAAGCCGATCGCGCTGCCCGCGATGGCAGGGCGCTATGACCTCGCGTATGCCGTGTAATGGATTGCACCGGCACGCACGCGCGATGCGTCCAACTGCGTCCAGCGGCCTCAGGAATCGTGCTGGATGCAGATCGACGAAGGCTCCCCGAGCGTGCCGATCTTAACCGATCACCCTACCGTTTTTGCCAGGCACACCGAACATGACCCACATCGCTACCACTGAGCACATCACGCTGTCCTCGTTTCTCGCGGACGCAGCACGCGAGGACCGAGTCCCGGCGGGACTGATCGCGCTCATCGACGCCGTTGCCGACGCGTGTTCGTCCATTGCAACGGCGGTCGAACGAGGTGCCTTCGACGGCGCATCCGGTAACGCCCATTCCGAGAACGTGCACGGTGAGGCGCAAAAGAAGCTCGACGTCGTCTCGAACGACATCATGATCGGCGCGGTCGGGTCGGTTAGGTGTTTGCGCGGACTGGCTTCGGAAGAACTCGATTCGGTTCAGGTGACCGGGCATGAGCATGCCGTGGGTGCGGCCGAATATCTGCTGCTTTTCGATCCGCTCGACGGGTCTTCCAATCTTGAGATCAATGGCGTGGTCGGAAGTATCTTTTCCGTGCTGGCCACTCCGGCGTCCGGCGCCGTCGTCGACGAGCGCCATTTTCTGCAGCCGGGCGTGAAGCAGGTTTGCGCCGGGTATGCGATCTACGGTGCGACGACGATGTTCGTCCTGACCACGGGGCACGGCGTCGATGGGTTTACGTTCGACGGCGAATCGGCATCGTTCGTGCTGACCCATCCGCAGCTCCAGATTCCCGAAGATACCCGCGAATTCGCGATCAACATGTCCAACGAGCGCTACTGGGAAGAACCGGTGCGCCGCTATGTCCGTGAATGTGTCGCGGGCGAGTCGGGGCCACGGCAGACCAATTTCAACATGCGATGGATCGCCTCCATGGTCGCGGAGGTACATCGCATCCTGATGCGCGGGGGCGTTTTCCTCTATCCGAGGGACAACAAGCATCCCCAGCTTGCCGGGCGGTTGCGGTTGACCTATGAGGCCAATCCAATGTCGTTCATCGTTGAACAGGCTGGCGGGATGAGCACGACAGGCCAGATCCCGATCATGGAAGTCCAGCCGGAGCATGTGCATCAGCGCGTGCCCGTTATCCTCGGGTCGAAGCTGGAAGTGGAGCGGCTGCTTCGATACCACGACGAGGCCGCGGCTGCTTGAGTTTGCTGTCCCGGCAGGACTCAATTTCGCCGCGGTTTGAGTGGCGCTGCTGATATCGACGCCTTTTGGCACTATCGATCTCTATGAAAATATCTTCGTCCTCCGCCTGTTCCGCCGGAGATTGTGGATGAGATCAACGGCGCGGCGCCGAATTTCTCGCCGAGATAGTCCGGACCGCCCTGCCCGACGAACTCCGGCGAACCGCTATGCCTCGCGGCCAGAGCAGCGTTCGATGAACGCTGCGATCACCCGCGTAACCTCCGCCGGCCTTTCCAGGCTCGGCAGATGAGCGACGCCGGATATTTCGTGGTACGACCCATTCTGGACCGCAGCCGCAAGATAACGGCTTCGGTCCTGGGTGTTGGGAATATCGAGGTCGCCACACATCACCAGCGTGGGCACCGCGATCTCCCCTAAACGAGGGTAGGCGGATTCGGCATCGAGATTCGCCCCGGCCGGCGGCGACCTGAGCGCCACCCGGTTCATGTCGACGAACGTCTCGCGAGCCTCGCCCACGACGCGACCTTCCGGTTCCAGCGGGCCGTCCAGAGACAGACGGGTTCTGATCGCGAGCGCTCGATCGACATCACCGGTCTTTTCGGCTTCCATCAACTGCAGCCGCAGGCGCTCGACTTCCGGCGGGTAGATCGCCTCGGGCGCGCCGGTCACGTTGGGCGCAATGAGGACGAGGGCACGCACACGCGACGGATAGCGAAGAGCCGCGTCGAGCACGATTCCCCCGCCCTGTGAGCATCCAACGAGGATCGCGGGGATACCGTCCGCGGTGGCGTCGATCACCGCCATCAGATCCTCTACGGCAGAAAAATCCTCCGCTTCGGCGTGGGTCTCGCCAAAGCCGCGCCGGTCGTAGGCGATCGCCTTATGATTGGCGCCGATGCCATCCAGTTGCGCGCGCCACATGCGGCGATCCGCAACGCGCGCATGCAGGAAGACGACCGGGTCGCCGCTACCGGCCACTTCCGCCGCCAGCACGGCGCGGCCCGAATGAATCCGAAACGGGGTGCTCATGGTTCATCCCAAGTGTTCGCGAAACCGTGAAAATTTCGCTTCGAAATGTTGAGCGCCGATGCGCCGGGCATTTCGTTCGCTGCCGCAGTGTTTCCTCTGCTTCGTTCCCGCACCTCATACCGTGCGACGGCATGGCTGAAGTGGCGCATCTTGCCATGAGCGTATCGCCTCGTCCAATTCCGAGGCTGCGCCCATGGTGGCGACGGCCGCTCGGTTAGAATCAAGCTGCTTTGGCGGTCGGCGCCGCAGTGGTTGTGCCTGCAACCGTCTGCGGTCCCGGCTCGCATCCTCACACGACGCAAGAATCTGCTCCGGCGGCTCATATGGATCTGCTCAGTCGAGTCCTTTCCCTCATCCCCGTCAGCGGCCGTCTGGACGTGCGTTGTCATTTCGGCGCGCCGTGGGCGATCGTCCACGACAACGCGGCCGTGCGCGAGATTCCCTACCATGTGCTGCTATCGGGCCAGGCCGTGCTGGAGTATGGCGACGCGCCGGCCGAGCCACTGACGGCAGGCGACATCGTCCTGTTTCCAGCCGGAGGCGCACACCGGATTCACGACGGCAGCGGCCGCTTGCCGGTACCGCCGGTCGAACGGCAAGAGCTCGCGCTGACGATCGCGGAGAACGAAGGCTCGGGCGAGCGTGCCGACATCCTGTGCGGCCGGTTTCTGATCGGCGCGGTGCCTGACAGGCTGCTGCGCGAGCATTTGCCCGGACGCCTCGTCGTGCGCAGCACCGGGAGCACCGGCGACACCTTGAACGGCACCAGCGAAGCTGCGGACGCGCCGGCCGGCACGCGGCTCGCGCGGCTGGTGGCGTTGATGCGCGAGGAGTCGGTCGATGAAGGGCCAGGCAGCGAGGCGCTGGTCAGCCATCTGTCGGCCGCATTGTTCGCCTTGACGTTGCGCTTTGCCAGCGGCGGCGCGCAACCGCCGCACGGCTTGCTGGCGCTCGCTGCACGGCCACGGCTGCAGCCCGCGGTCACGGCCATGTTCGATGCGCCGGAGAAACCGTGGACCCTTGACCAGTTCGCGAGGCTCTGCAATATGTCGCGCGCGACCTTCGTGCGACAGTTCCAGGACGTGATTGGACGCTCCGCAGCCGACATGCTCACCGATATTCGCATGACGCTCGCCGGTCGCAAACTGGTCGAGTCGAAGCTGGGCGTCGCCGAGATTGGCGAAACGGTGGGCTACCAGTCCAACGCGGCATTCCAGCGTATTTTCAAGCGGCTGATCGGCGTGACGCCGTCACGCTACCGAACCCTCGGCGGTCAACTCGAAGCGGTATGAAACGGCCATCGCTTATAAGGATTGAAGCATGAAGATCTGCATTTATGGCGCCGGTTCCATCGGCGGTTGGATGGGGGCGCGGCTTGCCCAGGCAGGCCACGACATCAGCGTGGTGGCGCGAGGCGCGACGCTGTCCGCGCTCAGGGCAAACGGCCTGCAACTCGTGGAGGGCGGCAAGACCCTCGCGGCGCAGGTCGCGGCCAGCGAGAACAGTGCGGAACTGGGCCCTCAGGACATCGTGATCGTCGCTGTGAAGGCGCCGGCCATGACCTCGGTGGCGGCCGGCATCGCCCCGTTGCTGACGCAGGACACCACGGTGATCACGGCGATGAACGGCATCCCGTGGTGGTTCTGCGACGGCCTCGGTGCCGGCTTTGCCGGCAAGCGCCTGACCTCGGTGGACCCGGACGGCGCCATCGCCGCGGCGATTCCCAGTGCGCAGACGGTCGGCTGCGTGGTTCACGCAAGCTGCCTGCAAGACGCGCCGGGTGTGATCCGGCATCACTTCGGCAACGGGCTCATCCTCGGCGAGGCATCGGGCCAGCCGAGCGAACGCGTCAATCGCCTGGTTCAGACGTTGGCGGCAGCCGGCTTCAACGCAACCGCTTCGGAGCAGATCCAGCGCGACGTCTGGTACAAGCTGTGGGGCAACATGACGATGAACCCGATCAGCGCGATCACGGGCGCCACCACCGACAAGATTCTCGGCGACGACCTGGTGCGCGGCTTCGTGACCAGCGCGATGCTGGAAGCGAAGGAGATCGGTGCGCGCTTCGGCATCACCATCGATCAGGCGCCGAGCGACCGGCATCAGGTGACGCTGAAATTAGGCGCGATGAAAACCTCCATGCTGCAGGACGTACAGGCCGGCAAGGCGGTTGAAATCGACGCGCTGGTGGGCGCCGTGCGCGAGCTGGGACAGATGACGCAGGTGCCCACGCCGTTCATCGACGCGTTGCTGGGTTTGAGCCGCTTGCACGCGCGCACCCTGGGTCTCTATTGAGGCTGGGCTGGGCCGTGCCGCGCCGCCATGACGCCAGAGCCGGCCGGCGCTCGGCCGTCCGGAATTTCTGGTAAGCAGTCGGCGCTTGAACCGCATATTCGTCCCTTCCGCGCCGGGTCGCGCTGGCTACACTCGCTGCAGATCAATCCGCTACCTGCAGTAGCGACCCACCCGGAAGGAAACCAACGTGATGCGTCTCAGTCGATGCGGTGCAATGTCGTCCAAGGCGGTGCGGCAACTCTTGCTGGTTGCGCTCCTGACCGTCGTATGCGGTCTGCAAGGATGCGCCACCTCGCTCGAAACCCTTGGGCTCGGCGTGGGCCTCGGGGCTCTCGGTGTAGCGGGCGGCGCCGTCTGCATGCTGGCTTGCCATTGAACCGCATGCCGGCATAGCGGGCTGCAACGCGGCACGGCCGGCGCCGTGTCGCGGGCGTCTTGCCGTGGCTTCGCTGCTGGCGTCCGCGACCAGCAGCGAACGCTCCAGCTTTGCTTAGAAGTCCGTACTCACCGAGAACCATGCCGTGCGCGGCGCGCCTTCGGTCAGATACCCGCCGAGCGCCGACGACCAGTACGCACGATTGGCGACGTTCGTCACCATCAGGCGCAGCGTGGTGTCGTGCCGGAACACCTGGGTCTTGTAGCGCGCGCCAAGGTCGAAGCGGGTCCACGAGGCAAGCGGCAAGGTGTTGGCCTCGTCGAGATACTGCTTGCCGGTATAGATTGCGCGCGCCATCAAGGTCACGCCCGGCACCTGGGGCAAGTCGTATTCGAGGTTCGCGTTGAAGGTCCACGCCGGCACGCCGATCGGCCGGTTGCCGTTGTAGGTGCCGCCATCGGTGTTCTGGAGCTGCGCGTCGATGTACGAGACGCCGCCGAGTACACGCAATCCCTTGATGGGCTCGCCATATGCCGATAGTTCGACGCCACGGTGCCGCTGGGTGCCGTCGGTGGCGTAGATCATCGTCGTGGCGTCGGTGTAGGCCACCGGCTGCTTGATTTCGTAGACCGCCAGCGCCGCGCCGTAATTCGTGGCGTCGTACTTGATCCCCGCTTCGATCTGCTTGGCGCGGTAGGGCGCCAGTACGGCGCCGGCGTTGAGCGCATCGCTCGGCGCCGTGCCGCCCTCGGTCAGGCTTTCGCTGCGATTGGCGTAGACCGAAAGGTTAGGCAGGATCTTGTAGACGGCGCCGAACACCGGTGTCGTCGCGGACTCGTTGTAGCTGCTGTCCTGAACGCCGGTGCCATACGCGTAGCCGTTCTCGAGGATGTTCTGATGACGCACGCCCACGGTGAACAGGAAGCGGTTGTCGAAGAAGCCGAGCGTGTCGGAGAGCGCCACGCTGCGCATCAGCGTGCTGCTCACGATGCCCGGCGCCGCGAAGTCGCCGCTCGTGAAATAGGTGGCGGGACGCGGAACCTGGACCGTGTTGTAGAGGCTGGTCGAGAACGAGCTGCCCAGGTCGTAGGCCGCGTCGGCCTGGATCCTGTTGACCAGCGCAGCGAGATTGATCGCATGGCTGACGGGGCCGGTCCACAACTGCCCACGTACGCCGACTTCCGCGGATTGCGCGTCTTCCTTGTACGGCACGCCCATCCGGTACGAAGTGGTTGCGCCGTCGGGGCCGTAGGTGGGTGAGGCGTAGTCGCCGTGTTCGTCGGTGTGACGCACGCCGCCCGATGCGTATACGGTCCAGTTGGGCGCGAAGTCGTATTCGGCGCGCACCATGCCGATGGTGTCTTCCATGTCGGAATACGACCACGACTGGCCGTAGTTATACGAGGCGGACGGCAGCGGCGGAATGATGCTGCTGGTGTCGTAGACCACCGGCCGGCCATCGGTGACGTGCTGCTTCTGATAGATGAAGTCGCCGTACAGGCGCAGTTTGCTGCCACGATAATCGAGCGACAGCGCGGTTTGCTGTGTGCTGCGATCTTCGTCCTGAATGCTGGTGCTGCCGCCTTCCACGGTCTGATTGACGCGGATGCCGAACTGGTCGTTGTCGCCGAAGCGGCGGCCCACGTCGATGTGCGTGCCGAGCTGGCCGGACGCGCTGCCTTCCACCGTCACGCGCGTGAGCGGCTTGTCGTCGGCGGTCTTGGTTTCCAGATTGATGTTGCCGCCGATCCCGGTGCCGCCTGGCGCCGCGCCGTTTTCGAAGGCGTTGGCGCCCTTGAAGATGTCGACCCGCTCGAGTGCGCCGGTGTCGACGAGCTGACGCGGCGTCACGCCGTAAAGACCGTTGAGCGCCACGTCGTTCGCGTCGACCTCGAAGCCGCGAATAATATAGTTCTCCGAAAAGTTGCCGAAACCGTATGCGCTGCGGACCGCCGGATCGTTGGCGACCACGTCGGCAAGCGTATGCGCCTGCTGGTCTTCGATCAGTCTGGACGTGTAGCTCGTCATGGAGAACGGCAGGTCGATGATCTTTTGCTTGCCCAGCACACCCACCTGCGCACCCGTTGCAACCTGGCCGCCGGCGTAGGCCGGCGAGAGATCGCCGGGCAGGGCAGTTGCACTGGCGTTGACGGCAATCGTAGGCAATGCGCCTTCTTTAGCCGCCGCGGCCGTGCCACTGGCCGTGCTGGTGTTGGTACTGGTGCCGGTGGCGGCGCCGGCGGCCGTTGGCGAGCCGTCGGCGTAGGCGTTGACGGCGAGGCTGGCGAGCGGCAGGGCGATGAGAGGAAAGGCACGCCGCACGGCGGCGGCAAGAGGAGCGACGCGCTGTCTGGGAAAGCGCGCCAGGCGTGAGCTGGTCATCGTAGTTATGAAATCGGTCAAGGAGGTCTGAAAAACGCGTGAAGCGCCGTGCAAAAGCGGCCTTCGGGCGCATCCTCGCTAATCAACCCCGTGAACTGATGACAGCTAACGCCCGTTTGCCCGGACGTGAATCATACCTGTAAATGAGAATTGTTTGCGTTTGAAAATAAATTTTCAATTATTACAACCGGCTGCGGCGGCTGGCAGTGTGTGGCCGGCAACCCGATCAAGCCGGACGCAGAAACCGTCCCGCTTGACCGCGTTGCAGGTCAGGGAGGTGCCGTCGTTGTAGCGCGGCCAGCCGGCGCACGATGGGGCGACGCCGCGTCGCCAGCCAGCCACGCGGCGCATTGCGCCCGGTTTCAATTCGCGCTGTGTGCGCCGTTGTTCGCAACCAGCGCCGGCGTGGCCGCCACCAGAGCGAGTTCGTCGCTCGACCAGCCGCCGCCTAGCGCATGCAGAAGCTGCACGTTCGCGCTCAACTGGCGTGTCTGGATGTCGAGCACGCCGCGCTGGGCGTCGAGTTCCACGGTCTGCGCCTGCACCACGTCGAGGTAGCCCACGGTGCCTTGCTTGTATTGGCGCAGGGCGAGATCGACCGTGTACTGCGCCGAGGTGGCCGCATCGCGTTGCTCGCCGAGCGCGGTGCCGAGGTACGACAGCAGGGCGAGGTTGTCTTCGACCTGCTGGAACGCGGACAACACCACGCCGCGATAGCGCTCGCCGGCTTCCTCGGTGGCCGCCTTGGCGGCATCGAGTTTCGCGCGACGGTAGCCGCCGTCGAAGACGTACTGCACGAGTTGCGGACCGATTGCCCAGAACGCGTTAGGCGCGCTCACCAGACCGGCGTACGCGGCGCTCTGCACGCCCCCTTGCAGACCGAGCGTGATGTCCGGGAAGTAAGCCGCACGCGCCACGCCGATCTGCGCGTTGGCCTCCGCGACGCGGCGCTCGGCTGCGGCGACATCGGGACGGCGCTGCAAGAGCGTGGAGGGCACCCCGGTGGGAATCGCCGGCAACGCGATGGCGGCAGTCTGTTGCGGCAGACTGAATTCCGAGGCCGACGCACCCACCAGAACGGCGATCGCATGTTCGAGCAGCGCCCGCTGCGCAAGGTTCTGCGACAGTTGCGATTTCGCCGAGGAGAGCTGCGTTTGCGCGCGCGAGACATCGAGGCCGGACACGATGCCGCTGTTGTGCAGCGTCTGCGTGAGCTGCAGCGCTTTTGCGTAGGCCACTTCCGTCTCGCTCAACAGCGCCGTCTGCTGGTCGAGGCCGCGCAACTGGATATAGCTGTCCGCGAGTTCCACCTGCAGGCTCAACTGCACGGAAGCCAGATCGGCCTTGGTCGCCTGCGCCTCGTCCTTGCCGGCCACCACGGAGTCGCGCACGCGGCCCCAGAGGTCGAGGTCGTATTTGACGGAGGCGCCGAGCGTGATGGAGTTGTAGTCGGCCGGTCCGTTGCCGCGCAACGGCGCGGTATTGGACTGGCGCTCGCGCAGCGGTACGGCGCTCGCGCTGATGGTGGGATACAGCCCCGACTCCACCTGCGCGACGAATGCCTGGGCCTCCTGATAATGCGCGTAAGCCGCGCGCAGGTCGGTGTTGTGGGCGAGCAGTTGCGTCTCGAGATCGTCGAGCTGGGTGTCGCCATACATTTTCCACCAGCCGTTGCGGTCGATCTGGTCGGCGGGCTGCGCGCTGGTCCACGGGCCCAGCGTTTTGTATTGCGCGGCGACCGGCGTCGCCGGCACCCGATAGTCCGGTGCGAGCGAGCAGGCGGAGAGTGCGGCGACGCCCGCGAGCAGCGCCGGAAGTCCGTACTTAACCATGTGCCGCTGCCTTCTTGTCGGTCGCCGTCGCAACCTGCACGCGGTCGCCGTCGACGAGCCCGTCGGGCGGGGTATCGATCACGCGATCGGTGGCGGCCAGCCCCGCGCCGATCTCTACCGAGTCGCCGAGGTCGCGGTCGATCTTCACATGCTTGAAATGCACCAGGTCGTTCGTATCCAATGTGGCGACCTGGACGCCGCGGCTATCGAACACGAGCGCGCTGGCCGGCACCCGGATCGCATTGGCCGCGACGGGCAGGGTGAACTTCAGGCTGGCAAAGCCGCCGGGCAGCAGCTTGCCGTCGGCATTGTCGACCAGCAATTGCACGAGCGTCGTACCCGAGCTCGAATTGACCGAATCCGCCGCGGCCACCACGCGCGCGGTGAATTGCTGATCGGGATACTCGGGCACGCTGAGCGTGGCGGTGGTGCCGTCGTGGATCGCCGGCGAGTAGTTCTGCGGCACCTGCACGTAGACGCGCAACTGCTTGACCTCGGACACTTCGAACAGCTCCTGGCCGACGCCGCCGCTGCCCGCGTTCACCAGCGCGCCGACGTCGGTATCGCGGGCCGTCACCACGCCATCGAAGGGCGCCACGATGTGTGCGAAGGCCTTGGTGGCCACCAGACGCTCGACATTGGCCTTCGCCGCTGCCGCAGTCGCGGCGCGCGCGGTGTAGTCGGCGGTGCGTTGGTCGACATCCTGCTGGGCGACGGAATCGCTGCCGCGCAACGCTTCCCAACGTTTTGCGGTGGTCCCCGCCACCAGCGCATTGGCCTCTGCACTTTGCTGATCGGCGCGGGCCTGCACCAGTTGCTGGTCGAGCTCGGGCGTGTCGATTTCGGCGAGCACCTGGCCTGCCTTGACGCGCGCGCCGATATCGACGTTCCACGTCTTCAGATAGCCGCTGACCTGCGCGAAAATCGGCGCCCGCGTATAGGCTTCGAGGCGTCCCGGCAGTTGCAGCGACGGACCGTTGGCATCGTGGATGGGCTGGATCAGATTGACGGTCTGCACCGCCTGGGCATCGGTCCAGGTCTTCAGCTTGCGGGCGTCTTCCGCGCGCAGCGTGAGGCCCGCGGCGACGATGCCGAGCACGACCAGCAGGCCGACAATGCCCGCGATCCTGAGCGGACGGCGCGATGGCGGGTTAGCGGGGAAAGTGGATTCAGACGACATGTGCAGGACCTCCCGAGACGGCTGCCGGGGTAGCCGCGCGCCCGGGGCGCGCGTGGACGATACAGAAAATGACGGGGACGAGGAACAGCGAAGCGGTGGTGGCAAACAGCAGGCCGCCGATCACGGCACGGCCGAGCGGCGCGTTCTGCTCACCGCCTTCGCCGAGCGCGAGCGCCATCGGCGCCATGCCGATGATCATCGACAGCGCGGTCATCAGAACCGGACGGAAGCGCGTAAAGCCCGCTTCGAGCGCAGCCTTGAATGGGTCGCCGTGTACGGCGAGACGCTCGCGGCAGAAGCTGACCACCAGAATCGAGTTGGCCGTGGCCACCCCCATGCACATGATCGCGCCGGTCAGCGCGGGCACCGAGAGGGTGGTGTGAGTGGCGAACAGCATCCAGACAATGCCCGCCAACGCCGCCGGCAAGGCCGTCACGATCACGAACGGATCGGCCCACGACTGGAAGTTGACCACGATCAAAAGATAGATCAGCACCACGGCGCCAAGCAGTCCGAACAACATGCCGGAGAAGGCGCTGTTCATGGTCTGCACCTGACCCAGCAGCGCGACGGTCGAGCCCTTGGGCAACGCGTGGGCGTTTTCGTGGACGATGCGCTGGATATCGGAGGCCACCGCGCCGAGATCGCGGTCCTGGGTGGTCGCGAAGATCTCGACCATCGGCTGGATGTTGTACTGGCTGACCACCTCGTTGGTGCTGGTGCGCTCCACCGTCGCAAGGCCGCCGAGGATCTGCGCGGCGCCGCCGCCGCTTGCGGTGATCGGCAGGTTTTGCAGCGCCGGGAGCGAATCGAGGCTGTATTGCGGCGTCTGCATCACGATCGGATACGACACGCCGTTCGCGTTGTTCAGCCAGAACGTGGGCGCCACCTGGCTCGAGCCCGCGAGGTTGACCACCATGCTGTTGGTGACGTCGCGCTCGGTGATGCCCACCAGTTGCGCGCGGGTCCGGTCGACGTCGACATTGAAAGTGGGATTGGCATGCGACTGCGCGATCCGCGCATCGACCACGCCCGGCACATCGCGCACCTCGCGCAGGATGCGGTCGGCGTAGGCGTAGTTGGCGTCGAGGTTGTTGCCGCGGATCTGCAGGTCGATCGGCGCGGGCGAACCGAAGTTCAGGATCTGGCTGATGATGTCGGCGGGCGGGAACGAGAACGTCACGCCGGGGAATTCGCGCGGCAGGCGTTCACGCATCTCGCGCACATACTCGGCGGTCGGATGATGGCCCTCGTTCAGCGCAATCTGGATGTCGCCGTCCTGCGAGCCGACCGTGCCGGTGTTGTTGTACGCGGTGTTGATGCCGCTCACCGGCAGGCCCATGTTGTCGACCACGGTACCCAGTTCGTCCGGCGGAATGATTTCGCGGATCGCCCCTTCCACATTCGCAAAGATCTGCGCGGTCTTCTCGACCCGAACCCCAACGGGCGCGCGCACGTGCATCAGGATCTGGCCGGCATCGACCGCAGGAAAGAAGTTGCGGCCCAGGAACGGCACCAGCGCGAACGAAATGAGGACGAAGCTGAGGAAGCCGATCACGAACGGCCGCCGGTGCGTCAGCGCCAGTTCGAGCAAACCGTGGTATCCCGCGCGCACTTTTTCGAAGCGCGCTTCGAAGCCGCGCTGGAAACGCCCGAGCGGGCCCGTGCTTTTCGACTCATGCTCATGATCGCCGGGTACGTGCTGTTTCAGCAGGTACTTGGCCATGGTCGGCACGAGGGTTCTCGACAGGATGAACGACGAGATCATCGCGAAGATCACCGCTTCGGCCATCGGCACGAACAGGAAGCGCGCGACGCCGTTCAGGAAGAACATCGGCACGAACACGATGCAGATACACAGCAGCGAGACGAAGGCCGGTGTGACGATCTGCGCGGCGCCGTCGAGAATTGCCGTCTCCACCTCCTTGCCGTGCTCGAGGTGCCAGTTGATGTTTTCGATCGTGACCGTTGCGTCGTCAACCAGAATCCCCACCGCCAGCGCGAGGCCGCCGAGCGTCATGATGTTCAGCGTCTCGCCGAGCGCGGACAGCGTGGCAATGGAGCCGAGAATGGCGAGCGGGATCGAGGTGGCGATGATGATGGTCGAGCGCCAGCTACCGAGGAACAGCAGGATCATCAGGCTCGTCAGCACGGCCGCGATCACGCCTTCACGCGCCACACCGGTGATGGCCGCGCGCACGAACAGCGACTGGTCGCCGATCGGATCGATCTGCAGATTGTCGGGCCACGAGGCTTTCGCCGCGGCGATCTGATCCTTGATGCCGGAGATGATCCCGAGCGTGGAGACCGAACCGTTCTTCAGCACCGACATCAGCACCGAACGCTTGCCGTTCACGTGCACGATATTGGTCTGCGGCGGACTGCCGTCGCGCACGTTGGCAATGTCGCGGATATAGACGGTGGTGCCGTTGGCCGCTTTGATCGGCAGATCGCCGAGCGCCTTGATCTGCGACGGGGCGTCGTTCAGTTGCAGCGTGTATTCGTAGTCGCCGATCTTTTCCGTGCCCACCGGCGTGATCAGGTTCTGGCCGGCGAGCGCGTTGGCGACGTCCTGGGCGGACAGGCCGCGCGCCTGCATGGCGACCGGGTCCACGTCGATCTGCACCTGGCGTGTCTTGCCGCCGAACGGGTAGGGAATCGCCGCGCCGGCGACGGTTACCAGAACCGGACGGACCGCATTCAAGCCCAGGTCGCCGAGATTCTGTTCGGTCAGCCCCTTGCCGGATAGCGCCAACTGGATGATCGGCACCGTCGACGCGTTGTAGTTCAGGATCAGCGGCGGGGTCGTGCCGGGCGGCAACTGCCGCAACTGGGTTTGCGCAACTGCCGTCACCTGGGCGTTCGCCGTGCTGATGTTCACGCCAGGCTGGAAGAAGATCTTGATGATCCCGAAGCCCGCGACCGATTCCGCCTCGATATGCTCGACGTCGTTGACGGTGGTGGTGAGCGTGCGTTCGAACGGCGAGGTGATGCGGCCGACCATCTGGTCCGGCGGCAGACCGGTGTATTGCCACACCACGCTGATCACCGGAATCCTGATATCCGGGAAAATGTCGGTAGGCGTCTTCATCGCGGACAACGGCCCGATGATGAGGATGAAGATCGCCAGCACGACGAAAGTATAGGGACGCCGGAGGGCGATACGGACTAGGCCGAGCATGTGGTTTCCAGGGCTTGGAGGAAGACGTCGTTGCGCTGGTGCAGGCGTGGAGAGCGTCCGTAGCCTGAGCCAAGGCAAAATGTACACAAAGCCTGGAATTGCTGCTGACGGGAAAATAAAGTCCCGCGTACGGCAAGGTCTTCACCAGGCTTTCAAAGCATGCAGATGGTCAGCGCCGATTAGCGGCGAGATCACGGCGACGCAGCGTAACGGGCCATACCGCGCCTTAAAAGAGACCTTTCGCACAATACTGTTGTGTGAAAAACAGGGGGATTTAAAACGGCAACCGGATAAGCGCGACAAAAGCGGATTGGCTTGCGAAACGCTTGTCATGGTGCGGACATTCGTTTCGCTTTACGCATGACAATCTACCGCGAAACGAGGGTTATCGCAGAGCGCTTAAGTATCTAGAATCAGCGCGTCGCTCTTCAGGAATTCATTGGCCGCCAATGGACGGCCGCCCCTGGTCGCGACGACATGACACTGCATGCAGTGCGCCCCGGACGCGAGAGGTCCTGGGTGTGCGATGCGGTGCTGCCGCAAGGCAGATGTCTCCGAGAAGCATTTTTTGCCCGCCCATCGAGGCGGGCGTTTTTCTTGGCAGAACCAGGTGTTTGCAAGCTCCATGAAAAATGCCGTCCGGCTTTTGACCGGACGGCATGTTCTTGCTCGCAGCATTCGATAACGCTGCGCTGCAGGGATGCGCTTAGAACGTGTGACGGATGCCGGCGGTCACGGCGACCTGGCTGTTAGTGGCCGATGCCGCCGACAGGCCGTTGATCATCGCGCCGATCGAAGCGCCATCTTCGGTCACGTGCTGATATTCGCCTTGCAGATAGACTTCAGTGCGCTTGGACAGCAGATACGCGGCCTGAAGATTGACCTGATTCCACTTCGGGTTGGCGCCATCGAGACTGGCGTCGGTGTACGTATAGGCTCCGGCCAGGCTGATGGCCGGAGTGATGAAGTAATGCCCGTTCACTTCATAGTTGTTGAAGCGGGCGCTGCCGCCATCCAGCGCAATACCGCCGCTGACGCCGGCCTGACTCGCGGAAATCCCGAAGGCCTGGTTCAGCAGGGTCTGCGTAAACACGAAGCCTGCCGTGGCCGGGCCGAACACATATTTGACACCGGCGCCCCAGGTGCGCTGGCGTCCCGCGAAGAAGGTGGCGTCGCCGTCGAGTGCGCCGTTGGTGTTCGTGACGGCCACCGAGGTGACGTCGCTGTTCAACTGCAGGTAGCCGGCCGCAACGGTCAGGCCGCTGTAGTTATACGAGGCGCCGAAGCTATACGCGCGGTTGTTCGCAAAGGCGCCCGCTTCGTTCGAGAAGCCATACAACGCGCCGAACTTGAAGCCGTTGTAGTTGGCGCTCTGGAACTTGACCGAGTTGTCGACGCGGAAATCGTTGTCGAGGTTGTCGTTGTCGAACGGATGCGCGAAGAACGTGCCGCCGTATTGCGTACCGGTCAGCGCCAGCGGACCGAGATAATCGACCACGCTGTCGTACTGGCGGCCCAACGTCACCGCGCCATACTGGTCGCCGGACAGGCCGACAAACGCCTGGCGGCCGAACAGACGGCTGTCCTGACGCAGTGCGCCGTTGGTGACGTTAAAGCCGTTTTCCAGGGTGAAGATGGCGTTCAGACCACCGCCCAGGTCCTCCGATCCACGCAGACCCCAGCGGCTCGTATTGATCGCGCCGTCGGTTTCCTGCCAGTTGCTGTGGCCCGCCTGGTTGCTGGTGTAGGTAATGCCCGCGTCGATCAAGCCATACAGCGTCACGCTGCTTTGAGCGTGCGCAGCAGTAGCAAAAGCGCCCGTCAGGGCAGCTAACATTACGGTCTTTTTCATGTCTTTGCTCCGGGAACAATGGTGCATTGTTTATAGGTAGAGCCCTCGTTGGAACAACGGTTTTCAGGGCACGTGCAGTGTAAATAGACGCCTGAGAAGCGAATCCGCGATTTTTCGCAATACTGATTTTTTGGGTCAGAAACGATGCGTGCGGAGCACACGGCAAAGCCTTGATGGAGAAGCAAGCGGTGGCATGCGCAGGGCGCGCGTGGGCATGCGGACGAGGTCCTTGACCGCTGCGTGTGGCCGGATTGTGACGTCGAATGATGCGCAAAAACAACGCGAAGCCATACGCAACCATGCGTGCGTTCTTCTGACGATTCGTCGTGCACGGCCTGCTTCAGGGATTTCATGTATATTGCATTTTGACGATTAAAAGTGCAAAGTAACACGATGGAAAATCTCTCGACCTTTCCCCTGGCTCCCGAGACCCGCTTGAGTATCGGTGGCGCGTCCTACCGGTTTGTGGATCTGCCGGCGCTGTTCGGCGCGCAACTGCGGTCTCTGCCTGTCGTGTTGCGGCTGCTGCTCGAGAACGTGATCCGCAACACCGAGGGGAGCGAGCGGGACAGTGCCGTGCAGGCCATCTTTGCGTGGCTCGCGCACGGCACGAGCGAGGCGGAGATCGCCTTTCATCCGGGCCGGGTGCTGATGCACGACACCACCAGTACGCCGGCGCTCGTCGACGTGGCCGCCATGCGCGACGCGCTGGCGGAAGCGGGTGTCGATCCGGCTGCGCTGAATCCGGTCCTGCCGGTGGACGTATCCGTCGACCATTCGCTCGCAGTCGAGCACTTCGCCCGCGCGGATGCGGCAACGCACAACCTGCAGCTCGAACTGCGCCGCAACGAGGAGCGCTACCGCTTTCTGCGCTGGGCGTCGCGAGCGCTCACGGGCGTGCGGATTCATCCGCCCGGCACGGGCATCATGCACACCATCAATCTCGAACAACTCGCGAGCGTCGTGTCGACCGAAAGCCGGGACGGCGACAGGTGGGCGGTGCCCGATACACTGATTGGAACCGACAGCCATACGCCCATGATCAACGGCATCGGCGTACTCGGTTGGGGCGTGGGCGGACTCGAAGCGCAGACGGTGATGTTCGGCCTGCCCGTCATGCAGCGCATACCCGACGTAGTGGGCGTGCGCTTGACCGGCGCCCTTCCGGCGGGAACATGCGCCACCGATCTGGCCTTGACGGTGACGCAACGCCTGCGTCAGATCGGCGTTTCGGGAGAGTTCGTCGAGTTCTTCGGACCCGGCGTCGCGAGCCTGAGTGCGGGCGAGCGAGCGGTGGTCGCCAACATGGCGCCGGAATACGGCGCAACAACGGGCTACTTCCCGGTCGACGAACACACCCTGGCCTATCTTCACGCGACGCATCGCGAGGCGGCCGCGATCAAGCTTGTCGAGACATACACGAAAAGCACCGGCCTATGGTTCGACCCGGAGGCAGAGCCGCGCTACACACGCGTGCTCGACATCGATCTGGCTGCGATCGGCATGCACGTCGCCGGGCCGCGCCGGCCGCAAGACCTGCTGAGCTATGCCGACACCGCAACGGCACTCGCCGCGCTCGCTTTCACGCCGGCACATGGGCCCGCTGCGATGCCGAAGCATCCAGTCGCAATTGCGGCCATCACGAGTTGCACGAATACGTCGGATCCCGCGCTCCTGATCGCAGCGGGTCTCGTGGCGCGCAAGGCGCACCGCCTTGGGCTGAAGACGCCGGCCTGGGTCAAGACCTCGCTCGCGCCCGGTTCGCCCGCCGCAGCCGCGTATCTGGAGCGGGCCGGGCTGATCGAAGATCTGGCGGCGCTTGGTTTCGACATCGTCGGTTACGGGTGCACGACCTGCATCGGTAACTCGGGTGCGCTGACCGAACCCATTCAGAATGCGCTTGCCGCAGGCTCGATTCATCCGGTCGCCGTGTTGTCCGGCAATCGCAATTTCGCCGGACGCATTCATCCCGACCTCGATCTCGGCTTCATCATGTCGCCGCCGCTGGTGATCGCCTTCGCGCTCGCGGGTAACGCGCAAGTGGACCTGAGCCGCGAACCGGTGCAAATTGCGGCGGACGGCACGCCGGTCCATCTGCGGGATTTGTGGCCGAGCCGCGCGGAGATTGCAGCAGTCCTCACCATCGCAGCGGAGCCGGACGACTATCCGCGTGCATTCGCGCTTGCCAGTCGGAATCCGGTCTGGCATGGCTTGATTGCACCGGATAGCCAGCGCTTTCCGTGGGACCCGAAGTCGACTGCCTTGCGCCGGCCGCCGTTCGCTGCCGTCACGGAGGCGAGCCAGCTTGGCTGTTACCGGGCCTACCCGCTGCTGGTGCTGGGAGACGATATCACCACGGACCATATCTCGCCCGCGAGTGCGATTCCGCGAGACAGCCTGGTGGCCGATTATCTGGTGGAGCGCGGCGACGACCGCAACGACCTGAATGTGTTTGCGTCCCGGCGCGGCAACTGGGAAGTGATGGTACGAGCAGCGTTCCACAGCAAAACGCTGGTCAATCTGCTGAAGCCCGACGTGCCGGTCGCCCACACGCTGCACGTGCCGAGTGGGGACGTGCTGCCGATTTTCGCAGCGGCCGAACGCTACCGGCAACAGGGCGAGGCCCTCGTGCTGATCGCGGGCGAACGCTACGGCACGGGGTCCTCGCGCGACTGGGCGGCCAAAGGACAACGTCTGCTTGGCATTCGCGCGGTGCTGGCGGTCAGCTTCGAACGCATTCACCGCTCCAACCTGATCGGCATGGGGATTCTGCCGCTGCGCCTGCCGCCGGGCGTGAATCCCGCGACCCTGATGATCCAGGCGGGCGATACGGTTGAAGTGGATGCGCAAGCCGACGCGCTCGCACCGCGCTGTGCGGTGGCGATTCGCGTTCGCCGCAGCAGTGGCAGAATCGAAGCATTCGAAGCCTGCGCCGCCATCGAAACGCAACTGGAGGTGCAGTTGTTGCGCGCCGGCGGCGTGATTCCTTCCATCCTGCGCAACACGATCGCCAGGCAAGCCCGTTGATACCACGGTCTCCTAACGACCTCACGCTCATGAACCACGATAGATCCATTGCGAGCAAGATTGTCGAATTGATCCAGGCGGACGGCATGGAGGTGGGCAGTCATCTGCCCGCCCAGATGCTGGCCGACCGGCTGCGCGTGTCGCGCTCGCCGGTCAACGAAGCGCTTTCGCTTCTGCACGAAAAGGGCGTACTGAGCCGCGAGCGCAACCGCGGCTTTTTTCTGGCCCGGCCGGTCGAAGCCCCGCTTTCGGATGTGGTCGACGCATTGGGCCTCGCGCAAGCCGACGTAGTGACGAGCGTCTACTTCCGGATCGCGGACGATCTGCTCAAAGGCGCCCTGCCGCAGGCATTTTCAGAGCAGATGATCCGCACGCGCTACGGCCTGACCAACGCGCAACTGGCCGCCGTACTCGGCCGCATTGCCCAGGAGGGCTGGGCCGAACGCAAGCCGGGCTATGGCTGGGAATTCTCGACCATGCTGACCACGCCCGACAGTCTGCTGCAATCGTATCGCCTGCGGCTCGCGCTGGAGCCGGCGGCGTTGCTGGAACCGGGCTTTCGCCTCGAGCCCAGCGTGCTCGCGCGCTGCCGCGCGGCGGAGCAGCACCTGCTCGATGGCGGCATTCAGACCGATACGGCCGATCAGTTGCACGAGCGCGGCGTGCGGTTTCACGAGTCGCTGGTCGAAGCCTCCGGCAACCCGTTTTTTATCGACACGATCAAACGGGTGAACCGCGTCCGCCGTTTACTCTCGTACCGCTCCATGCAGGATCGGCAACGCTATACGAAGCATTGCAAGCAGCATCTCCAGATCCTGAACCTGCTCGGGAAAGAGCGCAACGAAGAGGCCGCCGAAGCCTTGCGCGCCCACCTGAAACATACGCTCGATGCGCTTTCGCGGATCGCCGGCATCCTTAAACCCTAGCTTGAACCACAACGGCGGCGCATCCCATGGCGCGGCCTGGAGACTCGACGATGACCCTCACGCCTTCCATTCGCGCTGCCTTTACGCCCACCGGCAAGCTCAGGGCATCGATCAACCTCGGCAATCCGATCCTCGCGAATAAGGACGCCGCCACGGGGCAGCCGTTCGGCGTCTCGATCGACCTCGCCAACGAATTCGGCCGGCAACTGGGCGCCGACGTGGAGCTGGTCGTGTTCGACACCGCGGGTAAATCGGTGGAGGCGGTCGCGGACGAGCGGGCCGACATCGGCTTCTTCGCCATCGACCCCGCGCGCGGCGCGAGCATTGCGTTCACCGCGCCCTATGTGCTGATCGAAGGCTACTACCTGGTGCGCAACGCCTCCGCGATTCGCCGCAACGCGGAGGTCGACACGGCGGCTCACCGCGTCGCGGTGGGCAAGGGCAGCGCCTACGACCTGTTTCTCACGCGCGAACTGCGCCACGCGCACATCGTGCGTGCGCCCAGTTCGCCCGCCGTCGTGCAGACCTTCCTCGCAGAGGGGCTGGAGGTGGCGGCCGGCGTGAAGCAGCAGCTCGAGGCGGACGCCGCGCTTCACCCCGGTTTGCGTCTGCTGGACGAGCGCTTCATGGTGATTCAGCAGGCCATGGGGACGCCCCGCAGCCGGGGCGAGGCCGCCGCGCAATATTTGCGGGAGTTTGTCGAGGAGAGGAAGTCGTCGGGGTTCGTCGCGGCGGCGCTGGCTCGCCACGCCATTCAAGGGGCGCAGGTGGCGCCTGCGGGGTGAGCACCAGGGGGCAGGCGAGCGGTGGGCGATCTAAAAAGCAGATCACGATATTTTGTCGTGACTTCCTTGGCCGGCGTGGCTTGCTTAGGATCGCTCCGAGAGGTCGATATTCCGAAACTCCAACAGATCGATACCCCAAGCACGGAGACCCGATGTTCCCGCCCCAGCCTTTAACGCGAACGTGCGTGCCGAATACGCCGCCGCTCAGCCTCGACCTCATGCCAGTCCACTCAGGGCGGATCTTCGCGGAGTACCGTTTGTGATCGATCGCGGGATGCGTTTCTGCCGTTGTCTGCTCCAGAGCGCCGCGTTAGGGACGGCGTGTGCCGCGGCGTCTGCCGCCTTTGCGTCTGCGTCGTCCATTGAACCTGCGTCGGGCCAGGCGGCGGCACACGAGATCCGCGTGGCCGAGGGCGAGGACACACCCACCTCGATGCCCGGCAACGTGGCGCGCAACACCGCCACGGACAACATTCTCGGCAATGTCGTCGAATCGCTGGTCGCGCTGCGCGCCGATCTGAGCGTGGGACCGATGCTCGCGGACAGTTGGGACATTACGCCGGACGGCAAGACCTACACGTTTCATCTGCGCCATGGCGTGCTGTTTCATAACGGCGCGCCCGTGACCTCCGCCGAAGTCAAATGGAGCTTCCAGTATCTGATGAAGCGCAGTTCGGGCTTCGAGTGCCGCAGCGTGTTCGACGGCAATCGCGGCGTGAAGGTGCTGGCCGTGCGCACGCCCGATCCGTACACGGTCGTATTCGAACTGGACCGTCCGTACGCGCTCTTTCTCAAACAGATGGTCGATCCGCGCTGCCCGCTGGCGGTGCTGCATCCGTCCAGCGTGGACAGCGCGGGCCAATGGCTGAAGCCGGTGGCTACCGGCCCGTTTGTATTCGCCGACTGGAAGCGCGGCCAGTACGTGCTGCTCAAGCCGTTCCCGCAATACCGCCCGCGTGCCGAGCCGCCGAGCGGCCTCGCCGGCGCCAAGGTGGCGCACGCGGACGTGCGCTTCGTGGTGATCCCCGACGAAGCCGCGCAGAAATCCGCGCTGGCGGCCGGCCAGATCGACGCCATGACGATCAGCGAAAACAGTCTGCTGCCGCCCGATCCGCGCTGGCATCTGATCGACGGTCCGAGCGCCGATCCGGCCGTGCTGCTGATGCAAACCCGCGACCCGTTGCTCTCGGACGTGCACATGCGTCGCGCGATTGCTCTCGCGCTCGATCTGCCCGGCATCGTCAACGCGGTGACGGATGGTCACGCGCGCTACAACCCGTCGCTCGTGCCCGATGCCAACGAACTGTTCTCGCCCGTCGACGCAAGCGGCTATACGCAGAACCTGCCCGAGGTGAAGCGTCTGCTCGCGCAGGCCGGTTATCACGGTCAGACGCTGAAGCTCGAAACCAGTCGCCGCTTCGAGCATATGTACACGCTGGCGGTCTACGTGCAATCGCTCCTGACGAAGGCCGGCATTCGCACGGAACTGGACATCGTCGAATGGGGCAAGCAGGTGAGCGATTTCCGCGCGGGGCGCTTTCAGATGATGTCGTTCGGCTATTCGGCGCGGATCGACCCTGCGCTGATGTTCGGCGACGTACTCGGCGACAAGTCGAAAACGCCGATGGCGCAGTGGGAGAACCCGGCTGCACTCGACCTGCTGCACAGCCTGCAGGGCGTGACCGACGACGCGACCCGCAAGCACACCTTCGAGCGCCTGCATCAGATGATGCTCGCCGACACGCCGCTGCTCGGCATGTACTACACGCCCGATCTGCTTCTGGTCAGCAGCCGGCTGCACGGTCTGACGTCGTGGCCGATGCGCCGCATCCGCCTGTTTAACGTGAGCAAGGACTAGAGAACGCGATGCTTTCCTACATGATCAAACGCATCGCGATGGCGGTGCCGACTGTGCTGATCGTGACCCTGCTCGTCTTCGGCATGATGCGCGCGATTCCGGGCGACCCGGCCTCGTTGATGCTCGGCGACGTCAACGATCCGGCGCTGCTCGCGCAACTGCGTCATCAGTTCGGGCTCGATCGTTCGGTGCCCGAACAGTTCGTGCTGTGGGTGACGCACCTGGCGCATGGCGACCTCGGCATGTCGATCGCGCGTCATCAGCCGGTGGCGGAGCTGATCCGCACTACGTTCCCGGTCACCGCCGAAATCGTGCTGTCGGCGACGCTGTTCGCAAGCCTGATCGCGATTCCGGCGGGTCTGTTTGCGGCGTGGTCGCAGAATCGTCGCGCCGATCCGGCGATTGTGTTTACCAGCATCCTGCTGGTCTCGCTGCCGAGCTTCTGGGTCGGCATTCTGCTGATGTGGGTCTTCGGCGTGAAGCTGCAATGGTTGCCGACCTTCGGCTTCGAAACCTTCAGCGAGGCCGGATGGGGCACCGTGCGCTATCTGGTGCTGCCGGTGCTTGCGGTCGCGCTCGGTGAGATCGCCGTGCTCACGCGCATGATGCGCGCGAGCAGTCTCGAGGTGCTGCGGCTCGAATACATTTCGCACGCCCGCGCGAAAGGACTCTCGGAGCCGCGCGTGTTGCTGCGCCATGCGCTGCCGAATGCCTTCGGTCCGGCGTTGACCGTGGTCGGCCTGATCCTCGGGCACCTGCTGGCCGGCGGCGCTGTCATCGAAACGGTGTTTACGCTGCCCGGCATGGGGCGCCTGCTGGTCGAGAGCATCTATGCGCGCGACTATCCGGTGGTGCAGGCCTGCCTGCTGGTGATTGCGCTGCTGTACGTCCTCGTCAATCTCGTCGTCGACCTGCTGTATCCGGTCTTCGATCCGCGCATGAAACTCTAGATGAAACTGCTTTCCTTCAAACGGCTCAATCTGAAGCTCGGCATCGTGCTGGTCGGCTTGCTGGTGGCGACGGCCCTGATCGGCCTCGTCTATACACCCTATGACCCGACCGACGTCGATCTGGTGACGCGCTACGCGGCGCCGAGCCTCCAGCATTGGCTCGGCACCGACGAGTTCGGACGCGATGTGCTGTCGCGCATCATGGCCGGCGCGTCGGTGAGTCTGACCGTAAGCATCGGCTCGGTGTTTTTTGCGCTTGCGCTCGGTACTGCACTGGGTACGGTGTCGGGTTATATCGGCGGCTGGCTGGACCGTGTGGTGCTCGTGCTGGTCGATGCCCTGATGGCCTTTCCGGGTTTGCTCCTGGCGCTCGGCATCATGACCGTGCTCGGCCCGTCGAAGTGGTCCGTGGTGCTGGCGCTGGGTCTCGCGTACACGCCGTCGGTGACGCGGCTCGCGCGCGGCGGCACGCTGTCGCTGCGCGGCCGCGATTTTGTCGTCGCCTCGCAGGCGATGGGCAATGGCGGCGTGTGGACGCTGTTCCGGCATGTGCTGCCGAACAGTCTCGCGCCGCTGCTGATTTTCTCGACCTCGCTGTTCGGCTCCGCACTGCTCGCCGAAAGCGCGCTGAGCTTTCTCGGGCTCGGCGTGCCACCGCCCGCGCCGACCTGGGGCGGCATGCTCGCCGATAGCCGCAACGCCATCGACCGCGCCATCTGGCTGGCGATTTTCCCCGGCATGTCGATTTCCCTCGCGCTGCTCGGCATCAACATGCTCGGCGATGCGGTGCGCGATCTGCTCGATCCGCGCATGAACGGAGGGGCCAAATGATGACGCGTCACTCTGTGATTATGACTTCCTCTGCGAGTGCTCAGGCGCATACGTTTGGTCCAGCCGTTAGTCAAACTAAACAACCGCTGCTGAGCGTACGCGACCTGACGCTCGGATTCCGCACGCCCGACGGCGGCGCAAAGCCGGTCGTGCAACGGGTCAGCTTCGACCTTGATGCGGGACAGTCGCTGGCGGTGGTGGGCGAATCGGGCAGCGGCAAGACCCTGATCGGCAAAACGCTGCTCGGCTTGCTGCCGGATGCGGCGCAGATCATGGGCGGCAGCGTGAGGTTTGCGGGCCAGCCGTTGCTCGAACAGACGCCGGCCCAGTGGCGAACCACGCGGGGTATCGGCATCGGCATGGTGTTTCAGGAACCGATGGTGTCGCTGAATCCGGCGTTCCGGATCGGCGAGCAGTTGACCGAAGCGCTCGTGCGCCGCCGCGGCGTGCCGCGCGCGCAAGCCTGGGCGCAGGCCGTTGCGATGCTCGAGCGGGTGCGCGTGCGCGATCCGCAGGGCTGCATGAAGCGCTATCCGCATGAGTTTTCGGGCGGGATGCGTCAACGCATCATGCTCGCGGCCGTGATGCTGTTGCGGCCCAAACTGTTGATCGCCGACGAACCGACTACTGCGCTCGACTGCGTGGTCCAGAAGGAAGTGCTCGATCTGATGACGGAGCTCACTCGCGAAGAGGGCACCACGCTGATCTTTATTAGCCACAATCTGGCGCTGGTGGCCGCGTACACCGAGCAGGTGCTGGTGATGCGTGCGGGTGTGGCCGTCGAAACCGGTCCCGCCGCGCAGGTGCTGTCGCGGCCGTCGCATGACTACACGCTGGCGTTGCTCGACGCCTTGCCGCGGCGCTTGCCTGCCGTCTCGCCTGAAGCGTCTGAAGCGTCCGACGCATCGGCTGCATCCGCTGCGCCGCTTCCTGCGCCTGTTCTCGAAGTGCGTGACGTCGTAATCGACTATCAGGCCGCGCGCAGCGGCATGGCGGCCTGGTTTGGCGGCAAGCGCAGCGTGCGCGCGGTGCATCGCACCTCGTTCAGCTTGCGGGCCGGCGAGACGCTGGCGATTGTCGGCGAGTCGGGTAGCGGCAAGACGAGTCTGACGAAGGTCGTGCTCGGCCTCGTCGAGCCCGCCGGGGGCGATGTGCTGCTCAACGGCGAGCGCTTTCTCGGTACCGGTGCGAAGCAATTGCAGGCTGCGCGCCGTGCGATCCAGATCGTCTTCCAGGATCCGTATTCGTCGCTCGATCCGCGCATGCGGGTCGGCGCGCTGGTGGCCGAAGGACTGCGCGCGGACCGCGCGCTGAGTGCCGCGCAACGTACCGAGCGGGTGAGCACCGCACTGGCCGACGTCGGGCTGGCCGATCACGCGCGGCGCTTCGTCCACGAGTTGTCCGGCGGTCAGCGCCAGCGCGTGGCCATTGCGAGAGCGTTGGCAAGCCGCCCGGCCGTGATCATCGCCGACGAACCCGTGTCGGCGCTCGACGTGACGGTCCAGAAGCAGGTGCTCGACATGCTGGTGTCGTTGCAGGCGCGCTACGGTTTCGCCTGTCTGCTGATTTCGCATGACCTCGGCGTGGTCGAGCAGATCGCGGACCGGGTGCTGGTGATGCTGCGCGGACATGTGGTCGAGGAAGGCACTCGTGACGCCGTCTTCGACGATCCGTGCCACCCGTATACGCGCCGTTTGCTGCAGGCGGTCCCGGAGTTGCGCGGCAATCGTGTGGACGGCTTCAAGGTGCTGTCGCGCGAAGTGCCTGCGCAACGATTGGGCGATGCGGCGTATTTCAATCCGGACCATGCCCAGCAGGATGCGCAGCAAGGCGGGCAACCGGCGGTGCCGCATCTGGCCGAGGTGGTTCAAGGTGCGGCGGGGCATCGCGTTGCCTTGCAGGCCGGAGCCTGAGGGCGGCGTTTCAGTTTACGTTTCTGTGTACCGGCAGTAGGCAGAAGCAATAAAAAAGGTGCCGCGCGGCACCTTTTTGACATCGTCTGAACAGAGAAACGGTCAGAACCTATGCCGGATCCCGACTACGACTGCGGTCTGCACATCGGTCGACGAGTTCGACAGATTGGCGATCGCCGCCACCGCCGGCTTGCCGGTCGAGTCTTCGCCGCTTGCGTGTTCGTAGATGCCGACCAGATACAGGTCGGTGCGTTTCGAGAGGAAGTAGTTGGCGCCGAGGTTGACCTGGTTGTACGTCGCACCGGAGATGCTGCCGACCGAGTCGCCGCGCGTGTACGTATAAGCCACGCCAAGCTGCAGTGCTGGCGTGACCAGGTACGCGAAGTTCAGTTCGCCGATATTGAAGGACGCGGTGCCGGTCAGATGTTTCGGGTTCAGGCCGGCGCCGGCTTCGCTGCCGAGGTTCTGGAAGGCCACGTTGCTATAGACGCCGCCGATCGTCGCATTGCCGATCCGGTAAGCGGCGCCTGCCGAGATCACCTGCCACGCGCCGGCCGAGGCGAAGCCGCTGTACACCGGGCTCGACATGTTGAGGGCGCTGGTCGAAGTCGACGTATTGGCGTTCGGGTTGGTGCCGAACACCGAGTAGTTCGGGTCCTTGGCTTTTTCATAGGCTACGCCGAGACTCAGCGTGCCGTTGTGGTAACCGGCGCCCAGGCCGTACAACTGGTCTTCGGTGAAGTCGCCGGCTTTGCCGCCGAGGCTGTAGATGCCGCCGAAGGTGAAGCCGCCGTAGTTCTGGCTCGCGTACTTGATCGAATTGTTGATGCGGTCGGAGTTGTCGAGGTTGTCCATGTCGCCGGGGTGCGCGCCGTAAATGCTGCCCCATTCCGTGGCGGTCACGAGTTCTTCGGCGTTGGCCGATTCGAAGCTGCCCACGTAGTCGCCGAGGGTGTCGTATTGACGGCCGAGGGTGACGGTACCATAGGGACTCGCGAGGCCCACATAGGCCTTACGTCCGAAGAGGTCGCCGCCCTGGCCCAGCGTGCCGTTGTTGATGGCAAAGCCGCCTTCGAGCCGGAAGATGGCACTGAGGCCGCCGCCGAGGTCCTCCACGCCGCGAAAGCCCCAGCGATCGCCCTGCAGGTTGCCGGAAGCAAGCGAGTACTGCGAGGCACCTTTGGAGTTCGAGTTGAACGCTAAACCCGTATCGAGCAGGCCGTAAAGCGTCACGCTGCTCTGCGCGTGCGCGACGCTCGAGAAGGCGCAGAGCGCAGCAATCATGGGTATGGTCTTTTTCATCGTAGTTATCCTCGGCAGAGCCGGATGCAATTGATATGAATTGAAGCGAGCTGCAGTGAAGCAGGACCTGCGCGTGAGGCACGGGTTGCGTCAAATCCTATGTGGTCATTTTTTGTCTCGGAAGACCGATCCTTGGCATCGCGATCTAATCGCACGATCACAATGAAGACCCGTATTTGCAGCGCGCTCAAGACCTGTTAGGACTTTTTAGGAATCGGATTCGCTTAAGGTGATCACATGACGTTGAGCCAGCTCAGAGTGTTTTGCGCGGTCGTCGAACAGGGCAGTTTTCGCGCGGCTTCGCGCTCGCTGGACATCGCGCAAAGCGCGTTGACCCATGCTATCCAGAGTCTCGAGGCGGAGCTCGCCGTGCCATTGCTGACGCGCTCGCATCTCGGCATCAGCCTCACGCCGTTCGGGGAGAAGCTGCTGGCGCGGGCCTCGTCTATCCTCAAGGACTGCGAACGCATCGACCAGGATATGCGCGAACTGGAAGGGGAGCCGACCGGGCGCATTGCGCTCGGCCTGACCTCCGAGCCGCTGGCCGAGCTGCTGGTGCCGGTGTTGAAGCGCTTCATGTCGAGCTTCCCGCGGGTGCTCGTGCATCTGTCGAACGGCTCGGCGCAAACGCTGATCGAGCGGATTCGCGACGGACGGCTCGATTTCGCGCTGTGTCCGCTCGCGCCGGAGCTGGACGATGTGGATCTGCACATCGACCGGCTCTACCGTTCCTCTCCCGCCATCCTCGCGCGCGCCGGCCACCCGAAGGCCCACGCCACGTCGATTGCCGAACTGGCCGATTCCGAATGGGTGGGCTTCAAACGCGAGGGTGTGGTCGGCATTGCGGCGAACCGGCTGGTGGGGATGTTCGCGACCCACGGGCTGGGCATGCCGAAAATCGTCATTACCGCCGAGACGCTGCTGGAGTCGCTGTTTCTCGTCTGCGAAACGGACTACCTGACGATGGACCCCGGCGTGCTCGCCGACTTCAAACTGTTTTCGGGTTCGCTCGTCAGGGTGCCGATCCGCGAGACCTTCCAGCCGCGCGACGTATCCCTGATCCGGCGCAGCAATTCGCCGTTGACATCGATCGCCCAGGAACTGGCGAGCATGCTGGTGTCCTATGCGCGACTGACGCGCGGCGTGGCCCGCAACGGCTAAGGTCAGGCGCGGATCGCGCGCCACGGATCGGGCCGCCGCGTGCTATCGCGGACCCCCGCGGGTGATCTAAATTGCCGATCACGATAACCCGGAGCACGCTTCCGCCCGTTCCTGCGGGCGCTTAGCATGCCATCAGTGCTTCGACGTTTCTGGCGTTCATAGGGCAAGGCTGGAATCCGCAGGGCGCGCGAGGTGAACCGACCCGGCGCGCCGTCCACAACCGTCGCGGCCAGTTGACGAACCACAGGACCCTTCTTTTCATGCACAGCGTTACACACCGCCTGCTTGCCGCTTCCGATGGCACTGCGCATCAGTTGATCTCGCATCACTTCGGCGCCGGGCATTACGGCAGAAAGATCTATATCCAGGCCGGCCTGCACGCGGACGAAATTCCCGGCATGCTGGTCGCGCTGAGTGTGGCGGACAAGCTGCGACAGCTCGAAGAACAGGGACGCTTGCGCTGCGAAGTGGTGCTGGTGAGCGCGGCTAATCCGATCGGCCTGAGCCAGTACGTGCTCGGCTATGCGATTGGACGCTTCGAACTGGCGAGCGGGCGGAATTTCAACCGGGGTTTCCCGCTGCTGGCGTCGCAGATTGCCGACGCCGTGGAAGGAACACTCACCGCCGACGCCGAAGCAAACCGCAAGGCGATTCACGCGGCCTGGCGCAACCTGTTGCTCGCGCAACAACCCCGCCAGGCATTCGACGATCTGCAGCGCACCTTGATGCTGCTCTCGGTCGACGCGGACATCATTCTCGACCTGCATTGCTCGCGCGAAGCGGCCATGCATGTGTATACGGGCGAAGCGATCTGGCCGGAGGTGGAGCCGCTCGCACGCTACCTCGGCGCGCGTTCGTCCTTGCTGGCGGTGGATTCGGGCGGTCAGTCGTTCGACGAAGCGCACAGCTTCACATGGTGGCAACTGCGGCAACGCCTCGGCGAGCGCTTCCCGATTCCGTACGGCAGCACCGCGGTCACGGTCGAACATCGCGGCCAGCGCGACGTCAGCGACGAGCTGGCGCACAAGGATGCGACGGCCATCGTCGATTACCTGACCTATTGCGGCGCCATCGATGCAGCGGCGCCGCCGTTGCCGCCCTTGAGCTTTCCGGCGACGCCGCTCGCCGGCAGCGAACAGTTTTATGCCCCGGCTGCGGGCATCCTGCTGCATTGCGTGGAGCCCGGTGCCCACGTCAGTGTCGGGCAGCAGATGTTCGTGATCGTCGATACGACGGACGGGACGCGGCGCGCGCTGCACTCGCATACCGCGGGGGTCTTCTATATGCGCAGAGACGTGAGATATGTGCGGCAGGGCGATCCGCTTGGGCGGGTGTCGGGCCACGAAGTCATCCGCTCGGGCAACCTGCTCAGCGCGTGACGGACTTCGAATGTTGACAAGGTTGAATAGAAAATGACGAGATATATCGATGTAAGCGACGTCCGCAAACTGGTGACGTCGATCGGCGCGGAAACGTTCATCACCACGATGGCGGATTACATTCGCGCGGACTATCTGCGCTGGAACGAATTCGAGAAGTCGGCGCGGGTGGCCAATCATGTGCCCGGCGGTGTGATCGAACTCATGCCGACGTCCGATAGCACGCTCTATGGCTTCAAGTACGTGAACGGCCACCCGAAAAACACCCACGTCAATATGCTGACCGTGATGGCGTTCGGCGTGCTGGCGGAAGTCGAGTCCGGTTTCCCGGTGCTGTTCAGCGAATTCACCATCATGACGGCATTGCGCACCGCCGCGACTTCGGCATTGGTGGCGAAAGCGTTGGCGCGGCCGGATGCACGCTCGATGGCCCTGATCGGCAACGGCGCACAAAGCGAATTCCAGGTGCTCGCGTTCAAGGCGATACTCGGCGTGAACGAAGTGCGCGTGTTCGATATCGATCCCGCGGCAACCGACAAGCTGATCCGCAACCTGGCCGGCTTCAAGGACCTGAAGATCGTTCGGGCCGCCAGTGCGGCCGAGGCCGTACGCGGCGCGGACATCGTCACGACGGCCACCGCCGACAAGACCAACGCGACCATCCTGACGCCCGACATGATCGAACCGGGCATGCATATCAACGCCGTGGGCGGCGACTGCCCGGGCAAGACCGAACTGCACGCGGATGTGTTGAGAGGCGCGCGCGTGATTGTGGAGTTCGAGCCGCAGACGCGCATCGAGGGCGATATCCAGCAACTGCCGGCGGATTTTCCGGTGATGGAGTTGTGGCGCGTGTTGTCGGGTGAAGTGGCGGGGCGGCAGAATGCGGCCCAGGTGACCGTGTTCGATTCGGTCGGTTTCGCGCTGGAGGATTTCTCGGCGCTGCGCTATCTGCGCGACGTGACCGACGCGCGCAACATCGGTGAGCATATCGAACTGATTCCGGCGCCGCTGGATCCGAAGAACCTGTATCAGTTCGTTGTGCCCGCAACGGCTGCGGCAACCGCGACCACAACCGCGACCGCGGCGTCCGTGGCAACGTCTACGGCGCAGCAGCCGGTCGCATTGACGGCATGAGAGGATCGCGCCGCGCTGCGAGCGCTTTGCCCACCGCCCAATGCCTCCTGACAGGACCCAGGTGAATCCGTTCTTTCACACGATCCGCTTCCGGATCATCCTTGCGTTCGGCGTCTCCGTGTCGCTGATGGTCGGCATTGGGGCGTTCGGTGTCGTGAGCTTGTGGCGGTTGACTTCGGACATGAGCGGTCTGTATGACGGCAAGGTCACGCCGATTGCCGAGTTGTGCGACGTGCGGGTCGCGCAACTCGATATCCGCTTGCAGCTCAGAGCCATGCAGGGCGCCGGCAGCGCCGCGCACGCAGCGGAGATGATGGCGAAGATCCGCACCGATCAGGCGCGCATGGCCGCAGCGTGGAGCGAGTACTTCCTGCATGGCGCGTTCAACGACAAGGAACGCGCCATCGCAAACCGCATCAACGACGCGCTACCACCGTTCAACCACCTCACCGATGCGGCGCTGAACGCGGCGAAGGCTGAAAACTTCACTGACGTGACGGCATCGATCAACGGGATGGTGCCGATCTCCCACACCTTGCAAAAGGCGCTGGATGAAGACGCCGCCTTGAACCTGACGCAGACGAAACAGATCGCGAGCGACAGCGCCGCGACGTTTCGCACGCAGATCCTGATTGCCATTTCACTGGTCGTGGCCGGCGTCGCGGCGGCGATCGGCGTGTCGATCTACTTGGTCAGAGCGATTTCGACGCCGTTAAGGCACGCGGTCAGCGTCGCCAATCACATTGCGGACGGTCGGCTCGATAACCGGATCCATGTGGAATCGCGCGACGAGTTCGGCCAGCTTCTCGACGCGCTGCGTAAAATGGACCGGCAACTTTGCGACACGGTCGTCGGCATCAAGACCTCGGGAGAGTCGATCTCGGTGGCGGCCGACGAGATCTCGCAAGGCAATACCGATCTCTCGCGACGCACCGAAGAACAGGCGGCGTCGCTTGAAGAAACCGCCAGCAGCATGGAAGAACTCACGTCGACAGTGCGTCACAACGCCGAGAGCGCGAAGCAGGCGGTGATGCTGGCCGAGGTCGCATCGGAAGCTGCCGCGCGCGGCGGACAGTTTGTCGTGCAGGTCGTGGAAACGATGCAGGGTATCTCCGAGAGCTCGGGCCAAGTGGCGGCGATCGTCGACGTGATCCAGAGCATCGCGTTTCAGACCAACATTCTGGCGCTGAACGCCGCCGTCGAGGCGGCGCGCGCGGGCGAACAGGGCCGCGGTTTTGCGGTAGTGGCCGGCGAAGTGCGCACGCTTGCACAACGTAGCGCGGCTGCCGCGAGAGAGATCGGCGCGTTGATCGGCGAGTCGGTCCGGCGCGTCAAGGTGGGCTCGACGCTGGTGGGCCAGGCCGGCGGGACGATCGACGAGATCGTCGTTTCGGTGCGGCGCGTGACCGATATCATGGGCGAGATCTCTTCGGCCTCGGTGGAGCAGAGCCGCGGTATCGAGCAGGTCAACCAGGCTGTGAGGCAGATGGACGAGGTGACCCAGCGTAACGCCGCGCTGGTGGAAGAAGCCGCCGCGGCGGCGCAGGCCATGGCGGATCAGGCACACTCGCTAAGAGAGGCGGTCTCCGTGTTCAGGTTAGGTGAGGCCTTTGCATAGGGATGTGCCGTCGCATGGCGGGTTCGCGCACGGGTACCGCTGTCCAACGTTATTCAATCTCCAGACAAAATGTCAGATTCTTTTCTTGATCGTGGTGTGAAGGCATCAGCCGGTTTAAGTGGCACGGCGCTGGATGGCCTGGCGCGTGCGACCCCGTCTTACATGGGTGTGGACGCTGACGCGATCGTCGCCTTCCTGGACGCGGTCGAAGCGGCGGACCTCGACCTGCATGCGCTGATGATTCACCGCAACGCTCACGTGGTGGCGGAGGCATGGCGTTGGCCGTACCGCGCGGACCGTCCGCGCAATCTGCATTCCGTGGCGAAAAGCTTTACGGCTTGCGCGATCGGCCTCGCGCTCGAGGAAGGACGCTTTCGCCTCGACGACAAGGTGGTGTCGTTCTTCCCCGAGGCGCTGCCGGCAGGCGTGAGCGACTGGCTCGCGGCCATGACGATCGAGGATCTGCTTACGATGCGTGTGGGTCACGCCGGCGAGACATCCGGTGCGCAATGGCGCGCGCTGGGCACGAGCTGGACAGAGGCGTTCTTCAGGATTTCTATTGTCGATAAACCGGGAGGCGCCTTTCTGTACACGAGCGCGGCCAGCTATATGTTGTCGGCGATCCTGAGCCGCGCGACGGGAGAGACCCTGCACGATTACCTCAAGCCGCGACTGCTCGAGCCTTTGGGCATCAAAGGCGAGTCGTGGGACATCGGTCCCGATGGCATCAATCCGGGCGGCAATGGGCTGATAGCGAAAACAGCGGACATGCTCAAGCTCGGCATCCTGCATGCGCAAAACGGCGTCTGGGAGGGCAAGCGCGTGCTTCCCGAGGCGTGGGTGGCGGAGGCGACCCGCGCGCATGTGGAGTCGGGACGCTACGGATATCACTGGTGGACGAGTCCGGACGGCGGTTCGTATAGCGCGATCGGCAAGTTTGTGCAGATGGCCGTGGTGTTTCCCGCGCACGGTGCGACGCTGGCCGTGACCGGCGCGATCAAGGGCAGTGCGAAGCTCAGGCCCTTCATCGATCGGTACTTTCCAGCGGCGTTCGATGCGGTGCTGACGGATGGGCCCGCTGCCGATGCGAGACTCGGCGCCCGGATTGTCGAATGGCAAAAAGAGGACGCGCCGGTTGCGTGGAAAGCGCCGTATCTGCGGGCGGCGCAAGCGTCGGACGCGAACGGCGGCGCCGCGCGTTCAGGCGCGGGTACAAGGCGCTTTGTCATGCAGCCGAACGCGCAGGGTATTCGGGCACTGCAGCTTGCATTCACAGACGGCGACTGCACACTGCTTCTCGCCGATGCGGACGGGCAGCATGTCATCGTCGCGGGCTTCGACCGCTGGATCGAGAGTCCGAATGAGATGCCGGGTAGCGACCTCCATCACGGCTATCATTTGCGCGGCAGTCCCGTGCTTGCGCGAGCGTGCTGGCTGGATGCCTCGCGTCTGCAGATGACATGGATATTCGCCGAGACCGCCTTCCGCGACACCGTCGTATGCGAGTTCGCCGGACAGCAGATTGTCTTCAGGCGCGAAGTCAATATCAACAGCGGGGCGCTGCGCTACGACGAGGTGGTCGGAACGCTGCAGGAATAGACCGAAGCCGTTGGCCTGTTGCACGAACGCGTCGGGCGTGAAAATCAACTTGGGCAGGAGGCCGTATGCAGATGTCACGGCACACGCAGGAGGCTGTCCTCGAGCATGTCATCGGGGCGATCGGCGAACCGGACTTTGCCGCGCGCGCGGCAGGCGCGGTGCTCGCCTGGCTGGACTTCGATCTGGCGACCGTCGTGATCCACCGGCGCGACAACGGCCCTGTACTGATGTTCGATAATTTTGCCGCGGCAGGCGGCAAAGAGGGCGTGCAAAACTACGTCGCCATGACGTACCGTCTGAATCCGGTCCTGCGGTTCTCCCATGGACCCGGTGTGTTTCGCGCCCGCGATTTTCGCATCGGGGCGCAGAACATCGGTGCAAGTCTGCGGCGGTATCTGATCGAGAACCCGGATGAGGAACTCGGCTACCGCACCATCGGCTGGCCGGAAAGGCTCGAAGAAATCGGCCTGTATTTCGAGGTATGCCAGGGTGTGGTGGAGTTCGGCATCTACCGTGAACGCGCAGCACGTGGATTGTCGGCCGGCAGGCTGCATGAATTCTCCGCATTGCGTGGGCCGATTGCAGCCGCGTTCGAGCGCCAGTCCGTTCTCCTCGACCGCTCGCCGCTACGCGGCACGGCGGTATCCAGGGCGCGCTTGTCACGCCGCGAGCTTGAAGTGACCGAACTGCTTCTGACCGGTTGCGGTTCCGAAGCGATTGCGCTTCGTCTCGGCATCAGCGGCCACACCGTCAAGGATCATCGCAAACAGATCTTTCGCAAGCTCGGCATCGGCACGCTTGCCGAGTTGTTTGCGCTGTATCGCGAGCGTCACTGAGTTTGCGCATGCCCCCTCTCGAGAGGGATGGTGGCAAATTGCAGGCACAGGCACGATAAGCCCTTCATCTTATGGAGAGGCCTATGAAATACGTCCGCATGCCCATCGAAACCGAATCGCCCGAGGAGTACGGTTATGGGCGGATTCGCTACAACCTGTCGGAAAGCTCGGTGGCCGACCAGACGCTCGCCGGCCTGAATCTGCAGATTCCCGACCTCAAGCTGCTGTACGGCGAACACCGTGGCGGCGCGTCGCTACGCGCATTGATCGCCGGCGACAACACCGGCGTGAGCGTCGACGATGTGCTGGTCACGACCGGCGCGGCTGGAGCGCTCTTTATCATCGCCACCGCGCTGCTCAGTTCGTACGACCATCTGGTCGTCGTGCGCCCGAACTACGCCACCAATCTGGAGACGCCGAAAGCCATCGGCTGCCGGGTCACCTGTGTCGATCTGCTGTTCGAAGAAGGCTTTGCGATCGACTTCGACAAGCTTGCCGCCGCGATCACGCCATCCACGAAAGTCATCAGCGTGACGTGTCCGCACAATCCCACCGGCGTCATGTATTCCGAGGGCGAACTGCACGGGCTCGTCGAACTCGCGCGCAGGCACGGCTGCTATCTGCTGGTCGACGAAACCTATCGCGATCTGTCGTTCGGCCGGACGTTGCCGTTGGCGGCGTCGCTGGGCTCGCATGTCATCAGCGTGTCGTCGTTATCGAAAGCGTATGGCGTGCCGGGCATCCGGCTGGGATGGATCGTGACGAAAGATGCGCATTTGCAGCAGCTCTTCCTCGCGGCAAAAGAGCAGGTCAGCATTTGCGGCAGCGTGATCGACGAATGGGTGGGCGAGCAGATCCTCGCGCGACGCGCGGCCATTCTGGAGCCGACCCTCGCGGAAATGCGCAGCCGTCTTGCGCTGGTCACGGAGTGGATCGCCAATGAGGCCTGCCTGGAGTGGGTGGCGCCCTCAGGCGGCGTGGTCTGCTTTCCGCGCATGCGCGTGGAGCCGGCCGGCGGCACCGACGCGTTCTATCGGCGGCTGATCGACGTGCAGGGAACCTACGTCGGCCCGGGTCATTGGTTTGAGATGTCAGATGTCTATTTCCGGCTGGGCTACGGCTGGCCGACGCGTACTGAACTGGAGGCGGGGTTGAAGGGGATCTCCATGGCGCTGCGCGGTTGAGTCAAATACCAGATCGCCTGTTTAAAAGCCATCCCTCAAGAAATAATAATCGCCGAATCAGCACTCGATAAACAATCGTTGGCAAACGATTGCTGAGGAATAGAAAGAAAAAATCGGCATGACGAAAATTCAGGGTTAATCCGGTATAAAGATTGCATCTTTGCCCGCCGATATACCTCATGCAGTGCTAGTGAAGTGCAAGGGCGTCGACGCGAAGATCGTCGCAGGGAGGCACTTCTCCGGCACGGCAAACAAACTACATAACCTGAGAGAAAGCACGATCCGGCCCCCTCGTAGCGAGTGAGGCGCCGGCGTGTTTTGGTTTTCTTCACGCGCGTTCAACGAGGAGAACGAAGTGGAACATTCAACGCCCGAGCGGCACCTGGAAATGACCGAGCTCAGCGCGATCAGCGCTGCGCTAAATCGTGTTCAGGCCGTGATCGAATTCGATCTGCACGGTATCGTCCTGCATGCCAACGACAACTTCCTGAAGACCCTCGGCTACACGCTCGACGAGGTCCGCGGCCAGCATCACCGCATGTTTTGCGAACCCGCTTACGCCGATAGCGCCGCGTATCGCCAGTTCTGGGAGAAGCTTGCCCGCGGCGAGTTCGATCATGGCGAGTACCAGCGCGTCGGCCGGGGCGGCCGCGAGATCTGGATCAACGCCTCGTATAACCCGGTGTTCGACGCGGACGGCAAGCCTTACAAGGTCATCAAGTTCGCCACCGACATCACCGCGACGCGCCAGCAGAACGCCGAATACGAGGGCAAGGTGCGCGCGCTCGACCGCGCCCAGGCCGTGATCGAATTCGATCTGTCCGGCACGGTGCTGTTCGCCAACCAGAACTTCCTCGACACGCTCGGCTACCGGCTCGACGAGATCCAGGGCAAGCATCACCGCCAGTTTTGCGACGAGGCGTATACGGCCAGCGCGGAATACCGCGATTTCTGGGCCAAGCTCAATCGCGGCGAATTCGATGCGGGGCGCTACAAGCGCATCGCCAAAGGCGGCCGCGCCGTGTGGATTCAGGCCACCTACAACCCGATCTTCGACGTCGGCGGCCGGCTTCATAAGGTGATCAAGTTCGCCACCGACGTCACCGCCCAGGTCGAACTGGAAGAGCGCGTGCGCCGCCGCGCGGACGACGATCAGCGCAAGGTCGCGGCGCTATTGAACGTGGTCAGCAAGGCCGCGGCGGGCGATCTGACCGGCTCGGTCAACGTGTCCGGCAACGAGCCGATCGATCAGCTCGCCGCCGGCATCAAGCGGATGATGGACGATCTGCGCGGCGTGATCGGCAAGGTGGTGGAATCGGCGGGCGGTTTCACGGCTTCGTCGCAGGATATCGCCGGGCGCGCCAACACGGTGGCAAGCGGCGCGCAGTTGCTCGGCGCGACGGTCGAAGAAATGAACGCGTCGATCGAGGAACTGACCGCTTCGATCAATTCGATTGCCGACAATTCGCGCAGCGCCGACAACCTCGCCAAAGACACCCAGCAGGAAGCCGAGCGCGGCGCCAAGGCGATTGCCCGTTCGATCGAGGCGATGGAGCTGATCAATAAGTCCTCCGAAGATATCAGCGAGATCATCAAGGTGATCGGCGAGATTGCCAGCCAGACCAACCTGCTGGCGTTCAATGCGGCGATCGAGGCGGCGCGTGCAGGCGAACACGGGCTCGGCTTCTCGGTGGTGGCCGACGAAGTGCGCAAGCTCGCCGAGCGTTCGTCGCAGGCGACCAAGGAAATCTCGAAGCTGATCAACGAATCGGTCAAGCGGGTGACCCAGGGCAGCGAGATTTCGAAGCAGGCGGGCGAGGCGTTCGACAAGATCGTCAACGGCGTGAGCCGCACGACGCACGCGATCTCGGAGATTTCCTGCGGCGCGGACGAGCAGCTCATCGCGGCTCGCGAGGTCAGCGCGGCGATCCAGCAGGTCGCCGAGGAGACCGAGAAATCCGCCGGCGCCTGCGACACGATTGCGCGCGCCAGCGCCACGCTGATGCAGGGCGCGGAAACGCTCGATCAGACGGTCACGCGCTTTGTCGTCTAACGCGGGAGGCGCCGTGGATACGGAGCGTGAGGTCGATCAGGCGACCCGCCGGGCGTTTTTCGACCAGGTGCGGCGCCACACCGGCATCGCCATGAGCGAGCGCAAGTGGACCTTGCTGGAGGGCCGTTTGCGCCGGCGTCTGCGCGAGCTGGCGCTCACCGGCTACCGGGACTACTTGCACGTGCTGGAGGCGAAGCCGGACGAGGTGCGCGATTTCATCGATCTGGTCACCACCAACGAGACCTCGTTCTTTCGCACGCCGCGCATCTGGGAGTACTTCGCCGGGCAATTCCTGCCGCGCTGGTTCGACGCACATGCCGACACGCCCTTGCGGGTGTGGTCGGCGGCGGCGTCGAGCGGGGAGGAGGCGTATACGGTGGCGATGCTGTGCGAGGAGTTTCGCAGCCGCCATCCGGCGTTCCGCTACCGCATTCTCGCCACGGACATCGGCGACGCGATCCTGCGCAAGGCAGCGGCTGCGCACTACCAGGGCCGCAGCATCGACGGGTTGCAGCAGTCGCATCCCGAGTTGCTGGCGAAATACTTCGTCGCGGCGGACGGCGGCTTTAGCGCAGGGCCGGCGTTGCGCGCGAATGTGAGCTTTCGCAGGCACAACCTGCACGAGCCGCCGCGCGACATCGGCGCCATGGATGTCACGCTGCTGCGCAACGTGCTGATCTACTTCGATACCGACGGCCAGCAGGCGGTACTCGAAAACGTGCGTCGCGCGATGGCCCCCGAGGGCGTGTTGATCGTTGGGGAATCCGAATCGTTGAGCCGCTTCGAGATGGGTTTCGCGTTCGAGCAGCCGCTCATCTACCGCAACGGGAGGCGCCCGTGACCGACGACGTCCGCGAGATTCAGGTGCATATGTGCGCGATCGGCATCGGCCAGGGGCGCGACGTGTTGCGCGCCACGCTCGGCTCGTGCGTCGGCATTGGCCTGCTGTGGCGCGAGCGCGCAATTTATGGCCTCGCGCATTGCCTGCTGCCCGACGCACCTACCCGGCCCGAGGGCAACGGCGCCAAATATGTGACCCAGGCCATTCCCTCGCTGCTCCGCTTGATGCAGGTCGAACGGGCTTCGCACGATGCGCTGGAGGCCGTGCTGGCAGGCGGCGCGAATATGGTCCATTACGAACGCCGGCCGGCGCACGCGCCGATCGGCGAACAGAATGTCCGCACCGCGCAGCAGTTGCTCGCAGCGCTCGGCGTGCGCGTGGTGCATGTGGATGTGGGTGGCGAATGCGGCAGGCAACTGCTGATCGATTGCCATCAGCACGCGTTCGCTGTGAAAAAATTTACCCGCACGCTCTGAACGGGGGCCTCAGCATGGATATCAACGCTACGTCCGCGAGCAGTTCTGCCGTCGAACTGTTCGGCTCATTCCATCTCGGCGAGACCGAACTCGCGCTGCCGGTCGCGGCCTTGCAGGAGGTGGTCAACTATCCGTCGGCCGTCACGCCGGTGCCGCTTGCGCCCACTCATCTGCTCGGACTCTTCAATCTGCGCGGCACGCTGATTCCCATTGTCGATCTGCGCCAGTTGCTGCATTTGCCGGACGACACCGCGCGCGCCGCCAGCAAGATCGCCATCGTCGAACTGGGCGACGTGCGCGTGGGGCTGCAGTTCGATACGACCGGCGAAATCCTGCGCGTGCCGGCTGCGCAGAAGATTACGTTCGAGCGTACGGACCACGCTCCGCCGATCATCTGCGGCGCGCTGAAACTCGACGGCGGCGAGCGGATCCTGCAGATCCTCTCGGCTGCGGCGCTACTTGGCTTGCCCGACGTGCCGCAGTTGCATCATCGCGCCGCGGCGACGGAGCGGCGCGTGCAGCAGGCACAGCGTCGCCAGACTGTGTCGTTTCGCGTCGCCGGGGCGCATCTCGCGCTGCCGATGGCCGCGATTCAGGAGATCATCCGCGTACCGGCTATGCATCCGTCGCCGCTCGCCGACGAGGTCTGCATCGGCATGCTGAACCTGCGCGGCACGACGGTGCCGGTGATCGACTTTGCCCGCTTCATGGGCCTTGCACGTGACGACGCGACAGCGTCCGGCCACGCCGCGGCTTCCGATGAACGGCGCATTGTGGTGCTCAACCAGTACGACGTGCACGTCGGCCTGATGGTCGACGAGGTGCGCAGCATCGTCGGCTACCGCGACGACGAACTGATGGTGATGCCCGCCTATAGCCGCCGGCACGTTGCGTTGTTCGCGGGTTGCCTCGGCAACGAAGGACGCGACAGCATCATCCTGCTGAGTCCGGATGCGCTCTGCACGCATCCGCAGATTGCCGCCGTGGCTCAGGGTCATCGCGACCTGTACCGCGACAGAACCCAGACGGAGGCTTCGAACCGGCGCGGCGGCACGCGCGAGACCTATGTGACGTTCCGCCTCGGACATCTGCTCGGCGTGCGCATCGGCCAGTTGCGCGAGGTGATCGACTACTCGGACGAGATCGTCGCGACGCCGGGCGCGCCCGCTTTCGTGCGCGGCGTGCTGCATCTGCGCCGCGAACTCCTCACGGTGATCGACGTGCGCGCCATGTACGGCATGCCGCCCTACGAAGACCCGACGCACGCGAAGATCCTGATCGTCGAACATCGCGGCGAGAAGTACGGACTCGTGGTCGACGCGGTCGACAACATCGTGACCATCGAGTCCGGCAGCCGGATTCCGGTCCCGGCCATGCTGACGCGCCAGCTCGGCAACGGCTGGGGCAACGGCATGACGGAAGCCGTCGAGTTGCCGGGACGCGGCACCTTGATGCTGATCGACCTGGCCACGCTGTGCGAACGCGTCGCGGTGGAGTCGGTGGCCTGACGGCCGCCGCGCTTTTTTTGCGCCGCGGCTCCGCGCCTACTGTTCGGCGACCGGTTCGGCGACCGGTTCCGCCGGCGACTGCGCCACGTTCGCGAGTCCGCAGAACCAGTCGCCGCTGTGAGGCGGATATTGCCAGCGCGTGTCCTGCTTCAGGACCGTCGCGCACTGGTCATGCAAGGTGATGCCCGGATCGGCGGAAGTGCATTGCAGGGCCACCGTTGCGGTGGCTGCGTTGGCTGCGGTGGCCGCCCTGGCTGCGTTCGCGGCGTCGGCCGTGTCCGCCTTGCCCGCGTCAGGTTGCGCATGCGCGATGGCGCGCCGGTCCGGGTCGCGGGATAACTCATGCGAACCCGGTGCCGGCTGGTCGGGCTTGTCCGGCTGAGCCGCCGGGCCGCCTTGCGGGAGGCTCGCCAGCAGGCGCTGCAACTCTTCGATGCGCCCGGTGTACCAGGTTTTCAGGCAGGCTTCGTCGCTGCAGTTCGCTTCGCGCCAGGCCCATTTGCTGTCGCTGTCGGCGCGGAACGCCTTGGGGTTGGCGACGGCGCGGCGCGCCTGACGGTACAGCTTGCCGAGCAGGTCGTCGAGGGTGGACAGATCGGCTCGATGGCAGATCAATTGCTCCGGGACCGAGCGGCCCTTGTTGCAATCGAAGCTGGTCGCATGGGCCGGCAGGTGGATGAGCAGCAAGCTCGCGAGAGTGGCAGTGCGGAATATCTTCATGGCGGTACCGGCGAAACAGGGGTTCGGGGTGTGCGATGAATGATCGGCTGAACTGGAATCGCGCAGACCTCAAAAAAAGGACGAGTTTGCGATCTGCTTACCAAATGTTTCCCATACGGTTTCCTGCGCGGCCACGAATGACCTGCGGCGTTCATCGGGATGCGGTACGCTAGCTTTCGCAGCGACCAGCAAACCGCGACAATCAGAAAACCGCCCCGACCTCAGGAGGCCGCAATGCGAAGACAGTTCGTGCAGTGCTGTTATGCAGGGTTGACCAGTCTGTTGCTCGTGCCCGCTGCCGCCTTTGCGCAGACCCAGGCCGTCACCAATGGTCCGGTGAACCTTCGTGCCGGGCCCGCACGAGACTATCCGGTGGTGTCGCAATTGCCGGGCGGCGCACCCGTCACGGTGATGGGCTGCGTGGCCGGTTATAGCTGGTGCGATGTCGCACTGCCGAACCTGCGCGGCTGGGTATATGCAGGCCGTATCAGCTACCCTTATCAAGGTAACCCGGTGCCGGTGCTGAACTACGGCACGGTGATCGGTTTGCCTATCGTCACGTTCTCGATCGGCACGTATTGGGGCAACTATTACCGTGGGCGGCCGTGGTATCGCGATCAATCGCGTTGGGCGCATCGCCCGCCGCCGCGCCCGCCGCATTCCGGCGCGGGACGCCCGCCCGGACGTCCGCCCGGTCCGCCGCCGGGTGGTCCAGGCGGCAAGCCGCCAGGCGGGCGCCCACCGGGGAATGCGGGTGGACGGCCGCCGGGTAATGCGGGCGGCAGGCCGCCGGGCGGCCAGCCCCCAGGCGGCCAGCGTCCCGGCGCAGGCGGGCAGCGCCCGGGCGGTTCAGGCGGCTCCGGTGGCCGGCCACCGGGAGGCGGAGGCCGGCCGGGCGGAGGTGGCGGGGGTGGCAAGCAGGGCAGGCCGCCGCAGGGCAACTAGGCGGATCTCACCGCATCTCATTGGAGACAGGAGTAATGGCATTGGGTGAACACAAGACGGGCGGCGCGATGGCGGTCGGTCTCGCGACCGTGGCCGCCGACGGCACGATCCTCGATAGCTGGTTTCCCGAGCCCGAGCTGGCCGACGAGCCGCTCGCCGGGGGCACGGTGCGTCTGTCGCACGACGACGTGTCGCGGGCGATCGGCGACGCGGCCGCGAACTGCCTCGGCCCCGACGAGCGTCGCGGCGTCGAGGTGGTCGGCGTGCGGACCGCGATCGCGTCGCTTGCCGAGCCGCCGCTCGATGCGCATGACGTCTACCTGCGCCTGCATCTGCTCAGTCACCGGCTGATCAAACCGCACGAAGCGAATCTGAACGGATTGTTCGGATTGCTTGCCAACGTCGCATGGACCTCGTTCGGCCCCTGCGCCGTGGAGGCGGTGGCCCAGATCCGGATGAAGGCGCGCGCCGCGCGCACCTCGTTCGAAGTCACCAGCATCGACAAATTCCCGCGCATGACCGATTACGTCGTACCGTCGGGCGTGCGCATCGCCAATGTGGACCGGGTGCGCCTCGGCGCCTATCTTGCGCCCGGCACCACGGTGATGCACGAGGGCTTCTGCAATTTCAACGCGGGCACGCTCGGCGTTTCGATGGTCGAAGGGCGCATCAGTTCAGGCGTGGTGGTCGACGACCACAGCGATATCGGCGGCGGCGCGTCGATCATGGGCATGCTCTCGGGCGGCGGCAAGCAGGTGGTTTCGGTAGGCAAGCGCTGCCTGCTGGGCGCGAATGCGGGTATCGGCATTTCGCTCGGCGACGACTGCGTCGTCGAGGCCGGTTGCTATGTCACGGCGGGCACACGGGTGAGCTTGCCGGACGGTTCGGTGGTCAAGGCCGCGACGCTGTCGGGGCAGCCCGACTGGCTGTTCCGGCGCAATTCGCAAAGCGGCGCGGTCGAAGCGATTCCGCGCAACAAAGCATGGGGGCAACTGAATCCGGATTTGCACAAGCACAACTAGGTGGCCGGCATGGCCTCGCCATGCCCGATGGATCAATTGATGCGTCCAGGCGTAAACCCCAGTGTGCCGTAGGCCCAAACCTGCCGATGTTGCGATAGGGGGCTCAGATATGACTTGCCAGGTGACACCAGGTGACACGGTTGGAGCAGCGTCTGACAGCACCCGCTATCCATCGGGGCTGGCTGAGCAATTGCTGGCCTCCGAGCGCAGCGTACTGCGACTGATCACGCGCAATACGCCGCTGCCGGAACTGCTGGACGAAGTGTGCCGCTACGCGGAGGCCCTGCTCGGCGAGGCCGCGAGTTGTTCGATCCTGCTGCTCGACGAGGACGGCGTCCATGTGCGCGCCGGCGGTGCGCCCTCGCTGCCGAAGTCCTATACGGCCGCGCTCGACGGCGCCGTCATCGGTCCGCAGGTCGGCTCGTGCGGCACGGCGATGTATCTGCGGCGCATGGTGGTGGTCGAGGACATCGAAACCGATCCGCTGTGGGCGGACTACCGGCAGCTCGCCTTGCCGATCGGCCTGCGCGCCTGCTGGTCGATTCCGTTCGAGAACGAAGAAGGCAGGGTGCTCGGCGCCTTCGCGGTCTACCATCGCACGCGGCGCCGCCCCGGTCTCGAAGAAGAAGCGATGCTGCGCAATATCGGCCGCAGTGTCGGCCTCGCGGTCCACCAGGACGCCATCGCGCAACGCCTCGCGCAAAGCGAAGAACATCACCGTCTGGTGGTCGATCACCTGAATGAGGGCATCGTCGTGCAGGCGCGCGGCGGCATCGTGCTGGCCTGCAATCCGAGCGCGCAGCGCATGCTGCATGCGGGGGCGGACCTGATCGGCCGCGATATCCTGACCGTGATGGTCCGCGCCTATCATGAAGACGGCACGCCGATCGCTCACGCCGACCGCCCGACGGTGCGCGCGCTCGCCACCGGCAAAGCGCAGCTCGGCCTGACGCTCGGGCTCGAACTCACCGACGGCGAGATCATCTGGATCACCCTGAACGTGGTGCCGATCCTGAAGCCCGGCGAGCGCGAGCCGGGTTCGGTACTGGTCTCGTTCACCGATATCGGCCCGGTGCGCCAGGCGCAGCAGCAACTCAAATACCTCGCCACCCGCGATTCGCTCACAGGCCTCTATAACCGCGCCTACCTGACCGAGCGGATGCGCGACCTGTTCGAGCCGTCGGGGCTGGAGACCGAGCTTGCGCGTGTCGCCGTGCTGTTCGTCGATCTGGATGGCTTCAAGAAGGTCAACGACACGGCCGGCCACGAAGCGGGCGACGCGCTCCTGTGCAGCGTGGCGCGCCGGCTGGCGTCGTGCGTCGCGCCGGAGGACACGCTTGCGCGGGTAGGCGGCGACGAGTTCGTGATCGTCGTGAGCGGCTACAACGACACCGGCGATCTGATCGCGCTGGCGCGGCAGATTCTCGAGACGGTGGGCGTGCCGTTCGCCGTGGCCGACAACGAGTACTACCTGGGCGCGTCGATCGGCATCAGCCTGTTTCCGGAAGACGGCCTCGATGTGCCCACCCTGATGCGCAATGCCGACTCGGCGATGTACTCGGCCAAGCAGCGCGGCCGCAACAACTTCCAGTTCTTTACGGCGGAGCTGAACCAGCATCTGCAACGGCGTTTTGCCATCGAGCAGTTCCTGCGCCGCGCGCTGGCGGCGGGCGAGCTGAGTCTCGTCTACCAGCCGATCATCGACAGCCGGCTCGGCCGCACGGTGGGCGCGGAAGCGCTGCTGCGCTGGTACAACAGCGAACTGGGCGACGTGTCGCCGGTGGAGTTCATCCCGGTCGCGGAGGACACGGGGCTGATCGTCGCAATCGGCACCTGGGTGCTGGAGCGCGCCTGCGAGCAACTGGCCGAATGGCGGCGCACCCTCGCGCCGGACCTCGTGATTGCGGTGAATCTCTCGCCGCGCCAGGTGAGCGAGGGGCTGGTCGAGCGCATCGAGCGCTGTCTTGCACGCTGCGGACTCGGACCCGATGCGCTGGAACTCGAGATTACCGAGCGCCTGCTGATGAGCGACAGCGAAACCGTGCTGCCGATCCTGAGCGCGCTCAGCAACATGGGCGTACGGATCTCCGTCGACGATTTCGGTACCGGCTATTCGTCGCTGTCGTATCTGAAGCGTTTTCCGCTGCATAACCTGAAAATCGACCGCTCGTTCGTGGCCGGTCTGCCGGACCATCGCGACTCCATCGCGATCACCCAGGCCGTGGTGGCGATGGCGCATTCGCTCGGCATGAACGTCACGGCCGAAGGGGTGGAGACGGCGGCGCAGGCGTCGTTTCTGCGCTCGATCGAGTGCGACAAGCAGCAGGGCTATCTGTTCAGCCGCCCGGTGGCGGCGAGCGCCTATGCGCGCAGCCTGGCGGAAACCGGCCAGCCGGCCGGCGAGGCGGGGGTGTTGCGGCAGATGGAGTAAGGTGCCGGGAGCGGCGTCGCATCGCCAAGCGCTGCCGCTTCGTCTAAAGTCATGCATTCCTCCCCCTCTCGACCAACGAGGTCACGAATGCAACTGATCGGCATGCTGGACTCCCCCTATGTGCGTCGCGTAGCGATTTCGCTGGCCGTGCTCGACCTGCCTTTCGAGCATCGCAGCGTGTCGGTGTTTCGCCAGTTCGACGAATTCGCGAAGATCCACCCGGTGGTCAAGGCGCCGACCTTTATCGAGGACGACGGCACCCTGCTGATCGATTCGAGCCTGATCCTCGATCATCTCGACCATAAGGTCGAGCCTGCCCGCCGTCTGCTGCCCGAGGAGCCCGCGGCGCGGCTGCAGGCGCTGAGCCTGATCGGCTTCGCGCTCGCAGCCACCGAAAAGGCCATGCAGACGGCCTACGAGCGCAATCTGCGGCCGCAGGAGTTTCAATTCGAGCCGTGGGTCGAGCGGATCCAGAAGCAGATGCACGCCGCGTTCGGCGAACTCGAGACGCGTCTGGCGGGCCGCGAGGGCTGGCTGTTCGGCGAGCGCCTGATGCAGCCGGATATCACGGTGGCCGTCGCCTGGCGCTTCACGCAGTTCATGCTGCCGGGCGTGCTCGATGACGCGCGTTATCCGGCGCTGGCGGCGTGTTCCGCACGCGCCGAGGCGCTGCCGGCGTTTATCGGCGCGCCGCTCGAGTAACCCGGGTTCTTGCCCGAACCGCGCCGCGTCCCGCCGGCCGGCCCTGAGCGGGCCGTTCGGCGCGCGGTGGCGGATTGTTCACATTCCTCGACAAGTCCCTTCGCTTTCCGGCTATTTATCCGCGCGCGGCGGATGCCTAGAATCCCACCATCGAAACGAAAGTAGCGTCTCGCCGAAGCGGCCCGACGCGGTCGGGAGTGGGAAATGCGAGCATTGATCGAAAGACAGCTTTATCACCCATCGGTGGTCCTGCCGATGGTGGCCTTGATGCAAATGATGGTGGCGCAGGATTTCAACCTGAGCCAGGTGGGCCTGATGGTGGCCACGAAGGGCGCCCGGGCGGCGCTGCAACGCTCGCGCGAACTGATCTGCGCGGCACACTGCCACGGCTGAACGCGCCGTACCAATCTCCTCCGCGAGCGCTAGCGTAAGATGGCACAACGCTGCCATCAGCTCTCGGGAGACATGTCATGCCCCAGCATTTCGATGCAGTCGTGATCGGCACCGGACAAGGCGGCTCGCCGCTCGCGGTGCGCCTCGGCGCAAGCGGCCGCAAGACAGCCGTGATCGAGCGGGCCGCGTTCGGCGGCACCTGCGTGAACGTCGGTTGCACCCCCACCAAGAGTTATGTCGCGAGCGCGCGCGTCGCGCACGTGGCGCGTCATGCGGCCGGCTACGGCGTGCAGGTGGCGGGCGCGGTGAGCGTCGATCTGGCGCAGGTCAAGGCGCGCAAGGACCGGATCATCGGCGAGTCGCGCAGCGGCGTCGAAAAGTGGCTGCGCGGCGCGGCCAATGTCACCGTGTTGCAGGGTCATGCGCGTTTTACCGGTCCGCATGCGCTGAGCGTCAGCGGACCCGACGGCCGGATCGTCGACGCACTCGAAGCGGACGAGATCTTCATCAACACCGGCACCCGTGCGGTCGTGCCGCCGCTCGACGGCATCGAGCGCATCCGCTACTACACCAATTCCACGCTGCTTGAACTGACCGCGTTGCCCGAGCATCTGGCGATCGTCGGCGGCAGCTATATCGCGCTCGAATTCGCGCAGATCTTCCGCCGCTTCGGCAGCCGGGTGACGGTGATCGTGCGCGGCGAGCGCGTGCTCGCCCGCGAGGACGCCGACTTCGCGCTGGCTGTGCAGAAGGTGCTGACGCGCGAAGGCATCGAATTTCGTTTTGGCGCGCAACCGCAGCGCGTCGAGCCGCTTGGCGGCGAGGGTGTGCGGATCGCGTTCGAAGGCGCGCAGCCCGCTGTCGACGCGTCGCATCTTCTGTTCGCCACCGGCCGCAGGCCGAATACCGACGACCTGGGCCTGGCCGCCGCCGGCCTTGAAACGGACCGGCACGGCACGATTCCGGTCGACGGTTTCTTGCGCACGCGCGTGCCCGGCATCTGGGCGATCGGCGATGTCAACGGCCGTGGAGCGTTCACCCATACGTCCTACGACGACTACCAGATCGTGGCGGCGAATCTCGTCGACGGCGGCACGCGCAGCGCCGATACCCGCATCATGGCGTACGCGGTTTTCGTCGATCCGCCGCTGGCCCGCGTGGGTCTGTCCGAGACCGAGGTGCGCGCCTCCGGCCGCGCCGCGCTGATCTCGACCATGCCGATGTCGCGCGTCGGCCGTGCGCGCGAACGCGGCGAGACCGACGGCTTCATGAAGGTGCTGGTCGACGCGGAAACGAAACAGATCCTCGGCGCGGCGATTCTCGGCATTGAGGGCGATGAAGCGATTCACACCTTCATCGACATCATGACGGCCGGCGCGCCGTATCCGACGCTGCAGTACGCGATGCATGTCCATCCGACCATCAGCGAACTGGTGCCGACCTTGCTCGACGGCCTGAAGCCAATGAAGTAAAACTTCGCGCCGCGGTCCGGCGCACGTGCATGAGACGCTTTGCAACTGCTGACCTTGGGAGTCGCCATGCCGGTGACCGGCAATCTGTTTGATATCGGTTCAACGCAAGGCGCCGACGAGCGCTTCGATACGCTCGTCGAGCAGGGCGGCATGACGATCGAGCGCATCGTCTCAACTGGACAGGCGAGTCCACCGGGCTTCTGGTACGACAGTCCGCGCGACGAATGGGTCGTGCTGCTGACGGGCGCGGCGAGCCTCGAGTTCGAAGGCGACCCGCAACTGCACGCGCTGCAGGCGGGCGATCATGTGCTGATCGAGGCGCATTGCCGGCATCGGGTAGCGTGGACGCATGAGACGGAGCCGACGGTGTGGCTGGCGGTTCACCATGAGGCGGGCGTATGACCCTGACGACACGCGCCAACCTCAATCCAACGATTGCCCGGATAGGCCTGATTTCCGACACGCACAATCTCGTGCGACCGGAAGCGTTGCAGCATCTCGCGGGCTGCGATGCCATTATCCATGCGGGCGATATCTGCGAGCAGGCAGTGCTCGATGCGCTCGAACGGATTGCGCCCGTCACCGCCGTGCGCGGCAACAACGACACCGGCGACTGGGCCCGCGCACTCCCCACGCACGCGATGCTTACGGCGCAGCAGGTGACGATTCTGGTGGTGCACGACATCGCCGAGGTGGAGGCCGATCCGCGCAGCAAGGGGATCGGCGTCGTCGTCACCGGACACTCGCACAAGCCGCTGATCGACGAGCGCGACGGCGTGCTGTTCGTGAACCCGGGTAGCGCGGGGCCGCGGCGCTTCAGGCTGCCGGTGTCGGCGGGACTGTTGATCGTCGACGGCGCGCGTGCGACGGCCACGCTGCATACGCTGCTGACGTAAAAACGGGTCGCCCATGCCGAGGCATGGGCGACCCGTTTGTCTGCACGAGGCCGTCGGATCAGGCCGTTGGATCCGGCCGCGCGCTTAAGCCCGTGCCGTCGCGCCCGACGCATACTCCTCATCCATCTCTTCGGCCTCGCGCTCGCCGCGCAGCACGGCGTGCGCTTCAGCACGCGTGGCGACGCAGGGACCCGAGCCGAGCAGCGGCTGGCGCGCGGTTTCGCGCAAGGCGAGCACCGACACGATACCGATCAGCGAGGCGCCCATCAGATAGTACGCGGGCATCATCAGATTGCCGGTGCGATCGACGAGCCATGCGGCCACGAGCGGCGTGGTGCCGCCGAACAGCGAGACGGAGATATTGAAGCCGATCGCCAGCGCGCCATAACGGATCCGCGTGGGGAAGAGCGCCGGCAATGCCGACGGCATCACGCCCGTGAAGCACGACAGCAGCACGCCGAGAATCAGCAGGCCGCCGAACACCGGCAGCATCGCGCCCGTGCGGATCAGCAGCAGGGCCGGAATCGACAGCGCGAACAGGCCCACGCAGCCCAGCAGCATCACCGGCTTGCGGCCGATCGTGTCGGACAGGCGGCCGGCGAACAGCGTCATCGGCATCATCAGCACCATCACCAGCAGCACCAGAAAGAGGCCGTGCGTTTCGTCGAAGTGCAGCGTCGACGACAGATAGCTCGGCAGATACGACAGCGCCATGTAGTCGGTCACGTTGAAGATCAGGACGAGGCCGACGCACAGCAGCAAGGGCTTCCATTGCTTCGCCAGCAAATCGCGCAACGATTGCGTGGGCAGCGCCTTGTCTTCCGCTTCGCGCTCCTCCGCCTGCTTCTTGAACGCCGGCGTTTCTTCGAGCTTCATGCGGATGTAGAGACCCACCAGACCCAGCGGCCCGGCGATCAGGAACGGCACGCGCCAGCCCCACGACAGCAGCGCTTCGTGCGACAGCGTGGCCGTCAGCACGGCGACGGTCCCGGCGCCGAGCACATAGCCGATCAGCGTGCCGAATTCGAGGAAGCTGCCCATGAAGCCGCGGCGCTTGTCGGTCGAGAATTCGGCGATGAAGGTCGCCGCGCCGCCGTATTCGCCGCCGGTCGAAAAGCCCTGCACCAGACGCGCGACGAGCAGCAGTGCCGGGGCGAGGATGCCGATCGACGCATAGCTCGGAATCAGGCCGATCGCGAAGGTGCCGGCGGCCATCATGATCATGGTCATGGCGAGTACGCGCTGGCGGCCGATGCGGTCGCCGAGCGGCCCGAACACCATGCCGCCGACAGGCCGCACGAGGAACGCCGCCGCGAAGGTGCCGAAGGTGGCGATCAACTGCGCGGAGGGGCTGCTCGAGGGGAAGAACACCCGGCCGAGCGTCACGGCGATGTAGCTGTACACGCCGAAGTCGAACCATTCCATGGCGTTGCCGAGCGCCATGGCGCCGACTGCACGTTTGAGGAGGGATTTGTCGACGACCGTGATGTCGTCGAGGGTGAGGCGTTGTTCCTGCTTTTTGTGTCGCCAGAAGCCGTTGCTGGAAGCGGTCAAGGTGAAAACTCCAATGACTGCGACGAAACTCATGAAAACGCACATGAACGTTCCGCCACGGGTGCTGGGAAAGTGCAGTTTCGCGAACCGGGCGAGGGCGAATGCCGGGCTTCGATGGACCCGACGGGGCGGCGGCGCGAAAAAAAGAAATGCCGATGCCCGCGCCATGTCGCCTACGCGCATGTCGCCAACGCGCATGTCGCGAAATTGCACTGCTCTAGGTGCTGCTGATTGTTTGCAACTGCGTGGCCGTGGAAGGGGGGCAGTTGCATGAGGACGCTGGGGAAGCCTGAAACCGCCCGGGCGCCGCTGAAAGGCTTGGCACGAAAAAGGCCGGTGATGAGCGCGAGAATCTCGCGACGTAACCGACAAGCCTTCTTGTATAAAAACTGTTCAAACCGCTATGAGTCGCGCACGGCGCCGCACAGTGAATTGAACGCGAATGATGGTGAATTGCTGTTGGAACGATGAACATGATAGCACGATGACGGAGGATCGCGCAAACGCAGCGGCCCGGCGGAGCGGGTCGAGGCGGCGGAATCCCTTGCGGGGCGGGGGATCCGGGAGAGTGAGAAAATTTGAAACGGGGGCTTAAAAGTGGCCTGTGCAACGACCCGCCAGGAGGTCCAGGCCCAACCGGACAGGCGAAAAAAATCCGCGCACGCGGCGCGGATTTTTCGTCGGACGGGCATCGAATGCACCCGGCGATGCGTGGCCCTCACGGGCGCCTATCGGATCAACTCTCCGACGGCGGCACGAACCCCGACGCCTGGTCGGCGCCTTCGCCGAAGAAGAACTTCTCGGTCTGCTTCATCAGATACTGGCGCGCGCGCGGATCGGCCATATTCAGGCGGTTTTCGTTGATCAGCATGGTTTGCTGCTTGAGCCACGCCTGCCAGGCTTCCTTCGAAATGCTTTCGTAGATCCGCTTGCCGAGTTCGCCCGGCAGCGGCGGGAAATCGAGGCCTTCGGCTTCCTTGCCGAGCTTCGCGCATTGAACCATACGAGCCATGCTGTGCTTCTCCTGTAATCGGTGGGGGCGCTGTTGCGTGCTGGTGCGCACGGTTGCGCGTGGTTGCGTTATATCTCGGGCAGTCGCTTTATGAGGCCGCTCAGAGCTGTTTCATCAGCACGAGCGACTTGCGCTGCCAGTTATAGAGGCGGCGGCGATCTTCCGGCAGGTCGTCGACCGTTGCCTTCACAAAGCCGCGTTTCAGGAACCAGTGTTCGGTGCGCGTCGTCAGCACGAAAATGCGCGTGAGGCCGCGCGCGCGGGCGCGTTGCTCGATGCGCTTGAGCAGCCGCTCGCCGTCGCCGGTGCCTTGCGCTTCGGGGGCGACCGTGAGGCACGCCATTTCGCCGATGCGTTCCTGCGTGTACGGATAGAGCGCCGCGCAGCCGAACAGCACGCCATCGTGCTCGATCACCGAGAAATGGTCGATGTCGCGTTCGATCTGGTGACGGCCGCGCCGCACGAGGGTGCCGTCCGATTCGAGCGGCTCGATCAGCGCCAGAATGCCGCCGACGTCGTCCGGCGTCGCTTCGCGCAGGCTCTCGAGGTTCTCGTACGAGATCATCGTGCCGACGCCATCGTGCAGGAACAGTTCGAGCAGCAGGCTGCCGTCGAGCGCGTAGGGAATGATGTGGGCCCGTGCCACGCCGCCGCGGCAGGCGCGGATCGAATGCTTCAGATAGAAGCCGGCGTCGCCGGTGACTTCGCCGCTTTCGTGCAGCTTGTACGCGTCGTCCAGCGACAGTTCGCGCATCAGTTCGGGACCGTCCTCGCCGTCCTGCATCAGGCCGGGCGTTTCGGTCAGGAACACGATCTTGTCGGCGCGCAGCGCGATGGCCGCCGCCGAGGCGACGTCTTCCATGGACAGATTGAAGGCCTCGCCGGTAGGCGAGAAACCGAGCGGCGACAGCAGCACGAGCTTGCGGCTCGCGAGCGAATGGCGGATCGAGTCCGCGTCGATCTTGCGCACCACGCCGGTGTGGGCGAAGTCGACGCCGTCCAGAATGCCGACCGGCCGCGCCGTCACGAAGTTGCCGGACACCACGCTGATGTGCGCGTGCGCCATCGGCGTGTTCGGCAAGCCCTGGCTGATGGCGGCTTCGATGTCGAGACGCACTTCGCCCGCCGCTTCTTTCGCGGATTCGAGCGCGCGCGCATCCGTGATGCGCATGCCGTGCGAAAACTCGGACTCCACACCGTGCAGGCTCATCTGCTCTTCGACCTGCGGTCGTGAGCCGTGGACGAGCACGATCTGGATGCCCATGGCCTGCAACAGCGCGATGTCGGAGACGAGCGCATTCAGCAGCCCCTGATGCACCACCTCGCCGCCGAACCCGACGACGAACGTCTTGTTGCGGAACGCGTGGATATAGGGGGCAACCGAGCGCATCCAGTCGACGAATTGCGCGTGTTGCGAGTCGGATTCCGTAGCGCCGGACGTGGCCGGAGCGCTCGCGGGCGTGGGGACGAGGTCGGTTTGGGAATTCATGCCCGGGATTATAATGCGCCCCCATGTCGAATGTACCCAAAAGTCCCGCTCCGGCGAACGAGAAAACGGCGCGAGACGCCGCATCAGACCCATCGCGCGAGTCGCACGGCGAGGCGGAGCGGCGTGCGTCGCCGGCCGGCGGTGCGCAACAGCGGCCGCAGAAGGCTCCTCAGAAGGCTCCTCAGAAGGGGCCGCAGCCGCGTCCGGCGCAGCCAGGAAAAACAAGCCAGGCGCAACCGCAGCGCGCGCGTGACGACGCGCGCCGTCAGGCGGATGCAGGTCAGGGGACGGATCAACGGGAGCGGAATGCGCCTCGGAATGCGCCTCGCGACGCGCACAACACGGCCGGCCCGACGCGCGGCGCCGACGCCGGGCGCGCGCCTCGCGCACCACGCCCCGTGCGCACGGTCGAACCCAATCCGATTCCACCGATCTCCTTCCCCGAAGCGCTGCCGGTCTCCGGACGGCGCGACGAAATCGCCCGGGCGATTGCAGAGAATCAGGTGGTGATCGTCTGCGGCGAAACGGGTTCGGGCAAAACCACCCAGTTGCCGAAAATCTGCCTCGCACTCGGGCGCGGGCTCGGCGCGGGCGGCTCGGGACTGATCGGCCACACGCAGCCACGGCGGATCGCGGCATCGGCGACGGGCCGGCGTATCGCCGAAGAACTCGGCACGCCGTTCGGCGAAGTGGTCGGCTACAAGGTGCGCTTTACCGACAATCTGTCGCCGGGCGCCTCGGTCAAATTGATGACGGACGGCATCCTGCTCGCCGAAACGCAGACCGATCCGCTGCTCAAGGCCTACGACACGCTGATCATCGACGAAGCGCACGAGCGCAGCCTGAACATCGATTTCCTGCTCGGCTATCTGCGCGAGGTCTTGCCCAAACGTCCCGATCTGAAACTGATCGTGACCTCGGCGACCATCGACGCGGATCGTTTCGCGCGCCACTTCGGCACGGAAGAGAAGCCCGCGCCGGTGATCGAGGTGAGCGGCCGCCTGTACCCGGTCGAGGTGCGCTATCGCCCGGTGGCGGAAGACAGTCCGGCGGTGAAGTCCGCCGAGGGGTCGTCTTCGTCGTCCTCGCGCGAGCGGCCCAAAACCCAGCGCGAGACCGATCGCGACCTGATGGACGCGATCATCGACGCCGTGGACGAACTGTGCCGCGTAGGCCCCGGCGACGTACTGGTGTTCCTGCCGGGCGAGCGCGAGATTCGCGATGCCGCCGAGGCGCTGCGCAAGCACCATCCGCCGCATACGGAAATTCTGCCGCTGTTCGCGCGGCTGTCGGCGGCGGAGCAGGAGCGCGTGTTCCGTTCTTCCAACGCGCGACGCATCGTGCTGGCCACCAACGTTGCGGAAACCTCGCTGACGGTGCCGGGGATCCGCTACGTCGTCGATACGGGTTTGGCGCGCGTGAAGCGCTACTCGTATCGCAACAAGGTCGAGCAGTTGCAGGTCGAGTCCATCTCTCAGGCGGCGGCCAACCAGCGCGCCGGACGCTGCGGCCGGGTCGCGGACGGCGTGTGCATCCGCCTGTATGAGGAAAGCGACTTCCAGTCGCGCGTGCGCTTCACCGATCCGGAGATCCTGCGCTCGTCGCTGGCTTCCGTGATTCTGCGGATGAAGTCACTGCATCTGACCGCAATCGAAACCTTCCCGTTCATCGAGCCGCCGCCCGGCCGCGCGATTGCCGACGGTTATCAGTTGCTGAACGAGCTCGGCGCCGTCGACGACGACAACGAACTCACGCCGCTCGGCCGCGAGCTGGCGCGCCTGCCGCTCGATCCGCGCGTCGGCCGCATGATTCTCGCCGCGCGCGACCAGCAGGCGCTGCGCGAAGTGTTGATCATCGCGAGTGCGCTGTCGGTGCAGGATCCGCGCGACCGGCCGATCGAAGCGCAGGAGCAGGCCGATCAGGCGCATCGGCGCTTCGCCGACGAGCGCTCCGAATTCCTGCAATGGCTCAAGATCTGGAACTGGTTCGACGAGGCGATCGCGCACAAGAAGTCGAACCGCCAGCTGCACGACGAGTGCCGCGCCAATTTCCTCTCGCAACTGCGCCTGCGCGAATGGCGCGACGTGCATTCGCAATTGCTGACGGTGGTGCGCGAGCACGGCTGGCGCATCAACGAGGCCGAGGCGACCTTCGAGCAGATCCACCTGGCGCTGTTGACCGGCCTGCTCGGCAATATCGGCCTGAAAGCCGACGACGAGCCTTACTACCTCGGCGCGCGCACCATCAAGTTTTATCTGTGGCCGGGTTCGGCGCTGGTGAAGAAAGCCGGCCGCTGGGTGATGGCCGCGGAGCTGGTCGAGACGAGCCGCCTGTACGCGCGCTGTATCGCGAAGATCGAGCCGGAGTGGATCGAACAGATCGGCGCGCATCTGTTGAAGAAGTCGCTCTCCGAGCCGCATTGGGAAAAGCGCGCGGCGCAGGTGTCGGCTTTCGAACGGGCGGTGCTGTACGGTCTGCCGATTTATCACCGGCGCCGTGTGAGCTTCGGCAAGCAGGATCCGGCGCGGGCACGCGAGCTGTTCATCCGCGGTGCGCTGGTGGAGGGCGAGTTCGACACGAAGCTGGCGTTCTTCGCGCACAACCGCAAGCTGCTCGCGGACATCGAGCAGCTCGAACACAAATCGCGCCGCCAGGACGTGCTGGTCGACGACGAACTGATTTACGGCTTCTACGATCAGGCGTTGCCGCAGGGCATCTATACGGGCGCGTCGTTCGAGCGCTGGTATCGCGACGAAGTGAAGAAGAGCGGTCAGCCGGAAGACAAGCTGCGTTTGCTGTATCTGTCGCGCGACGATCTGATGCGTCACGAGGCGGCCGGCGTTACCACAGACCTGTTCCCGAAGCGGATGACGATGGCCGGCGTCGAGATGGCGCTGACCTATCACTTCGAGCCGGGTTCGCCGCGCGACGGCGTGACATTGGCTGTGCCGCTGTACGCGTTGAACCAGGTGGATGCGCGGCGCTGCGAATGGCTTGTACCCGGCATGCTGAAGGAAAAGACCCAACTGCTGCTCAAGTCCTTGCCGCAGAAATTGCGGCGTCATTGCGTGCCGCTGCCGGAATATGCCGCGGGTTTTGCGGACCGCCATGCCGCGCCGCGCTTCGGTGCGGGCGGTTTGCTCGAGTCGCTGATTGCCGATGTCCGCGAGCAGACTCAGGTCGCGATGAAGCAGTCGGACTTCAAGCTCGAGACCCTGGCCGCGCACCTGTTCATGAACTTCAAGGTCGTGGACGAGCATGGGCGGCAACTCGCGATGGGGCGCAATCTGGCGCAATTGCGAGCGGAACTGGGCGGCCAGGCGCAGCAGCATTTTCAGAAGATTGCGTCAGGCGCGGCGGGTGTGGCGTTGGCAGGTGTGAGCGGCGCGGGCGCTGACGGTGCGGCTGGCGACGGACGCGGACAGGGTGGCGATCTGCGTGGCGAGGCCGTTGCGGCGGGCGCTGCGGGTGCAGGGTCGCGCGCAGGTGGAGCCGGCCGTGGCGCGCGCGGGCCGGGTGGCGTAGCCGTGCCGCAGACTGCGTCGCCGGATGCCCCTGCGTCAACCGCGCTCTACGAGAAACTGACGACGTGGAATTTCGGCAAGCTCCCCGAGTTGCTGGAAATCCGTCGCGGCGGCCAGACGCTGTTTGGTTATCCGGCGCTGGTCGATCGCGGCACGCATTGCGATGTCGAGGTATTCGACTCGCCGGACGAAGCCGCGCGCATTCATCGTGCGGGACTGCGGCGGCTGTTTGCGCTGCAGTTGAAGGAGCCGATCAAGTATCTGGAGAAGAACCTGCCGGGGCTGCGCGAGATGGCGATGCAGTTCATGCCGCGCGGCACCCAGGAAGAGTTGCGCGACCAGTTGGTCGATACCGCGCTGGATCGCGCCTGCCTGCAGGATCCGCTGCCGGCCGACGACCTCACGTTCCACACGCGCCGCGACGAGGGCCGTAGCCGCTTGACGCTGCTCGCCCAGGAGATTGCGCGTCTGGTGGGGCAGATTCTCAGCGAATACGCGACGGTCAACAAGAAGCTGGTGCAGGCGAAGCCGTTTGCGGCGGCTTATGCGGACATGCAGAACCAGCTCGATGCACTGGTCGGCAAACGCTTCGTGATCGACACACCGTATGCGCAGCTCGCGCATTTTCCGCGCTATCTGAAGGGCATCGCGCTACGCATCGACAAGCTGAAGGCCGACTCGGCGCGCGACGCGCGGCAGTTTGCCGAGTTTCATCCCTTGCTGCAGAACTACCAGCGTGCGCTTGCGCAGCGGGGCGGCGTGATGGATGCGCGCTTGTCCGAATTCCGCTGGATGCTGGAAGAACTGCGGATTTCGCTATTCGCGCAGGAGTTGCGCACGCCGATGCCGGTGTCGGTGAAGCGTCTTTACAAGGTGTGGGAGTCGATGCAGCGCTGAGCGCGCAGCTGGCGCACAAAAAAAGGCGCGACACCGACTGGAGGCATCGGTGTCGCGCAAAAGATGCAGGTCCGCCCAGGACCCGCATCCACTCGCTGCTTCCTCTATCGGTTCAGGCGAGACCTCCTTTTACCAGTGCATCCCGGCGCCGATCGACGCGCCGAACTGGCCGCGCGAGTCGCTGGTGCCTTGCACCTTGTAGACCCACTTGCCGGTCTCGGACAGTTGCGACACACCGAGCGCGACGGCCGACTGACCCGCGTAGGTGCCGCCGGCGACCGCTACCATGCCGTGACCCGGCAGGACCGCTTGCGGCAGACCGGCGGCGGCCAGAGCGGACGCCGTGCCGCCGTACGAATCGCGACGGGCCGAGCGGATCTTGTCGTCGGTGTAGTTGTTGGCCTGGCCGACGGCGCTGCTCATGCCCGAATTCAACTGATTGACGTTGACGGCGTCCGTGCCTTGCACGCCCGCGGCGACGTTGGTGATCTGACGTTCGCTGCCGGCCGCGCCGACCGAGACCGTGTTGGCGCGATCCGCCACCGAGCCTTGGCCCAACGCCACCGAATTGTCCGCGCCGGCATTCGCTCCGGCGCCGAGTGCCGTGGCGTTGTTGCCGGCGGCCACCGAGTTCGCACCCACCGCGACCGCGTTCGTACCGCTTGCCCGGGCGTTCGCACCGGCGGCGACCGAGTGGCTGCCGGACGATTGCGCGGCTTCGGTATTGGTGTCGCCGTCGGCGCTGAAGAACGCGCTGCCGGTGTTGCCGGAGATGTTTTGCACCGCGCCGTTGATGGCGGCGTTCAACTGGCCGAGGTTGACCGCGTCGGTGTCGAGCACGCCGTCCGCGACGTTGTGGATGACCGTGCCGCTGTCGCCACCTAGCGTGACGTCGTTCTTGTTGACCGAACCGTCGCTGTTGGTGTCGTACATCACCGCGCCGTCGACCTTGGCGGCCTGGCTCGCGACCGCGTTCAGTTGCGAGACGTTGACGGCGTCGGTGTCGGCGGTGCCGGCGGCGACGTTGGTGATCTGGCGTTCGTTGCCCGCGGCGCCCACGGAAACGCTGTTGGCGCGGTCGGCTACGGAGCCTTGGCCCAGGGCGACGGAACCGTCGGCGCTGGCGGTGGCCATGTTGCCGAGTGCCGCACTGCCAAAGCCCGTTGCCGAGGCGTTGGTGCCAATCGCGGTAGAAACCGTACCCGTCGCCGACGCGCCGAAGCCGACCGCCGTATCGCCGGTTTCACCGGCAAGGGCGGTGGCGCCCAGCGCTGTCGACTGGTTCCCTGCTGCGGTGGAGAGCGTGCCCACCGCGGTGCTTTGCGTACCCGCTGCCCACGACGACGTGCCGGCTGCCAGCGACTTGTCGCCCGACGCTCCGGCGTCGCTGCCGATCGCGGCGGAGTGCTCGCCGGTGGCGCTGGCGTCGTCCGAGCCGTCCGCGGGGCCGCTTGCCTTGAAGTAGTGCGATGCCGCCGCGCTGCCGGCCGTAGCGGCTTGCAACTGGCTCACGTTGACGGCGTCGGTGGGGTCTATGCCCGCTGCGACGTTGGTGATCCGGCGTTCGCTGCCCGGCGCGCCGACCGACACGGTGTTGGCCTGGTCGGCGATCGAACCTTGGCCCAGGGCGACCGAGTTGGCGCCGCTGGCGGTGGCGAGGCTGCCGATTGCGGTGGCGTTGGCGGCGCTCGCGGTCGAGTAGGAGCCGAGAGCGGTTGAGCCGTCGTCGCCGGCGAGGGCATAGCCGCCCACCGCGAGCGACGCGCCGCCGCTGGCCTCGGTCCCTGCTCCAACGGCCACGGCCATGTTGCTGGACGCATTTGCCAGCTTGCCGAGCGCGACCCCGTCCGCAGCGCTGGCCGACGCGCCGTAGCCGACCGCCGACGCGTAGTTGCCGCTGGCGACGGCGCTCGCGCCTGCCGCGACGGCTTTCGTGCCGCTGGCGACGGCGTCGTCCGAGCCGTCGGCCGGACCATCGGCCTTGAAGTAGTGCAGGGTGCCGCTTTGGGCGATGGTGTCGACTTCGGTGCTGATGTTGTTCACCTCGCCGCCGATCGTGGTGACCTGGCTGCCGAGGTTGTTGACCTGGCCGTTGATGGTGGTGACCTGGCTATTGAGATTGCTGACCTGGCCGTTGACGTTGCTGACTTCGGCGTCGACTGCGCTCAACTGGCTGACGTTGACGGCGTCGGTGGGGGCGGAGCCCGCGGCGACGTTGGTGATGCGCCGTTCGCTGCCGGATGCGCCGACGGAGACTTCGCCTGCCGCCGTACCGGCTGCGATGGGCGTAGCGCCGGGGCCGTTCGGGGCGTAAGCCGTGGTCGTCAGATCGGCCTTCGCGGTCGAGTTCGCGCCGAGTGCGACGCTGTTGGCGCTGGTGGCCGTCGCGGCATAGCCGATCGCAACCGAATTGAGGCTGTTTGCTGTTGCACCTGTGCCGATAGCCGTCCCGTTGAGGCCATATACCGTGGAAAGGTCGCCAATGGCCGTGCCGAAATCGGTCAATACCCACGACGCGGCGCCGATGGCGGTGGCATTGTTGCCTGCCGCCGCCGCACTGGCTCCTGCGGCAACCGATGCAGCACCTACTGCCGCCGCGGTGTGGTCCGTTGACGGATTGCTGCCATTACTGGCATCGAAAAAGTTAGTCGCCGCGTTACCGGCCGCATAGGCGGCGTCTCCGGAAACCATCACCACCGCCGCCAGCACTGCCTGAGCCATCGCCAGCTTGCGTGACACGCCGCGCCTGGTCTTCGAACGAGCCGTTTCCGACGTGGCGACCCACGCGCCCGTCGTTTCATTCCAGACCGATTTATAAATCTTGTTCATGCTTTAAGAAACTCCGCGGAATTGCGATCGTGGACCGCGAGCCAATGCATGTCGATCTGAAAGAGGCGTCATCGCCCTTATATGCTTCGCATAGAAATTCGACATATCGACCGCGGTTTATCCGTTTGTCCATGTCCCATTGATTTTTCCGTGCATCCAGTTCGAATGCATCGCGCGCTTCTATCCACCTAAATTAAGTGCACGGGCGATGATCGGCGCGATTGTCAGGCTGGGCGGGGCAAAGTCGATATCAGTGAATTCTTAAATTATTCGGCCGGGACGGTTTTTGATTTCTGATGTGTCAATTTATGTTTTAAAATAGGATTGATAGGGATAATTCGTATCAGTTCTTATTGATATTGCGTGAAAATAAGAATGCGGTCGGAGATTGATTTGTAGTTAATGTGTGTGCGACATGGAAATTATCTGATTGTTCAGGGTGAATGGATGAGGTGTTGTTTAGCCTCCACCTCGCCTCGTCCATTCGTTTCGCCCCGTCCCGACCCCGACCTGCATCAACCGCACGTCCTTACAAACGGTCTACAATGCGCGCTGTTCTCTGAAGCGAGTTTTCATGCGCAAATTTTCTCTTCGCAGCCTCACCGTCGGCGCCGCCTTCGCGGCCGGCACGGTCCTGGCCAGCAGCCTCTTTTCCCCGTCCGCCCACGCCAACAACGTGATCGTGCTCAATTCCGGCGAGGCCACGCTTAGTCTGATCGATGAGGCCACGCACCAGGTGGTCGGCACGGTGCCCACCGGCAAGGAGCCGCATCACCTGATGGCGACGCCGGACAACAATTCGCTGATCGTCGCCAATTCGGTCTCCAACAACCTGATGTTCGTCGATCCGAAAACCGGCAAGGTGCAGCGCTGGGTCGAGAACATTGAAGATCCGTATCAGATCGGCTTCTCGCCGGACAACAAGTGGGTCGTGACGACGGGCTTGCGCCTCGACCGTCTCGACGTCTATCACTACGACGGCCACGACATGACGCTCGCCAAACGTCTGCCGCTGGCCGTGATGCCGAGCCATATGGCGTTCACGAACGACAGCAAAACCGTGTTCGTCACGCTGCAGGTGTCGGGCGAACTCGCGGCGGTCGATCTCGCCACCCAGCAGGTCAAGTGGAAGATGAAGGTGGGCAAGGTGCCGGCCGGCCTGTGGATGACCCCCGGCGACAAATATCTGCTGATCGGCATGACCGGCGCGGACTACGTCGCGGTGGTCGACTGGCGCAACCAGAAAATCGTCAAGACCATCCAGACCGGTAACGGCGCGCACAACTTCCGCTCGCTTGCCGACGGCAAGCACGTCGCGGTGTCCAATCGCGTCGCGAGCACCATCAGCATCATCGACGAAGACACGCTCGCCAACGTCGGCGATATCACCGGCCTGATGCCCGGGCCGGACGACATGGAGCTGTCGGCAGACAAGCGTTATCTGTGGGTCACGTTCCGGTTTGCGAAGCACGTCGGCATCATCGACCTGACCACACGCAAGCTGATCCAGACCATCGCGGTGGGCCGCTCGCCGCACGGCATCTATTTCTACGACCGCGCGCCGGTGACGGCGCCGAACGGTGCATGAGCGGGGGCATCTGGCTGCAAGCAGCGCAATGCTGCTGAGAAAAGAGCTGACAACGGCGGCGCTGACAACGGCGCGGCTTCGATCTGATCTTTGGCTCGCCGCCCATGCCGCCCGTGCCGCCGCGCATGCCGGCGGCACGCCGGGCGCCCCTACCGGCGCCCCGTCCGGTGGTTTATCCTGTGCAGACTTCGCACGTCGCGGCTCGCGACGGATTTTTTGCGGCTTTCCGTTGTCCTATCGTTTCGCTCACTCGCACTGGCTCGCATGAATGATCTGTTGCGCTCGTTTGGGCGCGCGCTCGCAAGCGCGCTCCATCCGCGGATGCTCTGGTTGACCTTCCTGCCGTTTCTCGCGGCAACGGTCGTCTGGGGCGTGATTCTCTGGTTTTCCTGGCAAACGCTGATCGGCACGACGCGCGCGTGGCTCGAAAGCTGGTCGTTCACCACCACGCTTTACCACCTGTTCGACTGGCTCGGTTTTTCCGCACTGCACACCGCGCTCGCGCCTTTTATCGTGATCGCCATGGCGATTCCGCTGATCGTCGTGACGATCCTGCTGCTGATCGCTACGCTCTCCATGCCAGGCGTGATCCGCCATCTGTCCGCGCGGCAGTTCGCTGGCCTCGAAATGCGCCGCGGCGGAACGTGGTACGGTAGTCTCGTGCAAGCGCTGTGGACCACGCTCGTCTGTCTGGTGCTGCTGGTCCTTACGTTGCCGCTGTGGCTGATTCCGCCGTTTTTTGCGTTGATTCCGCCGCTGCTGTGGGGTTGGCTGACCTACCGCGTGATGACCTACGACGCGCTTGCCTTGCATGCGAGCCGCGACGAACGGCGCGCGCTGGTGCGGCGCTACCGCTTGCCGCTGCTGCTGATCGGCGTCGCGAGCGGCTTGCTGGGTTCGCTGCCGACGCTGATCTGGGCCACGTCGGTCTGGCTGATTGTGCTGTTCCCCGTGATCACGGCCGTGACGATCTGGATTTATGCGTTCATCCTCGTCTTCTCGGCGCTATGGTTCGGCTATTACTGTCTGCGCGCGCTGCAGCGCATGCGCGCGGAAGAGCAGGGCGCGCGTCAGGTGGCGCCCGTGGTTCCCTACTGAATTTATCTGCGAGGCCGCAATGGCATTTGGCGTCATCATCATCGGCGACGAAATCCTGTCGGGCAGGCGTGTCGACAAGCACCTGCCGAAGGTCATCGAATTGCTGACCGCGCGCGGTCTGTCGCTCGGCTGGGCCGAGTACATCGGCGACGAGCCGGAGCGCATCACCGCCACGCTGCGCCGCACGCTGGCGTCGGGCGACATCGTGTTCTCGACGGGCGGCATCGGCGCGACGCCGGACGATCACACGCGTCAGTGCGCGGCCGCCGCGCTCGGCGTGCCGCTCGCCTTGCATCCGGAAGCGGCGGAACTGATCCGCGAGCGGATTCGCGACACCCATCCGGCCAATTCGCCCCATCCCGTGGATCTCGATTCGCCGGAGAACCGTCACCGCCTCAACATGGGGACCTATCCGCAAGGCGCGTCGATCATTCCGAACGGCTACAACAAGATTCCGGGCTTTTCGGTGGGCGACCATCACTTCGTGCCGGGCTTTCCCGTGATGGCGTGGCCGATGATCGAGTGGGTGCTGGACACGAAGTACGCGCACCTGCATCACGCCATGCCGCACGCGGAAAAGTCCTTGCTGGTGTTCGAACTGCCCGAGTCGACGCTGACGCCGCTGATGGAAAAGATCGAGCACGATTTCCCCAGCGTGCGAGTGTTCAGCTTGCCGAGCGTCGGCGATGCGGAGCGGGGCGGCGTCTATGCGCGGCGCCATATCGATCTGGGTGTGAAGGGCGAGCCGGAAGCCGTTGCGGCGGCGTTCGTGAAACTGCGCGAGGGCGTGCATCTGCTGGGCGGCGACATCGTCGAGCCGGAAGCGGCGGCAGTGGCCGCGGCCGCGGGCAAACCGCGCGGTTGAGAGGCCGCAGCCACCATAGGAATAGCCGCTGATCCATGCGGCTTTCCATCACCCGCCTTCAGCCGCGGCATATTCGCCATTCCGGTAATTCGTTAAATCAAATGCATTATGCATAACCGGATGGCGCCTGCCGATCCGGCATCTCCGCTTGAGAATGATTGAGTATTTCGACGGGATTTTAGTCTGTTTAGTAAATTCAAATAAACATAAATCGGCATTGGATAATCAGTTGACGCGATTTGAGCGCCTCGTATAGCATGGCTTCAGTCATTGGTTTCATTGTTAAATGGATGATTCGGATGACTAAACAAAATTCAGGAGACAGCCATGATAGATTTACGCCGTTTGACGGCCGCTTTGATCATCATTGGTTCTTTGACAGGGTGTGGAGGAGATAGTCCGGGCAGTCAGTCCGGCTCTGCCGTCGTGGCGGCAGACCAGCTTTATGCCACAGGGCAGACCGGCGCAGGCGGTAGTTCCAGTTCCAGCAATTCAGCCCTGAGCGTTGCCAATGACGACGCGCAAACCCCCGCCGACGATCGCTTCGCCATGCGCTTGACGCAATACGTCAACCCGCTGATCGGCACCTTGGCCAGCAACTCGCCGAATCCGGTGCCCGCCGGCCAGGCCGGCAGCGTGGTGCCGGCCGCCGGCTTGCCGAACGGCATGGTGCAATGGGCGCCCGACACGAACACCACGCCGGCGCCGTCGAACAGCGCGGAGCCGGGCTCCCCGGCCGGTTACTACTACGACATCGGGTCGATCCAGAGCTTCAGTCTCACGCATATGAGCGGCGCGGGATGTTCCGGCAACGACGGCGAATTCCCCGTCATGCCGACACTGGATGCCACCAGGCCACTGGCCCAAACCTTTAGCCATGCCAACGAGAAATCGGTAGCGGGCGCCTATTCCGTGCTGCTCGACAACCAGGTCAAGGTCGAACTGACGGCGACCCTGCGCACGGGCTTTGGCCGCTTCACGTATCCGGACCGGCAGCCGTCGACGCTCGTGCTCGACACGACCTATACCAATACCGAAACGAGCGTGGCCGGCTCGGTCGCCCAGGTGGACGCCCGGACTATTTCGGGCAGTACCACCGGCGGCCATTTTTGCGGCAATGCAACGAATGTCCCGGTGTACTTTTATGCCGAGTTTAATCAGCCATTGGCATCCACTTCTTCCTTTACCAATGGCCGTGCTGTCATGAATTTCGGTAAAGCCGGCACGGTCCTGATGAAAATCGGTATTTCATACGTGAGCGTCGCCAATGCCAAAGTTAATCTCGAGCGGGAAAATCCGTCCTGGGATTTTGACGGTGTAAAGGCGGTGGCCGATGCAATATGGAATCAGCGCCTGAATACCATCCAGGTGAGTAGCCGCGATACCACCGCGCTGACGAAGTTTTATACGGCGTTCTACCATGCGTCGTGGGCGCCGAGCGTGTTCAGCGACGTCAACGGCCAATATATCGGCTTCGACCAGAAGGTCCACACGGTCAGCGCCGGCCATGCGGCGCAGTACACCAGCTTCTCGGGCTGGGACATCTACCGCTCGCTGATTCCGCTCAAGGCCACGCTGTTTCCGCAAGAGACCAGCGACATGGCGCAGTCGCTCGTGAACGATGCGGATCAGTGCGGCGCGATTCCCCACTGGGTCAACGACAACGTCGAAGACGGCGTGATGCCGGGCGACGCCGGCTCGCTGATTCTGGCGGGCGCATATGGATTCGGCGCGCGCTCGTTCGATACCGCGGGCGCCCTGAGCCATATGATCCAGATGGCCAACATTCCCGGCACCGCGTGCAATGGCGTGACGACCAACGGCGGGCGCGCCAGTTACCTGCAGTTCGGCTACATCACGAGCGGTGAGTGGGGGCAGGCATCGTCCACGCTGGAATACGGCAGCAGCGATTTCGCCATTTCGCAGTTTGCCGGCGAGCTGGGCAATACCACCATCCAGAAAATGCTGCGTAGCCGCTCGGCCTACTGGCAGAACCTGCTCAATACCTCGTTGACGCCGCCGTTGATCGCCGGGCGCAACTCGGACGGCAGCTGGATTCCGGAGACCCCGAGCAGCACCGACAACTACGTGGAAGGCAATGCCGAGCAGTACACGTGGATGGTGCCGTTCAACCCGGCCGGACTGTTTGCCCAACTGGGTGGGAATACGACGGTGGTGTCGCGGCTGAACACGTTCTTCACGGTGTTGAACGCGGGGACGAGCCTGCCCAATTTCTATATGGGCAACGAGCCGACCTTCGAGGTGCCCTGGCTGTACAACTGGGCCGGTTCGCCGTCGGGCACGCAGAACGTCGTCCAGCAGATCATGGCGAGCGCCTTCGGCACCGGGCCGAACGGTTTGCCCGGCAATGACGACCTGGGCGCGGTGTCGGGATGGTATGTGTGGGGGGCGCTTGGCCTCTATCCGGAGATTCCGGGTGTCGGCGGCTTTGCGATCGGCAGTCCGCAGTTTTCGTCCATCACCGTTCATCTGGGTAATGGCAAGACGCTGCGCATCAGGGCACCCGGCGCGCCCACCGCGAATTATGTGCAAAGCCTGACCGTCAACGGCGCTGCCCACAATAGTGCGTGGCTCGACGTCGACGCGCTGGCGAACGGCGCGACGCTGAACTTCGCGATGGGATCGTCGCCTTCGCAGTGGGGCACGGACCCTGCCGACGCGCCGCCGTCCTATGGCGTGCCGCTGGCGCGCAACGTGGCGGATGCCTTCAACAACCACGGCATCGGCGCGGACGGCAGCACCGATACGGACGGCCTGGGTGCGGACTTCGACGGCTCGCTCTACAGCTACTCGTCGCAGGCATTGACGGCGGCCGGCGCGGCGCCGGGCAAACCGTTCGTCTTCAACGGCGCCAGCTTTATCCTGTCCGCCGGCCCGCTGGATAACGCCGTGGCAGTGGGGCAGACCATCGCCATGCCGCCTGGCACGACGGGCCGTTCGCTGGTTCTGCTGGGTTCGGCCAATAACGGGCCCGGCTCGGGCGCCGCGCTCGTGACCTACGTCGACGGCACGACCATGCCGTTCACGCTCGCCTTCGACGACTGGACCCTCAATGGCGGGAGTGCGGCGCCGGTCGACCCGATCGCGTTGACAACCACGTATCGCAATGCCGGCGATGGCACCAACAACGCCGTCAAGACCTATCTGTTTGCGGACACGGTGCCGCTGACGCCCGGCAAGCTAGTGGCGAGCGTCACCTTGCCGAGACAGGTGAGCGCCGGCAAGTTGCACGTCTTCGGTATCTCCGCCGCGCCTTAAGCGGGTCGGGTGCTGTTCGGGCGGTGGACGACGATCGAAGCGGTCGTCGTCCGTCAGTCGAGCGGGCCCGATGCCGCATCATCGCAGTGTCACATGCCGCGCCGACGATGCAGTCAATGTGTCGCCGGCGCGTTGTGCTTCAGGAAGGGGGCGCCAGCCTTAAGCCGACCTCAACCCGCCCTTACGCCCCAATCCACGGCAAGCCCCGAAAACACCAGCCCGAGACTGTCTTCCGATGACCCTGGCCGTCCTTGTCGCCTTCAAAGCCTTCCAGCAGATCGAACGCTTTGGTGAAGCCAGCCTGGGTTGCGGCAATGGCGGCGAGCTTCGAGCGCGCGGCGCTGCGGCACAGAAACAGCACGGGCGTGTCGGCGCCGGCGCTCTGGCCCAGTTGCTGGATGAATTCCTGATTCGGCACGGCGCCCGGATAGCGGGTCCACTCGACATGCGCGTACTGACCGTCGCCGATCACCGGCCGGCCGACCCAGTCCAGTTCGGCGCGCGTGCGCACGTCGACGAGACGGGTACGCGGATCGAGTTGCAGAAGCTCGAAGGCCTCGGCGGGCGACAACGCGCCCGCA